>TARA_B100000749_G_scaffold280455_1_pt1 | contig 195312 bp, 192 predicted proteins | sample TARA_B100000749 | Tara Oceans TARA_B100000749 (sample SAMEA2621232) | marine metagenome | biome: marine biome (ENVO:00000447); feature: mesopelagic zone (ENVO:00000213); material: "saline water (ENVO:00002010), including plankton (ENVO:xxxxxxxx)" | depth 800 m
GTGGATCCTCTCAGGGTCAATAAACACAAAAGAGGGAGAAAAATTTGTTTGGTTTTATTCTAAATCGACTTGTTTCTCTTATTCCGATTCTTTTTGTTGTAGTGACTGTGGTGTTTTTTTTGATTCATATTGTTCCCGGCAATCCCGTAGACATTATGTTGGGCGATAATGCCACAGCCCTCAATAGACAGGCCTTAGAAGCTCAGTTAGGGCTAGATAAACCTTTGGGTCAGCAGTATATGGATTACCTCTTGGGATTGGTTCAAGGTGATCTGGGGCAATCCATTTATAAACAACAGTCTGTAGTTAAAATGATAATTCGATCTTTTCCGGCCACCTTGGAGCTCACGTTAGGTTCATTGTTTTTGTCGATTCTCATCGGCCTTCCCTTAGGAGTTCTATCAGCCATTAAAAGTCATGAAAAACTGGATCATGTTTTTTCTGGATTGAGTATGTTGGGGATGAGTTTGCCGGCTTATTTTTTAGGTCCACTTTTGATATGGATCTTTGCGCTGTCATTGGATCTATTTCCAGTGAGCGAAAGAGGCGGAATCGGACATTTAATTTTGCCCAGTTTAAGTTTGGCCATTCCACTGGGTTCGGTTCTGCTTAGAATGGTCCGAGCCAGTGTTATGGAAGTTAAGAGTCAAGATTACATTCGAACGGCTCGGTCTAAAGGGCTAAGTTGGAAGGGGATGTATTTTAAACATGCCTTAAAAAATGCCATGATCCCCATTTTAACAACCGTTGGCTTACAGTTGGGGGCATTGCTAACGGGAACGGTCATCACCGAAACCATTTTTGATTGGCCCGGTATAGGTACGCTGCTTTTTAATAGCATTCAACAGCGGGATTACCCTTTGATTCAGGGGTGTATTCTGTTTGTGGCGGTGGTTTACGTTTTGGTCAACTTTATAACCGATATAGCTTACAGCTACTTTAATCCCAAAGTTAGGATTACAGGATGATGTTAAGATGGGGTGCTGGCATCGTTTTAACCATGCTGCTTGTTTCCGGATTAGCTCCTTGGCTGGCCACACAAGACCCGCAAGTCATGAATCTTCAGTCTCAGTATGCGCCTCCATCTGCAGATCATTGGTTTGGTCTGGATGAAAATGGCAGCGATGTTTTTTCTAAAGTGATTTATGGCGGGAGGGTGAGCCTGCTCGTGGCGTTGAGTGTGGTGTTTTGTTCCGCAGGAGTGGGGTTATTGCTAGGCTCTTTGGCGGGCTATAGTGGTGGTGTTGTGGATCGAGTGGTCATGCGTTTGACGGATATAGTTTATGCGTTTCCTGGTTTTCTTTTGGCCTTGGCTTTAGTGGCCATGCTTGGTCCGGCATTGAGCCATCTTATTTTGGCCATGTGTCTCACCGGATGGGCGAGTTTTGCTCGATTGATTCGGGGAGAGGTTCTGCATCTTAAGGAGTCCGAGTACATACAGGCGGCTCGGGCTTTAGGGGCTTTGCCTCACATCATTGTTGTAAAACATATTTGGCCCAACTTACTGGGAGTGCTTTTAGTGCAAATGACTCTTGGGATTGCTGGTGCCATTGTCACTGAATCGGGATTGAGTTTTTTGGGACTGGGAGTGCCGCCCACAACTCCCAGCTGGGGATCGTTGTTAAACTCTGGCCGACACTTTTTAATGGAAGCCCCTCACATCAGTTTGTTTCCAGGCCTTGCCATTGTATTGCTTGTATTTGGTTTTAATCTTTTAGGTGAGTCAATGCGAGCCAGGGTCACTCATTCCAGAGATCTTTAGAACGTAGGTAGTTCTGGATGAGTTCATCCAATTCAGTTCGTAGTGCATCCACCTGCACGTCACTCATGTTGTTATAGTGTGCGCGATGCCCAAGTGTGGCTAAGGCTTTTTCGGAGGCTTGGTTTTTTAAAATTTGCATAATTGGAGCTCGGGGAACCAGCGCGTACACCAATTCAAAATCCATGGCGTTGGCCAAACGTTTAAGTGTGGCCAAATTGATATGCTCAGCTTCTTCGTTGCGCTCGGCCTGGTAAATGGTGGGCTTAGCTAACCCCGTTCGACGGGATAACTGTTCCACACTCATGTTCAGAGACTGGCGAGCCAACTTTAGCCAGGACCTGGTGCCTTTGCATTTTTGAATGAAGGGGCGGAGCTCTTCGAACTTTTTGGAAGCCTCGAGGCGCCGCTCTGTCAGTTGAGAAAGCATGGCGTAGTATTTACTACATAATTTTATGATTGAATAATATTTTTTAAAGTATAATTTTTTTTAAATTTTATATGCTTTAATACATATAATAAGCAAAAAGTTATCCCCCAATCCCACATACTTATCCACATTTTTGCTCTAAATCGCATTTTTGGGCTAAAATGGCTGCATTCGCCTAGACTTTTGTTGGTGCTTGGCTTTCAAACAATTAGGGCTTTGTAAGCGCTTCCCAAATCAGCACCCCACTATTTCCTATTCTGGACGGCCTCTTATGCTGCGCTGCAGCTCCAAAAGGTGCCTGGCACCTTTTTGGCAGCAATTGGTGAGAGGGGTGTCTCATGTTGAGACGAGACTAAGTCTATGTTTTTAGACAAAAGTCCTAAAGTGGTACACTGAAGACTCCGATAGAGAGTTATGAGAAATGGCCATTTTCCAGGGGGATCCATTGGCGATAAAAGCCCTTATTACAATGATAATGATTTTAATGTTTTCACCTCTTGGCTATTCACAGGATGCGACGGCGACGAGTGGTGCAGGAACTTCCAGTACCATGGGCTATGCGGGTTTGGCGCAAGCGGCGGCGGGTATGACAGGTAACTCCATGATTGGGGCGGCCGTGAACATAGGTTTTGGTGGGTGGATGGCCTCAACATCCTGTCCATCGAATATGCTAGAATGTGGATGGGGAGTTTTAATGATTGCCCAAGGAGCATTGCAGGTAGGATCGGCCAGTGATACCAATAACACCACACAAGAATTAGTTAATCCGTTCAGTTGTACTGGAACTTGTGATCCGGATGATCCCTCCACGTGGGATTCGTTAGATGATCAAACCACAACACTGTCGGGTTTGTGTGATGTAAACCCTACGATCTGTGAGACATTAGATGATTATGCTGATCCTGGGGTGGACACCAACAACCTGTCTTCAACGGATTTACAAAACATTGCGACCAACATGCAAAATGAGTTTTCGAAAAATGGAATTACATTGGACCCCAATAATGAATCAGTAACTATTGACGGCGTAGGTACAATTCCCGCCAGTGCATTAGGGGATGCGGAGGCTTTAGCCGCCGCCGGTTTCGACAAAGGGAAAGTGGATAGTAAGTTAGCTCAGTTTGGCGCTATCAGTTCGGCCATAGAGAAGGGCTTGAGAGAGCGCAATGGTTCAAAAGAGGGCCTGTCCAATATTGCCAGTACCGGTTTTAAAAGCGGTGGCGGTGGATCCCGTGGCGGAAGAGGTTTAGCGGGAATCGAAGAAATTGAGATCGATGATCGTGATCCCTTTGCGGATCTCATGGCAAAGATGAAGAAAAAGGGCAACAAGGCTCCTGTGGCAGCGGGTCTGGTGAGAAAACTTCCTAATGGAGAAAGCATTGGCGCCAAAGCGGATAACATCTTTGAAATGATACATAGAAGGTATCGCGCTAAGGCCCGGCAAAATATCTTTTTAAAGCCCAATCAAAAGTAAGGGGATGTCGTAAAATATTTAGGTGTGATTTATTAGGAGCCATCGTTGAAGAATTTGAATTTAAAATTTTTAACAGTTTCGTCGTTGATACTCGGCCTAAGTACACTGAGCGTGCTAGCGCCCCTATTAGCCTTAGCTGAAACGGATGATTATTATTCAACGACAATCAGCTACACCTGCACAGCAGAGGGAGGTTGTCCCGATGATGTGGATCCCAGTAGCATGACTCAAGAAGAAATTGATGCCTACAACGAGCAACAAAGACAAGCGTACGAGCAGCGGCTGGCTGAAGAGCAAGCTCGATACGAACAAGATTTAGAAAGATATCAAAATGAAGTGGATGCCCGTGTGGCCGCAGATCAAGCGGCCTATGAAGCCTATCAAGCCCAAGCGAATCAACAACAACAAGACGCCGAATCTATGGTGGCCAGCATAAGCAACGAGGCCAGTAACTCACGTAGCAGTGCGGGAACATCGGCGACCTTTCAGGTGCTTCACGGTGGAATTGCAGCTGCTTGTTGCGCGGCTGTGGTAACGGGATCCTGTTGTCCCGTAAACTTGGCTTTGGCGGCCGCTTCGGGTATGCAGGCTAGTGAAAGCAGTAGCAGTGCCAACAGTCTTTCCAACTCATTGGCAGACTTAGATCAATTCAATTACAGCAACTTAGAAGGTTATCAATACGACTCCAATGGAAATCCCATTGATCCCGCCACCCGATTGCCGGTGGCAGGTCCCAACCAAATTTTGGCTTATCCTAACCTGGATACAGATGATCCCAATGATTTTACCAATCAAAGTAATTTTTTATCGGATGTTAACGCAGCCACTACCGATGCCATCAATCAACTCAACAGTCTTGGATACACGTTCGATCCAAAAACGGGTGAGCTCACTTATCCAGACGGTCGAAACTTTAATATAAATGATTTTAAATCCCCTGAAGCGATGGCCTCGGCGGGGTTTCCTCAAGACGAGGTGGATGCCTTTTTTGCCGGGCAGAACAATGCGGATTTACAGGCTAAGTTTGAAGAGCAAAAAAAGGCCGTTGAAAAGCGAAACAAAGATCTTCAGTCAGCCAAAGAAAGAGCCATTACTGCCGCAACTGGTAAAAGTGTCAAAGCTCCAGTGGCCGCGGTGGAAGAGGAAAAAGAAGATCCGTGGAAAAAATTAATGCGAGGGTTTAAGGGTAAGCGTAAGACCCGACGGGGATTGGCTTCTTTCGGAGGGAAAACCGCCTCTAAAAAATTTGGGAATGATCTCATAGGGCACTCTGAGGAAAATATTTTTCAAATGATTCACCGACGCTATCGAACTAAGGCCAATAAGGGTGAGTTTATCACTCCTTTAATTAGAACCATTAACTATAACAATTAAAACTAAGCGGCCTTTTTTCCACTAGTGCTAGAGGCACTATTTTGCACATACAGTGCATGGGCGTAGAGGCAGCCTTTACTCGATTCAATGGGGATAACAACCCCCTTGGAGTCCTTTATGGATTTATAGAGTTCGCCAGACTTACTTTCAAAAACCACTCGTTCATCTAAAGTGGGGAAGTCGCCTGTGATCTGATTAAACATTTTTCCTGTTAACTTAAATATTACCTTTAAGGCCACATCCACGATTTTTTCTGGTGGAGTTTTCGAGTCAATAGATACGGCTGCATACATGTTTTTTATCAATTCTTCAGAAAATCCAAGTCCAAGGCGGCAGGTACCAGCAGCGGTTTTGATTTTCATACAACTTACGACTTTACCATGAAGATCATCACCCGGCTTTTTAGCAATAGGCGTGGAGGGTTCTGTCTCAGCTAGCGCTACTTGTTTAATAAACTCATTGCAAACCACCACTAAAGTATTTAGCACTTCTGCGCCAACTCTTTGATTCAATCGACCTAGGCGAAGCTGTTGTTCCACTTTTTCAATGAGGAGTTCAGTGGAATAGGGTTTCTCTAAGACAACTAGATCTTTATGTTTTTTCTCCAAATTTGGGTCTGGAAAACCAGTGGCGACAATCAAAGGTGTGGATTCATTCATGGCCGATCGCTTTACGAATTCTATAAAAGATTGTCCATCCCGATTGGGCATTTGTAGATCCGTGATAATGCAATCAAAGGCTTGGGCCTTTAATTTCCCAGAGGCTTCCACTCCGTCGCGGGCCTCAATCACCTTAATGTTGAAGTCAAAATGAGATTCGATAGCTTCACGGACAACCAAACGAAGGTCATCATCGTCTTCGGCCAATAGGATCCATTTTCTGCTGGCGCGATTCAATGTGCTATTGGATTTGCGCGTTTGTAACATCTATTCACCTTCAAACTACAAGACTAGCTAGTTCCTTATCGGTCCAGTAAAACTGTTTATTAATAGGGTAAGAGCTACTAGGGGTTGCTATTCCCAAAAGGAGGCATAGGTGCGTTAGAGAATGATACAGTTTTCCATATCTGTCTCAATCTTCTTCTCTGTTCGAGACATGATACTGACATTTTCTAAAGAGCCATTTATTTCTAAATGGCAATTGGGACCGATCAAAATTGTGCCAGTCAGATGAGAGCTGGATCCAAAGGTGAGTTGACTTGTGTCATGCATACCCATCCGACTGCCGGGGGTAAGGGGGATATTATTTCTTTGAGCCTCGACGCTATCTATCCATTGAAAACTTGGGAAGTAATGTTGGATGACATTTCTCAAATAGTGACCGGTAGGTGTGTTTTTGGACAACTCATCCGCACATACCTTTTGAAAAGTAAGATAGTCGTGAATATTTCCGGTTTCACCATTAATCACTTCATTTGCTATCAATCCACTGACTCTTTCCCCTCGGTCTATAGCAGGCATAATCACATCAGTAAGTGTATTAGAAAACTTTAAAGGCATGTCCTCTAGAGAGCGTTCCGCAAATGCAATGGTTCCTAAAAAATGAAAGGGCTTGGCATTTCCAACGGGAGACTTTTTACCAAACCCACAGATATTTCCATGTTGGTCGAGCCATGCTGCTGAAAGGGATTTTCCCGCTTCAGGATGTTCCATAAGTAATAAGCTGGCGTACTCATCTTTAGACTGTACTCGCTCTATTAGGTGTTCAAGAGGGTTGTTGTCGGCAAACAAGTTAACGGTATCGCCATTAGAAACAATATAGGGTCCTGATTTTAGTAAATGGTGTTTTACTTTTGCAATGGCTCCAGCGCTTCCTAAAATCTCAGGCTCATGACTCAATAGAAATTGATCTGTTGGGAGAAGGTCTTTTACAGTAGTTTCAACTGATTCTGGAGCGTGATGGGTATTAATCAAAAATTGTTCGATCCCTAACTTTTCCAGAGGGTATAAGCTATAGGCCAACATGGGTAGGCTCATAAAATCAATGGCTGGCTTGGCGCGATTTTCGGTATAGGGTCTCAGGCGGGTGCCAAGTCCAGCGCAAAGTATTACGGCTTTCATAGGGCCTCGTAATCGATTTCCATAAGTCCTTCATCCACAAGTATACTTCGCAATGTGCGAAATTCTTCGATGCTATCCAAAGTATTTACAACTTTAACTAACGTGGGGTGGATGTAGTGTAAGTATCGACGATCTGATCTTTGGTTGAGAAAGCTGGAAAAACTACCACAGGCTTTAAAGCATCGCTGAATCAATTGAACCATCATAATTTGGTTAAATTCATCTTCATCAAAGGTTTGGTTAAATTCTTCTTTTGCTCGATGTAAATAGTGTTTGAGGAGTTGGTTTTGCATATTCGGTTGCATATCTACATAAGAGTCATGAAGTAAGCTCACCAGGTCATATTGTACTGGTCCCATGCGCGCATCCTGGAAATCGATGACTTTCATTTTATCCAGTTTGATCATTAGATTTCGCGAGTGATAGTCTCTGTGGCTAATTCTCTTGGGCTGCCTATCGAGAATCTTGCATATGCTTTCAAAGTCTTTGGCTAACCCTTTTTCCGCTGCCGTAGACAATTTGACTTCAGCGATTCCTTCAATGAGGTGGGTTTTAGCATAATTCATTTCCCACAAAAACTTTTCAGTATTGAACTCAACATTAAAGGCAACGCAGGAGTGCTTTTTATCATTCGTTGCCGTGAAATGAATCTTTAATAATTCTTCAATAGCTTGAATATAAAAGGGAACAGATATGGCATGATCTTGAGTTTCCCAGTATTTTCTCTCCAAAGTGAGATCTCCTAGATCCTCAAGAAGAATCATGCCGAGATTTTTATCCACGGCAATCACTTCTGGGACTTCCACTCCTGAGCGCGAAAAGTGATTTTGGATATTGAGAAATGGATAATCAGATTCGCTTTCAAAAGGTTTCCATACCATGAGCGCCCAAGATTTACTGTCGTCCACAATTCGAAAGTACTTTCTGGTGGAGGCATCTCCAGCTAGTGGTAGGACTTTGAACTCATCGGATCCTATGGAGCAATGAACAAAATTTTTAAGGTCTGCTGTAATATCATTGGTACTGGCCCCAATGGGGTTATCTGAATTTTGAGAGGTGTTTTGTGCCATCCCTGCACTCCCTTAAGCAAAATTCAATTATTGCTCTATTGGGGAGGATTGGCAAGTGGGCGGAGCAGACCAAAGAAGACTCAATTGGCCATCGTAGTGACCTCTCTCGATGGCTAAAAATTATGAGCGATGTACGTCAGCTAAACACTCGTAAATGTAGTTTTTTAAACCATAATTTTTGTATTCTTTAAACTCAAATTTCATAGTAATCCGAGCGGCCTTAAGCTCTGCCAATAACTCCTGATCGATGGTGTCTGAGGCGTCTATGGTTTCTAAGTTTCTGTTAATAGCGGCGACCAATTGGGGAGCTGATTTAACAGAGGTTCTTCTTTGTACAAGTCTTTTTAGAACCAGCTGCTGAAAGCCAGAGAGTTTTTCAAGATCTTGGACATAGAGCGTGACGGGTCCCAAATCCAACAGGGAGGAGACAGTTAAACTCGTATTATCTTTAATTTCGTCAAAATTGATAAACGCATATCGATTAGAGATGTGGTGAATCTCTAAAGCCATTTTAAAAATATCATCTGCGGAATAGCCTTGTATGAGTACTGGGAAGTTTAAGCTTAACTTGGATGGGTCAAAGCTTTTTTCAAAAGTAGGGAGAAGCATACGCTCTATACGGTGTTTGAATGTGTGGGTGTTATCCAAAAAAACTACATTTTCGTTTGTGGTAGGTGCTTCCTCTTGTCTATTTTTAGCAACCTGTTTGATCGCTCTTATGCGTTGTGAGTTCTTTACACTTCGAACCAACAGCAGATCAATGAGGCCTCTTACTTTTTCTTGGGTTTCTTGGTTAGGCTGACCCTTGTCGATTTGCGCATAGCCGGTCATAACTTTATCTACATACACAGGAAAAAGCGTGCGAGTGGAAAACATCAAAGGGTCATTATTTTTTAGTAAACCTTGAATGGCCCTTTGATCTTTGTTTAAAGGTGATTTAAATGCATGGTAGGTAAGATCGCACTTATAAGTGTCTTTCACCATATTGCGTAGCCGTTCGTAAACATTAGTTACGCGTTGATCTAAATTATTTTTATTCGAAAAATCGACTGTTGTAATGTTCATCCCAGTTCACCCAAATTGTTTAGTTCGTTCCAGTTATAGCCACAAGTACCGGTCACGGCCCCACCCGGAACGCGGTCTTAAGAGTTACTAAAGGCAAAGGGTGTGCCGAAATGAATTGAGGGAATTACAACTTACAGCCTAAACTTTAGACGCTAGTCGGAGATCGTAAGTCATTGAAATTTATAATGAATTATGGATCAATGAAGTTACTTCACGAACTTCAAAAGCAATGGTTCCATTGTTGTATGATTTAGTCGTTAGTGAACCTTGTTTAAGGCTCAGGCAGTGCTGTTAAAATTACAGGACACTTAGCTTAGGAAGTGTCCTTTTTAAAGAATTTTTTAAGGAATAGTAAATCCGCGCTGAACTGATGTGAGGTTTCCGGCGGGATCTGTTGCTTCTACCGTGAGTACATGAGTACCAGACACTGAGGTGGTGAAAGTATAAGGAGAGGCACAATTGTCCACTTCATTGATGACGGCGTTAGATGGGTTTCTTAATGTACAGGTAACTTCAGCTTCAGAGTCATCCACAGTAAATGGTATAGACACGTCTTGGCCACTGATGGTTTCGGTACCAATAGTTACAACAGGCGCAATACGATCCACTTCAAAAGTATGAGAAACAGTTCCCACCTGGTTGGTGTCATCTGTTGCACGAACTGTGAATGTGTAACTTCCATGCTGAAGGATAGAAATCACATCAGTGGTATCAAACATCATCATACCCGAACAATCTGTGAAAGACGGGCTGCTGATGCCTTCACCGGACAGCTGACATTCCACCGAAACGATATCTCTATCGTTACCTGGTGAGAATGCGATATCTAATGTGGTGGCCGTGGTTAATGAAGGAGTGTTTCCATCGATAGTGGGAATAGGTGCTCTGGCATTTTTAACCACAGTAAATACTTGAGCCGCAGATACATTGCCGGCTTCATCCTCGGCGGTGATGGTAATGCCATAGGGGCCGTCGAGGTTCATAGACCATGTAAATGGACTCATGCAATTGTTTTCAGTATCCACGTTACCGTTACCTCTATTCACTCGGCAGGTAAAACTGTCCACATCAATGTTGGCACTACTAAAGCTTATAGTACTTGAAGAACTGGTTGTAGGCGTTGCCGGTGAGCTGTCTAGGTTTACAGATGGAGCCTGTAAATCCACTTCCCAATTATGAGTGCTTACTTCAGACAAATTTCCAGCGGCATCTCGCCCTCTTATAGAAAAGGTATTGCTTCCTTCTGTAACACTGTAATCAATGGGTGGAGAACAGGGAGCAAAGGAAGATCCGTTAATAGAGCATTCGTATTGTACGACGTATGAGGAGGCATCATTGGCCATAAAAGCAGAGGTGAGCTTAACACTATTTGTAGGGTCTTCCGGTGGGTCCGCAATGTCTACACTTGGTGCTTCAGTATCTTGAGTCCAATACACAGATTGGTAACCCAAGTCTTCACCGGAATCACGGTCACGGGCAATCAAGGTTACCCCATGGGTTCCGTCGGGAAGCGGTGGTAAGTTATAAGGAGATGAACAGGGTTCTGGTAGACTATCTCCATCTAAATATTGGCAGTAGGTGTCCGCATTGGAATTATCTACAGAGAATTCAATGTAATGATCGGTACTCGTAGTATATCCCCTGGGGATATTACCTAGGGAGAAATTCACTCTCCTTATGGCGGATTCGAAGGTGAGTACATTCGAGCTGGATTGAAAGGATTTTCCACAGTTTTGGAACGCCATCATAATAAGTGCGGTTAGCGCTAAAGATAAAAGCGTTCGGATGTTGTAGCGATTCATCATACCCCCGGCTAACAAAGTCAGTAGACGTGAAATTACGTTCACTTTGCTAGCTTTTATGTGAACTGAAGATAGCTAAGTCCACGAGTAATAGAATAGCATAACTTGGAGAAAATGAGGCTCATGTGAATTAAAATGAGTCGTACTTTTTTCACTTTTTTATTTAGACTATTAGGGGAAGATTAGGCTAGTTCTCATATCGAGACGGTCTTTTATGTTGAGGGCAAAAGCGTAGAAATTATAGTCAAAAAAAAGCCCACCAAAGCGGCAGGCTTAAAGATTCAAATCAATTTTTTCTAGTTAGGCTTAAGACTTTCTAGCCATCTTACGCTTATCTAGACCGTACTTTTCCACTTTCATAATTAAACCAGCACGACTAATGCCTAGCTCTTTTGCAAGCTTGGACTTGTTCCAGCCCGTTCGTCGTAATCCTTCTTTAATCATTTCTCTTTCAAGCTCTTCGAGTGCGTCTTTTAACTTTCCGTGAACACGGGCTCCCTGAACCTTGCTAGTAGAAGCAGCTTCAAGAATTTTTGGCGAGAGCATATCGGGACCAATTTTTTGATCCATGCCAGCTAGAACCACTAATCTCTCGATTTCGTTCTGCAGTTCACGGACGTTACCCGGCCATTGGTAGTCGTAGAGTTTTTCCAGTGATCTTTTAGATAGCTGTTTGGGCTCTCCGCCTTTTCCTGATCGGCCTAAGAAGAAATCACAGAGTAGAGGAATGTCTTCTTTACGGTCCCGTAATGGCGGTACTGCTACGTTAATTACATTCAGACGGTAGTACAAATCTTCTCGAAAGGTACCTTGCTCTACCATTTCTTTTAAATTTCTATTTGTCGCAGCGATCACCCTCACATCCACATGTCGAATTTCAGTGGATCCGACCGGTGTAAAAGTACCTTCTTGAAGTACCCTTAGTAATTTCACCTGCATGGTGGGAGATGTATCCCCAATTTCATCCAGGAAGAAGGTTCCCTTGTCGGCCATTTGGAAAAGACCTTTTTTATCTTTTACAGCTCCAGTAAATGACCCTTTCATATGTCCAAAGAGTTCGGATTCAAGTAAGTTATCATTAAACGCAGAACAGTTTTGTATAACAAAAGTCTTGTCTTTACGAGGAGAGTTGTAATGTATGGCCTTGGCAATCAATTCTTTACCAGTACCGTTCTCTCCTTGTATGAGGATGGTGGAATCTGCATTTTTAATTTTATCTAACAAGTTATACAGGTTTTGCATTGGCTTAGATTTACCAATCATATTGTCATACTTGTAGCGAGACCCGAGCTCTTTGTTTAACTCTTTAATTCGGTCTTCACGAGAGGAAATTTCTAGGTGTAGAGTTACAACCTCTTGAGCCACTAGCTCCACGAGATCTAGAAAGTGATTTCTGTCCCGATCTCCAATGTATTTAATACGACTAGCAGATTCTTCTAAGGTATTAGAGTTAGCGCCGAATACAGCCATTCTTTCTTTGAACTCATTCAGTCGGTTGCCTTCTTCGTCTTTAAAAAAACCAAGAGCAACAACACAGCCCATAAAGTCGTTTTCAATAACTATAGGAACAATCGCAATATCATAGCCAGTGGTATCCCACTTACGAACACTGTAACGGTTGTCCGAAACTCTAAGGTCGTCAATGACATTGCTAACGATCTCGGCCAAACTCTCTCGAGCTGAATCCTTGTTTAGAAATACTTCTGAGGAGGGATTGCAGAACTTAGATTTATCAGGATTAAAACCTTTAAGTTGACCCCGCTCGTCTGTGAAAACTACGTCAATATTCCACCAGCTGTTAAGGATTTCTTTTAACTTCCTGATCACATGTATGTGTTCAAATTCATCCCAATTAATCATGTGCTACCTTCCCCAAGGTTGTTAATTCATTTTACAGTAAAGGTATCGTCAATAAATTGAACAGGCTTAAGCGGTTGTGTAGGTAAATAGACAAAAAAGACGACTTGAATACGGAGTTGAGACAGAATTAACCAAAAACTGTCTCAGTATGAATCAGTAGGAGCGGATTGGAGTGTATTGAAAATTTGCAAAAGGTTCTAAATACTGCCCTGTAAATCCACTAGACGCTTATAATAACCGTCTGGTTTTTCGACAAGTTCGGAGTGTCGACCTTCCTCAACGATCTGCCCTTTCTCTAGGACTAAGATCCTATCGGCATGGGTGATGGTCGATAGCCTGTGAGCGATAACAAAAGTGGTTCGACCTTGCATCAAAGCAGCCAGACCTTTTTGAACTTCCTTTTCGCTTTCGCTGTCTAGAGCACTTGTTGCTTCGTCTAGAATCAAAATGGGTGCATCCTTTAAGATTGCTCTAGCGATACTGATTCGTTGTTTCTGCCCCCCAGATAAACGTGTACCTCGTTCGCCGGCAATGGTCTCGTAACCCAGTTCCATTTCACTAATGAATTTATGAGCGTTAGCATGTTCAGCTGCAGTTTCGATATCTTGGTCCGATTTGGTAAAATCCCCAGCATGAATATTAAATTTTATGGTGTCGCTAAAGAGGAAAACGTCTTGCGAAACGAGACCAATATTTGTTCGTAGGTCTTTAAGGGAGAAATCTCTAATGTTAATACCGTCAATAAAGATTTCACCGCTGTTGGGCTCAAAAAAGCGACCAATCAGGTTTACAAAAGTGGATTTTCCGCCACCGCTTCCGCCGACAAGGGCGACCACTTCGCCTCTTTTTATTTTCAGATTGATATTATTTAAGACCAATTGGTCAGAACCATAAGAAAAGCATACGTTTTTAAATTCTATGGATTGCCAGTCAGCAGGAAATGGTTTGGGGTTATCCGACTCTTCTACTTGATCCCCTTTATCCAAGACATCCTTATACCTTTTTAATGCAACGGTGGACTGTTGTAGCTTCACATAACCACTTTGGATTTTCTTAACAGCATCCCCCAGCATCCCAATAGCAAAGGAAAACCCAAGGAAATCGGCCACAGTGAGTTTGTTTGCAAAAATCTGAGTGCCAATGTAGGCGAGAATCATAGCCATAGTAATGGCAAACAGTGTTTCGCTGGCTGGTCCAACAAGCTCTTCACGAGATATGATTTTACGGCGAGAGTCTAAAAACTGATCGGATTGAGCATTAAACTTGTCTCCCATGGTTTCCTGGAGGTTGTAACTTTGGACTATCCGAGTGCCATCCAGACTTTCTTTTAAGGTCTTTGATATGTCCTCTAGGAATTCAAGACTCTTATGGCTATATTTCCTGATACTTCGAGAGAGATTATTAATAATTACTATAGCTATTGGGAAGGTAATAAAAACAAAAAGTACCAGTTTCCAATCCACCCATACCATATAGGCAAAAGCAAAAAGTGCCATAAATGGTTCACGCACTAAATCCGATATTCTCTGTGTACCCACTTGGATCACTTGGATGTCTGAAATCATTCGGCTGATAAGGCCGCCGGTACCACTTACAAACTTCTGCAAATAACTCAAATTCAAATAGAGATATTTTTGCATAAGGTCTTTTCGGAGTTTTACAGAAACTTGCTCGGCGATAAATTTCATCCAATACATTTGGAAGTAGCGAATAAAGGCTGAAACCGTAAAAACCACAGCAATGATCCATGGGATGTAGGTGGAGTCCTCCTGTTTTCCAGCCATCCAAGCATCTGTTAGAACTTGCATGTAATGGGGAACCAGAACTCGCAATCCACTGACAACGATTCCGAGGGAAATAATAAACAAAATGCGGTTGAAATAAGGCTTTAATTCAGGCCAAATGACGCTAATAATATTTTTCATGTTCTCGCCCGATCCTTTTTTGAAGAGGACTTCTTTTTGGGTTGAGTTTCAAAATGTGCAGCAGGGTGAAGGGATTCAATATACTCTTTCAGATAACGTCCTGTGTGTCCCTTTTTGGTGTTCATGACAGTGGAAGGTGGTCCTTCAATAAGAATCTTTCCACCCTTGGCTCCCGGCTCAGGCCCCACGTCGACGATCCAGTCAGAGTTGCGAATCACCTCGAGGTTGTGCTCAATCACAAGTACACTAGCTCCACCGTCGACCAGCTTATGAAGAACGTTCATGAGCAACTCGACTTCTTTGAAGTGAAGGCCTGTCGTAGGTTCATCCAATATAAACAAAGTACCGCGCTGTTGAGTGAGGTTGAGCTCTCTCGCCAGTTTTAACCTCTGGGATTCTCCTCCACTCAGAGTACTAGCACTTTGTCCGAGCTGTATGTATTCCAGTCCCACTTCCTTAAGTACACTCAAGGGACGTCGAATATTTGGATAGGAGACAAAGAAGTCCATGGCTTCTTTTACAGTCATTTTTAAAATATCGCTGATGTTCCGTTTGTTAAACCGAATATCTAAAATTTCTTTTCTGAATTTATGACCGTCACAGGCATCGCAGGGAATTTCAATGTCATCCATAAACATCATATCAATCACTTCAACACCCAGTCCTTTGCAGACAGGGCATCGCCCGCCATCAACGTTGAGCGAAAAGGTGCCCGCAGTGTACCCCAATGATTTGGCTTCCGGGGTGCCCGCCATCACTTGGCGAATACCATCGAAGACTTTTAAATAAGTAACGGGACTACTTCGAGCGGTTTTACCCACAGAAGATTGGTCGATGAACAACACGTTGTTTACATGTTCTAGTCCGGTGAGGGTTTTATATTCTAACCCCGGTTTGAAGTCCTTTTTTAGCTCACGGGCCACAGCTGGATAGAGCGTTTGCCCCACAAGAGAAGATTTCCCGGAACCGCTGACGCCAGTGATTGTGACCAGGCGGTGCAGGGGGAAATTCACAGTCACGTTTTTTAGATTATGCCCCTTACAGCCAGAAATTTTTAAATTGTATTTGTAATTGGCCTCATCGATAGGGCGAGGCTGTCGCTCGGGCACCCAGTTGTTTTTAGGCACCAAGTAAGGAACGGTGTTAGAGTCATCAAAGTTGAAGAACTCCTGTTTGTCTCCGCTAAAAATTATATTTCCACCGAGGTGACCTGAGCCCGGTCCTATTTCTATGACATTACTGGCGTTTTTAATTACGTCGTGATCATGTTCCACCACAACCAGGGTATTTCCAATTTTATTGAGCTCGTGCAGGATTTGAATGAGACGATCGTTATCTCTAGGGTGTAATCCTACCGTCGGTTCATCTAGAACATACAAACTTTGAGATAGACCGCGTCCTAGTTGGTTGGCCAAATTAAGTCTTTGGTATTCTCCGCCGGATAGGGTTTTGGTTTCGCGGGATAAACTCAAATATCCCACACCCACATCATTGAGATACTTCAGTCGAGATCGGATCTGCTGAATCACTTCACCTGCGGCTTCCCATTCTGTTTTGCTAAAAGACAGGTCCTTGAAATACTTTTCTAATTCAGCCAAGGTCATTTGCCCTAGCTCTACTATAGAGTGTTTGTTGTGTAGTACTTGAGATGCCTCACTTCTCAATCGAGTGCCTTTGCAGTCCGGGCATTTACTAGGGCTTTTATGTCGAGCAAGAAACACTCGAACGTGCATTTTATATTTTTTTTGTTCTAAATAATCAAAGGCGCCAAGCACACCATAAAAATCTTCGTTTCCCTCCCATAAGATCTGACGGTGTTTCTTTGACAGCTTGTTCCAAGGAGTGTGCATATCAATTTTAGCGGACTTGCAGTAATTGGTTAGCTCTCGTTTGTCACTCCGAGCACTGGGCATCATAAAGGGTTTAATAGCACCTTCAGCTAAGGTCAGAGAGGGGTCCGGAATGACTTTATTCTCATCCACTTCAAGAATGTTTCCAAACCCGTTACAGGTAGGGCAGGCTCCCACCGGATTGTTAAAGCTAAATAGCCGGGCTGAGATTTCAGGGAACTTGTAGTTGCATATTGAACAGCTGTGATCTTCATCTAAGATCATTTGTTTGCCAGTGGTGGTAACCACTATGGCATGCCCGCTGACATTATCTTTATTTAGAACTGTAGATAGGTGATAGGCCTGATTAATGGAGTCGGCAATTCGGGGTTTGTCTTGATCTCTTAAAGCAAACCGATCTATGACCACATAAAACTCTGTTTTTGGTACGGTCTTTCTGGGAAGGTCTTCCACATTAACAACCTCACCCACTTCAACTTCAGAATACAGCTTCAATTGAGTTTCTTGAGCTGAAACTTCCTTAACCACTTTAGCCGTTGTTTTTTTGGTGGTCTTTTTAGTGGCGGTCTTCTTAGATTTAGTTTTGCGAGTGGTCTTTTTCTTTGGCAGGTAGACTCTTAAAAAACCTTCACTCACTAAATATTGATAAAGCTTTTTATTGGCCAGGGCACGGCCATCTTCCGGGACATGGCATAGTAAGTAAGCTCTTTCGCCTTCCATTTCTCGAACGATTTTCTCAGAAGCGGAAACAGGTGAGTCCTTTTCCAGGGCAATATGGTGTTCCGGACAGAAGGCTTTTCCCAGTTTTTCATACATCACTCGAATGTAGTCATGCACTTCAGTGGACGTTCCCACTGTAGACCGAGAGCTTTTAATAGAGTTTTTTTGTTCAATGGCAATGGCCGGTGGGATATTTTCAATACCTTCAATATCTGGCTTTGGTGCTTTATTTAAAAACTGTTTTGCATAATTCGATAAACTGTCAATGTAGCGGCGCTGTCCCTCTGCATACAAAGTTTCAAAGGCCAGTGAAGATTTGCCAGACCCACTGGGTCCGCAAATGACGGTAAAGGATCCTACAGGAATTTTAACATCCAGATCCTTCAAGTTATTTTGTTTGACCCCCCATAAGTGGATGTCTTTCATTCAGATAAATCCTGCTTAAAAAAGTCTTGAATTTCCTCGGACGCACCGGCCTTGTTTTGTTCAGCATTGAGCTTAGGTTCTGTTCCATCTAGAAATGCTTGTCGTACAAATTTTTCAGTGGTGGATGTGGCGAGCTTTCCGGTTTCATTATCGATATTAGCAAAAGTGATTCCTTCGGGAACTCTAAAATTACGTTCCGGTAAACCTTCGTGTGCAAACTTCATAAACTCCAACCAAATAGGTAGTGCCGTTCGTCCGCCCCCTTCACCGATGCCCAAAGTTTTCTCCTGCTCATACCCAACCCAAACACCGGCCACAATGTCAGGTGTATACCCAATGAACCAAGCATCAAAGTATCCACTGGTAGTTCCTGTTTTTCCAGCAACGGGACGGCCTAGAGCTCGTGCTCGACCACCAGTACCACCAGGTTCTTCAACCACACCTTGTAAGATGCTTGTTGTAATATAAGCCGTACGAGGATCTATGAGCTGTTGTGGGTTGTTAAAATAAAACGGTGGATGTTTTGAGAAATCCACATTGGCGTAAGGGTTGGCATTCTCTTCTTCGGCGTCGGTGGTTTCTTGGCCGGGCTTTTGTGCGACGGCTCGGGGTTTTTCTGCGGTATCGGCAGTGGTGTCGGCTTGGGTTTTCTCCGCCTCTTCCAAATCCTTTTTGGCTTTCCATTTGAGGTAGGCCTGTCGACGTAATTCGAACTCATCGTTGAGTGCGGTGAGCTCGTTTTCAAAACGTTTATCCAGGCTGATGTTCTCAAGCAAGACATTGCCATCAACATCGACCACTTTATGGATGAGGCGCGGGACTATTTTTTTACCTAGCCGTCCAATTTGTCCAAAAGCTTTTGTCATTTCATAAAGGGTGACTCCACTGGAGCCGAGTGCCAATGTTAAATCCATATTTAGCGGGCTAAAGATCCCCAGGCGACGGGCATAATTGGCCACCCAGTCCACAGAGATATCTTCGATGATTTTTACAGTGGGAATATTTAAGGACCGTATTAGGGCATTTCTAAATAAAATATCACCTTTAAATTTTTGGTCATAGTTGGTGGGCTTCCATTTACTGATTTCTGTTTCTTCCGAATCCTCAATCTTCTTTTCTTCTTCGAAAACAAGAGGAGAGTCGATGATACGGGTGGCAGGTGTGTAGCCTTTGTCTAAAGCAGCTGCGTACACGAGCGCCTTAAAGGCAGAGCCGGTTTGTCTAAGAGCTTGGTAGGTTTTGTTAAACTTATTTTCGGCAAAATCATATCCACCAACCATTGAGACAATGTCGCCGTTGGTTTGGTCAAAAGCGATAAGAGCCCCTTGAGTGTCAGGCTCTTGCTCTAATTGGACCTCTTGAAAGGCTTTAAAGTCTTCGGGAAGCTCTTCCGGTCTAACGTATTTATCCTTTTGGCTTCGCTTTAGATCTAAAAGCTCTCTGTTGATGCGGGTAGAATAAAATTTTCGGCCAACAACTTTCACCTCAATGATGTCACCTGTAGTTAGAGCATCACTGGGCTTTTTAATTTCATCGTAAACAGCCCTTACTTTTGGATTGGGTTTTCGGGCCCACTTCATAGTTTCAAAATCGATCAAACCCCTTTGCTCGGCAAAGCGGACATGAACCAAACCATATTTATCATCCACTTTAGTAACAATGGCCTTCACTATGTCGTCCAACTCAATGTAGTCGGGGAGGCCTAGGATAGGTTCGCCGTTTTCATCTTTACCCGTCAAATTGAGCGGGCCTGGTTCAGGGAAAGATCCGTCGGCTTGAATCACCCTTTCCGGCGTTTTCTCTTCCATCAATTCATTACGAACTTCTAATAAGAAATCCCCCACTTTTTTCAGGTATTCAGCAGAAGCCTCTTTGTCCTCTGGATCTTCTGGAGGTTCGATGCGTTTCAGTGGTCCTCGGAAACCTATGCGTTTGTTGAGGTCACGTAGGCCATTGCGGACTTGTTGTTGGGCTTCAATTTGATTCTTAATATCCAGGCTGGTGTGGATCTTTATTCCCTTATCTAAAACCATTTCTTCGCCCACTTCTTTGATCAACATCTGGCGAACGGTTTCAAGATAAAAAGGAGCGTACTTTTTAAAATCTTTTCGGACATAAACTTTTAGTGCGGAGTTTATGGCTGTATCAGCATCACCTTGAGTGATAAAGCCCTCTTCGGCCATTCGCTGTAATACATAGCGTTGGCGGGCTTTTGCAGAGCTGGGGTTATAAATAGGGGAATAGCGCGAAGGAGCTTGCGGCAGTCCCGCTAGCATGGCGGACTCCGCCACAGTCAGGTCTTTTAAGTCCTTTCTAAAATAAACTTTCGCCGCCATTTTAACGCCGTAGGCTCCAGCTCCCAAATAAATTTGGTTCAAGTAGAGATACATGATCTCGGACTTTGTGAGGTTATCCTCCATGCGGTAGGCGAGAGCGACCTCTTTGATTTTACGAGTGTAAGTCTTTTCCCGGGTCAGTACTAGGGATCGAGCCACCTGTTGTGTAATGGTTGAAGCCCCTTGCACCTTGGCTCCAGCTTTTATGTTGGCAATCATCGCTCGGACAATGGCTATGTAGTTGATACCGTTATGTTCATAAAAGGAAGAGTCCTCCGCTGAGATAAAAGCATTGATCAATTGTTGTGGGATTTCATCAACAGTAGCAATCAATCGCTTTTCCCGAAAGAACTCACCGATCTTCTCTCCGTTGCGATCAAAGACTTCAGAAACTAACAACGGCTCATAGTCTTCAACAGAAATTAATTTTGGCAAATTGGAGGTGAGCATAATCACCCAAGTGGCCACACCGGCAATCACTAAAAATCCAGCGGCTAATAGGGCAGCGACGATTTTTTTCGTGTTGATATTTTTCATCCTTAAAAAGCTCCTAAAGTATTGGCTTTACTATTAAATTATAGCAGAACACAGGTCTTTCAAAGCTACTATAAATCACTCCTTCTGTCCCCCCACAAAAGGTGCCAGGCACCTTTTGGAGCTGCGCCGCAGCAGCAGGCCTAAAGGTAAAAAGAAACCCTGCTCATTGGAGCAGGGATAAATTTATAAACAAGAATTTTTGGGTCTCCGAAAGGGGGACTATCGGCCGCTGCTCCCGGAGCCACTGCCTCCATGATTTCGATTGAGAGCTTCATTGGGCTCGAAGTCACCAGAAGGGCAAATAATCTCTTCGCTGTCTTCGGAAATGCGCTTAATGAACGCAAGCCCCGTGCTGTTACAGCTGGCAGAAAGAGCTTCTCCCGAGCGCAATGTCGAGTAGGACTCACTGAAGCAGTTGGTACAGTTACAAGTACGAAGCATATCTTCGGAGGCCTTTTCAGCACCGTAGTAAGCCTCGATGGCGGCATAGACAGCCCCCGGCTCCACCTCTTTACCGCCTGTAATGGCTTCTTTTGCAAGATACTGTTGCTCCATCATTTGATACTGATACTGGGATTGAGCTTGGCTGAGGCGCATCTGGGCCAACTGGGCATTTCGTTGCGAGAGCATACTGCTGACCTGAGACTGCTGTGTAGAAAGTGCATTGTTCAATTCGGCAATGGCAACAAGCAGTCTTTCTTTTTCCTGAATTAAGGAAAGAGCTTCCCCTTCCAGTTGATTGGCGAGAGTTTGTTTTAAAACCTGATAGTCTCGCTCCGCTTGAATGCGTTTTTCATTGAGTAATTGAAATTGAGCTTGATAGTCCTCTTCTAAATTACTGACACGCTTTAAATACGCCGACTTAGCGACAGATAGACCGCCACCATTGAGGCAAATGGCTAATTGTTTTTGGTACTCGGTTTTGAGGCGCTGTTGAGAGCTTTGGCCACCTCCGGAAAACAGACTCGAGGCCGAAACGGCAGAACTGCGGCCGATTCCACCTTCGTTGCCAGCACCCGCGGATCGTCGGGATCGATCGGCATATAGCTGTTGGAAAGATTGTAGTGCCGATTGTTTTGCGCTTTCCACACACTGGCCGATTTGCTCTTGATAACCTACATCTAAATCGATGCGACGATCCATCATGGTTTGGCGCAGTTCAATTTGTTGGTTCAAGATCTCTTCTATGGCCTTTTGTTGCTCGATGAGCGGTTGGAGGGCTTCGTTTTGCTTCTGTTTGTAAATCACTTCAATGCGAGCATCCGCTTGGGATAATTCCACCTGCAATTGACGCAACTGTTGTTCCATCTCCGAAATGGAATTGGTGGCCTCTTCAGTGATAGCTGTGGTTTGGTCTTCGTAGTCGCCGATGTCTTTGCTGAGATCTGAAGAGCTGTTTTGAGCCGCTTTATAGGCCTCTTTGAGATTGCCAAATCCCTCAGCGCTTAAGGCCGGACAATTGGCTTCTTCGGTTCCCACTTGTGTGCGAGCGTTAGAAAAAGCTTCGTACCCATCGTCGCCGTACCCATTCACAGCTTCAATGCATGAGCCAATGTTAGCTGAGCAGTTGCTGATTCCGGCTTCTTGACAGGCCTTTCGGTAGGCTTTGTATTCGTCTTTGAAGGTGTCATTGGCGTCGTCACAGTCTTTATCAAATCGCTCACGGGTCTTTTCATCTTTTTGTTCTCGTTCCTTTTTTTCATCTCTTAATTTGGAAATACGACCACTCGTGCAAAGTCTGTAAAATCGTTTGAATTCTGCATCGGCCCCATTGATTGCACTTTGTGCTCGTGTGTGATTGGCATCTTTTTTATAATTGGTTCCGTCTTTTACACAGGAAAAATCTAGCCCTTCTAATGCTGAGGGGTAGTCTTTCTCCTGTTCAATGGCTTCGGTGATAGCGCACTCAATGGCATCTTTTACTTTTTTAATTTCACTCTGACATGCCCTGAACTTTTCCACTTCAATATTAGCTTGTTCCGGCCCAGCGGCTAAAGATTGCACAGCTGTCAAAGTAGTAGCTATGGCTAATCCCAGAATGACACGTGTAATTGAATTGAACAATGAAACCCCCATATATTGATTTCCCGTCACACCCTATAATCGGAGCAATGATAGTGCCAATTGACCCTAAGCCTATGAAAACAGAGCAAACTAGACCCCGTCTGTATCATATTGAAACATACCACCACATCGTGGCAGTCTTAATGGGATAACAGCCTTTGTAGAGCGCTGTTTTACGGTATAATAAGTTTCTGGGGAGATGTATTTTTGAAGACTTTGAATGCTGCGGTTTTGTATATAATTTTCGGCGCGTTACTTTCTAGTTGTAGCGGCGGTGATCCTGTTAGCAGTAGTGGCGACACCACTCCCACTCGATCCTTTAAAATGGGTTTCACCCCTTGGCCTTACGCGGCCACAGTGGAAGCCGTTGATACCACCTATGAATTTTTAGAAGACAATGGAGATCTTATTGCTCATCAATTCGATGGCGGAATACCTTGGGTCGAGGCTTTGGAAGATGATAGCTTCGAGACTTACAGCGATAACCTACAAAGTGAGGTGGAGTGGAGGGTCGCAAAAACCGAAGCCATGTCGGGTAAAACAGTATATGTGGCGGTGAGTCCTTTTTCCAGTTTGAGAGATGGAATGGCTCTGTATTGGGGGGACTCGACCAATGAAGCCTTGCCTTCACCCTGGGACACCTACACGTTTGATAGCTCTTATGTGGCGTTGGCCTATACCAATTTTCTCACTGAAATCATTGATCGCTTGAATCCCACCTATGTGAATTATGCTGTTGAGGTGAATGAATATTATGGCAACACCACAACAGACGCTGAGAAGGAAGCGTTGATAGATTTTTTATCAACGGTTTACTCACTGTTAAAATCCAGACATCCCAATGTGTACTTTATGACCTCTTTTACGTTGTCTACACCGGGCTCCGATAAAATGATTGAAGCGGCGGAGCTGTACACTCTCATTGGGAATTATATGGATCTCTTTGGAATCAGTGTTTACCCATACGCTTTTTTTGAGCACGAAGATAAAGGGGATCCTGCCAACTTGCCACAAGACTGGTTGTATCAGGTCACTGAGATAGCTCCCGGGCAAAGCTACTTTGTGGCCGAAACGGGTTTTATTGCCGAGGATTTAAGTATTCCTGCCTATAGTTTAAGTGTAGAGTCCGACGAAGAGAAGCAAGCCGATTATGTGCAAGAGCTCATGCAACAGTCAGAGAGATTAAGTATGTATGGAGTGGTATGGTTTGCGCCTATTGATTTTGATGACCTTTGGGATTCCTCTTTAGGTGATGATTTGTCACTGATTTGGCGAGATACGGGATTGTATGATGGCGATCTTGTGGAGCGAGAAGCTTTTGGTGTCTGGCGATATTGGTATGGCTTTGGTACTAGCGCAAACAGATAGTGATTCAGTAATACCAAATATTTTGTAAGCTCCAAAAAAAACCTAAGCACAAACAGGTGACCGCTAAATATCGGTGACCTTGCATTTGTTTCAAAAGATCGGTGGAGAGTCGCTCTTCGGCCAGTTCCACAAGACGCGGAACGTTTAAAACAATTGTGACCAAAGCGCCATATAAAAAGACAAAGTACGGAAAGTACTGGTCTATGACTTCTGGGGTTAAGGGCTTGTATTCCATAGTCTTTTGAACGGAATTATGGCTCAAAATATTACAGGACAATGGACTAAAATTTTGAAAAGTAAATGAATTCAACAACATGCAACAGCAAAAAAAGACTGGATAAAAAATCTGAATTATGACCTTTTGTACTTTCTAAAACCCTTTGGTATATTGGATCTTGTAGGTTTGTGGACTTGTGAAAATATTAACCCTACAAGTACAAAGATAGGGGACTGTCCCTGACGATGGTGAGCATGCTCACTCTCATGTGAGAAGCCTAAAGTCGTTACAATGGTCACCCACCTTAAATAACTCGGGTTAATAAGTTCTAAAAGAGTCCACAGACTTTTTTTATTTTCTTTTAGTAGTCCCTTTAAAGATCAAAGACATTTAAGTCCGCCTCAGAAAAGCCCTGTTGGATCGCCTTTTTAAAAATAGTGTTTACAAGTTCTTCTTCGGTTTTGTCTCCGCCACACTTTTGATGCTCAGTAAAAGGTTTGTAGGCACAGGGCTCATTAAAGATTGAGCGCATCGCATACTCACAAAAAGAGGGGGAGTGAAGATTGGAGTCTTCTTCACAAACTAGTGTCATAGATTCGACGACAATGAATAGATCTAACATTTGGTCATTTTCGTATGCACTTTCCATATTTTGAAGAAGTTGCTTTAAGAGCATCTTATTTTGGTTCTCATCTGTACTTATAAAAGAAGCCAATTGAGCTTTCATTGTCGTATCATCCAGATTCCCGCCGCAGTTTTTTGTCATGCTATCTGGTTTATAGTTACAAAGATTTTCCATTATGAAATGGCAGGCGGATCCATCGAAAAACGAGGAGTCCTCGTTACACATCTTCTCTATCATTAAGCGACTTCTCATAAACTGAGGAACGTCGTTATTTACGTAGGCCTTTTCGTAAGCGATCAACTCAGCTTCTCCTGGGGTCAATTTGGATTTGGATTTAGAGCAACCGGTGAAGGCAACAAAAAGTGATAATAATACTAATTTATACATTTTAAAGTTCCGTCGTTAATTGCAAAAAGGATGAGTTTTTCGCTTGGAGTTTCAAAAAAAGCCGACTTGGTGGAAAATAGTAATCCATTTACATATTAAAGATTTGAAGATCCGCCTCAGTAAAGCCCTGTTGAATCGCCTTTTCTTTCATAGTCTTTCGAATTTCGTTACCTGTTTTGTCTCCGCCACAATCTTTAAATTCACTAAAAGGTTTGTAGGCACAGATTTCATCTTCGAATGTGTTTTCCGCAAACTCACAAAAAGCTTGGGAGTAGAGAGTGGAGTCTTCGTCACAAACTTGTGCCATAGATTCATAGGCGATAGAAAACTCTAAAAGTTGGTCCTTCTTATAAGCGCTATCCATATTTTGAAGAAGTTGCTTTAAGAGCATTTTATTTTGGCTGTCATCAGTACTGATAAAGGAAGCCAATTGAGCTTTCATTGACGTATCATCCAGATTCCCACCGCAGTTTTTTGTCATGCTGAGTGGTTTATAGTTACATAGGTTTTCCTGGATGAAATGGCAGGCGGGCTCGTCGAAAAACGAGGACTCCTCGTTACACATTTTTTCTATCATAATGTGAGTGCTCATAAATTGAGGAACGTCATTGTTCACATAGGCCTTTTCGTAGGCTATCAGTTCGGCCTGACCGGGAGCCAATTTGGATTTGGATTTAGAGCAACCGGTGAAGGCTACAACAAGTGATAATAATACTAATTTATACATTTTAAAGTTCCGTTGTTAATTGCAAAAAGGTAAGAGTTTTTCTTTAATAGCTTCGAGTTGTTCGATTTGAACTTGGGCCACATTGACATCCAATAACATTAAAGATCCCACATCTTCCATGTCGTAAACCATTTCGCCGGTTTCTTGTTGGCCTCCCAAGACAAAGTCTCTGTTTCCGACTAATTGGAAGAGTCGAGTGTATGCGGTGATACCCTTGCTTACAGATAGGGAGTCTTCACACAGTTCAGTTCTATATTTTTCAGGATTGGCTGCAAATCGAGCCGGAGCAGTACCTTGAGTTTGTAAGTCCTGCATGGCTTGGAGCTTTCCAGGGACTTCTACTCTAATCACTAAGTTGATTCCGAGATCTGTATAGCCGACTCGATCTGTTTTAACAGAAGGGCCAGGATTACCAAAACTGAGAGCTTCGCTCTCAAAGGGTTTGCCATCGGTGGGAGTGGGTTCTACATAAACCTTTACCTCGTAGCCTTTTTGATAAAGCTCGTCTTGGGCGTCTTCAACAGCTCCAATAATTTTCTCATAGACCTCTTCAGAGACTCTTTGTGGTGCCGGGTTTTTCAATTTGTTGAGATCTTTCTTAGTGGCCCATTGGTCATTGCCACAGCCAGTAGCTAATAGGGCGATCAAAAGGGCGAGCATGGACTTCATCAGGTTTCCTCCTAAAATATGGATACGAGTGCTTATAACACGTCGCATCAGGCATGAAAGCCGAGGCTGTAACCCCCCTGTAAATTCAACACACCGAAGGTGCTAAGTCCCATTCTCCGTTGCGATGCACTGGAAAAAGGAACTTGGTACCTTGATGGAGAAGACTGAGCTAGTTTGGCGGGAATATGAGTCAAATGAGCTGGGATTTGTCTGCTCGAGGCCAACTCAAGGAGGGGGCCGATCAGAAGGAAAAATCCAACCCGAAAAAAGAATCACCCACGCGAAAATCCGCGTCAGATCGAAAGGTCCTGACGGTCAGTGATCTGAACTCCCAAATTAAGGGGCAGTTGGAATCCAACTTTCCTCGTTTTTGGCTCAAAGGGGAGCTCTCTAATTTCACTGCCCATGGTTCAGGTCATTGGTATTTTTCTCTGAAGGACAACAAATCCCAAATCAGTGGGGTTATGTTTCGAGGTTCAAACAATCGTGTGAAGTTTAAGCCCAAGACGGGACAAGAGGTGATCGTTTTTGGCCGTATTTCTGTTTACGAACCACGCGGTAACTACCAGGTTTATGTAGAGCACATGGAGCCCGTAGGTGCAGGAGCCTTACAACAAGCTTTTGAGGATTTAAAGCGCAAGCTCAGAGAAGAGGGGTTGTTTGATCCTAAACGGAAAAAGCCCCTTCCTGAGCATCCAAAACACATTGCCATTGTAACCAGTCCAACCGGCGCCGCCATTCGGGATATGCTTAATGTGCTGAGACGGCGATATCGATCGGCGGTGGTTACAATTATCCCCACAGTCGTTCAAGGTGAGGCTGCGGCTCCTCACATAGTCAAAGCCTTGAGGGCCGTAGACACACTTAAAAACGTAGATGTGGTGATCGTTGGCCGCGGTGGCGGTTCCATGGAAGACCTTTGGTGTTTTAACGATGAGCGGGTGGCGAGAGCCATCGTAGATTGTAAGCATCCAGTGATTTCCGCCGTCGGCCATGAAATTGATTTTACCATTTCCGATTTTGTCGCCGATCTCCGGGCGCCCACGCCCTCAGCGGCGGCCGAGCTCGTGGCGGCGAACTCCGAGGAATTGTTACAGAAGCTCAAAGGCTTGTTTAAGTACCTAGTTCAATCTATGGATCGTCGGTTAGGTGAGAAAAAATTAGAGTTGCACCAAGTCTCTCATCGCCTAGTGGATCCTCGGCGCACTCTACAGGATTTCATTCAGAGAAATGATGAGCTGTTTATGCGTATGCAAAGAGTGATGCATTCTCAGCTGAGAGAGCGAAAGATAAAACTAGAGGGTCTTTATCGATCAATGGAGCATCCTCGCCGCCAGTTAATGCGCGCGCGGGAGCAGCTGACTTCGATTTTTCAAAGGCTACAAGGCAAGGTGATGGAGCGGTTGTCCCAGCAAAGACAACGCCTGGGCCAGCAGTCAGCATTGCTCGATTCCCTGAGTCCCTTGCGGGTCTTAGATAGAGGGTACGCGTTGGTGCAAAAACAAGACGAAGTGGTTAAATCCGTTAAACAGATAAAAGCGGGTGATGAACTCAAAGTGCGGTTGGCTCAAGGTCAACTGGATGTAGAAGTAAAGTCATTGAAAGAGTGAGTGTAAGAGGAGAGTAGATATGAATTTCGAAAAGAAACTAGGTGATCTAGAAAAAATAGTCAGCGCTATGGAGTCTGGAGAGTTGAGTTTAGATGATTCCCTCAAGAAATTTGAGCAGGGAGTGAAGTTGACTCGTGAATGCCAAGAGGCGCTAGAGAAAGCAGAATTAAAAGTTCAACAATTAGTTTCCATATCCGCTGAGGGCGAAGCTCAAACAGAAGATTTTGACGAAGAGTAGGTAGATGTCATTAAACGAATTATTTTCCACAGAAATTAGTGTGATAGATCAGGCTCTTTTAAGTCATTTTGATGAAAAGGCACGACTGGCTCATCCGGGTTATGAAAAACTCAGCGAGTCGATTGTTTACAGTTTAAAAAGTGGCGGCAAAAGATTTCGCCCCTTGCTGTCTTTGTTAACTGCAAAGTCGCTGGGTAAACCCATAGAGCAGGCCCTGCCGGTAGCTAAAGCGGTGGAGTTCATTCACACTTACAGTTTGATTCATGATGATCTACCTTGCATGGATGACGACGATGAAAGACGTGGCCAGCCCACCAATCATAAAGTTTATGGTGAAGGTATGGCACTTCTGGCGGGAGACGCATTGTTGACCGAGGCCTTTACCGTGGTGACGGAAAGCTATAGACAGACGCCCGCTATTGCCACAGAGGTGGCATGGCTTGTGAGCGAGGCCGCGGGTCTTGTGGGTATGGTGGGTGGCCAGTCTATGGATGTGGAAGTGCCCGAGGATGGACATAGCCAAGAGCAGATCCGTTGGGTACACGAAATGAAAACGGGAGCATTGATTCGAGTCAGTGTGGAAGCGGCTGCAGTGGCCTGTCAGGCTTCACCTCATGAAAGAGAGTCGTTAAAAAAATATGCCGACTTGTTGGGTTTTGCCTTCCAATTGGCCGATGATATTGACGACTATGACCCAGAAAAGCCAGAGTCTACCAGCATCGTAAATGTCCAAGGCATTGATGCCACTCGAGCACAGCTGAATGAAGTGACAGCGAAGTGTATTCAGGCCATTGAGGGATTAAACTCTAAAGGGCTTGCGCAAATAGCACTGTTTAATCAAGAGCGAGTGTAGAGTGCGCTTGGATCAGTATTTGGTAGAGAATAAATGGGCTGAATCCAAATCCAAAGCGCAGGCACTTATCAAGGCTGGCTGTGTTTCTGTCATAAAAGATTCTGAAGAAAAGGTGATTCGTAAGCCAGCCTTTGAAATTAAAGACAATTTTGAAGGGGTGGTTCAAGTTCAGCCCCTACCTGAACATGAGTATGTATCTCGGGCTGGCTATAAATTAGAGCAAGCTCTGATAAAAACCCGATTGGATGTAAAGGGTTTGCGAGCTTTAGACATGGGACAAAGCACAGGTGGTTTCACTGAAGCTTTGGTTCGGCAAGGTGTGGATTTCGTCACGGGTTTGGACGTAGGTCACGATCAAATTCACCCCAAGGTGAAAGCCATGCCTCAGGTGACCGCCTATGAGGGCATCAATGGTAGGATTGCAGAGGATTTAGTAAAAGCTTTGGGTGAGCCTCTGGCAGATCATGATCTTTTGGTCATGGATGTTTCATTTATCTCTCAAATGCAAGTGCTGCCGAATTTAATGCCTTATCTGAAACCGGGGTCTCATCTCCTCAGTCTAGTGAAGCCTCAATTCGAACTCGGACGTGAGTGTCTGAATAAAAATGGCGTAGTAAAAGATCAAAATCTATACGACAATGTGGAGCAGTCTATGCGGCAATTTTACGAGCAAGAGGGCATTCAGGTGTTATCCTATTTTGAAAGTGCCATCGTGGGCGGAGATGGTAATCGAGAGTTTTTTATCTACGGAACAAAGGGCCAATAAATGAACCAACTGAGATTAATATCATTAGCAATCATCCTTATCGCATCTATCGGTTGCGAAAACTTAAAAACCAGAAGCCAGCTTCCGAAGAACAAGGAACCACTACCTCCAACAAACGAGGTGCAAATGCCCGAGGAGTTGGAAGAACCCGTTGAAGTAAAAACAAGAGAAGTTCCAAAAATTGGAATCATCTTTGGCCCAGGTTCGGTTCGAGCTCTTGCCCATTCTGGTGTGGTGGATGCCTTTCAAGCCGAAAAGGTGCCTATTCATGCCATTGTTGGTATTGGCTGGGGAGCACTTGTAGGCGGGTACTATGCCAGCGAGGGAAATGTCACAAAGGTGCAGTGGCAGTTGTCTAAATTAAAAAAAGGTGACTTGGTGGACAAGGCATTAATTTCAGGAAAAACAGAACGGCAACCTGTCCTTCCATTTATTAAAAAGGTGGTGCCTTCAGATGTGCGGAAAAAGAGCTTAGAGAATTTTACTGTCCCTTTTGCTTGTCCAACGGTGTCTTATCTAGTGGGGACTTCGGTGTTTAAAGATTCGGGGTCTTTCGAGGACGCTTTGGAGCAATGTTTGCCCGCGCCGCCTGCGTTTGCTCCCAAAGGGGTATGGTTTGCCGACTTGAATGCCATCGAGGAAAGTATTCGGTACCTCAAACAAACAGGGGCTAACATTATTGTATATGTCAATGTTTTGCAGGGGGGAGATCTCTTCTCTAGAAATGAAATTAAAGAGGAGCCGGAACTGGCAATGTATTGGTTGCAGGTGCGCCGCAGTCATGAAGCTTTAGCTTCGTTGCGGGGTAAATATCCTGAGTTGAGAGAGTTAAATGTTTCAGCAAGTCGTCAGGGCCTTTTGGAGGTGGGCAATCTGAGGTTGCTACCGTTGGCAGGTAAACGCGCTGGAGCTAAAATGATATCTATGTTAAAGCAAGAGTTTGGGTTTTAAGTTCGTTTTAAAACCTGACTTTATAAAAAATTTGTACTTTTTAAATCACGAGGAAGAACATGCGAAAACCATTAATTGATTCACAAGTTTTTAAGCAAAGACGAGATCTTCTAGCTAAATCTATGGAGAAGAATTCCGCATTGGTTGTGCCGGCACACCCAGAATTGATTCGCAACAATGATGTTCATCATCCCTACAGACAGAGTACAAACATGTTCTATCTCACTGGTTTTGAGGAAGCAGAGTCGGTGTTAGTTTTTGTTCCGGATTCTGACAAGCCGGCCACTTTGTTTGTTCGTAAAAAAGATCCCCTTAAAGAGACATGGGATGGGTTTCTCTACGGGGTGGATGGAGCCAAAGAAGCGTTTCAAGTGGATCAAACTTTTCCTATTGATGATTTGGAAGCAGAGCTGCCAAAGCTTCTTGCTGAAAGAAGCCTTTTATATTTTAGCCAAAATCACGATCCGGATTTTGATCAGACTATGAATGGAATTTTAAAGCGAGTGCGTGCCTTAAGGGGTCGAAGTGGTGAGGGCAATTTGCCGATTCATGATTCTTATCCTCTCATTGGAGAACAACGTTTGATCAAGTCGGAGTTTGAACAGGGTGAGTTGAGAAAGGCCTGTAAAATCAGTTCCGAAGCACACATTGAAGTAATTAAGGCGACTCGGCCAGGAATTAATGAGCGTGCGTTACATGGTTTGTTTATAAAAGAAATCATGCAGCGGGGAGCGGCTCGTGAGGGCTATGGAACCATTGTGGCCACGGGTAATAACGCCGTGACTTTGCATTACGTTTTTAACGATTGTGATTTGCAAGATGGTGATGTTTTGTTGATTGATGCAGGTGCGGAGTACCACTACTACACAGGAGACATCACTCGAAGCTACCCCGTTAACGGAGAGTTTACTGGTGCCCAGAGAGATTTATATCAAGCGGTGTTACAGGTGCAAAAAGACATCATTGAGATGATTCAGCCCGGAGTTAAGTTTAATGAGTTACAAGATCAAACTTACGAGAAACTTTTAGATGCCCTCTTGCAGCTAAAAATTTTGAAGGGCGATCGAGAAGCTCTGTTAAAAGAAAATGCGCAGAGAAAATACTACCCCCATGGAGTGAGCCACTATTTAGGTTCTGATGTGCATGATTCGGGGACTCGAAAAGTAAATGGTGAATTTCGCCCTCTTGAAGCGGGCATGTGTTTCACGGTAGAGCCGGGGCTTTATGTGGCAGCCAATGACGAAACCGCTCCGGCAGAATTCCGCGGAATTGGAATTCGTATTGAGGATAATATTCTCGTTACGCCCACCGGACATGAAAACATGACTCAGTCTTGCCCTAAAGAAGTGGATGACTTGGAATCTCTCATTGGCTCTGGCTCAGACATTTGGGCCGGCACGGTTTCATAATTACAGAGAATGTTTTGTCTGTGACTTCTCTCTTCATGCCGATATATGGAGATGAGCGATAACTTTCTTTTTCACCTATGATCGTGTGTCCAGTAGCCCTTTTCCAAAGCAATCTTGTGAAGTTCCAACTCGGACTCATAGATCATATGATCTTCGGGGACGGTTTGAACGGCCAATTGATAATGGCTAGCCGCCTCTAGTAAGTATATATCTCCCGAACTATTGCCAGCACAGAAAAACGGGGCTTTGTCTCCAGAGGCCTGTAAAATGGCCTCTGCTTTGCCTTGTTTCCAGGTGATGGGGCCATCTTGTTCATCGGTGATCTTACCGTCGACAACGGAAGTTTTAACCCCAAGAACCTGATCTGGTGGAATGTTGTACAGCTGGGCAGCTCCCTCGATAGCCCATTTCACACTAGCCGTTACGATGTAGGTTTTTACGGAAAGGCTTTGTAGCTTCTCCATCAAATACTGCATGGATTCGAAAACGGGGATGGGTTTGTATTCGGTGATCTTCCTAGACCAAGTTTGAGCGTCTTCCAGAGGAACACCCTTCATCACCTGAGCGAGCCATAGATAACCCTCAGGTGGGTTGTCGCCATTTCGTAAAGACATATAATGGTCCCAGGGGTTCTCCGGAAGTTCTACCAACTTGTTGTCGATAATGTATTCAAAGTATATTTCACCTACATCGGTGTTCCATAGAGTGTTGTCCGCATCAAAGGCGGCCACTGGTTGGGCTCCCTCATCGAGTGCTTTTTGTAGTAGGGAGATGCAGGTGTCAATATTGTCCTTAGCCAGAGCCATTTGCATAACTTACCTCTATAGGTTCGGTGGTGATCTATGTAATTGTTATCATTTTAAGGGATAAAGGAGTAGTGTCTCAAGTCAGGAATAAAAGAAACTTAAACTATATCTAGGGATTTGTTAGGTTAGGGTTATGGAATACGAAATAAAGGTTCTCACTGAGTCCGATATAGAGATAGTGCATAACTTCGCTAAGTCCAATGCCCGTCCTGAAGGTGTGTCGGAGATGGAATTTGAAATGCAGAGTTGGTCCGCGCCCTGGAGAGAGGAATCGCTCAAGCATTATCTCCCGAACGGTTGGTGTTTTGGTTTTTATGATAAAACTACGGATAGCCTGCATGGCTTTTCTTTAGCCCAGCCTTTTTGTTTTTTTCGAGGACTCACGCAAACTTTATGGTTAGAGTATTTCTTGGGTGATTCGGAAGAGGTGAAAGAGTTGATTTTAGATACGGCCTATCGAACAGCCCGAAGCAAACACTTGCAGTCTTTGGTGATCTACGACACCACCGACTGTAAGGAGGCTTTAGCGTCGTATAAGGCGGAAGCTCTTCAAGATCACAGTGTATTAATTAAAACCACTAAATTTAAATAGGCACCATGCAAGACTTCTCATACCAAACTAGGCAGATAAATATTGATCGATTTCAGCAAGAGCACTTTGATTTTGTAATCATAGGTGGAGGCATAAACGGGGCGGGTGTGGCTCGAGATGCGGCTAGCCGCGGTTTAAAAGTCGCATTGATTGAAGCGAACGATTTTGCTTCAGGGACCAGTTCCAGGTCATCCAAACTCATACATGGAGGAGTTCGTTACTTAGAGAACTTCGAGTTTCATTTGGTGTTTGAAGCACTGAACGAACGGGCCAAGCTATTTGATATGGCTCCACACCTAGTGCATCCCTTGAGATTTCAGATTCCTGTTTACAAACATTCTCGAGTGGGGATGTTTTTAATGGGAGTAGGAATGTGGTTGTACGATGCCCTATCCTTGTTTCGCGCACCAAAGCTACATGAACGACTTAATGCCAGTGAAAGTTTGGAGCGATTGCCCACATTAAAGTCCGATCAGCTGAAAGGTTCTTTTGTGTATTCCGATGCTTACATGGACGATGACCGATTGGTGCATGAAACGTTGCGCTCCGCTCATAGCCATGGGGCTGCTCAAGCCAACTATGTTCGGGCCATTGGCGCGGAAAAGCATCCCGATGGAAGTATCTCTGCAGTGAAATGTAAAGATCAGTTATCGGGAGCCGAGTTTACCATTCAAGGGACTCATTTCATTAGCACAGTCGGGGTTTGGACCGATGAACTCGGAGAAAATTTTTTAGCGCCCTGGAAGAAAATCATGCGTCCCTCAAAAGGTATTCACCTTACTTTTTCAAAAGACAGGCTGCCGCTAGATAACGCCGTTGTTATGGGAGCAGAAAGCCGGATTGTTTTTGGAATTCCAAGGCATGAAATGGTGATCGTGGGAACCACGGACACGGATTATGATGAGGCCTTGAGTGAAGTGCATTCTACGGCAGAGGATGTTCAGTATTTATTGAAAGTGGCGAACGAATATTTTCCGGGAGCTCAACTCACTGAAAATGATATTTTAGCTTCCTATGCAGGAGTTCGGCCCTTGGTGGATGATGGATCTAGCTCGGAAGGGAAGACCAGTCGTGAGCACACGATTATCAACGATCCTCGTAACATCACTTTTGTGGCCGGTGGTAAATACACCACTTATCGAAATATGGCGGAAGAGACGGTGGATTCAGCGATCACATATTTGAGTTTGGATCGACAAGCTGCATTGGGTATTTGCCAAACGAATGCGCCGCTTAATCCCCAAGTGAACGGGGCTCAGTTTCGATGGGCACAGCAGTTAATACCTGAATGGGCCCAAGCTTGGGGTAAGAGCGTGATTTTCGTGCAGGCTTTGGTCGAGCGACATGGTTTAGAGGCGGAGGAGATTTTTAAAGAATTCAATGAATCCTATCCAAATGCGGGAGAAACGGAGCTGCTCTGGCTTCTAGAACTTCGCTACGCTCTTAAAAATACAATGTGTTTGAGTTTAAGGGATTTTGTTTTGCGTAGAGTTCCCGCATTTTTGGCTTTAAAAGACAATGGCCAGAGTTATTACCGTCAGTGGGCAGAGGAAATCACTCGTGTGTTAGGTCGGGAATCTCATTCTGTGGACGAACAGCTCGACGAAATGCAGCGTCACATCAATTTAGAGTTGAAGTGGAAATCTAACCTATCGGATTGACTCTAGTTTTACTCTTAACCTAGAATTTTCAAAGACTACACTGGCTTTAACAATTTCACGAGAAGAGTCACTACATGAGTTTCATGGATAAAGTTTCAGATTATTTTTCAAATGACATTGCTATTGATTTAGGCACAGCAAACACATTGGTATATGCAAAAGGCAGGGGCATCATTTTGGATGAACCTTCGGTTGTGGCTGTACAAAAAAATTATAGAGGCATGCAAAATCGCGTATTGGCTGTGGGTAAAGAGGCTAAGGACATGTTGGGAAGAACTCCCGGAAGTATTGTGGCCATTCGACCGATTAAAGACGGTGTTATCGCTGACTTTGAAGTTACCCAATCTATGTTGAAATATTTTATTTCAAAATCCACTCAGCACAAAAAAGGTTTTATTCGGCCTCGAATTATCATCTGTGTGCCTTATGGTATCACACAGGTGGAAAAACGTGCTGTTAAGGAATCCGCTCATTCTGCGGGAGCCAGAGAAGTCTATTTGATCGAAGAGCCAATGGCTGCGGCGATTGGTGCGGGGTTGCCCATCACAGAGCCGACCGGCAACATGGTCGTAGACATGGGCGGTGGTACTACGGGTGTCGCTGTAATTTCTTTGGGCGGAATTGTTTATTGTAAATCCATTAAAGTGGCCGGTGACAAGTTTGATGAAGCTTTAGTGAACTATGTTCGTCGTCAGTTCAATTTGTTGATTGGTGAAAGAACGGCTGAAAGTATTAAGATTGCCATCGGTAATGCATATCCTTTTGAGGAAGAGCGTTCCATGGAAATCAAGGGGCGCGACCTTGTAGCTGGGGCTCCTAAAACCATCGAAATCACTTCCTCTCAGGTGAATGATGCTTTGATGGATCCATTGAGCGAAGTCGTTGATGCTGTAAGAACGGCTTTGGAAAAGACTCCTCCTGAGTTAGCGAGTGATATTGTAGATAACGGTATTGTTCTTACTGGTGGTGGTGCTTTGTTGGCAAACTTAGATGTTCTTTTGAGAGAGAGAACAGGGCTTCCTGTTTCGATTGCGGAAGATCCTTTATCTTGTGTAGTGATGGGATCTGGAAAAGTGCTTGATGAACTAGATCTTCTTAAACAACTGACTGTGGACTGATCCTTTATGGTGAATCAGCTTAAGCAGGATATCGCCAATTTTTTCTATTTTTCATTATTAAATGAAGGGGTGGCTGTCGAAGCTGCCTCCAAAACATTTTCAGAGTTACATCGACAGATCAATGTAAAGCCTGAGGACTCCGTTCAAATCATCGAAAAATCTAAAGTGATTCATGAATGCAGTATTTCTTTTAAAAAATATTTTAAACGAGCCAAGTTTGGCTCTGGGGTGAATCTAGAGGCAGGGTGGCAGTTTAACTCCAATGTGGATCAAGGTTTGTGGAGGCATTTTGTTCGAGATGCTGACGAAGATGAGTATACAGCTGTAATTTGGTCTTCCATCCTTAGGTATCCAGATGAGGATATTGCTAAAGGACTTGGGGTCACCGTTGGTACTGTAAGGCATAGGACTGGTAGAGGGCTTAGAAAGCTCGGTTCTATGTGGGGAGTGCAGGGTTAATGGCAGGAAATCGAGAGGACCAGAGTCTATTTGCAAGAGAAAGAAAGCTGAGTCGCTTTTTAGTACAAGAGATGTTGTATGATTATGTGACCGATCAATTGGATAAAGATAGGCATGCGGGCATAGCAGAGTTTTTAAAAAATGATGAAGAGTTACAAAGTGAAGAAAAATCTATTCGACAGGCTTTGGAATACTGCGAGGAATTAGGGCGAACAGAAATTTCAGAGCCCCTGTCGGATCAAATTGGAACTCAATTTAGACTTGTGCCTTGGCTGGTGGATAAATTGGGTTGGTCACAATGGCCTGATTTAGCTAAGTGGTCGGTGGAAGCCTTTGTTCTGTCTGGAGTAGTAGCTATTGTGGCCGTTTTTCTACCTTGGGATAAATTGGGATTTGAATCGTCGCAGTCCTCACCAGAAATTGTTTTACTAGAGAAAGAGGCTGTTGAGAAGCCTGCTCGACCCATTGTTGAGGAGCAAAACCTTTCAGATGTTAATAGGCCAGCCAGTCCCGATTTGATTGCCGCCGTAGAGTCAAAAAACCAACAAGTGCGTGAAAAAATAGCTCAGAAAATCAAAGAAGAGAATGTTCCTAAAGAGGTGCCGCAAGAAAAATCTGAAGAAGAAATTGCTGCCGAAAATAGAGCTAAGGCAGAAGCTCAAATTCGCTTAGAAGCATCTAAAAATAAGGAACGAGTGGTGAGTAAGCCGAAAGGGAATCCTTTTCTTTATCGTGGTTCGATTGGAGCAGTCAATTTAGATACAATAACACCTCAGATTGCTAATGAGATAAAAAATTTAGGTGGGAAAAAGGGTGGAAAAGTAGAGATTGGATGGAGAAAACCCAATGCCTCTTATTTTCACTTTATAGTGAACGAAGAACATCTTGGGGATATTAAAAAGATTTTTGGCCAGCACGGTGAATTGCAAATCAAGAAGACACCTCACAGAAGAGTTATGCCATCGGGTAAAATTCGATTTATCATCGAATTGAAAGATAATGACGTTAACTGATGTCTGATTCATCAACTACATTTAAGCCAAAAATTTCTATTAGAACTGTTCTAATCCTTATCTTTATACTGTTCTCTGTGGTGCCCTTGGGTGTTGTTACAGTCTATTCGATTTATCAATATAAAAGAGCTATAGATCAGGAGAATTATCAAAAACTGAAATCTAGGTTCTCTGAACTAGAGAGGGAGTTGGCGAGACGCCAGAATCTTTTGCAAAAGTCTATTGATGCAAGGTCTTCCAATCGAAGATTATTCTATTACCTAATTAACAATCAATATGAGCAGACGGTTCAAATTCTCAAAGAAAATTTGATCTACGGAGAGAAACATCAAGTGGATGTATACACTCGGACAGGAGATCTATTTGCGAGGGTTAAAAAATCTAAATCTAGTGAAATTGTCGTGGTTGAGCGGGGATCTGTGGCCGGGTTTAAAGCCCCTGTCGAATTTCTAAATGGATTTTCTGAGGATAAGTCTCGTGTAGACTACAAATATTTTGATTATAAAAAAAATGAGCTGGTTCTAAATATCTTTCAAAAAATTCTGACAGATCGAGGTCGATTGGTCGGTTACCTTCAAGAAAACGTGGTCATTAGCCAAAAGGATCTGGAGGAATTTAGGGGAAGTACCGGCTTAGTTACGTTGCTTACCGATGGTCGTTGGAATCGAATTTATTCCAATCGCTACAATGTTTTGCCTATTCTATCCGACGAGCCTGTCCTTCTCGATAAAACCCCTAAAGTCTATGCAGAGATGGTGGCTCAAAATAAAGGTTATTCACAATTTAAAGTGAATGATGAGCCCTATGGACTTTACCTCACAGATTACACCTGGGGCGAAGACAGCATGGTGGCAGGGGTTGGTTCCTCTATCGCAAGTTCGATGGTTATTATTGAAAATGTAAATAGAGCTTTTTTTCTAGTGGTTTTAACAATTACTGGATTCTTATTTCTCATGTGGTGGTTGTTGACTAAAAAATTCCTCTCACCCATTGATGAGTTGGTTTCAAAGATTCAGCTCATGCAAAAGCAGGAGCAGTTTGATCCCATTGAGCAACACTCCAATACGGAGTTAGGCCTTGTAACTAAGACCTTCAATAGTATGTCTAAAGATATTATTTTTTCCCAGCAGCAACTGAAGTCCAAGGTAAATGAGTTAGAGTCAGCAAATGTGACCATTAAAAAAACACAGTCACAACTGATTCATTCGGCTAAAATGGCTAGTTTAGGGCAGCTAGTCGCCGGAGTTGCGCATGAGCTTAATAACCCTATTTCGTTTATAAGCTCAAACATGCTTCCCTTGCGGGAATATTTTCAGTCTCTCTTGTTGCTGATTAAGACCGCAGAAAAAAACCCGGACAAACTGGAAAAAGTGAAACAGGACATTGATTTCGAATTTATTAAGAAGGATTTACCGAAGGTGATTGAGTCCTGTGAAGAGGGCGCAAAACGAACGCATACTATCGTATTGGGTCTCAGAAGTTTTTCTCGCCTCGGTGAAGCCGAGCTCAAAGCGGTTCATTTGGCTGACAATATTAATAGTACGCTTCAGATATTGGCCCCACAGCTGAAGGGTCGGATAGAAGTCGTGAAAGATTTTGAGCCCGTACCTCAAGTGACGTGTTACCCCAGTCAGTTAAACCAAGTCTTCATGAATATCATTTCAAATGCGGCTCAGTCCGTTCAAGGCGAAGGCTCTATCTCTATTCACTTGTATGCCGAGAACGATAAGATGATTTGTATTTCTATTCGAGATACTGGGTCCGGTATGTCAGAGGAAACACTACAACGCATTTTTGAACCGTTTTTCACCACGAAGGAACAGGGGGTCGGTACTGGCCTGGGTCTAAGTATTTCTTTTGGGATCATTGAAAAGCATGGCGGAACCATAGTGGTCAGTAGTGAAATTGGAAAAGGTACTGAATTTTTGATTCGTTTGCCACGTACTGGACCGGCTAATATTCGAAGCTAATATACTACTGATCAGAAGTGCCGGTAGCTGAAGTTGTGGGAGCTGAAGAGCCTAGAAGGCGCTCGGCTTCTACATTCGGATCATTATTTGGGTTTGTGGGTCGATCTAAATCGTAATATCCAACATGATCAGGAGTGGGGTTAAAATCAGTCACATTATTTGTGTTGAGAGCAGAGATTTGTTCTAAAGTCCCTTGCACTTGAGATTTTTCATTGCCATCCGCAGTTCGGCTTCCGTCGTCGGCTTCAACTTCTCTATTTCCGGCCTCTGAATTTGGGGGTTCATTTGCAGCTTGGGTGTTAGGAGAAGCTTGAGCTGCTGGTTCACTCCCATTATCCTCTTTTTCATTGCTCGAGGATTCTTGTGCTTGCTCTGGACCAGCACTAGTATCATCTGGTGTGGTTCGAGCTTCAGAACTAGAGGGATTGTCTTCATTGGGTTTGTTAAAAGAGGCGGGTCCACGGCGGACTTCGTTTTCTGCTGGGATAACTACATTGGGAAGATCAGAACCTTGCCAAAAAGTATAACCGGCGAAAGTGGCGGGAGTTAAAGTTAAAACGACAGCAGTAAAAAATAAATTTCTCATATATATGTTAAGTGTAGCACGGTTCCAGGCGGGAGCTTTTAATTTTATGTCAACTGTGTCTCAATATGAGAATTTTGACAAAGGTCTTGAAAAGACAGGACAATCCTCCGAAGACCTATGTAAGCATGGAATCTAAAAAGAAAAAGGAAAAATTTAGCGGCGATCTATCATTGTTCACCACAACTTTGGTCGCGATGCTGTTGGTAGTATTTCATGACTACGCTGGGAGGGGAGAATTTTCCCAGGAGTTTTTGGGAAGTAGTTCTTCTTCAGAGGGTACAAAATCAATAAATCCAAATCGAGCCTATCCTTTGGAAATAATTAATAAAGGTCTTAAAGCGATCCATGATGAGCGATCTTTCAATCAAGACAAAGTGGAGTTAGAAAAGCTCAGAGCCCCACAAGACCTCAATCAAGCTGAAGCCATGGGTATGAATCAGGTACGACAGGAGGGCCAGGATTGGGGGACTCAACTACAGCCGGAGAACCCAGCTATTGAGATAGCTAAAAGAAATCGTCGTCCAGTAGTTGTAGATCTAGATCGATTAGATACTGAGGTAGCTCGAAATTTAGCTACCCGAGAAGAGCTTCGCGAATACGACGAAGTCTATAGAAAAGAGTACATCAAGCAGTTTTTGGAAAATGCCAGAAAAGATGGATATGTAATTATCCTTAACGACGACCTATCTATCAAAGAAGTTAAAAACATAAGTCCAGATGGACGCTAGATAATTCCCGCGTCGGCAAAGCTAAAATAATTTTTTGAAGTCAAAATAATATGATCGACAAATTCCACCTGCATAATTGCAGAAGCCTTTTTTAAGTTTAATGTGATATTTTGATCTTGCTGAGAGGGTGTAATGTCATCGCTGGGATGATTATGGGCCAAGATAAAACTTGAAGCATTTACGGCATAGAGATGTCGAAAAAGATCTCTTGGGTGAAACATACATGCATCTACAGTTCCCTTGAAAAGTCGATGGGTACTTAAAACTTTTTTGGTTGAACTCAATCCGACCACCCACACTTCTTCCACTTGTTGTGCCATCAATGGGCGCATAACTTTAAAGGCGACAAGACTACGGTCAATACAAGTGGGAGAATTCATGAGGTTTATGGCTGCAAAAAGCTTGGTCTTTCAAAGCGTTTCTAAAATAGGCTGTGAGATATGGCTGTCCGGCCTAACGGATAGCGCTAACCATGGAAGATATACGCATAGCATCAACGTCGCATAGGCCTCAGGGTGAAAAGGTCGTGAAGTTGGTTGTATTCCTTTCCATGGTGTTGATCCCCCTCAGTTAACCACCTAAAATAGGAACTCGTTTTTTACCGGAAAGGTATTGGTTATGAAAAAAATAAGTATGATTTTATTGGCTGTTGTGGGTTTGATTTTGTCTGGCTGTGGTCCCAAGGGATTCGTCAGAGGTTCTTATGATGAGGATGTAAATGCCACCAACCTGTTAACGGATAAATGGTCTGAGTCTGATATGCAGAATGCAGTTAAAGACTTGGTGGGTAAGGCCTCCAACCACTATATGATTCGAACGGCAAAAAAACCGCCCATCGTTATGATTACAAGAATTCAAAACAAAACTAGCGAGCACATTGATACACAAAGTATTGGCGATATGATGCGAGTGGAATTGATGAATTCGTCAGGCTTGCAGTTTGTAGATAAAGAGGCTCGGCAGGATATTGCTGAAGAGTATGACTACCAAGGTTCAGGGATGGTTAACCGTCAAACTCGTAAGGGTCCGGGCGGACAAATTGGTGCCGACTTTATTTTGAATGGTCGTTTGGACTCTATTGTTCAACAAGCCGGTAAGGACAAAACAGTTTATTATAAACTAACTCTAAATATGACAAACTTAAAAACCGGTATCATTGTTTGGTCCGGCTATAAGCAGATCCGTAAAGTCTATCGTAAGCAAACAGTAGGTTTATAATTTGATCTTCAACTGATGTGATAAAAGGGGCTGAATATAGCCCCTTTTATTTTGGATGCTATGAAAAAAACGCTGTTATTACTTTTGTCTTTAACTTTTTTGAGCGGTTGTGCCACTTACCAGATGGGTGTGAGTTCGGCTCGTCGACAAATGCAAAATGGAAATTTTGTTCAGGCAGCGGAATCCCTCAAAGAAAAAGCCATGCAGCCGACGAAAGACCAATTGGTCTATTTGCTTGAGTATGCAACAGCTTTGCAAATGGCAGGGAAATTCAAAGAGTCCAATCAAGCTCTGTTATTGGCAGAGGATATAGCGGAGATTCAAGACTACACAAGTATCTCTAAAGAGGCTGGATCCTTACTTTTGAACGAAGGTATGGTTCAGTATAAGGGTGATCCCTTTGAAAAGGTGATGATCAATGCCATGTTGGCCATTAACTTTTTAATGATGGGGGATCTCGATGCCTCGCTTGTTGAAACTCGTAAACTCAATCAAATGCTCTATCTATATAAAAAGGAAGGAAAGCGTCCCTACGAGCAAAACGAATTTGCCCATTACTTAGCGGCAATGATTTGGGAGCAAGATCGGAAATTTGATGATGCTTACATTGATTATGAAAAAGCCTACTCCCTGAACCCGAACCTTCCCTATATCAGAGAAGATTTAATTCGAGTGGCTTGGCAGTCACGGCGTATGGAGCAATATAAAAAGTGGAAACGTGAGTTTTCTGAAGTCAAATTTGATCCAAAGAGTACACGCAGTAAAGACGGCGAATTGATTGTGATATTTCAACAGGGATGGGGTCCACGTAAGCAGGCTCGACCGGAAAATCATCGATTTCCAATGCTGAAACCAGTGCGTAATAGGACACAAGTGGCACAAGTTTTAGTAAATGGAAAACCAATGACTGAAACCTTAATGGCCTATGATGTAGAACATGCTTCGATAAAAACTTTGGATGATGATTATGGCCGGCTAGTTGCTAAGCGGGCCGCCGGAGTGGTGGTAAAAGCGGTCGCTGCGGACCAGATCAGACAGCAAAATGAAGGTTTGGGTGATCTGGCTTGGCTTGTTATGAATATAGCGGATCAAGCCGATTTGCGACAGTGGTCCACCTTACCCCAGACCATTCAAGTGGCTCGGATACCTTTAAAGCCAGGGGAATACACTGTTTCCTTAGAGGGTCTCTATGCCAGTGAAGGTGATAGTACTGGTGAAGTAATGCCTCCAAAGACCATCACTATCAATCCACGCAAGGCCACATTCGTAAGCTGGCGTTCTTTGCAGTGATCATTGACTTATAAACCTGTCTCCAAGACTATGGCTAAAATTCAAAAGAGGGGGATTGGATATGCGAGGGGCATTTCTAATAGTTTCATTATTAACATTGAGTTTAGGTGTGGGAGCAGATCCAGTTTTGAATGGGTTTGATTCGGCCGAGGAGCCGGAAGTGGTCACCTTAACTCCCATTGTGGAGCGGGTGGTGGAAAGTCCGCAAGAAGGTCAAGTTTATTTGTACGGGATAGGCTTAGAGGCGAGTAGCGATTTTTATGGAGCAACTTTCATTCCTTTTGGAGTGGTTCCTGATTCTCAGTACATTTATCAACAGCTCAATTTTATTTGCCAAGCTTATGGCTATGGAGTTGTTCCAGAAGTTCGCTTTACTCCAGAGCTTTTAAATCTTGATGATCGATTTGCGATCATAGGTAGTGGAGATCCACTCAGGGTTCGCGTTCGAATTTACTCTGAAGATTACCCAGCTCGGGATTTTAGAAGAGTTAAAAATTTAGTTTGCCTCATTGATTCAGAAAACGAACAGTAGGCATAAAAAAACCCGGACGATGAGTTCCGGGTTTAAAATAATCATAATTTAAAGTTCTATTAGCTATCGAACTGTTGGCTTCCACCAGGAAGAGGAAGATCAATAGATCCTTCGCCGCTAGTTGGGAGTTTAGAAGTTTCCTCTTCAGTTGTACGAGCGGCTTGGTTGGCAGCATTCGCAACACGTTCTTCCAGAGTTTGTTTCATGTCATCAAAAGAAGGCTTTTGTTTGATGGCATCTGGAATAGCTGGCTGAGGAGCCGGTTGATTTTGATGGTAGTCCTGAGGAAATGCACCCAATTTAGCAAGATAGCTAGAAATGCTTCCGTTACCATTTTGGATGATCTCTCTTAAAGTAAAAAGTGGCGCATATTGAGCGGCTTTCTTTTCGGCTTCAAAAATGATCTGAGTAAGAGTGGCTGCAGTGATGTCATTCTTAGTCTTGTTATCAATAACCATGACCTCTTCACTGGCGCGAATCATCTTTGCAATGTCATCAAGTGTTACATAACAACTCTGCTGAGTGTCATATAGTTTACGGTTTTGATAACGCTTAATTATCTTAGTTCTTGTGTTGGCTTTGTTTACCATCGTTGTTTCTTGGCTCACCGAGTGCCTCCCTCTCGCAGTTATTTCCCCAAAAGTTTCCTATAAATTACGCGATTCCTATTCGGCTCTTAGTCAGGATGTGTGTTTAGTAAGCACAGCCTTATATTCGTCGCAGCGTTCGGGCCCAACTTAGCCTCGGGCGTCGTAAGCTGTCAAGCGCCTAATATCTGCTTTTCCAAATAAAAAATGTAGTGTGTTTAAGCACATTTGAGCCCCAATGCTTAGACGCGTCATGAATCCCTTACAGGTTAATGTCCTTCTCAGTTTAAGTTGAAAGGCCAAAATGCCGATCCTAGTCAATAATCGAGCAGGAGCTAAAAGTGCCAAGTAAACCTAAGAAAAATCAGGTATTTAGAAGCGGAGATGCTATATCCGTGTTGGGCGTGCTCTGTGTGGTCTGCTATATTTTTGTTTACGTTTTGGCCAATAATACCGGTGATAGAGACCTGGAATCAGCTAAAATAGACATGGAAAGTCTGTCCGCTCAGCTTATGGCGGCGGGGATGAAATCTTTACCGGGACAGGGGATCAGCCGTGGTCTGGCCTCTGTTGAAAACAGTGGCAACCCTATTCAGTGGGTTCAAGATTGGAACCAGGTGGGTAGTGAGGGGAAAATAGGCAAAGACCCGTGGGGTGAGCCGTTCCATTACCTGGTGGTTAAAGAGTCCGCAAATAAAGCGAAATACATTGTCATCATTTCTGGTGGACCGAATAAGCTCATGGAGACACCGGTGGAGCAGCTGGTAGGGTCAAAATCTTCAGCGAAACTCTCACTGGACTATGTGGGAGATGACTTTGGTCTAGTTCGCGCTGTGCCCTAACTGGGTTCATTTCAGGGACTTTACACGACTCATTTTGTTTCAAGCTCACGGCGAATTAGGCCGATACATCTATATAAGAAGCCTGTGGTTAGGGGTGTAGATGTTATTAGCAAAAAAAATAGGACTCGCTATAGGAGCCTTTACCTTATTGGGTTGCGGGACGACGTCCAAGTTAGCAATGTTTCGGAATTCAGCATTATTTAATACCAACAACGCCCCCACTAAGCATGCGCCCCCTTCCAACTACGATAAGAGAGTGGATGAGTTCCACATGCAATCCACGGCGGACTATCAATTTTCTCTCGGTGAATCCTATTCCTTGGATGGGCAAACTCAAAAGGCCATTGAAGCATTCAAGGCGGCACTTGTTTACGATGAGAAGGCCGTTCAAATCAGAGTGAGGTTAGCAGAAGAGTACGTGAAGTCCGGACGATTCGCTGAAGCATTGGAGGAAGCTGAGTTCGCAATGAATATGGATGGTAACCATATCCCCACTCGGATTTTACTAGGAAACCTCTATTCAAGTTTAAAGATGTATGACTTGGCCATTTCTCAATTCCAAGTGGTTCTTGATATTGAACCTAAAAACATTCAGGCACCCCTTTTCATAGGAGCCATACTTGCTGAGCAGAAGAAATATGGCGAGGCCATCAAACACTTCACGGCCCTCGCTGAAAATAAAGATAACGAAAAACGCTATATGTTTTACTACTACATTGGAAGAATACACTCCGAGCGGGGAGAAAAATTTTACGGTAAAGCCGAGGAGGCGTTCTCTGACAGTTTGAGAGTTAAACCAGACTTTGAAAGATCTGTAACTTCATTAGCAAAGTTGTATTTGAAAATGGGGCAAATGGAGTCATCAGTAAATCTTCTTAAGAGTTTTCAGGAGAAGTTCCTTTCAGATCAAGATGTAGCTCGTCTTTTAAGTCAAATCTATATTGAAACGGAGCGTTTTGAACTGGCCTATGATCAGTTAAAAATCTTGGAAGGTTTTGATCCAAGAAACTTAGGTTTAAAATTGCAAATGGCGTTAATGTTGATTCGTACGGAACGTTTTCAAGAGGCCAATCAGAAATTAAAAGAACTTCTTTTGCAGGCGCCTGACTCGGATAAGGTGCTCTATTATTTGGGTTTTGTGAACGAAAGCTTAAAGGATTTAGGTTCTGCTATTAGCTATTATGATAAAATTGTACCTGAAAGCTCATACTATCCAGAAACAGCCATGCATTCTTCCCAGTTGTTAAAAGAGCAAGGGGAAATGGGTGAAGCGGTTCGGAAAATCCGAATGGCTGTGAAGGCTAGGCCGGATCGTCCAGAGTTGTATGCCTACTACGCCACCTTATTGGATGAAACTAAAGACCATAAACTTGCAGTTGAAATGCTGGAAGGAGCGGTTCAGCGCTTTCCGGAAAACACACAATTACATTTTTTCTTAGGATCTATGTACGACAGGCTGGGCTCTGTGAAAAAAGTGATATCCCAAATGGAGCAAGTGATTCGGTTAGATCAAAATCACGTTCAAGCATTGAATTATCTTGCATATACTTATGCCGAGGAAGGCGAAAACCTAGAGCTAGCAGAGTCTCTGGTGGACCGTGCCATTGTATTGAAGCCTAATGATGGTTATATTCTAGATACAAAAGGTTGGATTCTTTTTAAACAAGGGCGTCTCAAGCAGGCCCTATCCTTCCTAGAAAAGGCTTATTCGCTTAAGGTGGATGAGAGCATCATTGCTGAGCATTTGGCGGATGTGTACTACCGACTAGAGCTGGTTGATAAAGCCTATAAAATGTATGTAGAGGCGGCTAAACTTGAAAATGATTCTGAAAAATTGGCTAAAATACAGCAGAAATTGGCAGCGATTAATAGGCAACGTCAGTCCGTTGGACGTCGAGTTCCAGCTTCAACACCGCGAGAGACAGCGAGTAAAAAGCCAACCAAAGATAATCAATAATTTAATAATAGGAACTTTCGTTTTTGTAATTTCGGGTTGTCAGACAACTCGAGAGACTTATTCTGAACATAAAGAGGGGCAATGGAATGTTCAGTCATTTATTACGAGTCCTGCAAAAAAACTAAATCAGTTTGAGGTGGCTTTAGATATTGCCGCTATCAAGGATCAAAAAATTAGACTGGATGCCATTAGTCCCTTGGGCACTATAATTGGTAGTTTAATTTTAACTCGAAAAGAAGCTGTGGTGATAGATTTTGAAAATCGTAGAGCGTTTCGAGGAGATAGTTCTGCCAAGGCTATGCAAAAGCTAGTGGAAGTCCCGTTAGAGCCAAGAATTTTTCACAACCTTCTCTTTGATACGCCCATTGTAAGCGATAACTGGACCTGTGATCTTGGCAAGAAGGGGCGGCCCGAAAAGTGTTCCAACTCATCAAATGGCGTGAAGATCACTTGGGATCAAAAGTTAGTTGGGACAAAAGTGATTCGTTTGGAGCAGGGAAGTCATTCCGTGCAAATGAAATTTAAAAGCTTCACTCCTGAAATTTCTAATAAACAGCGTCGGTTTCAAATTCGAATTCCTAAAAGTTATAAGACTTTAAGGTTGTAGTTTGCCCTGCGACTAAAGGTCAGTTTTTACAAAAGCCATACTTGCATAAAGTCTTGTTATAAGACTTAGTGTGAGTTGTTATGGCAGTTCGGTTAATAAATTCTCTTTCAAAATGAAACATTTAATACATCTCTAACAGACAGTCTTGTTTTACCCTTTCAGAAGTATAAAAACGTTGCCTTACATTGAGGTTTTAAAGTCTAGCCCTTATACTTAAGTTAGGGGCATAGGCACTGGATGCCATTGTTTCAAAATAATACGAAGGGGGCTATATGAGTGATAAATTAAACGTAGCGGGCATTGTCAGTGAATGGGAAGACAAGGGGCTGCACGAGTCACTCAATTGGAAAGGCACTTTTGACGACTATCTTGAGTTGGTAAAACAGAATCCGACAATCACTCGAAACGCTTTCCAAAGAATGTATGACATGATTATGGAGGCGGGAACAGAGACTTACATAGATGCTAAAAAGGAAGTCACTCGCTATAAATTTTTTGATGATGAAGTGAATAATGGTAAGGATGCTGTCTTCGGTTTGGATGTCCCTCTGATGAAGCTAATGAATGTTATGCGTTCTGCGGCTATGGGGTATGGAACTGAAAAGCGTGTAATACTCCTGCACGGGCCTGTAGGGAGTGCAAAGTCTACGATTTGCAGAATGATGAAAAAAGGCATTGAAGCTTATTCAAAAACTCCTCAAGGCGCTATTTATACATTTGAGTGGGTCGATGAAGGTGGGCAACTCGGCCACATCTTTGGTGAGGGTGTTCGAGTTTTTGAAAGTCCAATGCATGAGGAACCATTATTGCTATTTCCTAAATCAATGCGCCCCATGGTTTTTGAGAAGCTAAATAAGGGGAGCGGAAGCGATCATAAAATCAACGTGGAAGGAGAGGTTTGTCCTCCGAGTCGATATATTTTTCATGGATTAATGGATCACTATCATGGAGACCTTGAAAAGGTTTTTGGTCATGTAAGAGTGAAAAGACTCGTTTTGAGTGAAGCTGATAGAATTGGGATTGGTACTTTTCAACCTAAAGATGAGAAAAACCAAGATTCTACGGAGTTAACAGGAGATATTAACTACAGAAAAATTGCACAATATGGATCGGACTCAGATCCGCGGGCTTTTAACTTTGATGGTGAATTCAACATTGCTAATCGTGGTGTTCTGGAATTTGTGGAAGTGTTAAAGCTGGATGTGGCATTCTTGTATGATCTACTTGGAGCTTCTCAAGAACATACCATTAAGCCTAAGAAGTTTGCGCAAACTCACATTGATGAAGTGATCATAGGGCATACCAACGAGCCGGAATATCGAAGGTTGCAAGATAATGAATTTATGGAAGCCCTTCGCGATAGAACCGTAAAGATTGATATTCCCTATATTACAAAATTAAGACATGAGACCCAGATTTATAAAAAAGACTTTAATTCTAAAAAGCTTCGCGGAGTTAGTATTGCTCCACACACCTTAGAAATGGCTGCTATGTGGGCCGTTCTTACAAGGCTAGAAAAACCGAAGAAAGCGAATCTATCTCGAATTCAAAAACTGAAACTATACAATGGCAAGTCGTTACCTAATTACACAGAAGACAACATTAAAGAATTACGTAAAGAGACTCGTCGTGAAGGATTGGAAGGGATTTCTCCTAGATACATTCAGGACAAGATTTCCAATGCCATTGTGAATGCTCAGCAGTCTAATAATGGTTCAGTGAACCCATTTATGGTGCTTAATGAACTTGAGTCAGGCTTGAAGCATCACTCGTTGATTTCAAATGAGGAGTTAAAGGCCGATTACCGTGAACTTTTAGCCATTGTTAGGCAAGAATACGAAGAAACCATCAAAGGTGAAGTTCAAAGAGCTATTAGTGCAGACGAGGGTGCTCTTCAAAGACTATGTGGAAATTACATTGATAATGTTAAGGCCTACACTCAAAAGGAAAAGGTTCGCAATCCTTTCACGGGTAAAGATGACGAGCCAGACGAGAGGTTAATGAGATCCATAGAGGAAAAAATTGAGATTCCCGAAAGCCGTAAAGATGATTTCCGTAGGGAAATTATGAACTACATAGGGGCGCTTTCACTTGAGGGGAAAACCTTTGATTATAAAACCAACGAGCGTCTGCATAAGGCCTTAGAACTAAAGCTCTTTGAAGATCAAAAAGATAGCATAAAGTTGACGACTCTCGTCTCATCGGTGGCAGACAAAGATACGCAAGAAAAAATTGATATCGTAAAAACTCGCTTGATTAAGGAATATGGCTACGACGAGATTTCAGCCACCGATGTTCTAAATTATGTGGCATCCATTTTCGCTAGAGGAGATGTGAAAGATCCGCAGAGGTAAAAAGAGAAAAAGGTACTATGGGTATTTTAGAAGACCACAGAAGATTTAAAGACATTGTTAGAGGTCGAATAAAGCATAATTTTAAAAAGTATGTAACTAACGGTGAAATGATTGGAAAGCAGGAAAACGATCTTGTTAAAATTCCTGTGCCTTCTATTGATCTCCCAAAATTTAAATACGGCCCGAAACAACAGGGCGGTGTTGGACAGGGGCAAGGTCAGCCAGGAGATGGGACTGGAGAAGGTGAGGGCCAAGGAGAAGCTGGAAACTCACCGGGTCAGCATATGTTAGAAACGGAAGTTTCTCTGGAGGAACTTGCGGATATACTCGGTGAGAAATTGGAGTTACCGAGAATTGAACCTAAAGGTTTAAGTCAGGCGGCCACTGAAGCCATTAAATACTCAGGTCGTGCCCCGGTTGGACCAGAGGGGTTACGACATTTTAAATCTTCTTATAAAGAGGCCTTAAAGAGATCCATTGCCTCTGGTACATATAATCCTGATGATCCTGTGATAATCCCAATTCGCAGAGATATGCGCTACAAATCCTTTAAAAAGACGATGCAGCCAAGAACCAAAGCCGTTGTCATCTATATGATGGATGTATCGGGATCCATGGGTGATGAGCAAAAAGAAATTGTTCGTTTAGAGAGTTTTTGGATAAATACATGGCTTAAGAGAAATTATAAAGGGCTTGAAACCCGTTTTATCATTCACGATGCGGCAGCGAAAGAAGTGGATGAAAATACATTTTTCTCAACCAGTGAATCTGGAGGAACTCTTATCAGTTCGGCTTACAAACTTTGTAAGAAACTCATTGAAACAGAATTCTCTCCTGCAGAGTGGAATGTATATCCCTTTCACTTCTCTGATGGAGATAATTGGAGTGGTGAAGACACTCGGCTCTGTGTAAAGATGCTTACGGATTTTTTTCTACCTCAGGTGAATATGTTTGGCTATGGACAAGTTGAGAGCAAGTATGGGAGTGGGCAGTTTGCAAAGGACCTAGAAAAAGCATTCCCTGAATCAGATAATATGATCATTAGCAAAATAGAAAACAGAGATAAAATAATTGCGTCCATCAAAGACTTTTTGGGAAAGGGGAAGTGATATGGCGAATTTAACCCCTGAACTCGAAAGAGCCAGAAAAAGTATAATGAAAATTGCTGAACAAGTGGGTTTGGATTTCTTTCAAACCGTATTTGAAGTGGTGGGATACAATGATCTTAATAAAATTGCTTCCTACGGGGGATTCCCCACTCGATACCCACATTGGCGTTGGGGTATGGAGTACGAGTCTTTGGCGAAGAGCTATCAATATGGACTTTCTAAAATCTATGAATTGGTGATCAACACGGATCCTTGTTATGCCTACCTGATGGAGGGCAATGAGTTTCTAGATCAGAAACTAGTTATGGCCCATGTTTATGGTCACTGTGATTTTTTTAAAAATAACCAATGGTTTTCCCAGACAGATCGCAAGATGATGGACACGATGGCAAATCATGCCACTCGGGTTCGAAGATACATTGATCGTCACGGTGTTGAGGAAGTGGAGAACTTCATTGACCTATGTTTAAGTCTTGAAAACCTAATAGATCGTCATGCCCCTTATGCAAAAAATAAGGTGCAAGAGCAAAAGGAAGAAGCTCCCATCATTAACCCAGAGATATTTTCTCAAGAGCGACCGAAGCTCACAAAAGAGTATATGGAAGAATATTTGGAGGGGACTTCCAGCGAAGCCGCTAGGGGCAAGGATCAGAAGCGTTTTCCCTCTGAGCCACAAAAAGACATCTTACAGTTTTTAATGCACTATGCTCCACTTGAGGACTGGCAACAGGATGTCTTGTCGATCATACGTGAGGAAGCCTATTACTTTGCTCCGCAAGGTATGACGAAGATCATGAATGAAGGCTGGGCTAGTTATTGGCATTCCAAGCTGATGACTGAGAGGATTATGGATGACTCTGAGGTGATTGATTTTGCCGATCGACATTCTGGAACAATGGCAATGGCACCGGGTGGATTTAACCCTTACAAGATCGGAATAGAGCTCTTTCGAAATATTGAATATCGATGGAATCGCGGGCAGTTTGGCAGGGATTGGTCCGAGTGTGCCGACATTCAAGAAAAGGCCAATTGGGATCGCCAAACCGGCCTGGGTCGGCAAAAAATATTTGAAGTTCGTAGGGATTATAATGACGTCACATTTATTGATGAGTTTTTATCAGAAGAATTTTGTGTCGAGCATAAGCTTTTTGTTTACAAGTTTAACGAGCGTAGTGGACAGTATGAAATCGACACTCGGGATTTTAAAAAGATAAAGCAGCAATTGTTATTCCAGCTCACAAATTTTGGTCAACCCATTATTAAGGTGATTGATGGAAACTTTGAGAATCGAGGCGAGCTGCTATTGTCCCATGATTTCGAAGGTGTGGATATGCAACCTGACTATATGGTGGCGACTCTCGAAAACCTACAGAAGGTTTGGTCTCGGCCTGTGAATCTAATCACAATTATGGATGGAGAGCAGAAAATATATCGCCACGATGGAAAAGAAATTCAAACTTTCAATCTGTCTACCTTGCCTAAGGGATCTGCAGAGGCATCGGAAGACTAGAATTAATAGTTTTTTGTCTTCTATTTTCCGCAACGGTACATTTCTCATTCTTGGGCGTTTTATTTTGATATTAAGCTTACTTTTTTATGTAGTTCCTTTGATGTAGATAAAGAACCCCGTAAAATTTTCCGATTCTTGAGTGTTGGATCTATCTGTAGATGTTTCATCTCGGCGAAAGGCTGGAAAATGAATTTTAAGGGGTTAAATGCTAAGTTAGTGGCTGCTTTTTTGTTGATTGGAGCGGTTCCGGTGATGGTTGCCATGACCATTTCAATTAGTAAATCAGAGGAAGCGTTAAAAAAATCGTCACTGAGTCAGCTGGTGGCTATTCGTGAGGCTAAAGGGTTTCAAATTGAACAGCTATTCTCAACAATGGAAAAACAAGTCGTTACACTTTCGAGTAATGATTTTGTTGTTGAGGCGGCCAAAAACTTTTCAAAAACTTTTTATAACTACAAAACAGATGCCACTGAACAGCAGATTAATGAAAAGCTATTAGATTTTTACGAAAATCAGTTTGCATCCACTTATCGAGAGTCAAATGAGGTAATGAAAACCTCAGCAAAGTCTGTGTTGGATCAGCTTTCGCCACTAGAAAAGCAACTGCAATTTGATTACATCGCAAATAACCCGAATCCTTTAGGAGAAAAACATGAGTTGCTTTCTGGAGGTCCTCAGGAGTGGTCGAATCATCACAAGAAGTATCATCCTACATTTAAAAAATATTTAGAAGAGTTTGGTTATTACGATATTTTTATTGTAGAGCCACAGTCCGGACATATTATTTATTCTGTTTTTAAAGAGTTGGATTTTGCAACATCCTTAAAGACAGGTCCCTACAAAGACACAAACTTCGCTAAAGCATTTAATATGGCTGCGAAGAGCCGAAATGCTGACGATGTGTTTGTTGTGGATTTGGAAAAGTATTACCCCTCCTATGAAGCGCCAGCTGGATTTTTATCATCTCCCATTTTTGATAATGATCAGTTGGTTGGAGTACTTATATTCCAATTACCGGTAGCAAAAATTGACGAAATTATGACAAGCGGGAAAAATTGGAGACAAGTGGGATACGGTGAAAGCGGCGAAACTTACCTGGTGGGTTCGGACTATAAAATGCGGTCATTGTCTCGATTTTTAGTAGAAGATCAGCCGGGTTATAGGCAAATGGTGACTGAATTGGGAATGAGTTCGGAAACTATGAATTACATATTAAATAAAGAGACGACGACAATCAGTCAGGTTGTAGAGACAGCGGGAACGAAAAAAGCCTTGGCAGGTAATATTGATGCTGAAGTGTTTGACGATTATCGCGGCGTCAGTGTTTACAGTGCCTATAGACCACTGAATATTGAGGGTCTTAATTGGGTCATTATGTCGGAAATTGATGAAGCGGAAGCTCAGGAAGCGGTTTTGGCTCTGCAAAAGAGCTTGTTGGTTGAATTGGGATTGGCCATCTTTATAATTTTTGGTTTTGCATTAGTTGCATCTAGAAGAATATCGGGGCCACTTCAAGCCCTAGCAAATAACTTGGGTGCAGCGGCAATAGATATATCTAAATCGTCAACGGACCTTGCTGACAACTCAGCAAATTTATCATCATCGGCGACAGAATCTGCGGCGGCATTAGAAGAGACAGTGGCTTCGTTGGAGAATATTTCATTAACCATACAATCCAACTCTGAATCGTCTAAACGCGCCCATGAGATTTCCCAAAAGGGATATGAGAGTCTAAGGCAGAGTTCAGAAAGTACTGAAGAGTTGAATGTGGAAATTCAAAGCTTGCAAGCAAATGCCAGAGCGATGGAAGAGATCATTAGTTTAATTGATGACATTTCTTTTCAAACGAATTTGTTGGCATTAAACGCTGCTGTCGAAGCGGCAAGAGCTGGTGAGCAGGGTAAAGGTTTTGCTGTTGTCGCTGATGCGGTTAGAACTCTATCTGGTAAAAGTGCTGAAGCAGCAAGCCAGGTTTCAACATTAATAACTAAGAGCTCTGAGAAAATCACAAATGTGACTCATCTCTCAGTGAGAAACAAAGAGTCCATGGATGCCGTTACAGCCGATGTGGAGAAGATCACAGCCTTAAGTTCAGAGATTGCTCAGCAATCCATCGAGCAATCAGAGAGTATTCAGCAAATTTCACAGGCCATGACCCAGTTGGATCAGGTGACTCAGTCTTCAGCGGGAATAGCAGAGGAAAACTCAACCAATGCAGGCCAATTAAAGAATCAATCCGGAGAGATTGATAATCTTGCAGGAGATCTATTTCAGCTTGTGGTAGGTTCTTCAGGAGAGAATGTCAATCAGGGGGAAGAAGGCTCCCCCGAGAAAGACAGTGGGAAAACTAAATTTTTTCAAGGGCGAAAAGCGTCTTAACTCACTTTTTTTGATTAATAATATAGCAAAATAAATACGCTTCACTTCGTGTTCCTCCCGGGATAAGCTTTTCCCATTATTGTTGCAACACGGAGGGGTGCATGAAAAATAGTATAGTTATCTTATTAATAGTAGGGCTAGCCAATTTGGCTTTCGCAAATAGTGACGGAATCACGGTAGGTGGTTTTGTAGATGCTGGGTACGAGATGAACCCAGGGTTTTTAGAAACAACTAGTGCTGGAGCTGGCGAAGCCGGTGAAAATAATAGATTTCTAGTGAATCAAGGGGCTTTTTACTTTTCAAAGAGTTCAGAAAATGGGTCTATGCATATCGACATGCCCTTCGTTCAGAATAGCACTAGTGGGTCATTAACTTTTGCTACTGGAATGGCGCAAGCTTATGTGGTCCGCAACCTAGGCGACTATAAATTAACATTTGGACAGTTTGATACTATTTTTGGTTTCGAGGCCAATGATTCAATCGATGTCTTTTATGCTAGAAATGGTGCCGTTTTTGGAATTATGCCAGTCACTCATACGGGTGCGACTTTTGCTGGAAAAATAAATGACAGCATCGAGTATACCGTTTTGGTGGGTAACTCTGCGAGCACTGGTGCTCAGTCTGGAGAGCAGGCGGATGAAACTGATCCAGAAATGGGATTAAAGTTTGCCTATTCAAGCAGTCAATTTAGAGCCTCTCTTGGTGTTCTTTCCACAGGTTATTCAGATTCAGGTTGTGGAACAGCAGATTGTGGTTCGCAAATGTTAATTGATCTTTTGTTAGGAAAAGATTTTGGAAAATTTAGCGTTGATCTTGCTGTAGACCAAATCACCAATCCTGGTGGAGATGCTTCCGATGCTTCAGAAGCTATTTTAGGTATTTTAATTGATACTCGATACAACATGAACAGCGAGCACGCTTTTGGGCTTCGCCTTGAGCAAGTGACAGGTCAATCTTCCATAGCTGATTTGCCAACGACTACTGTGGATCCAGAAGAAGCATCACACACTCAGATTACTTTAGGCTACTCTCACAAGTGTGATTCAGATTTAACTTTAAAAGTTAGCCTTGAATCCAACACTATTGTTTATGCTTCAGGATCTGGAATTGAAGATCCAGCTTGGACTGAGGGACAAGTTTCTGCTTTATTTAAGTTTTAAAAGTAATAAGTCAGTGCCTTTTGGCATTGGGTAAAATTTAGTAGCGCCAAAGAGGTGCTCTACGCCGGAGGGGAAAAAGAAACCTCCGGCGTTTTTTTTCTTCAAATTCCTATTCGGAAGATCACGATTTCGCAGGTCTGTATGACATCACTGGTTCCTAAAATCTCTTTATTAAGCGACCGCTTTTTGTCATCGCATTTGAAAATCCTACCGAGTCATAAAACTCTAAAAATTTTTTATGCACCTATCTATTTAATATTATTATACTTTTGTACAACCAGTTATGCGTCTCACGGCATAGCCATTGCAAAATGGAATGATTGGTATGCTTAGGTTGGGATGGTTTCTTTTTTTAGCGATGGTTATGGGTTGCTCCTCTAAGGGGAGTCAGCCCTATGTTTGTGAGGATTATCCTTCAGCCTCTACTTCGTCATACATTTTGCCCTTTGAAAAAGGGGAATCCTTTACGGTGTCCCAAAGCAACTGTTCGAGCACAAGTCATTTTGGAAATTCTAAATATGCTTACGACTTTTCAATGCCTATGGGGACCAAGGTGATAGCCGCCAGGGCTGGAGAAGTTCTTAATGTAAAACAATCCGATTACGACAACAATCCTGGTTTGGAAGGCAACTATATAAACATCTTACATGAAGATGGCACGGTCGCCAGCTATCGGCATCTCAGCCGTAAATCTGTTATGGTTCAAGTGGGAGACTTGGTAGGGCAAGGTGATCAGATCGCTCTTTCGGGAAACAGTGGGAAGTCGACGGGACCACACTTACATTTTGTTGTTTGGAAAAAACGTGGGTTACCAGAAAGTATTCCTATAACCTTCAGTAATGTGAATGAAAGTCACGAGGGCATGTTGAAGGAAAAACAGACTTATTCGGCAAAGTGAGTGATCAAAGATCTTCTCTTGAAGCTCTTTTAATTTCCTCTACATCTATTGGCTCTGAAGATTCTATTTTAATCAACCAACCATCGCCGTAGTTGTCTTCTTGAAGTAATTCAGGCTGTTCGATTAAGGCTTCGTTGATTTCTAAAACCTGTCCATCTACAGGAGAGTAAATACTTAGCGTGCCTTCCGAATGATGAATCTCGCCACAGGGTTCATTGGGTAAAACAATTTCTTCCGGATCAGGTAAGTTAATTTGATCAATGTCCATAAACTCGTCCAGGCCTTCAGAGTTTAGCCCGATGGTTATGGTTTCTTCGTCGATGAGTAACCACTGATATCTTAGGTAATTGATCATTCTAGTCTCCCGTAATCTATAAAGGTGCCAGGCACCTTTTGGAGCTGTGGCGCATCACTTGGTGAAGTCAACATCTCCAAAAGAGCTTCAGGCACTATTACTAGAACAGCGCGCTTAAAGAAAGCGGAATCAATGAAATCACAGTATCGAAATCGCTATCCGTTGGTAATAAAATTTGAGCATAAGGTGCATAAGAAATATGTCTGGAAAGGGCAAAGCGTTTACCAAATATTCCATAAATGTAGGTAGGATCAAAATCTCCAGAGAAGATATTGATACCGCCACCACCGAACATTTGATTTCCAATTTTTCCCTCGCCAAAGTTGTATAGAGCACCAAAACCAAATTGAGTGATATCTAGAGCTTCTGAAGTTAATATTCCAAGACGACCTTCAAACTGTAGGTAAGGGTTAAAGCTATAGCGATATTGGCCACCTAAGTTGATAACACTTTCGCCGTCAGCGATATGGATGCCCGCAGTGGTTCCCGGGTTTCCGGTTCCTGTGAATCCTGCTGAGTTAGTGGAAAGAACAAACTCGTGCTTTACACTTTTTAATGGAAGGCCTTTCTGGCTTGTGAAGACTTTCATTCTTTCAGCTGCATGAGATGTAGCGGTCGCGAAAACAAGTCCTAGAGTCAATAGTAGTAGCTTCTTCATATCAGTTGTCTCCTATGATGAATAAAGGAGCTATTGTAGGGATTGGCCCTAGAAATTCAACCAAAAGCTGTCTGGAAAGGTGCCGTGCGCCGGAGAACTCCGGTGGCGTGCATGAGAATGCAGCACCAATTCTGGGTTTGAGATGTTCAACCAGTGATGGTGCTGCTTGGTAATCCCAAAAGGTGCCTGGCACCTTTTGGGCAATATACAATTATAGATCGTAATACAAGTAGAACTCATAAGGTACGGGACGTTGTTGAAGAGGAATGATTTCATTTTCTCTCTTCCAAGCAATCCAGGCCTCGATAAGGTCTTCGGTAAATACATCACCTTTTTTCAAGTACTCGCTATCTTTTTCCAAAGCTCTCAATGTGTCTTCAAGAGTTGCAGGGATAGCGGGAACCTTTGCGGCCTCTTCAGGAGCCAATCCATAGATATCCTTTTCTAAAGGATCACCAGGGTGAATTTTGTTTTGAATTCCATCAATTCCAGCCATTAACAGAGCTGCAAAGGCAAGGTATCCGTTGGCACTTGGATCAGGAGTTCTAAACTCGATTCGCTTGGCTTTTGGATTAGAGCCGGTGTTCGGGATACGAATGGCGGCAGATCTATTTCTGTAAGAGTAAGCCAACTTAATCGGCGCTTCAAACCCAGGAACTAATCTTTTATAAGAGTTAGTGGTTGGGTTAGTGAAGGTACAAAGAGTGGGAGCATGCTTCAAGATACCACCGATGAAGTAAAGTGCTTCATCAGAGAGTCCTGCGTAGTTATCACCAGCAAAAAGAGGTTCTCCACCTTTGAAAAGTGACATGTGAGTGTGCATTCCACTGCCGTTGTCAGCAAAAACAGGCTTCGGCATGAATGTCGCAGTTTTGTGATGTCGGTTAGCCACGTTTTTAACGATATATTTAAACCACTGCATTTTGTCGGCAATATTTACGAGTGAATCAAACTTAATGTTGATCTCACCTTGGCCGGCAGCGCCCACTTCGTGGTGTTGTCTCTCTACCTCGATGCCCGCGTTATCTAACTCTAAGCAAATTTCGGTTCTAAGATCATGAAGTGAGTCAGAAGGTAGAGCTGGAAAGTAACCACCCTTAGGGCGAAATTTATAACCTAAGTTTTTTCCGCCTTCATCCCGGCCCATGTTCCATGGAGCTTCGTCGGAATCCACTTGGTAAAAACCACCGTAGCTATTTTGATCAAAGCGAACATCATCGAAGATGAAGAATTCGGCTTCAGGACCAAAGAAAGCTTCGTCGGCTATGCCTGTGGATTTCAAATAAGCCAAAGCTTTTTTGGCGATTTGTCGCGGATCTCTTTCATAGGGCTCAAGCGTATCGGGGTTAGCGATATCACAAATCAGTGAAAGAGTAGGAACATCCATAAAGGGATCCAGCTTTGCAGAATTCGGATCTGGTAAAATCACCATATCTGAAGACTCAATACTTCTCCATCCTCTTACGGAGCTACCATCAAAACCGAAGCCCTCTTCAAAGACTTCCTCTGTAATTTGTTTTGAGGGTACCGTTAAATGCTGCCACTGTCCCAATAGATCAGTGAACTTTAGGTCCACCATTTTACAGTTAGCTTCCTTGATAATGTCTAAGACATCTTTTGCTGTCATTTTTTCTCCTTATTTGTGGCAAGAGCAATTCTTCAATCAGCCATCCTCCAATAGGATTTGTTGATTCAATGACTGACCTTGCCGGTTTAAATTTTAAAGTGCATCGTCGTCTTGTTCACCCGTGCGTATGCGTAAAGCAGACTCAACAGGCAGGACAAAAACTTTTCCATCGCCAATTTTCCCCGTCTTTCCTGCCGTTTGAATGGCAGAAAGAGCTGCAGCAACAAGTCCATCGGAAAGGACGATTTCAATTTTTGTTTTGGGTAAAAAATCCACCACGTATTCAGCTCCCTGGTAAACTTCAGAGCGCCCTTTTTGGCGGCCAAAACCTTTAACTTCAGTGACAGTTAGCCCCTCGATCCCAATCTCTGAGAGGGCTTCAATGACGTCGTCCAATTTGAACGGCTTAATGATCGCCTCGATCTTTTTCATTTCACCTCGCTAAGTAAGCTCTGCTTTAAGCTTTCTATGCCAATAACTTAATTCAAAAGAGAATTTTTGCTCTAAGTTACTGTCACAGCCATTTACTAGCTGATTCATCAATCGAGTTCTTGTAGTAGCCACATCATGACTAAGTCGAAGGGGCCCGTCAATTTGACTTTTTACAAAGCTCTGTGTTGCGTCGGAAATGCGAATTTGTTACCAATCTGCGACGACTCGAGAAGGATGATGGACCAAAAATGAAACTAGAATTCGATCCCCAAAACCCGCTTTTTAATATTGTTCTATTAGAGCCAGAGATTCCTTCCAATACCGGGAATATCGGCAGAACCTGTGTCGGGACAGGCTCTCACCTGCACCTTATTGAGCCTCTTGGATTTGAGCTCTCCGATAAGCGAGTGAAGCGAGCGGGGTTGGATTATTGGCCGGATTTAAGCCTCACGGTTTATCCCAATTTTGAGGCCTGGTTGGCGGCCGTTCCTGATCCAAGTCGTATATTTTATCTCACCACCAAAGTTGACAAAACCATATATCATACACAGTTTAAGCGAGGTGACTGGTTCGTCTTCGGCAAGGAGACCAAGGGACTGCCCGAGGACCTGATTTTTTCTAATCAGGAGCAGGCTCTCACCATTCCTCATACGGACAAGATTCGCAGCTTTAACTTGTCCAATGCCGTAAGTATGATTTTGGGCGAAGGGATACGGCAAATCCACACCTAGAGACCGGCTGCGTTAACCCTCAAAACCGTCCTGAGGCTCGGTGGACAGGTTTTAGAGAAAGGTATATTCTGGCTGCTATGATTTCTACAATTGCGAAAAAGATATTCGGTACCAAGCACGAGAGGGAGCTCAAAGCCCTTCAGCCCCTGGTAAATAAAATTAATGATCTTGAGCCTGAGATGCAAAAGCTATCCGATGAGGAACTCCAGGCAAAAACTCCTGAATTCAAGCAGCGCCTTGAAAAGGGAGAAACCTTGGATGCTATCCTGCCAGAAGCCTTTGCGGTTTGCCGAGAGGCTTCTGTAAGAGTGCTGGGCATGCGCCATTATGATGTGCAGCTCATTGGGGGCATCACTTTGCACCGGGGTGTAGTGGCAGAGATGAGAACGGGGGAAGGTAAAACCCTAGTGGCCACTTTGCCGGTGTATCTCAATGCCTTGAGCGGAAAAGGCGTTCATGTAGTCACGGTGAATGATTATTTGGCTAGGCGAGATTGTGCTTGGATGGGACAGCTCTACAATTGGTTGGGGCTTACTACTGGGACGATTTATCATGATATGTCCGATAAGGAGAGATTCGAGGCCTATCGTGCCGATATCACTTATGCCACAAATAATGAGCTTGGATTTGATTACCTACGAGACAATATGAAGTACGACCTGAGCGAGTTTGTTCAGAGAGAGCTCAATTTCGCCATCGTGGATGAATGTGACTCCATTCTTATTGATGAGGCTCGGACACCGTTAATTATTTCCGGGCCTTCTGAGGAATCCACTGAAAAATACTATGATGTGAATAAAATTATTCCAGGGCTTGAGGCTGATAAGCACTTCACCATGGAAGAGAAAACAAAAACAGTTTCTCTTACTGAAGAAGGTAACTCGAGAGTGGAAGAGCTCATGGGTATCGAGAATATTTATGAGCCTCAATATATCCAGTTGGTGCATCACATCTACCAAGCTCTAAAAGCCCATCATCTTTTCAAAATTGACGTGGATTACATGGTTAAAGATGGCGAGATTGTTATCGTTGATGAATTCACAGGTCGACTCATGCCGGGTCGTCGATGGAGCGATGGATTACATCAGGCCATTGAAGCCAAAGAAGGAATTAAGATTAAAGGTGAAAACCAAACTTTAGCTTCAATTACCTTTCAGAACTTTTTTAGGATGTACAACAAGCTTTCAGGAATGACGGGGACCGCTGAAACAGAAGCGATCGAGTTTGCAAAAATCTATTCACTGGAAGTTATGGTCATTCCCACCAATAAGCCCATTGCTCGAAAAGATGTTCAAGACGAAGTCTATAAAAATGAGCAGGCTAAAATCAACGCCATGGTAAAAGACATAAAAGAGCGGACGCAAAAGGGGCAACCCGTACTTGTAGGTACAGTAAGTATTGAAAAGTCGGAGTTCCTATCTCGTTCGTTGACCAAGTTGGGTGTAAAGCACAATGTATTGAACGCAAAACACCATGAAAAAGAAGCGGAAATCGTAGCTCAGGCGGGACGTCTAGGTGCCGTGACCATTGCTACAAACATGGCTGGTCGAGGAACGGATATCGTGTTGGGTGGAAACGCTGAATTTATGGCTAAAGCTCAGCATGAAGATGAAACTTCACCAGAATACAAAGCCACACTAGAGAAGTTTCGGAAGCAATGTGAAGAAGAAAAACAGAAAGTGCTGGAGGCGGGCGGTCTGTATATCGTAGGTACGGAACGGCATGAAACTCGACGAATCGACAACCAGTTGCGTGGTCGTGCCGGTCGACAAGGGGATCCAGGTGAATCTCGCTTTTATCTGTCTTTAGATGATAATTTGATGCGAATTTTTAATGGCGAGCGGATTCAAAAGATCATGAATACCCTTGATGTGCCTGATGATGAACCTATCACCGCAAAGATGGTGACTAGAGCCATCGAAAACTCGCAGAAAAAGGTGGAAGGGCACAACTTTGATATTCGGAAGCATCTTCTAGAGTATGACGATGTTATGAATCAGCAACGTCATCGTATTTATAGTTTAAGAAGAGACGTATTGCGCGGAGAGGACATCGAAAGAATGGTCCTCGATATGTTAGGGGATGTGACCTCCCATATTCTTGATGTCTTTGCCAACGAAAACAACAAGGTGGAAACTTGGGATTTGGATGGCATGAATACGGCCCTTCAGCAGCAGTTTGGCATTAGAATGGAAATCGGGGATCGGTCCCGCCTTACCGCTGAGGGTCTGACGGATATGGTCAGCTCTGCTGTAAAGACGGTTTACGATAAGCAAAAAGAGCATCTCGGAGAGCATTATGTAGAGATAGCTCGCATGATCTTGTTGCAAACCATAGATCAACGTTGGAAAGATCATTTATTGAATATCGATCAGCTCAAAGAGGGGATTAATTTACGTGCCTACGCACAAAAAGATCCACTGATTGAGTATAAAAAAGAGGCCTTCGCTCGATTTGAAGAACTACAGTCGCAAATTCAATCGGAGCTCATCGAAAAGCTATTAAAAATTCAAATTGTTTCACCCGAAGAAGCCCAATTGGAAATGGAACAACAGTCGCAAAATTTTGATAACATGTCTTACGAAAGCCCAGAAGACAACGCTCAACAGTTCGTAGACAATCAAATGCCATTGGGAGCTATGCAACCTCAGCAACAGGAATTACAATATTCTTCTGGAGGCGATGGTTATAATCAGCAATCTGATCGAAAGTTGAATCGCGCCGAACGACGTAGGATGGAAAAGAAAAACAAAAAGCGTCGTTAAGTCCTATAAAGCCGAGGTCAAACCATGGAGGGATGAGTGGCTGTTTGCCCAAAGTGTGGGAGTTCCATTTCTGATGAGTTTGGTCTGGTCAATTGCGGCCAGTGTGGATCCTCTGTTTTCGTAGATCTAGAGGGTGGAGTGAAGCTTGCCGAAGATATGAATTCGGGGTCGGATTTCTCTAGTTCTTCTTTGGACGACGAAGGCTCTGAGGTGGTTGCCAATGATGTCGGTGAACAGGAAGTCTACATTGATGAAGAAATTCCTCCAGGCGAGGGGGAGTGGGTTGAGCAGAATTCGGTGGTGCAGCCCCGACCAGATTTACATTCTGAAGATTATGTTCCTGAAAATTTAGATGAAGAGAATTATCCGGCTGGAGAGTTTAACGACTACGCGGTGGGCGATGATTATTTAGCCAATGAAGGGGTTGATGGTCCTGGCGAAGAGCTAGAAGCTGCAGGAGATGAACTTCTGGAAGAGCTACCTTCCGATCCAAATTCAATAGATAAAATGATAGCCGATAGTGTTCCTGAGGATCCCGATCAAGTTGGGATGGAAGACTATGAGGACTATTTGGAAGTGGCGGAAGAGAACGGTCAGGATTCTAATTTAGCTATTGAGGGCGATGGCTATGAATTAGAGCCAGTTCCACAATCCACCGACGAAAGTTCAATGGAAGATGTGAGGGCTTTTGGTAATAGTGAGCTCTCTTCGGCCAGCCAAGGCAGTCTCAAAATAAAACTCAAAATTTCTGGTATTGATGATCCAGCCCTTAGGGCAGAGTTGAAAGAGGCCTTAACTGACGGGCGCTTTCTTTGGGATGAAGACGATCTCATGTCCAATGTAGTCGGGGGAGAGCTGATTATTTCGGGCTTAAGTCCAGTTAAGGCTACGGTCCTAATAAACCGATTAAAACCTGTAAACGTGCAACTGCATTGGGAGCAATATGTTTTACAGGTTAATGATTCTGCTGATGAGAACACTACTATGTCTAGTGGTGAGCTGGAGCCTTAGTTATGCTCAAGAGGAGACTCCTGAGGGCGAAGAAGAGGCACCAAAGTCTGTAGAGGCTGGAGCCGAGCAGTTGGCATCAGAAAGTCAGCCGGATACGGATTGGACCAAGCAGATTACCAAGCTCAACTCAAAAAGTGAAAAAGTAGCCGAGTACAAACGAATCATTAAAAAGATGATTAAGGAAAAAAACAGTGCTCAAACCAAAGAACAGAAGCATCAAATTATTGCTAAAATGCTGGATGTTCATAATCGTCTAAAAAAGGCGATCACCGAATACAATGAGTTGGCTCCAGTTATAAAATATCGGTTTCCGGCTAAGGGGAGAGCCTACCAAAGACAGTATGTGCCGGAAAAGCTTCAGTCTATAGAGCAAATGGAAAAGGAAATGGGTTTGGACTACGACCTCACCCATTTGCGTCAGCTGGTACAGAGGAAGTATTCCACGATGGTTAAGGATGAGACTAAAATCGAACGAGATACTGCGGGGTCGTTCACGCAAAAAGAAGCGGATCAAGCCGTCACTAAAAAAAGAATTCGTCTAGAACGGTAAAAATCCGTCATTCGAGGAGCTGTGGTCCTCGTTTTCATCCAATAGGCTTTCATACTCTTCTAAACTTGTTGCCTGTTCGGCTAGATTTTCCCGATCAATATCCTTTCGTAAGGGGCCCATGCTTACTAAGGTCCCTTGGTAAAAACTTAAAGTTTGGCGTTCTCGTTTTTTATCGGCTGTATGTCGCTGATAAATCCAGATGTCTTTTCCATCTTGGCGATAAGAATGCAAAGGTGATCCTAAGGTCTCAACCACATGAGATTTATTATCTCCTATGCGAATTTTTTCTAAATTTTCTACACTGGTGGAAGCACATCCGGAAAAAAATATACCGATTAAAAGCAGGCTTGGGATTTTAAAAAACAAAAAAGCTCCTCCTAGAAAGTCATCTATATATATCACAAATCTAAAAGTCGTCTGTTCTGAAAAGGGAAGGAGCGCCAAAAGAGCCATTGACTCATGGCGCAAATCCATCTCATTGAGAATGATTATTGAATGGGGGGCCTTAATTTTTAAATTTTGAGTTCCACTAAAGTTAGGCCAACTTGAAATGGTACAAAGAGTGTTTCGTTAATCCCTTGTGCAGAAGGTGAATCGAAGGGTCGGGGTAAAAGGACCCTCGAATCAACTGCTTGGCTTTGCCTCAACTAGGGTGTATGAGAAGAAAACTCTAATAAATTTAATGGATCCAAGTTGCTGGAGATCGGTGAGCTTGGTAATTTATTAAGCAAATAAAAAAAAGAGATTTCGAAACTCTTAAAGGTGGACGTTTAGGATGAGTGAGAATCAGGACAGCTACAATCGCAGTGGTTATTACGCGTTTTTGTTTTCAATGGTACTTTCGATACTTTTAACTTTTGTACTTAGTTTTATGTACAAAGGTGTGCAAGTGGATGACGTAAAAGAAGTGGTTGCGGCCGAGTCCGGTGAGAACGTCACTGAAACAAAAGAAGGTCCTAGTGAAGGATTTGATATTGCTGCTGTTTCTGAGCCATGGGTTTTTTCTGATGATATGGCCGCCTACGGCAAACAGATTTATGCGGTAAACTGTGCTTCTTGTCATGGTTCAAAAGCTGATGGAAAAGGACCAGCAGGTGGAGCTCTGGTTCCTCCTCCAAGAAACTTATTAGAAGGTGGCTGGAAGAACGGCGGAACTTCTAAAAACCTGTTCACAACTCTTCAAACCGGTATTCCAGGTGGATCCATGGTTTCTTTCAAACATTTACCAGTGAAAGATCGATGGGCTCTTGTGCATTACATTCGATCTATAACAAAAGACAAACCTGAAGATGACCAAGCCGCACTTGCCAGTTTCGGTCAGTCGGCAGACTAAGAAATAGGTTTAAACGATAATGTATTCACTCAGCCAACTTTTACAGAAAATTTTAATGGGCGCACTTTTTGTGAGCGCCAGTCTTATTTCTGTATATAGTTTTGGATATAAACCCGGTGAAGGCCTGGAGAAAAAGGCCGCTCATGAAGTTCCTGGTGAAATCGAAGGAGTGGGAGTATTTGAAAGACTGGGAGAGCAAGTTTCTCTAGACAATGTCTTTTATGATGAGGCTGGTGCTGAAGTTACGTTAGGTCAGTATTACAATGCAGATAAACCAGTTATCATTTCTATCGTTTATTACGAATGCCCAAGTCTGTGTAACTACCACTTAAATGGGGTGAATGCAGTTCTTAAGGATTTGAGTCTCAGGCCTGGTAAGGATTATGACTTAGTTGCCGTTACAATGAATCCCAAAGAAGGACCCTTACTGGCCTCCGATAAAAAAGATGCTTATGTACATGAGTTTGGAGATCCCATTGCAGCTAGTGGATATCATTTCCTGACCGGCGATGAAGCTAATATCAGAAAATTAGCGGCAGAAGTGGGCTTTAAATATAAGTATCAAGAGTCTTCCGGAGAGTATGCTCATGCGTCGGCAGCGATCATAACCACTCCGGAGGGGAAAATTTCACGTTATTTACACGGTATTGAGTTTGATGCAAACACCTTTCGATTGGCCCTTTTAGAGGGTGGACAAGGTAAAATCGGCAATATCGTTGATCAGATTCTAATGTTCTGTTTTCAGTTTGATCCCTCAAGAAGTAAGTACACGCTTTATGCTTGGAACATTATGCGAGTGGGCGCTGTGTTTATGGTTATTTTATTATTAATTGTATTGGTTCCTCTTTGGATGAAAGAGAAAAAATCGGAGACCCCGGCTTAAAGGAGTAGAGAAGAGATGTTAGGGCTGTTCAACTTCATTGATGTAGCAAATGCGCAGAGCACGTTTATGCCTGTGGCAGGTTCGGCGGTGGCAGCGCAAGTGGATGACCTCTATGCGTTTTTATTGATTTGTAGTGCGATTTCTTGTGCGCTCGTAATCGGTGGCCTCATTTACTTTGCTGTAAAATATAGAAGACAGGGTGAAGACGATAAAACACCCTATATTTCTCACAATAGCACTTTGGAATTCCTGTGGAGTTTCATTCCATTTTGTATTTTTATGGTGGTGTTCGCTTGGGGTTGGTTCATTTACCATCAAATGCGAACTTTTCCCGAAGATTCCCTAGAGGTTCATGTTTATGGGCAGAAATGGAACTGGGAGTTTCAATATAAGAGCGGTAAAAAAACGGGCGGTACTAATCTAGAAACCAATGCTACGAGCAAAGATGGTCTATATGTTCCTGTGAATACACCCGTAAAACTCATCATGACTTCCAGAGATGTATTGCACTCTTTCTACATTCCGGGTCTTCGTATTAAGCAAGATGTTATTCCTGGGCGATATACAGCTCTAGGTTTTGTAGCTGATAAAGAAGGGGAGTATCAGGTCTTCTGTACTGAGTACTGTGGAGATCAACACTCGGCTATGATGGCGAAAGTTCATGTGGTTCCAAAACAAGAATTTGAAGAGTGGTTAAAAGTAAATGATGATGCCTTACCATTGCCGGAATTGGGGCAAAAGGTTTTCGGACAAAAGTGTTCTGTTTGTCATAATGTTGATACCTCCAGAAAAATTGGTCCGGGGTTGGCTGGAATTTTTGGTGCTAGCCGAGAGTTCAATGCAGGGGCTGGTATTACAGCGGACGAAAACTACATTCGTGAATCAATTCTTTATCCCAATAAGAAAATTGTAAAAGGCTTCCCGGCGGCAATGACGCCATTTCAAGGGTTGTTATCTGAGAGAGAATTGACTGGTCTAATCGAGTACATAAAGACTTTAAATTAGGAGAGAAGTAAATGGGTTCTGCGGCACCTGGAGAAAATTATTTAAATCATGAGAAGGGCCTTAAGTCTTGGCTTACGACCTTGGATCATAAACGCATTGGCGTGATGTATATGATCACGGTTCTGGTGTTTTTTGCTATGGGCGGATTTGCAGCTATCATGCTTCGAACTGAATTAGCAGCACCTGGCCCCGGGGTATTAGGAGAAGGTGGAGTTTATAACCAGTTTATGACCTTACATGGAGCCATTATGGTTTTCATGGTGATCATTCCTGGGATACCGGCCTTCTTAGGTAACTTTGTTTTGCCCCTTCATTTGGGAGCTGCCGACGTGGCCTTCCCAAGATTGAACTTAGCGAGTTGGTACTGTCTGATTATTGGTGCGGCAATCACCATGATCTCTCTGTTTTATCATGGTGTTGATACGGGATGGACGTTTTACACGCCTTACAGTATCGAAACAGCCAACGGAACCACTTGGGTGGTTTTTGGTGCCTTTGTGATTGGTTTCTCTTCTATCTTCACCGGACTTAACTTTGTAGCCACCGTACATAAGCTTCGCTGTAAAGGGATGTCGTTTTTTAGAATGCCTTTGTTTGTTTGGGGGCTCTACTCCACAGCGATCTTGCAGGTTTTAGCTACTCCCGTTCTAGGGATTACCCTTCTCTTGTTATTGGCTGAGCGTCTTCTAGGTGTGGGTATCTTTGATCCTAAATTGGGTGGAGATCCAGTACTGTTCCAGCATTTCTTCTGGTTCTACTCTCACCCTGCTGTGTACATTATGGTATTGCCTGCCATGGGTGTGGTTTCAGAGTTGATCACTTGTTTCTCAAGAAAAACCATTTTTGGTTACAGAGCGATTGCATTTTCTTCTGTAGGGATCGCGGTGGTGTCTTTCTTTGTTTGGGGACACCACATGTTTGTCAGTGGTCAGTCTGAAGTGGCTGGCGTGATCTTCTCTTTCCTAACTATGCTAGTTGGAGTGCCTACAGCGATTAAAACTTTTAACTGGGTGGCGACTATGTATAAAGGGTCCATTCAGTTTGCTTCTCCAATGCTCTATGGAATGGGATTCTTATTTCTATTCACAATAGGTGGGGTGACTGGAATCATGCTAGCTACAACAGCTTTGGATGTTCACTTTCATGACACTTATTTTGTCGTGGCACACTTTCACTACGTGATGGTGGGTGGAACATTGATGGCTCTTTCCGGCGGTATTCTCTACTGGTTCCCTAAGATGTTCGGAAAAATGTATAACGAGTTTATCGCTCAAATCTCTTTCATCTTTGTTTTCTGTGGCTTTAACGTGACTTTCTTTCCACAGTTTATTTTGGGTGCTATGGGTATGCCTCGAAGATATTTTGATTATCTTCCAGCCTATGCAGATTTGAACTTGTTATCGACCATTGGTTCCTATCTCATCGGAACTGGATTTCTAATTCTTCTTTATGTGATCATCGATGGATTGAGAAATGGTGCGGACGCTCCTGCAAACCCTTGGGGTGCTAAAACGCTGGAGTGGACAGCAGCATCTCCTCCGATCCATCACAACTTTGAAAACGAACCAGAAGTAACGGCAGGTCCTTATGAGTACAGATAGTGCAACAGTGACAAGAAAACACGCGCATCATTTTAAAGATGGGGAGCATGAGTTTCAATCCAGCATCCTTGGTGTTTGGTTGTTTCTTTCCAGTGAAATCTTGATGTTCGGTGCCCTGATTGTGGGCTACATCATTTACAGTGGTAGATATCCAGAGATGTTTGCCGAGGGAGCCGCTTTTCTTGATAAACGTTATGGAGCAGTAAATACAGTAGCGCTTTTAATCAGCTCTTGGACCATGGTGATGGGCGTTCGCGCCGCACAGACCAACAACAATAAAGCTGTGGTTAAATGGTTACTGGCTACCTTATTTTTCGCATCTATATTTATGGTCATTAAGTATTTGGAGTACTCTCATAAATTCCATTTGGGAATTTACCCAGGAAAGTTTTTTGCTCCAGTGGGCGAAGCGGCTGGCTTGGATGCGAGTACGGCTCTGTACTTCTCTTTTTATTTCTGTCTAACAGGACTGCATGGATTGCACGTACTCTTTGGAATGATTGGAATTTTATGGGTGCTATTGCGAGCTCGTAAAAATGAATTTTCTGAAAATTACTACACGCCTGTTGAGGGTGTGGGTCTTTTTTGGCACTTGGTGGACATGGTCTGGATTTACTTATTCCCGATCCTGTACCTGATTTAAGAAAGGAAGTTTATAATGGCTCATGTAATACAATCGGCACAGACTTATACAAAAACATTATTTATTCTTCTATTCCTGACAGTGGTTACAGTGGCTGTATCCTATGTTGATTTAGGTCAGGGCGCGAATACTTTTGTCGCCTTAGCGGTGGCATCGGTGAAGGCTTACTTTGTAGGAGCGACCTTCATGAACCTAAAACACTCCGGACCTACAAATATCGCTATATTTGTTGTTTCCGTCTTTTTTCTCGCCGTACTCTACATCTTTAGCGTGGCGGACATTTGGACGAGAGTGATTCACGCACCAGTTCTTTAAGTACTGAAATCTAAGAAGTTTTTGCATTTAAGCCCCATCCCTTGAGAAACCCTGCGGTTTTCATGGTCATGGGGCTTTCTTCTGTGTATATTGCACCACATAATGTTGAAGGCTTATTTTAACCTTACAAAATCAGGCATCGTTATTTTTACGCTGCTCACAGGTATGGCTGGCTTTGCTGGCAGCTACACTCCATCGGAAAGCTACGACTGGGTAAAGTTAGCTCTATTTCTGATTGGCCTCTATCTGATTTCCAGTGGAAGTTTTGCGCTCAATCAAGCCCAAGAGTGGCGTTTGGATAGCAAGATGGAACGCACTAAAGAGCGCCCTATCCCTGCGGGAGTTTTTTCCACCACCCAGGCTTATTTAATTGCACTGTTGTTTATTGTTATGGGTAGTTTTTTGTTGGCTCTGATTAACCCAACGACAGCCCTTTTAGGTTTGATTACCATTATTCTCTATAATGGTTTTTATACGCTCTACTGGAAAAAGAAGTGGGCCTTTGGAGCTGTTCCGGGTGCCATTCCAGGAGCTATGCCAGTGGTCATTGGCTATTCGGTAAACACGCCCTTTTTGCTCACTCCGGATTGTGGGTACTTATTCTTAATCATGTTTCTTTGGCAAATGCCCCACTTCTGGTGCTTAGCCATTCGCTATAAAGACGATTATGGGGGAGTGAGTATACCCGTTTTACCAGCTGTGATTGGGGTGCCTAAGACTCTTTATCATATGGGATTGTATACATTTGTTTATGTTGCGTTGGCATTGTCTTCCCCATGGTTTGTTACGGCTCACGCCATGTATTTTGTGCTGGTCATTCCATTTGCCTTAAAAGTGATATGGGAATTTTTAAAGTACTATCAGTCTGACGATCAGAAGCGATGGCTGCCGTTTTTCCTTTGGACAAATTTTAGTATGCTCGCTTTTATTATCGCGCCCGTCGTAGATAAGTGGCTGTACCGTCTTTGAAAAGTTTCAAGCTTCAATCCCGACCTTAACATTTTGATCTTGCATTACTAAAATACTCAAACATGAGAGTGGCACATCGCTTGCCTACGCAAGCTTGTGCCATCCGAACTCGCTTTTAGCAATTCGAGATCAAAATGTTTAGATCGAGATTAAAACAGAATATTGGCTCAGTTGTCTGTGGGTGTGTCGGGTTGGGACTGAGGGCTCGCTTCTATAAAAGCGGCTTCTTGCATGCAGTTGGAAACAATCTTTTCAAGCAACTGAAAACGGTCCATATCAACATCAAATCGATTGGCGTTATACACCTGTGGTACCAGAAACATATCCGCCGCGGTGATCATGTGAGCCAATGAATATTGACCAGCTATTTTTTCAATCATGGATTGATAAGCTGTTAGCCCCTTTTCAATCCATCGACGGCACCATAAAGAAATATCGTCCTGAGAAAATCCATGATCTTTTTGTAAGGCTTGAATGACGCTCAAGTTTTGAATGGGCTGAATACCGGAATTAATCATTTCACACAGTTCAATGACTTTAAATTTTTCATCCAGCTTCTCCGGAAATATCCGAGGATTGGGGTGAGTTTCATCAAGATACTGCATAATAGCCATAGATTGGCTAAAGCCGTTACGGCCATCAAAATAGAAAGGGATTTGGCCCATGGGATTTATTTTAACAAATTCTTCACTGTTTTGTTCTCCACCGTCATTGATGAGGTGAATCGGGATATAGTCGAACTCAATGTTTTTGTAATGAAGTGCTATGCGCACACGGTAGCTGCAGGAGCTGCGGTAATAACTAAACAGTCTAGGCTTCTCAACATCACTCATGTAATACCTCTTATTTCGTCTAGGGTACAACGGCCCTAGATTAAAGTAACTACCTGATTTTAAGGCCTTAACGCGGCTCGAAAACATTCGAATAGCATGGCGAGATCCTTTATTTTACGGGAAAATAGATTTTCTAAGGAGTTATAGATGAAATTAGGGTCTCTGAAATCAAGTGCTCTCGATGGTGAACTTGTCGTTGTTTCAAAGGACAATAAGAAAGCGGTGAAAGCCACTCGGATTGCTCCGAACCTCCGAGAGGCCCTAGAGAACTGGGGGGATTGCGAAGGCAAGCTTAAAGAGCTCTATGAGCAACTCAACCAAGGTCTTGCCGCTGAATCTTTTGATGTAGATCAAACTGAATTCCATTCTCCTATGCCTCGTACTTTTCAGTGGGCAGATGGTTCAGCATTTATTCACCATGTAAAGCTAGTACGAATGGCAAGAAATGCACCTTTGCCTGAAACCCTAGAGACAGTTCCGTTAATGTATCAGGGTGGCAGTGACAGCTTTTTAGCGCCGACCGAAGACATTCCTCAAAGAGACTTTGAGCATGGTACTGATTTTGAGGGAGAAGTGGGTGTAGTCACCGGAGACGTTCCCATGGGTGTCTCGCCGGAAGAAGCTTTGAAACACATTCGCTTGTTTGTAGTTATTAATGATGTTTCGCTAAGAGGTTTGATTCCAGCAGAATTAAAGCAGGGGTTTGGCTTTTTACAAAGTAAGCCGTCCAGTGCCTTTGCGCCGTTTGCTGTTACGGAAGATGAATTGTTTGATGCCTATAAAGAAGGGCGTATTCACCTGCCTTTATCCGTCGAGTATAACGGTGAGTTTTTCGGAAAAGCGAATGCTAAGGAAATGCATTTTCACTTTGGTGAATTGATAGCTCACGCGGCTAAGACAAGACGGCTCACGGCGGGTACTATCATTGGAAGCGGAACGGTTTCCAACGAAGATATGAGCGTTGGTAGTAGCTGCTTGGCTGAAAAGCGCATGCTGGAAAAGATCCACGAAGGGGAGTTTAAAACTCCTTTTATGAAAGTGGGCGATACCATTAAAATTGAAATGTTAGGCCCTAAAGGCGACAACATTTTTGGAACGATTGAGCAAAGGGTGGTACAGGCTTAAACGGCGGTACCTTAAAAATAATTTTAAGTAGAGGAGGCAAGGATGCGAAACCTACTATTAGTCTTACTGTTGTCAATCAGTGTGTCTTCATTGGCAAACGTCGCGGACAACATTCGCCGGGATTATACAACTCCCACAAAAAAACTTTCTATCAATGAATATCCTAATTTCGCAGATGACTTAGACTTTCAAAATATTGAATTGGCTATCGATCGGCAGCTACGAAGATACCGACAAAAGAATTTGAGTGGCACTGTTCTTATGGGTGGCCGTGAAATACCACAATTTAAATATGTTGAGACTTTGCAGAAGTTTTTGCAGGTCGTACGACTTTATAAAAGATGTGTACAGAGAAATGTTTTTCCAAAGAGTGTCTGCGTGAATGAACTCAATAGCAGAATCGCCAATCAATTTGATGTATATGCCCCGGATCTTGTTGAGGGGGATGATGGTTATGGTCGCGATAAGTTTGCACTCTTTACGGCCTATTACACACCAACAATACGAGGTTGGGATGAAGAACAATCCAATACTCCCTGGGCCATCTATACTCGCCCGGAAGATGAAAGTTTGGCGCGTAGCTCTCGAGAGGAAATCGACTTTGAAGGAAAATTGAAGAATCGAAACTTAGAATTGTTTTACACGCAAGATCTCTTTGAGCTCTATATTTTACAAGTGGAGGGTGGGGGACGTATTGAAACCACACATCCTGATGGAAGCAAAGAATATTTTTATTTAAGCTATGATGGTACCAACAGAAAATCTTGGCGCTTCATTTCTCATTATATGCGTGAGAAGGGGTATATCAACAACGGCAGTATTCATGCCCAACGAGAGTTTTTAGCGAACAATCCGGATAAACAAAGAGAGATATATAGAACTTGCCCGAGTTATGTTTATTTTAAAGTGACGGAGACACCACCTCTTGGGAACGATGCAGTTTCGCTTTCGGACAATAGATCTATTGCCACAGATAGAAACCACTACACATTTAAAGGTATGCTGGCATTTGTGCAAACTCGAAGATTACGACCTGATGCTAACGACTATAATCAGCCAGAACCCGATGATAGGTCTTATATGGAGTTTTCTCGCTTTATGTTGGATCAAGATACGGGTGGAGCTATTCGGGGTAAGGCTCGAGTGGATCTTTATTTTGGTGAGGATGAGTATGCTGAAAGGGCCGCGCAGCATGTGCATGATCGCGGCCGTCTCTATTGGTTGGTAGCAAAGTAGATCTGAATCAGATCACTCTTTTTCGATAGTGATTTCGTTCTTTACGCTACCCATGGTGGCGTCTAAATCAGAAATGATTTGATTCACTTCATCAATTTTCGCTTGTTTTTCGGGAGATGGTTCAGCTCCGCGAAGACGTTCACGTCGAGTGGGCTTTACAGAGGCTCTTAAGGCCTTCTTTAAAAGCTCTACGGTCTCAGCGCGAAGTTCATCGGTGAACACAGTGTCGACTTTTGTGAAAGGAACACCTGGGATATCATAATTTCCACATTCGTAATCACCTGTCTTGGGTAGTAATCTCGACAGATTTTCAGAGTAGGATTGGGAGCTATTTTCGTACTCCGTTCCTGCGTTAGCGGGTCCCATAGAATGGTCCATGACAGTAGAGATAAAATCAGCCTCTCCGGTAAGAGCTTTAAAGGCAAGCTTGAGTCCAGTTCTAGCTAAGTTGTTAGTGAGCTTGCTAGGATGGCTATCACGACGGGCTAGGTAGTAGGGGCTTCCATGGGCGCCACACTTGGTGCCTGGTTCGCAGGCTTTTAGGTTAAGGCCATCACCAATGAAAGAGTTCACATAGTTGTCATTAGCATAGTTTCTATAAAATAGAGACATAGGCTTAACGGCAAGGCCGGGAATATAAGATCCAGGAAACTCAGTGATGGATGAAGTTTCCATATAGGGAGTTCTGAATCCAGAAGCATTGGGGTCGCCTAAAACCACCTGGCTACCAATGTGTACATAAGGAAGAATGGCTGACTCATTGTAGTGTGGAACCGCAGGAACAAGGTCTTCATTGTTTCTAAATCGCGCAATGGTTGTTCCGGATTTTTTTGCGAAGCACTCCATTACGAGTTTAAACGTTCCATCGCCTACACGAGGGGATCCAAAGGTATATAGTCCTTTGATGTTGTTAATGCGATTGTATCCGTCATTCCACTTAGCGATGAGATCATCCTTTCCACCGATAGTCGAGTCTGAAGGAAGCATGTCTTCGCAAAAGGCATTTGCATCTACAGGCCCCTTTACGTCTTGGGAATAGGAATGAAGAACTCGTTTAGCAAACTCAGTCACCTTAGGGTTTCCGTCTACACTGCTCGCTTGCATTTTTACATACTCACGAAAGTTGTCAGACATGATTCGTCCAGCAAGAAGAGTGGCTAGTGCACCACCTAAAGAGTGGCCAGTAACGAAGATAGGTTTTGGAAATTCACCCGCTTCACGAGCTTTGGTTCTCAACTTTATCAATCGGCCACTGATGTAATTCCAAACACCTTTAAAAGCGGCATTAAATCCTAAATGAACAAAGGCTGTATAAGTTTTTTCATCGCCAAACTGTTGTTTATAATCAAACATAGTTTGAAAGGCCACAGCGTCAGTAATTGTGTCGTTGATCTGATTCAGATCTTTAGTGTCGACGGGTGGTTGGGTTCCTCGAACTGCGATCACTACAAAATCATCATGTTCTGCCCAGGTAAGTTGAGTTCCCCCAATGCTGACATTTTCATAGTCGGCCTGGAGTTCTTCCTCTGACTTTGGATTAAAAAACTTCATAAACCCAAATCCACCCTTGTCTAAAACATCCATAACGTGTGCTATGCCAAGAGTGTTGTCATCATCTGAGTTTCTTGTGGAGATAAAATCTATAGATGTACCTCGACGCTCTCTAGATCCTGGGTTGAAGTGTACAATCTGATCTTCTAGCCATTTAAGGTGAGCCATGGTTTTTTGAAATCCATGTGGCATTTGACTGGCGTGCATGTCTTCACGCTCTTCTTTGTCCATTTGAATCCATGCCAAAATAGCAGCATCATTCTCGTTTTCTTCAGCTTTCTTCTTAAGAGACTGATAGAATGTGCCATACTTTTCTATGAGATCGCCAACGAGATCGTTTCCAACATTGTCAGATCCAAATCCTAAGTTATGTTTTAAATCTTTATAAACAGCATCGTAGTGATTGTAGGCATTGGTAGATAGGCAAGACAACCAATAGGCATTGGCCATATTAATTTCATTACTGTCTGAACAGAATTTAAAGGTTTCAGGCCGGTTTAAAGGTTGGCAATTCAAGGACTTGGTGGAGTAATCCAACCATGCGTCACTCTCAATTCTTAGGTCTTCGCTGATTCCATTAGGATAAGGGTCTTTGTATTCAGAAAAATCAGTCCATACCGGTTCGGAATATTTAGGTCCATTTCGGATTCTGTCCCATCGATCGGCGAGGCCAAAGGTAAGGTCAATCGCAAAGGCTTGGGTGGAAAATGTGAAAGCAATAAGAACTAAAAGGTTTTTGCTCATAGAGAGCTCCTTTGGGGTTGGGTTCTGTAAGGGTGCCCAAAAAATACTATGTTTAAAGTGATGTCAAAAGAGGCATTGGAAAAAGTACAGGGTTCAAAGACTACTTTTTGATGTTTTTGAAGGTACAAATGGAATTTTGGCAGGTAAAGACTGCAATTTCGCAACAGTTTGAAGGACAATTCGCCACCATAATTAAGTAGTGGGGGGTTACATTCCTGTAACTCATTCGAAGGGGAAGCCACATTCTTATTGAGAGGGTATTAAAGAATTTTACCCATAAACACTAAAGGGACTTTGCGACAGGTTTTCTCCACCTCATGGATGAAGCCGTTTTGGCGGTAGAAATCTCGATTGCGAGCATTTGCAGCAGTTACGATATGAACACCACTAATGTTTTTATGCCTCAAATGGTCTGTATATCTTTGAATTAATTGAGAGCCGATACGATTACCACGAGCTTCAGCTGCCACATTTATGTGGAAATGAGCCGGGAAGCGTTTAAATTCCTCTTCAAAAATGGAATAGCACGTGTTGATCTGATCAAAGTAGGGCTGTGCTTTGAGGCTATTGTCTGTACCGCTTAGATAGCCTAAAGGGTTGCCGTTCACTCCGTTATATAGAAAGCTCTCACCAGGGTACTTGGCTGAAAAATAATACACGGTCCATTTATAAAAAAAAGAGAAGGCTTCAACTTCGTTGGTAAAATCTTTCTTAGAGGAAGATTCAAAAAATATCTCCACAATTTTTTGCCGCTGAACTTCATTCAACTCCTCGATAGATTTAAAATGTGTCATGGTCCACATGTCTCTCATCTCGACTCCGGGTGGAAAACAATGGTTTGAAAATTATCCTGATTCAGTGTTTCGAGTAGCGCAGGCATAATTGCAATGGTTTGTGGTTGGATGTCATGAAATAAAACAATACCTTTGCCTGACTCTCGAATCTTCTCTAATGCAAAATTAAACAGATAATCAGGGTCGGTGTGCTTCCAGTCGAGAGTGTCTATAGCCCAGAAGAATTCTGGAATATTATTTTCCTTAAGGAGGTCTCTCTGGGATCTCTTTGCAGCTCCAAATGGAAATCTAAAAAACGGAACGCTTTCATCTAAGATTATTTCCATGAGTTGAAAGGTGCGGTGAACATTCTCCAGAGCCGCTCGATCAGAAAGTTGACTTAAGTCTTTGTGATCCCAACTGTGGTTGCCAATAATGTGGCCGGCTTGTTGTGTGGCCAAGCCAATTTGAGGTAAGCGCTCTAAGTTTTTTCCGACTACGAAAAAATTGGCTTTCACTTGATAATCCTTAAGTATTGCCAGCAGTTCGGGGGTGGTTGTAGCATTGGGACCATCATCGAAAGTAAGATTCAGCTCTCCTTGTGCCAAGTCGGCATTGACGTAAAAGCCACCTCCGGTAGGATCGATTTTTCGAATCTGGGAAGGGATGAGGGAGATGGTTTCCTTTCGAACTCTCTGTAATAAATGAGCACCCGCAGATCTATAGAATTCAATGATGGAATCTCTGAGTCGGTGACATTCCGAAATAGTTTTGGCTTCATGATTTGTTATTAGAGGAAAAAATAGGACCTGTTTGAATGTAGGATAGTTCCTAAGGGCAATACAGATACTTTTTAGCTCGTAGTTGTTAACTTGGTGGGCGACCTTCTCGGGGTGCAGCTCAGAGAGTTTCCATTGTCTATAGGAATTGGAATTTTGATGTAGCAGAAGAGTGCTATCAATGTAGTTCCTCGCTGTGATGGGAGAGTACAGTTTTTGAGAGCCAAATGTGGGGAGCGTTAGCGCGCTGATAAAAGCAATAATAAGTGAATACAAATCCCCTCCTTAAAATTATAATTTTCACTGATAAATATATATATCGCCAACCGAAAATATCTTGATCTGTTAATAATATGAGGTATTAATTTTCCTATGACGTCTATAAAGGGTACGAATCTAGCCATCCTAGCCTCAGGTACAGGTACAAATTTTAAAGATATTGTAGAGAGTGCTCAACGCAATGAACTTCCGGTGGAAGTAAAACTGCTAATAACGGACAAAGAAGAGATTGGTGCGATTGCACATGCTAAAAATTTGCAGATACCTTTTGTTGTTATAAAGCCAAGATCCTTTTTGAATTTTGATGATTGGGATCATGAAGTGGCCGAGACTCTCGTTAATTACGAAATTGAATTTGTCGTATTGGCGGGGTTCTTGAGGAAAATTGGGCCTCATACTCTGGAAGCCGTAAAGGGCCAAATGATAAATACCCATCCGAGTTTATTGCCGTCCTATGGTGGTAAAGGGATGTATGGAATCAATGTACATAAAGCTGTTGTTGAAAACGGAGAAAAAGTAAGTGGATGTACAGTACACTGGGTGAATGATCATTATGATGAAGGTCAAATTATCGGTCAGAAACAAGTGGAAGTGTTGCCTGACGATACTCCCGAATCACTCGCTAGTAGGGTGAAGGCTGTAGAAAATCCGTTTTTAATTGCCGTACTAAAGTCTGTATTATCTAAGAATCAAAGCTAGAGGGGCTTTCAGCCCTTTGTCTCAATTTTAGAATTTGCCCCGTTTTATTTGGATTTGAGTGAGTTTTTCGTTTGAACGATTCAAAGTCATACACATCTGCTTGAAAAATAGTCTTCTACTTGGGAAAATTATATTAAGAAGGCACACAACAAGGGAGGTGGGCTTTCAATGAATCTCAAGCTAGGTCACTGGTTCTAAACGCAAGTTACGAACCTATAAAAATAGTAAACTGGAAGAAGGCCATGTTGCTTTGGCTTTCTGAAAAAGTGGAAGTTCTCGAATTCCACGGGGCTTTGTCTGTTAGAAGTGCTACGGACTCCTTTCAATTGCCGGCTGTTCTAAGGCTAAATCGCTATATACATAAAAGGTATGTGAACAGGGTTCGGTTTTGTCGAGAAAACATCTACATGCGAGATAAACACACATGTCAGTACTGCAGAGTGGAGTTCCCCTATCGGCAGCTGACACTGGACCATGTGTATCCATTGTCGAGAGGTGGTCGGCACAATTGGACGAATGTGGTTACAGCATGTGGGCCTTGTAATAATAGAAAAGCAGATAAGACTCCTGCAGAGGCAAAAATGCCTTTGATGAATCTGCCCGTTGAGCCGAAGTTTTTACCAAGCGTACAAATTTCGCCAAGGTTTCAGGCGTTGCCAAACGAATGGATTCCCTACCTGCCGAAGCTCGTCCCCGGGTAGAGAGCTTATTACTCGAATAAATTGTCTTGAACGAGGGACATGTTTTTGTCCACTCCAATGATTTGATGGGGCTTCATTTCATCCCAAATGTTGTCACCGCTGAGATCCTCACTTGAAAATATCAAATGATTTACAAAACCATTTTTAGTCGGGGCTTCACAAACAGGAGAAAAGAATGGGCAGCTGTCTCTATCGACACATTGAGTTTTATAAGTCGAGTATTTAAGTTTTTGACCGCCATGATGGGCGAGCATGATATGTCCATTGGTTAAAACAAAGGTTAAAAATGTATCTGAAGTTTGGTTTTCGTCGACAAAATTACAAGGGCCCACTATATTTATAATCTCCCTTAAAGCACTTTTTACCTGTTGAATAACATCCTTAGCGCTTACTGACGAATCATTCAAATTCAAGTTTTGTTTGATATAAGAAAGCAGGAAATAAAAAATGGTTTCTGAGTCAGTGTCTCCAAGAATAAATCGCTTAAGATCAGGCTCTATTCTGGACTGAAGTTCTTCACGATAGTTATCAAAATCTTTTACGTTGCCATTATGGGCAAAAGTCCATCGGCCATATTGGAAGGGGTGGGTGTTTAGAATATTAGTTTCACCTAAGGTGGCTTTACGGATATGAGCAATAACAGTTTGAGAGGCGACAACACCAGAGACCTTTTTAAAGATCTTATCCTGAAGAGCTGTCTGATCTCCTTTAATAAGGTGGGGAGCATCACCCACATAGTAGGCCACGCCCCATCCGTCTGGATGACGTTCGCTTTGGGTGACCAAAGCATTATCAGCATTCACCAGACTTTGGTGAACTTGTGAGTGAATGACTGATCTAAAGCCGAATATTCTACACATACTTAAGTTCAATTCTTCGTTAAATGTTTCAATTTCCAAGGGCTTTTGTCTTAGTCCAAATTGTGTATTGTAGCAAATGGAATGACAATAGAGAAAGGGAGGATGACATGATTACATACATTACACCCGATGATCAGCCCATACAGGCTCCTGAAGAGTTGAGCTTTTTTATCTACACTCTTTTGATGTCTTTAAAGAAGGCGGGCGCTCCTGATGATAGAATCAAAGATTTTGAACGACTCTGTCGCGAGTACCTGAATCCTATGTCGGATCAAGATAAGGAGATCATAGCTCAAACTGTTCTTCGACGTTTTGGAGTTGTGAAGAAAAGCGTTCCAGTGAACCCCCTCAATGAGGAGGCAAAACTGGGTGATAAAGATTTTTTAAAATAGTTTCCCTTAAAAAAAGTATTCCTAAATATCCTTGGCCCTGTTCGCAAGAACAGGGCTTTTTTTTAATTAAAATCTACGGAAATAATGGAAACATCTTCTAAGGGTTTGTCGGCTGAACCTGTCTGTACTTGGCCAATGGCTTGTACAACATCAAGCCCTTCAGTCACTTCGCCAAACACTGAATAGCCGCCATCTAAGTGTGGGGTGGGAGCAAGTGTTATGAAAAACTGACTTCCATTAGTGTCGGGTCCACGGTTTGCCATTGACAATATGCCGGCTCGATCATGCTTTAATTCTGGATGAATCTCGCTATCAAATTCATATCCAGGGCCACCATAGCCAGTACCTTCCGGGCATCCGGTTTGAATCATAAAGCCTTCAATGACTCGATGAAAAATAAGCCCATCATAATATTTTTTTGTGATCATAGATCCGGTTTTAGGGTCTTTGAATTCCTTAGTGCCCTGGGCTAGTCCTGCAAAATTCTCTACAGTATTTGGTGCTTGGTCTTTATAAAGGTTTACCTTTATGTCTCCTTTTGAAGTTTTAATGGTCGCATTCATGAAACGAACTCCTTTTGATTAAACGTTTAAAAATACACACAATTTCCATAACAAAATTGTCTCCCAAAGTAGACACATAAATGCGCTGAGTCAGCTTAAAACTGGGCAAAGGACTTTCCGGTTGAGGGGCAATCGTTATTTGTTAGAGTTTCGATATAGACGATGGTTGACCCGATTAACGGGTTTCACTAGATTACTTCAACTTTTTTAAAATAAAAGAAGGGAATTGTAATGACAGCCAATCCATTTATCCAACAGGCCATAGATTTGAATGTTGGTGAACTGAGTAAAGAGGGTGCTCTATTGGTAAAAACCGGAGCTAGTACTGGTCGATCTACGAAGGAGCGTTTTGTTGTTAAGCATCCTGAGATAGAACAAGATATTAACTGGGGAAGTGTTAATCAGCCGGTTACTCCTGAATTTGGAGAGACTTTCTTTTCCCGTTTAGAAGAAAAGCTTTCCCATCAAAAACTTTATATTAAAGAAGCATTCGTTGGTTGTTTTCGCGTCCGTGTCCGCTCTACGAGTCCTTGGCATATTGCCTTCGCTGAAAATATGTTTAGAGAAACTGTAGTTGAACAACTTAAGACACAAGTTCCAGACGACGTTTTAATAGATATTTTGCATGATCCTTATGGGCAAGTGTCTGAACTTAGAATTGAACATCCCTATCAAAAGGCTATCGTACTTGATGCCAAAAAGCTTAAAGTAGGCATTGTTGGAACGGCTTATGCTGGCGAGATAAAAAAGTCTGCGTTTACTCTTTGTAATTTCTTATTTCCAAAATATGGAATCTTTCCGATGCATGCGTCAGCCAATTGTAAGGAAGATGGCAGTGCGGCCAGCGTTTTATTTGGTTTATCGGGAACTGGAAAAACAACATTATCAGCGGATCCAAAGCGATACCTTGTAGGAGATGATGAAATCGTATGGTCTAAGTCGGGGATTTCAAATCTTGAAGGAGGGTGTTATGCCAAACTCATTAATCTTTCAAAAGATGCTGAGCCGGACATCTATAGAGCGGCAAATAAACCGGGTTCTATTTTAGAAAATGTTGTCTTCGATAGAGAATCAAAAGAAGTGGATTTTTTTGATGGCTCTATCACAGAAAATACAAGAGGTTCTTACAGCATAGAATCACTGGATAAGGTATTTGATCAAAACAAAGAAGCTTCCAGACCTAATTCTGTTGTGTTTTTAACAGCAGATGCGTTTGGTGCATTGCCGGCTTTGGCCCGCCTGGATGAGTGGCAAGCACGTTACCATTTTATTTCAGGTTATACGGCCAAGGTGGCGGGTACTGAAATTGGAGTGACGGAGCCGGAAGCTACTTTCAGTGCCTGTTTCGGTGCACCATTTATGCCTCGGTCGCCAAAAGTTTATGCTGAACTTCTTGCGAACTATATCAGAGAGTACAACGTGCCAGTTTGGTTATTAAACACAGGCTGGACTGGTGGTGGTTACGGTGAGGGAGAGAGGTTTCCAATTTCTGTGAGTCGATCACTGTTAGAATCCATTCAATCGGGTGACCTGGAAAACGTTGAAATGGAAAGACATCCTATCTTTGGGTTTTCAGTACCAAAGATGATTGATGGTATAGATCAAAAATATTTAACCATACCTAATAACGAAGCTGTTCTTGAGCTGGCACGTCGGTTTCAAGCAAATGCTCAGAGTTTAGGTGATTGCCTAACTGACGAGATCAAGGATCGGGGTGGGCCGATCATCGCTCATTGAAAAATGAATTAAAGAAAAGAAGAAGCCAGCTCACTGCTGGCTTCTTTCAATTAAAAGTAATGTGATTGGTGCCGACAAACTCGTCTTGATTGTAGAAACGACAACTCACTTCTTTGAGTAGTAAGTAGAGATTACTGTCATCATCTGGGCTTTGTACTTTTTCCCAGCCGCCGTTATGAAAATCCCAATATTCTGATCCTGGCTGACCAGCAATCATTCTTATGGCCCCATAGGGAAACACTGTATTCGCTCCCATAATTTGCTTACAAGTGAGTTCAGCATGGGTATTAAAATCAAAATCTCTACCTGAAGGCTCATAGGAGTTCACTCCAGAGCAACCACTAGACTCAGGAGGGCAGTGAGCCCAGATCATCCGTGCAATGTCTCCAGAGGACTGCAAAACAGGATAAGTATAGGTGCAAAGCTTTACATCGCCATCTACGTTGTATACGCCACTTGTATCTGCACATTGAGCCTGGAAGCCCTCTAAACGAGTTGTAATCTCGCCGTTGGAACCATCTCCATCATCAACAACAGTGTCATCGTCTGGCGGTATAACAACGGTATCAACAGGGTCTGAGCTGGAGTCCACTTGATCTTCTATTTCGTCTGTAGACGAGAGTGTGCCACCAGTCGTTGGAGTCTGTGTAGAGCAATTCTGAAAGCCAAACATAAGGCCTAGCATGGCCAACGCTATAGAAAATATTCTCAGATTCTTTTTCATTGGGATCCCCCAAAATTTTGTTTCCCCCGACCTAAAGAATACCATTGAGTTAGGTCTATATTTAACAGTTGCATGAATTATTCCATCATATGTATCAAAATAAGACAGTATATTGAAATAGGTTTTATTTCATGTTTTGCAACCGTAATTCTCTACGGCATCTGTAAAAATAAAATACAAAAATTTTTACTTTTTACTCTGCAGCTGAACAGCCTGTTATTCTACGAGTTCCAGCGTCATCAATGGAGGTAATTAAAAGAGTACCCTCTTGCGAGAAATGCTGGTTTTGCTGGGAGAGGTAACTGTCAACATGACTAGATACAAAGTCGACAGCAAACTTAACCGTTTCAGCACCCGTGGTGGCGTTTCTGCGATAGGTTTCTAGCCACATACTACCAATGGCAATATGATCTTCAAAAATTTTAGGTTCTGCTGCAATGGCAGATTCCGCGGTTTGAAACATAATGATGTCGCCATTGGGGATACGTATCACACGATCCTTATTAATGAGGATGCGATCATCTGACCCAGACGTGTATTGAGTGGGTAAGGCCTGGCCATCGCCGCCAAAATCGGGATTGTCGTCACCTAAAAATCGGTCACAAACATCCGGATCTGCCAAAAGTGAAAGCATGGTTTGAAAAGTTCTGGCAGAAGCCGCTGTCTCTGTGGCGACTTTTTGAGATCGAATATTTTCAGAAAACATGGTGAGGTTCATTGCTGCGAGTACGGAGATCATAAAAACCGACACCATCACTTCAGTTAATGAAAAACCCGCATTGTTTTTTAACGATCTGAACATATACACATTCTAACTATAGAAGCTAAGTTTGTGTAATAGACTCGGCGAACCGTTCTATATTGAGACGTTGGTCTGAAATTACTTAGGTCGATTATTCGGCATAGCAGTTAGTAATGTGGCCACCACTGTCGAATTCCAAATGCAAGGGGATAGTACCAGAAACATTGGTGTCTGCTTGATAATAGTTGTCCACGCGCGCTGGAAAGTAAAAGATCACTAAGTCCGCTTTGTTCGCAACAGGCGTCTCTTTGGGAGAAATTTGGAAGTTAATGATATAAAGGCCATTGTAGTTGGTTTCTACACCTGAGGCTGTTGCGGAGGCTTCAGTTTTGTAGAGTACATTGTCATCCACAGAGTAGTCGGAAGGACCAGCCGCAGCGGGTGCATCGGAAGAAATAACCCTACGATCATCAATGATGGCTTCTTCACCAGGTTCAACAATATCATCTAAATCTGCATCCACATATTGTCCATAAACACCGCCACCGGCATCAAACATGTTGGGAGACTTGTCTCCTAGAAAGTGTCTGCATCTGTCAGGATTCGTTAAAAGCTCAGCAATGGTCGAAGTGACGTTTTCGGATCTAAACATATCGTCGGTCTTCTTGTTCGCTTTGTTTTGTTGATTCATTATGGTCAGGTTCATTATGGCCATCGCGCCAATGATGGCTGCGATCATCATGGTCTGAATCATAGTTGACCCACTGGCGTTGGCAGCAAATTTTAAAAACTTTTTCATATTCAAGATTCTATCCACCCGACTAAAGTAGTGGCATTAAAAAACATTATTTGGAACAAAACATCACATAATGTTCGATGTCATGTATTTATATGCAAAATGGCCTGGATTTAGGCTAAATCGCCACCCTTTAAAACGGTTATAATGGACTTGGAGACGGTCTTCAGGGAGTCAAAAACTCCAGAGCCCTCGCTGGCGACGCCCTCAAAATCGGGGTTGTTCCATCGATTCAAGGCGGTACGCAATTCGCTGATTGGCAATGCTGTAGGGAGATCGCGCTTGTTGTACTGAAAGACAAGAGGGATCTCGTCAATATCGTACCCTTGTTGTTCTAGATTTTTCTCTAAATTTTGAAGGGACTGCAGGTTCTCTTCCATGCGTTCTTTTTGGGAGTCGGCGACAAATATGACACCGTCCACGCCCTTCATGATGAGCTTTCTGGAGGCGTCATAAACCACCTGCCCTGGTACGGTATAGAGGTGAAAGCGGGTTTTAAAGCCTCGGATATCACCAATTTCTATAGGGAGAAAGTCAAAAAACAGTGTTCGTTCCACGTCTGTGGGCAACGTGAACATCTCATTTTTCTCGTCATCTTGCGTTTTATGGTAAACCCACTGCATATTGGTGGTTTTTCCACCTAATGAGGGTCCATAGTAGACTATCTTGCAGTGTATTTCTTTTGCGTTGTAATTGATAAATGACATTAAACATTCACCCGATTTTCTAATGCTCGTCCTAAGGTGCGATGATCCACATAATCAATATCACCCCCAATTGGTACGCCGTGGGCAATACGCGTGATCTTAACGCCTTTCTCTTTTAGCATTTTAGCAAGATAGAGCACGGTGGTGTCACCCTCTAAATCCGCATCTAAAGCCAAAATGACTTCTTCAATGGCTGGAGAGTCCCCTTTGAGGCCCTCATTTACCTTCCGCATTAGATCTGAAATCTTTAAATCCTCCGGCCCCACACCATCTAGAGGTGAAATTGCACCATGAAGTACGTGGTAACGGCCCCTGTATGCGCCAGAAGATTCAATACGGGCGATGTCACTCGGTTCTTCAACCACACAAATGACGTGGTCCTCACGAAGGGTGTCCGAGCAAAAATGGCACAGATGCTCCTCTTCAGTGAGAGAGAAGCAGTTTGGACATTCTTTAATTTTTTCATGAATCTGCCGCATTGCGGCAGCAAGATCAGTGGCATAGCCTTCGGGTTGGCGAAGAACAAAATAGGCCAAGCGCCCCGCAGTTTTCGGGCCGATCCCGGGGAGTCGGCTCAGCTCGTGCACTAATCTTTGAAAGGAAGGAACGTGATCTAACATAATAGGAAGTCTTACATTCCCATGATTCCAAGTCCACCAGAGATCTTAGACATTTCTTCCTCAGAAACCGTCTTAGCTTCTTTTAGGGCTTCATTGGCTGCTGACAGCACCATATCTTGCAGCATTTCTTGGTCGTCTTTATCGATCACTTCGGGATCAATATTGACCTGAGTGAGTTGATACTTTCCATTCACTTTGACTTTAACAGCGCCGCCACCAGAAGTCCCGTCCCACTCTCTAGTATCTAGTTCCTCTTGGAGTTTTTTCATTTTTAATTGCATTTGGTTGGCTTGTCGCATGAGCTGTTGCATGCCGCCTCCGAAACCTTTTTTCATTAGGGCCTCTCCTTGATTGATTTGATTTCTGTCGTGAATGTGGCGTTAATTTTTTTAACTAAAGGATGGTCTTCCACCTGTTTTCTGACGGCTTGCTTTTTAGCGTGGGCCTTTTGTTCTGACAAAGCTTTCGGCGAAACCGTCGCCGTTTGTTTTTGATTCTGGTCTTTACCAAGTTGCACATTAATGGAGTAATCTCCACCCCAGAACGTTTTTAGATAATTACCCAGTTTCTTTTTAGAATCTTCGGTGTTGAGTTTTTCATAGAGAAAAACCACTTTTTCTGGAATAGCGATGGAAATTTTTTGGCTGTCCATTTCTACGAGAAAAGTATTTTCCAATTGAGCGCCCATAAGTCCATTCATGCGTTTTACTTTTTCAACCAAAGCATGCCAGCGTTCATCTAAAGAGCCCGATGGCGTTTCTGGAGCTGGTGTCTTTGCCACTGGGGCTGCAGCTTCGATAGGCGGAGGTTCTGGCTGAGGAATCGCTGGTTTAGGAGTTATAGGTTTCTGATTTATCGCTGCTGTAGAGTTTTTTTTTACAGCAGTCATTTTTTTTGCCGGCTGATTTTTAGCTTTTGGTGGAGCCGCAGCTGCCGAGGCTGTGGTTTGAGTAGCAGATCCCGTGAGGTTCAATAGGTTTTGGATTCTCGGAGCTTGTGCCATTCGAAGTAAAAGCATTTCAAGAACGATGCGGCTGTCCTGAGCGCGCTGCAAATCATTGCCACCCTTTAGGGCCATATCAAAAAGTAAGTGAATGTCCTCTTGCCCCAATTCATTGGAAAGGTTTCGAAGTCGGTCGAGCTCACCATCTGGTAAATCCACGACTCCGTCGGTCTTACCTTCACAGACTTTAACAAGAACTAAATGGCGTAACTCTTCCAGCAAATCTTTTACGTAAACCTTAGGGTCGTAGCCACTTTGAAAAATACGATCAATAATCTGAACCGTAGCTTTAAGATCTCGAGAGACAAGGGCCTCAACGGTTTCCACAAGCAGTGTTCTATCTGTAAGGCCAAGAACATCGACCACTTTTTCCATAGTGATGTGTTTGTCGGAAAAAGTAATCACTTGATCTAATAGGCTTTGAGCATCTCGCATTGATCCTTCGCCCTGGCGAGCAATCACCCAAAGTGCTTCGGAATCTGCAGTCACGCCTTCAGCATCACAAATGTTCTTTAAGTGTTCCGTGACCAACTTCAGAGAAATTTTACGAAAATCAAACCGCTGACATCGAGATAAGATGGTATTCGGGATCTTTTGCACTTCAGTGGTGGCCATGACAAATATGACATGATCCGGTGGCTCTTCTAGTGTTTTAAGTAAGGCATTAAAGGCACTGGTTGAGAGCATGTGCACTTCATCGATGATATAGACTTTATACTTACCAGTAGAAGGCATATAGCTGACGCTATCTCTAAGTTCTCTAATAGCTTCTACACCATTGTTGGAGGCACCATCAATTTCAATGACATTAATGCTAGAGCCATTACTGATTTCTTCGCACTCGGAACAGGCACCGCAGGGGATGTAGTTTTCACCCTCGGGGCAACGTAAGGCTTTCGCTAAAATTCGAGCGGATGAGGTTTTTCCCGTGCCTCTTGGGCCTGTAAACAAAAGGGCATGGGGAAGACGACCGCTCTGTAAGGCATTCATCAGTGTTTGACTGACGTGACCCTGACCAATAACGGTTGAAAAATCTTTTGGGCGCCATTTGCGCGCAATCACTTGATATGACAATGAGTTCCCCAGGCGTAAAAAGTGCCGGGCGACCCGTAGCACACTGTTTCTCTGTTACCGCTGCTTCCTTCCGGACCTGACGGGGTTCACAGGGACATCAGTTGTACGGACCCGGCTCCCGGTAATGTACAGGCTGCTTGTAATATCGCAAGCAGTAATGCCCCGGATATTCCTAGATTCAGAGGGTTGACGCTTTGCAGCTCCAAAGTCTTTCCTGGGGAAAACTACTGATTCAATGACCAGGCAATTTTTTCTAGAAATTCGCACTCTTCGGCCCAATATAAGTAGTCCTCATATTGAGGGAAAAGCGTCGGGAAAGTGGGGTCGTCAAAGCGTCTTGCGATCCAGGCACTGTAGTGGATGACCCTTAATCCGCGAAGGGCATCATAAAATTTGAGGTCAATTTTTGGGGGAGTTCGAATATCTCCGTAGCCTTCGAGCAGAGCTTCAAGCTCTTCGGTACTTTGTTTCAGGTCGCCAGGAAGGAGCATCCAAAAATCCTGCTCCACAGGGCCCATGACAAAGTCATCGAAATCCACAAAGAAAAATCGCTCAGGTTCGTCTCTTTTGTCCCACATGAGAATGTTGCCTTTATGGCAATCCCCATGGATGCGAATGAATTTTTCTGGGTTGAGATGATCTTCCAAAAACTCAGCAATGGTTTCGGCGGCATCGATATAGCGATCAAACACTTCTGGGGCGATCCACTCTTCAAGCGTGTCAATGTTACACCAAGCATAGGTTTCGGCATCAAATTTGGGGCGATGATGGGCCGCTCGAGATTGCCCTACGTTGTGAAGCTGGGCCAGCATTCGGCCAATCTGTTTGTATTGAGGGAGAGTAAACTCTTGCTGCAGCCGTCCTAATCCTTTTGGGGAGACACACATCCAAATGCCGTCGGCGTTTAACAACGTCTTGCCATTGCTCAATTTCAGTGGGGCAATAGCGGGGATGTCTGCATGATTTAGGTCTTGTAAAAATTGATGTTCTTCTAAAAGAGCTTCTTCAGTCCATCGATTGGGTCTGTAAAACTTAGTTACGATTCGGTGGTGAAAACTCTCGGTGGATTCACTGGGCTCTAAAAATATATCAAAAACGCGATTTTCATAGCTGTTTAGCTGGAAGTACTCACCGGTAGGTTTGAATCCAGCCTCTTGAACCGCATCCAAAACTTCGTTGGGAGTCAGGTCATAGAAAGATTCATCTAGATGTTGAGAATTAGCCAATTCGCTTGCTCCGAAAAAATCGTACAGAGTTTAGACACCACCTTAACTTCTTTTCATTGAGAATCCAATCTCCATAGTTCCTTTTACATCCATGGTAAACTCAGCCACCACCACACTTCCCTTTGGAGATTGAAATGATTCGTTTTTCCGTCTTGCTGCTACTTTTGTTTAGCCCCTTTTCTGTATGGGCCTATGGCTCCACGCAGCCGGCGGGATATGATAATTTTTTTGTAACTTCTAATGAGCCCATTTATGTAATGACAAGAATGGAGTATCGATTGAAACACAGAATAACGGGCAATTGTCCTATTTCATTTCAATCGGTGAAATGGGAGCCCGAGTTCATTCCGGCCGAAGTGATTAAGCAAATTCCTATAAATGATTACTACGCCACAGACGGTGCCTTGAGTGAGGCGGGATCACACACCGCCTCTTGTGAATATCGGATGACCCGTTTGCAACTCTATTTTCATCCCCATCAATCCGCCATTAAGAGTGAGGAAATGACGGATTTCATTGAAGTGGATTTAGAAAACACAGCTGAGGTAACAGATGTGGATGTTCCCGTCCTGTATTCGGGTCGAGGTGTATTGAGTCGAGTGTTAGATACTCAGTTGGTGGACGAAGAAGATGAGTTGATTCCTTTAGATAAAAATATGGCCACTTTAATAAGACTTTCTGTGGATAAAGGTCGTTGCAAAGTTATTGGTGGCTTATGTCATCCTTAATAGTTCTATAGGGTGGGCAAAGGGCTGCTAATCAAATAAGCAGAGGCCGTTAAAACCACTAATATCATTGCTTTCAGGCGGGATTGCGTTAAATATGTGCCTATGTTTGAACAGCTCAATCTATTTGGTAGTAGTGATGAAACTACAAAGCCAAAAAATCATGCGGACAAGTTTAGGAGTGGGGATGTTGAACCCATTCAGAAAAAGTCTGGTGCTATCTATTTTTTAGGTGAGCCCATTGAAATTGTACGTAGACCTTATCAACGTTCATTGAATATTTTGGTTCGCCCATCGGGAAGAATTCGAATCACTTGTGCTCGCCTCACTTCGAAGCGTGCCATTTACAACTTCCTATCTGAAAATCATGCTTGGCTAAGAAAGGCCATAGATGAGCAGAGGGCTTTGCGCAACGCCCATCCTCCCAAACAATACACTCAAGGCGAGGAGTTTTTATACCTGGGGGCGCAAGTCTATTTGAATTTTTCGCCGTCCACACAAAAAAAAGTGAGCTTTTCCATTATTGGTGACCAATTAGTGGCTTTTATTCCAAAGGCGGAGTGGTCGGCAGACTACACCTCCATTCCTCATCCGGAATTAAAAAAACCTATGATCCAATTTTATAAAAACTCGGGATGCAAAACTCTACAGTTAAAAGTGGATCAGATGAGTAAAAAGATGAACCTGTTTCCTGCAAAGGTGAGCTATCGCTCACAAAAGACTCGTTGGGGCTCTTGTTCTAGCCGCGGTAACATAAGTCTTAACTGGAGGCTGATCGCTGCACCCATGGGTACTTTGGAATATGTCGTTATCCATGAATTAGCTCACTTAGAATACCAAGATCATTCCAAATGTTTTTGGGGTTTGGTGAAGCGTTTTTGTTCTAATCATGAAGAGCACAGCAAATGGTTGAGAGACCATCAGTTTGAATTTGATTTTCTAGCAACAAGCTCGGAGTTGCACGTTTAGTATTAAAACATTTCTTTTTGGGGGAGAAAAAAGTGAACTGGATATCTGATATGTTGTCCGTTGTGGTCGATTATGCCTGGGGAATGCCACTGGTTGTTTTGCTCATGGGAGGGGGACTCTATTTAGCCATCGTGTCTCGGTTTGTGCCTTTGTTGGGATTTAAACATGCGGTGCTGTTGATTGCCGGCAAGATTCATACAGATGGCGAAGAAGAATCGAAAGGCCAATTGACCCATTTTCGCGCATTAACCAATGCCCTCGCTAGTACGGTTGGAATGGGTAATATTGCAGGTGTTGCCGTCGCAATAACACAGGGTGGACCCGGTGCTATTTTTTGGATGTGGTTAGCGGCACTCTTTGGCATGAACACTAAGTTTTTTGAGTGTGCCCTTTCGGTGAAGTATCGTGGAGCGGATCACGAGGGAGAAGTTCAAGGTGGCCCCATGTATGTGATTCAATCTGCATTGGGTAAGAAGTGGATACCCATGGCCTACCTGTTTGCCTTCTTTGGAATGATGGGAACCTTGCCCCTATTTAATATTAATCAGTTAAGTAGTTATGTGAGTGTTCAGTACGGTGTTGATCCGCTAGCCATTGGAATTTTGTGCGCGATTGTTGTGGGTTATATTTTAATTGGTGGAGTTCGCTCCATTGGTGCTTGGACCAGTAAACTCGTACCCATAATGTGCCTTTTCTATGTCATCGTGGCCTTGGTCATTGTTGTGATGAATATTGAAAAAGTACCTTCCGTCTTTGATCAAATTTTTACCTATGCTTTTACGGGTATGGCGGCATGGGGAGGCGCGACCGGCCTTGCAGTGAGGCAAATCTTTATTATTGGAGTGAAGCGAGCGGCGTTTTCCAATGAGGCTGGTGTGGGGACAGCTCCAATGGCCCATTCTAATGCTAAAACAGAAGAGCCTGTGGCAGAAGGATTGGTCGCAATGGTAGGGCCTTTTGTAGATACTATTGTTGTATGTACACTGACAGCTCTCGTGATTCTTACAACTCTTCCCTATGAAAGTATCCCTGCAGATGCAGAAGGAGTATTGATCACTCGGTTGGCTTTTGAGAGAAACTTTGGATCCTTTGGGATTCACTTTTTGAGTGTGGCCGTTATCCTTTTTGCTTTTTCCACGGTTTTAGGAACGGCAAACTATTGCCAGAAATGTTGGAACTTTCTTTTCAAGGGTAAAAAAGGGTTTGGGACTCGGTCTTTTATCGCAGCCTATGCTCTGCTTTTGATTATCGGTAGTGTTACAGAGGCCGGCGATGTTGTGAACTTTTTAGATATTTGTTTTGCCTTTATGGCTTTCCCAAATATGTTGGTGACTATTCGACTGGCCCATCGAGTGAGAGAGTCATTAAAAGATTACTGGGCGAAGTACAAAGTGGCATAACGCGCAGGCTCACCTGCAACAGGTCCCAGTTGAGGCTAGGACTCGGTTTGTCATAACTGCGATTAACTTTACCACTACTTTTTCTTGAGGGATGATTTTTTTGGCTAACAAGAGGGGTGAGTACGAATGAATCGAACTCAAATGGAATCTAAGGAAAGACAATTGAAAGAATCAGAATTGGGTGTAGTGGCCTTGCGCCCTTCGGTGTCTGAGTTTACGGACTACCGGTTGTATCTAATGGCCTTCTATAGTTTTAGACAGTTTGAGACCAGAACGGATCGAAGACCTTACTCTTATGGTCACTTTTCGGCAGCCGCGGATATTAAATCTCCTAACTATTTAAAGATGGTGATTGAGGGTAAAAGAAACCTTTCCGCAACTATGATTGATAAGTTTGCTAAGGCCATGGGGCTCAATAAAAAGAACACGGAAGAGTTTCGAGCTTTGGTGAATTACAATCAAGCCACCGAACCGCTTGAACGAAATCGTTGTCTGAAAGTTCTTAATGATATTCGAGTGAAGTCCTCCATAGAAGAGGGGCAGTTAGCACAAGAGGATTTTGAGCGGGTCCCTTCTTGGGTGAGTTGGGCACTTGTGGCCTTAACGGATTCGGGTGTCACTCAATTTGACGAAGAGGTACTTTTTAAAACCCTCAAAGGTAGAGCTAAAAAAGACGAGATTCGTAAATGTTTGGATAAGCTCATTGGAGAGGGTCAGTTAGAGCGTAGCGAAGACGGTTCGATCAAAAAGACTGGTTTACAGATGAAAGATGCTGAGAGAATTCCTGCGGAGCTTGTCAAAAAGCTGCAGGCCCAATTGATTTATTTGGGGTTGGAATCTCTTTTCCACGATGAACCAGAGCAAAGAGAGTTTGGAACCATTACGCTGAGCCTGACTGAAGCTGAGTTTAAAAAACTAAAGTTCGATATTAGGCACTTCCGTAAAAAGATCTATGCCGAAGCGTTGCTCAATCGAGAACAAAATGGCCCGGGGGACCGTGTCTATCAAATGAATGTTCAACTCTTTCCGCTGTCTGAGTAATTCCATCAAGAATCCCTAGGGGATCTAAAAGCATCACTAAAGTTATACTGATCTGTTTGAGTGTTAAGCCAATGTGGGACCCGATAGCGTCCCACTGTCTATCAAATTACGTCACTTCTTCTTAAAACAACTCTATTGGTTTTGTTGAACTAAAACTGAGCCCAAGTAGAACACTTGGCCCGTCCCTTGCTCTAGGTAATGGTCAGCTGTACGTGAGCTGAAGTCTTCTTAGGTTGAGTGGATACCCCTCCCTCCCCCTAAAAGTTTCCCGGACACGAAAGTGTCTACCCATCTGCAAAACTTAAGAAGACCTTTTTTTTAAACTTTGAATTTTATGACAATTAGATAGAGCTGGCGGACTTCACCAAAAGGTGCCAGGCACCTTTTGGAGCTGTAATGCATCAATGCCGAGGATGAAAGGCTTCTTCAGGAAGTGCTTGGTGTCGGTAGGAATGACGACAATTTTTGTCTCAATGTGAGAAATATTACACTCAAGTCAAACATAGAGACGTTAGAGCCCAGAAAATGCGGGCATGGAGCTTGCTCTATTTAAGGCTGATTGAAAAGTTTAACCATATCAATGGGGATAGAAAAATGATGAAAGCGTGGATACAACTTATCTTAATGTGCGCGATGATAATCACCGGTGGCGTTTTTGCTGGTTGTTCTAAAGGTGGCAGTGGCAGTAACACGCGTGTGAGCCCTCAAAGCCAGCGGGACAACACAGCTCTGAACCGAATCATCAATAAGCTGAAAGATTACGACTGTAATTTAAATCAAACTGTTGAGCGAGTGAACCAGGATGCAAAGATTGTTTGTAGTGACTTGGATGACTTGAATAATGAAAAGCTAGATGAGGTTTCAGAGCTTCTATCTCAATTAGAAAATGAGCTCACTCTGATGAACAGAAACGTGACGAAGACTCAAGAAGAGAGAAATCGTTACGCCATTATAATGGACGCGGCTTCTACCGCTCGAAAAGATGTGAGAAATGCTCGGCGAGGTCTAACAAACCTCAAGCTTGAGACTCGTGAAGAACGACTGGAATCATTAGAAGAGGTTATCATTAAAACCTTAGATCGATTTGCAGACAATTCTGAAGGATGTTTTTATGAAGAGGCTTACAGGACTGTATCATGCGACTATTCTCTAGAGAATATGTTAGAAGAGGTGCGAGTGGCGCCGAGAGATAGCGCAAAGATCGCAAAACAGATCGAAATGCGTAAGCAGTCTTATAAAGCCTTAATCAAGGATTTGCGACCTGGCGGTGATATTCAAGACGATGTTGAGTCTTGGCATAAAGACGACGATTCTCGTGAGGATAGAGCTAAAGACATTATGGCTGAAACTCGTCAAATTTTAAGCCGAGCCATGCCTCGGGCGTTAGAAAATGAAATGCGGCTGGAGATGTACAGAATGGATGCCGCAATGACTGTGATTTTTGCCCTTGATCTGGATGGTGTTGTTAAGGAGATTAACGAAGACCTAGAATCTCGAGCTGAAAACTATATTGATATTGAAATCCAAATGCCATTTGATCTAGAAGGTATTGAAGAGATGTTGGATCAGCGAGTGTCAGTGATCGTTAGCGAGACCATTGGCGATTCAGAGGATTTTGATGTGATAGGTTATGATGCGGCCTTGAGAAAGATCAATACTGCGCAAGCCAATGATGTAGATGCCTTGAGAGACATAAACATCCGAGTCCAATCTCATATAGACTCCTTAGAGGCGGTGCAAGCACGCTATGAAAGTATGGAGAAAGATGATGCTAATGGAGATGCTGTGGAAACTCGTCTGCAGGCTCGTAGATATCTATCTTACATTAGCAAAACGGTAAGAAAGCTTGAGTCTCTAAAAACAGCAGCTAAAAATAAAGCGGACCGATTGAATCCTCCACCAGCGAGCTAAAATTAATTTTTAAAGTTTCATCTTGATACAAAAGTTTGGCCCCGGATAGCAACACTATCTGGGGATTGTTTGTTGTTGAGACAGTAGAGTCAATCCAGAGTTAATTTGTTGAATTAAACCTCTAAAAAGACAGTAAAAAACCGATAAATAGAGAGTAATTAACCAACGGAGTTGATCGTGGTTCGTTTATGGCTTTTACTCCTTATCGCATTCTCGTTTACCTTTTCAGGATGTACGAGAAACACGGATAAAAATAGTCTCTCATTTTCTATGAGTTCCACTTCTAGTAGTGGTTATGGCGCACAAAGTGTTGATGATTTTGCACTTGGGTACTTAGCCATAAATCTGGTGTATCCCAACGGGAAGCGGGTTTTTAAATCCTATGAGACCAGAAAAATTTTCGAGTTGATAGCAGATAGTACATCTACCGGAACGGCCTTGGGTTCAGTTATTCAGTTACCTGATGATCCATCGGTACAGTTTATTCCTTCCGATCCAGCCAACCCATTTAAGGGTGAGTTTATAATTGATGTTGAAGGGCCGGATGTTGTTGCAGCCAGTGGAGTTAAATTTCAATTGCTTACGTTGGATAGGGGTATTGAAGGTACTACTGAAGATGGAAAGGAACGTTTCCAGTATGCTGAGTTGCCTTCAATAGACATTGGTGGGGAGACCGAAGTTGTTATAGATTCTTTTTTAGAATCTACGACTGTAACAAACAAGGTAGAGTTTGGTGGACGCTTCTTAGATACGCCGACGAGTGGTCCTTCAGGTCCTATCTCTTATATGTATAGCCCAGGAAACGGATCTCCCGCGATGAAAGTGCACGAAGGCTTTATGGCAAAAGGGTGGTTTACAGCTTCGGCTTTTGATGGCTTTAATCTATCCATACAACTTGAGCCTCACGCATTGAATGTTCTTAATGAGCCAAGGGTTTTATTTGAAGACATAAATGCGTCTAGCACTATTTTCACCGTAGGCAGTGAGACGTATAGAGCGGAATTCGATGTTCCCGCATTTAAGAGAGCTTATAATATTTTCGAATCCAGTCCCGAGTCTCAATTGGGTGGTAGATATGTGATGGGGTTTTTTACCGGACCCAATAATGTCATCGTACAAACAGCTTTGACGGGTGGGGGCTATGAGGTCTGCTACCATGATAAGAGTATAGCGATCCCAGAGGCTTATAAGGGGGGAGATACGGATCAGTCAGATCGGATGCTTTATGTTGCCTCCGGTGGAACTTCGGCTGATGTTAGACCTCTTAATGGTGGTGTATTAAAGACATTCGGAAATTTTTCGTATGCGGAAGATTGCTTGTTTAAATCGAATCAACATATGGCCTTTTTACCTCAGTACTTAGCTTCTGGTGGTGGAGACGGTGGGTTTGGAATGAACGTGCCGTTTGGCGTGGTTGATGCTGCAGATGCTCGGCAGCCGTTCCTTCGTAGGCATTACGACCGATTCTCCCAGGAATTAGGACTTGAAATTCGTATGTTGCCAGGGACAGAAGAAATTTTTAGTGGAATTTCTGTTCTCTATAAAGAAAGAAGCGATAGTAATGATGGCGACAATTATTATGGGGGAGGAGAGGATATTACCTGTAAGGAATTCGCCATTGAGCAAGGCTTCACCGAATTCGCCTCTTTAGATCCCTCTACTTCGAACCATAGTTTAAACATTTCTCCGGCGGAAGCTCATATGAACGAATTGCTTCTATGTCCCTATATAGAGGTTGCAGGTGTTCGTAACTTTATTCGATCAGGTATCCATTTAGAGCGCATCATTCACGACGATTGGGAAGGCGACTTAGGAATTGGGGCGGAAGACTTTAATGTAGTGGGTGGTGATGAGTTTATGAGTGCCACAATTTATGGAGAATACAGTAAACTCATTGGCTTAGCTCAAGAGCCGGGGATGCCAGAGCTACTAAGGATAACAAGATCCAATACAGGCACAGATTACCTCAAAGAAGGGGATGAAATTTTAGTTTCAGTTCATTCTAAAGAGGGTTCGAACACTTGTGGTGATCATTTCTATGTGGACAACGACGGAAATCCGGGAACAAATGAGATTAATACCGGCTATGGTAACTATTATCGTGTTTTGTATAAAGTGGATTCCGATAACTACGTTGTGCAACGAAAAGGAATTTTAGCGGATATTTTTAATTCGGGGAATGCGGGACATCTTTCTATAACCCCTGCTGTAGGAACGGATCACTGTGGGGCCTACGTCACTCGGGTACGAGAGTTTAAAAACCTAATCATTGATCCCACTCGCGTGATATCAGCAAATCGGTTCGATTACACTACTGGTGGCGGAATTATTGCTTTGAAAGTAAATGGAGACTTGCAGTTTGCCGGTAATGGCGGAGCCATTGAAGCCGCCGGTCGTGGCTATGAAGCGGATTTTACATCCTCCACCTATGGTGGTGGAGTGTACGGTCCTGGAGGAGGATCTGACACGGTGTCGGGTGGTTCACCAGGATCCAGTTCCGCCGGTGGTGGTGCTGGAGCCAAAGGTGATGGTGCCGATGGAGCTGGAGCTGAAGCGGGTGGAGTTTTTGTCAATCAGGGACCCTTTGCTTTTGGGTCGGCTGGTGGACAGGATGCCACTCCATCAAATGATCCGACGGATGTGGCGAATCGCTGGGGAACCGGTGGTGGAGTTGTGGCCATTAACGCTCGAAGAGTACAAGTAGCGGGAGCGACAAATACGTCTACTATTAAAGCTTACGGTAGTGACGGTACAGGTGGCTCAGGCGGTGGTGGTGGTGGATCACTGATCCTGAATATTCCGGAGGTCGAAGTGTTGTCTGGTAACCAGTTAGAGCTATTAGCTCATGGTGGTGATGCTGCCTCAAGTACTGGGGGAGTAGGTGGCGGCGGCCAAATGGAATTGCGCACTTGTATTTACAATTGGGCCGACTTTTTGGTGGAAACCAGTATTGCTCCGAGTGCTGTTGGGTTTTTAAATGGTGCTGGTGGTATGAGTTTCACGCAAAGCCACATCAACGATGGTTGTAACAACTGATATTTCGAACGTTATGTCTGAGTTAAAGCAGCGAATGAGAGAAGTGGGATTGGTGGATGTTCAAGATTTGGACTCCACCATCCAAGTCCATCTGGCCTATGCGACCCCGAACAATTTTATGAATCAAATCATGTATGAATCTCATCATGCGTTTTTGTTGGAGTCTGTGGCAAAGGCGTTAGTGAAAGCTCAAAACGAATTTAAATCTCTGGGCTATGCCATTAAAATCTTAGATGCTTATCGGCCGTTTTCTGTTCAAGAGAAATTTTGGGAGCGCTACCCGAAACCTTCCTTTTTAGCTCGGCCCTTACGTAATGAGGAAAAGCTGGTCTCTGGCTCTAAGCACAATCGAGGCGCAGCAGTGGATATCACTCTAGTGGACAAGGCGGGAGCAGAACTCCCAATGCCGACGCCATTTGATGAATTTTCAGCTCGGGCCGGCCGCTCCTTTATAGGCGTAAATGATCCCGAATTGCGCAATGTAAAGTTGTTGGAAGAAGTGATGCAAAAATACCACTTTTTAGGGCTTCCTAGTGAATGGTGGCACTTTGATCACAATGACTGGACGGAATATCCTCTTCTAGATGTGCCCTTATAGCGGTCAATTTGTCTGTTCGCATTAGTGGTAAACAATATAACTGACAAAATACCATTCTCTGAGAATAATTGATTCTCAAAACAACAGGACAATTTAAAAGGAGTCATTATGAAAGCAATGATAGTGCTTTTACTCGCCATCAGTTATGGGCTTGTAGGTTGTGTAAGTATATCTACACTTCAAGATGCAGAAACAACAAAAAAGGGAGAGATGAGTCATACGGTGGCTATCGGTAATATCGGTGGTGAAGTGGATGTGGATGGTGCTTCTGGTCTGCCTGGTGATCTGGCCGACGAGATTAGTGTGCCAATGATCGACTATATGTTTCGTTATGGTTTTCATGAGTCCATGGATTTTGGTTTAAGAATTTCAGGTTCTTCCTATGGTGCCGATTGGAAATGGAATTTTATTAATGGTGAGTTTGGTTTAGCTTCGGGTCTTGGGATTGGTATCTCAGAATATGAAATCGAATCGGGATCTACTAAGGAAAAGTATTCACTACAAGACCTCGTGATTCCTGTATATACGCATTATAACTTCAATGAAACTTTACGTGGTTATCTTGTGCCAAAATTTGTAATTCGATCCGTAAATACAAATGCAACAGGCGTAGAAAATACTTCTAACAATCTACTCGGAGCTACGATTGGTCTTAAAATCAATAAGTGGTTTGTGGAATACACGACTTTAACGGGTGAATCTGAAGAGAGCGAAGAAGATATTTCTGTCAGTCAATTCGCCGCTGGGTATACTTTCTAGTAAAAAAGGTGCCAGGCACCTTTTGGAGCTGTCGAGCGTCACAGAAGTGGCGCCGACGCTTTAAAACCACGAATGGTTATTTTACTTACTCACTAAACAGGCGGTGGCTCCAGCCGGCAAATGGCCGTTATTAAATGGTACTGTCATCTCCTTGGAAGAGGTCTCACCTGGGGCAAAAGATTTTAAAAGGTTTTCCAGCGCTAGAGGCGTGTAACCTTGAGAATGAGAAGACAAACTTATAAAGTGAAAGTTTTCTGATTTTAAAAGTTTTAAATTTTCTAATAGAGGAACCATGTCGTCCTCAATTTTCCAAACTTGTTTTTTCGTACCCCGTCCAAAAGAAGGCGGATCTAAGATAATCGCTTCGTATTTATTTTCTCGACGAACCTCTCTTTCAACAAATGACTTAACGTCGTCGACAATGTAGCGAATAGGGGCATCACCCAATTCATTCAATTCGGAATTCTCTTTGGCCCACTGTACAGATGTTTTAGATGCATCTAAATGAACCACTTCAGCTCCGGATTGGGCACAGGCTATGGAAGCTCCACCGGTATAGGCAAAGAGATTAAGTACCCTGTAGGGCGTGTTAGATCCACGGTTCATACATAGCTCTCGAAACTCCACCCAATTGGGTCCTTGTTCAAAGAAAGCTCCAATGTGACCAAAACCAGTTCTTCGCATTCGCATTTTCACGCCAAAGTGATCTATATCCCAATCTTCCGGTAAGTCAGAACTCACATTCCTCCAATCCCCTTTTCCATCAGATTTCCGAATGAATTCCGCTTGGTGGTTTTTCCATTCGGACCGGTCAAGTGACCTGGACCATACGGCTTGGGGGGAAGGCCTTCTCAGGCGAAAGGAGCCAATGCGCTCCAGCTTTTCAAAGTCTCCACAGTCGATAATTTCGTAATCAGTCATACCATCGGTTTATCATCTTCAACTGGAGGTACCAAGTTCCTTTTTCGGTCAGGAAAAAGGTGCCAGGTTTTTTGAAGAGTTTCCTCTGGAAATTCCGTAATAGGTTGGGTGAGGCGATAAAGATATTATTACCCTTTTATAAGAGAATCGGGCGTGAAGTTCGCCCGATTTATAAAGTAGGGGTTATTGGTTGTTTGGCTTAAGTGCGCTAACTTTCTCAACTAATTGTAAGAATTCCGCGCGATAGCCACCTTTGTCGGAGCCCTTTGCGCCAGAAGCTGTTTGTCTTACAAGGCTGTAAGTTCCCGTTCCGGAATACTGCGAACCCTTTAGAAGCATCCCGAAGAGTGCTACTGCGGAGGCAAAGCGAGTGGACTCACTGGCCTTTTCAAAAGCAATAGGGAGACCTTTTAGTGGGAATTCCATTAACTTAGATTGAGTGGCGTTGGGCGCTTTGTACCTCAACTTTACGGTGAGAAGCTCACTGTCTGGCTTAATGTCTGCTACCGGAACTGACTTTGGGTTATCCACTTTTTGATACTTCAGTTTAGGCATGGTTCCGGCATCAGGAGTTTGCCCGGCAGGCACAACTTCATAGAGAGCTGTTACTGTGTGGCCAGCTCCAATTTCACCAGCGTCTTTCTTATCGTTAGCAAAATCTTGTGCCGCCATTTTTCTGTTTTCATAACCTATCAATCGATAATAACCGACAAACTTAGGGTTGAATTCCACTTGAATTTTAACATCTTTAGCAATTGTAACGAGAGTACCCATCATTTGCTCTACAAGTACCTTTCGAGCCTCTCTAATCGTATCAATGTATGCATAGTTTCCATTGCCTTTATTGGATAAATCTTCCATGCGCCCATCCTGATAATTACCCATGCCGAATCCCAGGATACTCAGGTAGATACCTTTATCAGCGTACTGTTTAATGGTTTGATTTAAAGGCTGGCGGTTCACAGTGCCCACATTGAAGTCACCATCCGTCGCTAAGATGACACGGTTGTTACCTCCCTTAATAAAGTGATCTTGCGCCAGCTTATAGGCAGCCGCGATCCCTTGTCCTCCATTTGTGGAGCCTCCAGCTTGCAATTGATCCAAAGCCGTAATGATCTTGTTTTTCTCGGATCCTTCGGTGGGCTCTAGAACCACTCCGGCAGCTCCGGCATAGACAACAATACTTACGGTGTCTTTTTCATTGAGTTTATCAATCAGCATTGTGAACGCGGTTTTAAGTAGCGGCAGTTTGTTTGGGCTATTCATCGACCCAGATACATCTAATAGGAAAACCAAATTATTTTGTGGTCGCTTGTCCCAAGGGATGTCTTTACCCTTTAAGCCAATTCTAACGATGTTATTTTTACTCCAAGGAGACTTTGTGTGCTCAATATGAACAGCAAAAGGCTCTTTTCTTCTTGGGGCTTCGTAATTGTATGGGAAATAATTTATCATTTCCTCAATGCGGACAGCATTGTTGGGGATAGATTGGCTATAGTTAATCATCCGTCTCAGGTTTGAGTAAGATGCCGTATCCACATCGATGGAAAAGGTGGAAAGAGGACTCTTCAGTGGAGACAGAAAGGAGTTTTCTTGAATGGAATCATAGGACTCTCCCGACGTTGAAGGACGAGGCTTGTAGGGTGGAATATATCCTCCGGGTGGGGCGATGGAAGGGGCGGGACGTGACCCCACAACATCTGCTTCCATAATGGCTTGAGGTACGAGTCGCTTCTTCAGATGTCTTTCTGCTTTACCTATTTGACCACGAGATCGAACTAAGGCTTTTCCTCCGGCGATATTTTGGGGAGAACCAGCACTTGGTTTTACTGCCGTGGCATTCAACTCCACTTCTTTATTGGGTGGGGAGGAGTTAGAGACACCTTTTGTACTACCATCTTTATCGGTGAGGATCTGGGCTTCTTGATTGGGTGTAGGATTATTTTTCACGGCAACAAAAGATAATTCCTCTGGAGATTCTTGCTGAATTAAACTCACTACGGTGAAGGCAATCAACCCAGCCGTAGCAAACCCTACAAATTGTCGAGTTTTCCAAAAAGCATAAACTTTAGAGTCTCGTGAAGACAGCGTCTTGTTGAGTTGACTCTTTTGTTCAGGTTTTAGTTCAGGCTTTGATGTGGACTTCATCTCAGAACTTAAAAAATTAATAGTGGCTTTAATTTCATTGAGTTGTTCTTGGTTTTCAGTGCTTTTAGCTGCCCAGGTTTCTACCTGTTGCATTTCCTCTTGGCTTAACTCGCCGAGGACATAAGAGGTCAGCAGAGTTTCATCAAATTTTTGGTTGTTCATTTTGAACCTCCATCGAAGTTTAAATCATTATCTAAATTTTCCCTCAGTTTTTTCACGGAATTGTGAATAATCACGCCTACATGGGAAACCGATTTCCCTGTGATTCTTGCAATCTGATGATAGGTCATTTCCTCTTGAAACTTTAGACGTAGAATTTCTCTAGCCTCCGCATCCAGTTCGTTAAAAAGCTGACTTACCATTGCGTGGGTTTGCTTTTGCTCAAGCTCATTTTCTATTTCTTTGTAATTGTCTTCGTTGTGAGCTTGGAGCATAACTTTTTTTCCTTTCACAGTTACCTCCTTGCGTAGGTGGTCCAGAGCCCGATTTCTACAGACGGTAAAAAGCCACTCAGTAAAGTAGCCCTCAATTTTATCCGGCGGGTTGTTCCACAGTTTAAGATAGGAGTCTTGAACGATTTCTTGTGCGAGCTCGAGACTTCCCACAAAGCCGATCGTGTAGCGAATGAGCGAGCTTTCTGTGGAGCTGATCATCTCCTCCATTAACTCTTTCGTTAGGCCTCTAGAATTCATTTCATTTCTCCTGCTTTCATAGGGACAACGTGTGAGGTGAGAGAATATTAATTAAAAAATGAAATAAATTAAAAGTGTAGTGGTTATAGATATTTAGAGGAATTTCTGACCTAAGGAGAGTGTATCAAGTTGATACTATGAGAATCAGGAAATCAGCTATTTAGATAGGATTCGATATCAAAGGGTTGGAAGCGATCTTCATGCTTTTTTCTGGAAGGATGCTTGGGGTGGCCCTTTTTGGTAGGAGAATCATACATGATCCACTTCAGATCCCGGTTTCCAATGGTTTCATAAATATCTAGAAGACTGTCTTTTAAAAATGATCTTGTTTCAATGAGGTCACCCCACGAGGCCCAGATGGTAGAACCTTTGGTGACATATTTTCCGATGGTTCTTAGATTTTCATCGAGTAGTTTTCGACTTCTTCTTTTGTGAATGTTGATAGGATCAGTAGCTCTTTGTGGATAGAGGTTCAGCATTAAAAAACTGTCGAACCCTAATAGCGATCGGAAAGCATCTACATTTTTAAGGGTGGGATCTAGATGCGTATTAGTGGCTCGGGACGGGTTTAAACTTAAAACAAAAAGCGTATTACCTTTTGTATCTCCCAAAGAAAATCGGGCTGTATCATTGTGATTGATGTCGTAGATAGGAAGAATCATTGTGACGCCGCAACGGAAAAAGAGACTTGGTATCAAAAAAAAGGGTGCCACGAAAATGAGGCACCCAAGAATTAAAAACTAAATAAAATTTAGTAACGGTTTCTGCCGCCACCACCACGCTGTTGTTCACGAGCAACACTAACACGAAGACTGCGGCCATCCACTTCTTGACCGTTCAAGCCATCGATTGCGGCTTGGGCTTGTTCTTCGTTTTCCATTTCAACGAAACCAAAACCTTTGCTACGACCTGTTTCTCTGTCAGTAATGATTTTTGCGGAAACTACGCTTCCATGTGAAGCAAAAGCGTCTTTAAGCGCATCTTCTTGCATCTGAAAAGAAAGGTTTCCAACATATAGTTTATTGCTCATGGTTCCTCCGAGGTTTTAATAAACTCTATTTGTCCATTTGGACTGAATACTATCCAAGTGAATCAAAACTGTAGAGCAAGAATCAATCGGAATAAATTCGAGTGGATACTAGCATACGGCATTGGAATGGCTAGAAAAATCATTGGCCCTCATGGAAAAAAAGCATGTCATTTCTACCCATTTTCATCTTAAAGTCCCATAATAGTCTCATGTTTGTAAAAACCTTCGAAATTCTCATAGTTTGGGCTCTGTTGTTGGGGTCTTTTGATGCTCAATCGGCCAACTCATTATCCACCGAACAGGCTCATTCCAAGGTGAGGTTAGTCACCAACCATCAAGATTTGCAGGTGGGTGATAACTCTATTGGTTTACATATTCAATTAGAGGATCATTGGCATACCTATTGGCGTAATCCTGGCGATAGCGCTTCCGCACCGAACTTTCATTTGGAATACCCTAAAGATGTGGTTTGGGGGCCTTTACAGTTTCCCCGGCCCAAAAGAATTCCATTCGGCCCTTTGGAATCTTTTGGTTATGAGGGGGAGGTTCTTCTCTTCTGGTCGGTCAATATTCCAGAGACTCTTTCTGGTAAAGACGTTTCTCTGGTTGTGGATGCCGAGTGGTTAGTTTGTAAAGAAGAGTGTATTCCGGGACTTTTTCGCTTTCAGTTAGATGGAGTGGTGCAAGCCCAGGCGGAGTCAGGGAGAGATGCGCCCCTCTTTGAAAAGTATAGAGCCTTGTTACCCGAAGAGGAATTTTTGTCAGCCGTATCTGCAGAGGAAAATGGGAAAGCTATAGTTACGCTTCCTAATGGTGCGCCTACAGGAGAAGATTTCCTGCCGTTTAATAATGAATGGGTAGGAAACAAAAAAGCAGAGAGGTCGGAGAGTCAGTTCATCTTCGAAAAGATGAACGCGTCTCGACCATTACCTAATAGTGCGCGATTTTTACTTTTAACAGATAAAAAAAGTTATGTCGTTGAATCTAAGCCGGAATCTCCGCCTCTGGCCTTAATGTTTTTGTATGCCTTTTTAGGTGGGCTCATTCTTAACCTGATGCCCTGTGTTTTTCCCGTACTGGGATTGAAGCTTTACTCCATTGTAGGCAAAGAAGCGGAAGAAAAACGACAAGTTGTAATTGATAACTTAGTATATGTTTTTGGAGTGGTATCTAGCTTTTGGGTTTTGGCTTTGGTGATTTTTCTCATTCGTCAAAGTGGAGAGGCCTTGGGTTGGGGATTTCAATTGCAATCTCCTGTGTTTGTCGGATTTCTTCTCCTGCTGTTTACTCTTATGGGTCTTATGTTCTTAGATGTTTTACCTGTTAAGCTAGATCGACTCATGGGAGTGGGACAGGGTTTAGTGAAAAAGCAAGGTCATCTGCAATCCTTTTTTACAGGGATACTGGCTGTGGTGGTTTCCTCTCCTTGTACGGCTCCATTTATGGGGGCTGCCATGGGGTTTGCTTTATCGCAGGGGCCTCTACAGATATTTATGATTTTCACTGCTTTGGGACTGGGATTAGGTTTTCCGTTTCTGATCATATCAATGGCTCCGCGCTTAATTTTTATTTTGCCGAGGCCGGGTCAGTGGATGAATCATTTTAAAAAGGCTATGTCCATTCCCTTGTTTGCAACCGCCATTTGGTTGGGGTGGGTATTGAGTTTACAAATAGGTCCGCCACCAAGTGTAGAAGATGGAATGTGGTCTGAGTATTCCTCTGCAAAGTTAAATCAGAGTTTAAGTAAGGGAGATTCGGTTTTTGTTAACTATACGGCGGCTTGGTGTATTAGCTGCCAAGTGAATGAGAAAGTTGTATTCCAGGACGAGGCCATCCAAGAGGCTTTTGAAAGTAGAAATGTGACATTGTTAAAAGCCGATTGGACCAATAAAAGTGAGTCTATTGGAAACGAATTGAAAAAATATGGTCGTATTGGTGTACCCCTCTATCTGTACTATCCAAAGGGCAAGTCTGAACCCATCATCTTGCCAGAGATTTTGACAGTGGACATGGTGCTGGATACGCTTTAAGCCGAATACGAAAGGAAACTTTATATGAAATGGTTATCTTTACTAGCATTGTTGTTTTGTCATTCAGCATGGGCAAATGTGGAAGTGGGCAAGGCGGCGCCTAATTTTAAACTTCCGGGTCACGATGGTAAAACATATGAACTGAGTGGACTTAAGGGTAAATGGGTCGTTTTGGAATGGTTTAACCATGAGTGTCCCTATGTCAAGAAACACTATAATTCCGAATTTATGGCTATGCAGAACCTGCAAAAAAAATGGCGGGCAGAAGGTAAAAAAGATAAAGGTTTGATTTGGTTAGCCGTCAACTCTTCTGCTGAAGGTAAGCAAGGGCATTTGACCAAAGAAACGGCTCCGACGATCGCAGCGGAAAGAAAAGCTAACATGAATGCTATTCTATTAGACCCAAGCGGTAGCGTTGGTAAAACCTATGGGGCAAAAACAACGCCGCACATGTACATCATCAATCCAGAAGGAACATTAGTTTATAACGGTGCTATCGATGATCAACCATCGGCTCGTGTGTCCAGTTTAAAAGGGGCGAAAAACTACGTGACAGCTGCCTTGACTTCTCTTTTTGCTCAACAGGCCATTGCTGAGCCATCCACGAAACCTTACGGTTGTTCTGTAAAATACTAATTGAAAACACCATTAGGAAAAAAAAGGCGCACCGGGTAGTGCGCCTTAAGTATGTTAAGAATGGGGAAGTTTCAAATTAAGCGTTAGCTTTTTTGAAATAATCTTTAGATTTTGTTGGATCTGGGGTCATTGTTAAGTCACCTTCGTTCCAGTTTGCAGGACATACTTCACCTTTTTCAGCAGTGAATTGGTATCCTTTAAGAAGACGAAGGGCTTCATCCACATTACGACCAACAGAAAGGTTGTTGATAGTTGCGTGTTGAATCACATTGTTATCATCAATCAGGAAAAGTCCACGAAGAGCCACACCTTCTTCAGTTAATACTTCATAATCCTTCGCAATCGTTTTGTTGATATCGGAAAGGATTGGGAAGTTAACCTCACCAAGACCACCGTTATCACGACTTTGCTCAGTCCAAGCTAAGTGTGAGAAAACAGAATCTACAGAGCATGCAATCACTTCACAGTTTCTTTCGCTAAATTTAGCAGCCGCATCTGAAAACGCGATGATTTCAGTTGGACAAACAAAGGTAAAATCTAGTGGATAGAAAAATAAAATTTTCCACTTACCTTTAAAATCACCCAAAGAAACATCTTGGAAATCACCTTTTACAAGGGCTTGCGCTTTAAAATCCGGTGCTGTGTTACCTACTAGTCTAGACATAATCAATTCCTCCTTATAATGCCTTAATTTTTATCAATCGATCCTAATACTCGTCCCATAAATTGGTTCAGAGCTTCTTGTTTTGGTTTACCATCTTTGACCATTTTGGCCACTTCAACGCCACCCAAAAAATTAGAGATAAGCTCTCCAATGACGTCGAGTTCTTCGTCTTTTAATCCCTTAGCTAGAGAAACATGCTCAAGCACATCCACAGCTTCAAGAACATAGTCTTCATCGTGTTCTTCAACGAATTCAGATACAGATTTAATTACCGGTAACTTCATTTATCAATTCCTCAACAATTTCAATTTTGTTTCCAAAGTTTTGCTTCACGACTTTTCCATCTTTAAATAACGCAAAAGTGGGAAGGTTGTCTACAGTAGCAAGTTTTCTGGATTCCGGATACTTTTCTGCATCAACATAGACGAAAGATATGTTTTCGTTTTCAGAAGCAAGTCGCTTTACTTTTGGCTTGATCATCCGGCAGTTGCCACACCAAGCGGCACCATATTGAACAATTACGGGTTTATCTCCAGAAATCACTTCATTTAAATTGTCTTGTGACAGTTCAATCATAAATCCTCCTCTAGCCTTGGCTATGGAACTAATATCGCACAAACGGAGCGGGACCTCTAATACATTAATCGTATTGAATAATAGGCAAAACCTATCGAAATAGATTCTAATTTTGACTCAGGCTATTGACTCGCCGTCTCATATCCTCGCTTATTTAGAGAGCTTAAGGGCATAAAACTTAAGGTATCGTAGCTGAGGGCAGGCTTGAGGAAAGGGGTGGTCAGGACCCTGACCTGAGACTCTGAGGGACTGGGCTCTACGCTTGGATTGGGTGAGCGCTTGATCAACGATGTCAGAAAAGTCTTGAAATGAGATTTGGCTCGAGCAGCTACTTAGCGCGGCGTATCCATTGGGTTTCACTGACCGCAAGGCGGCACTGAAGCTTTCCACATACTTCTTAATAGCGGCGGGCTTCGCCTTTTCAGATTTGGCCATAGATGGGGGGTCGCAAATGACTAGGTCATATTTTTGATTCTCTTGATTGAGATACTGAAACACATCTTTCGCGTGGCCTTTATGAGCATCGGGGAGTAGGTCATTCTGTTCCCAGGATTGTTGGCACAAATCTATGGCATCTGAAGAAAGGTCCACGCTCGTAACAGAAGGAGCGCCGCCTTGGCCTGCGGCCACGGAAAAACCACCCGTATAGCTGAAAAGATTTAAGGTGTGCGCTCCTCCAGCAATGGATTGAATGAAATCTCGATTTTCTCTTTGGTCATAAAAGAAACCCGTTTTCTGACCATCTAAAATATTCACCAAATATCTTCGGCCAGATTCTTGAATAGAAACGCACTTGAGGTCGATATTCTTTCCCCAGGTCTGAGGATCTAATGGGCTATTGGATCGAGGTTTAAAATAGACGGTAGTTACAGACTCTTTTTTTAAAAACCAATGAGCAATATGATCTAAGTTCCAAAACTCATAGGGTCCGAGTCCATCGGTTTGCAAAACAATAACTTCACCATAGCGATCAGCCACCAGTCCGGGAAGCCAATCCCCTTCACCGTTAATGCATCGAAACCCATTGGTGTCACTATTGAACAAAGACTCTCGGAGCAAAAAAGCATTTTGAAGTTTTTCATCCAGGTGAGCCGCTTTAGGTTTTGTGTCCTGTAAGGAGACCACTCGAAATGCGATATGCCCATGAGGATCGTACATGCCCCAAGCTAGAAACTCACCCTTGTGGTCACTTAATCGCGCCCATTGAGCCGTTTTGGCATTGCGGTCAATGCCAGCTAAGGTATCACGGTAGATCCATGGCTGACCTCTAAGTAGTGGTTTTCTAATATTTTTGCGCGTCGATAACTGCACCTGATAATCCTCTTGCTAGTAAGAGGAAACCATACCTAAAATGTAAGTAATGTTGGAGTGTTTTTATTTTGTAATTTGTTTTCTCCGAGGTGATTAATGCGAACAACATTATTTATAAGTTCATTACTTTCTCTTTTCTTTGGAATGTTCGCTTTTGCGGGGCCGCATGGTGGTGGTCTACTCATAGGAGATATTAGTGGTATCACCTATAAATATAAAAATAATGCGCGGATAGAATGGGATGGCCACTTAGGGCTTATCGGCGATGATTTGGACGGAAGGGTGAGACGTTTACATGCCAGTAAAAAACTTCCATTTATCAAGAAGCCCATCAAAAATGTTCATTGGTATTGGGGTTATGGGTTGGCCTATAAAAGGCGTGATAAAATCAAAGACGGCAACGAAGTGACTCAAAACCTCCTTGGACCAACGGCTCCTATAGGGGCACGGGTTCTCTTTCAAGACCCATTAACTGAAATTTTTGTTGAGCTATCTCTTTCTACTTATCTAGCACCCGAGTTTGAGGCCGAACTAGGTGGGGGTCTAGGCATCCGCTTTTTCTTCGATTAGTCATAAGTGTGTCCGTACCTTTTTGAGATGTAACCTAGAATGCATTCATTCGTATTCCCTTAAAACGGGGAGAATGCATGTTTCTACGTATTTTAATTTTAAGTCTAGTTTATAGTATCAATAGCTATGCAGAGTCCTCTCCAAAGGAGCGAGAGCTTTTTACAAGTTCCTTGGAGCAAACTCATCTAATAGAGCTATTTAGCACTCAAAGTTGCAGCAGCTGTCCTCCCGCTCAAAGGCAAGTGTCGAACCTAAAGGGTCGTAAAGGACTTTGGGAAAAGTTCATCCCTGTGGTTTATCATGTGGATTATTGGGACTACTTGGGTTGGAAAGATCCGTATTCGGATGCAAAGTATTCCAATAGGCAGCGGAGGTATGTGAAAGAGTGGGATAAAACAACAGCATATACGCCCATGTTTGTCATTGATGGATATGAGCGCAGAAGCAGAAGTTTTAAAGGAATCTTATCTCAAGGCAGAGCTGTAGGGGTGTTGAAGGCCTACAATCAAGGAGAGAACTACAGAGTGTCTTTTGATCCATTAACTAAAATTAAAAAAACCTACTATTTAAATTATGCAGTGCTGGGCGATGGCATTGCTACAAATATCACTGCGGGTGAAAATTCTGGAGAGGTGCTTAAGCACGATTTTCTGGTACTTAAGTTTGGAGTGGCTCCCATGAAAGTGGAGTCCGGTGTATTTCAGGCGACAGTAAATATATCTAAACTGGATCTGCTGAAAGCTCCTATGAAAAACCTAGTATTTTGGATTACAGAAGGCGCGAGCCTAAAGCCCGTGCAGGCTGTTGGTGGTCGATTGGCAGCTCGTTAAAAGGTATGGTAATCTCTAGCAATGATATTATCTAAATACCCTCTTGGATTCCAATGGCCTGTTTCTGATCCTTTTTTATTTTTTGCCTATCACAAGGATGATTTCCCCAAGGGGAATACTCAGCTGGGACCAGCGAGCTCTTTGGAAGGTAGAAATATAGGAATGGATTTCGAGCTAAAAGATGGGTTTAGGATGTACCATGGTGATGTGGTTCCAGGATTTCCCGTCCATCCTCATCGCGGGTTCGAAACCATAACCATTGTCACTGAGGGGTATGCGGATCATGCCGACAGCCTTGGTGCTGCTGGTAGATACGGAAATGGGGATGTTCAATGGATGACGGCTGGCGCGGGTGTTCAACATTCGGAAATGTTTCCATTGTTAGATGATTCGAGTCCTAACCCATTGGAGTTGTTTCAGATTTGGTTAAATCTTCCTAAGAAAGATAAGTTTGTACCACCCGAGTATAAAATGTTCTGGGCGGAAAAAATCCCAGAGGTGTCTTTGGATAATGTGACTGTAAGAGTGATCGCAGGAGATTGGGATAATGTGAATGCATTGAGCCCACCAGAGAATAGTTGGGCCAGTGATCCTAACAATGAAGTGCAAATCTATCTCATTAAAATGGAAAAAGGTTCTGAGTTAACGCTACCGGCCTCCAGCGCGGATCTTATGCGAACGGTTTATTTTTATAAAGGTGATCAAGTCAATATTTGTGGCGAGGATATAGCAGCAAAGCATGCTGTAGCTTTGCAATCAGATTCTGCTACGGTCATTAAAAATGAAGGTGCAACTTGTGAAATTCTATTTTTACAGGGACGGCCAATTTCTGAACCGGTGGTCCAGCAGGGCCCCTTTGTGATGAACTCCCGATTGGAGATCATGCAAGCCATCCAAGATTATCAGAAAACTCATTTTGGTGGTTGGCCTTGGGACAGAAACGATATGGTTCATGGAAACGAGAAGCGTAGGTTTGCCCAGTATGCTGATGGAAGTAAGGAAGATCCTGAAGATCTTCCTTAAGAGTTAATTATTTTTTTGCCTTAAGTATTTTTAAATCACCACTTCCAGCCTGCATTGAAACCTCAAGTCGAGCATTTTCAGTGTCACCCAGCTCATTGTAAACTTGGCCACTTCCAGATTTAAAGTGGGTTAAAATTTTTGCGGTAGATGGCATTGAAAGTGTGGTGTCCCCTGACCCTGTTTTTATACTAACTTTTCCAGCTTGAGGAGCGGAAGCAAAGTCTAAATTGATATCTCCGCTACCGGTTTTTACCTTCACATCACCTCTAAGACCACGAGCGCTAAGGTCTCCGCTACCTAAGTTGGCATCAAGCTCATCTACTTCGGCATTTACACTGGCATTACCACTTCCGGTTTCAAACTCAACTTCACCTTCAGTACCTTCCACTTCAATGTCACCACTTCCCGTTTTTAGGTTTAAAGAGATTTTCTTAGGTACTTTTATATCAAGATGCACCTCGCAGACGTCGCTGCCAAAAAGGTCTTGTCGTTTGACTTCGACTTCCAGTTCGTCACCTTCTCGTTCGATCTCTAAAACGCAGTTTTCTTCGAAGGTCATTTTATTTGATGTGACAGAAGCTTTATCGTTACTTGATGGAGTGATTCGAATATCGCCCGAAAGGTTTTTAACATCTAGATCTTTAAGTCCTTGAGCAGAAAACTCTTTGGTCTCAACTTTTGCAAAAGAAATCACTGGCAATAGAGTGAATAGAATTAAAGGTATTATTTGCGACATATTTTCTCCCTTAAAATTTTATGCAACCTAGCCAAGTTAGGTATTTAAGGCAATAAATCCTCGGGCGTAATACCTGGCAACGCAGGCTTAACGCGCTGTTCTTAGGCATTCGAGGGTATATCCTTTTTTCAAAGATCGCCTTAGAGGAGACTATTCGTTACATCTAGATTTACTGTTATTCGTTTGCCACCCAGCCAGCAACCGGCAATAGTGAATTCAAGCGAATAGGAGTGGAGAGTTGAATTCATTTGTAAATACCTATGCCAACCTACCAAAAGAATTCTATTTTCCTTTTCAGCCAGATAAAGTTCCAGCTCCTAAGTTAATTGGTTTCAATCATGCGCTTTCAGAAGAGTTAGGTCTAGGCCTTGAGAATACAGGGGATAACGAGTTAGCCCAGATATTTTCCGGTAATAAATTAATGAATGGCACCGAGCCTATAGCGCTTGCCTACGCGGGACACCAGTTTGGGCAATTTGTTCCTCAACTTGGGGACGGACGAGCGGTTCTACTGGGTGAGGTAGATACAGCTAAAGGCCGATTTGATATTCAATTAAAAGGTTCAGGAGCCACCCCGTTTTCGCGCAGAGGAGATGGAAAGTCTCCACTGGGTCCTGTAGTGAGAGAGTTTTTGGTCAGTGAGTTTATGCATCGAATGGACGTTCCAACCACTCGAGCATTGGCAGCAGTGGCTACGGGTGAAACGGTACATCGAGAGAGATCGGAGCCAGGAGGTGTATTCACGCGGGTCGCCAGTAGTCATATCCGAGTGGGAACATTTCAATATTTCTTTGCTCGCCAAGAAGTGAACCATTTAAAGACCTTAATGGACTATGCCATTGCCAGGCACTACTCGGATATAGATCTCAAAGATCCGGAAAGGCCACTTTTACTTTTAAAATCAGTTTTAAAAAGGCAGGCAGATCTCATAGCAAGATGGATGTCTGTGGGATTTATCCATGGTGTAATGAATACGGACAATACCTCTGTGGCAGGAATTACATTGGACTATGGACCTTGTGCTTTTATGGACGATTTTGATTTTCAAAAGGTTTTTAGTTTTATCGATCGCAATGGCCGCTATGCCTATAATCGTCAGCCACACATCATGTTGTGGAATTTAGCTCGGTTGGCAGACACGCTATTACCTTTGATGGAGGGTGATGATACCCGAAATATCAAAAAGTTAGAAAAGGAACTGTCGCAATTTGAATTGGAGTTTGAGCAATGCTGGAGAATTCATTTTTGTAGAAAGCTGGGTTTGGCGGAATCAAAAGACGGGGAAGCGATGGTTCAGTCCTGGTTAAAATTACTCTCCGACTTTAAATTAGATTACACTCTTTCCTATCGATACCTTTCTGAGGCACTCAATAATGATTCTATCCCAGAGTTTTTTGCATCCACCGGTGACCAGGGAGAGTTGTTTATAAAAAAATGGAAGTCTCAGCTTGAAGCGGAAAATGTAAACCCTTATAAGGCCGCCGAGCTAATGAATACAATTAACCCTCTTGTTATTCCAAGAAATCATTGGATCCAGAAAGTCATCGATGAAGTGGAGCAAGGTAATGTAAAAGGTTTCGACGAATTTTACGAAGTTCTTAAAGAACCTTTTAAAAGTCGCAGCAAGGATCACCCAATGACGTTACCTCCTGCCGTCGGTGAGCAGGTCGAAACCACTTTTTGTGGAACATAATAGTGGGTTTAACTACAAGTCTTTGGTCGAGCTGATAATTAAAAAAATAAACTAAATTCACTACATATCTTCTAAATCCTAGCCGAAAGGTTGAATAAGACATCGGAGGATAGTGTGAAAAAGATTTTATTCAGTTTGATGGCAGCATCTTATTTAGGACTCGTATTTCCTGTGTCCGCACAGAATTTGGTAGGTGATATAAGTTTTGAGTCAGTGCTTCTGGCTGAAAACTCAGTGGGAAAAGAAGATTTTGATGTAGTGGTTGATGCGGGAGACGACTGGGGAGAAGGCGGAGAGTTTGAGTTAGAAGGAGAAGATCCTGGCGATGCCGAATTCCTTGATGAAGAGTATGCCGAAGAACCGCAAGAATCCGCTCCTGTAGCGGAAGAAGAGCCTGAAATGGCCGAACCTCTGCCAACGGCTGCCGAACAAGCTCGGGAAGAAATCAAAATGGCTGAAGAGGAGTCTTCGGAAATGATGGCTCAACCTGATGCGGTGGAAAGAAAGACAATCAAAGCGGGAATGAAGAGTTTAAAAAGAGATTGTAATATGAGAGCCAATGCCAGTCTCAGTGGTGACAAAATTAAAATTCTTCACAAGGGCAAGCGACTTTGGGTGGAGCCGCACAACAACAAATGGGTAAAAGTCTTCCGAAAGTCCGGACCAGCCTTTGTTGGCGCCAGCTGCTTCTAGCGGATTGGGTTGCCAAGCTATATTATTCTTTGCCAAAATAAATCTATGTTATGGACTGAAGAGCCTACAGTAGGCTCTTGTTTCATGGAGTTTTAGATTGCTAACCTCTTTTTGGCGAATAGGCTTTTTCATTTTTTTAGTTCTCTTTGCGATGCCAGCACTTCCTGTCTTCGGTGACGAGGCTTTCAAAGTTGTAAAAAATGATGCAGAAGAAGAAGCTTGGAAAGAGTTCAGTGATGTAGAGGAAGAAGGATTCTTATCTGAGTTGATTTCCAGTGATGAAGAGGAAGAGGCTCCGGATGAAGATTTAGAGGTTGTAGAGGATACGCCTCAGCAGGTTGTGGTTGATGAAGAGGGTAGCGCTCAAGGGTTCATCGAAAACTCAGAAATGGTTTTGCCTGAAGAACTAGAGGGAGCGAGTGGAGGGCAAAAATCTGTTCAATTCAATGATAAGCCTCCACCGACTCCTAAGCCCAAAGCCGCTTCTAAAACAAACTCCAGAAAGAAGAGTAAACCCAGAGCCGCCACTCTCAGATTGAAGAAGAATTGCAATTTAAGGCGGAAGCCAAGCCTAAGAGGAAAGAAAATAAAGACCATGAAGAAAGGTTCGAAAATGTGGACGGAGCCAGTAGGTCTAAAGTGGAAAAAGATAAAGGGATCTTTTGGTACGGGATATATTTCGTCATCCTGCTTCTAAAAAAAACGGTTGCCAGAAAGGCAACCGTTTACATTGAATAATACGTTAAAAATTTACTTAAGCGGTCCCGTCAGAACGTCTCACAATTTTCAGAGTACCATCGGGTTCGATGGATATAAACAAGTTTATCCAGGCTCCATCTTCAATAATAGATGAATAGGCAAAGTCATCTAAAATCACAATATAACCAACAACCACATCTCCATCTTTGATTTGATGGACTTCGGAAATATAAACGTATCGGTGATTATCTCTAAATCGCTCTAAGTAATACTCTTGCTCACTTTCATCCATTTCGCTGACGAAATCTTCAAAATGTTCACGGGAGTCATTGTTGATAAATTCAAAAAGTTCTCGTGCACTTCCTTCTAGAGTCTCCTCGCGAATATTCAGTGGAGCACGAGTGTATTGTGAAGGGAGGTCACTCCAATCAATCCAGTCAAAGTTATTAATCTCATCAAAGATTTCAATCATTCTTCGTTCCGAATCGGACCCAGTGAATTTTCCATTTTCAATAGTTCGAGAATGCCCCTCGCAGACATTTAATGTTGTGTAGGTGGAGTCATCTTCAAATTTATAGATTACTTTCAAAAGACGTACTTTAGGCTCACCGTTGTTGTAGTCATATACGTAGTAAAATTTAAATTTTGAAAATCGATTCAAAATATCAAACTCAGTGGCTAAATAGTATCCCTTAACTTGGGAAGAGATTCCTGATCTAACATATCGATTTAACTTGTAGTTGGTATTTGAAAGATAGAGACCTGGGTAAATATACGCGGGCTCACCAGCCTCCTGCAAGAAACGGTGAGCGTTTACAATAGACTCTTTAACGAGGGGGCTAAGCACTTGGCTGTAATCTCTGCTGGTGCGAACCATTTGATTGTTGGTTAGATACTCAACGCTCATATCTCCTCGAACCAGGGAGTTGAACTCTGCTGTGCAAGACTCGGAGGGGTTATCGGTGTAACCGTAAGAGGCGCTAGAGGCAAAAACTGCCAACAGAACTAAAAAGAGTTTTACCATAAGATTAATCCTTTGTTGGGGTAGGGTTTTAATAGAAGTCTTTTGTGAGTTTCGGAATGCTTATGCCTGGCGTTATATCTAAGGGGTTTGAGAAAATCATTAAGTGCTTAAGTCTCTGTAAATATTATTTAGTGTTCATATACCTAGAAGTTCCTTAAAATAGCATCATGTTAGTGTTTCGTTGGATCCAGGATATTGAGTATCAGCTTTCTAAAAGTAAATTAGGCTCTAAAGAGTTACACTTGGTGTATAGGAATCTCTATCAACTCATTTCTGCTGGCATCAGTTATGCGGACGGCTTTGAAAATGCCGAGCAATGGGTTGCAGGACCTTACAAAGTTCAAGCAATGAGAAATATCCGTGCGAGTTTAAAGCAGGGAAAAGGATTGGCCGAATCCATATATGAAAGCAAAATTTTCCCCCACTTTGACGTTATTCTTGTCCAGTCTGCGGAGATCGCGGGTAAGGTGACTGAAGTGATTGAGAGGCTGGCACTTAAGCATAAAGAGAAGTATCAACTTCAACAAAACACCAAAAAACAGATGAGCTACCCGGGCTTCATTATGGTTTCAGCTATTTTTCTTTTGGGGATTCCTGGTTTAGTGAAGGGTGAAGTGACCATGTCACAGTATGTATTTGGCAACTTTGCTATTTTGGGACTTATCATTGCTCTGATATTTTTCACCTTTAAGGGTTACAAGGTTTTAGTTGAAGAGCCTAATTTACAGGGCGTTAATCAATTTCTAATGAGGAGAGTTCCTGTTCTGGGGACTTTTCTGAAGACCATAAATTTGGAAGAGTATTTTTTTACTATGGCACTTCTTGTAGATGCTGGAGTGAGTTTAGTGCAAGCTGCAGAACAAGCTGCAAAAATGAGTAAAAACTTAATAGTGAAACGAGCAGCGGCTGGGGTTTACCAATCTCTTCAAGACGGAGCCTTACTGAAAGATGCTTTTCAAAAAGAAAAGTTTTTTCCACGAGAGTTTATTCCTCTTCTGCACACGGCCGAGATTTCAGGTAAATACACTCAATGCTTTCAAGGAATAGCCGAGCAATTAAAAGAGTCCGGTCAAAGACAGCAAAAGACTTTAACGGCGGTTATTCCAAAGGTGATATACTTTGGTAGTTTGATCTACATTGGATATGTGGTTTTGATGGCACAACAAGAGAGATTAGATGCGGCTAAGGAAGTTTTGGGGATGATTTTTTAAAAAAGGGTAACGCGGACACAGTATGTAGGGGGTAGGACGGATGAATATCTCAACTGTGTCCGCGTCGGGTAAGAACATTAGGGATCAACTAGTGTTTCATATGATGTTTTTTAACCTTTGCAACAAACTTAACTAACTTTTTCCTTTGCTCGGGGTTGAGCGTTTTGTGGAAGTTAGCGAGCAATTCCGCTATTTTAGGAACCTCCTTTTGGACTTGTTCGATTTTAGGGTTCACTAGTTGTAATATTTGATCAGGGCTCAGATTTTCCGAAGCTAATAGTACCTCCGTTTTCTCGTAGAGCTCCGCTCGGTCGGATCTGAGATTTTGCCTGGCGGCTACGAGTGCATCGGCTACTTTCTTAAATTCAGCAGCCTGGGTTTCATTGAGTTCCAATTTATTAGTGACTTTCTTTTGGATTCTGGCTGAACGCTCTTCTGGTGATTTGGGGCCGCAGGCAACCAGTCCAAATATCGCTCCGGCCAGCATGAGTCTAATACAAAGTTTTTTGTGTTTCATGTTTCCTCCTATGCAAACAACTATACAAAAAACGAACCCCGAGATCCTTTCAGAATAGTTACAGTTTGTAACAAAGTGTAACAATGTAAATATTTGATATTGCAGGGCTTTTTGCGGGCCGAAAGATGGACTATCGAAATCGATCTGGTACTATATAGGAATGCAGAAGTCGATATTGATTATAGAAGATGACATTAAAATATGCGAATTGCTAGTGGACTATTTAGCGAAACACAATTTCAAATCCACAGCTAAGCATATGCCCAGTGAGGGTGTTTCTTATCTAAAGAGTGATGCGGTAGATCTCGTTATATTAGATGTTATGCTTCCCGAGTTTGATGGTTTTGAAGCCCTTAAAAGAATTAGATCTTTTTCTGGAGTGCCGGTGATTATGCTTACAGCTCGAGGAGAGACCACGGATAAAATAGTTGGTTTGGAACTAGGCGCTGACGATTATATGTCTAAGCCTTTTGAACCAAGAGAATTAGTGGCGCGAATCAATAGTATATTTCGGCGTAGGGAATACACTCCACAAACATCAGAGAAAACCTTTGGTGAACTTTCAATCAATAAGCAGTATCGCAGGGTAAAACTTCTTAATAGAGAAATAGAATTGACGGCATTAGAGTTCGACCTCATTGATCTATTGAGCAGTCAGCCAGGCAAAAAATGGTCTCGGGATGAAATCATGAACTCCCTGCATGGACGAGACAGTGATGTGTTCTCCAGATCGATTGACATTGCTATTAGTCGACTTCGGCAAAAGCTAGGTGATAGCAAAGAGAGTTCTAAGTACATCCAGACCATTTGGGGTGTGGGTTATTTATTCGTTGGTGGAATGGAACAATGATTGGTCGAAGAGGTTCACTTTTTTTAAAATTATTTTTTATCTATGGCCTCACTTTTTTAGCCATAGCAGGAGCTCTTTCTATCCCTAAGTGGGGTGGCCTTTCTCCAAAGCATATCTTCAATCAGAATATTGGGGAGTACGCCAGGATGTTGGCGGAGCAAATTGGTTCTCCTCCAGATCCCAATGTGGCCATGGCCATTCATCGCCGTACAAATCTGTTAATCTTAGTGAAGGGACCGTCCGGTACGGTTTATATACCGGATCGATTAACTTTTCTTGGTGAAGAGAGGTTTTTTAAAAGACATCGATTTGTAAGTGTCCCTTACGGTGGACATGTGTTTCAGTTCAAGGTTCCACATATGGACCACTATGAAGGTGATGGCATTTGGATTATGTTGGCGGTGATTCTCGGAATTTTGGTTTTTAGCTATCATAAGGTGAAAAAGACTTTTAAGCCTTTAGAAGATTTGGGTCGAGTGGCTGAGCAAGTGGCGCAAGGAAATTTTAAAGTAAAAATTAATGACGAAGGCCACGGAGAACTTTCACAATTGGCTGTAGCGATTAATGATATGACAGTACAACTGTCTAATCGTTTTGAAAGTATGCGTAGGTTACTTAGAGCTGTTAGTCATGAAGTTAGGACTCCTTTGACGAGTATGCGAATTGCCATTGAATCGGTAGATGACGAGAAGACGAAGCGTCTTCTCATCGAGGATATAAAGCAGTTGGATGATTTAACTTTTCATCTTTTAGAGCAAGAGCGGCTAAGGGAATCACCCGATGCCCTTGTTAAGGAAAGGTTGAATCTTTCAGATTTGATTAAAGAAACCATAAAAGCTTTTGATGGTGAACGGATAAAAACTCAATTGGAGGATGAGGTTTTTCTTGAAGCTGACAGGAGTCGGATGGTTCTAGTTGTTCGCAATCTTGTAAAGAATGCTTTGAAGTATGGTGGTGATAAAGATATTGAGATCCACTTGAGTCAGTCGGATAAAGAGGTTCAACTTACCGTTAGGGATTTTGGGCCCGGAATGGACCCCGCTCTCATCGAGCGGGTGGGTGAAGCTTTCTTAAGAGCGGATCAATCGAGAGATCGCTCTTCAGGTGGAGTCGGTTTGGGATTGAGTTTAGTAGATACCATTGTACACACTCATAGGGGAAAAATGACTTTAACTAATAAGTCTCCCGGTCTTCAGGTTGAGATCTCATTACCATCTTAATTTTTATTTCAGATAGAAAAGCTTTAGTTTCCAGAGGTTCTACTTCTCTAAAGCTTGCCAAGTGTCCAAGTCTATCGACTCAGGAAGCCATGCTGGTGGACGAATTTGTTTTTTAAGAATGCGCTGGTAGCAGCTTTGGGTTGAGCCTTCTGGTGCTACGTGAACAAATCCTGAAGACAGAGTCCAATTGGTATGGTCTGCTTGGTGACGTTTCCAAAACTCAAGGAAGTGGTGGCCGAATCTCCCTTCTCTAGAAATGAAGAGCGTAGAGATTTCCGTTCCGCACTGCTCAAGCTGCTGCGGCAAAATGTAATTGGAAGCCAAAAATGAAAATGGGCCAGAGTTTCGTACGGAGGGGTGAAACCAGGTGCGATTCAAGGCGCGGTAGACTCCTGGTGGGTATCTGCCGCCGTTAAACAATCCGCAAAAGCTGAGGATTCTTTCATCTTCGTCTAGCAAAAGATCAAAAGACAGGTGTTCAACAAGGCGTAAGCTATCAGGTGAATAATTGATTCCCTTTTTATCTTCTTTCTGGATGGCTTCACATAGAGTTAGAAGCTGATCATAAAATCCAGTGTGAGTGATTTCCCCCTTGTGGACAATGTTGACCACGCGAAGATTTTCCAATGGGTCTTTGGAGGAGTTATACATTGCGTTGGCCAGTACTGATCACATAGTGCAGACGTGGGGAGTGTCCGGCATTCATTGCCGTGTGCGATGCCGTGGTGTTTGCCAAATAGACGCGACCATCTACAGGTAAATGGATGCATTCTGCAGGCGGAAAAATGAGGAAGCTTTCGGGGTTTGTTTTCAGGGCAATATGGTATCGCATATTTGTATCGCGATGGAGGTGTAGGCATTGGCGGGGTTCGATCTCGAGCAATCGGGCCCGTCCTAATGGCATTGGTGAAAATTCTCGAATGTCATCGTAAATCTTGTAAAACACTGTGGACTTTAGCTCTTCAGCGAACTCTGAAAACTCTTCTTCATCAAACCGCTTTTTTTGTGCCTCGTAGTCGTAGGATTGAAAGAGATTATCATAGGGTTGGTAGGTTTCATTTTTCCGGTGAGTGAGGTTTAAGCGGCCCCTTTTGAGTGGATAGGCCTTTAAGAGGTCTTCCAGCTCTTTTTGCAACTGATCCGTCGAATAGGATAGCTTGGGAAGGAATCGTACCATTTCAATTTTATTGTTAGCATCAGTTGTCATTTTAATAACCCTCCAATACGATATTAGTTGTCTGCGAGGATGAGCTCAAGGGGCGAGTTAAAATCGTTGAAAGGAATCAACGATAGGTTTGATTGATAAATATATGGCATTGGAGGCTGTGTGAATCGATTTACCCCGCATATTACTCGAATCGTTATTCCTACACAGGTTTTGGGCTTGGTCGGAATTGGCGTTTTGATTTATAATCAAGACTGGGTCTGGCTTTGGGGTGTTTTTTTAGGCTGGGTCTTGATCAGTGGTTGTGGGGTGGCCGTCGGGTATCATCGCTTGCTCTGTCATAATAGTTTCAAATGCTCCACTTTTTCCCGTCGCCTTTTAGCAGTACTTGGATGTTTGGGTTGTGAAGGTTCACCGCTCTTTTGGGTGGCTTTACATAATGGGTACCATCATAGTCATCCTGACACAGAGCGGGATTACCATAGCCCGCGATTTGGATGGGCTTCTAGTTATTTACTTTGGCAGTTTAAATTAAGCAAAACCGATGTGAGTTTTCGAGCGGCTCGACACTTGACCAAAGACCCGTTTATAAAATTTCTTCACGTTCACTACTATAAGGTGGTTTGGGGCGTGGTTTTAGTTATGGCACTAGTGAGTTGGAAAATGGCTCTATATGGTTTGTTAATTCCTATGTTTTGGAGTTTGCATCAAGAGGGCTTAGTGAATACATTTTGCCATCTGAAATCTTGGGGATACAGAAACTACGAGACAAAAGATAATTCCAATAACCTAAAGCTTTTAGGTCTTCTGACCTGGGGGCAGGCACTGCACAACAATCACCACGCTTTTCCAAATAAATACAATTATGCCATGAAGGGATTGGAACTGGATCCCGCTGTGCCATTAGTTCATCTATTTAAAAAGAGGTCTTCATGATTGAAAACTTAGTATCGAGTTTCGGTTCTTCGGATATCCATCTGCCGACCGCCCTGTTTGGTGTTTTGTTTTCAGCACTACTTGGTTTTGGTATCTCGTTTTTAGCTTCTCGGCGTGGGTCTTCTACGCAAGATTTAAAATCAGTTCTATGGACTTTGCCGCCCATTGTACACGCGGTTATGCTTTTTGTGGGTAGTAATCTAGCTATGTCTATTGGCCTTTTGGGTTCTCTTTCCATTGTACGTTACCGTACAGCTATCCGGGATCCACAGGATTTAGCCTATCTTTTTTGGGCAATTATGGTGGGGCTTGGAGCCAGCACGGGTGAATTTATATTTACTGTTGGAGCCAGTGTCATGCTCGCCGTGATCTTACTGTTGAGTCAAAAACTTTTGGGAGGAGTTAAGCCATGGGTTTTAGCCATTGCAGGAAACACTTCCTCTCGGGAGGCCGTCTTAGAACTTTTAAAAGCCCATCAAGTGCCACTCACCTTAGCTAGTAGTTTTGAAGCTTCGGATCAGGGTTGGAGTGGACTCTGGCCGTTGGGAATGAGTCTTAGAAAGCAATTTTTAGAACAGGACCTTATGGCCAAGGTGACGGAAATACCAGGGGTCCAATCAGTTCGCCTTATCAAGGCACAGAATGATTTTTAGAGGGATTTTCTATCTTCTCCTGACCATTATTCCAATGGGATCTCTCGCCTCTGAATTCCCACGGGTGTACTTAGACCTTAAGATATCTTCAAAAGTAAAACAGACAGTTCACTTAAACCATCAATGGGTTGTTGATCACCCTGAGGGAGTTTGGTTTTTTGGATGGAGGATGAGTCCCCGCATACTTTCATGCATTGCCAATGAAGAGGGGATGGTTAAAGACTTTAAAAGAAAGCAATTGCGATGGTCCAAACCCAAATATCTTCGGGCGTCCCAGAGTTATGACGATTATGTCTTAACTGCCCTTGATATAAACGGTTGCGAAGATATTGATAGCTTGGGCTTTGTGGAGCCATTGATATCGCTAACGGAAAGTTTTCGTCCACTAAAAGCACCCTTTGTTTCATTTCAAGTAAGCCTAATATCATCTGTTAAACGAGATTTGACGTCGTTGCAGGTTCCACCCAGTTTTGTGTTAAAAGGAAATCAACTCACGGTGGCTCCAGGGGAATATAATATCAAGCAGTCCATACATATTCCTCCGGGGTATGAGGTTACGATTTCTAAAGGAGTAACTTTTAATATTTCCAAGGGTGTAGATATTGTGAGTTATTCCCCGGTCTTCGCCCAAGGAGAAGAGTCATTCCCGATAAAGATGCTGCCGGAAAAGCCGGGTGAGTCGTGGGGGTGTTTTGCAATCAACAATAATGCTGCCAAGCCTTTTAAGCTGAATCATCTCCACATGAGCAATGCGGAGCACTGTTCAGTCAACTCTTCTACTGGGGGCCTTAGCCTGTTGTCTTCAGAGGGAGAGTTAAATTCGGTACACATTCAGTCGCCGCAGGGAGAGGATGGCATTGCCGTAGTCACGTCCAACATTAAAATCTCGAAGCTAGTGGTTAAAGATTGTGCGGATGACTGCCTGGATGTGGATGCATCTCATGTGGAAGTTGCTGACACAGATATTGTATCTGCCAGAGGGGACGGGATAGATCTCTCTCACTCAATGGTTCACTTAACTGGAGTGCGGGTGCAGAAAGCCATGGATAAATGCATGAGTGTCGGGGAATTATCAGAGGTTCATTTGAATGGAGCCGAACTCAAGGACTGTCATTTTGGAGCTTTTGTAAAAGATGGATCTAGTCTTCATGCCTATGATATTAAAATCAGTAAAGCCTCCGTTGGTCTGGCAAGTGGTAATAAGAATCCTTCATTTGTCGAAAAGAATCGTTTGTACCTAAAAAATATTAACGCAAAAGACAGTGGGCCAAATGTCTTTAAAGATGCGGATGTGCTGGAAGTGAATCCATGAACAGTTTCAAGCCTCGATTTGAAAGGAAGTATCTCATTCCCAAATCGAAATTGGATTTGGTGCGAAAGAGTTTTTTTTTAAACAGTCCTGCATATGATGTTAGATCTGTGTATCTGGACAGTTTAGATGGGATCTTTCTAAGATCGCGTTTAGACAGTGTAGAACCAAGAGTTAAGTTGAGATACAGATCCTATAATGAGGATCCTCAGCTGTTTTTAGAGGTGAAAGCCTCTCATCGTGGGAGGAAGTATAAATGGAGACAGCCAGTCGATGGCTTGAAAAATCACAATCTACAAACGTTGCTACAATTTGATCTTCCGGACTGGGTGTGGCTAAATATGTTATCTATTACACTTGTGCCACGGCTAGTTGTTCAATATCACCGCCGGGTTTGCGAGTTGGGACCCATACGCGTTACACTGGACGAAGGTATTCAGTATAAGCATTGGATTGGACCGCGGGGTTTTGATTCAGAGCTAACGGTTTTGGAAGTTAAGAGCTCAGAGGAGCCGCGAAACAATGAGGTTTCATGCTTTTTGCGTCAATTAAAAATTCAGCCCATTTCTTTCAGCAAGTATTGCTATTCAGCATTACAGCTGGGTGGATAGTTGATTCCGCTCTCGCTCTCACAGAAGTCCAACTGACTTTTAAATCTCCATTGTTTGAACAAGCGAAGAAACAAGCTAGACAGGCGACATTACCCAAAGACTTTCCTACTCACCTTCGAATGGAGTGGCCAGGAAAATGGGCAACGAGTGATGGGAAGAACTCTCGTGCTCTAGTGCGATATCATGGAGATCTTCCAAAACATTGGCAGGGAGCTCATCCCTCCTATCGAGTAAAAAGCCATGGTGCCTTATTGGGAGGAGTTCGCAAGTGGAGCCTTATCTCCGCCTCGGATAAAGCTTTTAATGTTGAAAGTCTTTCCTGTGAAATGGCCCGATTACGTGGGTTGCTGTGTCCTCGGAAAAAGTGGATTCAACTCACGGTGAATTCTGTGGACCATGGGCTCTACCTTGCCAATGAAGTCTGGAGCTCAGAGACCTGGAAATATCACGGCCGTAAGGAAGGCGCTCTAATAGGAGAAGATGGAAATTGGATAGCTCAAGTGGGAGCGAAGAGAAAAACATTCTATGATCTTGGGTTTCAGAAAAAAGGATTTACTTCCTATCCCCTGCAGTGGAATCCGTCAATATATCGAATAAAGGCCTATCAAGGGGTCACACTTCCTGATGTAGAAGAAAAATGGCGGCTTTTTCTAGAAAGGGCCCCGAGGGATTCTATAGAGCAAATGCAGCTTTACTTAGATGTTAAGAAATTCGCCTCCTGGGTGGCCCTACAATATATCTTTGGAAGTGCCCATGCCAGCATGGGAGATAATTTAAACTGGTTTTTCCATTCGGCTACAGGCCTTTTTGAGCCCACTTTATATGATATCCTCATTGCTCACTGGAATCATCCAACTCCCATTGCGGATCGACTTTCAGGTTCATCGGAGATCACCTCGCGATTTCTTTCGAGTTGTATTGGTCAAACACTTCTCCAAGAGGAACATCAGTTTTGGAGCAAAAACTGGGAGGCCTCTGTAATGACTCCCATGAATGAGTTTTGGTCCAATGAGGGAGCTATAGTTCCCAACGCAAAACAGAGAAGGATAGAATTGATAAAATTGCTTAAAAGTAATTTTTCAGCATTTGGGCGGTGGGTGAAAGGAGTAAAATGCAAAAGCTAATTTGGGTAGTCGTTGGACTTCTACTTCTAACACCTAGTGGATTTGCTATGGTAACCATAGGCCATCGAGGAGTGATGCAGGATTATAAGCCCATGGGGCCATGTCATTTACAACTGCAAAGTGAAAAACATCTTTTTATCGAAAACACACTCGCTGCAGCCGCTGAAGGTTTTAGAAATTTTGATATGATAGAAGTAGATATTCAAGTGACCTTGGATGGCCATCTTGTTTTGTTTCACGATCGACATCTGAAAAAAAATTATGGAGTAGATAAGTCGGTGTCGAAACTTACCTTAGGTCAACTCAAAGAGCTGAATCCTAAAACCTGTTACTTAGATAAAAAAGGACAGCGTCCTCTAGTTAAACAGGGAAGAGGGGAATGGACATTGTTTCAGGAAGTTTTGGCGGCCTATCCCGGGAAACCCATTCTTTTAAATCCAAAGTTTTCACCGGGTCCTGGTGTTGAGGCTCTAGCTAAAGTGCTTATGCCCCTTTCCAAAGATACGTTAAACTCATTTCGATATTTGGGAGATGCAGACGTGTATAAGTTGCTAAAAAAACAGATCCCATACTTAGGAGCGCGATTTTCTACGATTAGAGAAGCGGGCCCTTGTAAATTAGATGTCCTTAAAAATTTAAAGGATATTTCAAAATTACCCTCATCCTGTAGAAAAATGCCGGGTGTAGTTTTTTTAATGAAGGAGTGGGATTGGGCTATTAAGCGAAATCCAAATATGAGCCGATTATTTAAGGAAGCTGGGATAATGACATTGGTGTGGGGTCCCGTTTCAAAGTCTAATTTAGAGGACTTAAAAAAATCTTTAGTCGATTATGTTCTTCTCGATAGGCCCTTATGATGATGTTTTTAGATAACCATGTAAGAATCGAATTCGATCCCAGGCAATCCACAGCGAATCAACTGCCAGATTTTAGCTTAAGTGCTCAGTGGCCAAAGAGACGGCCTGAATCCCCTTTTAAAGAGGCAGTACGATGTGCAAAAAATATAGGTGAAAATCACAGTAGCCTAAAGCTATGTCTAAGTGGTGGGATGGATAGTGAGGCTATGGCACTGGCCTTTCTCGAAGCGGGTATCCCATTTTCCGTAGCCATAATGAAGTTGTCGGAAAATTTAAATCACTATGACATTGAACATGCTGTAGATTTTTGTGACGAGCATCAGGTGAATTATGAGTTCGTTGAAATTGATCCGTTTACTTTCTTGGAAAAAGACCTACATCTTCAATATGACAAAGAATTTTTAACGCTATCACCGGAACGATCTATACATTTACACTTCCTAGAGAAAGTGACTGGAGTTCCAGTTATTGCTGGGCAGCCCTTGCAAATTCATAAAGTAACGGCTCATCCCACCGTAAATAGTCGAGATGCTCGGTATTGGTACTTTCATCGTTACCTTAAGGAGTCGAATCGTTTTGGTATACCTGATTTTCATTTTTATTCCCCTGAGTTTCTCCTTTCCTTTATGTTTCGGCAAAAAGAGGTTTTAGATTTTTCTGGAACATCACCCGTGTTTAGTGAAAGGGCATTTCAATCAAAGCGCAACTCCTATGTAGAAGGTGGATTTCCGCTACGTGAGCGGGCCGCTCGGGTGGCTAAGTGGCATGGGTTTGAAGGGTTACGGGATGAGATCAATCGTAGGTATGGAGATTGCTATTTCCAAAAAAACTATAGAGAGCCGATGCATCGGGAAAGTGGAGCGATTAGATTTTCTTTCTCAGGGAAAACTCTGCAAGCGCCAACGACGGATCTGATAGAGAAGGTTTTGTTTCAGAGGAATCTTAAATTAAAGGAGATAATGAAAAATGATCAACGTAGTGGATAAGCTTAGAGGGCTAGAGCCTCTATGCAATGCCTATATAATGGGATCAAGAGCCTTTGAGGTGAATGGGGAAGATTCTGATTGGGATCTAATGCTGGTCTGGAAAAGAGAAGTGGATCTCAAAAATCGTCATCAACTGATTAGAAATCTTCTTGGAGAGGGTGAATGGTTACCGACAAGGAACCTAGATGAGAACACTGGGCGTACCATATACTTTGATAAATTAGGTGGCGACAACTTTTCCGCAGACTTTTACTCCTACACCGAAGAAGATGTTCGTAAGCGATTGGATGAAGTTTCAAAAGGACAGAGTACAAACATTCGATCGCATACGGCGATGAGTGCTCTAAGTGTAAAGCCGGCTCTCTTTGGCGAATTGGTGTTTCCTTCACGCGAGGAAATTCTTGCAATGTATGATGATAGATTGCAGAGAGCCATGTGGTCGCATTGGTGGCCATTGTATCCAGCCCAAGATTTTCGAAGAATATCTTTAAAGCGACATACTCCTATCCGATTAGGTATTGCGGCACAAAAGATTCACATATTGATGCGGTTGGTTTTTGCCTTAAATAGAGTTTTCGTTAATTCTGGAAAACAAATGGTCGTGCAGTGGGACTTGCTGGATTGGCGACCAGAGGGATATCCGGATGATTGGGATCAATTTTTCCTTCAAGATGGGGAGAAGCTACAATCCGACTTTGTAAAAATAATGGAGAGTATTAGAGAAAAAGCAGGAGACATAGTGGGTTAGGAGTAGGAACCAAAGTGGTCTAAAAAGTTTCTTGCCAACTCACGAGTCCAGTCACTTCGCGAAGCTTGAGCTTTTCTCTTTTCCAAAAGTTGAATATTCACCCAATGTTTCAGCGAATCTTCCGAGAACGAATAGCCAAGGTTTCTCCACGAAGAATTGGTACTTAAACCATCCAAGGTCAAATTCGGAGATACTGGTTTGTTGCCTATGAGTGATTGGCATTCGGAAATGGACAACTGATGCTTTTCACGAAGTTTTGGTGAAAACACCACTTCGAAGCTGGGTCGGTCAACTATCCAGCTTTGTTCAACTAATCTTCCTAAATCAGACCGATTTCGAAAAGTGTTCGGAATTCGATACTTAAAAAAGGGTGCTGTGACTGCAACGTCTTGTAGGTGACTCAAAGATTTACTATGAGTCCTATCTATGAAAGAGAGAATTAGATCTGTATGGTGCCATGGATGGAGACCTTGTGGCGACTGCACGCGCTTAGCTTCACCCTTTTCGCGAACGAATGAATAGGGCCTAACATTTAGAGGTATCAAACCTGTTGGAAGAAGTCTTGCCTGAGTAGAGCCTAAATCGTGCATTTTATGAATCATCTGATTGGCCCAAGATAAATAGGCTGAATTATCGATATAGTTTGGAGCAGAAATCAAAAATTGTAGTTCGGGCTGGATATGTAATCTTGTGTCTAAGGGCCAAATCGCAATATTGACGAAGCCTCTACGATAGCTTTGAAAGATATCTGCACCGTCTTTAAAAAATAAAATCTTAGTTGTGATTTTTAAATCAGTCTCTAACTTTTTTTTAAGACTTTTTAGAGTCATCGAAAGTTCGTCTTGAAAGAATCTCGGTGCGCCAATAGTAACTGCGTCATGATCAAACGTTAGCGCGGCCTGTAAGGGCGTCGATGCACTCATAGCTAAAACTTGTAGAAACGATCTTCTCTTCATATAATAATTATAGGCTTCACGAAATTTTATGTCGATGCGATTTACTTTCTAAGGCCATATCAATAGTAAAGGTGTCTCACAATGAATCAGTTTTGGAAAATCTATGGATCAAAAGGAGACTGTGAAATCCACTCTGGCAGCGGGAGAGAGAACTTCTCTTTTTTTTCGGAGCAGAATCTTGAAGAAAGTTATAGGGAGGCCCGACTAAAATGGAGAAATAGTCGGGGCACTGACCATTGGGCAGGGGCGCTTTGTGAATTCATTAAAAATCGAGGCCTTTGTCCCGAGGTGGATAGGGTTGATTTGGGTGACAGCAATTTCTTTGATTCGGTATTTGATCAATTTCTTTCTTCGGGTCGGATGATTTTTAGAAACCAATGTGAAAATGAAATGCCGAGTCCGGAAGATGGAGATCGGTTTTTCAAGAAGTGTTTTGCTAAGGTGGTAGACTCAATAAAAAACGATCCGCAAAAAACGCACGAACAAAAATTAAAGGTGTTGGCGAGATACAAATCTCGGGAAGGAATGTTTTATATTCATGAAAAATCCATGAACGCACTCAATGAAGGCGAGAACAAAATTATTTCTAGCATCATTCAGCCTATAACAGATTTTGCGAATGCAGTCATTGCCTGTGAAGATCGACTAGGGAGAGCTTTAGAAATAGACCCCATTGTTATTCTATATAAGGCTCCACTAGAGAAGTTTGGCATTCATGATGATCCTGGGTGTATTCAAATTCATCAGTACTTTTATGGGCCACAGATTCAATTTCCTTTGCGAGTTGTTGAGTTGGGATTTGGGGACATAATGATGTACTACAACCGTGATAGAATTCACTCGGTGCAGTTCGGAGATTTAGATTTGCCCACCTGTTGGTCTGCGGAGCCGCATTTTGCTCCGGTCTGTAATGAGCCTCGATTGAGTGTGGCCTTAACATTGCGAACGGTTGACCACTTAGAGGTTCAATCCTAAGCTGGACACCGTGTTCCTTTTAGACGTCATATATCAATTTTTTACTTCGCCTATAGAGGCTCTGCCTTTACTGCTATTTCGTAGTTTGTTTTTTTTCACGTTATTTCTAGAAGGTTTAAAGCTATTTCGATATCGGCAGCTTTACTATGGTTCAGAGGCGATGGTTCCTCCGGATAAAAAACTTGATAAGTGGACAACGATACCTTTGCGATGGGTTAAAAGACCTCCCTCTTATAGGAGTATGTGTGTTCTGCTATTAGTGTACCTTTTTTTGGTGCTTTTGATTATGGCTGGGGTTGGGAATCGATTCCTTGCTATAATACATTTTATATTTTTAATTGGAATTCACGAGCTAAGCCCGCTGTCTTTGAATAATGCCAACAATTACCAACGGGTATTTGCGCTGCTATTTTGCTTTTTTCCTGAATCGGCTATCAGTCTATCAGTGGTGAACTATTCTCAAGATGAATGGGTGTGTTGGGCAGGTAGGCTTATGCAGATTCACCTATCACTGATTTATTTTTTTGAAGCTGCATTTAAGCTTAGGATACGTTCTTGGCGAAGAGGTACATCTGTCGGTTATGTATTGAATAACAATGAATTGAATATACGGAAGGTAGAAGAACTTCCGATTGCAGTTTATAAACTATTATCTTGGGGAACGATCGTGGTGGAGTTCGTGTTGGCTATTGGCCTGTGGTTTCCTCGAGTATCGCTCGTTTTCGTTGTTATTGGTGGTTTAATGCATCTTACCTTTGGTTTAATACTGCCGATTGGATATTTTTCTTTAACAATGCTGAGTTTTCTTAGCTTATTTCTATAGGACTATGATGACGACTTTAGAGGTCATATTTTGTTTTACATATATTCTCTTTATTCTGTCATGGCCCACAATCCTGGATCATAAGCAGAAGAGGGGTTCTGTAATTCGAAGATGGATACAACAATTTGTTTGGGCGCTAGGGCTTCAGCACGGCTATCAAGTCTTTGCAAAAAAGCACCCTGTTGCCGATAGGGAGTTAGAAATTATAGTTAAAATTCGAGATAGGGAGGGCTCTGTTAGTGAAATGCCTTTGAGAAGCTTTTTTGGACCAGCCAAAGACGATCAAATGCTAGTATCTAAACTTTACGTAAAGCTACTTTTGAACTCCGAAAAATTTGATGCTTGCATTCGATGGCTCTTAAATCAGGATTTAGGAGAATGGTCTGAAGTGAATGTCCGAGTGGAGCAAAATATCATTCGCTACGTTTCACCCGGAGTATGGAAGAAAAAGAAATTGGAAAAAGAATACTATTCCTTTTCTTCCGATGCAAAAGGCCTTAGCTAAGGATTTTTTGCTTCTTTAATGATCTCTCTGTTAAGAGCCTTAAACTCCTGCGTGGAAACTTGAATGAATTTTTTTAGTTCTGGTCCTATACTACTTGCGAAAACTTTATTCATGTAATCAACAACTTCCGGTCGAGTTTGGCGAGCCATCTTTATTAACAATTTCTGATACTTATCGCTTATTTTTGCCTTGGCTTCAGCGGCAGAAACTGTACGTCCATTTTCTTTTGCGACTTTTTGATAAAGGCGTGCCATGCGGAATTCAAAATCCACTTCTCCCATAAAGTGTTTGGAGAGAATATCGACGGCCTTTACTTTTTGTGCTTCAGTGAGCTGAGCCATCGACATTGAGGAATATGTCACTAGCGTTGCGAAAAAAAATAAGAGTTTCATGGAGTATCCTTTTCATTGGTTTTGTGAGTTGTAAAAGTTGGAGTGGAGGCGAGAAAGTCTTGGAGTTTCGAGTTAATCTTTTCAAGATGTTGGCTGCATCCGACTTTATCTTGAGTATTCAATAAGGGGGAATCAAGTAGCTGGCGCATCTTTAAGTCCTTTTTATAGGCGAGCTGAAAGGCCTCTTGAAAGGTGAGTGGATGATATCCTAGCGTCAGATGAATGGTATCGTCCGAGCAAGGGAGCGCATGATGCTCCACATGTTTAGGGATATACAATGCCTTGCCTGGAGTCAGAGTATAGTCCCCGTGGCCCTTGAGATGAAAAGTCTTTTCTCCTTGGCAGCCAAAGAGAAAAACATCATAGCTATCTATATGTGGAGGAGCTATAGCGGCCCCATCTTTCACCGAAAAATAGAGATTACACGTAAACCGTGAATTGAAAACGGATGTAAAGGCACTTCTTAAAGCCATGGCATGATCAGACATACTGTCCACGGAATACAGTTTGAGAGAGTATTCTTTTGATTCGAAGGCCTGGCTTAGAGTATTTGGACTCAGTCTCCCTCCGCGCATATCACTGGTCTCAAGGACATAGTCTCTCCGAGCCTGAGTGAGAATCGCTTTGTCTAGGGCGAGATTGCTACGATGAATAAGATCTATATCAGTAGGGAAGAGTCGCTCATTGAGGAGTAGACTCTTAATGTTGTCATTTGATAAGTCAATCCTATCGTCGAAGGTGCGCAGTTGTGGTTGGTCAGAATCTACATCTCCTCCTAGATCATCTCGAAATTGCTCGGCAATTTCTTGATATTTCCGCCCTAAAGTCCTTCTGTTCATTGTCGCCCACTTCAATATTGTTTTGCCTATTTCCTGGTGTTATCATAAGCCATGACAAAGAAAAATGGCAATTCCACAGAATCTAATATGAGTGAAGACCAGGTCTCGGAGTCCAATATTAAAAAGGACTTAGACCATGCACAGAAGCCTAAGGATTCTCCGAACCTAGACTTTGATGAGTTTAGTGAGATGGATGATGAATGGTTAATAGCGGCATGCTTTTTTTGTGGTGCTACGACGGACAGTGGTGGCAGCAAGTAGTGCTTCGGCTAATATTTTTTTGCCTTTTCGCGTTGGGCTGTTCTAGTCCTCAGCAGAAAAAGGTGCTCTTTACGGAAGTTATTGATGGGCAAAAGGTCCAGGTTGTTGATGAAAAGGGTATAAGAGGGCTGTATTTTGGTACGGCTCTGCAGAGTCGCATGTTTCTCAATGATAAAAATTATGGGAAAGGTGATTATCCCGATTACTATCACTTGGCAAAGGTATTGAACCCCAATTTAAGATCAGTGTTTGAAATTGGAATGGGGGGAGGCACCCTAGCAAAAGCTTTTTTGAAAGAATATCCAAGCATTCAATATACTTCCGTGGAAATAGATGGACTTACAGCTCGACTGGCTCGTGACTATTTTCATTTAAAAAATTTGAAAAGGCACAATATTATTGTCGCGGATGGAAGATCCGCTTTAGAAGCAGACAAATCGAGCTATGGTGCTATTTTTATTGATGCCTATATGCCTTTCGGTAATCGAACTTATATCCCCTCGCACTTAGTGACGAAAGAGTTTTTCCAAATGGTGAAGAGGCATTTAAATCCTGATGGAATTTTGATGATAAATGTTGTGGATTCAAGGCCAGAGGTTTCTCAAGTTTTGGTCTCGAAAGTATCGCATACTATAAATAGTGTCTTTCCTCAGGTATTTCATATCCGCACATCCTATAGAAATCAGAGGATTATTGTAGGAAGCCCAGGCTTTAAAGATCATAAGACTTTGTTTGAGAAGAGAGCTCTTGAATTGCAGTCGGGAAACACAATTCTGTCCTACGCAACTCTCCTAAAGAATATGGAGCCTTGGCAGTCTAAAAATGGAGAGGTTTTTGTAGATAGGCAGTTTCCCAAGGAGCCTCAACCACTAACGAAGCAAATTCTTATTCCAACCTCGAATGGATCCGATCAGTCATTTCCTGCTGAGTGATATTTGGCACATGAAGCTCTTTAGATAGATCACAGCTCACAGAGTTAAGAATATTAAACCTTGAGAAGGCTTTATTGGTAGTGATGTAGTACCCTTCACGCAGAACAAAGTAGGTGAGGTAAGTTGCTGTGGGATATTCCGAGCAAAGTATCTTCCTGAGTTTTGGGTTGTTGGGTTTCTCTGAAAAGACACCTCTCACCGTAGCGCGGGTATAAAACCTGTTTAGAAACGGATCACTCATTAAATGACTTTGTCGGGTGCAATGTTTCAGGCTCGCGTTGTGGTTCAGTATTTTCCATTGGATCCCATCGCTTTCTATAAGTAGCAGACAGGATGTTTTATAGTGTTCTTCTCGCGGGTCAGGAAACATGCTCATATATTTTGGCCCGGAAAGCCCCACCACATCTAGTGAGTTTTGCAGTTCCTTTTGGATGTCATTGATTGAGGTGGATAAAAATTTACTGGGAATGCCAATAAGAACAAGCATAACAAAAAAGGCCATCATTCCTCGGCTAGATTTTTGATTGATGGAATTCTGCTTCCAAGCCACCCCTCCAAGAAGAAGTCCGATCATTAATAATTGCCATGTGTAAATAAAGAGCGCGAAAAGAGCCAAAAAATGAAGGGCAATGAGAAGACATGTCCATAGGGGAAGAATGGATTTTTTTCTGAACACCACTAAAATGGGAAACATAAGTTCAATTATAAAAACGCAATAGCCTAATGGGATTAGCGCTATACGGAATGTCTCAACGGGTAAAGCTGTGAGATGGCTCCATGCTGGGTTGGTAAGAGTGCCTTCTAAAATAGAGTATCCCCAATGGATGGAAGGCAGTCGGTTTAAAATTACAATAGTGTAGATAGATGCCGCTAAATATTGAAATGCCAATGGGATGAGTTCTCGCTTACGGGTGAATTCCCCAACACAAATTATAAGGAATACCCAGGGCGCCATGACTCCCGCGCCCCAATAGAAATTGGGATTCCCCTTTAGAAACGTAACATGCAGTACAAAGCAAAGTCCTGCTAGGACCGCTCGGTAGGAATAGTTCTTAACAGCAAATAGGCCAATTAAAGCAGTGAGGTAAGCGATCGATAAAAGCCACCAAAGTGAAGGGGAGGAAGGGAGTGTCGAATATCCCCAATGTTCTGCTGTAAATATTACGTGTGGTGGACGGTGAACGATGTCGTAAAGGTGGTGGGTAAAAAATGCGAATACAATGATCCCTACAGACCATTGATACACACTATCGATGGAAGCAAAAGGATTGAGGCGATCGAATCGAAGCTTACGCATTACTTTATCTATAGCCATATTCTAATTATTCATTTGGTCTTTAAGCGAAACAATCAAAGACCTAAAACCCTACAAACGTAGAGGATAGAGGTCTTTTTGTGCCCGTAGAAAGAGGTGTTTCTTCAAATAAAAAGGCAGCTCTAGGCTGCCCTTTTATCTTAACCCATGAGATTAGGTAAAAACATTATCAGACTTGGGAAATAGGTCACAATAAGTAGGGATACGAGTAAAGCAATAATAAATGGCCAAATCTCTTTTACAAAATCTCCAATAGGTACTTTGGTGACAGAGCATGTGGTGAACATCATTGACCCAAATGGTGGAGTTACACCTCCGAGCATAATATTTACTATCATCACCATACCAAAATGTACTGGGTCCACACCGAGTTTCACCACAACGGGAACGACCAGAGGTGCTACGATGATCAATGCAGCACCACCTTCTAGAAACATTCCAATAAATAGCAAAAACAAATTGAGAAGTGCTAGCATGACCCATTTGTTCTCAGTGATGAGCAGGAGTTGCTCGGTGAGCATTTGTGGGATTCGTTCCCAGTTCAGATAGTATCCAAATACAGAGGCTGAAACGATGATAAGAACTACGGTTCCCGTTCCGTAAATTGTATCTTTTAAAATGGGCTTGATATGCTCCATTTTAAGTTCTTTATATATGAATAATCCGATCAGCGCTGAGGCTAGAACAGCAATGGCCCCCGCTTCTGTTGGGGTGAACAATCCAAATCTAAGCCCTAAGATAATCCCAAACGGCAACGAAAGTGACCAGATGGAATCAATGAATTGAAGGCCAATTTCCTTTTTAGTCGCACGAGATTCTCTGGATGGCTTGTATCCACGTTTTTTGGCAATTAAAAAAACTGTAAACATTAGTGATGCGGCCATAATAATCCCAGGAACATAACCCGCAGCAAACATTTTACCTACTGAGACCTGTGCAATAAGGGCATAGATAATCATGGTAATGCCAGGAGGAATAACAGGAGAAATGGCTGAAGATGCTGCTGTGATCGCTGAAGAAAAGGCTTTCCCGTATCCTCGTTGCTCCATCTGAGGCACTAGAATTTTACTCTGCATGGCTGCATCGGCGTTAGCTGATCCGGATACCCCGCCCATCATTGTACTTAACACCACATTGACCTGTGCCATTCCGCCAATCATATGTCCGGTTAACACATCTGCCATCATCATAAGTTTTGCACTTATACCTGAGTAGTTCATAACAGAACCAGCCATTACGAAAAAGGGAATGGCGAGTAGTGGAAAACTGGCCGTTGCCGTTACAAATTTTTGTAGTACAAACTCAGGAGGCATTCCGGCGTCAAAGAAGGTGAAGTAAAAAATAGAAGCACCAAACAATGCAAAAGCAATAGGGATGCTAGAAAAGTAAAGTAAGAATACAATAATTACTGGTATATAGGCCATGTTACGCTCCCTTACTTTCTTCACCGAGTTTCAAAATATCCGCCTTAATAAATCCAATGGTATGGAAAGTCATAAGGCCAAAACCAAAAATGAGTGCGGAATTAAAAACGGCCGAAGACACTCCAAGTACCGCGGTAGGTTTACTCCAAGAAATATGAGTAAAAACAATCGACATATAGAAGATGTAGCCATTGATGAGTAAAAGGAGAACACTCACAAATAGCCGAATGTACTTTTGAGCCATTTCTGGCATCTTTAGTATCAATACATCTATACCTATATCCATTTTATGCTTGTAAACAGCTGCCGCTCCCACAAAGGTCAACCAAACAAAACAAATCGTCGGTACTTCTTCAGCCCAGTAGATGGAATAGTTAAATAAATAGCGTAATGATACGTTAACAATAACAATAGAAACCATAGTGATAAGAAAGGTGCCGCAAATGATTTCCTCGAAGTTTTTAAGGTAGTATTTTGCTCTATTGGCCATTAGTCTTCTCCTCGGAACGAATCTTAGTTAACTCGTTTTGAATATCATCGTACATTTGCATTTTTACACCAGGTAGGGTTTCAAATAGTTTGACGGTTTCTCTTTCAAACGAGGAACGGTCAATTTCGTTGAACTGAACGCCAAAGCCTTCTAGCTTTTTAACTACATCGGCATGCTTAGATTTTAAAAGGTCCACTTGAGCCTGGGCTTGAAAATCAAATTCATGTTGAATGATTTCTCTATATTTCTCAGGAATCTTTGCCCAAACTTCCGTTGAGATATATACCCCAGCCACACCAAGAAAGTGGTTGGTGTTGGCCACATTGAGTTTTCCGGTTTCATAAACCTTGGTGCCTATGTTGGTAAATTCAGATCCTTCAAGTCCATCCACTACACCTTGTTGAATGGCACTAAAAGTTTCACCCCATGGAAGTGGTGTCGCTGTCGCGCCCATGGCGTTTATCGTTTCGATAAAGAGTTTACTCCCAGGTGTTCTTAGCTTTAATCCTTTTAAATCTTCAGGTGTCTTAACAATCTTACTTGTAATTACGTTTCTAAACCCGAAAATATAATTCAGAGAAAGAACTTTGATTCCCTTTTGTTCAAGTTTTTGAATCCATCCTTTTACTAAAGGGGTTTTGGTGAGCTCAACATACTCATCAAAATTCTTATAGAGCATTGGCCCCACAAGTGCTGTGAACTCAGGTACATAGTCTCCGATATACGAAGGATCTTCCACTGAAATGAAATAGGCACCTCTAGATACGAGCTCAACACCATCCTTATATGTGGCAATTTGACCTTGTGGGTAGGTGAGAATTTTTACGGCTCCATTGGTTTTCTTTAAAATTCGCTCTGCAACTTTTTCCATGGAGATGGAAAGGTCCTCTTTGGGGCTGAACACATGGCTGAGCCTGAGAGTAATGGAAAAGTCTTCAGGAGATTGGGATTTATTTTTACAGCTAAGGCTTAAAAATAGGACTCCTAAGAGTGTCCAATATCCTGTTTGTTTGATGAGTTTGTTTTTCACAATTAGAGCTCCGTTAGTTGGTTCTATTTAATTAAAGGGACGATAGTGGTGGGCAGGTCAGTCATAACTCCGTATACGCCGAGGGATTTCATCAAATCAACGTCTTCAGTAGTGTTTGCGTTCCATACAGCGACTTTGATGTTATCTTTCTCGCATTGATCTACGAGTCTTTTATCCATAGTGAAAATATTGAGCGCCAGAAGATCAGCTCCGGCATCTTTAACTATTTTGGTGGGATCTAAAGGTGTGCCAACCAAAAGGCAGCCAGTATTCAAATTAGAACTGCGATCATTAAGACTGCGGATGAGATAGTGATTAAAGCAAATAACGGTACAGTGTTCGTAGGCATCCAATTTATCCATAATGGATAAAAGTTCCGACTCGACTCCCAAGACTTTACTTTCAATAAAAAGGTGTACGTTATTTTTTATTGTGAGTTGGAGTACTTCTTCTAGGGTAGGTATCTTTTCGCCCATGCCGGCATCGGCTTTTCGGATCTCAGCTAAGGTCAAATCCTCAACTTTTCCGTTGAGATTGGTGGTTCGATCAAGAGTATCGTCATGGAGAACAATGAGCTGACCATCCTTTGACTGGCGAACATCTATTTCAATGCCGTCCACTCCGCAATCGATGGCTTTTTGAATCCCCAGTAGGGTATTCTCAGGCCACTCGTCTTTTGCGCCTCTATGTCCAATCACCAACATGAGTTTTTGTCCTATCTTATTGAATAACAGATACTTAGAGGATTCAGTTTGGAAAATCCATCAATTCAGTTTTATCAGTAAACTATTCACCATGATTTACTTCCTAGATGGGTACATTGGAGTGTTCTGAGTCATTAAAGCGAGTGTTTAATGGTTTTTAGGTTAGGATCTGGGATTTCATTGGATTTTTTTCAAAAGGAATATGTAAAATGAAGAGTGAGTTGGATTCATTACGTATTTAGAAAAAAGACAAATAGGCAAAAATATAAACCTGTAATTCTAATTACGGGCTGTAGTTCAGGGATAGGCTATGCCCTTGCTGAACTTCTTCATGATCAAATGGAGTATCGGGTTGCTATCACAGCAAGGGAAAAGTCTTTAAAAACTCTGTATGACAGATTCGAAGAGTCAGAGCGGTTTATAATCCGTCCATTGGATGTGACCAGTGAAATCAGTCGACAGGAATGTATAGACTCTATTTGCGAGAAATGGGGTTCTGTAAATGTCTTAGTGAACAACGCTGGTATTAGTTACCGAAGTGTTGTTGAGCACATGGATGAGGAGTCAGAGCTTCATCAAATGGAAACCAACTATCTCGGGCCTATTAATCTGATCCGATTGGTTCTTCCAAGTATGCGCCGAATTGGTAGAGGAAAGATTATTAATGTCTCTTCTGTGAGTGGAATGTTGGCTATGCCTACAATGTCTTCTTACAGTGCTTCGAAGTTTGCGTTGGAAGGTGCTAGTGAAGCTCTATGGTACGAGATGAAGCCTTTGGGAATCAATGTAAGCATAATTCAAACGGGATTTATTAGGTCAAAGTCTTTTGAGAATGTCTACTATTCAAAAAAAGCTGAGGTTTGTTCCATTTCAAAGGATCAGGCCTACTGTGACTATTATGCCAACATGACTCCTTTCGTGGCGAAGATGATGAGTCTATCGTTGACCAGTCCAGAGAAACTAGCCAAGTTAATTTTAAATGTAGTTCGGACGGAAAAGCCGCGCCTTAGGATTCCTGGAACTTTAGATGCTTACTTCTTCTATTATTTGCGGCGACTTATACCGCGAAGATTTTTTCATGAAATTCTATTTTGGTGCCTGCCCAATGCTAAGCACTGGGCTAAAGACTACAGCAATCTTAGAAAATAGAAATTCAACTAACGCTGAATATCCACATATTTATAAACATTGTTAATGAGTCCATTGGGTCGATAGCCCACTACATGTTTGTGATAGAGAGCTAAGCGTTTAAGGTAGTAACTCATTGCGCGAGGATGATCAGCGAGTACTAAATCTTCGGCTTTATGGATCAATTGAACTCTACGTTCTCCGGGCTCCATAAATTCGATTTCAGAAAAGAGCTTTTCATACTGCTCGTTTTCGTATTGTGCTGAATTGGGTCCTGGGGGGAGGCTGACTTTACTCAGTAGAAATAGAAAGTTTTGAGGGTCGGGATAGTCGCCTTGCCAGCCGCCAATGGAAAACTGTATCTCGCCATTGCGCGCTTTCTCCAAAAAACCAGGAAATGAATTGGGAACAATCTTTATTTTGATGCCGACCTTTTTAAGACTGACTTTAAAAAATTCAGCCATTTGTCGCGACGAGGTTCCAGAACCTCTCACATCATAAATAATTTCTGGAAGACCTTTACCGTCTGGGTGTCCGGCATCGGCTAAAAGCTTCTTTGCCTTTTCGATGCTGAATTCTGGAATCTTGCTAGTGTCATTGCGAAACCCTTCCAGACCGGGGGTGAGTACTCCTGAAGTGTGTACTCCTAGATGGTTTAGAAACTTTTCGTTGAATACTTTGAAATCGATGGCGTGAGAGACGGCTGTTCTCAAAAACTTATTCTTAGCTCCGCCGACATGAGGATCCTTCATGTTAAATTCCAACCAGAACATAAGTGCTGGAGTGTAGCTATGGAGGCTAATGCCTTTCTTTTTAAGATCGTCAGTGAGGCCCATCGAGGAGGTCATGACCTGGGAGAAGTTGTCTTTAGGGATTCCAGAAACATCAGTTTTTCCAGCCATAAAGTTGAGCCATGCGGGTTGGCTTTCCTTGAAAATATGAAACTCTACCACATCTACCAATGGAAGGGTCTTTCCTTCCAGTTTGGCCATGGCAGGCTCTTTTACTCCTTCGGGAATCTGGGGATATAGCTCCTTACGGTAGTTCATGTTCTTTTTAAGAATAAGTTTAGAGCCTTGTATGAATTGATCTAATACATAGGGTCCGGTGCCAACGGCATTGGTTATTAAGTGATGGTGGCCGTGTTTTTCTATCACTTCCTGGGCGACTGGTGCCGTGAATCCCATGGCCAAGATATGCACGAGTTGTGGGAAAGGTTTTTCCAGTACAATTTTTAGAGTGTAATCATCTATAACCTCAAATCCCTCAACGGACTGTTTTAAAGCCACGGTGTCGGATTCTTTTGAGAGCCCCTTCATAAACAGGTTATATCCTTTTACCTTTCCATCAAAAATCCAAGTTCCAGGAGAGGTCACTTCCGGAATTCCAATGCGCTTCCAGGCATAAATAAAATCTTGCGCTTTGAGCTCACGTGGACCTTTAAAAGCTTCATTAGAATGGAATAGAACGCCCTTTTTAATTTTAATGATGTACTCAAGTCCATTTTTTGAAATTTCAGGTAGGCTTTCCGCAAGCAGGGGTTCAAGGGTAAAGGGACGCTTGTGATAGTTATATTGGTAGAGGCTTTCATTCATTAACGGCATGACGGATAGGGAGATGGAATCATAAGCTCTTGCGGGGTCGAGAGTTTTAACATCATCTGACAAAGGGACTCTTAGGGTTTTTACACCAGTATCAAGATTCTTTTTTGTACAAGAGATGAGAGGTAACAAAACGAGTGTGGTAATAAACAAGGATTTTAATTTCATCGTCATAGCCTTTAGGTAAAAAGTACTATCGATAACCTATTCATAATTTCAGTAATTTACAATGAAGAACCTAAAAAAGAACATCTGCATTGAAAACAAGTCCTATGGTGCCTGATAGCGGATTGGCTCGATCCACTAGAGGCGAGTTTTCAGCCACAGAACTGTACTTCCTTTTTGTGATCTCTATATCAATTCGGTAACTTTCGTTAATCTGTATAGAGTTTATTAGAGTAAAGAATGTAGACGATCCAGCCCTTGAAGGCTGATAAGCTGGATAAACTACGGCCTCATGAGGGCTAACACCAAAAAAATAGTCGATATACTTTTTATTAAACTCACGGTATCCAATTTTTGGAATCAATATCCATTTTTTTTCTAAGACGGGGAATTTGTAGATCAGATAAAGCTCGGTTAATTGGCCAGCATCTTTGCCAAGAACATCATAAAGAGTACTTAAGTGCAAAAGCAAAACTCGCATCCATGGTCCCGCGTACACACCGGGTAGTCTTTCTTGGACGGAGCTTGAGCGATAGGAAAACCCCTTAAACTGAGCGCTAAAGCCCACATCAAAAAGCGTGTTGTCTGGGAAAAAGGTATAAAGTCCCTCGAGGCCACGAAGAGTGATTCGATCTTTTTTCCAAAAAATCAAAGGTGCTGGGGTAAGAGTGAAATCACCGTTTGAGGCTCGATTGTTAACATAGACGTCTTCGTGAAACGATAAGGCAATCCCTAATTTTAAAGGTGTTGCTGGTGCGGCAAATGAGGTTAGGCAGCAAATACATATAGCTAAAAAGAGGAAGACCCGAAAGAGAATCATAGAGAGATTGTATCTTATCCGGGATTAATCCCCAAACACTGGAGCGTCGGAAAAGCCAATGCGCCCGATTAATGGCATTTTTAAAGCAGGGCGTAGAATATCTACTCCAAAATTAAGTCCCAAAAGGTTGACTTCTATGCCTTCACCAAGACCTAGAGTAAGCCCAAACATCCCATAGAGGCTGAGCTGTACACCCGTACCTGATTCTGAAAATCCCACAAAATCACCATCGTTGATCCAATCTTTTCCTACGGCCGTTGGGGGTAATTCCACTTGGAGTTCATCCACATTTCGAATGACGTGAGAGATGAACGTGTTGCTGTTTGGCCCAGGGTAAAGTCTGTAAAATCTCTGATAGGGATAGGATGCGATGGCCGCTTTAATTTTGGGGATGGCCCTTTCGGCGATTTCTCCTCTAAGGTCTGTGATCAAATCGGGATCATTGCCGTACCACTGGCGGTCCGGAAGATCTTCGCTTCCAACCACTGCAGGTCCACCTCGTCGCGCACTCCATCCCAGCACATGATAAACTTGGTATGTGTCGGCACCTTTTTCTTTAAAGGCAATCCATGAGTGTACAGCCAAATATTTGTGCCAGTTAAAAGTACGAGCCGCATAGACTTGAACCACAGCCGATTGTTCTTCGGAGGGCTTGGGGGCTATGCCTACACTATCGCGCGAAGCGGTTCGCCAATCACCGTGGCTGCACCCAGTAAGTAAAAAGAAAATAAAAGCGAAAAAATAGAATTTAGTTGCCATTTAACACCGGTCGCTAAAAGAAAAAGGTTCGGGCACAAAGAACTACATTCGTAGGCGTAACGGTCTTAGGAGTCAATTGGATTTGATTTTACTATTTGGTATTCACTTAAGTTGAAGAGCCATAAGAATACAATCAAAATATTGACCATTGAGCTTACGATAGTTTTTGATGACACCTTCTTGCTGAAAATCAAACTTTTCATAGAGGCCAATGGCTGCTTCATTGGTGGAATAAACATTCAGTTCCAACTTTTCAATGCCAATACTTTTTGATTTCTCAATGGCACTTTTTAACAACATGCTGCCTACACCCTTTTCTCTATAGGACGCAATCACACCCATGCCTAATTGGCCTCTATGACTAAGGCGTGGATTAGGATCACAAGTGACATCACACCAACCGACGACTTCATTATTTAAAAGGGCAAAATAAGAAGGTTGATTGTTGGCAATAAGTTGTCCTTGGAACTCTCTCACCTGATCCAGTTCGGGCGCTTGAATCATTTCTATATGAACTTGCTCGTTGGCCACTTCCGACAGGGCTTTGTGAAAGCTCTCCATGTGCTCCATATCTGCATAAACAATTTGAAATTCTGTCATGGTTCGCCCTCCCAATTGGTCCATTATAAACATTAAAAGGGCTCTGTTGGTAGTAGACTTTGTCTATGTGGTCTAAGCTGTGGATCTCTATCGTAGGCACTGAGGTTTATTCGGTGTGGCCTGGTAAATAGGAGTGTATTTAGACAGATGTCGACTTAAATTCCGGATACGTGTGCTGTTTGCGGGATGAGTGGACAGAATTTCTGGAGGAGACCCTTTTGAGTTACTGGCCATGTTTTGCCATAGCTCCACAGCCCCTCTAGGGTTAAACCCTGCCTTTGACATGTATTCAAGACCCAGTAGATCCGCCTCGCTTTCATGTTTTCGACTAAAAGGTAACAACACTCCAAATTGGGCACCAAGTCCCAATCCCGCCAAGATAAGGTTGTTCTTTTCACTGCGTTCGCTGCCCAAGGCCACCTCAGTGGCCTGGAGTCCCAATTGGGTGACAAGGGCTTGAGACACTCTCTCGTTTCCGTGGTTAGCTAAAACATGACCAATTTCATGGCCAATAACGGCAGCCAGTTGATGTTGCGATTGAGCAAAGTTGAGCATGCCCGTGTGAACTCCAATATTTTTTCCCGGAAGAGCAAATGCGTTGAGAGACTTGTCTTGAAAGATTCTCACTTTCCAGGAGCGTGGATTTTCACCAATGGCGCTAAGCAAGCGATCCGTAATGCATCTTACGTATCGGTTGTCTTTGGAGTTGCGGCTAATGGGAACCTCCTTTTGCATTTGCTCAAAGGATTGGTCACCCATATCTGACATTTGGCGATTTCCCATAAGCAGCAATTGATTACGTCCTGTAGGAGAGGTGGTACAGGCTAAGATCAAAAGAGGCAGAAGGAATAAACTAAAATAGATTTTCATCGGATTTTCTCCTAAAGTGTCGGTCTAGGGTTTGAGGGAGTTTGTGTTTCTGTTGACTCTGTATCGCGCGAAGGTAAAAAGCCCCCGGCTTGCATACTCCAAAGGCGTGCGTAATGGCCATTTTCTTTTAAAAGTGTTTCGTGACTTCCATCTTCTATGATTCGCCCTTCATTAAAAACCAAAATTCGATCCAAATGGGAGATGGTGGATAGTCGATGAGCCACAACAATCACCGTTTTGTCCTTCATGATAGTGTCCAGAGTGTTTTGAATGGCCTTCTCAGTGATGGAATCTAGACTGGAAGTGGCTTCATCCATAACAAGGAGGGGGGCGTCTTTTAAGATGGCACGAGAAATGGCAACTCTCTGTCTTTGTCCTCCAGAAAGTTTAACTCCTCTTTCGCCCACAAGAGATTGGTATCCATCTTCAGTTTCTAAAATAAAATCATGGGCGTGGGCCATACGAGCGGCCTCTTTAACTTGTTCATCTGTAGCAGATGGGTTGCCGTAGCGAATGTTCTCTAGCAGAGTTCGGTGAAACAACACCGGGTCTTGAGGAATCATACTAATCGAGGATCTTAAGCTATCTTGGGTGTGGGTTTGGATGTTTTGATCATCAATGGAGATTTGTCCTTCCTGAATATCAAATAGGCGTAAAATGAGATTTACAAAGGTGGTTTTTCCAGAGCCGGAAAATCCCACCAGGCCCACTTTTTCACCGGGTTTAATTTTGACGTTTAAATTTTCGAAAACCGATTTACCCTCGGCATATGAAAAACAGACATCTTTAAACTCAAGCGCACCATCTTTAGCCACCAGGTCTTTGGCATTTTCCATATCCTGAATTTCATGAGGTTTAACAAGAATCTTCACTCCGTCACTAATATTACCCATGTATTCGAAAAACTCCAAAAAGCGTCGGGACAATCCGCGGGAATCATCTATGATCACCAAAGATAAAGTAGCCACCATGGCAAAGCTTCCAACGGAAATGGCTCCATCTCGAAACAGAACTAGTGCGTAGACGATGGTGCCAAGTTGTAGGATGAGTCCTGCAATGAATTGAAACCAACGCATTTTTTCAAAAAACCACATGGTCTCGGTGGCTTTTTCCACCTCAACGTCTAATTGTTTATTGAGGCGGTGCCTTTCAAAAGGGAGTCGGGCAAAAAGTTTAGTGTTCATAACATTGGTGACGGCGTCCACTATGTGTCCAGTGGTTCGACTGCGTTCTGCTGCAAAAGTTCTTGAATACTTCTGGCAACGGGTAGCGAGCAAAAAAGATATTGATACGTAAACAAACACCCAGAAGGCTAGAAATAAAGCTAAACCAGAGTTCGCGGAATAGAGTAGGAATAAAGTGACACAAAAACTGACAGCGACAGGAAGAAAGTCAAACATCACTGTCCACAGGCCATGGTTTACACCCATAGAGACTTCATTGATTCGATTGGCCAGAGAGCCGGAAAAATTGGAAATAAAATATCTATGAGATTGATATTGCAAGTAATGGTAAATTTTCTCACGAGTCATTTTTCTCAGTCGAGGGCCAAAATACACAAGTAGCGCCCCACTTGCTCTTGAGAAAACCAAAATGCCAAGACACATCCAGGCAAAAAATGAAAGTGGACCATTCAGGTAGTCAAACAATTGATCCTTAGGGCCGTCGAAAGCCACGGCTCCGTCTAAAATTTCTTTAAAAGAATAAGGGATGAGTATCTGACAGGCCTTCTGCGCGATTTCCATAGAGGCCATTAGGCCTATGAGCCATTTAAAACTTCTTAAGAAATGCAAAACGAAGGGCCAAGGTTGGGTCGGGAGCTGCGGAATGGTTCGGGATGGATTTTCCATATTCAATGGCCTCATAAGGATTACATGTTGGTACGACCACTATGGACCGGGCAGAGTTGTCTAGGGATGTGTGGCGAGTCATTTATATACAACACAAATGTATACAAGCGAAGGGAAATCAATGGTTGGCGCTTGGCATAGGATCTGGCATAGGAGGGAAAAAGATACTACAATTTTGTCCGGAGGCAGATATGAAATCGTCAAGACTAACCAAGCCAGTAAAAATCATTGGTTGGCGTGAATGGGTGGGGTTACCTGAGCTGGGCGTAAAATCTATAAAAGCGAAGGTAGATACGGGTGCACGATCCTCATCATTGCATGCTTTCGATATGGTGGTTTTTAAGCGAGGCTCCAAGGAATATGTAAATTTTAAAATACATCCTATTCAAAAAAGTTCTGCTAAAACAAAGCGGTGTGAAGCACGAGTTATGGAGTATCGACAGGTAAAAAGCTCAAACGGTCACACTGAAAAACGCCCTGTTATTCTTACCACCTTAAAGTTAATGGGAGAGGAGTGGCCCATCGAACTCACTTTAACAAACAGAGATGAAATGGGCTTTAGAATGTTGCTTGGTCGAGAGAGTTTCCGCAGACGTTATTTAGTAGATGCCGGAAAGTCTTATTATGGCGGACAGCCTCTTGAGAAAAAATCATCCAGCAAAAAGAAAAAAACCAAAAAGAAAGCGACAGTTAAATGAAGTTAGCAATACTCTCTAGAGAACCTAAAAACTATAGCACAAAGCGCCTTTATGAGGCTGCTAAAAAGCGTGGTCACAAGGTGAAAGTGATGAATACTTTAAAGTTTTCTATTGATTTGGAAGCTGGTAGTCCAGATCTCTACTACGATCAAAAGAGAATCACGCAATACCATGCCGTACTTCCAAGAGTAGGCGCTTCAGTCACTTATTTCGGATCCGCTGTGGTGAGACAGTTTCAACAGATGGATGTGTTTTGTGCTAACACGGCGGATAGTATTATCAATTCTCGGGATAAACTGAGAAGTTTACAGATTCTTAGCCGACATAGGATTGGTATCCCGGCTACAACCTTTGTAAAAGACAAGCATGATGTTATTCCAGCCATTGAAAGAGTGGGAGGGGTTCCTGTTGTTATTAAACTTCTCGAAGGAACTCAAGGGATCGGGGTGATTTTAGCCCACACTATAGAAATGGCGACTTCCATAATTGAATTGTTACAAAGCCAAAAACAAAACGTTTTGATTCAAAAGTTTGTAGCTGAGAGCAAGGGGAAGGATATCCGAGCTATCGTTGTGGGTGATGAGGTTGTGGCTTCCATGCGACGAGTAGCTCAAGGTCAAGAATTCCGAAGTAATGTTCATCGTGGTGGGCGTACTGAAAAAGTGGATTTAGATCCTGAGTATAAAGAGACGGCGGTTCGAGCCTGTAAAATTTTAGGTTTGGGAATTGCTGGAGTGGACATGCTAGAGGGAAAAGACGGTCCTCAAATCATGGAAGTCAATTCTTCTCCCGGCTTAGAAGGTATTGAAAAGTGCACACAATTGGATGTGGCGGGAGCTTTTATCGATTATATGCATTACCGGGTGGACTTTCCCGATATTGATGTTCGTCAAAGACTAAATGTGAGTCGTGGTTATGGAGTTGCTGAGATTTCTGTTCCAAAAGGATCTGCTTATGTGGGAAAAACCATTGAAGAAACAGGCCTCTGGGAAAGTGATGTTAATGTTTTGACTCTGCATAGTTCTGGTAAAGTTGTACCGAATCCAAAATTATCTCGTACGCTAAAAAATGGTGACCGGATGCTTTGTTTTGGTAAGCTAGAGTCTATGCGAGGATTGGTGCCTGAACGTGTTAGGAAGCGTCGGCGTCCAAAAATGAAAAAACTGAAAACCCAATAGTGGATTTTGAATAGGTAAGTCCGAGTCCTTTATGGCTAAAAGAAATGTGAATATTCTTAAAATTGGTACCGAAAAAATTCGTTTAGGGGAGCGTAAGAAATTTCAACTAGAAGTTGGCTCCCTATATGACTACACAAAATTGAATATACCCATTGAGGTGATTCGTGGCAAAGAAGATGGGCCAACGCTCTTTATATCGGCGGCCATTCATGGCGATGAAATCAACGGGGTGGAAATATTAAAGCGGCTCTTGCAAAGACCAGTGTTAAATCGCCTAAAAGGTACATTGATAGCAGTACCGGTGGTCAATGTTTTTGGTTTCAATAATAAATCCAGATACTTGCCTGACAGAAGAGACTTGAATAGATCTTTCCCAGGGAGCTCTAAGGGGTCTTTGGCATCTCGTCTGGCTTATATTTTTACAAAAGAAATCGTTAACAAGTGCACTCACGGTATTGATTTACATACGGGTGCCATTCATAGATCGAATTTATCACAAATTCGTGCTTGTTTAGATGATCCAATCACCAATGACATTGCCAAACAATTTGGTGTTCCCGTTTTGATAAATTCTCAATTGAGAGATGGTTCTCTTAGAGAAGCCGCACGTAAAAAGAATGTGAAAATGCTTCTTTTTGAAGGTGGGGAAGCTCTAAGGTTTAATGAAAATGTCATTAAATCTGGCTTAAATGGCTGTCTTTCTGTGATGAGGTATATCGGAATGTTGCCTCCAGTTCGTTCCAGTTCTGCTTTAGAAAAGCGGCAAGCAAAGGCCTATGTGGCCAAGGATAGCTTTTGGGTGCGTGCTGGACACAGTGGTTCCTTTCGCAGTCGTAAAAAATTGGGAGATTCAGTAGTCAAAGGTGATATTCTAGCAGTCATTTCTGATCCCTTTGGAGCTCAGTCCGTGAATATTGTGGCTCCAGAAGAAGGTATCGTAGTTGGCAAGAGTACAATTCCTTTGGTGAACCGCGGAGATGCTGTTTTTCATGTGGCTACATTTAGAAATGTTAAAAAAGTGAAAACAGAGTTGGATCTATAGAGTCACTTTTTTCTATGTAACTTTTGATCGGTTTTAGCGCAATTCTATGCAGGAGGGCGCTATAGCCGTGAGTATTCCGTTCGTTCCACTATCTAAACTATTGATTTTCCTTACCTTAGTCATGGGTTTTAAGAGTGTCGCGGCTATGGAGCTCCAGATTAAAGAAATTCATATCAAAGGAAATCATCGTACAGAGAGTTTTGTGATTGAACGAGAGCTGGGATTCAAGTCCGGAGAGAGGGTTGCACAGGATGATCTTGAATTAGGTATCAGTAATATTCGAAACACAAATCTATTTTCCTCCATTAATTATGACGTAAACGCAGATGGAGAACTATCCATCTTGGCGGAAGAGCGCTGGACCACGATTCCTATTTTTAAATTTTCATCTGGTGGTGGTGTAGATCAAACCATAGCGGGAGTTTATGATCCTAATGTTTTTGGCAAATACATTGAACTCGGCACCCAGTACGAAAAATTAGGAGATATCGAGAGTGGTGTAATTTGGTTTAAAAATCCAAGGTTATTTAATCAGAGAACCGGTATCGATGTTCAGTTTTGGGAAACCAATAGGCTCCGCACCATTTACGCTCAAAACTCAGAGGATTTTGAAATTGAAAATGGCTTTGTAAGGGAGAGGACGAAGTTCTATTTAGGGCTAATGCATGAATGGAGCCCAAGATTAGTAACCAAAATGTTCTATGAATATAATGATGATCGGTTTTCCAATGAATTGGTTGGCGATGAGATTAGAGATGAGGTGACAGATTTAATTTTACCAGAATCCACGATGTACCATTTTGTGGGATTAGGATTAGATCTTGGAAGGATCAATTATCATTCTTATCGCCAAGATGGAAGCTTGTTAAGCATTGATCTGAAAGAAGGTATATCCTCAGGGGAAGAACGCAATTTTACACAATTTGACCTAGAGTTTAACCATTACAAAACCATTTGGGGGCGATCTACGTTTGCCCAAAGATTTATGCTTGGGTTTAACGATTCGCCTGCAAAAGAGTATTATTACTATCTTGGGGGGTTGGATAAAGTCCGGGGATATTCGGATAATCGATTCCTAGGCCGATTTTTTTGGTTATCAAACACTGAGCTTCGAAAGCCAGTTGTAGAGAATCCGAACTATGTATTGCAGGCCACCGGGTTTTTAGATCTTGCATCCGTGGATACAAAGTTTTCCAATCTTGCAGATGCCAGTGGTGCTAGTGTTGGTGTGGGAATAAGAATTATTTTACCGAAAGTTTATCGGTTTGTATTGCGTTTGGATTATGCATACCGATTAGTAGATGAGGACGATCAAAATATTAGCTTTGGTGTGCAGCAATTTTTCTGATGATATAAGAAAAATGTTGAGACAGTGTGGAAGCCAAAATTTAGTTTCTAGTTTTAAGGCAGAGGAATCACCCTACATTAGTCTAAGTGTGTGGATATAAGTAGATAACTAGAAATTATGGTGTTGAGGAGCAAACGATAAAACCTCTTTAAAATTTTAAAACAGTTACGGCCGGTTTGTGTTTAGGATAGAATATCTCTTAGTAAATTGCAGAGGAGATATATCTGAGAAGCCTCGTTGAGTATTTCACAAACCGACCTGTAGTAGCCAATGTAATGATGTTCGGAATGATAGCTATGGCTATTGTCTTTTGGGATCAAATTGGTAAAGAAGAAATGCCAGATTTTGCTATGGAGTCCATTCGGATTTCTATTCCCTACCGGGGAGCTTCGGCCGAAGATGTGGAGTTATTTGTCACAAAACCAGTGGAGGAGCAACTTAAGGGGATCTCCGGATTGGATGAGGTGAGTTCAACCTCATCTTATGGATCGAGCTCATTTCGAATTAATTTCGAGGCTGGTACTCCAAACCTACAGGAGAAAATACAGGAAGTGAAGGATGCGGTCGATGCAGCTGAATTTCCCAGTGAAGCCGACGATCCTACCTATCGACAATTTCGAAGTTCTGAAAAAGCCATCATTGATCTGGGTTTTTATCTCGAAGACAAAGAGATACTAACGGTAGAAGAAAGGGCTCAGTTACAGCATTTGGTACTAGCGTTTAAAAACAAGGTTTTAAATTTAAAAGAAATAAGTGGTGTAGATACGAGTGGATATCTAAGGCCTGAATTGCAGATTAGGGTTGAGCCGGAGCAATTGAAATCCTATGAGGTTTCCATGGACCAGGTGAGAAGCCAGGTTGTTGAGAAACATGTTCGGCGACCACTGGGGAGTTTGCAAGATAAGGGTGAGTCGGATGTCACCATTGTTTCTGAACTCGATAATATTGAAGCTTTAGAGAATGTTATTGTTTCTAGCGGTTTTGAAGGGCAACAGGTAAAGCTGGCTAGAGTGGCAAAGGTTGGACATGGTTTCGAAAAAAGTAATACGATTTACAAAATTTTTGGGCGTGAAGGTGTTATTTTAAATCTGACAAAAAGTGCAAGTGCTGACATTCTTTCTGCGCAAGAGTCAGTGGTGAATTTCGTGCACCAGTTTGCAGAGGATAATAAGGATTCGGGGTTGCGGATCTCGATGATGGATGATGAGTCTTATGATGTTCGAAATCGCCTAGAAATCATTGGTGCCAATGGGTTAATTGGTTTTTTACTTATTGTAGTGGTCTTGTTTCTATTTCTTGATTTTAAGTCAGGAATTTGGGTGGCCATGGGAATTCCATTTTCTTTAGCTTTTACACTAATTAGTGCATTTGTGTTGGGTTACACAGTTAACAATATGACTTTGGCGGCCATCATTGTGGTTTTAGGTGTAGTGGTGGATGATGCCATTATTGTAGCTGAAAATATTTCGCGAAGGATGACAAAGGCAGGGCCCGAAGGTGCGGTTGAAGCTACATATAATGTAATTCATCCGGTCATTGCGAGTGTACTGACAACCTGTATTGCCTTTGTGCCACTCTATTACTTCAGTGGTCGGTTTGGATTGCTGATCAAATACCTTCCACTAGTGATATTTTTGATGTTGGCTGCAAGCTTGATCGAATCCTTTTTTATTCTACCAAGCCATATGGCGCATGGTTTGCCTTGGGACCGATGGACGAAGAATAGAGGTGAGAGGTTCGCAAAGCGGCGAACTGAAATTACCGAAAAAATAGAACGTTCTTATAAGAAACTTGTTCGATCTATTTTAGATCAACGAAAATATGTCTTTTCTGTATTTCTGCTGCTGCTGGTGGGATCTTCTTATCTCTATAGTAATCATTTGAAGTATTCAATGTTTCCTCGAGAAGAATCAAAGGATTTTAGGGTCAAGGTAGTAGCTGCAGAAGACCTTAATAGATATGAGATGGCCCGAAAGGTCCGAGAAGTGGAGGACGTATTTGCCAAGCATCCACACACAGTAGGTACCATTGCGCAAATTGGACAAAGTCGTAGAGGTGGAGAGGTCCGCGAAAATGAGGCCACTTTAAGAGTGGAGGTGGTTCCACGAGGAGAGCGTAGTGTGTCACTCAATAAGATGTTTGAGCAGTGGGAGAAGGAGTTTGAATCTCTCAAAGGATTTGAACAGATTAAGCTGTTTAAGAGCCGATGGGGATCCGATAGTGGAAGTGCTATAGCGATTGAGGTTCAAGAGAATAATGATGTTTTACGCGCTCAAATTGCAGATCGTTTACAGGCGGCTATGCAGGGAGTGAAAGGTCTCTCTGGTGTTGAGATAGAGCGCCCTAGAACAAAAGATGAGATTCGCATGAAAATCAATACGGATGAAGCCAGTCGATTGTCTGTTAAGTACGATCAATTGTCTTCTGTTCTCCGATCTTACATTGAGGGAGACATTCTCTATACGCTTAACTCTGGTGAAGAGGAAGTGGATGTGCGATTAACTAGTAATACTGAGTCAAAAGATAACTCAGAAGATCTATTAGATTTGACCGTAGCAAATACCAGTAACTATTTGGTGCCGATTCGACAACTCATCAATGTGGAAGTTGGAAAGAAGCCCTCAAACATACAGAGGGTAAACTATAAAAGAACCACCATGGTTTACGCGGATTTGGAAAAGAACACAAGTATAACGCCTCTGGAAATAGCGGACCATCTTGAGGCAGATGTGTTCCCCAAGGTTCTAAAAGGTGCTCCTGCAGCGACACTGCGTTTTCGCGGAGAAGTGGAGGAATCAAGGGAATCGCAATCTGAGTTTGGACTTTCCATATTAACAGTTCTGGTTCTCATCTATATACTTTTAGTATTCCTATTTGATTCTATATGGACGCCTTTTCTCATTGGAGCCATTATCCCTTTTGGGGTGGTCGGTGCGACCTTTGCATTTGCAGCTCATGGGATTGAGCAGTACGGCTTCTTTGCCGTTGTTGGTATTTTGGGAATGATAGGGGTAATTATAAATGACTCCATTGTTTTAATAGATAAGTTAAAAAGTAGTATGGATTTTACGGAGGGTTCTCTAGATAAGCTATTTGATCAAATCGCTGAAATTTCGTCTACACGATTGAGGGCCGTTGTGGTGACAACATTAACTACTGTTGCAGGTGTTTTTCCAACAGCCTATGGCATTGGAGGATATGATTCTATGTTGGCGGAAATGATGATGGCTATGGGATGGGGTCTTCTTTTTGGTATGTTTATAACTTTAGTTTTAGTTCCATGTCTCTATAGTTTGGCAGTGCAGATTAAGCGTTTTGCGGAAGGAGCTACCCAGTGAATATAAAATTTATTTTTTTAGTTCTGCCGTTTGTTTTGGTCAATAAGGAAAATGCCATGGCGATGACCATAGGGGAGTTTATTCAGCAGGCAGAGAGGAATGATCCGAATTATCAAATGATTGTAAATGAAAATCGGAAAAAGAATTATGTCGTTGATGAAGGATTGCCTAGCAGAGAATTTCTCATTTCAGTGGAAGCAGAAAAAGGAGTGTCTAGCGAGGACGATGATGATACGGAGACAATAACAAGCTCCATTAGTAAAGACATTATCGAAACCGGAACCAGTGTTTCTGTGAGCCACACTCAGTCACTACAACCAGATAGAGAAGAAGACGTAACTGAGATCCGCTTGGAACAAGACTTAGTTAAGAATTTTTTAGGAAGAGATGTTCGACTTGAAAAAACCTCATTGAAAAATGAGGTCGAAGCGATTCATGCAGAGTCCCTAGAGCTGTATGAGGAATATTTGAATGAAATACTGAGTGAGTTTCTCGACTATCAGCAAGCGAATATTGATGTTCAACTCTCGCAGGAGGCGATGAATCGGGTTGAGAGATTAAAATCAAATGTTCTTCAAAAGTTTCGGAAGAAAATAGCGTCCCAGTCCGATGTGGACCAAGCCAGCTTGCAGGTTCTATTGCGTAAAGAAGATCTTATAGAGAAACGTAGGATCTTTCAGGAAAAAAAGGAAACCATTGCTGAGATATTGGGGTCGGCCGAGAATTTACCTCAATCTGAAAGTTTGTTCGAAAAGATTTTTACATTTTTTTCTGAAAAGAAATCTGAATTACCTAAAATTGAAAACCTGCGATCTACTAGAGCTTTGGAATTACGGCGACAAATTGCCGATAATGACTTAGTTCTGGCTAAAAGAGATACACATGCGAGTTTACGGTTTGTAGCAGGCTACGACATTGATAATTCGGAACGCTTTTCATCAACAGTGAACCGAGAAGAGACTATTTTGGGATTAAAAGTGGAGTTACCTCTTTGGAACACTACGGGGCAAGCCGGCATAAAAAGTGCCGCCAATGCATCTGCAGAATCAGCAATAAATTTGCAAGTAAACAGGAAGGATAAGTCGACTTTAAGGCGTCAACTACTTGTAAGACTAGAACAGCAAAGAGATCAACGTGAACTGAATACGGAGAAGGTTCGTCTTGCGAAGCGAGTTTATCAGGCCGAGTTAAAGCGTTATAACTATGGTAAAATAAGCCTCACCGATTTAATGGAGTTAGAATCCAATATTGTAAACTATAGATTGGATCAACAAGCTGTAGAAATCGAGTACGGTAAGTCTATACTTAGTTGGTTGGAGCTGAATGATCAGCTTTTGGATTTCAGAAATTCAGTGGCTGGAAAGTCTTTGGACTTTTAATAGAGTCCTCCTTGCCAATGATTTTAACCAAGGGAATCAATGTGTGCTTTCAATGAGTTGGCAACATGTTGAATCAGAGGCTTGTTTTTTTGGGTTTTCAGAAGGCTCAATCCAATACGGTGACTCCCAAAGCTTGTGGGAATGTCAGAATCTACCTTTACTTTAAAGAGTTTGTTTTTTTCATACTCTCTTTGGGCCACCTTATTTGGAAGGACAGCCATGCCGACGCCTTCGAGACAGAAGCTGTGTGCAATTTCAAAATTCTCTACTCGATGAATGACAAGGCCCTGGGTGAGGTTATTTTTTAGCAACCTTTCTAGTGGCATTCCATTTTCAGAAATGGCCTTAGAAAATAGAACAGTAGATATGGGTTGATTATGTGATTTGCGAATTTGATACTCCTTGCCTTTTTTAACAAGGTCATCTGTTCGGTTGGCAAACTTCTGATTGCAGAAAAAAGAAAACTGATCGGAGTAGAGGTATTCGACATCCATTTCATAGTTACTTTGAGGCTCAATGGTTAAGGCTAAGTCAATTTTATTAGCAATCAATTGGTCCACGATAAACTGACTTCTACCTGTAATTATTGACATGGATATATTGGGATCGGTTTTTGAAAACTGATGATAAAAACCGGGCCACATATAGCGCGCAATACTATCATACACACCAATGCGAATATGGCCTTGGAGCACACTTGTGCTTTCCTCTATTTCTAAGGTCAGTTGTTCTGCACTTTCAATGAGGGTTTCTACGAATCGAAGGGTTTTTTGTCCTTCTTGAGTTAACACGATTCCTCTTCGGGATCTTTCAAAAAGTCTGTGTTCTAAAGCGTCCTCAAGAGTCTGTAGTTTAACACTCAGGCTGGGTTGGGAAATATTTAGTTTTTCCGAGGCTTTACGTAGGCTTCCCTGTTCGGCAATGACTTTGAAAGCTATGAATTTCTCTAAGTGATCTAGAATATCAGAGGTTCGCATATCGACTCGCATATATAGTTTAATACTATCATTAAATTAGTAATTATATATTTCCTATATATCACTAAATCAAGGTAATTATTTTGTAACAGGTACCCATCAGGTACTTGTTAAACGATGGGAAGAGAAGATGAACTTGGAAAACTATAGTGAATGGGGAAGTTTCAGGGATATTGAGGGAGAGGATGCTACCCGAAGGTCCCAAGAGTTTTATGAGATGATTCGCACTCGAAGATCTATTCGGCAGTTTTCCACAAAAAAAATCCCAGACAGTGTTATTGAGTCGGCTATTCTGGCCGCCGGAACGGCTCCCAGTGGTGCACATAAGCAGCCCTGGTTGTTTGCTGTAATTGAGAATCCCGAGGTAAAAAAGCAAATAAGAGCAGCCGCAGAAGAAGAAGAACGTGCATTTTACGAACGAAGAGCGAGTGAACAGTGGCTCAATGATTTAAAGCCACTGGGAACGGACTCAGACAAACCTTATCTAGAGAGAGCTTCTCATCTCATTGCTATATTCGCCAAGCTAAAGGACGAAGGCGACGGGGATAGTTTCGGAAGGACTTACTATCCTATCGAATCCACATGTATTGCCACTGGAATTTTAATCACTGCTTTACATAATGCGGGGGTAGGGACACTCACTCATACTCCCAAGCCACTTAAGTTTTTAAATAGGAGTTTGGGCCTCGCTAGTCACTATCGTCCACTTATTTTATTGGTGGCCGGCTATCCTGAACAACCCGTTTCAGTTCCAAGATTGGAGCGCAAATCACTGGGTGAAATTACAAAATTTTATTAATGAAACAATTAAAAGGGGGAATATAATGAAATTGTTTACATCAATACTATCAATAGGTCTTTTGGTTGCTGGAATTGCTCGTGCAGAACGGCAGCAAGAGACTCAAAAACATCTTTATAAAGTCACTTTAGTTAACCTAACTAAAGGTCAACCTTTCACTCCACCAGTGGTAGCGGTGCATGCTCCCGGGCATAGTGTAGTCCATTTAGCTCATGAGGCAAGCCCGGGCTTGGCAGCATTAGCCAAAGATGGTGCCACTGACCTTTTTCAAGAAGAGCTTGAATACGATAACAAAGTGGTTCGGAGCGTAGTGGGTGATGGCTTTACAATGCCAGGACTTACTTTAGACGTTACTGTGGAGGCGAATAATCCGCGTTATAAGCTCACTTTGGTAACCATGCTAGCTAGAACGAATGATGCCATCGTAGTGGCAAAGGATCTTTCATTAAAGTTGAGACCTGGGCAAAAAGCAGTTTACTTGGCGAACACTTATGATGCGGGTGTGGAAGACAATACTGAGCTCTGTGCTCATATTCCAGCACCTCCATGCAACAATCCAAATGTTGATGCTGGAATTGGTGAAGGATTCATTCGTCCTCATGAAGGTTTACTACAGGTGGGAGATTTACTGCCAGAAAGAGATGCTTTTGCTAACAACACTGCAAAAGTCATAGTTGAGCGCATTCAATAATTTTTTCTCTAAAACTTTGCACGAGTTTTCAAAGGACCACTTAATGTGGTCCTTTTTTAGTGTTCACCGTCGGCCTCTTGCATTTTACTAAGAACCCAGCTGATGGTCTCAGAATCTATATCAGCAGATTTTAGTAACCTCTTTGCATTTTCGAAGTTGTCAGAGTCAACGGCCTCAAAAAAATCATCCAAAACTCCCACTTCAGCTAACTTCTCTAAAATCAAAGAGCCTTCAAAATTTAAATCACTCATTTTATAATTCCTTAATTTTCAATAGCCTTTAAGGTAGCTCCTTCGTTCTCATCAGGGGCCTGAAAAATAGATTCCATATAGTCAAACATCCCTCGATCTACATTCATGGCAAAAGTCTCTCCCTTTTCTCCATTTCTCTTTTGCACACGATCCCATCTTATTTCCGGATCAATATTTAAAAAATGGGTTTCCACTTTATAGCCCTTTTTCACAAAGGGTTGGATAAAACTTGCCCTATGGTCTTTAGTAGAAAATCCGAGATCGAGTAGGCTATTTTGTCCTATTTCTTCGCTTTTAAAAGCGATGCTACGAATCTTTTCTTCACATCTTTGGATACGTTCGACATACCACTGCTGATTCTCTTGAAACCATTTGATATCGGGATCTTTAGGCATGTCCTGCCAATAGAGAGACCTCATCCACTGATCGATGGAATAGACGAGTCCCGGCAGGTCATGAGCTAACTGGTTGGCGTAGGTGGACTTGCCCGCTCCGGTAGAGCCCGCGATAAGTATGATCATAATTTGGCCTTCTTTTGAATTTAATCTTCAAATAGGATTATAGGTTCCCAACCCTTGTGGAATCAAATACTCTGTGCTTATGAAAATAACGCTGTCTCGCTGGAAAGAGCTCTTTAAAATAGCTTGGCCACTTATAGTGGCCAATAGCTTTTGGACACTACAGATGACCATTGACCGGGTATTTCTGGGTAACTACTCCACCGAAAGCTTGGGGGCGGCGATGGCTGTTATGGCTGTGTTTTGGACGCCCATGGCACTGCTTCAGCAAACAGCCTCCTATGTGACCACCTTTGTGGCACAATATTTAGGTTCAAATAAAAAAGAGTCTATAGGGCCGTCCCTTTGGCAGGGGCTTTATTTTAGTTTTGTATTTGGTTTGTTGTTTCTTTTGCTGAATTTTCTATCTGAAGACTTCTTTAAAGCTATAGGTCACAGTCAAGATATCCTCATACTTGAGGTACAATACTATAATTCGGTGGCATTTTCCGCGCTACCCACTGCTTTGGTTGCAGCATTCAGTGGTTTTTATACCGGATTAGGTAAAACCCGAATGGTGATGGCCATCAATGGAGTGGGCCTTATCATTAATGTTATTTTAGATTATCTGCTCATTTTTGGTGAATTCGGTTTTCCGGAACTGGGAATTGCTGGCGCTGGATATGCCACTTCATTGGCCGGTTATGGCAGTGCTGTGTTTGCTGCGTGGGCCGTGTTCAATAAAGCTTTTGAAAAAGAGTTTAAAGTATTGAGTGGATGGAAATTTGACCTCAGCATTATGAGTCGCTTTATAAAGTATGGTTTTCCTAGTGGGATGCAATGGGCTCTTGAGGGATTGGCATTCACTGTTTTTCTAATGATAATAGGTAGATTTCCCAATGGAGATGTGGCACTGGCAGCCACTAGTATTGCGGTCACTTTAATGATGCTGTCAGTATTGCCGTCAATGGGCGTAGCCCAGTCCGTAATGGCCTTGGTGGGCCAACATTTAGGTGAAGGTCAGCCAGAAAAGGCCGCCGAGTCAGCGATGACCGGAGTCCAGATGTCTTCGGCTTATATGATATGCGTGGGTTTAAGCTTAGTTCTTATTCCTGACTTTTATTTGTTCTGGTTTGAAAACAAACAGAATCCGGAGTTGTGGGGTCAGGTGGCGGAAATGTCTAAATACCTCTTGATGTTTGTTGCTATGTTCACTTTGTTTGACAGCTTTAATTTCAATCTTTCTTTTGCATTAAAGGGAGCTGGAGATACAAAGTTTGTATCTCTCGTGTCGTTAATTTTGCCCTGGCCGACCTTTGTAATCCCAACCGTTTATATTTCACACTTGCCAAATGCCACCTATGTGGCTTGGGGGTTTATAACTTTTTACATTACGCTCTTGGCTCTCATTTACTATCTGCGGTTTCGGCAAGGTAAGTGGAAATCTATGAGTGTCATAGATAACAACTGAACCCCTTCGGATCATGAGTTGAAACACTAAGGTCCTCTCTCATATTGACTCATTTAGAGTTCGTACTTGTTCCTCAGATTTTTATGAATTCTAGAGAGTTGTATCAAAACTCTCCAATTTCAACTTTGCGAGAACTTGGTTTGATTCCATCTGGAACGTCTTATTTTAAAACACATTACACTGGATAGGCTTTACCTTAGAGTTAAAGCTAAAGTCCTGAATTTTTTTGTCTTTCTGTTTAACGCGACATGTATGCGTCCGATAGGAAAAAGGTCTAGGCCGCAACGAGGAGTATATATAAGTGAGCAAGAGTAAGGCGTTAAAGTTAATCCAAGAAGATTTCACCGTTAGACCAAGTTCTGTACAGGGGCGAAAAAAATTAGTTCGTCAGGACAGATACGATGTGCAAAATGACGAATGTTATGTGGAGCTATTTGGTAAATCATTTAAGGTTTTGGATCTTAATAGTTTTGGTGTGGCATTGACTTCCGATGAGCCCATTGAGGCAGACATTTTAAATAGTGCACCCCTTGTTTTCGAAAATATTGAGGTGGGGCAGGTGAACTTAACAAAAGTTCGCCACGAAAAAGAGGAAACGGGAAGTTATAAAACGGCTTTCGAAGTGAGTGGTGCGCCCATTAATACAGAATATATTGAAGCCATTAAATCTTCTTTTATGGTGATAGGGCAGCACCAAGAGTCGCTGAAAAAATTCGAAGCCATTCCAAAAGAGTTCAAGGCCTTAGTGTTAGATGTAAAGGACTGGTTAGAAGGAATCCAGAATTACACCAATTCTTTGCAGTCCACTAGAAAGTTCACTTCTTCAGAGGAAAAGAAGAACTTTGAAGACGCTGTATGTGAAGTGCTCGCAGATTACTTTAAGCTCAATTTTACGAAAGCCTATGGGGGATTTACATCACTCATGAATCAATACGATGATGCGAAAATTAAATTGTGCTTTGAATACTTCAGGTCAAAGTTGAACGAATTATTGCATCAATCCATTTTCGCTGACCGGTCCTATAATAAGCCATTGGGATATGCTGGTGACTTTGAGATGATGAATATCATTTATAGGAGTGAAAACTTTGGGGAGTCCCTTTTTGAAAAAGCGCTGCAAAGGTACTATGTGCAAGAGCCTGCGGCTCGAGCGGTAAAAAACAGAAGTGTATATTTAAAAAATAAAATTAAGCAGGAAATTTTAAACAGAAAAGACCAGCAAGTTATTAAATTTTTAAGTGTGGCCTCCGGTCCAGCTCGAGAAGTTCAGCTTGTGGTTCAGGATCCTGAAGTTCAAGAGTTTCTTCACAAGGTTGAGTTTCATTTTGTAGATCAGGATTTATCTTCGTTAAAACATGCTCAAAATAAACTACATGCGTTTAAGAAATCAAAAAAATTAGAGTATGGATTAGTTTTTCATAACCTGGCCATTAAAAATATAATTGGCCGGGGCTTACCAGAATCGGACTTTGATATGATCTATTCTGCAGGTCTATATGATTATTTTACGGAGCCAGTTGCAAAAATGAGCAACGAGAAGCTTTACCACGGACTCAAAAAGGGAGGGCGTCTTATTATCGGTAATTTTAGTATGGATAATCCTGATGAATGTGCAATGACCATGGCATTAGACTGGAAACTCATATACAGAAGCGATGACGAGATGAAGAGTATGTTTGCCCATCTTCCTTCTGAGGTTGATATAGAGAAGGAAGACGAAGGGGTAAATCTCTTCGCTAATTTAATAAAGTGATTGGTTGAAATGAAGCAAGAGACGCCACCATCTGTATCTGCTTTTGAGGAAATCCGGCGCAAAGAAAAATTGGATGAGCTAAAGGCGGTATTGGAAACCATTGGAAATAAAATGGTTTTCCCCCTCTATTTTGCCTTTTGGGTGGCAGACGTTCTATATGTACCTCACCTAAAATGGGAGTTTTTGGCTTTAAGGGCGACAATCATTCCGACCAGTTTAGTGGCGTTGTTTTTCATGCGTAGAACGGATTCTTCGGAGGCGGCAGAGTATATTACAATCTGTTACGCGGCTGGTGTGGCGCTTCCCATAACAATTATGACAATTATGTCTGGAGGGCAGACCTCTCTTTACTATGCTGGTCTGAATTTGGTGGCGGTAGGTGCTTTGTCCTTTCCTCCACTACGAACACCTCAATTTTTGCTGGCCCTCATCGGAGTGTTTTTACCTTTCTATATCGGTGTATTGCTATTCACAGACATAGCTGTAGGAATAAATCGTCTAGTGATTAATAGCTTCTTTGTGGTAGGGACAGTGACGATATGTTTTTTAATCAGACACTTCAATGAAAAACTAAGGCTTTCAGAGATAAGAATGAAGTTGAATCTTCAAGATGAGTTGGTCAATCGAGAGAACATCATTTTACAAAAAACGGAAGAGGGGATTAAATTAAGGACATTAAGTAATCAGTTTAGTCCACAGGTTGTCCATGCCATTAAAAATAATGAGATTGATATTGAGGGACGGGTTCATAGTGGCGAAATCTGCTGTATATTTATAGACATTGTAAACTCGACGGAAAGGGTTGCTAATATTGATGCCAGTTCCGTTGATAAAGTTATTTCAATGTTTATGGAAGATGCAATCAAGGTTCTTTTAAAATATGACATCACCGTCGATAAATTTTTAGGGGATGGGATTCTAGCATTTTGTAACGATCCCATTAAGTATTCTGATTACCATGAACGTGTTGTGCATTCCGCCCTTGAGATTATTGAGAAGATTTCCTCTAGAAGTGATGAGTATCAAAGTTATTGGCTTAAAGATTTAGAGGTGAGTATCGGTATTGCTTCTGGGAGTGCCAATATTGGTTTCTATGGATCGAGTCGATATTTTAAGTCATACACGGCTATAGGGCCTGTCGTAAACCTGGCTTCTCGATTGTGTAGTGAGGCAAGACCCAATCAAATTTTAGTTTCAAGTGACGTTGTCAATAAATTAGTTAGTTCGGAGTTTGAAGTAAAAGCGATAGGTGAAAGAACTTTAAAGGGATTCGAGGGGGAAATCCATCAAGTCTACGAGATTACAGGGTGCTCTGAAGGTGAATTGGTTTCTTTTGATATTCATGACTGTCCGAAATGTAATTCTATTTTACATCTCACTACTGATGATGAGGGAATCTATTTATTTAGTTGTCGAGAATGTGGCTTTCAATTAGATGACATTGCAGATGTCGATGAAATTCCTAAAGCGAGTTAATTAAAGTCTTTTAATAGAGGATAAAATAAGGAAATCCGAGTGCCTTCATTTTTGGTTGAATCGATAGTGAGATGTCCTTCAACTTCTTTGAGTCCCCTCTGAATCATGCTGAGTCCCAACCCAGTACCTTCAGCCTTTGTGGTAAAAAGAGGTTTAGTGACTTGATCGATGATATCTTCTGGAATGCCAAGTCCGTCGTCAGCTACAGAAACGACAACCCAACTTCGGCCATCTTTTTCAACAGTTTCACAGTGAACTTCAATGCTACCAGGTCTTCCCTTTTCTACAATGGAGTCCCTTGAGTTGATTATCAAATTAAGAATAGAGCTCTCAAAAGTCGCTCTATGGGCGTCAATGAACAAGTCTTCTTGGGGTGGCAAAACAGAGACTTCGACGCTGAATCCAATGGGTAAATTTTTAGTAATGTGCTCGATATCCTCTAGCGCTTCTTTGATTGAAATCCATTCCTTTTGTAGGCCCTTTTTTGAAACGTAGTTGAGTAGAGAATCTGATAAATTTTTTGCGCGATCGAGAACTCTTTTCGTCGAATTTAAGTATTTTTCTCTGCCAGGCTCAACACTCTTTGTGAGTTGACCAAAGTTTCCATAAAGTAACGAAAGAATATTATTAAAGTCGTGAGAGATGCCGCTTACAATTTGCCCAACAAGCTCCATTTTTTGAGACTCTTTTAACTCATTTTCCATCAATTTTTTTTCGGTTATATTGCGTACAACAACCAATACTTTAGATTCTTCTAAAAATGTCATTCTAGCGTCAAAATATTTAACTTCATTTTCAAAATCCAAAGTGTACTCGAAAGTAGATAGAGTTTTCTCCCTTAGAGTCTTTTCGATATTTTTTAGAGTGAGTTCAGCGACATCTTTTGGGAGTAAATCCACAACGGATTTTCCTCGTATTTCATCAGGAGAAACAAAAAGGTCATCGTCAAAATTGGAATGGAAATCTATATGTATGCCGTTGCGGTCCAGCACAAATATTAAATCCGGAAGAGTGTCCAAGATTCCTTTAAGATATTCCATTCCGTTGTTCATAGCTAAAAGTTTTCCCTCTTAGGAACAACAATACAATGATAAATTATCTCTATGCAACAAAACAGTGAGTCGGGGCTCCTAGTTGCTAGAGTTCTTGACAATCTCCAAGAGGAGAGAGTCCACCTTATTCAAAGCAGGATGGTTAAGGTTATGTCGAACGCCTAGATATCTTTGAGAGTTATGGTAGATATGGGTCTTTCCCTTTTTTCCTGAACGAATTAGGATTTTCTGAGGAAGATCGATTCCAATTGTGTTACTTTTAATCATAAACTCTGTTCCCACCTTTGGATTACCAAAAAGAATGAGTACTGTTTCGGGGAGCTCTTTTCCCACTGACTTCGCATTAGCAGAATGATCTATTACACTAAACAAGCGGAGACCACGCCGCTTTATCTCAGCCTGAATGGAAGAAGATACTTCTTCGACTGTCTTTTCGCTCACGTTCTCAACTAAGTTGTCGTTTACGGTTGCGGCTTGGGCAATAAGTGCCTGAGGAAGAGTTGATGTGAAAATAAGAAATATTGCAATTTTCATTAAAGAACCTCCGCTTCATATATCTTCGAAAGTGTAAGGCAGGAGAATTATATTATCAAATATACATTCTAGATTCACTGGGTTATGAATATCTAAAGTGATGGAGAAGTTCAGTGAAAGAAATAAATGTTGGCCTTATAGGTTTCGGATTAGCTGGTAGAGTTTTACATATGCCATTCTTGCAGAGTCACCCTGGGTTTTGCATTACAGATGTCTACTCCAGTCAGGTAGATTTGATACAAAAGGAAATACCAGGCTGTAGGGTTCATCAAAGTCTGGATAGTCTTCTCTCTGAGTCGTCATTAGGTTTAGTTATAAACTGCGGGCCGAATGAGACTCATTTTTCCTATGCAAAAGAAGTTTTAAAAGCGAATAAGCATTTGGTCATTGAGAAGCCTTTTGTAAACACTGTCGAGGAAGGTTTAGCTCTCATAGAGCTTGCAAGGTCAAAGAATAAAGTTTTGACGGTATTTCATAACCGCCGTTGGGATGGAGACTTCTTGACGGTGAAGGACCTTGTGGCGTCTCGTAAACTGGGTGATATTAAATTATTTGAGGCTCGGTGGGATCGTTTTCGGCCTGATTCTGATTTGGCGAAGTGGAGAGAAAAGCCAGCTCCTGGAGCAGGGGTTCTATTTGACTTAGGCCCCCATTTGATCGATCAGGTTCTTCAATTATTTGGACTTCCAAAGAGAGTATTTGCAGATATTGATTCTTTGCGCGATTCCAATGCTGCGGATGACTACTTTCATCTGATTTTAGACTATGGAAGTAAAAAAGTAGTTCTAAGAGCTTTTACTTTTGCAGAGGGGACACCTCGGTTTGAAATTTGTGGCAGTCAGGGTGTATTTAGAAAATTTGGTGTTGATATTCAAGAGTCTCAATTGCGTGAAAAGATGAGCCCACTGGATGCGGAATTTGGAGTCGATCCAGAAAGTTCTTGGGGTGAGCTCATCACTTTTAAAGATTCGGGCTCTAACGTTTCTAAAATGGAAACTCATCATGGGAACTACATGGAATTTTATAATGGGCTATACCAATCCATTACAGAGGGAAAAGAGGGGATTCCAGTGCCGGCAAAAGAGGCATTAGAAGTGATTCAAATTATTGAGCTGGCCTTTCAGAGTCATCAACAGGGCACTTGGGTGGATTTTGTTCCCCTCGATTTTAAATAGTATCTGTTGCGATCCATTCCATTTTCAAAAGAGCTTTGTTGCTAAGTGCAGTCCGTCCCTATTTACAGGCGCGAATTATATTTACAGTACAATGTATTCCACCACTTAAGTAATGCATGAGATTGCCGTTAACGTAATGGGGTTGAATAGATGTGGCCTTTATCACTTCATCAGTAATACTCTGGAAAGCCTGGTTGGCTTGTCGAGCGACCACAAGATTTTCGCCTATTAGAATATTGTTTATTGGATTAGGATTTATGCTTCGAGCATAATCTTGATCTGTTCCGTAGTCTGACATTGGGTTGGCAGGAGCGAAGAGTAAAGGTAGAGGATTGGAAGGTACTGAGCATCCAAGCTTGCTGTTTAACTTTTCTTGCAAATGTGAAAGGCTTTTTTGGATGAGGTCTTCGTACTTCATATTCGCATCCAGCAAACCGCGACACAAAGGTTCACTTTCATTAATTGTCGAATGAGAGAAGCAATCAGAGAAGTCGGTTCGATTATATTCATCGCTTAAAAATAGATTTTTCTCATAGTAGTAAGATGTCAAAAACTGCTCCCAAGATTGGGTGTTGTTAAGCAGCTCTATCGCTAATTTTGGAGAGGCATAATTAAGCATAAATGGACAATTTTTATTAATTGGATTGGGCAGGTAGGAGAACAGTTCGTCCACGTGTCCTGTCTCAAGCCAGTTAACATTTATTGACACAAGCTCCTGATGTTTAAATAGATTGGCTAACTTGATTTTAGTTGCAGGAGCCATATTGTCGCCAATCAATATAAGGTGACCCGGATAGGATTCAATATTTCCGCCGTAATCACCGTTTCCAAAATCCTCACCGCGTCCAAGCGGTTGCTGTTCCAATGGGGATTTACAAATGAGAGATAAGGCAGGGGGAAGTCCTTCGCCTTCTCTTTCTGTATAGGGAAGATCTAGGAAGAAGCTCTCTTTTTTCTCGAGATCGAACCCAATCTCCATATAGTCTTGGGCCCATAAGGTATCGTCAGAAGGGGTAGGAATCATATTAACCAAAGACCGTAAATCTCCCTTAGGAAGTTCTTGCAAGGAGGAATGACTTATCTCCACTTCATTTCTAGGTATCAGTAGATTGAGCCTAGGAGCGGGCTGCCTAAGATTAGCGAGCTGGATGAGCTTTTTAAGCATCTCCATATGGTCTCTGTCTTGAGTGTAGCCAAAAAAAATACCTCTAGCTGGATAGTGGCGGGGGAGTAGGTAGGCACCTTCTTTGAAAGGGCAGTCAGGTAAATCTGAAATGTGATTATTTTGACAGTAGTCTTCCCTCGGAAGTGGTGACTTAGTTTTAGTTGGCTCTTCATTGACGAGGATGTAGGCGGTCCCCAATCCAAATAGAATAATGAAGAGTAAACTTATATTAATTTTTTTCGAAAAGGCCATCTCTATACTCGACACACAGTTTGGTCGACCTCTATGTGCCTCATACCCCAATGCCAGGTAAAACAGCAATCTTTTTAAAAACTCTGACTTCATTTTCATAGAAAAGCCAGAGCGGTTAAATAATCTCTATGGATTTTAATCCATAGGCTGGCTGGTGTGGCGTATGGGTTGAACGAATTTCACAGCCTCGGACTCTTTCAGGGGGATGTTGATATGGCTTCCATCCCTAATGGCCGAAAAGTGTGGGGACATAATCTCAATATTACTTTCCCTAAAATTGTCTTGAATGTTTTGGTGTAGCTCTGAATAGACTGAGGCCATTTTGCCGGCCTCTTCTGTAAAGGCATTGATTTCGTAGGACACATAGAAGTCATCCAAACTGGTTTGTAAAACAAATGGTGAGGGATTCTTTTTGATGCCTTTTACTTTCAAGGCGGCATCTATAAGAAGTTTATGTACAATTCTCCAATCCACGTCATAACCAATAGTGATAGTGGAATGCAGAATAAGACCTTCTTTTTTTGAAGCTGTACTATAATTCACTAAGTGATTAGATAAAACCATCGCATTGGGAACAGTGATATCCACATTTTTAGTGGTTCTCACTCGCGTGACGAGGAGGGTCTTTTCGACCACATCGCCGGTGGTTTCTCCAATTTTAACTCTATCACCAATCTGAAAAGGTCGCATATAAGTTAAAACAACACCACCGACAATATTTGCAATGGCAGATGTAGAGCCGAGCGACAGGAGGAGACCTACGAATACGGATACTCCCTGGAAAGCGGGTGAGCCCGAGCCTGGTAGGTAAGGGAAAATCACAACCAACACGAAAGCAAAAACCAAAAAACGAACTAGTTTGTAAGTGGGTTGTGCCCACTCCGGATAAAATCCGCTGAACTGTAGAGATCCTCTTTCGATTTCAGAAAATACGAACCGAAACATTCGGAGTAAGTAGCTGGTTAGGATGACAATAATGGCAATGAAAAATAGGTTGGGAATGTAATCGATCAAGACTTTTGCAATATTGCGTAACGGATTGGCTACGTATCCAAATATCTTATCAGCCCATCCCGAAGTATAGGGAAAAAAGCTGAATACGAGTGGGATATACATATAGACCAAGAAGAGGACAACGAAAATTCTAGTGATCTTTACAAGTGCTACCGTGAGGCCGACGATTCGAGAAGATGGTAATATTTCATAGGATTTTAACTTTACAGAGGGGATATGTTTTAAAGACCATCCCTGAATAGCATTGAGTATAATGGGGAAGAATCGAGCAATAAACTTTAAAAGAAATAGAAGTATTACAGTGGAAATCAATACATAGGAGATAGAAAGACCATATTTTCTCCATGAGTTCAGCTTTCTTTGGCTTTCTATAGTTTTAACAAGTTGGTTTTTGATATTCTGACTCAACACCTGCCGTTGAAGAGCTACGGCTTTTGCATCTCTATCAGTAAGCGTAACAATAACCCGATCGCCGAGCATAACATTGGTGGAGTTTTCGAATTCTTCCGTGGTGAGTTGATTGATATCAATTCGGCGGTCTTTGGCTAAACTGGAAATCCGCGCCTCTAGTGCTGAAACTCTCTCCTCCAGGGAAAAGGCGCCAATACCATGGTGGAGCTCAAACAAGGTCGTCTTGCCCAGATTTACAGGCTTTTTGCCCAGTGCGGGTAAGTTAAAACTGAAAAATATTACTATTGTAATCCAAAGAAACTTCATGAGAGTCTACTTTCTCCAATTAAAATACAGTTAACAAATGGCATATTTATATTTCTATTTTTCCAAAGGATATAACTACATCCATCGAAAATTTAAAGCATCTTTTAGTCGTCCCCTCTAGTAATTCTTTTTAATTTCATCATTAATCAGCCACTTTAAGCCATCAGGGCTAAAATCATAAAGTTGGCGACCATTAACAAAGAAAGTTGGAGTGCCTCGTACTTCAAGAGTCTTAAGGTCCTTGGTGTCTTGATCAATCATTTCACTTATTTTTTCAGACTCCATATCCGTTCTCAATTGATCCATATCCAGGCCAAGCTTTGGTAGAAGTTCAAAGATGAGGTCGGGGTTAGGATTGTGATGGTTTCCCCATTCGGGTTGTTTTTCAAACAATAACTCTAAAGCCTCCCAGTATTTACCTTGAATCCGAGACGCTTCTAGGGCTCTAATGGCAATCTCGGAGTTTCGGTGAAAAGCCGCGTAGCGTACGACAAAGAGAACGCGATCTCCAAATTCTGCCAGTAGGCCCTTAACAATAGGGTAAAAGGCTCGGCAGCTTTCACATTCAGGGTCCAGATACTCAATGAGAACCACTTTTGCATTTGAGTCTCCCAGTTTTGGCGAATGACTTCTGACAAAGACTTCAGAGTTCTCGGAAGCCAAAAAATTAATTTTTTCTTTTTGTGCGGACTCGAAATATTTCGAGGCAACGGTGTAGCCCACTACTAGAACGACTAAGATTAAAGCAAAAGGTAAAAATTTATTTTTCATGAGAATAGTCCTTTTTAATTAAAAATAAAAGTAAAGCTAAAATAGTAAAAGCGATAAAGGAAAGCATCGGAATCGTTATGAACCCGAAGACATTAATATATACTGTTGAACAGGAAACTCCTTGTACGCAAGGAGATGCTGATTCGGGAACGATTTTATAATGGAGTAAGTTGTGGTAGGTGGCTGTTAGCCATCCTAGGGTAACTAAAGGGGATGCAAAACTAAATGTGGGACGAGGCCCTTGAAAGACGCCCACAAAAAATATCAATGTTAGTGGATACATGAACACTCGTTGGTACCAACACAATACACAGGGAGGAAATCGCATAACCTCACTAAAAAAAAGGCTTCCTAAGGTTGCAATCATGGCCACTGTCCAGCAGCTGTACATGTAAAAAGTTGTTTTCTTTTCTGTGGTCATTATTAAGTGAGCCGTTTTTTAAACAATTGAATCGTTCGTTGCCATGCCAGATCTGCAGCATCCTTCTTATATCTTGGTGTGGAGTTATTGTGAAAACCATGTTTGGTATCTGGATACACAAACATTTCATAATCCACTTTATTTGCTTTTAATGCCTTTTCGTAATCCTCTTTCATCGCATTCACTCTCGGATCATCACTGGCATAATGTATCAGCATTTTAGCTTTTATATTTTTGACTTCTTCCAATTTGGCTGCACTTCCATAGAACGGAGCAGAGGCTAAAAGGTTATCTTTCAATTCGGTAGCTAAATAGTTAGAAACGGCTCCGCCAAAACAAAAACCAGTGACTCCTAATTTTCCATTGGAAAGGTTATGATTTTTTAAAAAGAGTGCCGCGTTTTTCATATCTACAAAAATTTTATTTCGATCTAATTGTTTCTGAAGTGCCTTCCCATCATCATCATTTCCAGGATAGCCTCCAACAGGATAAAGTGCGTCTGGCGCAAAGGCTAAAAATCCTTCAGTAGCTGCTCGTCGTGCAACATCTTCGATATAGGGATTTAGGCCTCTGTTTTCATGAACAATGAGCACCGACGGGAAGGGACCTTTTCCGACGGGAGCGACCAGATATCCCCGCATAAAATTATTTTTAGAATTACCGTCCTTTGAGGGGTAGGTGACATAGTTTGGCTTAATGCGTTTATCCGTAAAAGAAATGGTTTGCGCTTTTGCGTAATTGGGAAGGAGAGCCATAGCCATGCTGAATCCGGCACCACCAGCTACGCTAGTTACAGCAGCTCGATCTAAAAACTCCCTTCGACTCATTTTTGAGTGGCAATATTCGTCATATAGGTCAAAAATTTTAGGGTCAATTTGTGTGGATTTCATAGTGAGCCTTCCTGTTCCTTCGATGGATGGATATTATACTATCAAACGTCATAGGAACTAGGACAATTTGGCTCAAAAATAGGGTTTTGTCTTTCCGCATAAAGCCAATGCTTTACCAAGGCCTCTTTATCCCAAGGTCGAACCGATATGAGGCGAAATATTACGAAATCTTAATAGAGAATAGGATCGAACTTTGTTATTCAATAACGGAGTAAAGTAAATTAGAAATAGTAAACTTAAAATTCGAATATTTATATGGCTAACGAACCCAGTATTGAACAGCTTAAAGTTTTTTTTGAAAATGCAAACGGCTTGTTTTGTATTGGTGATACTAATGGCTATTTTAAACATCTAAATCCGAAGTGGTCGGAGTTGTTGGGCTATGGGCTCGACGAGCTCTACAGCAGACCCTATACAGATTTTCTCCATCCAGAAGACGTTCAGTCGTCAATAGAAGAAGCTAGTAAATTAGCTTCTGGTGGTCATGAGACTGTTGGATTTAAAAATCGTTACATAACCAAATCCGGTGAAGTTGTATGGCTTCAATGGACAACTCGCATAGTAGATGGGTTGTTGGTAGCGAATGTTGTGGATAATACTAAGTTGGAAAATGCATTGGCCGAGATTGAAGAGCAAAAGGCCCTACTGGATGGAGTGGTGCAGAACTCTCCAGGAATGGCATTCCAAGTGTCTGTGGATGAACAGATGAATGTTAATAACCTATTTATAAGCCAGCAATGTAATCAGATATTTGGAATCAACGTAGATGAATACTTGTCTAGACAGCCGAGTTTATTTGATTTAGCTGATCGCAAAGGAGCGGAACGGCTAAGGAAAGCGATTATTCAGAGTCGAGCGACAATGAGCGCATGTGAGTGGCGCGGTGATATTACAAACTACAATGGAGAGCAGAAAAGTATATTCCTGAAATCGAGCCCGAGGTTGATCGAGACGGGTGAAATCCTGTGGAACGGTGTTTTAATTGATATTACAGAAATGGTCCAACTGGAAAATGAACTTGAAGTGGAAAAAAGGAAACTATTTCATGCCAGTAAGCTGGCCTCCATTGGTGAGCTATCGGCGGGAATTGGTCATGAAATTAATAATCCCCTCGCCGTTGCGAAAGGCAATATTGAAAATTTAAAAAAACAATTAGCGAATAAGTCGATAGGTTGCTCGGAGGCCATAGGTAACATCGAAAAGGCATTAATTCGCATTGAGAAAACGGTGGCCGCTTTAAGGGTCTATTCGGGTGAAAACCTCAATCGCGCCGACCAGGTGATCGACTTAAACGAGGTGCTGGAGAAATCACTGAAGTTGCTTACTGATATTTACTTGTTAGATGGCATTTGTATTTCATCTCAATTGAAGGCTAATCGGTCGAAGATTTTGGCTAACGAAGGAAAGATTGAGAGAATTATTGTAAGTCTTCTGAGTAATGCTAGGGATTTTGTGGTCAACCAAGATTATGGAGAGATAATTGTTTCAACTCGAGTTGATGAAGATCAAATTATTTTTGAGGTCAGAGATAATGGCGCCGGTATACCGACAGGTAAACTAGATAGAGTTTTTGACTTCTCTTATACAACCAAATCTGGGGAACAAAGCGTAGGTCTGGGATTACCTTTAGTGAGAGAGTTGGTGGCTCAGCTGGGAGGTCAGATTGGCGTTCGTTCCAAGGAGAATGAGGGAACTTCCTTTTGGGTTTCCTTTCCACTCTATACAGATTTGAGAAAGCCCATTTCTTCAGTTCAGATGCCCCTGCAGGAAAAAGGCAATTTAGATGGTCGAATTTTGGTAGTGGATGATGAAGAAGGAATTCTAGAGATTTTGGAGGATAATTTAAAAGATCTAGGATTGAGTCCGACATTAACTACGGATGTTGAGGAAGCCTTAAATCTTATTGCTGCCCATGAATATGATTTTGTACTCACTGATTTCAAAATGCCTAAATTAAATGGTGGTGAATTTACTAGAGAGGCAAAGACGCGGGCTAAAGGTAAACCGAAATATATTTTGATGACAGGCGGTATTGATGGAAGGCCGGGTTCCGCCATGCATAGTGAAATATTGAGTTTATTTGATGAAGTGGTCACAAAGCCGTTTACAAATGATGATCTCTACGCTGCATTTACTGTTTAAAAATTAATGTAAAGGTAGGTTGTTTTTGATAAGCTCGTCTTATGTTTAATTTACTCGCCTTACTTGATGATATTGCTGCCACTATGGATGACGTTGCTATTATGAGCAAGGTCGCAATGAAGAAGACCAGTGTACTGATGTCAGACGACTTAGCGGTTAATGCCGGTGTCGTAACTGGTGTTCACCCCAGCCGCGAACTACCCATGGTAAAGAGTATATTTCTGGGTTCGTTACTTAATAAGGTCTATGGGATTTTGGGTGTATTGTTGTTGAGTTGGATTTATCCGCCTATGATTACGGCCATTTTGTTTTTGGGTGGGATTTACCTTTCTTTTGAGGGCGTTCATAAGATCGTCGAAAAGTTGATATCAAAACGTAAGGACGTCGAAGTTGTTCGGAAGTTGGTTACGGAAAAGCAAAAGGTTCAAGGGGCCATTAGGACCGACCTTATCTTGTCTATAGAAATTATAGTTTTAGCTAAATCCACTCTAACAGGTGATTTTTTAGTGCAGCTAGTTACCCTTTCGGCTGTGGGAATTGTGGCGTCAGTGATTATCTATGGTTTGGTGGCACTGGTGGTGAAAGTCGACGATTTTGGTCTCTATTTGATAGGCCGGGGACAGGACAAACTTGGACTTTGTTTTGTAAATTCTATGCCATACATAATGCGGGGGCTTGGTATTGTGGGTACAGTGGCGATGCTGCTTGTGGGCGGAGGAATCATCGCTCATACATTTCAACTTCCCGAAGTTTTCAATGAACATCTTCAAAACCTTGTAATAGGTCTGGTTGCGGGCCTAATTTGCGTAGGACTATATGAGTCAAAGTCTCTGTTAATCAAAGGCTAGAGAAACTTTATAAATGCGTGACGAAAATCCCTGAAACTGGTTATAGTGGCCTAACTGGAGAATATCGACCTATGCATGACTTAACTTTTTGGCGCAAGAAGCTCCTTCCCTATACAAAAAAATCTGATGCGATTGCTTTTAGGCAAATTATTGTCACTTTGATACCCTTTGTAGGCCTTTGGGCGGCTTATATTCACTTGGTGGAACAGTCCATTTGGTACTTCATACCCTTTTCGTTTGTAGTTAGCTTTTTTATTTTAAGATGTTTTGTTCTGATGCACGACTGTGGACACAAGGCCATGTTTAAAACCATGTGGATGAACAAATTTTTTGGTTATCTAATGGGAGTTATTACGGGGATGCCTCAGGCGGTTTGGTCAAAGAATCATGATTACCACCATAATACCAATGGCGACTGGGTAAAGTATGGGGGTGTTTTTAATATTATAACTACTCAAGATTATGCTGCGCTTTCAGATAAAAAGAAGAAACACTATTGGTGGTATCGCCAGCCAATTATTTTAATTCCTGCAGGATTCTTTTATGTCCTTTTCAATCCCAGGTTCAATTGGGCTGTTGGAATTCTAGTTATGCTCGTAAAGCTGGTTAAAAGCATTATTACACTTCAATTTTCTAAAGCCGTTGATGACTTTCAGAAATGGGAAACTAAGTTTTGGAAATCAAAGCAAGATTTTTGGCATATGACATATAACAATCTGCTGCTCCTTGCTATTTGGGTAGTGATGATTCAGTGGATTGGAGCTTTGGAGTTCTTTGCACTTTATGTTGTTTCGACTTCACTTTCTGGAACTTGGGGTATCTTATTGTTCACGATTCAGCACAACTTTGAACATGCCTATGCGACGGACACTCAACATGTAAATCACTACCGAGCGGCATTGGAAGGCACAAGTATGTTGGTGCAGCCAAGAATTTTTAATTGGTTTACGGCTGATATTGCTTACCATCACCTTCATCACTTATCCGTAGCTATCCCTAATTATAGATTAGAAGCTTGTCACAAAGAGTGGGAGCATCTATTCAAGGATGTAAAGAGGGTGAAGATCACCGAACTGCTGACGACCTTCGATTACATGTTGTGGGATCCTCAGCTACAAAAAGTGGTTTCCCGAGAGTCTATACTAAATACCTGATTCATAAGTATTAAACACCAATGGAAGTACTTAGTTTGGTTGTTGGCTAGACAAGGGCCTGGTATTAAAATGCAAATATGCTATATGCGCCTTGCCTATTTTTATGCAAGTGATGAGAATAATATAACCAATTCTCTTTAGTTTATTGTATAGCCAAGGTGAATAATTTTGAATATTCGAATTGAAAGAACTTTGCCAGGCTTTGGCTTGGCCATAGTAACGATAAACCTCATATTTAATATTTTAGGATTCGAGATCTTGTCACGACCTTTTGGCGCTATGGGTACAATGACGCTGTTAACGAGTGTCTCTATGGTGTTAGTTTTTCTGACGTCCTTCGATCGCTCTAAGCTAAAAAATGTATTAGGGGTCATTGTAGGCTTACAAGTTTTTTCGGTTGTTTTACATTTTATAAACTATTCTTCGGATATTCCATTCTTACAGCCATCATCCTTTTCCACTATTGGATTTATTTTAACTTTTACTTTTTTTAAATTTTTAGCCTTTAAGAAGGTAAAGGTCTCCGCATATGGTGGGGGAATTCTGACAATCATGTGTGTGACTTTTCTCTTTGGCTTTTTGAATGATGAAATGTTTATACTTGGGGTGAGCAGTGACCGAATTGGAGTTGGTCTAAGTCCATATACTTTTGTCTGTTTTGTATTGATGACATCCATTTATTGGGGTGAGAGAAATAAGTTTGTATCTCTAGAAAACCTAAGATTGAGCTATTCTCCAATTTGGACATTCTCTCTTTTAGTGGCCTACGCCTTTTTAAATTTTCTGATAATTTTTTGCCCGGCAGAACATGTAGCTTTTTGGTCGATCCTTATCCAGGGACTCTTTTTACTCTTATTTTATAAAATGCTCGTAAAGCCATTTCTACATGAACAAGGGGACTTGGTTCAAATGTGTGCTTGGACGAATCAATTTAAAACGAAGGACGGCGAATGGGTCAGTCAAAAGGAATTTTTTGAGTCTCTTGGTGTTGATATCACACATGGAATTGCACCAGAGGCCGCAAAAAAATTGAGAGAAAAAAATCATAGTAAAAAAGTATAGTTAGGACCACTTTAAGAAAACAATCTTCTTAAGTGTCTTGACGAATCCTTAAAGACCCCTGGCCATTTGTGAAGCTGTGAAAATTAGAAGTATAATTAGTATAACTTCAATAAGATTTATCCGACCTATGGTTTTTAAAGTGAATAAATCTTGGGAATCGATAGTCTTCTTTTTACTCATTCTCCATCTAATGAATTTGATCATAGGATAGAGTTCTAGCAAAAAAATGAAAAAGAAGAGCCCCATCTTTATGAAAAACCATTGATTCTGTAAATAGAAGGCGGTGCCTTTTTCGAGCCCACCGAAGGCTCTCAAAAGTCCCGTGACAATCCATAAAAGTGCAGCAATTCCCCAAAGATTATCTCCTAAAAAAACAGGTTTTACTGACTGATTTGGTTTTGCGGCAATTATAAAATATTGTCTAAGTACAAGGCCAGCAAACCCTATAGCTAAGGCTAGATAATGTAGTGATGCGATGAAAGCGGACACAATTCCTCCAAACTAAAACTATATTGGGTATTGTATCGGATTATTATAATATGAGATAATTTTAAATTCTACTATCTAGCTCCGAAAAACAGACCATAGAGGAAGAGTGGCAGTTCTTTAAATGATGGTCGAGTACTTTTAGCTGTTTGATGTCCGATTTTAAAAGCAAGAGACCACTGGCCAAACATATATCTATAAGCTTTAAACAGCGAAAACTTAGGATCATAGAAGTTGGTAGATTCAGCGCCTGCGCCGTTAATTTCTATGAGATCAAATTGGCCACTTTCTAGATCAGATAAATTGTCAAATCGAATATCGACGCGACCATAATTGAAACCCTCAATGAGCGATAGACGCTGGGTCAGTGAGTGAGATATTTTCTTATTCAAAAGATGAGAGGCATCTTTAAAAATACTGCCCTTGGAATGGCTTCCTCGATAGACAAGCTGTATCTGTTCGCCATCTTTAGGTATTTCATTCAAATACTTTTTCCAATCTGATAAAATGAAGTCAAATCGAATTTGAAATTCTGGTACTTGCATAACCAAATCTAGCATTGTGGATTTACCATCACCTCGAACGGTGGGGAACTCCTTAGAGTTGACAGAGTAGATTTTCCCTAAAGCTTGGTTTGGAAATCTGTAAAAAAACACACCCCATTCTTTGGGCTTAGAGCTGAGTTCCTGACAAATAATTGGTTTGGAGAAAGTTTTTACTCTCTTTATTAAGTCTTGGAAGTCATAGACTTTGAATACATCTGCTCCTCTTAGTCCATTGTCAGGTTTTACTATAAAGGGGAACTTTAGTGTCGATTGTCGTATTTCATAACTGAGTTGTTGTGAGTCAATTTCTTTGGGGTGGTCTATCCTAACTGTTTCCAATCTATTTTCGGGCAAATGGATTTGTATCAAATGATCAATTTCTGATTTGTTCTCTTCACATATTCCACTCATTTTAATGGCTGGGTTGGAGTACAGGGGTTTAAAGCCCCGATAGCGAAAGATCCAATATAAATAAGTGGGTACAATTGGTAAATACATTAGGAGAATGGGCCAGAACTCGAACCGCCTTAATCTGACCAATTTAATCCACAGAAAGGGAAAAACGGAGCCATAGGTTTTCTTTAAATTTGAGACAAAATAAATAGATCGAAAAACGAAGCTTGTAATAAAGAAGGAAAGAAATCCAACGGCCAGTTTAAAAACAATGGATTCGTTGATGGGAAAATACTGATCCACAAGAAGAACAAGTAAAGCGCCAATAATCGAGAAGATCAGAGTTGCAAACAAGAGAAGTGCAGAGAATTTTTTTAACGAGTATCCTGTTATTCCACAAGAAATATAAGTGGGAATCCTAGAGCCAGGTATGAACCTCGTAAATAACAAAAAATAGTCGAAGGAAGTGATTTCATCTTTAGAATGAAAGCTTTTTTTGTGAAACCAAGCTTGCAAGTGTTTTACGGCTCGCCAATGGTTCTTTTTACGAAATAGATACCCAATTCCATAGAGGCCAATGTCGCCAATGATGACGCCAAAGGTATAAAGAGCAATAAAAAGAAGTGGGTTGAGTTTGTCTAACTGAATTAGGACTAGTGAAGAAAGAAATGTCAGATCCTCACTTAAGAGTGTGCCGGGAATTATCATTAGTGGGTTAGCAAAGACTTCCATACTAATTCACCAATAGTTTTTCCCTATCTATAGGCTCTACAGCATTTCGTCCAAAACTAAGAGAAAGGACTGTAGAAGAGCCATCTCTAGAAATAACATCGTGTGGGTGACCCTTATGGCATTGAGTCACTCTATAATGTCCTTCACTTCGAACAATTTTATCTCCTTTCTTTAACCCTGATTCTGTTTCAATATATAGCTGTTCTATGAGTGATCCGGATAAAATGTTTTCAATCATACACTCTGGATGGGTATGTGGTTTCGTCCACGAAAGACCGGTAAAATATATGAGTTCAATTTTTAATAAGCGTTGTCCTAGCCGCTTCTCGTACAGAACCTTTTTGCTATGGCTGTCATTCACCGGCTTTGGCATGAATTTATTAATGTCTTTAAGAACAATTTCCCTCGCGCACTTAAAGATATTCTCCAGTTCACTAACTTGCAGTGAGTTCTCAATTTGCATTGGAATCTCTATTTCATTGTCTTGGTACTCTATCAAGATCTTCCCCCATTTGAATGATACGTTTTAAAAGATTCGCCAAAAATTCTGCATCTAAATCTGGCCTTGTTATAGCCATTCTAAAGAAGGGTCCCCTATCATCGGAAGAAAAATTAATATAGCCTTCTCCCGATCGCATGAGCTTTTGCCTGATGGCCTCTTCATGTCTTATATCTGGTCCCATTGAGCTTATATACCGAAAACAAATATTAGTAGATTCGGGTGACAGTAGAAGCTCGAGCTGGCGATGCTCTTCAATCATTTTTGCAAATTGAATTGAAGACTGGAAAAGTTGATCCACTCGATCAGCCATACCCTTTCGACCACGACTCATCCATGTTAGCCATAGTTTTAGGATATCTACCCGTCGGCCACATTGTAATGATCTAGGGCCTAGATCTTCATAAAGATCTGCATCGTCATGAAATAAGTATTTGTCATTCCCAGCTACAAGTGTGGACTTTAAAAGATTTTTATGGCGCGTAAGAAGGAATGCGCAGGTCAGGTGGATTCCCATGGCTTTGTGAAAATCCCAAGAAATGGAATCCGCTTTTTCAACCCCTTTGAGTAGATGTCTATGTTGTGCACTTAATAGGGCGTTGGCTCCATAGGCTCCGTCGACGTGTAGCCAAATGTCATTTTCCTTACATATATCAGCAATTTCATCTATTGGATCATAAGCTCCATGTACTGTGGTTCCAGCTGTTGCGACCACGCAAAAAGGCCTATTCCCTTTCTCAATTTGCTCATCGATTGTTTGTTTTAAATGAGTCAAATTCATTTTACCTTTGGAGTCAGGATTAATATCTAGACAGTTATCGATGCCAATACCTAAAATGTTGGCGGATCGTTTTATGGAGTAGTGAGACAGTTTTGAAGTTAAAATGATACCATTTTTTCCAGAAACACCGCCCTGCTTTGCTCCTTCTAAAAAATGATTTCTAGCCATCATCAATGCCTGCAGGTTGGAGGCAGTGCCCCCGCTAGTCATAAGACCTTCAGTGGGCTCACCCCAAATTTTCTTGGAAAAATGATCGATCATTTTGTGTTCTAAAATGGTAGCGACAGGAGCCACTTCAAAAGTGTACATTGATGTATTTGTGGCAGCAGAAAGCATTTCCCCCAGGAAGCTAGGGCTTTCCACTTTTGACCAGAGTTGATTGCAGTAAGAGCGATTGGATGTATTTACGCTATGCCGAAGATAGTTTTCACAAAATTTCTGAATTTCTGATTGGCCCGAAGGGGAGTTGTCATCCAAGTCATAATCAAACAATCCCGCAATGTCGGACCTGGATAAAGGAGGCTCCAAATGAATCGATTCGGCCTGCAAAAAATGTTCAACAACTTTATCAATTAGATTTCTATACTGTTCTTCTTTCATCAATACACCTTAAATGCGAAAAGTAGTTCGGCTTGCCATCCTTGTGTCTCTTCAACATAGCTAGCTGTTCTGTTGCTGTCTCCTAAAATTTCAAATCGTGATACTCTGAGGGTGGGCCAAAATTCATCTATAGCACCCAGACTTAATATTGAAAGTCCGTATTGAACATTTGTGGCTCGAAAGTGACTAGCTCCCTCCCCATAGAGATACCGATTGTGTTCTTGATTGCCTCCACCGAGAGAAATAAATACTCCTGGCTGAACCAAAATTTGACCTTTATCATTCTTAAAAAAATCAATGAGAGCAATGTGTGAGTAGATTTCAGTGTAGAAACCTTTATGAGCTTTTAGGTCTTGACTGAACATCCAGCGTAGATGGCTGCCCTGTTTGCTACGCAGTTCATAAAACAAGTCCAACTCGGAGGTGGATTCCCGACGAATGCGGTCCTCTTCGTCCTCGTCCGTATAATAGAGTGGGTGATCCAAGGTGGAATCCACATTAAGTCTTATTCTAAAAATTTGATTTTCGGTAAAAATGTTTTGTGTATAGTACAGTGCTGAACCGGCAAGCAGCAAGCTGGGGTTTCCTAGCTGAATAGAATATATGGGGACGGCTTGGAATCCCTCATACGTAATAATTCCTCTCTTTTGAAGTAGAGATGAGTACTGAGCGCCCAAGGCGACTTCAAAATCATCTTTGCGAAAAAAATCAGCGTGAGCATAAGTCACATTGAAAAAAAGTAGAATTAAAACCAGTAGTTTCATTGAGTCATTTGTTTCCAGTTTTTATCAGCAAGCGGGATATATTTTTCTTTGTTCTTTTCCCATTTCTCACCAACGCTTTTGTTGTAATTCAAGTAGAGCTTACCATTAACTAACGCGAAAATCGTAGGATCTATATCTGCAGTGCTTCCCTTAGATACAGCATAGGCACAGTACCCTCCATATTGCGGCAGGTAGTGCTCGGGATTTTCCAGGAAGAGTTTGCGATTGTCTTCTGAAGAAAATTTCCATGTGGCATTTTTATATGTAGCTTTAAATTCATCTTTACCAGCAATGGCCGCTTCCTCCGTGTGGTAAGCGACCACATCATACCCATCAATGGCGACCCCGGAGAAGTAGCTTGTGTTTATTTTTTCAGCTCCAGCGCAAGCGACGTTTAAAACAAGAGATAAAGTGATGATCAGAATAGACTTCATTTGTACTCCATTGCAGGGTTCAGGGAGAAATACGTAAGAAGTTGTAAAATGTGACATTTTTTTTAAAAAAAATCGATTTTTCCTATCGACTTAAGGCAAGGGCTAATACAGGCGACTTAAGCAATCTGGGGTGTATGGAAGAATGTTAGAAAAATCCCCGGATTCCACTTTTTTTGCCCAATGGGGATCGGCGAGGAGAGCTCTTCCTACTGCGACAAGGTCAAACTCATCACTTTCAAGTCTTTCTATGAGTGGATCTATGGAGTTGCTTGGAGATTTTGTGAAAGACTGAATGAAGTCTTGTTCGAGACCGACACTACCAACACTTATTGTGGGCAGTCCTGAAATCTTCTTTGTCCAACCAGCGAGGTTTAAGTTGGAATTGTCGAATTCTGGTGTATTTAAATTGCGAGTGGACGCGTGAAAGATATCCACTCCGGCTGCAGTTAAAGGCTCGAGGAATTGCTCGAGATCATGAGATGACTGGAAAAGATGATGATCGTAAGCGCCCAGTTTCCAGTTTGAAAATCGAAATATTATTGGGAACTCGCTGCCCACTTGACGTCTACAAGCCTTCAATATTTCCTGCGCAAACCGAGTTCGTTCCTTTAAGGTATCTCCGCCAAAACGATCTGTTCTTTGATTGGTTTTATCCCAAAAAAATTGATCAATAAGATAGCCATGGGCTCCGTGCAATTCGATAGCATCAAAGCCAGCCTCCTTTGCATTTGCCGCAGCCCGGGCAAAGGATTCAATTATTTCCTCCGTCTGTTTGAGGGACAGCTCGCTAACGGAATGCTTCTGTTCTTCCGGGCCCAAGTAATAAATTCCAGAAGGGCTCACAGAAGGTATATTATTGTCTAAATCAAAGTCCTTACTGCGATTACATCCCACATGCCAAATTTGTGCAGCGATCTTTTGTCCGCATTCATGTACAGCACCCGTCACCAATTTCCAGGCACTAAGGGCCTCGCCATGCAGAATGGGAACATCGCTATAGCCAGCAGAAGAGGGATCATCAATATTTATGCCCTCTGTGATTATAAGTCCGACACCTCCTTCGGCCCTTCTTCTATAATAATCTACAGACAAAGAGGTGGGAATATGGCCGGGCGATTGACTGCGTGTCATTGGAGCCATGACAATTCTATTTTTAAGAGAGAGTTTTGTTGATTTGAATTCGGAAAAAAGAATATTAGTAGTCATAGAAATCTGATCCCAGGTATGTTTTTAGAAATTTTATTAACTCATAGTTTTTAGAAAAAATAGAGTTAAAAAACCCACAACGATTGTAGCAATCATATTTTTTGTTTTGTAGCTCACAAGTAGGGCTGTGCAAGCGGCTAATGCTCGCTCATTTCCGTACAGCCAATGGACTTGTCCAACATGGAAGATAATTGATGGAGAAATCAGCGCAGGGAGAATGGCTACAGGTAAATAGGGCAAGCCCTTTTTTATAAACCGGGGTAGTTTTATGTATTCATGAAAAAGAATGAAGCTACATCTCACCAGATATGTGCCAATCGCAATTCCTGCAATACATGTCCAGTAATAGTTAGAATTCATTTTCTGTTTCCTTTGTGCCAAGAATGCTACCTAAGCCTAGACAAGCAAATGCCGTTACGATCAGATTTAAATTATGTGGAAGGTTAACGAGCACAGAGCTAACAATAACGGAAGCGATGGTGACCATTGCGAATTGCTTGTTCGTCAGGTTTGGACCAATCAAACCAATAAAACAAAGTGGAACCATAAAATCCAAATCCTGTGCGCCAAGTACGTAGGCGCTGAAAATAAAACTACCTAAAACGCTGGATTGCCAAACCGTAAACATAGTTACGGCACTGCCAATGAAAAAATAGACTCTATCTGCAGGGGATAAGTTCTTTTGTTCATAATGTAGCTGAGAGACTGCGTAAGTTTGATCGATGACAAAATGAGAAAGTGCCAATTTTGCAGGTGTTGAATGGGGGCGAAAATGTTTGGAAAAATAAATACTGTATAGAACAAATCTTAGGTTAATCATTATGCCTGAAAGAATAACTACTAAAATAGATGCGTCGGAAATCATTAGCTCAAGAGCGGCCAATTGAGAGGCGCCTGCAAAGATAGAAAAGCTCATGCCTATAAGGTCGAAGAGGCTAATACCACCGCTAGCCGCAGCGGTGCCCATGACAATTCCGAAGGGCAGTACGCCGGCAGCAATAGGAAGTGACTTTTTAAATCCCCATAGAAATGATGTATTCAATTTGGCTCCTTTTTCGGGGACTGTTTTAGCATAAATTTGTTCGGTAGAAATGGGAATATATTACCATTACTCACGATCTCAGGTGCTAGATCTAGAAGACTGATATTGTGATGTCCGGGGTCTTCTCTGTTAACATGACCATAAGTCGACTAAAAGTGATTTCCCATCCCTTGGTCTAAAATGAGACGCTCTTTTCAGCCTTAGGTGTAAATGCTGTCAGCACTTTTCAAAGTGTAGACAGTCCTCGTTAATCAATGGGACGGAATTGAAGTTGAATTGGTCTGGAGTTTGCTCTATTTAAAGTTAGGGTTTAAATGCGAAAACATAGTTTCATTTTGAGGCATTTGTAAAGAGGGTCGGGATGAGTTCGAAAATACGGGTTATAGTTTCACTGATTTTAAGTCTGATCTTAGCGGGATGTTCCGGTGGCGGTGGCGGTGGTGGATCCGATCCGGTGGGAAGCCAGGGGGCAGCCGTAGCTTCGGGTGTGATTTCGCTATCAGGAGCGGATGTAGGAGCTGTTGGGTCAACTCTTCTGGTCGGAAGTGTGTTGTCAGTACCGCAGGAGGGAAGTTTTCCGGACTATGCGATACTAGCTCCCGCGGGAACTGCCTTCGATGCCGAAACTAAGATGCCGATTCCTTCCGATCCTAATAATGGTTTTGCCGTAATTGTAAATCAGAATTTTCCAGCGGGTGGTTTTGATTCGGCCATCTCCATGACCATTCGAGTGAATGCTGTGGATTATGGGTACATTTGCCACTTCCCTCAAGCCAGTGCTGCAGACTGTGGTGGAGGGATTTCCCTAGACTTAGATAGTGGGTCGGTGACTTTGGTGGATGTAGAAGTGGAGCATACTGATAGTGGAAATATCTTGGTGCTCAATGGTTCGGTAAGCTGGTAATGGCTAGTCTATAGATTGCTAGCTATTACCTACCTATAGGTATCGATATCAACGTTTGATTAACAAGTCTTTGACTATGGATAAGGAAAAGCTTTTGATAGAACAAAAGCATTGTTGTTTGTATAGAACCTTTTTTATCTAGACTGTAGTACTTAAATGGCTAAGAAAAGCGCGGATTTCAAGAAGAGTGAACATCAGTTTGATATGTTCGAAGCCATGGTCGAGCTGTCTCCAAATTTATTGGTAGTGATTGATTTGCAAGGTAGGCTCATCTACTTAAATCAATCGGGCTATAAAATGGTACATTTGGCTACCGATTTTGATCTGGAAAAACTGACCCTTTCGGATTGTTTTAGCGATCCTGAAGAAGCTCGTCGAATTTGGGATAAAATTGACGGCGCACGGGGTGGGCATTGGGCCGGTGAAACTCATTTTAAAAACTTCTTTTCTGGAGAGACTTTCCCTGTTCAGCTCACGGCATTCTATCTTCGGGATGGCAAAGGCTCCTCATCTAATAAAATTGCAATCATTGTGAGGGATTTGACAGAGTCTTATCGTGTAAAACGTGAATTGGAAGAGCAGAGATCGTTAGTGGAGAACTCGGCTCGGTTATCAGCCATTGGCGAGTTAGCTGAAGGTGTCGGACATGAGATAAATAATCCCTTAGCAATAGTGATGGGGAGTCTTCATAAATTAAAAAAAGAAATTGAAAAAGACGTCACAGATAAGAGCGCTCTGCTCTCCATAGTTGAAAAGCAAAATAGGGCTGGTTCTCATATTATGAAAATTGTTACCGGTTTAAGGGATTTGGCTTACTTTTCAAAAACGGATGACAGCATGGAGTCATCGGTAAGAGACTGTGTAACTGAAACTATGGATCTGGTTGGTGAAGTCTATAAAAAGGATGGAATTTCTATCGAAGTCAATTTGCCTCAAGAGGAGATGTTAGTTATTGCCAATCCCTCTCAACTTCGTCAGATTTTTTTAAATTTTATTTCGAATGCTAAAGATGCTTTAACCACCGAAAAATCCCCAAAGATTTCTATTTCAGCGAAGGGCAATGGAAAATATTGGAGAGTGTCTATTGAAGACAATGGTTGTGGCATTAGTAGTGAGATTCAAAAGAAGATGTATATTCCGTTCTTTACAACTAAAGAGGTAGGGGATGGGACTGGCCTGGGGCTATCACTGTGTCAAAAATATATTCAGAACTGTGGTGGTGAATTAAGTTTTGAAACCAGCGAAGTGGGGACGAAATTTTATATAGATTTAATTAAAATCAAGTCTAATGACAAGGCGGCATTTGAAACAGGTGACGCTCAGGAAAAGCAACCAATAAAGGCGCTACTAGTGGACGATGAGGTTGAAATCAGAGAACTTATTCACGACTATTTAGTTGAAGGAGGTTGCGAGGTAACTTCACTGGGTTGTCCTGTTGAGGCTTTGAATTTGGCACAAAATCAGTCGTTTGATTTGATTTTATCTGATTTACATATGCCGGAGATGAGCGGAATCACTTTATTTACAAATCTAAAAGACCAGAGTTTAAATGCCAAAGCTCTTAAAATTATAGTTACAGGTGGCGTCGTTTCTGATCTAGACCAGGTTAAAGATGATTTTCGATTAGGTGTGGTCGAAGGTGTGGTCTATAAGCCATTTACCCCGGAAGATATATACGCTGTGGTGAGTAAAGCAGCGGAAAAGCGTAAAAAGGTCCTCAAATCTAGCTAACTGTTATAGTTCTAAGGCTTCCATAAATTTGGGGAGCAAATATGTTAAAAATTTTAATTCTTTTTTTGACAGTTTTTACTGGAATAACTGGTTATGCGGGAACTTTTAAAGTTATCGGACCCTGTTCAGAAGAGCCACAGTTTTTAGAGTTTTTTGACCTGCCAGAAGAATCCAATGTTGGACGAGTCACCGTAGATCTTTTCGAGAGACATTCGGTTCCCTTTGTGGGTACCGAGCGAGGGATAGCTAGAGTTTTTGATAGTCCAACAGGGGACGAGGCTTTGGAGGTTTTAAATGATTCTGAGATGCTGGCCTATGGCTGGTGTTACTCCGTAAATGGAATCGAGCCCGGAGTTTATGCCGACGAATATCCTGTGAGCAGTGAAGACCAGATCACTTGGTGGTACGGGTATGCCCATTACAAAGAGGGTGAATGGATCGAGCAATGTGCTCCTTCCTATGAGCGGAGATCCGCTTATATTTGTGGACTTTAGAGTGGGTTTAATCGTTTCAGATTCGGCGATCCGTTAGGTAAATGCCGAACTCAGTTCCGTAGCTAAAAAATCGAATACTTTGCGAATTTTTAAATTTGTCTTTAGTTCTTTGTGAGTGACTAGCCAGTTTTCAGCAACAAATGGTTTTGGACAAAAGGGGACTCTAGTAACAGAAGTATCTTTTGAACATAATTTCTCTAAATTGATTCCTACACCCAATCCACTTTTTACCATCTCCCAGTGGGCCAAATGATCATTACTTGTAAAAACAAAATTAAACCCAGTGGTGTCGATTCCTAACTCTTGTAGACCCATTATGTATCGACTGTTCTCTTGGAAGCCAATAAAGTTGAATTTTTTAAGATCGCTTGCGGATTGGATAGGTCCGAACTCTTCTAAGTACTTTTTTTGAATGTAGAGATAAGCATGGGTGTCTGGTAGGCGTTTAGCAATTAGATCAGGCTGAGGTGGGCGAAAATTTCGGATGGCTATGTCCGCTTCCCGTCTCTTTAAATCGCTGGTATCGTTTGTAGAAACCAGTTCGATGGTAATGCCTGGTTCAGCGAGTTTTAGTTTTTTTAAGATGGGACCTAGAAAGTACACAGCAATAGTTGGGGTTACGGTGATGCATACTTTCCCCTCCAATGAGGTGGAGTGTCCAGAAGCTTTGAGAGAAAATTGCCCGGCGGCTTCACCCATAGCTTTCACGTGATGAAGGAGTTCAAGCCCACTTTCGGTGAGTTCAAGGCCTTTTCCGACTCTCTCAAAGAGTGTCACTGACAGCTCGTCCTCAAGAGCTGCTACTTGTCGGCCTAATGTCGATTGGGCCATGCCTAATGCTTTGGCGGCGGCCGAAAGTGAGCCTTCTTCGGCAGCGACAAGAAAGGCTCTCGCTCGGTTCCAGTCAAAATTAACACTTTTCCAATCCACAATATTTCTCCAGCCAATGTCTGCCCATTTCGATTTGGCAGCAAAACTATGCAAATACGCATAGGTTATATGCAATTTAAGGTATTTATATATCATTTTTGCATTGATATTATAAAAGCACAATATAGGAGTTTTGATTATGATGAAGTTTAAAAAGTGGAAAATTAAGAAGGCTGTTTTTATTGGGATTCTTACTTTCGCGACCTCAGTCTTTGCGGAAAAAGAAGACTATGGTTTTGTTGTAGTTAATGCGACATTACCCCATTATCTCGGATCTAATGAATACTATGGAGTTACCTTTCCCTTTCCGTTGGCACTTTCGCAAAAGCAGACGTGGCATGACGAATATAAATCTACATTCTATTTAGATTTCGATGCCAATCTGAGGTTGCCTATTGGTGGGGCTGATATAACTGATAGTGCACCAGAAAATATTACCGATGAAGACGCCCGAGTGATTTCAAATACGACGAACTATGCTCGTAGAGGCATGGGCTATCTGCCTCCGGCGGGGTACCTAGGGGCAAAAGCGGGGTTAAACATAGGACAAATTAGATTAGAAACTGCTATCACCCCAGGGATACAGCTAGGACATGATTGGGAGTCCGCAGGAGTGCTATCGAGAGTCACGTTGAGTTGGACTCCGCTCTTAAAAAATAGTGGGACAAATTCATATATGTTGCGATTTATGGCAGAGGCTCAATATGGAGATAAAACTTATCACAATATGTACTATGGTGTGAGTGCCGAACATGCTATCGCAGGTCGTAGTGAATTCGACGGAAAGAAGAGTGGATACACTGGATACTTCTTAGGTATCGAGTTGGCTAAAAGATTTGGTCCGATTGTGGCTGGCGCTAGTGCCGGTTACTATAACATGGATGGGTCTATAGTGGAGGAGAGTCCTCTCGTAGTTACAAAATCGAATTTTGGCACGGGCTTCATGCTCGGGTATGTTTTTTAATGAAAAGTTATAGGTGAGGTAGTTATGGCTCAGTCAGTAGTGTTTTGGAATCTTTTTTCAAAGACTTACTCCAAACAAAAAATATCGGATCAAAAAGCTTATGAGTATAAGCTTCAAAAAACACGGGCGTTGATGAAGCCCACAGATCATGTTTTCGAATTTGGGTGTGGAACGGGCTCAACGGCCATCTATCATGCTGAAAAAGTTAAAAGCATCCATGCGACGGATTACGCTAAAGGAATGATAGAGATAGCGAATTCAAAATTAGAAAATGGTGGGCCGGAGAATGTTAAATTCCAAGTAGGGACCTTTGATTCATTAAATCTGGAAGCGAACTCTTATGATATGGTTCTTGGTTTAAATATTCTTCACCTTATTCCAAATATGTCCGCCACCATAGAGAAAATCGCTCAAATCACTAAACCGGGTGGTTATTTTATTGGAAGCACGGCTTGTTTGAAGCCAACGGGAATGTATAAGTTTAAATGGCTTTTTGATGGGCTGGCCTTTCTGGGCATTCTTCCTAAAGTATATTTTTTTAGCAGTGAGGAGTTGGCATCGGCTTTAGAGGAAAATGGATTCACAATAATTGAGAACTCCACTCCTGGAAGTGGTCCAGAGGTGCGATTTACTATTGCGCAGAAGAATAGTTAATTTCTATGCTCCAGATCGAGGACTAGTCTTCCAAATGAATCTAGTCTGAATGCGATTGTCGTGTGAAAATGTTTGCTCATCGTCTATGGAGGAGCATATGAGTTTCATTGGATCATCAAGATTATTAAAATTTATTTTCTGTGTTGTTTTACTCGGAGGAACGGGCCTTCAGTTAGGGTGTGCTTCTGGAGGCTATAAAATGACGCGTAAGTTTTCTGGATTTGTAAATAAGCAGAATATTATTATTCGTATTATACTCTACATTGTAGCTGTACCCATTTACGGTATTACCTTAGCTTTAGACGCCGTAATTTTTAACACCATGGATTTTTGGGAAGGCCGAGTGAGTGCGAACACATATAATTTTGAAAAAGACGGTCAGAAATATATAGTTAAGCATTTTTATAAGGGTGAAGAAAAGCTAAGGAACACTCAAATCACTTTTCAAAGTGAAGCCGGAGAAAAACAAAAAGAACTTCTCATCTCTGAAGCTCCGGATGGTAGAATTAAAGTTTATGTAGATGGAAAGTTTGAAATGATCATTAAGGACATAAATGACCTTCCACTTTTAAAGGTGTCTTAAATGCCGATTCTAGAAAATATTTACTTTCTGACGATGCCATTTCCGTCCACAACTCGTCCGGATTTGGCTTCGTGATAAGTAATGAAAATATTGTTAGGGATTTCTAAGGATTCACTTAGAGTTTTTGCGGCAGCTTGAAGGACTAGCTCTATTTCTTCAGGACTCTTGCCTTCAAAACAAGTCAATTGGCATAAAGGAGGATGGGTGGCCAAGGGTTGCGAGTCCTCTGCCAGGTTTCCCTCCAAATAAAATCCGGGCTCGATTGTTTCCCAGGTGATCCAAACATGTTTTGGATCACAATCATAAACATGAGATATGGCCTCGCAGGTGGCCTTCATAGCTTTGGGAATTAAGCTTGGATCTTTTTGAGGTAGAGACCTAACATTTAATATTGGCAAGGTTTACTCCTTTGGAGCGTGGGCGGCAAAAACCTCAGCGCCGGTCATGTCTTTAGTTTTGTTGGAAAAGGAGTAATAGTTTGGTTTTTCATCTATAAAAACTTGATGATCAAACTCCAATTCAGATTCATTAAATAATTCAGCGGAAACAGAATACATATCCGCCTCTTTTAGGTGGTAAAATAGATTGGTGCCACAATTTCCACAGAAGCCACGTTCTGCCCATGCAGATGAATCAAAAACTTTTAAATATTCTTTGCTTTCAATGGTGACATCAGTTCCGCATTCCACGGATAAGAACGGGCCGGCACTCCATTTACGACAAGTGGAACAGTGGCATGCGCCAAGATGAGTTTTCATCGCTGAAGCTTTAACGTTAACTTTTCCACAAACACAGGTTCCAGAGACGGATTTAGTTTTTTCCATAAAATGTTCCATTTCAAAGTTGTTTTGTGGAGTTGATGATTGAGTTTTTGACTTTGAAAATTGTAACGATGGATGCGTTGGCTCGCAAGCTGTATTCTCGGCGAATGGAGTTCCTGATGAAGGGCATAGGTGACTAAAAAAACCTTGCTCTAGGTAGGGCAAGGTTTTTTATATATTATAGAATTTTAAGGTGCCGGATAGTCAGGGTCATCTGGATCTGGGTAATCAGGATCGTCCGGGTCAGGTTCTGGATCCGGCTCTGGATCCGGCTCCTGTCCTGGATCTTGTCCTGGGTCTTGTCCTGGGTCTTGTCCTGGGTC
>TARA_B100000749_G_scaffold280223_1_pt1 | contig 194391 bp, 191 predicted proteins | sample TARA_B100000749 | Tara Oceans TARA_B100000749 (sample SAMEA2621232) | marine metagenome | biome: marine biome (ENVO:00000447); feature: mesopelagic zone (ENVO:00000213); material: "saline water (ENVO:00002010), including plankton (ENVO:xxxxxxxx)" | depth 800 m
ATGAACGTAACTTTTTATCCGTCATTCGACTGAGTAATCTCCGACCCCCGCCCCAACCAAATGTCAGACCGATTCGTCTCTGCCAAAAACCAAAAATACTCTGTGGCGTAGCAATAACATGATCAAATGCACTTACCAACTCAAGGCCACCACCCAAACAATCACCATCAACTATGGCTACCGTAGGTAAACCAAGGCCATCAAACTCTTGAATAAAGTTTCTAATCTTACGATTGGTCTTGATGCCCTCAGAACGGGACATTTTTCTATACTTTTTAAGATTCCCACCGCTACAAAAGAATCGGCGTCCAGAGGATCTTAAGATAATACCCTTATAAGCCTCTTTGTAGCGTTCAAACACATCTTCAATTCCTTGGATCTCTTCTAATGTAAAGGCGTGACCGTAATCCTCCGAATTCAGAGTGAGTAGTAGCCAACACGATCCAACAATTTGTCCTTTAACTCTTGTCATAGAGAAGACTGTACCTATTTGAAGAATTTCTGTCAGTCTTGGGATCTATTTATTTTACTGATAGCGTTAGATTTGGACGCTTGAGAGTCTTCAGATTCGACTCATAAGAGCTTCATACATCTTTTGCTCATTGATGAAACGAACTCCACAACCCATACGCCCACTTTTTGGATCCATTTTTGTCCAAACCACTTCAGCATGCATATTATGGGAGGAATTCACCTCTTGAAGTTGAACATGTAGCTTCAAAAGTGCCCCTTTACTTAGCTGTGGGTCTGCCGGAAACTCCACCATTGCTCCTGAGGAAGAGAGATTCGTCATAACAGACTGAAGGTCTCGACCGTCCTCTACGCATTCGACATTCAGAGCCGTGTTGGTGACATAGCGCTGCTCTTGCTGCTTAGTTAAATTTGGCTTTTGCAGAAGCTTCTCAATAAGAGGCGGCAGCTGAGTGTAGATTTTTTCTCGCTCCACCACATGCACATTCCGCTTGGACTTCATAATCTGAAAAGCCTCTTTAGTTTCGTCTAAAATCAAAATAATAGGACGATCAAATTTCATGGTATCCCTCAGCTGATCCACAAAGCCGACGAGTGCTGTAGAAATATTATAAGAATCAGCGATAAACATGAGCGGACTTTCATACTTAATGAAGGCTGTGCTGGCGTTCTTATCATTGGACTTTATTGTCCCAATATGAAGCGGTCGAAGGCAGGCTTGAATCTCACGGTGTCTTTGCTCAAATGGTGCTTGGATTAATACTCTCGCCATTGGTCCCCCTGCTCTTAAGTATTGATCGGCGCCCAGGAGGACAGCATAAGTGCTTTTTAAACCTGATTTTTACCTTATTCGCCTAAGTTTTAAACAAACGGTTTAGCTTCCAGATGAAACCGCAAACGACGAAAAGGTTGATAAAAATATATACGAAAAAGCCCGACTTTTCAGTCGGGCTAACAAAACTTAAACATAAATTTATAGAGCCTATGGCAACTATCTCTCTGCAATTGGGGTGTATTTGAGCCCCTCTTTACCAACCCATTCACCTCTAGGGCGGTAAATTCTATTTTTAGAATATTGCTCAAATATATGAGCTAGCCATCCACTCACCCGGCTGGTGGCAAAAATCGGTGTGTAGAGGTCTAAAGGAATTCCCATAGAGTAATACACGCTGGCTGAATAGAAATCCACATTGGGAAGAAGCCCTTTTTCAGACTGAACCGTATCGTCGATCACTTTAGACATGTCGTAATAAGCTGTTCCCGCTTTTTTACAGAGAGACTCACTCATACTACGTAGAATCTTTGCTCTAGGATCTCCATTTTTATAAACCCTATGACCAAAACCCATCACCTTTTCTTTATTAGCTAATGCGTTTTTGATCCACTCCTGAGCTTTTTCAACAGTGCCAATATCTATCAACATGCGCATAACCTGCTCATTGGCTCCGCCATGTAGAGGCCCTTTAAGAGCACCGATCGCAGAAGTCACTGCACTGTAAACATCTGATAATGATGAAGCGGTCACTCGTGCAGAAAAGGCAGAACAGTTCAATTCATGATCCGCGTGCAAAATGAGACAAGTGTCAAAAACATCCACCATCTCAGCATCTGGCTCTTCACCCTTTAACATGTAAAGAAAATTCCATGCGAAAGACTTTTCTGGGTTACCTTCTACATAGTCTTTCCCTTGGCGAAATCTCTCAAACAATGCCACCATAGGGCCCACTTTTGCAGTAAGTCTAAGCGCCACTTGTTCAAGATCGGCTTGCTCCATAGATTGGGAATCACTATCCCAAAGAGCTGCCGCTGAAACCGCGGTACGCAACCAAGCCATAGGATGCACACCCTCTGTCGGTAAACCTTTGAGCTGTTGAACAAAAGCGGGGTCTAATTTCATGCCAGACCTTAGAGTGTCAGAAAAAGTTTTTAACTCTGTGGCCGACGGCATTCGGTCATTCCATAGTAAGTAAACCACTTCTTCAAACGAGGAATTCTTTGCCAAGTCCTCAATGAGGTATCCGCGGTAACAAAGTGTCGCATCCACAATGGATGATACTCCAGTTGTACAGGCAATAACCCCTTCTAATCCTTTATCCACGGCTCCGTCATACACCTCAGCCATTTTGGTCCCTTCTTCGTTAGTGATATATTTTTATTTATATAGATCTAGATATTACACCGAAGGTTCTAGCATTAAAAGCTATCTACACTCAAGTGATCACGGACTGATTCAAAGACCAGGCTGTTATAAAGTAAACCCACATGCCCAGTTGATTCGATACAGCAATTGCTAAAATTCTGTCCCGGTGTCGAGTCGAGGTGACAAGAGTGATGCGGCCACACCGTCCAATCATTTTTCGAGTAGATGCTCACTATTCGGGAGTCTTTTGGAATTTGAGTTTCATTTAGCGTATTGATAAAATATGACTTTCTGCGCAAATCTCTAAATAGAGAACCAGATAAAAACAATCTAAGTAGCACTGAAGCCGATGTCCCCTTATGAGCAGACCCCAAAGTGACCAATTGGCGAACCTTACCTCGACCTTGACCTAAGCTCATATAGTAACGAGCCACCAATCCACCCAAAGAATGGGCCACAATATCAACTTCGTCAGCTCCGGTTCTTTCGAGAATTTGCTCTACCCGTTGGGACACATCTTCTACCATTCCAATTAGGCTTCCGTGTCGGGTGGAATAGTTCATGCTGTAAAGGTTGCGAAACCCCAATTTACGTAAATACTTTTTCATCGGAAAAAAGGCAGAACGGTTATGGATCATCCCATGAACAAACAAAATGGGTCGCTTGTTGGGAGCCTGATCGGAGTGCTTTGAAAGATGTTTATTCGACTCAAGCAACCCCCAAGGATACAAATGTAAGGCTTTGGAGTGATAATAAAGTTCTTTCACTCCAGCCACCACTGAAGAGCGAAGTGGATCCATAGATTCTACAAAATGGGCCGTAGCCTGATTCATACTAAGCAAGTTTCAATACCTTTTCTTTAACTTCTGCAACAATAACCGATAGATCACTTTTCGTTTCAACGCCTTGAGAAAACTGCTCTAACTGAAATATGATTTCGTTTCGCAATTCATGAACAGGCTTTTCCACATTATCTCGAATGGACCGCATTAACCTCTGTAAACCATAGGTTTCATCATCGATATTTTTCATTTCAATTAAACCTGGAGAGCAAACAATACAGCGATCTTTGGAATTGAGCGCTACTTTTTCCTTTTTGTAGGGTCCCTCTTGTCCTGCACTTAAACTCTCACCCGTTTTGTTTAACAAATGCAATTCTCTTTTTTCGGAGTCCCAATGAAAGGCGTTAATATCTCCCTGAAGACAATAATGGAGCTCAAACTTTCTTTGATCCACAAGAGCATAAAACACTTCGGATCGATCATCATTTTCCACCAACTCCAAAACATCATCCGCGATGAGCTTCATCATTTTATCCGGCTGCCCACCACGTCGGGCCTCCAATTGCCCCGTTAAATTTAAAAATGCAGACAGCATCAAAGCCGACATGCCATATCCAGAAGCGGATGACATAATCACACCAAATTTAAATTTGTTTTCGTGCTGAAAAATATCTATGTAATCCCCACCCGAGATGGGGCTAGGAATAAACTTAGTTGAAAACTCGAATCCTGAAATATTTGGAAACTCAGTAGGAACTAGAACTTGCTGCAATCGTTGCATGGTACGAACATCTTTATTTAAACGCTCAATCAGCCCTTCCAACTGCACATTGGCTTTTTGCAATTCGTCTTGATAGCGCAAAACATCTTGCTGATACCGATGCACATCCAACTTCAATTGCCGATTCTCTTCAATCAACTTGTCCATTTCCTTGGTCATCCAAATATTCTCTGACTCCCTGCAAGGGAAGTCAAAGGCCTGGAAACACAAAGGAACATTCGCACCACCGACGCTGGCTCGCGCCGGCGCAATGCAATATAGACCCCTGGAGGAAAAGGGTTGAATTTATTACATACGTGAAATACCTCTTAAATATGGGTGGGGTTCAATCAGAAAATTTGTGGGAACGACTGCGTCTTGATCTCAAGGTTATTAATGACGCTGATTTTATGAGCATCGCGCCGGCTATGGCTGCGCTACATGGACTCATCGAGCCACATTCCGAATACCAACGTCATCTCAAATCACTTAATTTTTTATTTTTTGAGTTTCAATCTCGATGGGAAGCGCAGCCTGAAAAGAGTCACGAACTTCCGCTGCTTAATGAGTTTTTCTTTTCCGATAAGATGTTTCAGCCGACCCCATCTTCCGATCTGTTTGCCCCGAAGCAGTTTTTGTTAGGCCATTGTGTGGATGAGAAGCAAGGTCACCCACTGCTCATTCAATTTTTATATCTTTTTTTGGGTCAACAGATCCATTTAAAACTAAGTCCGGCGCACACCGCGGATGGCTTGGTGATCCAATGGACTTTCAATGACAAAACCCACTTTCTCCACTTGGGTCTTTCTGGTCGCTCTCTCGAAAAGAAAGAATTGGCCGTAATTTTTAATAGCGAATATATAAAAGAAAAGAAATCCAATCAGCCGGCTTTTGAGCCACTGACCCCTACACAGTTTTTCAAAAACTACCTGACCTCTTTTTTGAATCACTATTTGAAACATGAATCTGATAATCAGGAAATGACTCGAGAGAAAATCATTCTTTGGAGCGCTTACTTGGAGCTTGAGCCCAATCATCTGCCCTATCTTAGAGAACGTGGAATGACCTACTTTAAAAGAGGCGATGAAGAACATGCTCGGTTTGACTTGATTAGATATTTTAATTTTACCTCCATTGACGAGGCCAGCGTTGAGTTAAAACGGGCCTATTATCAATTGGGTGGAAAATCTCCGGAAGAGAACCCTTTCAATAAAAAGACACCCACCACACACCTTACAACCAACAATTTGCTCCACTAAAATATCAGGCATTTAGGGCCTATCCATCGATAGCTACTGGTACTCCTTTTGCTCTAAATACTTTTAAGTGACTGAACTAACGATCTAGTTGAATTCACTGGCATTTAGGGGAATTAGAACGCCCTTTTTAGGCCCACCTATAAAACTTTTAAACAGTGAACCACTAGATGAGTAAGGAGTTTAAATGAATCAAACGGCCCGTTCCATTTTAAAAACAGACCACCTGTTTGGAGCTGGCAATCGATGGGGCGTTCTGCTCTGGGCCCTCATCATGGTGTTCGCCAGTGGACCCACCGCTTACGCCATAGAAATGCAGCTCAATATAGAATGTAACCCAAAGACTTTTATTGAAACTTCGGGAATAAAGTCTTCTGTCAATGAATCACAACTTCCAAAACTCGAAGACGCCTTTAAAGCCTTCCTCATTAACTCCATTCATCAAGCTATTGCCGAGGGCACTGAAAATATAGAGGTTATAAACCCTGAACTTGCCGAGAATATACTAAGGAGAGCGGCCACCACTCCAATAGACGTGATCTGCTCGCACACTCCCAATCACCTCAATCTCAATGCATTGGTACAAAAGAAGTACCGTGTTCTCGTAATCGACTTTGAGTTTGGAAAGTTTCAGATAGATCTGGGTGCAGAAGCATTTAGACAAGCCGTCTTAGCTGTTCCCGAATTGTTAAAAGAAAAGCATAGACTTCAATATTTGGAATCTGAGAGAGACTACACCATGGAGTCTTATCAATCCGGCAAGACCCTGTTCCATGAGCTATTGCACCTTTTGCTTTTGCCGAAAGAGGAAATATTTTATCACACAGGAACTTTTAAAGTGTTCGGTGGGGTCTATGATCCGATCTACTCTTGCACCAATGCGGGTTTTCTAAATAACGATTTGAAAAACTACAAAACAGAAGATCTAGAAAAAGGAATTACAAAACACCAGGCCAGCCTATCCTCACTGTATGGAATAAACCACATTGACCGCTCCAGCTGGTCTCGAGAAAAAAAGGTTGAAAAAAGCAATACCGCCGCTAAAGAATGGAAAGAACGCAGACGGAAATCGATGACACAATTCCAAGACTTTCCTAACAACTATTATAATTTGGACCCTGATCCCCAATTAGTTAATTATAAAAGTGTTACCCTGTATGAACATTGCCTCACCTGTGCTCAGCTCCGATTTAAAACAGAAACCAAGACCTCACGGCGTAACGGTAAATTCAATGTCACTCACTCTTATACTTCTGTGGATACGAGCGGTGAGGGTTTAGATTTAGTAGCTATTCAAGAGAACTGTAGAAACCGTACGGCATTTTCCCTAAAAGATATTCAAGCTATGCATAGAAAGAAGTAAAAATTTCAGAGAGTAAGAGGAATTGAAGCTATTTGTAATGAGTGACGTAGGCTTCAAAGATATTCATAGTTTGCTTACGGGCTTGCATGAGGGCTTGGATAATATCTCCATACTTAACCCCAACTTCCCACTCATATTGACTGCCGGCCTCGGACCTGAGCCATTGGCTATAAGACTTTCTTAAATCTTGATAACGTTTGTCGAACTTAGACACTTTGGCGCGGTAATCCTGTGGCGTCTCTTCATTTTGATCTGTGACTTGCCAAAACGCCGAATCATAAACTTCTAGTAAAAGCTCCATCATCTTTTTAAGCTCATCGTACCAAGGCCCCTCGAGGATCATTCCTAAACCACGAATTTGCTTAAGATCCATAACAATCGCCTTACAACGATCAGCCACACTCTCCAGTTCATCGGACATTCTTAAAAGTGCTCTGACTTGCTCTCCTTGCCTCTCCGATAAGTTGGAAAGAATGACTTTACCCAGGAAGTCGTTAATTTCATGGCTGATGTTATCCGTTATGGATTCATACTTAATAACTCGATCATAGATTTCCGGCTCTTGATTTTGTAAATACCCCACCGTCATCTCTACAGTGGTTTCGACCATGGCGGCTAGCTTTTTAACCTCCTGATACACTTGCTCCACAGCTAAAATCGGAGACATATGAGAGTTTCTACCTATGAACTTCAACTGCTGAGGTACCTTTTTCCCGCCATCTGGAACCAAATACACAACCATCTTTTTAATGGGTACAAACAATATCGAACAAACCACAAGACTTAAAATCTGGAAAATAGTATGCACCAAGGGCACAGTCATCATTGCCGACGCCGGCATTTCCCAATCCACAACGGTATGCAAGAAACTAAACAAAAGATCTAAATTTGAAGAAAGTAGTAAAAGTACGATCGACTGAACTATCAAGTGGGATAGAGCCCCTCGTTTTGAAACTCGATTGGACTCAAAAGCAGCCACCAAAACCGGAACGGAACGTGCCAAGTTGATCGCCAACACAAATAAAGTGGCCAGAGCTGCGGACACCACTCCTGAATAGACCAGTGCGATCATGGCCGCCATAAGAGCCACTATGGATCGAACACTCATCGCCAAAACTATAGCTGGCAAAACCAATAGCCAACACTGTACAGAGGGTGGCAAATTGGTCATCCATTGAAAGGCACCTTCAAACATCACGAAGAAGCTATCTGAAGGACGAGACACCATTAGGTTGAAACCCAAAAACATAAGCCCAAAGGAAAATAAAACTTTGGCTATGGAAGAAACTCGTGCTGATCGAGTGTAAAGCATAGGTAAAACAGCCACACCTATAAGCAAAAGATCGAGATACTCAAAAGGCAATACAAAAAGCCAAACGGTAATGACCGAACCCAATCCACCACCAATAAGAAGTAGTATAAGTTGATTTAGACTGAGCAATCCGGAGCCAGAATAGCTGATCGCCATTATGCTGGAACTCAACTCGGATTGAATAAGAAATGAGTTACTTATCCCAACAATTAAATCCATTACTGGGTTTGTGCTTAAACTATTGATGAGGCGGCGGATTAACCCAGCAAATAAAATCTGAAAGCCATTGGCCAAAGACCTCATTCCATACACCACCAGAACTAGCCCCGACAGCAAGGATAAAATATAAATGGTATCAACACCCAAAACCATACTTCACCTTATTTCAGGTCACAGTAAAAGGGAAGCTTTAGTTCAATACGTAAAGATCATACCTGAGGGATTTCCCCTCATAAGAATGGTTCACTCCATCTCCAAAGGCCAACGCTTTTAGCGGACGCTTAACCACAAGGCGTTTTGCATTGGAGATACTCTGGAGTCTTTGAAACTCCTCCACCTGATCCTCCCAACAATAATCCGAACAAAGAGATTGCAGAGCCTGAATCTCCTTACTACTTAAAGCCCCTTTAGATTTATGCGGGAACATAGGATCAAAATATATAGCCTCAATACCATCTAATTTGTCTAAACGACTGGCATCTCCCCATCGCACATCGATACGGCTCATAATGTCTAACATTTCACTATCATCAGCCTCTTGAGCTTGAATACGCGACCTTATAACTCCGTCGAGAAGAAGGGCATAAACTGAGGGCTCTCTCTCATAGCCCACAACCTCAAACCCCATGCATGCCATCTTAAAAAGATCGCCCCCAAGTCCCGCCGTAGCATCTAACACTCGATTAACACCCTTACCTATACCAAGTGCTCTGAACAAAGGTTGCTTTTTCCCTAGTGTACTTTGGCGCATATAAGTGGTTTCTGAAGTATAGAAATTCACACAGACTTGCCAATTTTGTGAAGATAGAAATACAAGTCGGCCTTCTTTTACAATTAATGGAGAATCACTGCTGGTATGGATTTGAAAGTTTTGTGAAAGGACTTCTAGGACCTCAGTTCTTAAATCCTTAATATCACCATTTAGGAACAGACGACTCATAGTCCAAAAAACTTCATGGCTTTATTGAGAAATGCAAGAATATCCAGTTTGGTGGTGAAGGGCACCCTCCTCATAAAACCAAACAATGCAAAACTAAGGTTTAAAAAACTCAACTGAACGATTAAGGATAAGCCCAATACCGTCGCCGTTAAAGCTTGAAGCTTCGAGGACAATGGCGATTGGACTTTACGCATTTTCTTAAAATACCACAGGGATAACGCACAATATATGAGAAAAAAGACTCCAGACCCTATAGGCTTTAAAAAGCGAACTTCGGGAAGAAAATAAAAATTAATTCCCCACAATACAGCTAAATTAAATATATAAGTGAACGTTAGCCAAAACTTAGAGCGATCAAAACCAAGACGAACCATAAATGTCCGCACATTTTTATCTGAATCAGCCCAAAGTGACTGAAAGTTTCGATGTTGAACATAAAGTACAGCAACAAAGCCATTAACAATCCCTAAACCAATCACATCCCACTTTGCCGTTCCAACCAATACATGGGCAAACCCAACAGCAAGCATTGGACCCAGTGCAAAGAAAACAGCAAGCTCGCCCAATCCATAACCCTTCAACCCCTTACCAAAGGCGGAATATCCCAAAACAGCTACCATACCTCCAAGAGCCAAAAGCAATAACCATGGAGCTTTTGTAAATATTGGAATCGCAACCAAAAGTCCCAAAGCCGAAAGAACATAGGCCCCATTTCGAATCCAATAAGCTGGAAATTGAGATTCATTTAATACACGACGTCTAATTTTCCCCTGGGAACTATCTGAGCCCTTTATGTAATCAAAATAATCATTAAAATAGAAAGTCGCGCCATGGATTAAAAAAAGACCCACACTGGCTAACACTCCCATAAAAATATCTAATTTCGCTCGCATAAAATAAAAATGAATCCAAAGCGAAAGTATTGGCCCCATAGTTAGAATCAACAATGATGGTCGATAAGATTTAGCAAACGCGAAGAGCAAATCTAAAAACCTTACAGCTGGTCGATGTTCTATTTTAAAAGTCAATTGCCTAGATTGAAAGCCCTTAGTGAAAGACGGTGCGAGCACAGCTCGTTTACTTTTATCAAAAGTCCCCGTTAACAACTGAGTGCTTTTTTCCGAGCCGACAGGAACCGTTACAAATTCAGTGCTCATTACTTTTCACGCCAATAAAGAGGTTGGGGTAGCTTCTTTAAATCATTCACTAAATCTTTTTCGCCATCGGGAAGTAATCGAGATAAATTCTCACAATGATGTAGATACAATTCGATCATTTCTCCATTAGTTTTATCAAAATCAGCCAAAACTTTTTCGAAGTGGTCCTTACCGATTGAACTGTAAACGTCTTCTAAAGTTTCGGAGGCACAAAAGGCCTTCATAGATGCGCTATCAAGATCTGAAGAGAGTGAGGCCGCAAAAGAATTTAGATAGCCCGACTTTAGATCTCCTAATACAGCCTTCTCCTCATGATTTCTAATATCAAAATCCAGTAAATCGTCACTTCGTTGAAATAACACCCCTAAAATACAACCCATCTCTTCCACTAAATCATGAATATCTTGGTGATATCCCCCCTTACAAATGAAAGGAGCTCGCAAACACCATTTGAAAAGAGAGGCCGTTTTGAGGTTATGAACCTGGTCCAGCTGCTCTAATTTGACGCTGAAATCTTTGACCAAGGAATCCTGAATCCACTCCCCTTCAAGAAGATCAGAAATCATTTCGGCGGTGTACTGAAGGAGTTCCAAATTACCATGACGGGAGAGATTCACCATCACTCGGGCCAACAGATAGTCACCTGCCAGTACGGCGTACTCAGGCGTATACTTTAACCAGGCTGCTGGTTTACTTCGTCGTAAATGGGACCGATCAATGAGATCATCATGAAGCAAAGAGGCATTATGAATAAATTCAATGGTTTGCGCCATCAATTGGACCGATTGAGTCTCTAGCGCCAAATGGCCGGACACCTTTTCAATCAATTTGGAGCGGAAGCCCTTCCCTCGTGAAAACAGATCATCATAGAGTGCATTGAGTTTGGGTAAATAAGAGGGAAAGTCCTTTTGACTAAATAACTTAATGCTCATTACATCCTCAGATTAAGGTTCGGCAGCCCTCGGTTTTCCCCAAGTTGACTCTATTAGTCAAGATGTTCTTAACTTCAATTTGTTGAACTTTTTATAGTTTAGTAGGATCTAGATGAAATAAACGCCAGGAGAGACCATGTCTGAGAGTAAAAAAGAATATATTGAGCATATGATGGTCGAAAGAAAGTTCATTCACGACCTTGCCTCTCCTTTGATGATTGCTATGGGAATGGTTGATTCCGTAAACAATAAAATTGACGATGGCGACCTCAAACAACGTCTAGAAAAATCCAAGGCGGCATTGGATAAGATGAATACCATTCTTAGAGAACGAAGAACTAAACTGATCGAAATCTTGGAAAAGGTGGAAACTCCTTGAAGTTTACCGCAGAGATAATCCTCCCGTTTGATATGGCGGACTCATCCGGATTTATTTTTTTCGGAAATGCATTCGCTATCGAGCACCAGGTGATTGAAAAATTCGTAATTCAATCAGATATTGGTTGGGAATATTGGTTTAATAATCCTGACTTTATAGTTCCTATTCGCCATACAGAAGCCGACTACTATGCGCCGATCAAAGCTGGCGACCCAGTGAAATGTGAGCTCTCAGCATTAAAAGTTTCAGATTCTAGCGTTACTTTTGAGTGTGAGTTCAGCTCTTCTAATACGAAATGTATTTCTGTAAAATCCACTCATGTATTCGTTGATAAAAAAAGTATGTCAAAAATTTCTATTCCGAATGAAATAAAAAAATTATTAATGGCTATCGCTGTAAAATAAAAAACCCGCTAGCTCCTGATATCTGACTTTTCCCAAAGGAGATTGAGGAATGGTATCCACTGAGTAGATCCCATGGATCCGTTCGTAGGGAGCAATGGATGTATTAAACTGCTTAACACGCTTATTGAGATCCTTATCGCCAATCCCTTCTACAACCGCCACAACTTCGCTGCCTCTTCGAATAGATGGCCTAGGCAAAAGAATTACTCTTCGACTCTGCCCCATATTTATCCTTTGCTCCAAAGATAACAGATCCACCAATTCACCATTGATTTTTGTGACTCTACCCTTTCGAGTCACTTTTACAATTCGTTCACCTGAGGGATCTAACTCTACAAGATCATCCGACTTATAAGCTTCGCCAATGCTTTGAATATCAACTTTCTCTTTTTCTAGAATAACCACCTGGCTAGCCAAGGATCTACCAGACACGGTCAAAGTGCGATCATTAGAGATCTGCCATTGAACATGTGGCAATCTAGTTGGATAGGGAAAGGTCTCACTCCCTATTTCTTGAAGTGTTGATGTTGCCACCTGCGATCCCATTTCAGTCATTCCGTAAGTGATTAAAATGGGCCAGCCGAGTTTTCTAGCCGACTGGTACAGATCATCTGAAAGAGGGCCTCCTCCGACAAATACACACCTTAAAGAGGGAGGACAACTTTCTCTGGCAAGAACTAAATCATAGAGTTGCGTGGGAACAAGACTCGCTAATGTCACTCCATTATCACGTATATGACTTAGAAAAGAGCCGACATTCCATTGCGGTATACCAGACACTCTTTTAGCGCCTGACAGATGGGATCGAGCAATAATTGAAAGTCCGCCAATATGAAATTCTGGCAGGGACTGTAACCAAATATCCTGAGCCGTAGATTCTATCCATTGATTTACATGGTCAGCAGAATGAAGAATAGCCTCCTTTGAGATGCCTATCCATTTGCTATAGTAGGAACTCGGAGCCGAAGAACCCGAAGATTGAAGCCAAATCGTCGAAGGGAATTTATTCCATAGAGAATCATTTTCATCCACTTGCTTTTTCACAAAAGAACTGGCTTTGGGATTCAAAAAAATATGAGATTCGTTGCTGTTCCAATTCAATTCTTTCAAAACTCCCCCACCTCTCTCAGGCTTCCGCAATGTGGTCTAAGCCCATGCACAATATCTATCGGCCCAAACTCTTCTATTGCTTTAAAGGCTTCGTAGGCCGCTAACCTTTGCCCTAACTCACTGTCCATATAATGCGTAAATAAAAGTGGTACTTGATTTTCACAACTCCACTGAACCATCGGCCCCACCGGATTTCGGGCCGGTTTACAACACAGAACATCTATACTTTCGGGATCGATTTCTTTTCCATTCAGTAACTCGTAGCTCCCCATATCCAAACATAACCTAATGGACATTTCGTTTCTAATCGACCGCCAAACCTCAGCATCATAGGGAACTGGGTCTTCGAAAAAGTCCACGTTGGAAACAATATCACTGAACTGAACTAAAAAACCCTTAAACTGATCTAATGATAAGGACTGATTAAAATCTAACCGCAACGAGACATCATTTTTCGTCGCAACTAATTTTCGTGCGAGTTCCATATCCGTCTCAATATCCGCTCCAACCTTTAGCTTTACGACAGTACCTAAATTTTCAGGCTCCCAAGACTCACTGGACAATAATAGCTGATGACTTTTTTTAGCCATTGCTTCCGCTGCGACTTGCATCTCCTTTCGAGAAATACTCAATTGCAACTCCGCCCAATGAAGTGCTTTATCCACCAGTGGATTAGTTCTGTCAGATAACATTAAGGCATCAACACTCTCACTCAACGAGGGATCGCCGAGACCCTCCCAACATTGTAGGCAGGTGGTGACTTTCTCGCCCCCTTCATACACGAGGTCTATATACACTCCTTGAACTTCAGAACCAGAGGTTGCGCTATTGGGTTGCCCGGAGAAATCGATAATATATTTACGCAATTTCACTTCCGATATACTTTTCATAGGGAGATTGTCCATCCCATATGATCAAAAAGAAAACCCGCTAATAATAGCAATGCAAATTTTAACTGTAACTGAGCAGCAAGACCCAAGAATTTATTATATTCGGGACCAGGTTGAGTTTCCTTAATCTTCTTTATTAAATCAAATGCCGGCCAAAGTAGAATTAAAGGAAAAAAGGCTGCAAAAAAGGCTTCATTTACAAACCACACCAACTGCATAACAAATGCAAAATAGTACAAACTTAGAATCTCAATGAGAGTAAAGGTCTTTCCAAATCGAGCGGCCAAAGTGAGTTTTCCCACTTCTCTATCTTGTCGAGCGTCTCGTAAATTGTTTATTGCAATCAATACAGTTCCGAAAGCGCCTATTTGAGTTCCAAGAGCAAAGCTAGTCGAAGTCCACTCACCAGATTGTAAATAACACATGCCCTGGACTGCGACCCATCCAAAAAAGATCATGACAAAGACATCACCTAAACCCAAATAGGCCAGTGGATAGGGGCCTCCTGTGTAAGCATAAGCCATTACCAGCGAAACAATACCAATAATGACAATGGGCCAGCCACCATGGATAACTAATGGAATCCCAGCGAGCACTGCTAAAACACAAAAGAAAGCCGCCCAATAAAATACCTGTTTTGAAGACATCAAACCCGACTGAGTCACCCGCTCTGGCCCCAGCCTATCTGCACCGTCGGCACCCTTTTTAAAATCAATGGCATCGTTAAACAAGTTGGTCGCTATCTGAATAAATATCGCAGACGCCAAAGCTAATGTGAAAATATAGTAATTAATTTCGTTATAGAAAAAAAGCACATACCCGGCAGAAGCGATAATGGGTGCTAAGGCAGCTGTTAATGTTTTGGGTCGAATAGCTAATAGGAGGTTCGTCATTTTGCCCACCGCTTGGGGAAACCGAGTCGTTCCACTAGGGCCTCAACATTATCAAATGGAAACCGATGCCCACATCCAGGGAAGGAGATGAATTCCCCTGTTAAACCTTGTTCCTTCCACTTTTTATGAAGTTCACGATACTTCGAATCCAATTCCCCATAACACCAATGAATTCGTGAGGAATCTAAATGTTTAAAACTAGATATTTCAAGAATTTGATTCAGCCGGGACCATTTTTCAAAACTCTCCGCAAGCAACCGACGGTCAAGGTTTTCTTCGTCCGCCCAGCTGTCTTGACTCTTACTACCCTCGAATACAGATTGGCTGTTCCACTCTTCAATCAACTCATTCCACGCCATAGTATTGAACTTTTTGATCCAGCTTTTTTGCCATTCCAATCGAGCCGATCTCAAATTTTCATCCACAGAAAAAGGATCTGCAGATAAAAAGAATACTCGATCGAATAGATCAGGACTGTCCACAACTAAATGAGCCAAAATCCTGCCACCCATAGAATATCCCATTGCGGTAATAGAATAATCTTTAGCTAATTTCACACACTCGGACTTGAGCTCTTTAACAACATGAGACAAGCCTGGGTCTTGGCCCACTAAGAATCGAGACTGAATGAGGTCCGGTGTATACCAGTGTACATTATCATCTAAGCGCTCCTTGAGTGGTTTCCATACTCTCGATGTGGATAGAAAACCATGTAGCGCAAGAAAGCATTGAGGTTTCACTTCGCTATTACTTTTAACGTCTGCCATAATTCTTTGCTTTGTCTGTTGTCGGGACATATTTCAATCAAGTTTTGTGTACCCGAGAGATTCTTAAAGTCTTCTAAACTTCGAACTAAACAATATGTGAGCCCCCACATTTGAGCAAGTGATTCAAACATGAGCCCATGTCTATTTTCGAAATTGGGATCATCATAAATACGACTAAAAATTTTTCCTCCCCCATTGTTAATCACTACATAATTGAGGGGAAGCTCTGGCCTTTGCTTGATGCTCCAGAAGCCAGAAAGGTCGTAAAGTGTTGTAAGATCACCTAAAACACACCAAGTGTTTTTTGAAGGTACCGCTAAACCAGCACCCAAGGAAACGGACCCATCTATTCCGTTCATGCCTCTTTGCGTAAATATTGAGGTATCCACTGAAACCCTATTCCAATCCAGAAGATCTAACTCTCTAATGGGTAAACTATTGCCCACATAGACCTGGTTTTTACTTCCAGATAAAAGTCGCAACCAATTTTGCAAAAGAGCTAATTCAGAATTAGGCTTGTCATTTATGGCCTTTTGTTTCAACTCATACAGAGCACAGTCCTGCTTTTTAATCAATTCGGCATCGGGATGCTTCCACGTCTTTAGAGCATAAGTAGGTCCCGCTTCAAAGATCGTTGGTAATGAATAAAGTGCCGTTTCATAGCTCAACCCTTTAAATTGAGTGGACGAAAAATGTACCACCGGAAGCTGAAGATCCTCTAAGTCTCTCCAAAAACGAACAGTAGGCACGCCTCCAATGCGAACAATGGAATCAAAAAAACCTACCTCATACAAATGTCTTAAAGCGAACTCACCGGATTGGAGTGCGTGACCCCATTCTGCTTCAAGGGGTTTCAATTGACTGCCACACTCGATATATATGGGTAACTGGGTTTCTCGAAGTAACTCCATCAGAGCTTCTCGATACTTCGGAAGAACCGCCGACAAAATAATTAAAGGCTTGGACCCCAAATGTCCTAAATCTTTTTCTGCGCGCGCACTATCATCCACCTGTTGTGATAAATGAAAATCCTTAACCGGACCGATTTGGCTCACTTCAGGTTCCCCATCAACTAAAGGCTCGGCAAAACAAACGTTAACGTGATTGGGGTGTCTCAAATTCAGCTTGAGATCCTGAACCGCTTCGCCCCATTCGATGGTCTCTCCCGCATACTCCCCAAAAATTTGGATTTGATTCATCGATTGCGGAGCTCCCGATCCTCTGTATGATTCAGGTCGGTCTGCCGAAACCACAACCAATGGCAATTCTTGGTGATGAGCTTCTATCACAGCAGGAAACAAATTCGCCACGGCCGTTCCAGAAGTGGTCACCACAGCGACGGGGCGGTCCGATTGTAAAATTCTTCCAATGGCAAAGTAACCTGCAGATCTCTCTTCAAAATGATAATGAATGTCTAGAGACTGACAGCGCGCCAAGGACTTGATGAAGGTCGCATTCCTTGAACCGGGACAGACCACCCATTCTTTTACACCTTGAAGAGCCATTTGCTCAATCAAAGCTTTTGTTCTTGTCATATTTGAATTCATGCCTGTTAAAGTCCTAGCTGGGATTTCACTTTCATGCGCTTAGCGTAGAGCTCATTCCATTCTTTTTCTAACTGGCTTTGTTTAACTATGCCGCAGCCAGAATACAAGTAAGTCTTGTCCTCTCGCCATTGAATATTTCGAATCCCAACCACAAATTCGCCGTTTCCGTTTTCATCTTGAAATCCAAACGGCGCTCCATATCTGTACCTATTGGCAGAAGATTTTGAATTTTTCAGCCAATCCATTGCGCTACGACGAGGAACCCCCCCCAAAGCAGGAGTGGGGTGTAAACTTTCTATCAGCTGGGGGACGGATAGGTTTCCACTTAGATTCACTTTTATATCTGTTCGCAAATGTGTAAGAAGCCCAATATCCCATTCATGGGTGGAGCCAATCTGGACATCTCCCCATTGGGAAAATACTTTTTCCAAATCGTCCACAACGAATTTGTGTTCTTCCATTTCTTTTTCATCATCAAGCAAGCTGTAGGGGGCATCTGAGGGTCGTGTACCAGCAATAGCTTGAGTAAATAAAGATTGCTTATCCCATCTAAATAGCTGCTCGGGAGTGCATCCCAGAATCCCCTGCCCCTCGTGCCAAAAACCATAAGGAAATTGTCCCTCTGGAGTGATCAACAGACGATGCATGATTTTTTTTATCACCTCATGCGATGGCTTCTGAGAACATTCCTCATGAGTCAAAGGAACCACTTTTTCCAGCTCCTGTGTCTCCATCTTACCTAAGATATCTTTAAACTCGTCGGCAAAAAGTTCGTGATTAGCACTTTCCCACTGCCAATCTACCAATCTCATATGACCAGATGCGCCTAATCCTGCCAGTTTCATCAATTCACCCATGGATCTCATTTTTGGAGCAGGGTCGAATTCAAGAATTTTTTGTAAATCACCCACATTCCAATGATCCACTCGATCGAAAGAAAACCAACTGGGTTTACCCTCAACGAAAAAGGGAGGAGAAAAAAACATGAGTTTTCCGGGGGTTGCGGCTGAAATAGGCTCCTGAACCCCAGATCCTAGGGTCCAAACTCCATCCGATCGACGAAAAAAAGCTCCTGAGCTTAAGAAATTTTGCAATTGAAATGACATATAATTCCTATATGGCTTTTAGATTTATGCTTTGCATAGTCTAGTATTTGCGATAGTTTGCGAGTTCTCGAGAAGGCATGATACATCGTTTTATGTGGGAGAGATAGCTGGTACAAATATGAAGACTAATGCCGTCAAAATTGGAAATATTGAAATCGGTGGTGATCGAGTGGTTACCATAGCAGGGCCTTGCTCTGTAGAATCTCTTGAGCAGTTTCAACAAACTGCATTATTCACGCAAGAACATGGTGCTACCCTATTGCGTGGCGGATTATTTAAACTACGCACTCGTCCTGATAGCTTTCAAGGGCTCGGTGTGGCTGGCTTTTCCATTGTTGAAGATGTTAAGACCCAAACTCAAATGCCCTACATTAGTGAAATTACTGACACTCGACAGGTGGAAGAATTGAACGACGTGGTCGACGCCTTTCAGGTGGGATCTCGTAATATGCACAACTATGCGTTACTTAAAGAGTTGGGCCAAACGGATAAACCCGTATTACTCAAGCGAGGGTTTAGTGGCCTCATTGATGAATGGCTCCATTCTGCCGACTACATTGTAAACGGCGGAAATGAAAATGTGATCCTTTGCGAACGCGGCATTCGAACTTTTGAAACTAAAACTCGAAACACTTTTGATATCAACGCCATTGCATACGTCAAACAATTCTCATCGTTTCCCGTCATTGCGGACCCATCCCATGGAACTGGAATGCGTGAGTTGGTGATTCCGGTGGCTCTAGCTTCTATTGCTGCGGGTGCTGATGGACTTATTGTCGAAGTTCACCCCAATCCTGCAGAAGCAAAGTCTGACGGTTATCAAGCTTTGACCTTTGAGGACTTTCAACAACTCATGAATCAGGTCAAAAAGATCGAGCCCATCATTAAACGCAATCACTGTTAAGGCCAATTATGCAAGTAAAAGGACCCGACCCGGAATTTATTCAAAATACATTTAGTAGCATTGCTTCCAACTATGACCAGGCCAATGAGGCCATAACTATGGGAATGGTGGGATCATGGAGAAAAGCTCTGATTGAATCTGCTAATGCGAAACCGGGTATGTCAGTTTTAGATTGTGCCACCGGCACTGGTGATCTTGCGATCGAATTTGCTAAAGTCGTTGGCCCCAATGGAAAAGTCATTGGCTCTGATTTTTGCAAAGAGATGTTGGCTTGCGCCCCTGAGAAAGCCAAAAAACTAAATCTAGAAATCCAATTTGAATGGGCCGATGCTACTGATTTACCGTATGAAGACAACACCTTTGATATAGTAAGTATTGGTTATGGTATTCGGAATGTCTCTGATCCAGTGAAAGCCCTTTCTGAAATGGCTCGAGCTCTTAAGCCTGGAGGAAAATTAGTAGTCCTTGAAACTGGCGATACACGAAATCCAGTTTTACAACCTATGATCAATCTCTATTTCAAGTGGATTGTTCCAAGAATTGGCGGCTGGATCGGTGGTAACCGAAAAGCTTATGAGTATTTAAATCAATCTTCTGGTAAGTTCCCAAGTCGCAAAGATTTTTTAAAACTTATGGAAGCCACTGCACTTTTAGAAGACCTTAGTTATAAGAGTCTAATGGGTGGAGCGAGCTTTATTTACTCAGCAAAAAAGCCACTTCAGGCCTGATTCAATCTTCTCATTAATAGCATGTCCGCAATTGTGATGAGCGCCATCGCACGAATCACAGAAGTGGCCCTCGGCACGATACAAGGATCATGTCTCCCTTTTTTAGCCACATCCATCACGGAACTTGTCGGTTTAAATGCCACACGCGCTATCAGTGGCTCACCAGTACTCATTCCTCCACGCAAGCCACCATATAGGGGCGACAAAGAGTCTTGATGAAATTCGGTACCAGGCAAAGTGGATCCTTTAAAACCAGAACCAAACTCCACACCATTAGTGGCTCCCACTGACATAAAACCAGCTGCTAGCTCACTTTTCAATTTCGCAAACACCGGCTCGCCAAGCCCTTTTGGAAGCCCTAGAGCCTGCAAAGTTACCTGTCCGCCAAAGCTTTCACCATTACTCTTCGCTTCCAACAATCGGCTCTCAATAGAATTTGATAATTCTCTATCAGGACATCGAACCTTAGAAGATAGCACTAAGTCTTGCAGACCTGACTGTTCAATAAACTGTTGAACTTGAACATCAGTGAGCCTTAAATCTCCCACAGAACTAGTATAGGCCACCACTTGAATTTCACTATCAATGTGTCGAATCAGCATTTCGGCGATGGCCCCAGCAATGACTCTAGAAAGAGTTTCCCTTCCCGAAGACCGGCCTCCTCCTCTATGATCCACATGACTAAACTTGCTTTGCCAAACATCATCAGCGTGACCGGTTCGAGGATTACTTTTAATGTCGTCATAGTCTTTCGACCTTTGATCTTTGTTTTCAACGACAATGGCAATGGGGGTTCCTAATGTTTTCCCCTCAAAAACACCACTCAAAACTCGAGCCTTATCCAACTCATTTCGTGAAGAAACCACATCACTTTGACCCGGGCGTCTTAATTCTAAACTCAATTGCAATAGAGCATCATCGAAAACCACACCAGAAGGGCATCCATCAACGACCACACCCATGGCGGGACCATGGCTTTCACCAAAGGAAGTCATCTTAAAAATTCGGCCAAACTGGTTTGCATTCATAGCCCCAATTTGGTCCATACCGACGACAAAAGCAAGTGGAACCACGGCTCCTAAGCCATTCTCAAACAGAGACGGCGTAAAAAGGATCATCATTTTTCTCATAACATTCGCATCCCTTTTGAAACGCGATTCACCATATTTTTTACACTAAAATCCAACTTCCCTGTTTTTTGCTAAATAACCGATCTTTCAGGACTTTTGCCCTAAAGCTTTGGTCGGGACTGTCGAAGAGTTGGATAGGTGGTTAATAGGTACAGCAAAGGAGAGAACGATGAAGACAATTTTGTCCATCGCTGTAATACTCATTTCGACAGTGGCTTCGGCAACTGACTATGAGTTTAAAAACTTTCAAATTGATAAAGATGCTATAAACAAATATCGAGTTCAGTCTGTTTCTGAATCCCCTAGCCTTGCCCCCAGTAAAAAAGCACAAATTCTCAATGAAAAAAATGTTTACTCTAAGAGCTCACTTTTTGGAGACCAACCCATTAACGATCTCGAGAGTCCTCTTATGCAAGAAATCAGAGATTACCTGGGCCGAGACTTTTCTATTATTCGCGATGAACAACGACAGCTACTTTGGGAGAGAGGCAAACAATTTAACCTGGGTGTAAAAAACTACAATGGCCTCCAGTGGCAGAAACCCATGGGACAATACACTGTTTACACCGACCGTGAAGTGGTTCCTGGCCCTAATAATGAACGCTGGGTGGTGAGTGACCAACTGGTCATCGCCATAGATGCTCAAACCTTTTTAAGAGAAATGAATGAAAATGGAATCGTCGATATCGGCGAAGCCCAATTAGGAGCCTTTGCTGGCTTACAGTTCCATAGAGTTTATGAATACAAATACTACGTAGATTCATATGATGAAGGTATTAATGGTCAGTTCGACAAACTTCTTCTTGGCTTTCTTAATTTTGTAGAGCCTCGAGCCGACCTAATGTATCCCAATGAAGTTTTGACCAAAACAGATTTTATGGGATTCTACGCAGGAGCACTAGCAGATGTACCTTTAAAATATGGGCTAGAGCTTACTGCTGGAGTTCTTGTAAAAGCAGAGAAAATGTCTCAGGTGGAACTTCGGTCTCTGGCGGAAAGTGATATTGTTGCTACGGGTGAGTTTTTAAAAGTAAAAACTTCTAACTCCAAATCAACAAGCGTAGGGGCAGAGCTAGGATTGAAATTAGACTTCTTCAATATTTTGAAACTGACCTTGCTTAGTTTTGAGTACCATATGGAAAAGACAGAAACAGAATCTGCACATCTGTCCTTTGGAATTGATGACCGAATACACTTTACCTCTTCCACTCCCGTTTCAAGAGCTCTTGCAGACCTTCTCCACTTTAAGAAGTTAGATCAAATCCTGTATCCCTATTTAGATATAAAGCAGTATACGTCCGCTACAACTAAAACTAAGAATTTCAGAATTTTCAATTGGGGTAACGCCTCCTCCACCGAGAGCTCCCAATCTAGACTTCTAATACCAGGCGAAGAAGATCGATTTGTAGTAGATCATTCTACCAGTGATTTGAAATTCACTAAAGGATGGAAAGGTGCCCTTTGGGACATGACCTTTCAAAGCTCCATTGGTTTCGACTTTTTTAACGACTATAAATATTCACTTAAAAAGACTTCCAGTTTGGAATACGAAAGAAATTACGATGGCGAGAATAGCGAAGGAAGAATGACGCAAGAATTCTTTGCATATAAAACTCATAATAAGAAAAAATATCGTAAAAGAGCCATCGCTTTCATCGAAGACTTCACTTACTTTGGAGATGAGTTAAAGGCTCTGGTTAAAAGTGGACAGCTCAGAGGACCAATGAAAATTAAGGTAACAATGAAGGTTTTTCCTGAATCTTTCTACTATCTTGATGGGTTCTCTAAAAGAGATGCGGAACCACTTTTCGAAGACATCTGCATAAAAGATGATAGCCGTAGGCTAACAACGAAAGCTAAAAGATGTATTTCAAAGCTAATGAGATACTTTCGAAAATACAAATCTGCAGACAATATTGATGATAAGATTTGGAAATTCAAAGACCTCCTCTCCACTGTAAATAAATACTCTCCAAGTATTGATGACTTAAGAAAGATGTTTGGAGCTGGAGGCCTCTATATTTCTGGGAGCTTCAAATCAAAAACCGACAATGGGTTAGACTTTCAGTCCTACTTTGAGAAAGGCTCATGGGGTAACAAGTTATCTCCGAAAGATAACATTCTCTACCCCAAAACACTTTTAGGTCCAGAAACTCCACTTCTGGATTAAAACTTACTATTAAGCATGGCCATTTGTAAAAGTCTCTGCAAGTGGCTTACTTAAATTCTCGCCACCCTTTATCCCGAAGTCCAACGTTCTGATTGGAAAAGGAATAGTGACATCGTTTTCGTCAAAAGCTTCTTTGATTGCAATAATCGCTTCATGTCGAGACTTTAAAAAGTAGTTATCTCCAGGATATTCAATCCAAAACCTAGCGACAAAATTGATTGAACTACTACCAAACTCTTTAAAAAACACCTCTACAGGATTTGATTTAATTCGACCTTCCACATTATTCAATGCATCCTTTACCATAGACTCAATGGACCTTAGGTCATCACCATAGGAAACTCCCACTTCGATATCGACTCTCCGTCTAGGCGTGGTTGTGTAATTGATAAATGGCTTGGTAAACATGTATTTATTGGGAATCAAAACCTCCAGACCCTGGAAAGTCATGATACTTGAAGTACGCAATGAAATGTCAGTCACCTCTCCAAGAAACCCATCAATTTCTACTATGTCTCCGATTTGATAGGGATGCCTAAATGCTATAAATATTCCTGAAACGAAGTTTGAAGCAATCTCTTGAAATGCAAAGCCCAGAGCAAGACCCACAACACCAGCACCTGCTAGCAGTGAGGTCACCGTCTTTTCAAGCTCCAAAATACCTAATGAAACAAAAAGACCCGCGAGAATAACGAGAAAATAGGATACCGTTTGTATGAGATTGGATGCCGCACGATTATCCAATATTTTCGGGACCCATTTCTTGACCATACTCTTGACTAACTTGGCGAGTAAAACAAACAAGAACATTACAACCAAAGCGGCAACAAAATTTGGAATCCCTTTCACCGCCATTTCAAACCAAGCTTCGATTTCCTCAGTTAATATTTTCCAGGCACTATCTATGCCAATATCCACCATGTACTCCTTATCTAACTAAATCGTTTTATTAGAAATCCCCCAGGGAACCCGGGGGATCTGCAATCTGTGCTAACAGGTGACAAAAGCCAGCTGTGTTATGAAAAATACTCTTCTAATTAATTAAAAACTTTTTCGACTTCATTTTCTAAAGTTTCATACTTATGCTCAATATTTAGCTTAAGATCAGCATAAGAGTCCTTACTAGAATCCTTCAAGTCTTCTAGTTTATCACCGATTTCTTCTCGCATTTCTTTCAAACTATCTATCTGTGGAGTCATTGCCTCTTTGGCATCTTCAGTCTCTTCCTTTGCTTTCTCTTGAAGCTCTTCTATTTTATCATCTACTTTTTCTAATTTTGCGCTCATGGCCGCTTTGAAATCCTTATATTCTTCTTTAACTTCAGAAGAATAACTCTTATCCGCTGAAGATTCCTGGCTATTAGAACAGGCAGTTGCTCCAACCACTAGACCAAGGCCACACAGTACTACAGTTAGGTTCTTCATAAGGTTACTCATAGATTATCTCCTTTTGATGATGTTGACCCCGTAGGGATCGTTAATAATTCCTGTTCAGGATACTCCAGATGCGTTCTGAGAGCTTTCAGGACCAGTTAAGAGGTTGTGTAGAAACCTACAAATTTCATCAATATTCCATCTGCCCATTTTCATTTTATGTGAACAATGATTCACATTTATTCCAAAAACTTGAGAAGCAAAAAAGTAGGCCCATCGATAACCTAGGAAACAAGTTAACGAACGAATACTTACATAAAACCACGAAAGGAAAACATAATGTTAAGTTGGTCACTATTTTTCTTCATTTTTGCGCTCATTGCTGCCGTATTTGGATTTGGGGGTATTGCCGCCGCTTCCGCTGGGATTGCAAAAATTCTATTTTTCGTATTTATCACGCTCTTTGTTGTCTCCCTTTTATTTAGACTTACTAAAAAGGGCGATGAAGCACTCAACTAAATTTAAATATTAACAAAGGAAGAGGACTCATGAAGCTTTCAAATAAGTTAATTTCTATCGGCATAATTTCTATACTGGCAGGCACTGGATGTACTTCCACAGGAACTAAATCCCATTTCAAAGAAGAGTTTAAAGAGGCACTCGGTCAAACTCAGGATGATTGGGGCGAAAGAAAAAGCGAATTCATCGACAAAAGTGAGGCGCGTCTCGATGACATAGCCAATGACTTGTTTGCGATGAAAAAGTCGAATAGTAAGATTGAGAAGATTAAGCAAGAAGATGCTAAAGCACATGTTGATTCCTCTATCGATCAATTGACGTCAATAAGGCATGAACTTGCTGACTTGAGGCGAGTAGAAGCCAAAGATTGGCAAAACGAGAAAAATTCATTTTTAAGTAAAATGAATGTTCTAGAGTCTGAATTCACTAAAGCACGAAGTTATTACTATTAATGATAAATAGAAATGTTGGATTTACCCTCCACCTTTCAAAAAAAGACCTAATAAAAATTAATAAGGAGAATTAAATGTTAAAAATTGCAGTGACAATTATATCTATAGTCGGCCTTACAGGCCTAGCCCAAGCCAATGAAGATGGAGCGGGATCCCTAGTTCTATCCATTACTGGAGTTGCGAATGATAAAGTCAGTGAAGTTGAGGAAAATAAAGAGGAAAATGAAATGAATTTTGGTGCCGGAGTCTTTGTTGAAGCTGGAATCAATGACAACTTTGGTATTGAAACCGGCGTATTAGCTGTTAACCGACAGTACGAAGCTGAAGCCGCAGGCGCACGCTTGGTGCAAGAAGTGAGTCGGCTTCATGTTCCGGTAATGGCTAGATTCTGGGCTACAGACTATCTATCCGTCGCAGCGGGACCATTTTTAGCCTTCAAAACAGGTGATTCAAAAACGTCCTTAGACATTGGCGATACTGAAATTGGATCTATCGAAACCTCAGCCGACGACGATGTTGAATATGGGCTAGATGCCGCTTTGACTCTAAACTTTGCTGTAAATGACAAATCTGGAGTATTTGTTGAAGGACGATATTCGAAAATCCTTGATGACGCCGAAGATGAAAATGCAGACCAAGTTTCAGCCTTGGCTGGTGTTAAAATTGATTTATAAGATCTAAATAAATTATATCTGGGGCTCATGTATATCATGAGCCTTTTTTTATAAATTCAAATATCTATTTAAATCAATATACCCTCGTTCTGTCGTTTCCGGATTGTACACTTCAGTAGATACGTCGTTATAAATCTCCCAAAATTTTTCATCCGACCGCGAAAGACCATACTGTTGCATAAAACTCCAAACTTGAGATTTAGACTTCAACTTCAACATTTGCATTACAAAAGCTTCAATGTCTTTTTCTCGAAGATCGATAATTAAGTTCGCATAGCTAGCTCCGGCACCCTCAATAATATCCAAAGAATCTCGTTCCGGCCTTCTTCTATCATCCTCAAAAAGCAACATTGAAACATTGTAATGATCCTTATTGTGAATCAACGTCCAAAGTTTTGATTCTTTTTTGGTACCCGTTAAAACTAAAATAGCGTCGGGAAGATGCTGTACTATCTCAGCAGGAGCTTTGTTCAATCCACTAAAGAGTTCCACATTCATCTTTTTTCTCATACTTTGAGTTTCGGAAAACCTTTCCTTTATCAGACGATCTAATAGTTCTTCTTTATAGTTCGTTGATTTAAAAGAGACTTTTGATTTTACATTTCGACCTTCGAAAATTAGCTCCTTAGTGATTTTTTCCCTAGCATCACCTGTGATCAAATCCGCCATGGACTTCATGAGTGATTCTTTTTGATCTGGAACAGATGCATTCCATGATTCTCTCATTTTCATACGGCTATCTTGAGGCAAAAAGGAGAGAAACAAATCTTCAGAGGCGACTCTTGAAACTTCCATATAAAGTCTAGAGTTGAGTTGATGTAAAAGCGGACCAAAAACATTATATCCTGCAGAGAGATTATAATAGATGGTTTCAAATACATGATAATCCAAAACCCAAATCGTCTTAGGCGTACGGCCTAGCAATCCATGAAGAACAGTGGCGCTATCAAAATGGCGAAACACAGTTATATTTGCATTTATATTTGATTTCTCCCCGGACCAAACAGACTCTATATCCAAAGGTTGCATAGTCTTTAAATGCGAGAATTTTGTTTTTACAGTCCGCCAGTATTTCTCTCGAAAATCTTCTAAGGGAGCAAACTCTCCTTCAAGCTTCGCCGGAAATTCAGTCTGTTTGGATACCGCATTATAAACCTCATCTGATTGCACCAAAGGATCTGAATCAGGGTCGAGAAACAATACCCAAAAATGGTCATTAATGACATTTAAAGCCGTCTGCCCTCGGCAAACCGGACCTTTAATGAAGGTCATAATAAAGTAGGCCGAGTTATCCAAAAAGAGCTTATACCTGGCATGCCTAGGTATAGACTTAAAAGTTTCAAACGGGTTTGAACCTTCCGGCCCATAAGGAGGCATCTCCTTGGGTAGAACAGCCCATTTTTCGTCAATAAAGTCCTTCTTCCAGGACTTAAATTTTGCATCCGACAGGAGAAAGGGAATATGCACCTTATGAGTCATTGTATTAGTCACAGGCCGCAATCGGTAATAAAAAGGTTGCTCAGGATCTGAAAATGGAAACTTGGTACCTATTTCGTTAATATCACCGTTTCGCTCTCGTGCTCGCACCAATTTAAAAGAAACATTTGGATATCCATCAAAATACAAATGAGCCAAAAATAGATGCTCATAAAAATAACGTGCTGTAATCTTTTGCTTTAGGGATTCACCATTAAAAAAGCTTTCCCACTTTTCTATTAGGGGTTTCAGCTCCGTACTTTCAAGCCGCATTCGCTCTAAAACCGCTGCATCAGGTCCTTTTGCTCCATCAGCCATCCACATCGACAAAGTCTTAACCTCTTCACTACTCAGAGGAGGAAACCCCAAAGGCATCCGACCCGCAGGGTTCTTTTCCAGATACTCCTCCATTTGGTCTTCACTGGTCGAGTCTATGCAAATTCTCTGATACTCAGCATCGTACTCCTTTTGTAAACCCGACTCTATTCCCGGCACCCCCGTTATCAGCTTCAAAAGCAAATTATGTGGATCTTTACCTATCACGGGGTAAAAGCCTTTCTCTCTCCACTCCTCTACAGAATTACCATCTGTATAGAGTCTTGTCGGCTCTCTCGGCTCAATTTTAGGGAAGTCGTAAAGATTCACATGACTCGCTCCTCTGGACAATCCTGCAAAACTGGTAAGGTCAAGCTGACAAGGGGAATTATAACAAGAGTGGCAAGCAATACACTTTCCATCAAAAATCGGCTGTATTTGGCTGGAATAATGATCTTCAGGGTTGAAGGCGACTTCACCTTCAGAATGAAACCAAGTTTGACTGAAATAAACGAAAACAGCCAATACAAGCACCGTAAGGGAAAAAAAGCTAAAAAACTTTACTGAACGACTCATCACTGCCCTTCTGAAATTTCTATTCTACTATTATGAGGGTGAGAATTTATAACCAGCACCATGAACAGACTGAATGATATGAGATACGGGACCCAGCTTTTTCCGTAATTTACTCACATGGGTATCTACAGATCTGGAATAAATATGGACGTCTTTTCCCCAAATGTCATCGAGCACTTTATCTCTGGGAATTACATGTCCTTCTTGCCCCGCAAAGTACGTGAGAAGTTTAAACTCAAGAGCCGTAAGGTCGATCTTTTCGTAAACTCCTTCATTGAGTATCTTCACTTCTTGGCAATTCTTATCAATTTCTATTTCAACCCATTTTAGCAATTCAGTGCTTTGTTTTCTCGTCGCTTCTTTCTTCAAACGCGATTCCACTCGTGCTTTTAGCTCTAATGGCTGAAAGGGTTTGGTTATATAGTCGTCCGCGCCAGCGGAAAATCCTAAGACTTTATCAGATAGGTCATCATGTGATGTTAAAAAGAAAATGGGTAAATCAGGAAAGGACGCTTGCACTTCAGTACAAAAATCGACGCCACTACCATCTGGCAATTCTATATCCAGCAGAATTAAACTTAGATCTTCGTTCAACTTATCTCGGGCAGTATCAATACTTTCAACCCAATGAAGATCAACAATCGATCCTATGGCCTGCTTGACCATTGTAAATACTTCTTTGCTATCTTCCACTAACAACACTGTTTGCATAGGCAACTCAAGCTTTCTTCAAAAGTTCAAAATTACTTTAAATAATTGCTGAATACTAGCTAAAATGATAGTCATTATAGCCTAAAAGAGACATATAACTAATTTTTATAGTTTTTGATGGGATGTGTTTTTTGCAAAGCCAAAGTAGCGACAGCCAAGAGATACCCTCTCCGGGACTCGAGGAATTTGTCGAGGAATTTCTTACAGATAGACTTACCGAGATCAAAATCTTGAGAGCGTCTCTGATGGCACAAGACTTCGAATCCATTCGAATCCAAGCACACAAGTGGAAGGGTTTCAGCTCCCCTTATGGCTTTGGTCAGCTGGAAAAAATTGGATGTCTACTTGAAAAGAGTGCAGAACAAAAACTCGAGAAAGACTGCAAGGCCCACTTGATAAATGCCCTAAGTTATCTGGATGATAAAGCGGAACAACTGAAAGCCATTAGGCCGTGAATAGAATACTAGCTTCAGAGAAATTGATAAGGACTACACGAAGAAAGTTTACGCTATTCTCCCTAATTGGGATTGCTATCATTATAGCCATATCCACCATAGCTTTGTCTTACCATGAGTCCGTGATTCAAAAACAAGAAAATATGAATCAACTTCATAAAGCACTGAGTAAACAAATTCTTCTCATTAGAGACATAGCCATTTTCAGTGAGCAGTTCGACTCTAAGCTCGCAAAAGAGCAAAACGACAAATTACGATTGAAATTCAACCTTCTCATTAAAAGCCTCCATAAGGAAAATGAAACCTTTTTCCAAATCTTGAAGGCGACGGATTCAGTTGCATTCTCCGATCTTGAAAAGGAGCTCGATAAAAAAGGTCTTCGCAATGCCATGCAAACCTACTTGGATCGTGCCAAAATTCTTGGAACCAAAGAAAAACTAACCGACGACGATATCAAAAAAAATATTGAATATTTATCCAATCACTCTCGAGTTGGGGTGTCTGATTTATTCACCTTCGCCAATCGACAAGTTGAACGCATCGATAGAGGATCAATAAATCAGTTAGATAATATGGGTTCGATTTTAGTCTCTCTATGTCTTTTTGGCGTCGTCTTGTCCTGGTTTTTTGGAATGCGCCCAGTCTATTCAGCAATCCTGTTTCAACATGAGAAACTTAAAGACGCCATTAGAGAAGAAGAGAAAAGCAGTCGTTCGCGAAGTGAGTTTATTGCTAATATAAGCCATGAAATCCGAACTCCGATGACTGCAATTTTAGGTTACGCAGAAAAACTAGAAAATGAAGATAAACTCTCCCGTGAAGATCGAAAAAATTTTTCACGTATCATGAAAAAAAATGCTGATCATCTTATGGGCCTTATCGATGAAATATTGGATGTTTCGAAAATTGAATCAGGAAAATTGAAAATTGATAGGTCCTCCACGGATCTTCCCCAACTTCTAAGTGAAGTGTACTCCTCCCTCAATGTAAAAGCTCAAGAGAAGGAAATTGATTTACGCTTTATTAACAGATCAGAGATACCAAAGGTTATAAGCGTAGATGCTAAAAGACTTAAGCAGATACTATTCAATATCATTGGCAATGCTATCAAATTTACGGAAAAAGGTTATGTTGAGCTCATTGTGGAATTTGACAACCGATACAATAAGCTGAAGTTCCTTATCAAAGATACGGGTTGTGGGATTTCTGAAGCGAGTCGAACAAAGCTATTTCGCCCCTTCGAACAAATAGATAATTCGGGGAAAAGGCAATTTGGAGGAACTGGTTTAGGACTTGTTCTTTCAAAGAGTCTAGCAAAACAAATGGGCGGTGATGTAGTCATTGCTGGCTCCAGACCTGGCGTAGGAACAACATTCCAAGTGGAGATAGAGTCTCCTCCTGTAAGTGGGAGTGACTATATGAAATTCCTTTCGACTGGCGTGGCTGAACAGGAATCCATCTCAACAGATGATGAGAATTTACTTAAAGGCAGAAAGCTATTAGTCGTCGATGATGCAAAGGAAAATGCAAGGCTTTTTAAAATGAACCTCACTGCCGCAGGGGCTTCGGTTGAATTAGCTTACGATGGATTCCAAGCTCTAGAGAAGATTAACAGTATGAAGTTTGACCTTGTCTTATTGGATATTCAAATGCCCGGCAAGGATGGCTACGAAACTCTAGACGAAATTAAAAACAGTTCTTTTTCCAGCCCCATTGTTGCTCTTACAGCCCATGGAATGAAAGAAGAAAAAGATAAAATGGCCGCCGCTGGATTCAATGGACTTATTACTAAACCCGTCAAAGCTGATGTTCTCATCTCCTCGGTGGTTAAATACTTAAACTCATAACTCTACAGAGACCTTTTGGCTCTCGCTCCTTTCTCGATCCCATATGTCGATGTCTCATTTAGAGACATACTCCTGAGACACTTCCAGTGGGTGCCCCTTTGCTGAAAATCATTTAATTCCGGTTTCATGGCCAGATTGCCTCTCAATAGAACACTATTTTCCCTACACCTGTCTAAAATATATCGATCAGATACAACTGATACGTTCTAAAACGGCATGCCGTTTGCTCCTTATATAGACAATTGAATATTTCACCCTCAGAGATTTCTGGGTATAAAGAGGAGATACAAGAGTGAGTTCATCAAATGCACTAAAGGTTGGTCTGGTCGTTGTGATCGTTGCCGTTGGATTGTTCTTAAGTGACGATCTTGGCAGTAAGATGGGTGAACTCGCAGCCCTGAATGTCAGATCTGGTGTTAGTAAAACTGTTGATCCCGTACTTCCTGACCCAAAACTTCAGGCCAAACACTTTGAAGAATTGCGTAAACGCAAACAATTGAGAAAAGACTCATTGAACTTCGACTCAAATTCTAATGGCGAAAATACTAAGAATAATAATACAAATATTCGACGGGTAGATTTTAAAAAATATGAGTATGAAATCGTTAAGTACAAACGACATAATCCATACAGGGAAGACCTTTCTGATGAAGTCAATCGACTAAAATTTAAATCTTACGACGGAAAAAGATTTGGCTCTATCCAGCAAGAAGTAGAAGCTGAATTAGAAAGCATGGCTAAGTAGAATCAACTAGCAATAAGGCTTTACTGTAGTTCCCAAAACTGCTGCTGAGCTAAGCCTTGATGCTTAAACATTTCGGAGCCGCTTATATACTCGGCTCCACTTTTTTTAGCATACTCCCGACCCGGAGAGTTTTCTGAATAATTTAAATCAATAACGACTCCAGGTTTCCAGTGCTTTGGTGGCCACTGAATTGAATCTAAATGCTGTGCTCCTACCGCCCATACCACTAAATCGGGCTCTTCCATAGAAACTCTATCTCCCCTAGGTGCTCCTGATCTTGCCGAGTAAAATATAGCTTTAGGAATGGACTCCCGGATAATACCTTCAGTGCCTCCACCTCCCCAAACCGCTACTTTACCAGCTACGTGTTCGGCAACAAGGGCTTGGAAACCAACAGCGTCCGTATTAGTAGCAGCAACTTCTCCGCCCTTCCACAACAAGGTGTTCACACTGCTCCCATAGGCCTCGCCAATCACTTTACTATTTTTATGATTCTCAACCCAATCATAGACTCTTTTCTTTATAGGACTGGTCACTGCGGCAAATTTTAATCCGATTTCATGCAGCCAGTTTAGAAATCCATTGTCTACATCCATTTCAGTCAATTTTATTCCCACTACGGGTATGGCATGCTTGGCAAAATAATCATATTGAAAACTAGGTGTCCAAGAATGATGAATCGGGTCGCCAATGACTGCTGCAAATTCTTTGAATGGTAAAACTGAATACAAATGATGGCTAAAGAACAATGGCTGATCATTAACACCGAGACCCCACCCTAACCGTAAAAAGTGGAGCTGCATTGAAATACCTTTCAACTGGCGATACCACTGCCACCTTCCTTCCTTCGACATAGGAAGAAAGGATCTTCTTTGAGAATCTTCAAGATACCATTTGTGTCCCTCTGCAAGCTGTTCAAAGCTTTCTACTGATAGAGCCAGCTTAAATCCCACTGTAAACGACGTCCTATTTTCTACTAACAGTTTAGAATAAGATTTAAGCTGATTTCCCTTACCATGAACAGAAAGTATATGATCGACTTCTTCAGGACACTTTCCCCACTCAGCTGGCCAATCTACTAAACCTACTCGTTCAAAAAGTTTTGGTCCCCAGCCGTTCACTGTTCGACAAGAGAGTAAAATCTTTTCTGCACCCACCCTCTCCATAAACTTTTTCGCCACAAGCTCTTCAATAAGATCATCTCTAATTTCAAATCTTCTAATTCCCAATTGAATCAATCGGTGAATTAAAAAACTATTTTCAATAGACTTATTGTCTAAAGTGAAATCAAAGTCGCCATAGGGCCCCTCAGGATTTGATTTAATAAAGTTTAAAAAGGATTTCGCCGACTGGCTGTGTACTCCTTCAGGAACCATCCACTCCAAATCAGAGATCTTTTTATAATATTCCTGACGCTGTGGAAACCGACTCATATAAGCCTCTGTTCCAAGCTCGCTCCGACTCCAGTCTGGACGATCTAAAAATGTTCTTCCATCAACATCTGTCGATCTTTGTATCCATATCACCACAGATGAATCCGGAATCTCACCCTGGTAGCCGGCCCCTAGTGCAATCAGATAGTCTTTTTCGTCTGTACAATTCGCTAAACAATGACGAAGAGTTTCCTCTTCGTATCTTCTAAACTGTTTCTCCCCTTCCATTTCAAAAATCTCGAAAATGGATTTACCAACACGCTTTGCGACCTCAGCATCTAGATCAATACCAATAAACTCTGAATCCAGCTTACCCACTTCATTAAGTAGGGTGGTTTTACCCACTCCCCGATGCCCCACCAAGAAATACTTCAATTCTGAACCCCTATTGTTGAGAAGAACTCTGGAAAGCTCTTATCTACAACTTCTGGGTGGATAATATTAACTGGCACATGAGCCAACTTTAATAGCCCCGCAGCCATGGCCATTCTATGGTCATTCTGCGTATCAAAATTGAACTCCGGTATCCTTTGAATTTGCATTGGACCCTCAATTTCAATGCCATCGGGAAGCTCTTTAAAACGAACCATTAGATGTGTTAATAACTCGCTCACAGCTGAAATCCGGTTAGACTCTTTATATCTAAGCTGTTCTGCTCCAAACAAACGGCTTCTACCTTGAGCAAAACAACAAAGTACGGCCAACACGGGAAACAAATCGGGAGCATGACTTAAATCCACATCAACCCCATGCAGTTTTTTTGTTTTAACTAAGCGAGTCCACTTAATTCTATATTCAATATCAACGCCCATAGACTCTAAAATATCAAAAAATACACCGTCGGGCTGTAGCGGAACATCAGGAATACCTTTGAATCGTATTTCCCCAGCAAGAACTGCAGCCACGGCCAAAGCGAAGGCACTACTCATATCAGGCTCTACATTAAACGTAGATGCTCCCACCTTCTGACTTTTGGGTACAATGATTTCCGTATCCGTCACCTTTAAATCCATCCCTAATCGAGCTAGAACCTCTAAGGTCAGTTGCAAATAGCTGACAGAAGTCACCTCTGTCGGCAATACCAATGCTAAATCAAAAGGTAGTTCCCAAGCACTTAGCAAAACCCCGGATAGAAACTGGCTGGACTCTGCCGCTGAAATATGAAGTGCATCTCCCATCTGTCGCCATCCATCTGAATTGAAACTGAGAGAATTATCGGTCCATTGAATATCTATGGCTCCAAGCTGTAACAACAGCTTTTCTAAACTTTTTTGTGGACGTTGAAACAAGCGCGTAGACCCGTTTAAACGAAACACACCTTTTTCACGCGCAAGTCGAGGTGCTAGAAATCGGAGAACTGTTCCAGCATGCCCACACTCAAACTCTCTCGCACCGTTTTTTAAATCTTCAATGGCCTTATACATAAGTCGTACGTCATCACACTTACTATCGCCATTTAAATTCAAAGAAGGAGAAAAGCTCTTAGCAATAAGTGCTCGATTCATTATAGACTTTGATGACGGTGGGGCCCCAACAAACATGAACTTCGACATGCCTAGAAATGTCCGCTCGTAAAGTTTTTATAAGTGTCCCACAAACTGTCCACAGAAATGGGTACAACCATAAATTTGGCTTGGTTTTTTGCAATTACGATATTCACTTTATCTTCCGAGTTTGCCTTTTTATCATTTTTAGCCCATCTTAAAAATTTAGATTTAGATAAACTTGAAGCCCACTTCTCCGGCTTGATGGAGAAAGATTCATTTAAAATCCTAAAATACCTATCCACTTCCGACTCACTCAGTTTACCCATCAAATGCGACAGATAAATTTCATACAAAAGGCCCTGCCCCACACACTGCCCATGAGACTTACCAAGCTGACCTTCAAAAATATGACCAAAGGTATGACCCCAGTTGAGAAGATACCTAATCTTTTTATCTTCAAAGGGATCCTGTTTTACGATATCTAACTTTATATCGATCAGTTGAGGTAACGCCTTCCAAATAGTGTCACCAGTCCAAGGCTTCCTATCCAGCAATAGATCTTTAAAATCATCCGGCTTAAGTAAAACGGTTTTAGCCACTTCCCCCATAGCATCCATAGCTAGAGATTTCGGGAGTGTCGAAAGTAATGGCTGGCTGATAACCACATCAGAGGGCGAATAGAATTGCCCCAATTGATTCTTTAATCCCTTTACATTAACAGCCGTTTTGCCCCCATGCGCAGAGTCTACAACTGATAACCAAGTGGTGGGTATATTCACCCATCGAACTCCCCGCTTATATATGCTCGCTAAAAAGCCAATGGCGTCACCAATACTTCCTCCGCCAATTGATATAATTGCCATCTGCTTCACGTTTTGAACTAGACCTTTAAAATCCAAAATTTTCTCGGCCAGCCTCTCAACCTCTGAAAATGCCTTTACCTTTTCACCGCCACTTACATAGATTATACAATTAAATATTTTCGCTAAACTCTTCACTTGAGGAGCATCTCTTAGCTTTTTATCAACTATCAAAACCGTGGATTCAGGAAATAAACCCAAATCCTCCAGCCAAAATTTCTTAGGTGGTAGTTTGCTTAGAAAATGAAGTCGGCTTTGTAACTTATTTGACATTCAATCATCTCTATCGCTTATTCGCGAATCTCTATTTGGTGAAAATTTTCAGTACCCATGGGACTTAAAATATAATTTTTAACAGAATTTAAGTGCACTCTAAATATCTCTGTATGAGCAATTGGAACCCAGGGTGCTTCCTGCTGAAAAATGCGCTGTGCTTCTTTGTAATATTTTGCCCGAATCCCCAGCTGGGATGCAATCCGAGCTTTAGTCACCAATTCGTCAAATTCCGGATTACACCATCGAGCAATATTCGCACCCCCAGCAACTGCATTACAGGAAAGTAGCTGTGAAATAAAATTATCAGGATCCGCATTGTCTCCGGTCCACCCCAGTTGAGCCAAATCATGCTCGCCTCTTCTGACACGATTTAGATATTCCATCCAATCATAAGTGACCAGTTTCACCTTAATTCCTACGGCAGCTAAATCTTCCTTCATCATCTCTGCCAGCAACTTACCATTGGGGTTATATGGTCTACCTACCGGTAAATACCAAAGCTTAGTAGAGAATCCTTTTGGATAGCCCGCTTTCTCCAATAACTCACGAGCTCTTTTAGGATCGTACCTATAAGCTTTCCGATTAACGTGCCCCCAAACCATAGGCGGCAAAACACTCACAGCTTCATTCGCTAGACTCAGATATACCTTTTCAATGTACTTTCTTTTATTCAAAGCATGATTGATCGCCTGCCTGACATAGACGTTATCAAAAGGACTATGCGACGTATTTAAAGCCAGATATCCCGTATTCATACCTGGACGCCGAACGATTTGCGCAAAGCTAAGTTTACTAAATTGCTCCAAATCACTTGGATTCGGTTCGTTAATTATGTGGCATTCCTTTTTCTTAATTTTTTTAAATCTATCTTCAGGCTGTGGGGTAATTACAAAAACGAGATGATCATATTTAGGAGGCGGACCCAATGAATACTTTTTATTAGCATCGTATTCGATGATCGTATCCTTCACATACTTCTTCCAAATAAAAGGTCCGGTTCCAATAGGCTTATGATCAAACTGCTCCGGTTTCCCAGCTTTTAAAAGTTGATCCGCATACTCTTTAGAGAAAATGCTAGAAAAATCCATTGCGATACTCGCCATAAATGGAGCTTCCGGGCGGGTCAGTCGAAAGACTACGGTATGATCATCAATTGCGGATATGGACTCAATCACTTTACCCATACCCATGGATTGAAAGTACTCATATGTACCACCATTTACTTTGTGGTAAGGATGCTCTTCATTTCGCATACGATTGAAAGAAAACAAAACATCTTCTGAAGTCATTTTCCGGGTAGGCGTAAAAAATTTAGTACTATGGAACTCAACATTCTTTTTTAAGAAAAAAGTATATTCTTTCCCATCGGGTGAAATCACCCAACTCTCGGCAAGCGAGGGAACTATTTCCGTTGTCCCTAATCTGAAATCTACAAGACGGTTAAAGACGGTTCTTGATGAAGCATTATAAGTGGCTCCATCAATGGCTAACTGAGGGTTAAAAATCATAGGACTTCCCTCAGAACAAAAAATCAATCTATCTGTTCGAGATATATCATCAGAAGTGCAACCCGTAGCCAAAATACCCGAAAAGGCCAATAGCAGAATCTTTTTAATCACGCGCAGGACTCCTCGATTGAACTCGTTAACCAGTTGATCCAGACCTTGAATATAACAATCGCTCCAGTGAGGGTCACTCCATTTAGGACATCGGGAATGGCTAAGTCTTAATGATAGGGTTGCCATTGCCAATATTCGTCTTCTACAGGGAAGAGTATCTGGCAGATTCTAAATTTATGGGGCTGCCAACTCACCTCAGCTTGGCCCTGTCTTCGTTGAAAAGAGATTCGTTGAAATTCTCCGAAAATAAGATGCCCGTCGGCAGTTCGTCGCAATACGAGCTTCTCCTCGGTGCTATCGACATGGAAAGATTGAAGTTCACCGTCCTGAGAATAATTAAACTCCAAGTACCTTCCCGTTGAATTTCCTAGATTTAGGTATTGCCCCCCCGACTCGGCAAAAACAAAGGTCTTCTCCCATTGCTGAACCAGTCTAAAGTTTCCATCAGCCGCGGGCATAGTGCCTGAGCATCCCCATTCATGCCCAAACATAAGATGTTCCTGGCTTACTGAATGAGCTCTCTCGAACTGGCTCTGCAAAGACTCAAACGCCGAACTTGCATAGGTCATTACAGGTAACAAAAGGACAACTACAAAGCTCTGAAAATACATAATCCCTCCCAGTTGTTTCTTGTTTAACCTGTTATTTAAGATATTTACAACGTTCCACCCGGATTCCGGTGGTTTAGAAACTTTTTCAGACCAAAGCCCCAAAGCAACCACAACTTACACTTGACTTACACCTAATTTACATACACCATTAACCCATGAAAACTGCAGTTCCACTTACGCCAAAAGAAAAAACAACCTTAGAATATATTGAGTCATTTATTGGTGACCATGGGTTTTCCCCTACTTTCACCGAGATCAAGGATCACTTTGGTTATGCTTCTTACAATTCCGTACAAAGATATTTAAAGCAATTGGAGAAAAAGGGCTATGTACACCTCCCTGGAGGCAATCAGAAGAGGGCCATTCAAGTCCTGCAAAGCAGCAGTTCGTACAAATCTAACGTTATCGGCCTAGCTCCCCCAACGCGCTCGCCAAAACCAGCAAAACGTCATTTTCAGCCTTCAGAAAGCTTTGCTCCAGAGACAGTCTCCATACCTCTTCTCGGTGATGTAGCAGCCGGTATTCCCATAGAATCCATCCATTCAGATGAGCATGTCGGCGTTCCATTGACTCTTGTTAAAGACGTAGCCAGCACCTTTGCACTGAAGGTGCAAGGAGAGTCGATGATAGAGGACGGTATATTAGACGGAGACACCGTATTGGTGCAGTCTGCCAGTACAGCGGTCAACGGAGAGACTGTGGTCGCTGTTGTCGACAGTGAGGCCACCATCAAAAGGATTTTCTTTCACAGCTCTAATCCAAAGGGAAATATCGAGCTCCGACCAGCCAATTCCTCTATGCAATCTATGTGGTTTAAAGGCAATGAAGTGGAAATAAAAGGTAAACTTACCGGTCTGATTCGAGAATTTTGATTGTTTATTCACTAGTCACTTGTTACCTAAAGTCATGCTGGAATTTTATAAGTACCAAGGCACGGGTAACGATTTTGTTTTAATTGATGCCTCTCAATCTTCAGAGATCATTGATCAGTCATTGAAGCGGTGGTCTGCCACTTCCTTTTCTCAGCTTGCAAAGTTCATATGCCATCGACATTTTGGAATCGGTGGGGATGGCCTTATCCTATTACTTCCACCGACTGGATCAAACACCCAATTAAAATGGGACTTTTATAACAGCGATGGCTCTGCCGCGGAGATGTGTGGAAATGCAGCTCGATGTGTAACTGAGTACTACTTTAAACAACGTAACGAAGTTGGAATACTTCGACTGGAAACCTTAGCCGGAATTCTGGAAGGAGTTATGAATAGCGCTGACAACCCCAGCATTACAATGACCCGCCCTTTTGATTATAAATCGCAAGTCTCTCTTGTACTTGCAAAAGAAACAATTTCCTATGATTTCATCAATACCGGGGTTCCCCATGCAGTTGTAGTTCTACCTCGATGGGAAATTAATTCGAATGTAAAAGTTCAAGCCAATGAAGTGCAGCTTCATTCAGATTTTTCTCCTGATCAAACCAATGTCACTTACTACTGCGAGAAGGATAGGGGAATCATTGAGTCCGCTAGCTTTGAAAGAGGCGTGAAAGATTTTACTTTGGCATGTGGAACTGGTGCGGTTGCGGCAGCCTACTGCTATAACCGGACACTAAATGAGCCATTAAAAGAGGTTACTGTAAAAGTGCCTGGCGGAACGCTTGAAGTTTCATTTAATAACGAGGAAATCAGACTGTCAGGGTCAGTGGAAAAAGTATTTCAGGGAAGAATGTGATTGGGAGGAAAAATGAGTATCGAAAAGTTTTTGAAAGAGGTTAAGGTTCAGAAAAAGGTTTGGGAAACGAGTGACACCTGTACTTTTGTATTTGAATCACAAGACTCTGTTTTCTCCGAATATACGCCGGGTCAATTTATCACCATTTTCTCGGAAGTGAATGGCGAGTCTATTTCTAGAAGTTATTCATTTTCCTCCTCACCTGATGTGGACACCCTTCCACAGGTCACGATTAAGAGAGTCGACAATGGGAAAATGAGTAACTTTCTGTTAGATAAGATAGATGAAGGAGATACGCTTAAAGTCGCCCCACCTGCGGGCCACTTTTTTAAACTGGATCGGTTACAAAGTAAAAAATGTAAAAGCCTTTTTCTTGTCGGTGCCGGTAGTGGGATCACCCCCTTAACTTCCGTCATTAAACACGCGATCAAAGATTCTTCCATCTCCGTATGCCTTTTAGACTGTAACCGAACTCAACAAGATATTATTTTTAATCGTTTGTTTTCTGAATACCAAACCAGCTCTGAACAGTTTGAAGCCCACCATTTCCTAAGCCGCGAGCCTGACGGAAAACGACTCGGCGTGGAAGAGATAAAAAAGCATTATATTGATCATTTAAAATCGAAGAATTTAAACAGTGAGGACGTTGATGTTTACCTTTGTGGACCAGATGATTTCATGAATATGGTCACAGAAACACTCCAAAGTTGCGGACATCCCGGAGAAAATATTTTTCAGGAGAGTTTCACCGCTACTAATGATGCGAACCTGGAGAACCTTAACCAAACGATTGAAGACGAAAACTTACCACAGGTGTTTGTAGAATATCTTCCTGATGATTTTGAATCAGTAGAAAATAAGGATATCACCGCGGTGATTGAGGGAGATACAGTGACCATTGAAAACGGTGGTGAAGACAATCTCCTAGAAGCTTTGTTAAATGCAGGTGAAGCGCCACCTTTTTCTTGTATGGCGGGAAGCTGCTCAGCTTGTCTTTGCCAGCTCAACGAAGGAAAAGTACTACAGAGAGATATTGGCATTCTTAGCGAAGCGGAAGTCGCTAGTGGGAAATTTCTTTCCTGCCAATCCGTTGGTGTAAGTTCAAAAGTTAAGTTTGAATATTTAGATTAATATTTAGAAGATCTAGTTATTCTTCATGGGAATGCTCGTGTTCCCAAATACAGTGGTTTTCTTCTTCACATCGTTTGCAATGATGACTATTTAGAAAATGACCTCTTACCATAAGAACACTACCAATCAGTACAAATATGGGCTCAAGATCATGATCAATGAGCCCAAACCCATGCATGGTACCGAAAAATACAAACAAAAAACCCACGACCATATATTTCATGGGTTTGATTTCTTTATGAATTCTATAACCCGAATAAACGGCAAAAGTGACTGCCGGTACAATAAAGGCCAACAAGAGCTCATGGGTAAACTCTTCGTCCCACCCCATAGCAACAGTGATTGAGGGGAAAACAATCATCAACAAAGGAAAAAGTAAGCAGTGAACAATACACAGCGATGAGGCAAATAAACCGACCTTGTCCCAAATCCGAACTTTCTTATTAGATTTCATAGCTTCCAAGGATATCCTCAATTTTATTGCGATTGGATTTCGACATATTGGTGAACATTTCGCTCTTCGTCAACAAAAGCCTCTATTCTCACCGATTGACCGATTGAATAAACTTTTTAGCTCTCTCAATCACCTGTGGTGGAATCTCATGCCCTCCTGAGAACGACTCAAATTGAACCTTCAAGCCACTAGAATCTATAAGGTTTTTTAAATCTACAGCATAGTCATAGTTAAGGATTTCATCTCCTTTCCCATGACTTTGAAAAATATCTACACCAGCCAACCTTTTCATTTTTTCCTGCCATCGCTTTTTACAAACGAGTGTGCCGGAAAAGAGTAAAAGCTGCTGCGGCACGGACGCCACATGCAAAGCGAGCTCAACGGAAAGCATTGCTCCTTGGCTAAATCCACCCACAGTCACTCCATCATATTGCTCGAGTAATTCTTCATAGATGGCCTCAACTTGTTGCCTGGCATCTTCCAATCCAGGTGGGAGCTTGTCAGCATAGCTTCGCGGCTTACCCGTTCTCATAGCCTCTTCGAAGGCTTGCATATCAATGGGAAACCAAGCTCGGCCAGCAAACTGAGCTGCCTGTATCCCATTGGGAAAGTACCAACTGTATTTTCTCTCTGGATCAAAAATATCAGCTAAAGGAAATAAATCCGAACTATTAGCTCCGTAACCATGGAAAATGAGGAAACTTCTCTCTGAAGAATTCCCCTCTCGAACTAGACAATCAATACCGTAGAAAGACTTTCTTTTCACACCTTACCCTTTTATTTGGACAGCCCTAACGAACTCATTTACACGTAAGAAAGTTATGACTGAAATTCTACAAATCTTCAATGGGAATGAAGGGGAAATCTATGCCCTCTCTACAGCAATATGCTGGTCACTGACTATAATCATCTTCAATAAAGCCACCGGCGCAGGCAATGTCACTCAGGTGAAACTCTTTCACAATTTCATCACGGTCCTATTTCTATTTCTTGCAATGCTATTGGTAGGAAGCCCAATCATCCCTAACTTTGATGGAGAGGGCTGGAGCGTAATTATTATCACAGCCCTATTAGGTATCTCTGTGGGTGATACATTATTTTTGATCGCCTTACAAAAACTTGGATCCAGCCTCATGGCAGTGGCTGAATGTAGCTACTCTCTCTATGTATTGTTTTTCGCCTACTTTATGTATTCGGAAACAGTCACTCCCAAAAATCTATTAGGCATTTTTCTAATTATCACGGCCATTCTCATTCCTTCCTTGAGAAACAGTGAGTTTGATCGCCCTCGAGAGCAAATTATTTCCGGGCTATTTGTGGCACTTGCAACCACGGCATTGATGGCCATTACAGTTCTGATTTTAAAGAGAATCTTGAATCAGTATGATCTGGTTACTATAACTTTTTATCGATTCGGAGTGGGTCAGGTTTTTCTCGTTGGTTATCTCATGTTCAAGAAAAAGAGCCTTTGTTTTATGTTCGACTTTAAAAAAGTGGATAACAAAGGTCTACATATCTTAGGAGTATTTTTAGGACCTGTGAGTGCGACGCTTTTTTGGGTGGCCGGCTATAAATACGCAAAGGCCGGTGTCGCTGCCGTCCTCAACCAGACCAGCACCATCTTTGTCTTTTTATTTGCTTGGCTCTTATTAAAAGAATCTATTAGCCGGTACAAACTAGCGAGCCTAATTCTAGCTTTTACGGGCGTTTACCTAGTAACTGCTGGCTAGACCTTCGATGTTGGCCTGTTGATTTTCAAACTCCTTAAGTAAATAATGAACTTATGGATATTGAGAAGATATTTTATGAAGTCCGCCCTTACGCGTTCTTAGCCCTCGCCGGTTGGGCTATGTACTATTGCGTAACAAGCGGAATCCCCTACGGTCGTTTCTGGGCAGCAATGCTCGCTATAGCTTCTTCAATTATAATAGCTGTCAGAATAAGTGTAAGATCTAAAAAGTAACCTTTAGTTCTCAATTTGAGACATGTCGATAAACCATACGAATTGAACTATAAACCAATAGAATTTGTACTGAATTATCAAACGTAAAAAATATTGACGAGTTCCTGTTAGTGTTTAGTTATCCTTCAACAGTGACCACAAAAAACCAAACTTAAGTCGTATACTGAATTCAGACTTCAGGAGGTAGATAGATGGAAATGGAAACTTGGGTGTACGAACTGAAACCTTATGCACTACTTGCAATCGGGATTTCCGCACTGAATTTTTCTCAAGACAAGAGCGGTATTGTCTGGGCCATAGCTTTAATTGGTCTCACCGCTGCCATTATTTACCAACGAGTGGATCACAGAATCGCCACCCGCCGGGTATAGCTCACTTAACTGAAAACACCTGCTCTAAAGGCACTCTCGGTTTTACTTCCGGCACCTTCTTTGGATTTCCCATCATGAGTAGACCTACAAGCTCAATCTCTTGTGGGTCTAAGTCGAGCATCTCATAAGTTTCTGGATGAAAAGCCGCAGCACCCGTCGACCACTTAGTTCCAATCCCCTTTTCCCAAAGGAACAGCGAGATATTCTGAATGGCACAAGCCATTGTGGCATAGTCTTCTCGCTGCTGAAAGGCACTGTCCACTCGATGCATACCTACTGCAACTATTTCAGTTGGATTCTGCATTTTATTGTAGATGGCCTTTTTAGCTACATCGTTTAAATCCTTACCTTCCGACTTAATTTTTACCAATAACTCCGAGAGTTTTTCACGGGTGCCGCCACTTAAAAGAATGAACTTCCAAGGCTGAGTCATTTTATGATTGGGGGCCCATAGCCCCATCTCCAAAGCTTCTTCAATCAACTCTCTATTTATTGTGCCGTCAGAATATTCGTGAATGGTTCTTCGATTCCTAATTAGATCTGCTAAATTCATACTTAAATCTCTTATTTATGGTTGTAACTTTGTTTACCTCAGGACGTACTCACCAAGGACGCTAAAACTAGCAAAAATATTGGTATTTTAGTATGAAATTTGCTACCTCTCTCAATTGGTAGTCTCTGTGAAGAAGGAGTCCTTATGTCGGACTGGAAAGAAAAGTCAGATAAATACTGGAAAGAGCATTTATCACCCATACAATTCAAAGTCACCCGCAAGAAAGGAACTGAACGAGCTTTCAGTGGTGAAACCTGGGACTTAAAGGATAAAGGCACTTACCAATGTGTATGCTGTGGAACTCCACTTTTCTCCTCAGAAACAAAGTTCGATTCTGGAACGGGATGGCCTAGCTTTTCTGACGCCATTAAAAGTGAAAATATAAGACTAGAAGAAGACCCATCACTATTTGGTCGCATGCGAATTGAGGTGGTTTGTAATACTTGCGATGCGCATTTAGGGCATGTCTTCGATGATGGTCCACAACCCACCGGAAAACGCTATTGCATGAATTCTGCAGCAATGAATTTTAAATCTGAGGACGAAAAGTGAAACGAGTATTATTTGTATGCTTGGGAAATATTTGTAGATCCCCAGCTGCCGAGGGCATCTTTGCAAAAATGGTTAAAGATGCGAACCTTGAGAATCTGATTTCCTATGATTCGGCAGGAACTATCGCTCATCACAGAGGGGAGCCCGCTGACGGAAGGATGCAAGAGCATGCAAAACAGCGAGGTTATGAGCTCCTCAGTCGATCTAGAAAAATTGAGCTTTTGGATTTTGATAAATTCGACATCATTTGCACAATGGACACCAATAACTTCCGAGATGTCTTGGAATTAACCAGCAATGAACAGCAAAAAAGTAAAGTCGTGCCTATGACTCAATTTTGTAAAATTCATGAAGTCACGGATGTCCCCGATCCCTATTACGGTGGCGATGATGGATTTAGACTGGTTATGGATATTTTAGAGGACGCCTGTTCCGAGCTCCTCATTAGTATTCAACATGAAAAACTCTAGCTTCAATTTCACAAATATATTTCTAAATACTAGAATCAAAAGACTCGCCTACGGAAGAAGCCTAATCTTCATCGCGATACATAAAGCCCACTTTTAGAATCTTCTCGTCCACGCGTTGACTCCATCGGACTTCACATTCCATCACTCCAAGCATACCCACCTTTGCGCTATAGGCCTCGCCCACTCGAAAATCATCTTCGCGAACAAAACACCCACAAAAACCAGATTTGGATTCATCCACAACTAAACCGGTAAATAATAGTTTTCCCTCTTCACCCACAGAATGAAGCCCAACGGTGGTATTTGGATCTGCTGTAAATCGAAAACGTGGCATACATTGATTATAGAGAAAAATTGACAAGTGGCAACAACGATTAAAAACACCGACTTGTCCAAAAAAAAGGCCACTGGAAAGTGGCCTTTAATTAAATCAAAGTTTAAAAGTATCTTACCAAGGTAATTTATAAGATACGTGCAGTTGAGTGTAGTTGGTAGAAAAGTCACCAGAAGTTCCGTAATAAGCATCTCCATCACCACTAGATCCACCCACTTCAAGCGCGTAATCGATAGCAGAATCTCCAATGGCGTAAGAGCTACCCACGCCAAAGTTGTAACCTGGACCTGGAGCTGTGTAACCCGCAGAAGCCTTATCTTTGCTCGTTGCTGGAGCTACGTAAGCATATCCAACACGCACGGGGTAAGCCCAACCCTTATACTCCACAGCTAATTTATAAACTTCAGAGTTTTCCCAATCCTGAGGAATTGTAGCCACACCACTTGATGCTGCAAAAGCGCCAGCCGAGGTGAGGTCAAATTGCTCGTTCTCTGAATAATTGTGTTGAGTGTAACCCACAAAAACGCGAGTGGCTTCATCGATATCGTAGTGAAAAGCCAAGTCGAAAGCGGACGGAAGTACGTTTTCAGCTTCAACATCATCGGTAGCCGAAGCCACAACCGTCGCACCATTCGCTCCTAAGAAAGTTTCTGTAGTAGCATCACCTTTAGCCGTAAATTCCACTTTTGTTCTATAAGTGAAGCCGGCGCCCCATTTTCCACCGTCATACTGAGCTCCTAAGCGAAATCCACCAAAGTCTTGAGCCTTCAGACCTTCTAATTTTACATCGGTAATTGTAGCTGGCCCAGTGCCTGGAGAATAGGATTCGTAATCAGCCGATACAAAACTAGCTCTCCAACCGAGACCCACACTAAACTGCTCATTAATTGCGTAACCCGCAGCAGCTGTAAATTCGAGAATTTTAAGGTCGCTGGTAAATTTAACGCCATTTGCTGCGGTAACTCCAGTATAGCCAGCACTTCCAGAGAAATCCAAAGTACCGTGATCTACTGCAGTTCCACCAACAGAAAAGATCCCATAACCCAATGACAGTTGTTCTGTAAGTTTATACTTAGAAAGAATACCGAATAGAGGTGAAATTTGCTGATCACCTGTACTTGAAGAAGTATCATTCACATTTGTTGGCCCAGTAAAAGTACTGAAAGCCGGCGAAAGGTTAAAAGAGTACTCGCGATCCGGACCGCGCACTAAACCGGCGGGGTTAAATAGCACAGCATCAGCACCTTGAACTACACTTGTAGTTGCATTCGAAAGAGCCGCATTTTCAGCAGAAAAAGTTGTTGTTTTCTCAAAGCCGGCACCAAATGCTTGCGCTGAAAAAATCAACGCAATAGCCGCGATAAGTTTATTGATAGATCTCATATTCCCACTCCAGGTTATGATTAATTAGGTTTGTTTAACGCTATCCTAACGAAAACCTGAAGACAGTAAAACAAAAAAAGTAGACCAAAGTCAGTCTGCTATATTTGCTTTACAACGAATACAATGAGGTACAGTGCAGCTAAAAAGGAACTAAAACGAACTAAGCCGGTCAATCGATCAAAAAGATTCTCAAAGTTGCTCACCGACTCATTTAAAAGGTACGTTTTTGACCAAGGAATGGGCGAATAAGTAAAGTATGCTGAACAAAACAGCAGAACTGCATTTAAGATTTCGGGCCCAGACTGTCGAACACCCACCAAACCCACTTGAACCAATTGGTAAATTCCAAATAGAGTTAACACTCCGCAAAGAACTCTCAACCAGAAACTCAGCTGCTCCACCGATTCCCGAACAGATTTATTCGTAAACCTCTGAATCATCCTTCGCTCTTGGTTGCCGTCTCGGCGCTCTCCTCTCGTCTCTTCGCCCCTTAGATCATCTCTTCTTTCGGTCATTCGACGGTCAGACATTTAATTTCTCCTCGATTTGATTTCGAGCCCCTGTATAAAAGCCCCATAAAGCTACAATCTGAATAATATGATAGATGTCGTTATGATTGAAATGTAAATGCAGAGAAACCTTTAACATCTGGACAATGGCACCAACAAAAGACAAACCCACAGCTAAAACAAAATAACGATAGTAGGTTTTATTCCTCCCAAGCCAAAGCTTCAGAGAAACTCCCCCGGTGATCAAAAGGGCCGGGAAATAATCCAAAATAGCAATAATGAATTGATCCGAAACAAACACTGCTAAAAATAGAAAAATAAAAAACTTTAGCCATAAAATAATCTTAATTCTCGACATCCACTGGCCTGAAAAAACTTGCATCAAAAAAATCAAAGAGAGAGCCAATGAAGCTTTAAAGACATTAAACAGAGTGAGTTTCCATATTATAGACTTCTCAAAATCTGTTATAAACAATCTAAATCCGTGGGATGTTCCACCAAGCAGTGCGGCAAACCCAAGCGCGAAAAACGCGGTCATCCAGTAGGAACGTAAGGAATTAAAGTTTCGACTTCTTTTAATCAAGAAAAACGCATAAAAAGACGTTCCGGCTAAAAGGTAGTCCGTAATGAGAGTCATTGGCTCAGTGATTCCTTGAGCCAACATCCAATCAATCAATTAGAGGCCCCATTTATCTATAAGGGAACTCAAGTCACCGAGATCATCCAAAGGCTTTACTTCAGGATCTTCAGATTCGGCATCTTTCAGGTGACTCGCTTGAATCAACTCAACACTATCCTCCGAATCCTCCCAATCAGATTCGATGATGTATGTGGCCTTTGCTTGATTGGTTTTTGATACCTTGTGGATCCCAGCCTCATTCATAATATAGAACTGAAAAGTGATTTCTTGCTGGTGATTCAGCCAAATTTTTCCAAAATAAATATCTTCTTCAGGATGCTTTTGTAACTGCGTGCTTTCCTCAAAGCCACTAGCATCACAAAACTTGGCATAAACCGATTGGCCGTTCTCTATGGTCAACTTGGACAACTCAATCCGACAGCCAATACTATCACTTCCAATTTTCGTACTGTCTACAAACAGAGGATTCGACTTACTCATACTTTAATTTCCTTAGAAAGAGCATTGTAAGCTTTAGCACCTTTACTACTAGGGGCGTATTTATGAACTGGAATATGTCTGTGATGCGCCTCTTCTACAGAAATATTATCTGGAATAAAGCTATCAAAAACATTGAGCCCAATCTTCTCTCTTACGTCCTTGATTACATCGTTAGTCACTTTTCTATTTCGATATCGGGTAATGACAATGCCTTGAACATTTAGCTTATGCCCTAAACCTACGCGAAGGTTCTTTAGAGTTTCTAAAATTAACTCAATACCCTTTAATGAGAAATATTCGGGACAAATGGGAATTATTATGTCTTTCGATGCCAACAGCGCATTGACTGTAAGAAGCCCCAAAGAGGGCGAACAATCTATGATGATCACATCATATTTTCGTTTAATACTTTCCAAGGCTTTTTTGAGAATACGCTCTCGTCCATAATGGGCTGCCAATTGTATATCCACACCGGAAAGCATGATCTCCGAAGGAATCACATCAATATCAAAAGCCTCGCTATGGACAACAGCTTCCTCTGGCGATAAACGATTAATAAGAATATCAAAAACCGTATTATCGAATTCCTTATCCCCAAAAATCGCATGAGTCGCAGAGGACTGCGGATCTAAATCGATAAGTAATACTTTCTTCCCTCGCTTTGACCAGGAAGAGGCTATGTTTATTGATGTGGTGGTTTTTGCGACCCCACCCTTCTGATTGATCACAGAGATTATGGACATGGATTACAATCCTTCGTAAAACTGATCTAATTTATTCTGTCACCTCGTGTCTCAATTGGAAACCGACTTCCTGTGTCGGCTTGATGCGTTACAAGTATTATGTTTCGTACTAAGGCAAAAATACGACTCACCCTGAGACAAGTTCCTCTATCTTGATACAACACTTTAAAAACAGTTTGAGGTAAATGACCGTTTAATCGTCAAACTTGTAATCTATTTTCCACCGAAATCTGGAATTCCAAAAAAATTGTCAAACTCTTAGAGAGTGCATTTGATACCAACGGAATCACTTTCACACCAATCAAAAAAAACTAAGTAAAATAATTGGAGAGGTATTTGGAGGGACGTGATGGTTTTGGTTCATAAAAAAATAAATTTATTTTTAGGAAGCTTTGCCGCTTTGGCCTATCTAACAGGTTGTACAGAACCGAATGGTTCTACTCCAAAGGCAGTTCTCACTGAAGATGCCACAGAAGGGCCATTAAGTGCCTACGATGTTAACCAACATAAACTGAATCAAATTGTGTGCGATCCATTTGATGGTGGTGGCAACACGACTTTTAACGGTGGAATTCAAGCAGATCTCTATTATAGAGGTGCCGGCCAAGAACGCTATTATGATGTCATGAAATATATAGAGTATGGCCAGAAGTCCTCTAAAACTCTTTTCTTTTCTGACATCAATGTTCCCACACGCCTTTGGACGGCGGGGTTTCCTACAGAAACGGGAGAGGTTATTCAAGATGATTCTGGTGAAGACTTACATGAGTACTTTGCACTAGATATGAAGACAATTATCCAGCTAGGTCCGGATGATGAACCGGGCCTCTATGAGCTGGCACTACTTTCTGATGACGGATCCATTTTGAAAATGCGCAACAGCCAAGGAATTTATGAGGTTGTTGTAGATAATGACGGAGACCATCCCACTCGTTTTGGTTGCTCTAGTGTCGCTATTGAGCTTACCCAAGAAACTGAAATTCCAACCTTAATGCATTATTATCAAGGACCTCGACAACACATTGCTCTAATTCCTATGTGGAGAAAAATTAACTCTCCTGACGAAGCAGGAAAAGATCCACAATGTGGTAAAACCGGAAACACACTTTACTTTGACTATAATAATAACTCAGCACCGAAAAGCGCCTATTTAGGTCTCCTTGAGCGAGGTTGGAAACCCTTAGATTCAGATAATTACTATATCCCCAACCAAGCTGTATACAATCCGTGTGTTAGCGGACAAGCCCCGGTGATCAGTGGTCTTGATATTAATGAAGATATCGACAATCCAGGGATTCTTCGAGTGGCTTGGGTCACTGATATCCTGGCCACTTCACAAGTTCGAGTTGTGAACCTCTACACGGGTGAGGAAATCATTACCGATGCGGATAATATTTTAAGAATTGATCATGTTGTCGCTGTTGAAGGTTTGTCTAAAAACACACCTTACCTTATCCAAGCGGTTTCTATCTCAGAAACTTTTGGAAAAAGCTTAAGCGAAGCTATTACTATTGAATTGGAGTGAATCACTCCGGCGCATGCATATAAAGGGTCATAGCTATCGCCATGATCCATAGAGCATAAATTATAATTAAATTTTTATGACCCGGATTATCTACCATGTCTGGGTCTCTCTCTATCGAAGCTAAAACCCTATTTACGTCCGCAGTCGGTTTACCATCAGTTTCATTTAAGTCGGCACCGTAAGAGTAAATCGAACCAAACGCCGAAACCTTAAAATTACCATCGAGCATTTCATAATCTGACACCTCAGATGCATCGACACAGTTGATACTTTGATTACACAAATCACCAGTTCGACAAATTTTCCCATCCGTAAAATAGATAGAATCTGTGAACGAAGGAACCACTTTTCCTGAGCTATGAACACAAGAATACCCATCTGAGTATGTAAAGTACTGAGCGGACCCAAATTCTTCTAGAATAATTTCACTACCAACACTTTCCTGAAAGGCATAAAAATCGTCTTCATGTTGTGAACAACCTGCCAAACCGAATATTAGAATTATAAAAGTGATCCATTTAAACATTTGCATCCCTATTTTTATAAAATATTTATCGGGACCCTAAACTTTTGAATCAACTGGACTCTGGTCGAGAATTTTGAATTGAACTGAAAATCTCGGTTCTGACGACTCCCGAACCTAAAAGGGAGATTTGTATTCCCTGCTAGACTTCACTTGAATCACTTCATTGTCGGGCCAAATCCAAGCGGAAAGCTTTTTGCCATAAACACAGCCTGAATCCAAACCCACGGTGCTTTTTCGTAAATTCAGACCATTGGTGGCCCAATGCCCATACACAACTGTTTTTTCACCCTCATATAACTTGTACCAGGGTGGATCTTCCTCAGGATTGTTGAGATCTTCACCTTTGCCGTCCCAAGTACGAATGGTGCATAGATGTTCTAGCGCGGATTGCTTTGGGGCTTCCCCAGGAATAAGGCCTGCATGAACAACTATAAAGTCATCAAACTCAATGTATTTAGGAAAGCTAGAAATGTAGTCTCTCCATTTTCGCCATCCCGACCCCATTTGCTCCTTCAGGGCCCTCCAATCAGATCGATGGGATTCATCTTCTAGATGCCGTAGGAAAGACAGATCATGGTTTCCCATAACCACGAAAGCCTGCTCCTCTTGAGCTAACTTCAATACCTCCAGGGATTCCGGTCCTTTACCAATCAGATCGCCTACAAAAATCAATACATCTGTATCATTTTGATACTCGCACTTACGCAAAAGATGTTCTAGCTCGTCGATACAACCGTGTACGTCTCCCACGACGATATATCTATTCTTTCCTTGAAGCTGCTTCTTATGAATTCTCATGATTATACTGTACAATAATAGTATGAAACTTTGGATTATTCTATTTTCATTTCTTGGCTTGACCGGCTGCCTCACTGGCGCCGGAGATTCAGCCACTTCAGAACTTTTGTACTATGGTGCTTCCTGTGAAATGGTGGGAGGCGATGTTTGCTTAGAGTTTTATGATAATATTCAGTCGGCCGACGCGGAAACACTTTGTATCAACCAAGCATTCAACTACTCCCCAACCACTCAGTACGATTTAGACACCACCGTGAATTTGGATTGTTCTACTACAGGAGCCCTTGGGCGTTGCTCTACCACTATCGGTGAATTTGTCTATTATCAGGGTTCAACTTGGGTGAATGATGCCGCAGCCATTGCAGACTGTACCGCAACACATAGTGGTTTCTGGGAATCATTATAAAAAAAGTCAGCCCAAGGGGCTGACTTTTTAAAATCAAAATTTTTAAAATGAATTAAATATTCTGATTAGCGAAATCCCAATTAACGAGGCTCCAAAAAGCTTCGATGTAATTGGGACGAGCATTACGATAGTCGATATAATAAGCGTGCTCCCAAACATCCAGTGTCAGAACAGGCGTTAACCCTTCTGTCAAAGGACAGCCAGCATCATCAGTATTAACGATATCTAATTCACCAGCAGATGTCTTAACTAACCAAGTCCATCCTGAACCGAAGTTAGTAGCTGCACTATTTGAGAAAGCGTCTTTGAATTTATCAAAGTCGCCCCATTTGCTATTAATAGCATTAGCTACGGCACCGGTAGGGGCTCCACCGCCATTTGGCGACAAACAGTTCCAGTAGAATGTATGATTAAAGACTTGAGCGGCATTATTAAAGATTCCGCCAGAAGACTTTTTGATTATATCTTCCAAAGGCATGTCTTCAAATTCCGTCCCTTTAATTCCAGCGTTTAACTTAGTAACGTAGGCATTGTGGTGTTTTCCATAATGATATTCGATCGTTTCCGCGGATATGCGTGGAGCCAAAGCATCTTTCGGCCAAGGCAATTCAGGTAATGTATGCTCCATAAATCTCTCCTAAAGTTTGTTTTGAGATGAACCCATTTTTATCCAGATTCAATTTAAAGTCTACCTCTGCCCGCCAGTTGCCACGTGCCATGTCGTGATAGTCGTTCTCAACTTACCCTGAAACTTTTCTAGCCAATGGAAGTATAGATGATATACATAAGCACAAGGAGCTTCTATGGAAACGATTTATTTGGCAGCTGGATGCTTTTGGGGCGTAGAACACAAGTTGGCACAAGTCCCAGGCGTCACTCAAACAGAAGTTGGTTATATGAATGGTCGGACCGAAAACCCGACCTACAAAGAGGTCTGTGCCGACGACACAGGACATGCCGAAGCTGTAAAAGTGGTTTTTGATAATAAAACAATCACACTTGAAGAACTTCTTAGACATTTTTGGAAGCTGCACGACCCCACGACCCTGAACCGTCAAGGTCCTGATGCTGGCACTCAATACAGAAGCGGTATCTTTTATTGCGATGAAGACCAAAGAAAAGTGGCTGAAATCTCTAAAGAAGAAGCTCAAAATTGGACAGATAGTAAAATTGTCACGGAACTGGTTCCTGCTGGAAAATTCTATCCGGCCGAAGAATACCATCAAAAGTATTTTGTAAAAAATGGCGGGTCGTGTGGAATATAAAGAGATTCAAAATGGATAATAATCACAGTCAGAGCTCGATAGGTGCCGGTGCTCTCATCCTAAAAGATCAGTCTGTACTTTTAGTGCAGCTTAACTATGGAAAATACAAAGGCTCATGGATTCTACCTGGTGGCATGGTAGAGACTGGAGAACATCCTGAACAAACTGCGATTAGAGAGGTTAAAGAGGAGACGGGTGCCTCCATTCACATTTCTGGACTCATTGGAATTAGACATCGGATCAACAAAGACCTTAGAGCTAATATCTATTATATATATTTGGGTCAGCTGACTGAAGACATAACTCAAAGCGAATTGAGCTGGCCAGAGGAAGAGCTCCAGCAAGCGAAATTCTGGAGCATAAATGAAGCCCTAAAGGATACTGGTATCCGCCCTTTAACCCGCGAATACATTAAGCTTTACCTTAACAACCCACAAGGGGCTTTCACCAAGAGAATTTTGCCCAGTGAACACCATCTCAATGACGAACTGTTTTCAGTATAATTTTTTTTACCCCCTACCTTGACGAAGCTGTTTCCAGTATAATTTTTTTTACCCCCTACCTTGACGAAGCTGTTTCCAAACTCATATTTATAATTACATGTCGAAATAATCTTTTTTCTCGTATCATTTTAAGACCTCAGATTTTATTTTTTTTCAAAACCATATTGACGAAATCAAAACTCACCACAAGTTAAAGTTGTAAAGGATAACTCTTAATGGAGGTGAGTTATGAGAGGATTAACAACTTATAAAAAACACCCTCTAGATACAGATTTTTTTAGCGACTTTGATCGCGTCTTTGAGGGCTTTCTAAAACCAGTAACAAGCAGCGAACGCTTTGGGTTTACCCCTAAGTTGGATATAGAAGAAGACAAAGACCATTTCCTTCTACATTTAGATGTACCAGGAATGAAAGAAGAAGATATTCGAGTGGAAATTGAAGATAATATTCTTTCCATTGCTGGTGAAAGGAAAAGAGAGTCTCGATCCGAAGGAAAGTTGACCAGTTGGGAAAGAAGCTATGGCCGCTTTGAACGAAGATTGAGTCTGCCAAATACTGTCAACTCAGAAAGTATTGAAGCGCACTATGAAAATGGAGTTTTAAGTTTATACATCCCCAAGGAAGAGGCTAAACAACCAAAACAAATCAAAGTTGAAAAAAACAAGGATGGATTTTTTAACCGACTACTTGGTGGAACAGAAAAATAAATTCTAATTTCCCACCCTAATTACCCTACCCTAAAATTGGGCCCCGACCTGGGGCCCTTTCCCTATTAAGTTAGTCTAAGCTATTTACTCCCTTTCTAGACTTTTAATCCCGCCTGAAATTTCTAAATAAATATTGGAGAAAATGTTAAATTTATTTGGTATTCTTAAAGTATGAATGAAAAAGTAGTCATACTTACGGGCGCTGGAATATCTGCGGAATCAGGCCTCAGAACATTCCGAGATCAGAATGGTCTCTGGGAAGACCATTCTATCGAAGAAGTAGCTACCTATGATGCTTTTATAAAAAATCCCGAACTCGTTCATCGATTTTACAATGCAAGAAGAGCACAACTGATTTCAGATGAAGTGTCTCCAAACCCAGCGCACGCTGCTATTCAAAGACTCTTCGAAGCACTGGGTCCTGATCGTTTTTTTCTGGTTACGCAAAATGTAGATGACCTGCATGATCGAGTTGGCACGCCCTGTGTACACATGCACGGCGAACTTTTAAAAGGGCGCTGTGAAGCCTGTAATTCAGTTTTTGATTTGCACGACCCATTGTCTACCGAGAGTGTTTGTTTTAAGTGTAAAGAGAAGGGACTCTTGCGCCCTCATATAGTTTGGTTTGGAGAGATCCCTTTTAATATGGAACTCATCTACAGCCAACTCTCTGAATCGGACCTATTTATTTCCATTGGCACTTCTGGCCTGGTTTACCCCGCAGCACAATTCGTGAGAGAAGCAAAAAATGTGGGTGGTGCCAGATGCATTGAGTTTAACACTGAAAATACACCTATCAGCATCGAATTTGATGAGAGTATAGAAGGACCAGCAGGTGAAACTTTGCCCGGCTGGGTAGACCATTTCCTGAAACAGCGAGGACTCCTTTGAACTGGATTATAGATAATGAACAGGCCTTTCGCCTCACTGCTTTTTTTGGAAGTTTAACTTTATTCGGATTGATTGAGATTCTTAAACCTCGTAGAAAATCTCAACCATTAAAAGGATATCGCTGGATAAATAACTTCAGTCTTATTGTTATTAATGCTTTTCTCTTACGAGTTCTGATACCTGGAGCTGCTGTTTATTCAGGAACCCTCGCTCTTCAAAATCACTGGGGTATTTTTCACTTTTTCAATTTACCCACTGAAATCAATATACTTTTGAGCGTCCTAATTTTGGACCTATGCATCTATTGGCAACATAGACTATTTCATCGAATTCCGCTGCTGTGGCGCCTTCATAGAGTCCACCATATAGATCCGGAGATTGACATCTCTTCAAGTGCTCGATTTCACTCCATAGAAATACTTTTATCTATGCTCATCAAGATGAGCTTGGTCCTTGCACTAGGAGTTCATCCTGCTGGCGTCATCTTATTTGAAGTCCTGTTGAATACAGCATCCAATTTTAATCATGCCAATATGGCTTTATCTGAAAAATGGGATCGGTGGATTAAAAAACTTATCGTCACTCCAGATATGCATCGGATACATCATTCCCAAACTCCAAAGCAAACAGACAGTAATTTTAGCTTTTTTCTTTCTATTTGGGATCGGATCTTTAATTCCTATTCCGAAGTCACCTACACTGAAAATGACGCTATTCAATTAGGCCTCAAAGAATATCTCGAAAAATCAGATAATCGACTGGATCAAATGCTGATAAATCCCTTTCAAAACTCCCGCAGTCAAATGCCCAAGCGCTAATGACAAGATTTTGATTCTTGATGATGAGGGATCTCAGTATGAGCAAATCTCTTCCAAGCATTCCCGGCAAACAGAGTTGCAGAAAATAGCAAACTTACTGCGATTGCAGTCCTTACCCAAACCCGTGGTAGCTTTTTAATACCTAAGAACACCTGAATTCCCAAAAGACTTGGAACTGTTCCTATCCAAAATAGAGTCATTAAAGCTAAACCTACTTCCGGTGATTGAGTAGCAAAAACAACTCCTAGAAATCCATAAAGGTAACCACAGGGTAGTAATGCTGTGAACAATCCCATAAGAAAGCTATTGGGTAGAGGTATCCGATTCATTATCTGAAAAGCGAATCCACTTAGCTTTTGCAGGGCTCTACCTTTGAGTCCTAATCTAACTTTTGAGGGAAATAATACACTCAAAGCCAAAGCTATCATTACCAGTACAGCCACTATTTGAAGGCCCAATTGTATTTCTTTGGAAATGTACTGCCCAATGGATTTTGAAAGAAGACCAATTGTCAGACCTGCGCAAGCATAGCTCACCCAGCGACCTATGTGGTAAAAAATAATATTAGACTTTGATTGGTTCACAGAGGCCAATGGCCCGCACATACCAGCACAATGTAGGCCACCTACTAAACTGCCGGCAAGTAGTACCAGAACTACCTCTAAATTAAAAACAAATGGCTGTGTAAACCAATCACTGCTGAAGTGGCCCAATGAGCTGAATCTCCTTTACTACGGTCTCAACCTGACCTTTCTTTTTATATTTTAACAAAATGGGCACCTTGGCTCCCCCATTTTTTCCTAAAACCTTTGGATCAAAGCGTACAAAAAACTGAGACTTAGCTTTAGATCCTGGATTAATTTGAACAGGAAACTCAGGCTTTACGACATCTCCCCTAACCATAGAAGTCAGCTCAAGATCAGCCACCAACAACTCATAAGTTTGATTTTGAAGGTGAATTTTAAAATGATTAATGACTTCTGATTCCCCTTTGTCACTTTCCACTACTGAAAACGGGGTTTCTATGGATCTAATAAATTGCACATCTAAATCATGCCGTTCCGTTAAGTTATAAGCAAAACCAACAATAGAAGCGGTCAAAAGTGTTAGATAAACAAAAATTCTTCCAAAAGATTTAGGTCGTGATTTGGATTTTTGATTTAACTCCAATTCTGAGGAATAACGAATTAACCCTTTAGGCTTTTTCACTTTTTCCATAACTTCATCGCAAGCATCAATACATGCGGTGCAAGCTATACATTCCATCTGTACACCATTGCGAATGTCTATACCAGTGGGGCATGCTCGAACACAAATTCCACAATCAATACAATCACCTGTCGAGGAATCTCGATTCTTCTTGCCCCTAGGCTCACCGCGTTCCTCGTCATAGAGCACTGCCAATGAACCCTGGTCCATAAGTACAGACTGAAATCTTCCATACGGACACATAACAATACAAAACTGTTCCCGGAACCAACCAAAATCAAATAGAATTAACGCCGTTAATGCCATAACGAATAGAAAAGTGGCCCAATGGTCTTTTGGAGAACCCTGTATGTATTCGATGACAGCCTCGGCTCCCACAAAATAAGCTACGAATGAATGGCTGATAAAAAAGGATACAATAAAAAATAGTACCCATTTTATGGTTCTCTTTTTTATCTTTTCACCATTGAGCGGCTGGCTATCTAACTTTCTTCGAGCCAGGTGGTTTCCCTCCACCCAAGCTTCAATCCGTCGGAAAACCCCATCAATAAATACAGTCTGAGGACAAGCCCAACCACACCAAACTCTACCCCATATGGAAGTAACAAACGCTAGACCCATTACCAAAAAGGCCAAGATAAAAAATACGAGTGGTGTATCATGAGCCCATAAGTGCAAGCCGAAAAGTGAAAACTGCCGTTCTGGCAAATTAAATAATACGGCCTGCTGTCCGTTAATTTTAACCCATGGCAAAACTAGAAAAAAAACAATCAAAACAGAATAGACAATATCCCTGCGAATTCGAAAATATCCAGTCACCGCAGAAGGGTGTTGAAATATCCTTGAACCCGAAACATCCATTGAACCTGGACGACCGACTTGTCCCTCTTTATGATCGTTAGTCAACTTTATCTCCTTGTGGCGCTTTTGGATTAGGAACTTCAGTTCCTTCTTTCGAAATAATGTAAGCCACTATTTCGTTGATCTCACTGTCCTTAATAACACCCTTCCAAGGAACCATTCCTTTTTCAACAACTCCATTTCTAATCACCCCAACCATGGCTTCAGGAGTTCCCTTCCCATGAATCCAATACTTATCCACCAAGTTTGGTCCGATCAGGCCCTGCATCTGCTGACCATGGCAGGTGGCACATTTGGCAACAAAATGAACCTTCGCTCTGCCCATGGCTTCGGAATCATCTATTAATGTCGCAAAGTTGACTGTTTCTAGCTTAGGCGCTTGAGCCTCATTCTTCTCTTGAATTTTCTCAATTCGAGCTAAATCTTCATTCAGCTCCTCCATTAAAGTAGGACCACTTAATGGCTCATAGTAGATCCAGTATAAAAAACCAAAAACTATGGTTCCAAGGAAGGTCACTAACCACCACTGAGGTAGGGGATTATCCAACTCTTCAATACCATCATAGTCGTGACCTTGAATTAAAAGTGGATCTACGTTGTTATCTTTATCACTCATTGTCATCTCCTTGGCTCAAAGGCAAACGGGACATTTTCTCGTAAAAACCACGACGATTCTTTGAATACACATAAAAAGTGGTTCCAATAAAAAATAGTACAAAAATAAAAAGTGCAATAATGGTTAAGTGAATATCAGTAAAATGTGCCAATCCAATTTGTTTCATTACTGACCTCCCATTTGTCCAAGAGCTTGAAGGTAAGCGATCAATGCGATGATCTGTTTATCCTCAATCGGACCTTCTACACCTTGCTCACGCAAGCCTTTTACGATTTTAGCTGCTTCCTCTGAAGCCAGCCGATCCGCCTCTGCCACAGTGGCATCTTCATAAGGAACTCCTAATTTCTGCATGACCGATAGTTTTCTACGCAATGAATAGTAGTCGATGTCTTTATCAAACAACCATACATAGTTCGGCATAACTGAGTTTGTAACTACAAGTCTCGGATTCATCATGTGACGAAAATGCCAAAGATCTGGATATTTTTGCCCAACACGAGCCAAGTCAGGACCTGTTCTTTTGGAACCCCATTGGAAGGGTCTATCAAACATGGATTCACCGATGGTTGAAGGCTTACCAAATCGAACCACATCGGAAGGCATCTTACGAATCATCTGAGAATGACACACATAACATCCCTCTTTCACATAGATGTCTCGGCCCGCTTGCTCCAAAGGAGAGTAAGGTCGAGGAACTTCCTCGTTGGATACGTACTTATCCAAATTCAATGTAGGATAAATTTCGATTACAGAACCCACTAGAACAGCCACAGTGGTTAAAACAGTAAAAGTAAATCCAAGACCCTCTAGCTTTCTATGGCCAGTGTCGTGGGACTCTTTCTGCATTTGATCCACAACAAGAACAGTCTCATCTTCCGGAGCTTCTTTCGCAGATTTAATGGTCTTATAGATGTTGTAAACCATAATTCCAAAGCCAACGATGTAAAGCAGACCTGAAATGGCTCGAACCCAATATAGAGGAACAATTCTCAAAACAGTCTCGATAAACTCAGGATAGGCCAACAGACCAGTCTTTTCGTCAAACTGACGCCACATCAATCCTTGAGTCAAACCCGCTGCCCACATGGAAATGTAGTAGAAGACAATACCCGTCAATCCCCACCAAAAATGCGTATTGGCTAATTTCTTAGAATAGAGCTCTGTCTTATAAAGTTTTGGAACAAGAAAATAGGTCATACCGAATGTTAGAAACCCGTTCCATCCCAAAGCTCCAGCATGAACGTGTCCAATAATCCAATCCGTGTAATGTGCCAATGCACTGACCGATTTAATTGAGAGAAGAGGTCCTTCGAATGTACTCATTCCATAAAAGGTCACAGCCGCCACCATAAACTTAATAGTCGGTTCTGTACGAACGAGGTGCCATGCTCCTTTTAGCGTGAACAATCCATTGATCATTCCACCCCAGGATGGAGCCCAAAGCATAACACTAAATACCATACCCAATGTCTGTGCCCAGTCAGGAAGTGCAGTGTTGAGTAAATGGTGAGGTCCCGCCCAGATATAAATAAAGACAAGAGCCCAAAAGTGAATGATAGAAAGTCGATAACTGTATATTGGACGATTAGAGGCTTTCGGAATGTAATAATACATTAAACCCAAGAACGGGGTGGTCAAAAAGAAGGCCACTGCATTATGTCCATACCACCATTGGACCAATGCATCCTGAATTCCAGCCCATACAGGGTAACTTTGTAAAATTCCAACAGGCATAGCCAAAGAGTTAACGATATGTAGAACAGCAACAGTAATAATCGTGGCAATATAAAACCAAATCGCCACATACATATGTCTTTCTTTTCGCTTATATAAAGTTCCAAAAAAGTTAACTGCGAAAATAACCCATACAACGGTGATCGCTATATCGATAGGCCACTCGAGTTCTGCGTACTCTTTTCCCGTAGAAAACCCAAGAGGAAGCGTTACTGCTGCCGATACGATAATAAGCTGCCATCCCCAAAAATGAGCCCAACTCAAAAGATCATTAAACATCCTCGTCTTACACAACCTCTGCGTAGAATGATAGATACCCGCGAAAATGGCATTCCCGGCAAAGGCGAAAATCGCCGCATTTGTATGTAAAGGGCGAATTCGACCAAATGCTAAAAACTCCAGGTCAAATCCAAACTTCCAATAAGCCAATTGTAGAGCGGCAATCAATCCGACTAAAAAAGCCGTTCCCGCCCAGATCATTGTGGCTAACAGAAAGAATCGTACAATTTTGTTATCGTATGTCACTTCCACTTGATTAGACATTCTCTGTTTCCTCGCTATCCTTTTGTGTTACATTTTGTTCATCAATTAAAATCTTAAATGCAGGTGTTTCCAGATCATCGAACTGATCCGACTCATTGGCCCAGATAAATGCTGCAACAAATGCTGCAACAAGAATCAAAGTACAGGGAATCATTAGATATAGAATCGTCATCCATGCCCTCCTACCGGAGTGAGCTGAGGCCCAACACTCAGAGACCCCTTATCTAGAGCTTTCGGATTTTCTTTATGTTTTCGCATAAAATATAAACTCAACAACAATACTGAAATAGAACTCAAAGGCATAAATATAGCTGCCGCTAAAGGATTAATAAATCCTGTTAAGGCTAATCCACCCAAGGCGATATTGTATAGTCCAGAGAAAGTCAGTACGGATTTGTTGGACGTCCGTACTTGTCGTGCCAAAGAAAATAGATCTGCGATTCCACGCACACCTTCTCGGTCTACTAAAACATCGACGTGTTTTAAGTTTTCAGGCAAACTGCCTTGCACTGCTACACCTAATCCTGCTTCTTTAAGAGCACTCATATCATTAAAACCATCACCAATCATTATTGAATGAGACGTTTTCGCAACCATTTGTCGTTTTTCATCAGGGCCAAGATCACCCACAGCTTCAACGGATAGGATATTTGCAAACTCAATCAAATTATCGGACACATCACCACTTAAAAGGCTTACGGTTTTATGATCTGCCTTTAAAGCATCCACTAAAGGCTTTACTTGTTCATGCCACTCATCTTTAAAAGTGAGAATCGTTACCAATTTATCGTCTTCAAAGTATCCTACATTTTGCTGCAGTTGGAACTCTGCTGCATCCTCGGAGGAAATAGGATTTTCTCCCGGCATCAATTTACGGATGGAAACTTTAATTCCATCTATCACTCCAGAAATCCCTTGCCCTGGCATTTCTTCCCAATTCGCCACATAAGGAAGTTGTTCAACAGATGAATAGAAGTGATTCACATAGGATCGAGCTAACGGATGCTGAGAGGGACTTTCAAGAGCAAAAATATTCGCAATTTGCTTCTTATTGGGTTTACCAAAAAGAAATTTAAAAAAGCTATGATGCCCTTTTGTCAGTGTTCCAGTTTTATCAAAAAATACATGGGACGATTGATTGATCTTCTCAAATACATCAGCCCCACGAATATAAATATTTGCTTTCGCAGCCCTATTGAGGCCCAAACTCTCAATCAATGGAATAGCGAAGGCCAATCCGCAAGGACAAGCCACTACAAACAAAGCAAGACCTCTAAACAAAGCTTCTTCTATAGAGAGCGAAAATATCAGGGGACCCAGCACAATCACTCCAAGGCCCAAACATAGGATGGCCAGAGTAAATATTTTTGCAGCACGGTCTGTGGCAAAAGACATGAGAGATGGTTTTTTCACCTGTCGATCTACATTAGAAATATAATTATACAACTCGCTTTGATTAAATTCGCTAACTACAGAAAACAAACCCGCTTCACCAGAACGTAATCTCATACCAGCCTGAATAACATCTCCCACGTTAAATACCTTAGGTAGCGACTCACCAGTAAGTAAACTTGGGTCAATAAACCCCGAACCTTGCTCTACTTTACAATTGACCGGAAAAGTTTGATCAAGACTTAACGAGAAAATATCCTTTTTTTTGAGATCTCCCGAAGGAACAATTTTAGGAGATCCATTTTGGATGACTTTAACCATTTGATTCTTAAGCCGATCCGTAAGCTGACTCGAACCAATAAAATGCTTGCGAATGCTCACCAAAAGTAAACGACTTCCAAGCAAAAGAAAAACCAACATTGCTATCGAGTCAAAATAGACATTAGAAGAGCCTCTCACCAGATTAAAAAAAGAAAAGATCGACCCAAAGGCAAGAGTCAAAGCGATGGGGACGTCCATATTCACTCGCTTTTGCTTATAAGCGCGAAGTGCGTTGACCCAAAAAGGACGTGCACTGTAGTAGAGCACTGGCAATATCAACAGCCCGCTGATCCAATGAAAAATCAACTCCAGATCTTCCGGCATTCCCGCATAGGCAGAAACAGCAAGCAGCATAATGTTACCGGCGCAGGCCGCAGCTATTGCAAATTGATTTCGTAGCTTCTTTAAATGTTGAGAGTTGTTTTGCTTGTCGTAATCTTCAAGTAAAAGTGGTTCAACTCGATACCCAAGCCTTTCAATAGCTTCCGCAACCTTAGAAAATGCTCCTGGTTCCGACTTCTGCACCTTAAGTAGAGACCGGCTCACGTCCACTTCAATGGTATCCAGGTCGGAAACAAAATCTGGCAACCTATATAAAAGCTCCACGCAACTGGTGCATTCGATTCCCTCAACGGATAGAAAAAGCAATTGAGGATTAGAGGACGCAACATACTCACCCAATATGGAATCATTATCTAAGTAGTTCCAGTTTCTTTGAGATGCTTTTGGAGAATGGACCAATTGAAGAGGGGTATTATTCAAAAGGGAATGAACCGCCTGGCAACCTGCACAGCAGAAGGATTCCCCCATCGCACAGGGTTCCCCGCAATGTACACATTGAGCCATTCTCTCTTCCACAGTTGTATCTCCTCGGATGTCCTGTGTGTGCATGCCCCATTCCTACTTGAAAACCAATAGATTGCATTTTAACCCCATGCCGGGGCATTCTGTCACGAGCCACGTAGCAAGAAGTCCCCTCGCGTAAAGTTTTTTTGTTTTAAAACTCACTTCAAAGATCTCCTATACAGACGAAAGTGAGAGGAGTAAGTTTTGATCCATGAAACTAGGTAAAACCATTCGAAAAGGGCCAAAAAGTACCGACCATATTCTGATATTGGCTCATGGCGCTGGCGCTCCTATGGATTCGGATTGGATGAATGATCTTTGTGAAGCTCTGGCTAGAGCCAATGTGCAGACTTTACGCTTCGAATTTCCCTATATGCAGGCCCGCAGAGATACTGGGAAAAAAAGTCCCCCAAATAGAATGCCTCTATTACATCAATGTTGGAAGTTGGCCTTGGAGAAAGCCGCTCCCCACAAGCGCATTTTTGTGGGTGGAAAATCTATGGGCGGTCGAGCTATTAGCTTGATTGCTGACGATCAAAACGTGGAAGGTTTGATTTGCTTTGGATTCCCCTTTCATGCACCAGGAAAACTTCCGAAGGACCGCATTCAACATCTTGAAGACTTAAAAACTCCGACACTGATCCTTCAAGGAGATCGAGACCCCATGGGAAGTAAGGATGAGGTGAGCTCCTATAAACTCAGCCCCTCCATCAAAGTCTCATATTTAGATGATGGAGATCATAGCTTCAAACCCCGCGTAAAATCTGGGCATACATTGGAAGGCCACATCCAATCTGCTGCCACTCAAACCGCCGAATTTATTTTTTCTAAAACCTGACTCAAACTGCGACAGCAGCCTTATGGCACCTTGTCATTTTTCCGATAGATATTCATGCAAATGAATCTATGGGTCTCTTTGATATTTATAATGATGTGTTGTCCACTCGCCTATGGTGAGGGATCCAATGATCACCCGGACATTGCTCCTCCTGGCTTTGAAGAATTTTTGGAAAACAACAAAGACAAGAGCTTTAAACTCCGCGTACCTATTCGCAAAGACCGTAAACCCACAATGCACGAAGTGGAAAATGGTTCGGAAAAGGAAAAGAAGTTAAAAGCAGCCATGTACAAACTCAAATCAAAATGCAATTTGCGAAACAAGCCCACCGAAAAATCGGCTGTTCTCAATGTACTACCAAGCAATCGTTCCATCTGGGTCGAGCACCATGATATTTTCTGGGGTAAGGTCTATCGAAAAAAGGGGATTGCTTTCATACACCGGTCTTGTTTGTAAGACTTCACCCATTGGCTTTCCACCCAAACACCTTCAAATGTTATAAACCGAAAGTGTCGCAGGCAGACACCGACAGTTGGCGGGTAATTGTGGAATTGAGTATGGTGGGTTGGCGGAGCAGAAGAGCTTCTGCGGGTCTTTAGATTGTCGGTGTGTGGGTTTCCCCAGCTACAAGATCAATCTAGCGAACTTCCCGATTAATTGAAAATTATCCTTTTCAATTTAGATTATAAGTTATTTTTATACATAGCCCGTACATAAAAGGGAATAAAGGCCATACCCATTAGTGATTCTTATGAAAGCATGGGTTTTGAGGGCGTCGTCGTCACCTGCGTTTTAGGCCACTTCATCCGAACTGTCGTGCCGTATCCGGGAAAAGAATGGACTTCAATTTCCCCCTCCTGGGCTTCAATTATGCTTTTGGCTATTGTAAGGCCAAGACCAGATGAACCTTTATTTGCCCCTGAAAAACCATGCTCAAAAATCTTCTCGAGTTGCTGGGGAGTCATTCCGGGTCCATCATCGATCACTTCTAAAACCACTTTATTCGGCCCTTCGTTGTAGAGCTCGATATTCACCGATGCTTTAGCCCCTTTTGTTGTTTCCAAAGAGTTATTTATTACATTGGAAAGGGCACGCTTGAGTTGATGGGGATCTAAACAGACTAAAGAATCCAGGCTCTGGCTGGGATGGACTTTTAAGCTCTGGTGATCGGGACGTGCCACCTGCACTTCTCCTACCACGGTGATAACTGTGTCCAAAAGCGAGACCACTTGAGGATGCTCATCTCTAGCTCTTTGGAAACCTTTCTTATTCTCAACAAATGAAGTGAAATCTTTTAATAGGTGAATACGCTTCACCTCGGAATGAAGTTCCGAAACTAGACCATTGATCCGCTCCACCGAATCCACCAAAAGACGCTGTGATCTATGGTCGAGAGGATCACCGTCCTTGAGGAGATTCAGAGCCGTAATGGGTGTTCGTAAATCATGATCAATTTGCTCAATAGCTGCGTAGGCCTGTTTGTACTCCATCAGCTCCGTGACTTGATTTTGAAGGGCTTCAAACCGAATTCTACGACTTTGCAGCTGGTTGGCTACCTTTTCTGATGTCACAGGAACAAAAGCACCCCGCTCGAACCAAAGATCAGAGTCCATCATCCATTGAGATTGCCGTACTTGAAAGGTAGGAATGTAACCTAATGGCAAACAGTAGCAGCTCTGCATGACCAATTCTTCGATTTTTTTAAATTTTTCCAACTCGACTTGTTTCGATTTAGATTTAGGTAAACTTTGAATCCAACGATCAACCTCGTCGTTTTTAATTCCCATATAGTTTTTAGGATGATCAGACGCAAAAATAGAAATGAGTTCTTTGCAATTGTCATTTTTCACCTTCAGGTTCACTAAAATAGCATCGACTTTTAGGTCTCTTGCGTACTCAGCACGCTGATCGCAACTCTCAATGAGTACATATTCCAACTTCATACCGAAGTAACTTAACAAGTCTTCCTTAAAAACAGTCTGCATTTCAGATTTTTGTCTTAAATTGGTGATTCCAACTTTTATTGAAGTGAGTTCTACAATACTTTCCTTTGGCCCACTCACTGGCTGCAACAAAGGTTTTTGCCTATGACCTAAGTACCCTTGCGGAATAATTCCTGTTGAAGGCAGGAAACGAAATGTAGGATCCATACTTTGAACACACAACGCAGCCACTTTTGAAAATTCGTATCTTCTATTTGAGTTGGAAAAAAGCTCGCTTCGCCCATTCAGCTGCAACAGGGACACATATTGAAAATCGTTTGCCACTGCGGACTCAATAAGGTCTGCGGGTAAAGACCGGGCCTGACCAAAGTGAGTGAACTCATGAATCTGCCCCTCGCGAAAAGCTTCCTCCTTCTGCCACTGATCCTCAAATTCTATAAACTCCAAACCATCAAAAGCACCGCCTTTTATATTTACCATTGGGCTTCTATCAAGTGATATAACTCCCGCTGATGAAATTCGACTAGAAACTACATAGGGTCCTGTACCTATAATATGAGACGTAGCATCAGAATCCTTAGGACGAATAGCAAAAAACAGCTTACTGATTTCAGTGAAAAACTGACGACGACTGATACTCTTTAGGCGAACAATAAAAGTTTTAGGGTTGATGATACTAAAATTTTCTGTATCCATTTGAATGGCACTATAGTTCCAACAGTTATTGCTTTGTCGAAACTGATGTTTGAATCCCTGACAAAGGGAATAGACCACATCTTCCGAAGTCACTTCTCGCCCAGAGTGAAACCGGCGAGATTTTAATCGCAAAGTTAATTGCTGGGTTTCTTTGCACCAATGAGAGCTTGAAACGAATTCAGTTCCAAACTCCTGGGCCGATTTTCTCCAATAAAGGGTTTCGTAGATATTTGGTAAGATTTGGGCTTTAGCGCTCGTAATGGGAGGAAGTGGCTTTAAATTGGTCGGCCACTTATGGCCCCACATGGCTATCTTGTAGATGGACTTCTTCATATCTTATTTAAAATGCACCAATCGTACCAGAGTGATTTAAAAAAAATACGTATTTACAGATACTTACAGGACGTCGCCCGCCGACCTAATGGGGCTTTATGGGCTGCCAACGACAGCCGCCAAATTGGGCCTATCACCTGTCAAAAGTCTGAACAGAGGATCTGTAAATCACGAAACTAGCGGATTGGGATTTTACATGTAACGCAGCTGGTCCCAAAAGTGTGTCCGTACCTTTTTTCGAATACAATTGTTTTATGAATACAAATACTCGTCAGTTTCCAAAGATTGTTCTTTCCGGTGGTCCGGGAGGTGGGAAAACCGTAGCCGCAGATCTCTTTCGTAGAGAGCTCGGTGAACTTGTTGTTGTTGTGCCAGAATCAGCAACCCTCCTTTTTTCTGGAGGGTTTCCGCGGACGGACAATACCGATATTACCAAAGCCACCCAGAGAGCCATTTTCCACGTTCAAAAAAATCTAGAAGATATCCAATCCCATTGCTATCAGGATCGGATACTCATTTGCGATCGAGGAACACTAGACGGACTCGCCTACTGGCCGGGTTCAGACGAGGCCTTTCTAGAAGAAATGAATACCAACTTTGAACATGAGCTCAACCGATACGATGGAGTTGTCTTTTTTGAAAGTGCTGCCGTTGGTGATATAAGTATTGAAGGGGGAAACCCTACGCGCATCGAAGATCTTGAGTCTGCACGGAGATTAGATAAAAGACTACAAGATATTTGGCGTAAACATCCTAACTTCACATTTGTTCCGCACGAAGAGTCTTTTATAAATAAAGTGGTCAACGGATTAGAAGCCATTCGAAAAATTGTAGATAAAAGTTGATCGCCGTCGGTCCTTCTACTGCAAGCGAATGTATTGCAGTCGTGTGCGGCTGAGTAAACGCCCGTCCACGGTAAATGAAATAGTTGAATTCACTTTTCCTGGCTCTACAAACTTGGAAAGGGTAACAAGCTTGTAGGGAGTGACCTCTTCTAAAGCAAACAATTCCTGGCCATCAAATTTGGCTAAGTTCGTTTCAGTAAACTCTAGATCTTGACTCATTTCGTACCATCTATAAGCTCCATCGCATTGATCTACAGGGCGAATATAATAGGAGCTTTCAAAGGATTCCGTAGTTCCTTCATCAAGATTCGTTTCAATGAATCGCGAATGACTTTGCAAAACAATACTATTAACGAAATCAGCATTGGTATGTACGTCGACCCGTATATTTTGAGAGCTCCCGGCAACTTCTTTTGTGCCTTCCCCTCGCCAACGCCCACTCATTTTATCCAATAATGATTCTGGAGCCGGACATGCATTTCCCAATAGAGAATAGAAGATAATAAAGAAAACACTCAGTCCTGATAAGCCTCTCACGCCCAACCCCTTATAATGACTTTGTAATTTTTATATCTGAGTATTAGAAAATAGGCAAGCTCAGGGGATGTAACCGACGAGATTATAAGATTCATGAGCCCATTGTTTGCATCTATAATAACCATTCATTAGGCTATAACATAATTCAAACATACGATTAGGAGTGGTCATGGCTTTTAAAATCCCAATGCCAAAGGGACTGACTGGAAAGATTATATTCGGAATGGTCCTAGGAATTGCATTCGGTTCCCTACTGTTCCAACTCAACGATGCGTTAGGCAACCCGGAGTGGATTTCTAAGTACATCACTGGTGGTGTCATACAAATTGGTGGATCCATTTTTGTATCTAGCTTAAAGCTCCTAGTGGCTCCACTCGTTCTGGTTTCACTGGTCTGCGGAACGGCAGCGATTGATGACATCTCAAAACTGGGTCGAGTGGGTACAAAGACTTTAGCACTCTACGTTTTCACTACAGCGGTTGCAATTTCACTAGCCATTATCGCTGCTCTTGTTTTCCAACCCGGATCTGGAGTGGAAAATGTGGCTGAAAATGCCTACACGGTTAAGCAAGGGCGAACATTTGTTGAAACCATTATTAGTATTGTTCCAACCAATCCATTTGCTTCTCTTGCCAACGCCGATATGTTGCAAATCATCTTTTTCGCCGGACTCTTAGGAGTTTCACTGACAATGGCCGGTGACTCAGGGAAAAAAGCTTTGGGAGCTTTCAACCACGCCAATGAGATCATCATGAAGATGGTCAACATCGTAATGGCCTTTGCTCCAGTGGGAGTATTTTGTTTGCTTACAAAAACATTTGCCGCCAAGGGGATCGCTGAGATTGCAGATATTGCCGCCTACTTTTTTGTAGTCCTGGGAGTCCTTATCCTACATGTGGCCATCACTTACACCACTATCCTTAAGCTTGTCGCGAAGGTGAGCCCCATTCAGTTTTTTAAACGATTCAAGAGCGTTCCTATGTTTGCCTTTAGTACAGCAAGTAGTGGAGCTACCATTCCGATTACCCTTGAGAACGTTGAGCACAAACTAGGTGTTAAAAACTCCATAGCTTCCTTTACAATTCCTCTTGGAGCCACCATCAACATGGATGGAACGGCCATTATGCAAGGTGTAGCGACTGTCTTTATCGCTCAATATTTCGGAATTGATTTAACAGGTGGACAGCTGCTCACAGTGATTGGAATGGCTACGATGGCCTCTATTGGTACCGCCGCGGTCCCTGGTGTAGGCTTGATTACACTAGCAATGGTTTTATCTCAGGTGGGACTTCCCGAAGAAGGTATTGGACTGATTATTGGTATAGACAGACTTCTCGATATGGCCCGAACGGCTGTTAATGTGACCGGTGATGCTGCCCTGACGGTTGCCGTTGCCAAAGGTGAAGGGCAATTGGACGAATCTATATTCAATGCTACCGACGACGATTGATTTGAACACTCGCCCGGCGGCGCCAGTCGGGCGACATTTCTTCGAGTTCTACCAATCGACCTAAAAGACCTTGATCATCCACACCGTTCATAATCGCATCGGCCACCACATCTAAACGAGCCCACTCTCTCGGGCGTTCTCGTAACTGGAGCCGACTGCCCACTTGAAACTCACCAGCTTCCAAAACTCTATAAAACCAACCCATCTTTTTTAACTTCTGCGCTTCTCTGTGTATCCCATTCACATCGTATCTCATATCAATGAACCCACAGGGTTTACGCCCTTCCGAGAGTTGAACAACAGCACTTCCGAGTTGATATATATCCCCAATACAAACATCTTGTTCAGTCACGCCCTGGGTACTTATATTTTCCCCAAACGTTCCGGGCAAAAATGTATCCGCAAATTCCGGGTACATCATTTTCCACTGTTCAAAATTTTCACTGGCATAGTGGTGAATAACCCGATCCGGCCCACCATGATACTTTTTGTTAGCAGCATCATCTCCGTGTAGATGCCCGGGCTCGCATTTTACGAAACCTTGAACAGGATCTTTAAAGAAGGCACTTTTAAGTTTAGGGTTTGGCGGGAATGTCTTAGGCATCCCCACATAGACCCCTTGAATTTTTACATCGATCATTAGCGAAGAGCTCTTAGTTTTCTTTTTACATCTACAATCTCTTGTGACAATCTTTTCTGTTCCGACTGAGACTCCCTGATCTGGCGATCTAATCTATCAATATCACTCTGCGTATCATCTCTTCTGCGCTGTAACTCGTCATTATATTGTTCCGCATGAATTTGAGCTCGAGATTTTCTTTGCCCAATTCCAACTTCAGCAACACGCATATTTGGTGGTATAGCCCTTAATTCATAATACTTGCGTTGACGTTCACGCTCATAATTTCTGATGTCTCTACGCAACTCGGAGATTCTTTGCTGACGTCGCTCAATCTCTAAACGGAAATATTCTTTTCTGCCCGATTTATAATTACTCATAAATTGAGCTTCTAAATCCTTAGGGCAGATGTTGTTATATTCCCAACCCTCCACTCCTACTTTGTAGGCATTATCTCCGGTACAAAAATCTCGAACACCTTGAGTGTGCGCATCCTTTAGCATTGCATGCTTAGGTGTATCGCATAGATCAAGATTCAAAAACATACCCTTACGACCGGTATCTATGGCACCTTGCTTAGTACAGTATTGAGCCATACCTTTTTTAAAACCTGTATCCAGATCCGCATAGTTAATATCAGCTCCAACTTTTTCACAGGTTTTCACATAGCTATCAGCATCTACACGCTTTCCGGTTAATGCCACCTTTTGACCGTGAGCAAACCAATTGGTTTTGTTACAGTCACGTTTAGTGAAATATGAGGCACAAGATATTAGTGACAAAGACATTGCCGATAACAACAATCGTTTCAAGTCGAACTCCTTTTAATAGATCGACCCATTTCATACCAAAATGCTTGAAAAGTAAACCACAGAGTCCTTACAGAACTGTAATTTTTACTTACTTAGAACCCTCTCAAAAGCCTCAAAAGCCAGACTCCATTTGGGACCCACAGCCCCTGTTCCTATGGGCTTGCCATCAAGCTCGATGATCGGCACCACGTTTTTAGTAGAACTTGTGACCCAAACTTCATCTGCATTTCGCAACTCTTCCACTGTTACAGGTGCTTCGAGCACGTTTTCACCAGACACTTTAAGTTCTTCAATTAGGAATCCACGAGTGATTCCCCGTAGGATATTTTGCCTTTCAGGAGGGGTAATAATTTGACCTTTAGATACAATGAACACATTGCTTGAAGTGGCTTCTGTCACAAAATCAGAATCATAAAATATGGTTTCTACACTTCTTTGATTCTCAGCATTCATCCGATGAATCACATTGGGCAGCAGTGCCGTAGCCTTTACGTCACAGCGATTCCATCTTGGCTCTTCAGCTGTGATAGCAGCATATCCCTTGCCGGCCTGCTCTCGTGTAATGGGTTTAATCGCCTGTAAAAAAGCAACAACGTTGGGTGGGTTTTTATAATCATAGATATGATTTCGAATAGGTGACTGTCCGCGTGTGGCTTGAAAATAAAAAATGAGATCGGTTTCATCATTGTGCTGTAGAAGCTGTTCCAACACTTGCTCAAAATCCACCTCGACCGGACCAAAGTGCAGCTCATCAAGGCTTCTCTTAAATCTAACTAGATGCTCTTTCATTAAAAAAGGTTTTCTACCAAAGACCGGAACCACCTCATAAACACCATCGCCAAATAGAAATCCACGGTCGAAAATAGAAATTTTTGCTTCATCCTTTGGAAAGAACTCTCCGTTTACAAATGCCTGACCCATCAAATCTTCTCCCATTTTCGATCTATTATAATGTAAAACCCAAACATGTACATGAAGGCTATTAGAGTAGCAAGACGAAAGGGTAAGCCTTCCTAAAGTACGGAGATCATTGTCTAGATTTTGTTTAACTTTTTTAAACCCTCAAATTTTTGCCAGCAACTCGCCGATATTATTTCTATAGGCTCCATACTTATTGCAAGGAAGGCAGAATGGATTTAGCTACGATCATAGGCTTAGTTGGTGGGTTTGCCATCGTGGTTGCCGCCATGATTGCGGGCGGGAGCATAATTCTATTTATAAACGTACCCTCTATTCTCATTGTGATCGGTGGTTCTACATTTGTCGTAATGATGAAGTTCAATCTGAGTCAGACCATTGGCGCCATAAAAGTAGCAATGAAGGCATTTCTCTTCAAAGTGGAATCCGTTGAAGCCTTTATTGAACAAGCCCTTGAAATGTCAAAGATCGCCAGAAAAGATGGACCTCTTGCCCTAGAGAGTTTTGAAATCAACAATCCGTTTTTAAAACGTGGGGTACAAATGGTTGTTGATGGAACGGATCCAGATATTGTTAAAACAATTATGAATAAAGAGAAAAATCAAACCGTAGCTCGCCACGATGATGGACAACAATTCTTTGCCGCTGTCGAAGAAGTAGCTCCGGCGATGGGTATGATCGGTACCCTAATTGGTCTGGTACAGATGCTTGCCAATATGTCAGATCCAAAATCTATTGGTCCTGCCATGGCCGTTGCCCTATTAACAACACTTTATGGTGCGGTTATTGCCAACATGGTAGCTGCCCCAATTAAAGATAAGCTTTCTATTCGTAGTGCTGAAGAAGAAACCCTTAAAACAATGATGACTGACGTGGTCTATGCCATTGGTAAAGGGCAATCCAAAGCCGTGGTCGAAGAACTTCTGTCCAGCTATCTACCTGTCGCTGATCGTAATTTCGGTGACGACGATGCAGAGGCCGCTTAAAGCTCAAGGAGGGGCCAATAATGGAAGAAGAAGAGGAGAAAAAAGATAAGGGCGGTGGTGGTGCCCCGGGTTGGCTCGCGACCTTTGCTGACCTAATGTCCCTACTTCTTACATTCTTTATCCTTCTACTCTCCTTTGCAGAAATGGATGTGACAAAATACAAGCGAGCCATCGGCTCAATTCGACAGGCCTTTGGAGTAGAAACAGATCTTCTTTTAGACAGTATGATGTCTTCTCGAATGGAAGTTCAAACTGAATACGGAAAAGGTTCAGTATCATTGCAAAATATGCTTTTCAGTGAACCCAAATTAGCCATGGAAGTGGAGACTCTGTGTGAGTTGGAAGAAACTCGAAAAGGTCGGGAAACCCAAGAGTTACAGTTTCGAGCCAGCCAAGTGTCCAACGAGTTAGAATCCCTTCTCGCTCCATATGTTCAGCAAGGTGTTCTTGAAGTGATAAATGAAGACACCAATGTTCGCCTTCGTTTTCATCAACCTAAATCTTTCCAAGGCAATGGGGTTGAACCCAATAGTCAGGCGAATCAAGTCCTAGATAAAATTATGCCTCTCTTAACTGAAAAGAAGCCAATGGTTGAGTTTCTAACTTATGCGGATGAAACCATCGCAAAAGACAAAACTAAACTGAAAAATTATGATTTATCAACAAGAAGATCCACATACTTTGGATATCGACTTGCCGAAAAGGGGTTTGCTGAAAAGCGGATTCAGTGGAAGAGCTCTACCAATAATAGTGTTGCAACAGAGGCCACCGGAGTGGACAAAACTCTTCCCCAGAAAATTGATATGAATATTATTATGGCTTTTGAGTAAGTCGAACCACCCACTCACAATGACTCGTCTGAGCAAATTGATCTACACCACAAACTTTATCGATTTCATAACCTAACTCAGCGAGTGCGTGTACATCGTTAGCTAAACTATCCAAAAAGCAACTGACGTAGATAATGACTGGGGGTCTACTTTCACTGGACAGCTCTGCAATTCTACTAATCATTGTCTTCAAGCCAGACCTGGGCGGATCCACCAATAACCCACTATGTTTAGAAAAAATATCCAAATCCACTTTTGGAGAGTACAAATTCTGCCTGTGTACTTCGATATTCTCTTTCTTTTTAAATCCCTCTAAAGATTTTTGAAAACCGACCAAGGCAAGCTTATCCACCTCAAACATTGAAACTTTAAACCCCAAACTGGCTAAGGGAAAAGTAAAATTTCCTGAGCCGCCAAATAGCTCTACCCAATTTGTAATTGAATTGTCTTGTGAGAACTCTAAAACAGTCTTCACCAACTGCTTATTTCCATCAAATCCAGACTGAGTAAAGCCACCGATAGTGGTATAAAGCGGCAAATCTAACTCTCCGCCATCGATGGGAGTTACAAACCAATCATGTGGTACCGGATCAATGAGCTTAAACCGGCTACCATCCCAAATAAGCCGTTTATTTCTCTGTCCAACTTCTACTATGAACTTGTTATTAATGGTGCTTAGCCATTCCTTTTCATCAAAAAGCTGTTTTACGTTAATGTTCGAAAAGTCTAACCAAATACCCCAGTCCTTCGCTGGAGAGATTCGTATTCTTACTGACCCTTTCTCTACAATCGGAGGGGGATTATTTCTAAAAAATGAAAGTGCTTGATTCAATTCGTCGTCAAGTACAGGGCAAGTATCAATATCGACGAGCCCTCCCCGCTCCTTGCTATAAAGGCCAAATCTAAACGATTCGCCTATACGCTCAAACGTAAAATCCAATCGACTTCTGTATTGAAATTTTCCTCCAGAAACCATGCCAGGAGAATGCTCTAAACCTAGACGGGTTAAAGCTTCGTTAGCTTTATCTTTTAATTGCTGTTCATAAGGGATGTGCATGATCTGACAACCAGAACAACTTTCATAAATTTTACACTCCATGATATTCCTAGCAGCTATGAAAATCTTCGAGCCGAAATAAATTCGGGAATTTCCCGTCCGAATATCATATCCGTAAGACATTTACCAGAATGGAATGCCAAGCCTAAGCCGTGGGCTGTAAATCCTCCAAGAAAGTAAACCTGGTTATTTGCGGGTAAAGCTCCAATCATGGGCTGTCCATCCGCAGAAAACCCCATGATTCCTGCCCATCTATGGGTGATTTTCTTTCCCCTGATTGCAGGAACATGTTTTTGTAAAAACTCCTCCAAAGCCGACTGAATCACAGGGCTAGTTTGATCATCATATCCAATTTCTGAATCCTTTTGCAGTTGCCTAAATCCTCCAATGATCATTTCGCCGGAAGGCAACTGCCTAAAATAATCTAAAACAAAATTGGCATAGCACGGGCCTTCCATAAATGGCGCAACAGGTTCAGTCATTAAAATCTGTCCTCTGGTGGGATAGATTTTATCTTCGAAGTAATTAAATAGTACTTTAGAATAGGCGTTAGTTCCCAATACCACTAAATCACAATTTAAAGTTACTTTTTGTGTTTTAATTTCCTGACGACCATCTTGTTCTTCTATGGAATAGACTTCGTGGAAAGGAAGTACTTTAAAATCTTTGGCGATGAGAGACGTTCTCTCCAAAATCGCTTCGACTAATTTTACAGGATGTACAGAAGCATCATCACAGTACTTAATTCCCCCAACAAAATCTTCAGCACCCACTCTGGAGCGAACTCCTGGCTCATCTACCATTTCTACATGAATACCAAACTCATCCATCAACTCAGCCGTATGCTTTAATCCAGCAAGCTCCTCTTCCGTTGATGCTAAGGAAAAACTACCCTTCTCTTCAAATCCAATATTCAACTCGCAATTTTCAATAATTTCAGATCGCAGGAGGTTTAAGTTCTCCTCCGAAAACTGCCAAATCTTGAGAGCTTCTTCTTTGCCTCTAAATTCACAAAGCCGATGAAAATGCTCAACGGATCCACAGGTAATGAATCCCGCATTTCTACCCGTCGCCCCTGACGCAACCGCACCTTTATCAATCAGCCTTATAGACAAATTAGGATCTTCTTTTGCCAACCAATAGCAAGCCGAAGCCCCGGCAACACCAGCTCCAACAACACAAACATCAACATCAATTGCTGAATTGGATCTACTTGTATCTAACCAATAGGAAACACTCATGGAGTCAATTAAACTCTTGCCTAGAAAAGAACACAAGCTGAATTTTAAAAACCGCTAAACCTCTATGGGTAGAATATCCATTTCATTAGGTTTAAATTTTTTCAGTTCTTCAGGGATAGAGTCGTAGATGACATCTTCAAGAGCATCTAACACCTTCATTTTCCAAAGCTTCTCACCAAAAACCAAACCTACTTCTCGTGATGGCATAGGACGAGTAAAAGGTTTAACATTTGTATTCTTCTCGCTTTTAGGAAGCAAATTAACAAACAGATAGGGGAAAAACGTTATGCCCTGCCCCTTTTTTACAAGATAGCGCAATGTCTCTAAGTTAGCTCCCTCAAAGTGTATGTTATCGAAGATTGTTTGCCCCTGTCGAGTTTTACAAAAGTGAAGAATCTGACTTCTTAAACAGTGACCATCTCGCAATAGCCAAAGACGATCCGCATCTATATCTTTTGAGGTCACTCTTTTTTTAGTGGCTGCTTCGTCTTTAGATCCAACATATAAATAGAATGGCTCATAGAAAAGGGTTCTTTCTTTTATTCCTTTTTGTTCAAGTGGAGTTGCCAAAAGACCCGCATCTAATTCATCTGCACGAATTCGATCTACGATTTCATGGGTTTCAAGTTCTTCGATGGTCAAACAAACAAGAGGATATTTTTCGGCGAAACTATCCAAAAACAAAGGAATAACATAAGGGGCCAGTGTGGGAATGATTCCTAATCGAAAGTCCCCTCGAACTTCTTCGCCCACCTGCTGACTCACATTGACTAATTTTTCATGTTCTCTCAGAACTTCCTGAGCCTGTTGTATAAACAACTGACCCTGCTCAGTAACACCAATTGGCTTTAATGACCGATCAAAAATATTGAATCCAAAATCCTCCTCAACCTTTTGAATCTGAGCACTTAAAGATGGCTGCGATACATGACATTGCTCGGCAGCTTTCCCAAAATGGCGATGCCTGAAAACTGAGAGTATATATTGTAGTTGCGTAATAGTTGGCATATGAATCCCATAGTTATTAGCTCTAGATATAGCTAATAACATAGGGATTGGCTATTAAATAGTTTTTGATAGACTTTTAGCTTCATTCTTTTTCTGTCGCGCCTCTTGTTCCTGGCGTTTTTGACTATCTTCCATCAATTGATTCATCGCATATGCCCAACTAGAAGTTTCTAATGAGTTCTATGAAAAGATACTAAATACAACCGATGAGTGTAAAGAAATTCGACAGTTCTACGAAACAAGACAGTACCACGACTAAAAAACAATTATCCTTTAACATACAGAGCAAAATGTCGATACCTAGGTATGGTTAAATGGTTTACATTTCAAAATGAGATTGTGGATGGCCCCTTCACCACGGCACAGGTCAAAACTCTTAGCTATCCACAAGACACTCTCGTTTGGGGAAGAGTTCAAAAAGACTGGATCTCCATCGATCAGTGGAGAGACACTGTGGATGAAACCCTATCCAATAGCAATATATTCCCCATCGATATTGGCCGTGAATGGCACTATGGGATTGATGGAGAATCCTTTGGACCCTTTTCTCGCATCGATCTTATCGATAGCTTAAAACAAATTAAAAGCTTAGATGACGTTTTACTTTGGACCAATGGGATGAAAGATTGGACATCCATCTTTGAATTCCATGATGTTCTCCAAGAAATGGGGATTAATAAAAGACATCACCCCAGAGCAGAAATCAATGGATCCGTATTTGTAAATTTTGAAAATGGAGAAAGAGTTATGGGCCAACTCGTCTCTATTTCTGAAGGCGGCATAGGGTTTACTGGTATAGAAGATCTCACTCCTGGCGAGACTGTAAACTTAGAAATCCTTTGTAGCATTTTTTCCAAAAGCATTCGAGTCACAGCTCAAGTAAGATACATCTCAGAGAGCAATTTTGTGGGCGCACAGTTCATGAATATTCACTCTGAGGCTTTAGCCCAGATTGTTGGATACATTAAAAACTCTGAATCGATTAAAGTGCCTTTTTATACTAGAAAATCAGCTTAAATTAGAATTTAGTTTTTCTAGACTAACTCCCAGCCTATATCCATAAACCCAAGGTCAATAGAAACCGATTAGTATATTGATTTTACTAGGGGAAAATCTTGAAACACGTCGCCATTGGCACAGCTCTATATCTACTGGTAAGTATTTTTACCGTCCAAATAGCGCATGCCACACAGTTGCCTTTTGTTTTATGGCCCGGAACAGCTATTGTTTTAGGTATGGCCTTAGTTTATGGGTATTCTCTGTGCTGGGCTGCATTTTTAGGTACCTTTTTAACTGGAACTTTCTATTTGTGGAACACTTCATCTGTCATTGGATCTGTTGATGCTTTCATCTTCTCATGTATTCCAGCTATGTACCTGGCATTGCAAACCGCACTTGGGGTATTCCTAGTACGCAGATTCATTGGAGAACGTAATCATTTTAAGACTGAGTCGAGCACTTTAAAGTTCTTTGGGATTTGTGGATTTATTTCTCCACTCCCTGGCTTTATAGCCGCGTACATGTCCGTCAGCTACTTAGCTCCTCAGGAAAATGCGGCCTGGATTGTTGGAACAAAGTTCTACCTCACAATGGTTCTAGCAAATTTGACAATCACTCCTCTCGTCGTTCATTGGCTTGCCAAGCAAGTACAAATTAAATCTGTAAAAAAACGGACCATTACTGCATCCATGACATTAGTTCTTCTAGTTGTTGTTGCCCTATCTACACTGATTGAGTTTCGACAAAGTAAAATTTTTAATGCTGATTACGATACCACTCGAAAGAATACTGAAAAAACAATTACGACGTACTTTTCGAAATTAAATTCATCAATGAATGGGCTTAAAAACCTCTTTCTAAGCAGCCAAATTGTGGACGATCACGAATTTCTGAGATTCACAAAAAATATCACTACCAACATTGAAGGTCTCGATGCTGTGGCTTGGATAGCAATTGTGGACAAACACAATCGAGCTAAGTTAGAAATGCGGACCGGTAAAAGCTATAACATAGGCGATCATGTCATTAGCTATATTTACCCCAGCCTACCCGCCAAGATGAAATTTATTGGTTCTATCATTGGCTCCAGCGCCAATGTCACCTTCAAAAATCAAGAAAACTCACAGGCCATTCACTCCATCAATCAAAGCCTCTCAAGATTCACTGATGGTACTGGAAGCGTACTAACTTCATACCCAATTTTTGACGAAGGAAAAAAGTTAGATTATGAAGGTACACGTCGCGGATTTATTATCGCTGAATCAAAAATCACACAAATGCTGATTAACAATTTTTCGGACATGGATTTCCCCAAGGTTAGGATCAAAATAGATGTTAAAGATAACAACCTCAATTCTTGGAGTCACTTTTCAGATTTAACACTCAATGATTTTGCAGACATGGCTAATTTCACAATCAATGAAAGTATAATCAACGTTGACAACATCAGCTTTAAAACATTGGTATATCCTAGTCTCTTCTTTCAAACAAACTCTGCAAAAGGGGACTATCTCTTTTTTCACCTCTGCATTGTATCTGCTGCTTTCATTTTCAATTGCTTCATACTTATTCTAACCATCAAAGTTAGAAGAATGAATATGGCACTCAATCAGCTTGAATGGGAAATTAAGCTCAGGAGAGATTCCGAAGAAAAAGTCTCAAAACTGAATGAAAACTTAGAAAAAGAAATTTTAAAACAGACCAAGGAAATTAGAGAAAAGGGTCTAGAATTTGAATCTATTTTCAGAACTTTCCCCGACTCAGTCTTTAAAATTGATTTCGATGGAAGAATCAAAGACTACCATATAAATCAAAACTCTCCCTTTAGCGAGATATCAAGGGACTACAGAGAATTAAAAATTCAAAATGTGGTTTCAAATATTAACTACAGCCAATCTATTTCCTCCATAATTGAATCTTTTGGAGAGTCGAAAGAGGTAAAAACTTTTACAGCCCACTACAGCAAACCCAATGATGAAGAAGTACATTTAGAAGTCCGTATAGCGAATACTGGGGCAGAGCAACTGATCGTATTTTTCAGAGACACCTCAAAAAGAGTTCAGATGGAACATCATATTCGAGAGCAACATGCCTCGGCTGCAGTAAGTTCTAAGCTAGTAGCACTTGGTGAGATGGCGGGAGGGATTGCTCATGAAATCAATAATCCATTAGCCATAATAGACGGATATGCCTATAACATTAGAAAACTCGGCGAAAGAGGAAGTGTCGACCCCAAAAAAATGGTCTATCTCTCATCGAAAATTGAATCCACGGTAAAGCGTGTAGCTAAAATTATCACCGGCTTAAGAAAGTTTTCAAGGGATGGATCCAATGATGAAGTGGAATCCATCCGGGTGGTCGACTTCTTGGCCGATACTCTTGCCTTTTGCCAGGAGCGCTTTGAAAGCCATGGTATAGATCTTCAGATCAATGAAATTCCAGATAGCCTAGTTTTCTCATGTAGAACCATCGAACTTTCACAGGTTTTTATCAATATCCTAAATAACGCTTTTCACGCCGTCTATAAAAGGGAAAAACGCTGGATCCGCATTGAGATCGTTTCTTTGGAAGACTACATTGAATTTAACATTAGTGACTCCGGTGAAGGTATTCCAGAAAGTGTTAGATCAAAAATAATGGATCCGTTTTTTACCACTAAGAAATCTGGCGTGGGTACGGGACTAGGGCTAAGCATATCTAAAGGCATCATAGATTCACACCAGGGTGAATTCTTCCTCAAAGAAGATTCCGAGCATACTCATTTCGTAATTAGAATCCCTTGGAATATAAGGTCTTCCAAAGAGACTTCGGACCCAAAAGCCGCTTAGCCTGTGAGACTTACATAGCATTGTCTCGCTAGCTATATTAACCTAAGATATATTAAAAACTAATCCAAATAGACCTAGCTCTATTTGGTGAAACCGTGGAGAGATGCATGAACTGGAATGAAATTTATAACTTCTGGTTTGAAGAGCTCAATGAAAGTGACTGGTTCAAGAAGTCGGATTCGCTTGACCAGAAAATAGAAGATCGCTTTTCCGATATTCTGAAATGTGCCCGACGTGGAGAGCTTTATGCATGGAGAGAATCCATAAAAGGACGTCTGTCGGAGATAATACTGCTGGATCAATTCCCTCGTAATATATTTAGAGGCTCACCTCTGGCATTTCAAAGTGATGATTTGGCACTTTGTCTTTCTCAGCACATAATACTCAATAAAGAGTTCAATGGATTGAGTCCATCTGAAAAAGCGTTCGCCATCATGCCCTTTATGCACTCAGAGTCAAAATCGATTCATGAAATCGCTCCTGGACTATTTAAAAGGTATCAATTAGAAAATAACTACGAGTATGAACTTAAACATAAAGAAATCATCGATCGCTTTGGCCGGTACCCACACCGAAATAAAGTTTTAGGACGTACATCCACACCGGAAGAGATTGAGTTTTTGAAGCAACCAGGATCAGCATTTTGAAATTAATAGTTCTAATTGTTACTTTTGCATTCTTTCTTGGAGGATGTTCAGGCATGGGAAAATCGACCACCGGAATTTTAGAAGGACAGCTGAAACCATGTCCAGAATCACCCAACTGCGTTTGCTCTTTTCAACACAAGGACGATGAAGAGCACTATATCGCACCCGAGACCTTTTCAGAAAATCCCATTGAAAAACTCGCAGCCTTACTTGAGAAGCAAGGGCTAAAGATCGTTGAGAAGAACGAAACTTATCTCCATGCCACTGACACCAGCTTGATTTTCCGGTTTGTCGACGATTTTGAAGCGTTATATGACGGCGACACCCAAACCCTACATTTCAGGTCTGCCTCCCGCTTAGGACGTTCCGACTTTGGAGTGAATCGTAAGCGTGTAGAAAAAATAAAATCTCTGCTTCAAAAACAGTAAATTTAATACAAATCAATCATTCCCAAGCCCAAAATGGCCTCTAAAATCCACTATAAAATTACATTTATGCTATAAAAGCGGCCAATGGCACACTCTGTTGTGAGAGTGGATTTTGTATGTGGGTGGGAATATGATGACCAATGGCCTAAGACTTGTTTTTTTAGCTCTTTTCTTGCTATCCCCGACTTATAGTTGGGCTCGTGATACTTGTGACTTCGAAAGGCCATATAGTGCAGAAAAGGTCATTGAGTACGCCGAAGGACAGATAAGAAGACAAGCTCAAATCGATCGCCATACATATATTGAACCAGTGGCTATATTTGGCCGATCAGCTAATAGCAGCTGTAACGGCTGGCTCGTTGAGCTACTCGGCCCAGTCATTGAAGAATTACCCACTGCCGTTTCAGATGATCAATTCTTTATAGCTTATCTATTTGCAGCAGACGGTAAATACTACAGCTCCTATATTTTAGCCGACGATCAGTATGTCGCACACTGGGTCGTCACAGTTACCCTCGACCCTAAAGACATTAAAAGCTCCAACACGACGCGATTGATGAACTCAGAGCAAGCCTTGTATTTAGACGACTATTTTTTGAATGAATTCGAGGGCTTAAGAGGTATAGAGGTTTACCAGCCCGATCAATCAGGTAATGGTATAGATCCGCCCTCCATTAATACTGATACTAACAATCAAGAGAGAAAATACGATTTAGTGAAAGTCTTCTATGCCACTAATCGCGAACGGGAATTTCATACACCTTTCTTTTCGGACCCCACCTACTACAATGGTGTTGATGATGATCAACTCAACTATGGCTATAGCTATGTTTCCATTCCAAGTTCTCACAGGCCCGGTGAAGTAGAACGCCCTTCCTATTGGAAGCTTGAGTTTAGATCAGACCCTGAAAAGCATGTCTCCATTGAAAGCCTAAAAACCCAAGATGAAGTTTCATTTTACTATGATATAAAGCGCTCAGTTCAATCCGGTATTTCCACTAAGGAAGCCATTATCTATATCCATGGCTATAATGTGAAGTTTAACTCCTCGTTATACAATGCGGGAGTCATGGCCCACGATATGCGTTTTAAAGGCACTGTAATGGCCTTTTCCTGGCCTTCCGATGGCGAAGTTGCACAATACGTTTCTGATAGGGCTGATGCCGAAAGAACCGTACCCAAACTCCTTCATTTTCTCAAAAAACTAAAAGAGTTAGGTGCCTTTGATCGTATTCATATTGTCGCTCACAGTATGGGGAACGATTTGCTCACACGAACCATGGAGCAGTGGCATTTCAGAGAAAACATGAGTCGACAGGAAAAGTCCTTTTCCAATATCGTGATGGCAGCTCCTGATGTAGATCTACTCACTTTTAGGGATCGGTATGCGAGCCTTATTCCACAGCACGCGAACCGGGTTTCTCTCTACGGATCACAAAGAGATTTGGCTCTTGTAGCAGCTTCCGAAAATCTCAACGGTGCGCCCAGACTAGGATCAATGGATCCCATTTTAGTGTTCAATCAGATCGATACTATTGATGCCACTAGCACCGGAAGATCGTTTTTTGAATTCTCACTCAATCACTCATATTACCTCTATGAGGAATTTACGAAAGACTTGATGGGAGTTTTATTCGATAATTTGCCACCTTCTGAGAGAAACCTCACACCGGCAATCAATTCAGAAAACAAAACCTACTATATTTTATAGTAGGTTTCATAAAATTTGATTCATTAAAATTAAAACTCAAAAAAGCGACTAGCCTTCGTCACTTTCCTTTTTCTCGTGACGCTTTCTCTCGTTAGCATCTAAGAATCTAGAGCGAACACGAATATTTTTAGGAGTCACTTCAACCAACTCTATCTCGGTGATCCACTCCATGGCCTCTTCCAAGGTCATTGGTTTCACAGGAGCTAGCTTCACAGCATCGTCACTACCGGAGGCCCGTACGTTAGATAGTTTCTTTTCCTTACATACGTTAACATCTATATTGTTGGATTTAGAATGCTCCCCAATAATCATACCGGGATAAACTTCGATACCAGGAGTGATAAAAAACTTTCCACGATCATTTAGGTTATCCAGAGCATAGCCGGTGGCCTTGCCCTTACGGTCGGCAATGATAGCACCCGTATTACGCATACTGATTTTACCTTTGAAGGGACGAAAACCTAAGGACTCTGTGCTCATTAACCCCGTACCGCGAGTGTCCGTTAAAAATTCAGACCGGTATCCGATCAGTCCTCGAGCTGGAATTTCAAACTCAATTCGAGTTCGACCAGAACCTTTGGAGTCCATATTCTGCATGACTCCTCTACGCTCTCCCAATTTCTTGGTCACAGCGCCCGAGTATTCATCAGCCACATCAATGGTCACTTTCTCAAATGGTTCTAGCTTCTCGCCATTTTCTTCTTTCATCACCACCTGAGGTTTAGAAATCAAAAGCTCAAAGCCTTCACGGCGCATTTGTTCAATAAGAACAGCCAACTGAAGTTCACCTCGACCCAAAACTTTAAAAGTATCAGTCTGATCAGTGTCTTCCACTCTCAAGGCCACATTATACAAAAGCTCTTTATCAAGGCGCTCTTTAATCTTTCGACTTGTAACGCTCTCACCTTCTAGCCCAGCATACGGACTATCGTTCACTGACATCAAAATACCAACAGTCGGCTCTTCCACTTTGATCCTTGGAAGCGGTTTAGGATTGTCTACATCAGTGATGCAATCACCAATATTCACTTCATCCATACCCGCTATAGCCCCAATATCACCAGTAGTTAATTCTTCCACCTGAACCTGGTTATTTCCATCGAACGCAAACAGAGACGAAATTCTAAATTTCTTCTGTTTGTCTTCGTAACAAATAAGAACTTCATCACCTACTTTTAACTTACCCGCGCGAACACGCCCTACAGCCAATCGACCCACAAAATTATTGTAATCAATATTCGATACGAGAAATTGAAGTGGATGATCTTCAATAACTGCAGGAGGTGGTACCGTCTTCAATATGAGGTCAAACAGAACACGCAAATCCTTAGCATTATCCTTTTCTTCAATATCCATCATGGCCAAACCATCTCGGGCTATGGCGTACACGACATCAAAGTCCACTTGTTCATCCGTGGCGTCCAAATCTACAAACAGATCGAAAACTTCATTCAAGACTTCATCCGCTCTAGCATCGCTCCGGTCAATCTTGTTCACACAAACGATAATCTTTAGATTCTTCTCAAGTGCCTTTTTTAGCACGAAACGAGTTTGGGGTAGTGGTCCTTCCGAAGCATCTACCAGCAAAACAGCTCCATCTACCATATCGAGAATACGCTCCACTTCACCGCCAAAATCCGAGTGTCCGGGGGTATCTACAATGTTTACTTTTACATTCTCGTAAACATAACTACAGTTTTTAGCTGCTATAGTAATCCCTCTCTCTCGTTCCAAATCCATAGAATCCATCAATCGGTCTTCTACTTGTTGGTGCTGGGAAAAGGTCCCTGATTGTTTTAGTAAATGGTCAACTAGAGTTGTTTTACCATGATCCACGTGGGCAATGATTGCCATGTTCCGAATATCTACACTCACACTTCCGCCTCAGAAAACCCTAAAATTAGGACAAAATCGCACACAAGGAAAGCTTTTATTGCTGAGAAAAGAAAATACATTTCTATGTTAGAGAACGAATATAATCGGCAAACTCACCCAGTGATTTTTCATCAGCAGGGCTCAGTACTTGGATTCCATTGGCCTCTAGTAGAGCTGAAGTGACTCCTGAGCCAACGATTCTTTGTTTTTCCGGCCATGCCTCTCCATTAAACACCCAATGACTACCGCAACTGGGGCTTCCCTCCATTAAAAGGGCTATTTTGACAGCATTTCTTTTACAGAGGCCCAACAATTGATCCGCACCGCTTTTCATTTTTTCCGTCACATCCACCCCGGAATGGGTGAAGACCTTGGCCTTCCCGGACCAGACCTCGGCACCAGCACCCCCTGAAATATTCACCGGCTCTCTGGGAACACCAAACTCAACAAGCTCGGGGCAAAATTTAATCCATTGAATATGCTCCCCCAACTGAAATAAGGGCCTAAGGGACTCAAAGGTATTGGCCACTCCTCGATAATTGACCGCTTCGCCCATCAAACAAGAACTCACGGCTATTGGAACGGGTAAGCTTACTATCTGACTGCAGTCCAAAGATCTGCCGTAAACTCCTGAAAAGAGCTGGAATGTGCTAGGATGACTCATTTCAATTCTCTATCAAATTGATACACAGGAATCAAAACATAAGGGTTTTAAAGGACCCTATTGTAACTCTTAGCTAAAAGCTCAGTATAATAAATTGAAGCACGGTTAAAAAGCAGAGGTTAATATGTTCAGATTTATAAGCATTCTATTTTGTATTTCACTGGCACAAGTCAGTTTTTCCAAGGAAGTGAAAACAGAAAAGGCCACTTTTGCTGGCGGCTGTTTTTGGTGCATGGAACCACCATTTGATAAACTCGATGGTGTAATAAGCACGGTTTCTGGATTCTCTGGCGGTAAAGAGAAAAACCCAACGTATAAACAGGTGGCGTCGGGGAAAACCGGCCATACCGAAGTGGTGCAAGTGACCTTTGACCCCACAAAAGTAAAATATGCGGACCTGGTAGAGGTTTTCTGGAGAAGCATGGATCCTACTGACTCAGAAGGACAATTTGTTGACCGAGGAAAACAATATAGACCTGAAATTTTCTATCACAATGAACGGCAAAAATTGGCCGCCGAACAATCTAAAAAGAAACTGGCCGATTCTAAAAGATTCAAGAAACCCATCGTTGTGCCAATCACCTCATTTACAAGTTTTTACCCGGCCGAGGAATATCATCAGGACTACTACAAGAAAAACCCTCTCCGGTACAAGTACTACAGATATGGATCCGGTCGAGACAAGTTTTTAGAGAAGCATTGGAAAAAGGCACTTCCATCTAAAAAACTCTCTAAATACCCACGCCCCTCGGATGCAGAGATTAAAAAAATGCTGACTAAAACTCAGTACTACGTCACCCAAAAAGACGGCACTGAACCTCCTTTCAAAAATGAATTTTGGGATAATAAGAAAGATGGCATATATGTGGATGTCGTGTCGGGAGAACCCCTGTTTAGCTCCACTCACAAGTTCAAATCCGGAACCGGATGGCCTTCGTTTTATAAACCTTTAGTTGCAGGAAACATTGTGGAAAAAGATGATTTCTCTCTCTTTGGAAAGAGAGTGGAAGTGCGGTCCAAGCACGGCGACTCCCATCTCGGTCATGTTTTTGATGATGGACCACAGCCTACGGGACTTCGATATTGCATCAACTCCGCAGCCCTTAAATTCATTCCCGTTAAAGACCTTGCAAAACACGGATTAGAGGAATTCCTTCCTCTCTTTGAAAAGCCCATGGGGAAAAAGCAAGCATCAAAGTAAGACTCAACAAGTAGGTAGCTTACTCCGGCTCCCGCCGCGACGCGGCTCCAAAAGGTGCCTGGCACCTTTTAGTGCTAGAGATTTTTCTGTGGTTTGTTTAAATTTTTAATGGCGAGTTTTAGATTTTCAGGCAAGGCCACTCGCCCGGTTTCCGTTCGCCCTTGCCATGACTTTGCTAATCTTCCACTATTCTTAAGTACATTTCTCACCCAGACAAAATTCCCCTGAAAAGGATGGCTCGAAATTAAGTGGGCAGCCATCCACGAAACAACGGCTGTAGCCTGCGATGTTCCTGTCATATACCCCCTCTTTCCGTGAGGAAGAGTGGAGTCCAATCGATGCCCATAAGCAGCGACATCCACGAAGCGCTCACTGTAGTTACTGCTTTTTACCGGGTTAAAATTTTTGTCCGAGTTCGCCACAGAAAGAACATTAGGTAGGCGATAGCTTGCGGGATAGAATTTACTTGTACCCAGTTTGAGTCCATCATTACCCGCAGCTGCTACAATGAGTACATTTTGCTTTAAAGCATAGAGTATGGCCTGTCGCTCAGATTCACTGGGTTCGGCTCCCCCTGAAGAGTAATTGATGATATGAGCTCCATTATCTACCGCGTACCTAATTGCTTTTGCGGTGTTGTCAGCAGCATCGCGATTCAAGCGTCTTGGATCGTAATACTTTAATACCATCAGTTTGATCTTTGAATTGTCTGCTATTTGTTGAACTTGAAACTGACTGACGCCAACCACAAGCCCGGCAATATGAGTTCCATGTCCATGATGATCCTCTACTTCTGATGTAGAGGAAGTAAAATCCCAACCGTGTACATCATCTTTAAAGCCATTGCCATCATCATCTATCCCATTTTCTGACTTTAAACGGCCTTTAGAATCATAACCCACTTCACCTAAGTTCTTCCAAAGATGTTCCTTCAGCTCGGGGTGTGTTTCATCTATTCCCGTATCAATAACAGCCACGATCACTTGGCTTTGTGGATTGACCTGAACTTGGAGGTTTCTTACCCTCTCCAGACTATTTAAAACCACACTGTAAGTGGCATAATCATATATCAGTTTAGTGGCCATCCATGCTGCCAGATTAATGAGTACAATGGCCAGTAGTACTGGTAGATCTTTTAGTCGAGCTCGCATATCAACTCCTAGTTCAGTTGACGTACGAAAAACGGTCCGCGGGGTTTTGAGAAAAGTGTTTAGTGCCCGACACCTATTAAGCAGGCATTGCGATATTCAATAGCGCTTTGCATACTCAAAAGGTGCCTGGCACTAAACTCCAATGACGATCCGCCAAGGAGACTTTGACCGTCACATTTTTAACTTTCATATAAATATAATCTTTTTCTTTACGAATCTGTGTCAGGGACGAACCGTTACCGTTTGATGAACGAATTTCTTTTAGCTCTCCAGAAAGGCTAAATAGTAAGTCATACCCTCTGACGTTAACGAGTGCGTAACTCTGACCCTCAGGCTGAGAAATCAAGCGCCCCGTATTGGTGAAGCAATCCTCTATCCAGATTTGCCCGGCTGTCAGGGGATACACCTTTGTATCAAAAACCGAGCACCAGCCAGACCCAAACAGTCCATCAAAATAGGATTTACTATCATACTTAACCGGTGGTGGGTTCACCAACAGCTTCGCTGGAAGATTTGTAGAATCAGAATTACCAAAGGCGGGAGATGCCCATAGAGCGCAATACAACCCACCTATGATCAGTAGTAAGGAACCAAGTGTACTTTTCATAGTACATTGTTTAAATTTGCAACGCTGGTGCCAGCCTCTATTGGCTGTCTATTTCTTCTCAGGGTGTTAGTTTGCTGACACCCCTGTTAGGGTAACGGAGGTGTCTAAAAGGTGTCTGGCTACGAAGTCCGTACCCAGAAGTGCTCAAGCGAACCTATTGACACCATTTATACGGGTCTCGAAATCTAGCCCCTTAAATTTATTGGTCTCTATGCCATTCCTGTACTTTGGGCAGCTCTCTTGGTTCATTGCTAGCATCCTTATCACTGCTCGAATTATACAGCTCCACTAAATCGCCCTCATACCCTTTTACTACCGATGCAAAATAAACCCATGAAGAAGGTAGCTCGGCGTTATTCTGATTGCTACATCTATTCATTAATTTGTCGATTGACTCAGACAGCTTCATCTTTTCAACTAGCCTTGGTGAGCTCATATATGTACCCGCATGAATACCCAAAACAAAAAAGTACTGAGCCGTTTGCTTAGACGATCGCCCTTCTTCGCTTAACATTTCCAATTGAGTTAACTCTGAGCAACTGATGTCTACCTCTACCTGAGTTTTTCCTGCGATAGCCATAGGGCCAAATATTGAAATTAATAACACTGAAAGAAAGAGTCTCATAAAACATTCTCCTAAAACTTCGTTCGAAATTGAACAGAGGAACTATATCACCAATCCAATCACAATTGGGAGCTCGTGAAAAATAGTAAGGACCTGAAAATATTTGATCAAAATTTAGACGGCTCTAAAGATGATAGGCTCTAAATACAGTTAACATAGCACCTCAGGAGGCTACGTTTTTATTTGTATCGTCTTTAGATGCAGCCACTTCCAATTCATCGGAGATCGTATAGCGGTTTCGACCGGTTTGCTTTGAATGGTAGAGAGCATCGTCAGCGCGCTTAACAATTTCATCTACAGTTTCATCGGGACGCATTTCAGCGATTCCCATGGACATCGTGAACTTAAGCTCCAGACCCTCATGCACAAACACTTCATTTCTTATTCTTTGAATCGCTTGTTCCGCTTTCTGAACAGCATGGCCAATTCTATAATCCGGAAGAATCACAATAAACTCTTCCCCGCCAGTACGAGCTACAAAATCATTATCCCGAGAGAAAGCTTTATTTAGTAACTTCACACACTCAATCAAAACAAAATCACCGATGGCGTGCCCATAGGTATCGTTAAACTTTTTAAAGTGATCAATATCCATAGAAATGATGCAAAATGGATTTTGTGTGACTTGAAATAGCTTCCACTGCTGTTCCATCTGCTCATCAAAGCTTTTTCTGTTGTAGGCAGAAGTGAGATGGTCTCGCATCATATTGTGATGAGCTTCGACGAGCTTCTTTTTAACCACCGCTAGGTTCTTCCTCACATTTTGCAGTCGGTCTGCTTTATGTCTATCTTTTTTGGTCTGATATTCTGAATAGGAGTCGATAAACTGCCTCGACTGAACCTTCAAATCATCAATACTGTTGGCTTCAACAGCTTCCTGTAAGTGATGAAAACTATCTCTAATATCCCTATCTGTACTGGCTTCAAAGTTCACCTCATCACCCAGCTGTTCTACAAAGTCCCAAATAATACTTCTAAACTCATCAAATGTTTTTTGAATGTAAGCATATTCATCGAGCCTGTAAGCTGACATAAACTGCCTCAATCGAAAGAGCACTCTTTCATGGTTCTCTTTCTCTGGATCCAATAGCTCCCGCGCAAACGCATCTAGGTCTTCACGAGTCTTCCTTACAGGGTGGTTGTCCAGCTCTATGAGGTGCTTGTTATAAGTATCAAGAAGATACACTAAGGTCGCACATTCTTCGCTGAGAAACTTCTGCATCTGCTTTTCTTCAGTTTCTGTCCATTCAAAGTCAAATTGATCAACAAGCTTACTGATCCATTTTTTCAAAGCCACTCTCCATTGTGTAAGCTGGTTCGCAAAACCATACTCTCCTTTTCGGAATGCCACTGGTGCCATTCAAGCCAGAGAAGGTCCAGATTCCCCAAAGTACGGACGCACTTTTGGGACTGGACACGTTGTCTTAATTTGAGATGCAGTGAGTCCCAAAAGTCGGTCCGCACCTATTTGATACGTAGAACGAGTCAACAATTCCTGTGGATTCGACAAAAGGGATACTGCCGAGAAGAACTGGTTGAGTTTGAGGTGGCACACCGATTGTATTGATTAAGGGTGGGTAGATTAGGAAAAGGGGTAAAACATGGAGAGCCAAGAGCGCCGGCGCGATGAGCGCTATCAATTAATGAGTGATATCGATTGGAAACTAGAAGCCAACAGTGAATGTCTGGCCGGAGGCCACCTTATTAACATCAGTCGTTCCGGAGTGTGCATTACAGTACTGGGAAATCTACCAGTATCCAAAGGGGATCTTTTTAATTTTACCTTAAAGCACGCAGGACAGAGAATTATAAAGGCCAAAGGCACAGTACACTGGATTCGTCATTCATCCATCACCAACAACTTGTATGTCGGATTTAGGTTCGACCAACCTATTTCTGAATTTGATAAAAAAACTGCAGAAGTAAAGCTACAAGAGGATTTTACTGGAGCAGCGGCCTAGAATACCGCTGCTTGAAAATTGAAGATCAATGGCAACGCTCATCTCTCAATGAGCGCTCCTTTAAGAACAATATCTATCGCTTTGCAACTTTATACAGATAAACAGCTACAGCGGCAAAAGCGAGAAAAGAAATTCCCTCTCTAAAAACCACCGACAGATCTTTTGCAAACGCAATGTCGATGTTCATATAAAGTACGACTGCGACAAGAACACCCATAAGAGCTTCACCAGCAATCACACCACTGGATAGCAGAATTCCCTTGTCTTTGGCTTCGTCCACTTCACCACCAGCAGAGATCTTCTGCTTAATTAAGCCACCCACCAACATTGGAACAGCCAATGTGATAGGAAGGTAAATACCAACAGCAATAGGCATTAAATGAAGTCTGATTTTAGAACCCGTACTCTTCAGGTATTTATCTAAACCGATAATCACCACACCAAGAACGGCACCTAAGCCAACCATGAAATACGGCAGTTCGCCATCGCCAAATAGCGCCTCAGTGATAGAGGCAAACAAAGTGGCCTGCGGCGCTTTAAGGCCGTCACCAATCACATAGGCTTCATGTAACAGAGTCAAAACAGGTGCAATAACAAATGCTGGAATAAGCACACCAATGATTTGAGCAATCTGCTGGCTTCTTGGTGTGGCCTTAATAATGGCTCCCGTTTTTAAATCCTGTGAGCAGTCACCGGCAGTACAAGCTGCACAACAAACCACCGCAGCAACACCTAAAGTGGCAAGAATGGCAGACTCCCCTTTAAATCCTAAGACTAAAAAGAATGCTGCAGTTCCTAGTAACGCAGAAATCGTCATACCGGAAACTGGGTTATTGGAACTTCCCACCAATCCCACGATATAACTAGAAACGGCCACAAACAAAAAGGATGCAATGAACATTAAAAGAGTCGTGAAGATACTGAGCATATGGCTACCAATGAGGTACTCATAAAGACCGAACATGATGCCTAAAGACAGTAAGAAGATCACGGCCATCGCCACAAGGGAAATGTCTTGATTTTCGCGCTCTACCACTTGAGCATCAGCTCCACCTTTATAGGCATTTTTCAGACCGCTCACACCAGAAACGATCCCCTGTCTCACTGAGTAGATGGAGTACAATCCACCCACTACCATAGCACCGACACCCAAGTAACGGATTTGGGTGGACCAAAGTGTCCAGGCCACATCCAGAGCCGAAGCATCTTCCATTCCTGCAGGAGTTCCTAGCATCGGAATACCAACAATCCAACCAAGGGCTCCACCGATAAATACCAGCATGGCCACTTCTAAACCTACGATATAGCCAACGGCCAGTAGAGCCGGAGACGCATCCAAGCCAAAGAAAGCCACTCGCCCACCGAGCACTTTACCCGCCAGAGCCACTTCAGAGGTAAATAATTTAAATCCACTCACTAACAATTTAAAAATAGCACCTAAGCCCACACCCTTAACAATAGCTTGAAGGTTGGCCTTTGAATCTGAGTCCGAGGTCTCAACGGCACTTCTTAGAACCGCGGCACAGGCAACACCCTCTGGATATGTTAAATCTTTATCTTCTACAATTAAGGCTCTACGTAGTGGGATCATAAAAATCACACCTAACAAACCACCGGCAATGGCGATCGCCGTGGTTTGAATAAAATCAAAATTGGACCAGGCCCCAACTATAACTAGTGCTGGCAAGGTAAAGATCACACCGGCGGCTAAAGATTCACCCGCGCTGGCCATGGTTTGCACAATGTTGGATTCATACACATTGGATTTTTTGAAAATCCCTCGTGTGATTCCCATGGCGATCACAGCCGCTGGAATGGAGGCCGAAACGGTCATCCCCGCATAGAGACCTAAATAAACGTTTGCGGCGGTCATAATCACGCCAAGAATAATCCCTAATCCAATAGATAAAGGAGTGAGTTCAACCGGAGCTTTTATCTGGTTCATATTAAGTGTCCTTTTTTGTAAATCTAGTGCTTTTAGATAGATACAGTATTTCAAGGTTTCTCCGCAAGCCTGTGAGCCGAGAAACAACGACCCCCAGTGACTCTTGGTAGAATTTTTAACCGGAATAACTAACTTTTAACTCACATCCAAAGTTTCACTTATGAAAAGACCGAAAATCATCCCATTTTGGAACCAACAATAAGGTCAAAACTTCATTTATGCAGCTCAATCCATCGAGGCAGTGAAACACCAAAAAGGTGTCGAGTGTTTTCCGTCACTCGTTTTTGCCAGCCGGGATCTGAGGGATTGAACAGCTCTCTAAATGTACGCTTAACTTTCGTCTCAAGACCTTCATTGGCATAGCCATAGTGATGCCCCTGATTTTCTTGAATAATGGCATGTAAGGATTCTAACTGATTGAGTATTCCCAATCCCTTAGTGCCAAACTCAGCTGTGACTCCATAGATATTTTGACCTGAATCTCCTTGTAGCTTACGAATAAAATCGGTGATATCTCCAGTCACTTCGTAAAAACCTTCGGATTCGCCGGTGTTGATCTCGTAAAACTTCCCATCGGTTCTATCGAAGACCTCAGACATTTTATCTCTTTCAAAAGTATTAAGCTGGGCGGCGAGAATCAAGTGCAACTGTCCACTCTCTCCAAGCCCTGTGTGAAAATCCATATGTAGGATATTTTCATAGTCTTTGACATGTTGGAGTATTATCTCTTTAAAATGAACAACTGAAGGTGAAACCTCGGCTCCACCATAATAGATGCCCTTTGGGTATTTATACTGACCTCCCACGGAGGCCTGCCGAAATTCATTGATGGACATACCACCAAATGTGAGTTGGTAAAACACTTGCCCTAACATTTTAAAATAGCTCCAACCGATGCTTTTCACTTTATGTTTTGGATTTAAAATTGCTTCTATCTTCGAATAGGCTGAGTTTTCTATTTCTAATTCATCACTGGTTACAACGAAATTTCGATTAAGATCTCTATTTTCTTGATCCACTCTTCGGCCGGAATCAAACCCGTAGGGATTCACACCATGAAATAAAAGAAATCCGGTTCGACTGCGATCCACCTTCTCCCCATATTCCTGTAAAAAAAGAGTCAGTGCCGCAGACCCAAGTGGACCTTCAGCTCCATGAGTCCCCGCAGAAAGTATCACTAGATTTTTGGATTCTATCTCGGGTGGCATATACAGAACACTCATCATCAGAGACTCTTCAGGCACAATTTCTTTTAAATACAGCTGTGCGCTCTTATTACGAGAAACAACTTCTCGTGCCTGGTCTAAGAAGGTCTTTTGCATTTGTTTAAATGGTTGATCTAATTCAACAGCACTCACCCAAAGGGAAGATAATAAAACGAACCACAATAGGGAGTTTCTAAATGTATTTTTTAGGTTTAAGTATTTCATTGATCCGTGTATCCTGGTTGTCCATTTTGAGGTAATGACATGTTTTCACAGTTCAAATCAAAACACCACATTTTGCTGAGAATGGCTATTGTGGTGGCCTCAGCGCTCATAGTATTTGGATTTATTCTAAAACCCTATATCTTAGAAACCAAAGGCCCATTTGGAGGTCACCAACTCCGTTTTGTTTTCAAACAAGCCTATAGTCTAGGGACGCCAACCGCGGGGGACATTGTCGTGTTCTCGCTGATTGGCGGCTCAAAATCAATGGCTGCTCAAGTGGTTGCCGCCGCGGGAGATTCTATTGATACCATAGATGGACAGCTCTTTATTAATGGCAATCCAATCCCTCAACATAGTATGAAAATGACAAACAAAACCTATGATAGCCGAGAGCTCTTAGACGATGAAGTTCTGCTGGCAACGATCAATTTTCCACCCCAATTTCTCGGGATATTAAATACAAGCGTCTTAGTAGGGAAACTTCTATGAATCGAAAAGTAGTTCTCACTATGGCCCTCATCGCCGGCATCCTGGTCGCTGCCGTGTCTCATTACGTTCTCGAAACTGACGAAGAAGTAATACTTGGGAAAGTGATTGAACTCCAAGACATTGCCCAAACCAAACCCTTGCCCGTTAATTTTATTAAACAAACTCAGTTTTCAAAACGAATCTTGGGTTATTCAGTACCAGACATTGCTATCTATGATGAACTGGCTCGCAAAGACACTCCTATAGCTCAAGGCCAAGATAACTTACTTAGGTATATGTATGTAATTCTTAGAAACTTTGAATTTTCGGAGCTAGAACTTAATGACATTCAAGTGAAGTTACAGGGCGCTAATCGAGCCACAGTGACTCTCGTTGTTGACTACTCTCTTTACTACAGAATCGGATCCATTGCAGATGGAGTCACTCCATTGGAAATCGACTTTGTGAACACCTCAGGAGAGTGGCTCATCGAATCCGCAAGACGGTTGGATGTTTTTGAGTGACCTCCAGTTGCTTAAACGCTCGATCAGTACTACATTCATATTATGAGCAATGCACCCTCTTGCCACAGTAGTGGCTGTCACGACCATTCTAAAACCGACTACCTGTTGTGGGGATCTCTCGCCCTGATAGCCCTAGGCTATGTTTTGCACTTAGTCGGGCTCAATTTTAACAATCTACAACTGGAAGAATTTAGCCATAGCGTATATGAGCTCATGAATAAAATGGCGATTGGATTGGTATTAGCTATTTTTTTTACTGGCCTCGTAGACACTATTCCCCAGGAATTCACTCTTTCACTGCTCGGAACGGGGCGAGGCTTTAAAGGACTTTTAAGGGCCACGGCGGCGGGTCTGTTATTAGATCTTTGTAGCCATGGTATTTTACTTGTAGGAATGAAGCTGTATAAAAGAGGAGCCACTTTAGGCCAAACCATGGCTTTCCTCATTGCCAGTCCTTGGAATTCTTTTTCCATGACCATTATTTTAATTACATTAATCGGCTGGGTATACACTCTTGTGTTTATTGTTCTCTCCTGTGTGATTGCCATTTTGTCAGGACTCATTTTCAACTCTCTCGAGAGCAAAAACGTTTTACCTAAAAACCCTCATACAGTCGCCATTCCAGAAGGTTATAAGGTTTTACCTGAAGCTAAGAAGCTTGTGAGTCAAATTTCATTTAGCCCTGCAGTCCTTTGGAAGGTCATCCTTTCCGGAGCGAAAGAATCAAAAATGATTTTACGTTGGGTTTTCTTTGGAGTGATCATTGCCGCCCTTGTTCGAGTTCTATTTACCCCTGAAAGCTTCGGCACTTGGTTTGGCCCCTCTCTTCTAGGACTTGGCCTAACTATTGTTGCAGCCACTATTATTGAAGTTTGCTCCGAGGGTTCGGCCCCCATTGCCGCCGAACTTTTGACCGTGGCCAAAGCTCCTGGAAATGGATTCACCTTTATGATGACAGGCGTTTCGACAGATTATACGGAAATCATGGCTTTAAAAGAAACCACTGGATCATGGAAAATCTCCTTATTTTTACCGCTGGTTACTGTTCCACAGGTGGTTGCCTTAGGCTGGATTCTCAATAACTATCCCTAAATAACGATGGATGAATCCCGTAAAAAGACTGGGTTTACTCAAAACGAATCCGCATACAAGATTCTTCATTGAGCTCCAAATCCGAAGGCATTAAGCAACTCTCAGTGTACCGATAGTATCTAATAGCTGAATAGGGCTCTAGTTTTATCGGACCATCATATAGAAAGCTTTCGTTGAATTCTAAATAGTCCAAATTCTTTTCCAATCGATCTTTTGAAAATTGCAGAAATAGGGAATCGAAATCTGAACACATGTGCTGCTCTTTACCGCGCTCCATAGACGATAAAACTTCACTCAAAAATTGGATACCACTTTTTTTAGACTGAGACTTTAACAGTCGCACAAATAGTTCCTCTTCCCCACAGTGTTTATACATATATAAAAACAATGCATTTACGTATTGATATAGCCCATTCAAACGAACGGATGAGACTTTAGTAAAATCCTCGCTCAAGCTGTAGGGTGATTTAAGAGGAAATAATTCAAGTAGCTGATCAGATTCACAAGTTAAAATAAAAGAACCCAACATAGCCACTCCCTCTTTTATAAACCGATCGCGTTGAGGGCTCATTTTATCCATCAAAATATGTATGAATTCGTGGGACAGGAGTTGTCCATTATAATCGTAAAGTAAATGGGACGGACTAAGATACATAGTGGGGCGACCCAGAGAATCTTTAAGCCAAGGAGCTACCGTGGGCCTCCCGTTGTATTCGGAATCAATTGTTATGGACCATTCTGTGAAATTTTTACTCCAAGGTTTTGCAAATAAACGAGGAAAGAACTGAACTACATTATGAATCCCATCTTTCAACAGACTCGAATTTATATTTAAATCTGTTTCTATGTTGGGTGAAACAGATGTTTTTACATACTCACCTGAAACACAATGAAGCCCCGGGACATTCGTTTCGTCCGCATGCGCACTCACACAAAGGCAACATACTAAAATGACTATACTTTTAGTTTTGTAAAAAAACTTCATACCGTTCATTCCCAAATTTCATGATGAAACAAATGTTTCGGCAAAATATCAGAAAATACATTCAGTTCCTACAAAAATGTTTTCGTGCCTGATAGACGATCCCTACAAGTTCAGAAAAAAGGAGAATTTGTGGAAACACAATTTCACACACAACAAAAGAATACTGCATCAGACAAGCCCCCCACTTGTCCTGACTTGTTTTACTATATGGACTACCGCAAGTTTTTAGAAGAGTGGTTCAGCTACAAAAAAGATACGAACCCATCCTACTCTGGCTCTATGTTTGCGCGCCAAGCTGGTTTAAGCTCACATACCCTACTCAGCATGGTGATTCGCGGGAAAAGGAATTTAGGCATTTCCTCATTACAGGGTTTTATCAAAGCTCTTAAATTGAATGCCAAAGAGTCCCGATATTTTGAAAAGTTAGTTCTATACAATCAAAGTAAAAAAAATCAGGAAAAACACGAGTTGCTCAGCGAGCTGGCTAAAATAAATAAGAATAAGCAAAATGAAAAGTTACACAACCTAAGCCACCTCAGTCAGTTTTTGGATAGCTGGGATAAAATGGCCATTCGTGAACTAGTTTGCCTGGCTGACTTTGAAGCGGATCCTGATTGGATCGCTAAAAAACTAAAAAACAAAATCACCAAGAAACAAGCTGAAGCCGGTTTTAAGATGCTTAAAGAGCTAGATCTGGTGGTTTGGAGCGACAGCAAGAAAAAATACACTTTAAATAGAGATGCTCTAGAAATTGACCCTAGAGAGTTGGACTTCGCCGTCCAAAACTATCATAGCAAAATGCTTGAACGTACTCAGCAGGCCCTCGAAGAGGATCGCTGGGAAGATCGAGAGTTCTCTTCTCTGACCTTAGCCGTGACTCAGAATCAGCTTAAGGACATCAAAGAGAAGATTAACACCTTTAGAAAAGAATTAAATGCCGACCTTTCATCGACCCCGGGAAACAAAGATGAAGTCGTCGCGATTAACATACAACTTATCAATTTAACTAACCCCCTCTTGGAGGACCCCAAATGAAAACCCTAGTAATAGCCATCTGTTTGCTGTTAGCCAATTCCGCTTCCGCAGGCACTCAAGAAAAACATAGAACACAAGATTACACTTCACCCGAAGAACTGGGAGTGAATATCACTTCGTTAAGCCGAAGAAATCATGGTCCTAACAGGCTAAGAGCCTCTGATGGCGGTGGTGTTGGCAATCAAATCGACTCGTTTGTTGCTGATATATCTAGACGTTACAATAGACAATCGATGCGAAGACACAACTCCTATCCTGAATTCGAGCAATGGTGTGACCGAGTGATTTTAGACATCGTACAGGCAAGAGATCTTGCTGTTCGATTTTACATGCGCGATAAAGTTGAAGACGCTTTTGCTGTTATTTATGGAACTTTAAGAAACATGGCCACTTCCTTTCGAAGTGACAGATATTTCTTGGGTCCCATTTCAACCCAAATGGTGAATAGAGCTCTTATTATTGCTTACGAAACATGGAATGACCCACGTTTCGAAGATTACCAAGCCAAGAGATCCATAGTTTCGTTTATGACGGACTACATGACCTTCATTACCAAGGTTCATAAAAAGTTTGATAAAGATTACTTTATGCCTTTCTCGTATCACTGTACCTATGGCAATGGTTCTGATTCGTCATGCGCCTCCAGAAGACAAAGCATCATTCAGCATGAGCAGAAGTTAGTACGCTTAGCCGCTAAACAGTTGCGCCTTTCCTCTAAGTTACTTCTGAATACCCAAAGCCCCATCGACTTCATCTTTTACGATATAGATTCAGATGGTATGGTTTCTGTTTCTAGTGCATCAGTAGGTCCGAACGTGGTGGCAATTAATACACCCCTATACCTCTTCATTGCGGAAAAACTAGCTACGTTCTCCTATGTAGATCTTGAATCCAACCTTCTCGCGAATACCTATGCTTGCGAATTGGACTCACTAGACCGTCTTATCTATGAACTCATCGAGCTCAACGACACAGGTTACTCAGATCGGCTTTGTGGTGCTGACGCCTACTGCCCAGCTCCTGTTAAGGTACGAAGTACATTCGGCTGGATCAATGACTTAACCTACAACTCCTTTGCTGGCTGTAACTAAGGCGGACTCGAATGAAGATTATAAAACTACTTATACTAATGATTTGCACAACAGTCGCTACTCACTCGGCGACTGCGGACACGAGCCTCAATCAGCTACCTCAACTGGATGTTGCTCAATTGAGCCTTCGTATTGACTTAAATGTAACCGTGAACCAAGGGCAGATTCCTGCTATTGGCGAATACAACAGAATGGATCACTCTAGCTATGCGGAGTGGTGCCTCAACTCCATTCAGGTTTTAGAGCGTGCCATTGAGAAAGCTCAGCGTGCTCTTGCCAACGATAGCATGACGACGACGGCTCGAAGACACCAAGCGATTCAAGAGTACTACAATGGACTCTATGAAGTGGCGACCGCAGAGGCTGAAGACCTACAGATCACAAAGCTTCTCGCCATTCTCTATCTCAACATGTATCGCTCTATGTATAACTCCGAGACGCAACCAGGATTAGAATCCTTGATTCAGTTTTTTGATGCCGCTGCCAAGCGCTTGGTCACAGAAGCTCGTAGTTTCGACTTGCGACACTATGCCCCCTTCTACTACAGTAGATGGTATAATAGATTTGGGGTTGGCCTAGCCATGCCCACAACAAGCATTCGCGCTTATGAAGCGGAATATGCACGTTTCATTCTTGGTCAAATTGACTTTATGAATAGCTTTTTTCTTGCTCTAAGAGGTCGTACCAATGTGATCCCTCTACTTGGTGCTAAAACCTATTTTGAAGTCGCCAAGCTAGTCTCTAACTTCATTTTAATTCAGATGGACGGTAACCCTTATGCCAATGTAATCGCCTGTGATCTTGTGCGCCTAGAAGATGTGGTCGACGATATTGACCAGGCTCTAGATTCTGGCGACACAAGTTCATCAACACTCACCCTAATCCAACAGAGTTTGCAAGATGTGGCCGAAAGCCTTTCCTCCTGCAATCTCTATAACCAATGATTTGAAAGAGGTAGAACGTGAAAACATTAACTCAATTTATATTAGCCTCATTTTGGATTGCCTCAGAAGCTTTAGCCAGTGGTAATTCTGGAAGTCTGAGTGAAGAATCTAACCCATTTGCCCCCGATTCCAGATCCACTCGGCAGGTCGAACTCGTTTCTTCTTTAAGCGAAGATGATGTGCGACCGCGACTAGAGGGATATTGGGATGTTAACAACAAATTAGAGATCTTTGTGGACAAACAAGTCAATACGGCCACTTCCATCGCTAACTACTATGGAATGATTTTTCTAAAAGACGGTAAAGAACGGTTTGTTGGACTCTACAAAATTGAATTTCGTAGCCCCAATAGCCATGTATGGATCCCCATCCTTTTACAAGATGCGGTTCCCCAGAAGTCAGATGCTCTACTCGCTACACCTTTTGAGTATTTTGCTTTTTATACGAGCCAAATCACTCCTGATGGGTACCTACAGTTAACACCAGAACCAAAAGGTCTTGAAGCGGGTTGCTTTACTCACACTCTCTACGGGAAAAGAAAGCGGTCGAAAGAATGGGTGGCTGTGGATCCCCAAAGACCACAAATTGAGGGACGAAAATGGTCCGACAACCACTTTGAAATTGTAACGAGTCCTTACGGTAACAGTTGGAATCTACAAGGTATCCTTACATTCGAAAAACATCGAAGAATGCCAAAGCAAGTTTCAGAAGGAAACTTTTCGATGGAAGGTACATTGGCGCGCTGGGGACTATTAAAACGTGTAGATTATGACGCTTATGCCACCGATGGAAAACGACAAAGCAGTAAAATTTACGCTTTGGTCACGCAAATTCGCGTTTCTGAAGACAAATCCAACATGTTGTTCATCGATGTACCCCCAGGAAAAATGTCTTGTGTGGGTTTTAGAACCGTTCAATTCGAGCCAGACCACTGGAATTCAAGAAGGAAAAGGTAATCAAAATGAAATTTTTAAATATTCTTTTAATCACACTTTCATTCACTATGCAGGCGAAGGCCGACACCTTCAATGACTATAGCGAACCCGTATTTGTAGGTGTTGAAACCGAACTACTGGTCTCAGAAGAAAGACGCCAAGAAGTCCTACAATACTTTAGAAATACCCGTAAAGATATCGTCCGTATTTTAAGAGAGGCACGTGGTAAATCCACCCAGGAGAGATTGAACGTCTATTCTGATGGCATTATAAAACTTCTTGTTGAGTCTACGGGACGCCCAAAATACGTCATGAAAATCGCCTTATCGCAAGGGTATCAGCTAGTCAATGGCGTGCCAGATATGTCTGGTGGAATCCTTACAGACACAATTCTTTCTCCAGCAACTTTAGATAATTCTCTCAATGATCAGCTTAAGGCCGATATCCTTAAATATTCTCTGGTCACAGCCTATGAACATGCTTCAAGCAGTGTGGAAGCCATTCGAAATCAATCTCTAGCAAGACTTCGCTATGAAGATTTAGCTATCCAAAAGATTGTCGACACAGAAAGATGGTGGACCTCTGTTTTTGATGTGACTTCGTCATTAAAGTTTATCAAACAATCTTCCATTCATATCTACTCGATTCTTAACAACGACGATCGCCTTGCCGCAGCTGTGGGTGAAGAACTTCTCGGCGATGAAGGCATCTACGGTATTGTTAAGAAAGTGGAAGAGATTGAAAACTCGCGAGTGCTTTCAGATACCGGCGTATTCAGCAGCATCCGAACCATTAGAAGATATGCCAAAAATCTGTTTCCTAGCTTGAAGCACAAATTGGCTCAATATAGAGCTATTAACGACAGGTAATGATCATGAAATTTTTAATTTTTATCTTACTGCTACCCATGGCCACTCTTGCTAGTGGCCCCAGTGGGGACGAAAAAGCAACTGGGCTTTTTGAATATCAGCGCTCTTACGAACCTTACCCACAAGATGGGTATGATAGCTCCTACGTCGAAGACGATTTTTTTGGGGACAGTGAAATCATCCCAATGAATGCATCACAAATGATTCTTGCTGGCTGCGAAACCACCCAGTGCATAGAAAACAGCATTTTACTATTTTATGAAGAGTCCATTCAGGCTCGTAAAATTTACAGCGCTTGTTCACCAGAAAGAAGACGAGAGAAATCCAACTGCTATAAGGAAATGCTCGCCTATTTGAGAGTTCCAGGGCTTATGGCAGAGGAGTGGAATCAAGTGATCTATAGCATATGTTCGGAGTTCAGCAGAAAATCAGTAGCCTGCTATCAAGCGGTTCTTCCTCTATCATCGCTAAACTACCATCACCAAATTACTCAACGCTGTAGAAAAAATGGAAAAGCCTGCTATGAAGAGGCATTAAATTTTGTAGTAGGAACGTTCTAATGTACTATGCGGCCCTATTTAAAAAGGACAGATGATGAAAATATTAGTTGTTTTCTTTCTCGGTTTAGCTGGTGCTCAGTTTACCCATGCCAGTGGCCCATCCGGAGAGCAAGAGGCCACAAAGGTCTTTGATTATGAAAAGGCCCCAGCTTCATCGGACGACGATGGTTTGGGAGACATTTTGCATGATGACTCCCTCACCCAATTAGATCCTACGGCTTCCGGTATTGATTCCTCTGTGTCTGCTGGAGATTTTGTTTCTCCCAGAGGAATGTATGAGTTTTGTGCCACCGAGTTTGGTTCCTCAACTATGAATAATTGTATAACTACGGTGAAAGGACACCAATTCTCTTCAAATTCATTGGAGGTCTGCAAACTTCATTCGGACCAGGCCAAAAAACTCAGCTGTCTTGAAATTGTGAAAGATGGAATACTCACAGATGTCACTCGGCCCATATGCACTAAAACCAATCCTGATTTAAACGGCTGCATTGAAAACATAATGGGAAAAGTTTTTGAGAATGATTCACTCTTACTCTGCAAAGAGAATGGAGGCAGCCATCTTAACTCATGCCTCGAAGCCATTTCTAGAAGGACATTTAACAGCCACGCACTCAGTGTCTGTGCTTTAAATGTCGAAAGTTATCTTGTGGACTGCATTAAGCTTATCAGAGACTTTGATTTTGATCCTGATGTGGAAATTTGTCGTCGAAATGGTGATCCTGCCGAAAGAGCTATTTGCACAATGGCCTTTAATCGACATGAGGATTTCAATACCATAGATGCTCGGACAGTATGGGTGAAAATTGAAAACACTGCACCATTTGAAGTCTCTTTCTCGGGCGGCTTACTTGCTTCAGAAACTATTGATTATTACAAATCCTATCTCTCACTTGTTATTGGACCAGCTCTAAGCCATTACACAGGAAAAATTAATGAAGTCAATTATGGCTGGACGGAAGAGCAAATGATTTCATACAAAACACGAAAAAAACACTATAGAGCCAATGACTATTGGAAATCACCTGATCGAAAGACGGCAATCACAAAACATTTAATTGAAGTGCTAAGAAATATCCACAGCCAAGGTCATCTATATAGTAAAACTTATCATTAAAAGGAAAATGACATGAAAATTTTAATTGCTTTGCTTACCACTTTAATGATGATTCCAATGGCCTATGCCAGTGGACCATCCGGAGACCAAGAGGCCACAAAGGTCTTTGATTATGAAAAGGCCCCAGCTTCATCGGACGACGATGGTTTGGGAGACATTTTACATGATGACTCTCTAAACTTCTTAGATCCGACGGCTTCCGGTATTAACTCCAACATTTATTCCTCTAGCTTTGCTACACCAAGAGAAATGTATGAGTTTTGCGCTACCGAATTTGGGTCCTCGACTATGAATAGCTGTATATCTACTGTAAAAGGACATCAATTTTCTTCAAATTCTTTGGAAATCTGCAAACTTCATTCAGACCAATACGAAAAACTCAGCTGTCTTGAAATTGTGAAAAATGGAATCCTCACAAGTGCTGCTCTGCCTGTATGCAATGAATCCAATCCTGAGTTAAATGGCTGTATTCAAAATATAGTGGGAAAAGCTTTCGAAAATGACGCTCTCTTAACCTGCCAAGAGAACGGGGGCAACCATCTTAACTCATGCCTCGAAGCTATCTCCGGACAAACTTTTGACAGCAATGCGCTAAGCGTCTGTGCTCTAAATGGTGGGATCCATCTCGTAGACTGTCTTAAATTTATTAGAGGTTTTGAGTTTGAGCCTGAAGTGGAAATCTGCCAAAAAAATCAGGATCCCAACGAGAGAACTATTTGTACGCTCGCATTTAATAGAAATGAAGAGCTCAATAGCGCAGAAAATATCACTGTTCTCGTTCAAATTGAAGCTGCACGGCCTATTTCAATCGCTATGTCGGATACCTTGCTTTCAGAAGACATGGTTGAATTTTACAAAACCTATGTCTCCATAGTTATCACCCCCGCCATTAGTTCAACTTCAGATAAGATTGACGAATTGTATTTTGGCTGGGATCAGGATCAGCTTAGGTCAAGACGCTACAAGCACTATAATAAAAACGACTATTGGAGAACCCCTGATCCAAGAACGGCTATCACAAATCTGCTAGTAGACCATATCTTGAAGAAGACCTATCGAGATGTAGTTGTGTATGCCAAAACATATTAGAAAAGGAAAATGATGTGAATTTTTTAACAGTAGTGCTTTCCAGTTTAATGATAATTCCAATGGCCTACGGCAGTGGAAAATCCGGAGATCAAGAGGCCACAAAAGTCTTTGATTATGAAAAGGCCCCAGCTTCATCGGACGACGATGGTTTGGGAGTGATCCTAACCGATGATATTATCGAAGAGGTCAATGCTCCCCTCTTAGATTACTCATCCGATGTTTTGGTTGATGACATGACAATGTATAACTTCTGTGGCGATGAAGTGGATTCCCAATTTATGAATGAGTGTATTGCTCTTGTAAAAGGGCATCGGTTTTATGAAGGTGTTTTAAATGTCTGCAAGCAACACGATAACGACAGAGGAAAACTATCTTGTCTGGAAATTATTAGAGACTCTCAATTTCAAATCGGAACGACCAATGTATGCAACTCCTCGACCCATGATCTAAATTCCTGTATGGCCACCGTTAAAGGTCAAATTTTTGAAAATGACCCTCTTATGCTTTGTAAAAATAAAGCACCTCAAACACTGAACTTCTGCTTAAAAAACATTGCCAATCGATCCTTTGATTTGTACGCCTTAAGCGTTTGTGAATTGAACACGGAACGTGAACTATCTAAATGTTTAGATTTTATAGCGGACCAACAATTTGAACCTGCCGTTCAGGTGTGTCGTAAAAATGAAATCCCAAATAGCAGAACTTTATGTACAGATTCGTTTTTGACCGAAAACCGGTTTGGTGACGGAGAATCTAAAACCATATATATTGGTATTGAAGGACAAATAGTATTCACCCTTCCTCTTTCTGATTTTTTACTTAGTGATAGAATTAGACCTAAGTATAAAACCTACGTTGAGCTAGTGGTTCAGGATCAGCTAAAATTTGTCTCGGGCGATATTGATGATCTCCGTTTAGGCTGGAATAGACAGGATGCTTTGGATGAAGGTTTTAAACAGTACAAAGAGAAGGACTTTTGGTCTCGCCCCACACCGGCAGAAGCCATCACTCACATGCTTGTCGAAGAAATTCTGCCAACTGTACTGCGGCGAGGACGTTTATTTGAAAAGAACTATTAAGCGCCGCGGACGGGCTTTATAGATTGAATGAGAAGTTACAAGTCGGCTTCTATTAACCCAAGGAAACAGGTATGCGTATTTTAATCATTTTGCTTTTTAGCCTTTCTGCAAATCACTTTGCTATGGCCAGTGGAGAATCAGGTGAACAGGAACCCACTAAGGTTTTTGATTATGAAAAATCAACTGATACAGCTATCGATGACGATGATGGGCTAGGAGCCATTCTAGATGATAACTTGAGCGAAATCCCAACGGACATCTCAAGCCCAATTCAGGAGCCTTATAGTTACACTCCCACCGAGTATGCCGACAACAATGGAGTCTATGAGTTTTGTGCCACCGAGTTTCAAGCCAAAGCGATGAATGATTGCATTGAAAGTGTAAAAGGTCATCTGTTTACCTCCGCGACTCTGGAGGTTTGTCGGACGTTAAAGAATTCCGAAAAATTAGAATGCCTATCTATCGTTAAAAACCGTGATTTTGAGCCCACAGAAGAATTCATAATTACTACTGACATCTTGGACCTTGCAAACGCCAACCAAAAGTTGTCCTATTGTACCGACGAATTTCCCGCCACTGCCTATAAGGCATCCTATGTAATTCCTTGTTTAAAACGAATGGCTGAAAATAATTTTTCAAAAAAAGGACTTTCTGTATGTAGTCGCTATGGATCCAGTTATGACGATAAGCTCCTTTGCCTAGATGTCATAAAAAACGCGAGCTTCTCTCAAAGAACAAAAAATGTTTGCGTCTCCTCAAGCATCGACACCAATATGTGCATTCAATCTGTCGAAAGTAAAAATTTTGAAAGTGAACCGCTGAGCCTTTGCCAAGAGAGCGCTCCGACCAAGCTGGTTCAATGCCTTGCTGCTATTGAAGATCGCTCCTTTGACGACAATGCACTTAGTGTTTGTTCCATGAACGCGAACGAAAATCTCGTAGATTGCCTCGCGCTTGTTGCTGGGGAACGGTATGAACCAGCCGTACAAATCTGTCGAAAAAATAATGATCCCTTAGAGAGAACTTTCTGCACGGAATCTTTCCGATGGAAATCAGGAATTGTGTCCGATGACGACCCACTTTTCTATTTCAAAATTGCAGATTTATCCATGCAGTCCATAAAAATCTCTCTACACCTCTTCAATCCCGAAAATGTAGAAAAGTTAGCTCACTTTAGAGCTCTGTTAAATTTAACGATTAAAAGAGAATTTAGAAGAATAAGTAAGACAGATACTTTTTATGTTGGGCTAAGGACAATGCATATCGAAAATGAGAGTTTTCGGCACTACAATAAAAATGATTATTGGAAAACCTCTGATGAATTTGTTGAAAAATTAATTCCCATAATTCAGGATGCTGCTACAAGAGGCGTCCTTTACGATAAAGTTTACTACTAAGTCGGTCCTTTCTCCCACAGAGATAAATCATAATGGCATCCCGATTGCAAATTTATAGAGTCAACTCTCTAAGCGATGTGATGGGATGCTATGGCAAGCTCGACCAATCGGTTATATTTATTACTAAGACTGTCTAGTCTTTTGACGCTGGCTCTCACCTTGCCAGTTCATGCACTACCATACCTCACGCTAGACGCAAATCTGCCAAAACTGATCCAGGACTCCGGAGATCCATCTCGCCTCCCTCCCTACTTAGAGAAAGTACTAACGGTGACGGCGCAAAAGCTCCCCGCTCAAATGCGCACTTTTCTTGATCGAAAGCTTGTAATCAAAAAGGGATATACAAAAGACTTTTCGACAATAACTGATTTTAATGACTGCGCTTCAGAGACACTTGAAACGAGCAATATTGTTAAATACGACAACGACCAAGTGAGCGTAAAAATACCCTACCGATGGGAGTCAGAAATCACTATCCATCCTGAAGTTTGGGATGTGTTTGAGGCGGGAATGGCATCAAAGACTCCAACTTGTCGGTTCCGACACTTAGGATATTACACTGCCGCCGCCCTAATTAATGTCATTAGTAAAATGTATGATGAAATTCGATTTTACCCTAAAGACGAACAAGTGGCTTGGAACCAATGTCGACTGGGTGGTCATAGCGATCCTGTTTGCAAAACTCTCAGAAAGACTCGAGGCTTAATTTCAAACCGCCCCGCATTTTTTAACCTCACCCATTTTACCTATGGATTCTGGGGCTATAAAAATTTGCAAATTACAGAACTTGGTATAGAGCAAAAAGAACGACCATTTAACAATTTAGATGTACGTGAGCTAGAATCTCCAAAAGAAGCCTTTGCCGTCAACATGGAGTATTTCCTGCTCAATAAAAATTTTAATTGCATCCGCCCCGCGATGGATCATCTTTTTCGGAGAGTCCTGGAAATCTCAGCCCCCCCGGAGCGTTGTGATGACTCACTCATCGATATCATTCTCACCGGCGGAGAAGATTCTCGGCTTAGTATAGACATGGATCAGGTGGAATCTGTGTTCTTAGTGGTCGCAGATCCTGGTGAGGGGATCGAAAGTCGCTGGGGTCACATTGGTTTAATTTTAGCCTCGTGCACTGAAGAAGATCAATCCAGTCAGGAATGTCTTGAGTCTATAGGCAACAATCAGTCCATAGATTTTCATTACTATAATCCCGGCTATGATGAAGAAGAGGATGGTTTTTTAAAGTCCCAAATGAGAAAGCTATCAGGAGAATATGTAGGATATATACAAGCTTTCCATCTGCAAAATCGAGTGGATTATTACGTTGTTGATCAACAAAGAGGGCTCACAGTGGTCGAACTCAAGTCCAACGTTCGTTCGAAAGAATACTTTATCAAGGACTTGCTGTTAACCATTCAGGAGTTCGATAAGGAGTACCGAGGAAAATGGGGACAGGTTACGAATAACTGTGTTCATCAATTGGCTAGTTTACTTAAAGTCAGTCTGCCTGAAATTCGCTATTCAAAACAACATTTTTTCACCACACCTAAAAGTATACTCTCTTCGTTTAAGCGCTATGGAGTTTTGGGAAGCCGCTATCGCATAGAACCCAGCACCAACGAGCAAGGATTCACAGTTATAAAAACTCATGATGATTCCGGAGCTCAGCTACCCTAGCCAAACTCTCTGAGTCACTTCGTCGGTCACCCTCTCTTCTACTAGGGGAATGGGTGTTCCCCTTAAAACAGATCCCATAGATACTGATTTACAAGCCCATGACTTTTAGATTTTTTACGAGCGATATAGACATCCGTTTTATCATCCCTATTTAGGTGTTTTAAATGAATCAGACGCCCTGATTTGAGCTCATCCCCAATCAACTGATGGGGCAATCGCCCCCACCCCAATCCATCTAAAATAATCTGCTTTTTAGTCATAGTATCGGTGACAGTCCATTGCATCGCTTGGTCATGTACACCAAAGGATTCATCACTGGAAAGAGTACTTCGCTGAACAATTTGTGGGTACGAGTAAAGCTGGTCCATGGAAATACTGCTCTTTGAGCCTTTGTATATTGAACTCTCTTTTCCGAGAACGAGCATTAATTTTACTGGCCCAATTTTTTTAAACTCCAAATCAGAGCGATTACGCAATCCCTCAAAGATGGCAATATCTACCTCACCTTGAACCAACAGTCTTTCCCCCGACAAAATCTCCCGCATCAGAGAGATTTGCGTTTTAGGAAACTTCTCCATGACCTGCTTTACGTTTCGATTGAGTTCATCAATAGGATAGATATCCGTACAGGATATGGAGATGCGTCCTTCAACCCCTCCGGCCAACTGTTGCGCAAAATCTTTAAGGTCATCGGCCTGCTTTAACAAAAGAAGAGACTGGTTTAAAAAATCATGAGCCCTATCTGTCGGTTCCAAACGGTAGTTGCCTCGATCAAACAGTGGAAACCCCACTTGCTCCTCTAAGCGTTTAATGGAATAGCTAATCGCCGACTTGGCCTTTCCCAGACGATCAGAGCTGGAGTTGAGGCTACCAGTCTCCATAACTGCATGAAAACATTCAATTTGCTCTAATGTGATCCACATTTCAATACCCCTCCAACGTTCATATTTTAGAACATCTTAATGGAAATAATGTTCTTTATTTTGTACTGCGTCAACCCTAAACTTAAAGCATCACAGAAGGGAAGAATTCATGGGCATGCTAATAGATGGTAAATGGAAAGAAGACGCAGAACTGGTGCGATCTGACGACAAAGGCGCCTTTGACCGCCCAGACTCAGTTTTTAGAGAAAAGGTTCATGAAGACCACCCCACTTTTCAACCAGAGTCGCAAAGGTACCATCTCTATGTTTCTTACGCCTGCCCTTGGGCTCATCGGACTCTTATTTTTAGAAAACTAAAAGGCTTAGAAGATCACATCAATATAAGTGTTGTGGCTCCTGAAATGTTAAAAGACGGCTGGACGTTTAATACTCAATCTCCGGGTGCAACAGTAGATCACATCAATGGCTTCCAGGCTTTACATCAAGTCTATACCGCCAGCGATCCAAATGTGACTTGTCGATCGACGGTGCCCATTTTATGGGACACGAAAACCAATCAAATAGTTAACAATGAGTCCTCGGAGATCATTCGAATTTTCAACACCTCATTTAACAAGCTGACTGGCAACAGTGAAGATTACTGCCCGGATTCACTTCGATCCGAAATAGATCAGGTGAATGATGTGGTTTACAACACCATTAACAACGGTGTTTACCGCTGTGGATTTGCAAAGACCCAAGAGGCATACGATGAAGCCGTCGAGCAACTTTTCCACAACTTAGATAAAATTGAAGAAAAACTCAATACAAGTAACTACCTCGTAGGAGATGTTGTCACTGAAGCCGACCTGCGCTTATTACCAACTTTACTTCGATTTGATCTCGTCTACTACTTTCACTTTAAATGCAACGTTAGACCGTTATCCTCTTATGATAATTTATCGCGTTACATGAAGGCTTTGTATTTAGACCTTGGACTCGAAAGTACATTTAATTCTCATCATGTAAAAAAACACTATTACTATAGCCATGAAACATTAAACCCATATAGAATTGTACCTTCGGGTCCAAAACATTGGCTCGATAAATAAAGAATTGAACTATAAAAAGGAGAAACCCAAATGAGAAATATTAAAATGTTACTTCTCGCAGCAGCTATTACTTTCGGTTTTAGTTCTGCCAATGCCGTTACCATAGATACTGCAGGCAGTACCTTCAAATGGAAAGCCACAAAGAAAATTGGTGGAGGCCATTACGGAACCATAAAACTATTAGAGGCAAAAGCTACAGTTAAAGAAGGAAAAATTGTATCCGGTAACTTTGTTATGGATATGACTTCTTTTACAGTTGATGATCTAGATGGAGGCATGGAAAAGAAATTCCTAGGCCATGTTAAAAGTGGTGATTTTTTCCAAGTGGGAAAATATCCTAAAGCCACTCTTACTATCACAGGCCAAAAAGACAACAAAGCCATTGGTAAATTAAAAATAAAAAAAGATGAGCACCCTATTGAAGTTGCTTTCGTAAAGAAAGATAACACCTATGTGGGTACAATGGAGTTCGACCGAACCAAATATGATATCACCTACGGTTCGGATAAGTTTTTTAGCAAACTCGCTGCTGATAAAGTCATCGATGATATTGTAAAAGTAGATTTCATCCTGAAAACAGCTGAGCCTAAAGCGGCAAAAAAGAAAACTAAATAATTTAATCACTTATATTTTCACTTAAGAGGAGCGTAATCGATTTACGCTCCTCTTTTTTTAGGAGATACTCGCCCAATGATTTTTCGAACCACGCTAATAATTCTAGCATTCAGTTTTCACGCCTTGGCTCAGTCTAAAAATACAGCTCCTTCAAAGACACCCACCGCACCTAAGAAAGTGGTCTTTCTGGGGGACTCCATTACTGCAGGATATGGTATAGAAAAGGAATCCGCCTACCCCAGTCAGTTACAAAAAATGTTTAATCAAGATAACCACCAAGTCGAAATCGTTAATGTTGGGATCTCCGGTAGCACTTCAGCGAGCCTGCCCTCTCGGCTCAATTGGCTGTTAAAACAGCCTATGGATCTTCTGGTGATTGGCTTAGGTGGGAATGATGGTTTAAGAGGATTCCCCATTGAAACCACTGAGAAAAACTTAGAAAAGGCCATTTTACTTGCGCAAAAATCTAAAATCCCAGTTTTACTCCTTGGAATGCAATTGCCTGATAATTATGGAAAAGCCTACCAAGATGGGTTTAAAAAAATGTTTCCCAAGTTATCCAAAAAACATAGCGTTCCCTTAATGCCATTCCTATTAAAGGACGTAGGGGGCAAACCTGAGCTTAATCTTAACGACAGAATCCATCCCAATGAAAAAGGTCATCTTATCATTGCAAAGAACATGTACCCTCTAATTAAAAAGGTGTTGAATCTATGATTACTGTAAACCATGTATCAAAGACCTATCTTCAAGGTGAAACTCAGATTCATGCCCTGTCCGATGTCTCTCTGCAAATAGATCCCGGCGAGACCGTTGCCATTATCGGCACCTCCGGGAGTGGAAAATCCACATTAATGAGTCTCATGGCCGGTTTAGATTCTCCAGAGTCGGGATCCATTCATTTTAACGAAACCAATATCACGCAGCTGTCTGAAAAGGAGCTTTCTCAATTTCGGGCTGAAAACATTGGGATTGTTTTTCAACAGTTTCATTTGATGCCTCATTTAACGGCCATGGAGAACGTTATGCTTCCTATGGAGCTCACTGGGAAATCTGATCCGGAGAGCACTGCCAAAAAACTTTTAGACCAAGTGGGGTTGTCCCATAGATTGCATCATCGCCCCCATGAACTCAGTGGTGGGGAATGCCAACGCGTCGCCATCGCTCGCGCCACTTCGGTGAAACCTAAACTTCTGCTGGCAGATGAACCCAGTGGAAATTTGGACTTTGAAACGGGTAAAATCGTAATGGACGTGATCTTTGATCAAGTCAATGGGGGTGACATGACCCTTGTTCTAGTGACCCATGATCGAGAACTAGCCAATAGATGCTCTAGAACCATTGAGATCAAAGGTGGCCGCGTCTAATGCTGTTAAATCTAAAGTTAGCCCTTAAAGATCTTCTCAATGCTAAAGTGCAATCCCTACTCATTATTATAAACCTTTCCATTGGATTGGTTGGTTTTGTCACCTTACTCAATTTTAAAGTCGCCATTGAAGATTCTATTGGAGCTAAATCCAGAGAAACCTTGGGTGCTGATTTTGGTATTTCTGCTCGGCGACCACTTCCCGAGAGCGCTGTTGCAGATATTGAGAAGACCTTAGGGAAGTTCGAGCAAAAGTCTATACAACTGGAAACACTTTCTATGGTGGCTGCCGAAAGTGGTATTTCACGACTCGCTCAAATAAAGGCCATAGAACCCGGCGTATTTCCCTTCTATGGTAAGGTGGAGTTAGATCCTGACCGACTCGCAGACATCCATGAATTAAACCTCGGACCCAACGCGTGGGTTTACCCGGAGCTCCTGACTCAACTGGATTTAGAGGTCGGGGATTTCATTAAAATCGGTCAAGGTCAATTTCGCGTAACAGGAGTGGTTGTTAACGATGCTGTTGCTGGTGTAACTACGGGAATGGCGCCAAACGTCTACATCGACTATGCACACCTGCCATCTACCCAGCTAATTACCGAACAGTCCTTGGCTTGGCACAGAGTAGTTTACTATATGCCCAATGCCACGGAGCAGGAATTGGAACAGTGGCAAACTCAACTCTCCGAAGACGAGACCATTCCGGAATACATTAGAAGCTATACCCATCGTTCACTCAGCGAGCGCACCGGAAGACTGCTTTCCTACCTCAGTGACTATTTGGGACTTGCGTCTATAGCCGCTCTATTTTTATCTGCTATTGGAGTGATATTTTTAATTCGCTTCTATATCGCCGAAAGAGTGAAAGTGATTGCTACTCTTCAAAGCCTCGGCTTCTCCCAGCTTCGGTGTTTTTTAATTTTCCTTCTACAGATTATATTCCTAGGACTTCTCTCTGGGATCTTTACGCTGATTGGATCAAGAGTCTTTTTAGATGCCCTACTTCTAATTACAAATGAACTGGTTACTAACCCACTAAGTGTGGAGTACGGCAGTTTGTTTGTTTTAGGCTGCCTGCTCTCCTCACTGTTTATAGCCGTTGTTGTCGCTCTACCCATTTTATTTCAACTTTATAATATCAAACCCAACTTGGTATTTTCAGAATCCCAATCACCGAAACTTAAAGTGCAGCCTTTATCTGCAATTCTATTTGGAGTGAATGTATTTATTTTTTGGGTGATGGCTGTACTCGTGAGTAATTCATTGCAAGTGGGCAGTTTGTTTTTCGCAGGATTTGTTGGCGGCGGTGTCGTACTTGCGCTCATATTTATATTGATCCTGAGAATTTTAAAGTCATTCACATACCGCTTTGGAACAACCTATAAACATGCTTTACTCAGTCTCATTAGAAAACCGGTACCAGCTTTAGCTAGCTTTATCTCATTGAGCCTGGGATTACTCTTAATAAATTTAATACCACAGTTGGAAGCAAGCCTTCAGACAGAAATGGAAAACCCGGAACAATCAAAGCTTCCCAGCTTGTTTATGTTTGATATTCAAGATGAACAAGTGAATCGGATTCAGGAGATTGTAAAGAGTTTCGAAGCTCCCCTACATCAACTTTCCCCCATGGTTCGGGCCAGATTAACCTCCGTAAATGGCAGTGATTTCGAAAAGAAGAAAGGTCGCGCCTTAACTCGTGAAGAAAAGAAGGAACAACGTTTCCGCAATCGAGGCTTTAATCTCTCCTATCGGGATTCATTAAGTGAATCGGAAACTCTTTTAGACGGCGAACCCTTTTCTGGTACTTACAGCGGAGATGGAACAGAGCCCGCCGAAATTAGTATTGAAACACGTTTCGCCGATCGATTAGATTTAGAAATTGGTGATGTTTTAACTTTTGATGTTCAGAGCATACCTGTAACTGGAAAAATCATTAATACAAGGTCCGTGAAGTGGTCTAGCTTTCAACCTAACTTCTTTGTTCTTTTCCAGCCCGGAGTGCTTGAACCAGCTCCTAAGACTTACCTTGCCTCGGTGGGATCAGTCAGTCCTGAGATCAAAGATCAAATTCAAATGCAAATCGTAAAAGAACAACCCAACGTATCTATAATCGATGTCACTCGCTTGGTATCAAGGCTAATGGATATCTCTAAGCAAATGAGCCTAGCACTCAAGTCAATGGCCGCTCTCAGCCTACTGGTGGGCTTCCTGGTCATGTTTTCCATATTGAGTCATCAGGTTCGGGATCGAAAGTGGGACATCAATTTGCTGAAAGCGATGGGTTCAGGGTTTGGATTTGTTAAAAAAACTTTAGTGTACGAGTTTTTAACTATATCCATTACGGCATCTCTACTTGGATCTATTCTCTCAATGATAACCAGCTATATTATCTCCAGCCTACTGTTTGAAAGCATTTGGGTTTTTAACGGACTCATTCCTACGGCCACTTTTATTGCCGTGAACGCCCTTACGCTTTTTGTTACGCTGTTTACCGCTAATCGATATTTAAAAAAGAAAATAATTCTATAACAATAGGAATCTTAAACCGATGTGCCAGCTGCTACTCGAGACTTGGGTAGCAGTACTGTGTGAGGTTTCACTATAGCGCCTTCTTCCACAATGACATCTCCCATTATACTCGCTTTCAATCCCACTGTAACTCGATCTTTGATTATCACCGGAGCCATAATCAAAATTCCTTTTTGCCCATAATGAGCAAATATATGAGCCGAACCACCCACAGTGACATAATCACCCAATGTGATTAATGCCGGATCAGAAATATTAGTGGAATTAATTATAACTCCCTTACCCACCTTCATACCCATCATTTTGTAAAATAAGACATTCAAAGGTGAAGGAGTCAAAAACTCTAAAAACGTGTAGCGAACAATGTAGGTAAGAGCATTATGAACAAACCAAGGTATACTCTGCAACGAGTACCAAATGCCCTTCCAAGGTCGAATCCTTAATGGCAAAAGAAAATTGATAGCTGGAACCACGAAGATGATACAAAAGCCATAAATGACATATCCAAAGGAAATGGAAAATGCGAATCCGAAAGCTCTTACCAAGTAATGACTATTCACAGTGAGTTCGTCCATGAATTGGAAAAATAGTACGCTAGGAGTAGCTGCTAAAGCCATGGCGGCAGCACAAAGAATTATAAGTGGTGATAGTAGGGCTGCAAATGCTAGAGTTCTAAAGGACCTTAAAAAGGTTTCAAACATCCCCATCAAACCAGGCATATCACTTGTTGTTCTTTCAATATTCAGTCGTCTGCGTCTTTTTCTCAACTCAACCGCCTTTCAGGGAATACCTCAATAGTATCAAGGCTTTCCATAACTCACAGCTGGGGAATTCAAGGGGCTAGCCGTAAGACCAGCCCTTGCCATGTCCCCTCAGATTGTATATGAAGTGGGGCATGGAAACTTCGCCGGATAAAGCATCAAAGCCCCCTACTTCTGATAGAAAAGAAGTCGACCAAGCGCTGACCACCGTTCGGAAAAAGTGCGTAAAAGCCCTTAACGATTTTGGTATGATTCAAGATGGTGATCGGATCATGGTAGCTGTTTCGGGTGGCAAAGACAGTAGTGTGTTGTTGTATACATTGCTTCAGATTCAAAAAAAATCTAAGTTTAATTTTTCTCTTTACCCAGTAATTCTTGATCAGAAACAGCCCGGTTTTTATGTAGACGCTTTCAAAAAATGGGTGGATTCACTGGGTCTTGAGTTAAAAGTTCTACAACAAGACACCTATAGTATTGTTAAAGAAAAGGTCCCTGAGGGGAAGACTTTCTGCTCTCTGTGCTCCCGACTTCGTAGGGGAATTTTATACAACCATGCTCATGAGATGGGATTTAATAAAATTGCTTTGGGACATCATGCTGACGATGCCATTGAAACCCTCTTCTTAAATCAATTCTATTCTGGAAAAATATCCTCAATGCCTCCGGTACTTAGATCGGATGATGGTCGAAATTTACTATTGAGACCTTTTTGTTACGTCTATGAAAATGAAATCATAGACGGGCAAAGGATACTCTCTCCACCTGTTATTCCATGTAATCTTTGTGGCTCTCAGGACAATCTTAAACGTAAGAAAATTAAACAACTCATTGCTCAGCTAGAATCTGAGTCTCCTCAACTAAAGGCTTCGCTCCTTAACAGTCTGGGAAATGTGCGCGCCAGTCAATTGTTCGACCAGACCCTGTTTTCCTTCAAAAATCTATAGTACAATGAATCCATGGGAAAAGATAAATTTGGATTCAGCCACGCTTTGGAAGCTCTCAAGTACCTTTCCACTAAAGAGCAGAACAAACTCCTCGATGAGATTTCCAAAAAAGATCCGAAAGCCGCTGAAGAGCTAAGAAATCATCTCTTCCAGTTTTCGGACCTTTCCCAGTGTAATGGTAAAGGCATTCAATCCCTACTCAACCAAACTGAATTGGAAGATTGGGCTCTTGCATTACGCCAAAAGAACGATGACCTACTCTCTCATTTAAAAAGAAATATGAGCGAGCGCAGATATAACTCTCTGGTTGAAAGAATTAATGAAATGGGTCCAAAACCGATGAGTAAAGTCACAGATGCGCAAAATAAAATTATGGCTGTCGCATCTGAATTGAAAGAAAAAGGCCTTTTGATGCTCTTAGATGACGGAGATGACCCCCTGGTCTAATTAGAAGTTTTTAATAGATCTGCCAACTCATGAACTTTATCCATGACTTCTTTGAGTTCGTCATTTGTACGTAAAGTTCTGCGGTCGGAAAACTCTTTGCTTTTAATTTTTTCAATCTCATCAATGATCAGGTTTTTTTCAGTATCAATTTGATCAGTGATAGCTCTTCCTGAAACTAAAAATATAGATCCCATAAAAACAAACATGAGCGGCAACCAGAACGATTGAAAAATCTGTATACCAGACATCTGACTCAAAGGAACACTACTGGAAACCAGCTGAGCGATAAATACCACACTCGCAATCATACAGGAAAAGATCATGAGATATTTATGGTATTGATCAATTGTAATTTTTGATTGTAGCAGACTGACGAGGTTTCTTTTTTGTTCCATATTTTCTCCTGTACATAAATTTTAATAAACAGGCTCTAGATTGCAACTCATTCCTTTACCCCATCGACCTATAACCTAGACCTCTAATGAAGTTTTGCAGTGTAGAAGTGGAATTAACGGCATTCACTACTAACTAGCCTTATGTGGGTGTTTCAAATAATGCTGTATTATTTTGAGACAGAACATTGAGATTTAAACCCAACCCAATATCTGGATCGTCTAAACTACCCAATTTACAAGGGTAATCACGCAACAATTCGACTAATTTCATTTCATTTCATTTCTCGTTTTCCCGATAAAATCAATAGCATATGGCAGATTTAATTAAACCCGGCGACATGGTCAACAATTTCAAAATTATCAAAACTATCGGACGCGGTGGAATGGGACGGGTTTATGAAGCTCAAGATGAAAACCTTCGACGTAGAGTCGCTATAAAGTTCCTGTCTGTAGATCTTGCCAGTGATCCAGAAATGGTTAGAAGGTTCCAGACAGAAGGAATGGCTCTAGCTAAAATTGTTCATCAGCACACAGTGACCATCTATTCTGTTGGAGAACATAAGGGTGTTCCCTATATAGCTATGGAATACATTGAAGGAGTAGACCTTCATGATCATATAAAACAGAACTTCCCCCTTGAACTGGACCAAGCTGTCGATTTTTGGTTGCAAATGCTCGATGGCGTTAAACAGTTGCATGACAAGAAGATTATTCATAGAGATTTAAAGCCTAAGAATATGATTGTTGATACTTCCGGGGTATTGAAGATTGTTGATTTTGGTATCGCTAAAATCATGCAAGACGAGGAACATGAACTCACACAGCTAGGAACTGTACTTGGCTCCCTAAATTACATTGCACCAGAAATTGCTCGCGGTGAGCCCGCAACCACTCAGACAGATATTAGAAGTCTAGGTATTATATTTTATGAAATGCTTGTTGGTCGTGTTCCTTTTAAATCAAAAAACAGAATTGAAGTCCTCAAGAAGATCGACAGTGTCGATATAAAGTTCCCTCCTAGACTTGAGGGCAAAGTACCTGTTCGATTAAAACAAATTGTTCTTCGTATGTGTGAAAGAAGTCTTAATCTCCGATACCGATCCGTGGACGATATCAAATTGGACATTCTAAAATGGCGAAAGAATCCAAATGCGGTAGAAGAACAGCAAATACATCTCGATAGCCGCATCGATCCGGTCACTCACACTCCTTCCTTCACTTCCACACCTCAGCAATCTTCTCGACGGGGTAGAGCGATCAATATATCTGACTCTAGTCGTGCAATGCCACCCACGCAATATGACTTCAATGACTTAGAAGTAACAAAAATGGCCAATAGAACTTCAATGAACATTCAGAAAGTCGATTTGAATAAAGGCCGAGTGGTTGCCGCATTAGGAGCTTTAGTAATGCTGGTTGCTGGCTTCCTCTTGTTCACAAATGATGACACCTCATCAGAACCATCAGTCCCTGGAAACCAAGTGGTCGAAAATGCTATTGTTGAACCCACTCCCACTCAGCTACTAAACCCTGCGGACAGACAAATCATTGAATCATCTTATTCTAATTTAAGTCGCCCAGCCAAGGTTGATTTTCAGTGGATCTCAGCGACAACGGAAGGTGAGCATCATCTAGAGGTGGCCACCGATCCTAACTTTAAAAATATCGTCTACATGAATGTGACTAAAAATAAGTCCACCGATGACGTACCTTTGAAACCAGGTAGCTACTTCTGGCGAGTTATTACCTATGAGGACCCTCTTTCAAAGGGGCTGTACAGTGAATCTAAGACTTTTGATATTCTTGCTAAAAAGGTCTTATCAAATACAAGAGTTCCAGCAAATAGTACTGATTCTAAAACGAACACAAAGAGAAAAGAGATTCAGACTAATAATAGTTTCACTGATCCTAGAAGCGTTATCGCTCCTACCCAGAAAGTTTCCCAGTTACAGAGAATCTCACCGCCTATTCTGACTTCTGGCATTACCAAATCTATCGTTGGCGCAGACACTCGAATTTCATGGAATCGAGTTTCAAAAGCCGATTACTACACTGTAGAAGTTGCCGATAATCAGAAGTTTCAAGGTAAGAATACATACAAACTAAATACTCGAAACAATGTTTTGGAGTGGACCCCGAAAAAAGCGGGTCGCTATTATTATAGAGTTAAAGCCGTCAACAGAGATGGCCCTGATAGTATTTTTAGCTCGATAAAGTCCCTAAATGTCGACAGTGTTCAGCCAAGAATGAACGTAAGAAATAGATATGACGTTAAGGTCTCAAACCCAAATGAATTAAAATCACCGCAAAGTATACCAGTGAGTTGGTCAAATTTGCCTGCCGCCGACAGCTATAGCATTGTTGTAAGCAGAGATTCTTCTTTCAAAAAAGTGATCACTAAAACGCGAACTCGAGAGAGCAAAGCGCAACTGCGGCTTCCCGCCTCCACTCCTATTTTTGTAAAAGTGGCCGCACTTAATAAGCGTGGGGAAGTGGTTGGAGAGTACTCTGACCCTGAAAAGACATTTATAAATCCGAACTTGGATATCAAGTCTCCTTCATTAATTCAGCCAAAGAATGCCGTTCGAATACACCCCACGGCTAATAATACAGTTTTCGAATGGGCATCTCCAGCCCATTCTGATTCATTCGAAGTGCAGTTTGCAAGAGACCGAAAGTTTAAAAGTGTCATTTCCACTTACAGTACATTAGTTCCTAAATATATCATGAAAAACACTTGGCAGGTGGGTAAATACTATTGGCGTGTACGAGCCAAACATCAAAAGAAATTTAGAAGTGAGTGGTCAAGTCCTGGCATATTCTTTATCAAACCCTAATTGGATTTAACCTTATAAATCTCTTTTAAAGCCTGATGTGCCACTTGCATTTCGTCTTCTGCTTTAAACAATGCGGATGACAGATCCATAGACAGCCTCTTCTCCACTTTGACATTCGACGCCGAAGTGTCTAATCGAACCAACTTAATGCGCAAGGTTTCCGTACTAGCAACCGCGCCGGATAACATTCCAAATGAAGCCATAATATAAACTATAGTATGACGTATTTTCATTATTCCCCTCCCGGAAAAATGGAGGCATTTTGCCACCCACGCTTAATGATTGAGCAATAGAGGTGCCAACTTTTTGCCATAAAATAAATTCATCTTATGTGGTCCAAAACAGATAATTAGGACCAACGAAGGGGATTTTAACCACGGGTATGATTCTTAAGGGATCTCAATGAAAATAGAGCTTAGAACATGAGATACCCATTACTGATTTCTGCAATTTTATTCTATTTCTCTGGAATCCCGGCTTGGTCTTCCTCAGCACCTCCCGAACCCGAAGAATATAAACCCGTACTAGAACTTGGAGTGGGCCTCTTCACAGCCTGGTTTCCTCAGTACCCGGCAGCTCGTGAAAATCAAACCCTCACTTTGCCAGCACCACTTGTTCGACTACGAACACCAATAGTTAAAGCTGACCGAGAAGATGGCCTACGAAGCCTTCTCATGGATGGCAAAAACTACACTCTTACTTTTAGTGCCTCAGGCTCCTTTCCTGCCGGCTCTAAAGACAATCCCGACAGAGAAGGAATGCCAACCCTAGATCTTCTCATGGAGTTTGGGCCTAAGCTTGTCTATCACGCTTATCGATTGCGCGATGAAGGAAAACTCGACATCCATATTCCGTTGAGGACAGTGACTTCTGCAAGCTTTGATCATATTGAAGAACAAGGATTTACATTTTCGCCATATATAAGTTGGCGAGACTTAAACCTTTTAAATACGGGACATGAGTTTTATTTTAATTTTGGAGCTACTTGGGCCACCCGAAAGCTACATTCCTATTTCTATGAAGTGCGCCCTGAGTTTGTGACTGCTGATAGATCCCAACACAGCGCTAAGGATGGGTTTGTAGGCTCATATATAACCATGTCTTATGTTATCCCACTTGGGATGCATAACTTCTACTCGTTTGTAGGAGCAGACTTTCATTCTGGAGCTGCCAATGAAGACAGTCCACTTTTTGTGAACTCCACGAACTACTCTGTTGGCGTCGGTATGAGTTGGAATCTTTGGAAATCTAAGAAGCTTGTGAAAGTTAATCCTAGTTTTTAATTTCCACCAGAGAACGCTTCACAATAGCAAATATAGGAATCCCTAAAAGCATGCCGGGAAGACCCAATAAGTTACCACCGATAATAAGCGCTAACATGGTTGATAGCGCAGACAGCCCCACCTTATCACCCACCATTTTTGGTGTAATAACAAAACCCTCTAGCGTTTGGACAAATGCAAATACTGCCGCCACGGAAAGATACACACCAAACCCAGAACCATCAGCCAGAGCAATCACCATGGACGTGATAAAGCCTATAGCAAAACCCGCATAGGGAATAATACTAATCAAACCAGAGATAACTCCGATCAAGAAACCAAATTTCAATCCCGCCAACGACAGACCAATGGAGTAAAGTATTGCCAAGCACAACGCCACAATCATTTGACCCCTGATGTATCCACTGAGCACGTGATTCGACATACTCACATAATAGTCAATTTTATCTATCGATGATTTTGGCAAATATCCTCGGATCTTTTTGACAATATTTTCGTAATCAGAAATGACATAAAAGAAAAATAAGGGAATTAAAAATACATTCAATATTCCAAGCACACTACTGAAAATACCAGATATACCATTGACCAAAGAGACCGATGCGTTTTTAACCAGGCCAGATGACAACTTGGAAGCATGATCTGCAAAAAAAGTCTTAATGCCATCCTTTGACATATCTAAAGGAACGTTGTTATCCAACGCAAGAACCTGAATTTTATCGACCACTCTCCCCACACTTTGAGGTAGTTCTTTGGCAAACTCCTGCCCATCTTCCACAAGTCCGGGAATGACTAAAACAAGCACACCCACTAATACCAAAATCATTGTAGAAAAAACCGACGATACGGCCAACATCCTTGGAACCCCCTTGCCTTCCAACTTTTTAACCAAAGGAAAGACAAGATAAGCTAAAATAAAGGCAATGACTAAAGGGCCTCGTGATTCTCCCAATCCAACGAAAAAAATAATCACAACCCCTAATAAGTATCCGTATTTCAGTGCCAGACTTACATTCACGATGGACTCCCATCTCCTTGTTTTGAACCTTCAGATGATTCCCCATCAGCACGTAAAATCTGATCGAGTTCCGCATTAGCTTTATTTATATATGAAATCATTCCTGTTTCATCTTCACGATGGGCCAGCTGTTCCCGAAGGATATTTTCATCGTGCCTTCTAAATAGTGCCAGTTTTCTATTAATTCGGTCGCGGACTCCACCTCGCTCCAAAAGAACCTCTTTAGCCACTTCTAAACTGGTCAGATAGGTTTCCCTATGAACGTTTTCAATTCCTAAGGAAAGAAGCTCAATAGCATGTTGTCTATTCCTTACTCGAGCTATGATTTTTAAATGAGGATAGTTGGTTTTCACCATCTTAGCCGCTTTTATGGAGGTGGCCGGATCATCAATTGCCAGTACAAATATTTTTGCCTCATTTCCGCCTGCGGACTCTACGACATCCTTTCGAGAAGCATCTCCATAGTAGATCTTAGACCCATATTTTCTAGCCGTATCTACCTGAGCTGCGCTGTGCTCTAAGATAGTAAATCCCACGTCCTGGGATCTCAAAAATCGAGCTACGATTTGTCCAAATCGCCCGTAACCTGCAATTATAACTTCAGCTTCCTTTGATTCCACTTTATCAAAAGGTCTTTCTGAAACTTCTGAATAAGTGCGCAAATATTTTTGATTCAAATTAAACAGTAATGGGGTGACACCCATACTAATTACAACGGCGGCATTAAGTAGTGCTGCAGTTTCACCGTCAAACAAAGATTGTCCCAATGCCGCCGCAAATATAACAAAGGCAAATTCTCCACCTTGAGGGAGCGTAAAGGCCATATTTCGTGCTGACTCTCGTGGATATCGAAATAATCTAGCTAAACCGTAAATCACTGTGGCCTTCACAGACATAAACAAAACAACCAACAAGAGAATATCTAAAGGCCGCGAAACAACAGCATCTAGATCTAAAGACATTCCAACAGCAATAAAAAACAGTCCAAGAAGTAGACCCTTAAAAGGCTCTAAGTTTATTTCTAACTCGTGCCTGTACTCAGAGTTAGCCAATAGCACCCCAGCCAAGAAAGCCCCTGTTCCCATTGAAAGGCCAACATTTTCCATTATGATGGCGGAACCAATTACTATTAATAATGCTGTAGCTGTAAAAACTTCTTGTACTCGAGCCTTGGCTATATAGGAAAAGAAGTATCTCACTACAAATAATCCAAAACCTATAAAGACCGCCACTGTAATCAACATGACAATAAAATCATTAAATGAGGTTTCACCAGTACTTGAACCGGCCAACAAAGGCACTAAAGCGAGCAATGGAACAACGGCTATATCTTGAAATAATAAAATCGAGAACGAGCCCTGACCATGAGTTGTTTTCAGCTGTCTATTTTCTTCTAAGATTTGAATAGCAAAAGCCGTCGAGGATAGAGCCAAACCGAATCCCGCTACAATAGAGGCATTCATTGGAAAGCCAAAAGAATAACCTATGCCAGCTAGAATCGCTCCTGAAGCAAAAACCTGCATGAGCCCCATTCCAAATACCGAGGAACGCATTTGCCACAAACGAGATGGCTTCAATTCCAAACCAATAATAAAAAGAAGAAACACAACGCCCAGTTCGGAAAAATGCAAAATGGTCTTGGGATCTTCTATGAGTTTTAATGCGCTTGGCCCGATGACTATCCCACCAAAAAGATAAGCAAGTATAGCTCCAAGGCGGAAAAACTTAAAAAGCGGAACACATAAAACGGCAGCAGATAAAAAGATGAGTATTTCAATGAGAGTGTTATGCAATTTTTTTCTCGTTAGTCTGGATGTAATTCAGATCCACAGGCCATACAATAAATAGCGTTTCTCTTGTGCCCCTCTGCACAGCAATGAGGACAACTGTGGGTGTTAATATCTTGTCTTTTGAAACTTGCAATCTCCGCGGAAACAATTCCTGTAGGAACAGCAAGAATCCCGTACCCTAACAGCATAACAGCCGAAGCTAAAAACTGTCCACCTACAGTTTGTGGAGCAATGTCACCATACCCCACTGTTGTCATCGTAACGATGGTCCAATAAATACTTCTTGGGATACTGGTAAAACCATTTTCAGCGCCTTCAATTAAATACATAAATGTCCCCATGATTACGCAAAGGGAAAGAACCGCAGCAAGAAACACGGTGATCTTTGGGCTGCTTGTTCTCAAAGCTCCAATCAACATTTGTGCTTCATTGAAGTACCGGCCCAACTTCAGCACCCGAAAAACTCGCAATAAACGTAACGCCCGAATCACAATCAAAGAATGTGTTCCTGTAAATACCAAACTCAGATAGGTGGGCAGAATAGCGAGAAGATCCACCATTCCATAGAATGAAAAAATGTACCCTCGAGGTTTCACAGTGCTATAGACACGCAGACCATATTCTATGGTAAACAGAATTGTAAAAATCCATTCGGCTGCCCAAAATAGATCTCCATATTTGATTTGGAGAGAGCTCACACTCTCTAACATCACCGAACCAACACTTAAGACAATGGCCCAGAGAAGCGCCACATCAAAAAGCTTACCCGCCGGAGTCTCGGCTTCAAAAATAATTTCGTGAATTTTACTTTTTAAAGTCATAGTACCAGTTTAATAACACCATTCTTGAGGCAGTACTATTTTTCTGATTTCACCAGCTCTAAGACCAAGTGTTTGCCCATTTGAAATCAATATGAGCCTATTTTTTCGCGCCGATTTACGAGTCACCAGTCGAATCTGCCCCATCCCCTGGCCATCAGTCCTTAAAAATCCCCTTTGACCGGCGATTTGCCATTTTACATCTCCATAGTCTAGGGGATGTAGTTCCGCATGAGTAACAAGCTCAGTGGTTCCAGTGCTCGCTCGACATAACAGTTGAAAGTTTATGGCCGCTACATACTGTGTTCCGCACTGCCTAGATACAAATCCTAAATCACAAGGATTAAAAGCGGTTTGATGAAAACCAATATTTTCAAATCGGGTTGTTAACTGAAGCCGTTCAATCACATCTAAAGGTTCGTATTCGGGAACTTTTGTAGTCACTCCACTAGTAATTGGAAGTTCCGTTCGAGAGACAGGCTTTTCAGACTTTTTAGGTGTTTGACAGCCAACGAGTAATACAACTGCTACAAAAATCAAAAACTTCATGGTCATCAGGCTGCCAGCTCTCCTTCCTGCTGGCAATGGAATCTGCCTAAAAACGTTTAAATGTTTGAAAAGTGTTGCCATGATGGCAACGACTGTTAGCGCGCCATTAGTAAGTACCTGAAATCACTAATGAATCACTAATTTTTCCTGCTAAACCTTTAGACAGTTGCAGGTTTTAGTCATATTTCAGAATACGCCGTAGAATCCACGACTTAGCCTGTTTTTATGGATTTGAAGTGTCATTGGGATAACAATAAAACCTTTCAAATCAAACCCACCCAGCAATGGAATATGGCACCTACATTGCTCTATATAGAAGATGCAACCGTCGAAAGACGGAAGCACCCAACACAAGGAACCAAAGCCAAATTGCTTATTCTTTCCCCAAAGAGTAACGCCTTAGGAGCGGATTTTCCGCTCCTTTTTTTTGAATTCTGCAAACATTAAAAACAATGCTTACACTACATCGTTCATCCAAGAGGCATTTGACTTGTAGGACTTGGTACTAAGGGTTGAAAGTTTATCTGTTACTGTTCTAAAGTTGTCTATCTATGAAACTTTTAGCACTAGCCCTCATACTTTTTTCTGCTCAGGCATTGGCTTCAAATCCGGTCCCGTTTCTACCTATCGAAGTCAGAGGATTTTCCACATCCGATGATTTCAGCACCACCACTTCTTTAAAATATAATAGTGAGGTGGAATCCGACGAGTTAACTTTTTCTCCTATACCCTGTAAATACCTTCGACTCATAAACCATCATGATACACAGCTCTGTGCTGCCGTGGGTTCTCTGAGTAAAACTCGTTTTTTTGTGGATCAGCAATTTTTGATTACCGCTCCCGTAACCGATAAAACCTATTTCAGAGCACAATGGAGTAAGCACCAAGATTACAGTTCCGAAACTGTGGGTCAGTTTGTTGAATTTTTAATACCTGTTTTTAATCATACCTACCTTGGTATTCATGGAGAGTATGATGCTGATAAAGCCAATGATGATATAGGCTTAAGTATCGATAAGCGTTTTAGACAATCCGTACTTCGCTGGCAATCCACTTTTCACGATTTTACCCGTAACGGCAGAAATGAATCCGATGATGAGTTTACCATCACACCCGTCACCCACTCTCTCTCTTATTTTAAAACCCAAAATGCAAATTCCTATTACTTAAATGCTGTAGTAGAACCCCTCGTACATTGGGAAAACCCCAGTTCATCAACGGCCGTACGTAGGAGTCGACATTCTTTAGACGGGTTCTTTAAAACCTCTGAGTTTTATTCCTCAATTTTATATTCCCTCGATGAACTACAAGTAAATACTAGCTTTCAAAACAGCCAATATGTTAAATGGCATTTTCAATCTCAGCAGACCTGGGGCCTTTGGGGTTTTCGGTATGTAGATAAGCTTTGGACAACAGACCAAGGGCAGCTCCGTCATTTTGACTCCCTACCTTTTGTTTGGTTGCCATGGATTATACCCCACAGACATTGGGACTTAGGTTTGGAAATGACTTGGCACCGAAGCGTCGGTGATTCCCTCCTCAAAGACTCTGACGACAAAAGTTCTGCCACCGAGTATAGAGCCAATGTTAGGTGGGCTCTCATCCAATCAGCGACAACCTCTTTCCATATTTTATTCACTTTCGACTTAGATCGATTTGGTACTGGTGAGACTTGGGAAGGTGGTAATGGGCAGTTCACTATGACTTTCTAGCCTTAGAAAAAACAATGGAAGACACCCTCCCTTCCTTCGCCTATAATGATGGGATAGTTTCAGGGTGAATGGATGTCAGAAAATAAACTTTTTGCTATTGGTGATGTACATGGTTGCTTTGATCAACTTAAAGAGTTGATCAGTAAACTACCCCTTGATGATAGTTCAACTCTTGTCTTTTTAGGTGACTACGTTGATCGAGGACCTAATTCGAACGAGGTCATTCAATTTATAATTGATCTTAAAAAGAAATATAACGTAGTCGCGCTTCGAGGCAACCATGAGCAAATGATGATCGATTACGTCGACAACCCTTCTTCAGTCAATGCCGGGCTTTTTATTCTTAATGGCGGAAGTGCCACTTTAGCGAGTTACGCACAAGAAGATGGGCAATATGATATCCCAAATCAACATATAGTATTTTTGAGAAACTTGCCTCTGTATTACGAAACGGAAGACTTCTTTTTTGTACATGCAGGAGTACCTGAGATTTCACTCAGTGAGATTAATGAGGAAGAACATGCCGATCAGCTTTTGTGGATTCGTGAACCTTTTTTGACGACAACCATGAATTGGGAAAAAACCATAGTCCATGGACATACTGTATTTGATAACGTCGTAGTGGGTGAAAATCGGATCAGCTTAGATACCGGCTGTGTCTACAGCGGTGCTTTAAGTGCTATGGAGTTCCCCTCTAAAAAGGTGTATCAGGTACCCGTACATGATTATATTGAGTATATTTACCTAAGAGACCCAGACCCAGATTCTTCTCGAAGAGCCCATCGTTTTTCAGGCAATGTACCGGTGACCCTACATCACTCTGCTGGGGATCGTGTCTTTACCTGTCTTAATTATAATGAGTTTGGTTTCCTCTTAAGGGAAGAAGGGTCTCCCACATTAAAAGCCCACCAAGAAATCACCGGATTCTTTGGAGGACAAAAGGTCGCCGAACCCATAGAGTTTGCTGGCCGCATTGTTCGTGCCTACCAAAATAATGGAGAAACCCTTTATGGTGTTGAGTTCACGGTTCCCATTCGTTCACTCAATCGCTAAAGAATCCCTCCTGTTACTTTAAATTAATGATTGGACGACACTTTTTAGTAGTGCTAGCCTTTTGTAATGGAAGATAACAGCAACTCGTCAATACAAAATGCTTCCCTTGCCGATCAAGTGAAGGCCTATCTTAGACCCTCAAACATTCGGATGTTCTTTTTAGGTTTTTCCGCAGGTCTACCCATCTTATTAATTTTTTCTTCTTTGTCGATTTGGCTTCGAGAAGCGGGTGTCGGGCGATCCGCAGTGACCTATTTCAGTTGGGCTGCGCTAGGGTATTCATTTAAGTTTGTATGGGCTCCATTAATTGATACTTTACCGGTTCCATTTCTGACCAAAAAAATGGGTCGTAGACGCTCTTGGCTTCTTGTCTCCCAGATCGCTATTGCTGCCTCTATACTCTGGATGGCAATGACGGACCCGGCTGGGGGTGAATCTAGCTTAACGATGATGGCATTGGCCGCTGTGGCTTTAGGCTTCTCGTCTGCCACCCAAGATATTGTGATCGATGCTTTTCGAATAGAATCCGACTCTAAAGATATGCAAGCCATATTGTCTGCGACTTACATTGCCAGTTACCGACTTGCAATGATCGTCTCAGGAGCCGGTGCGCTTTATTTAGCCAGCTACCTGGGATCAAAATCCGATGCTTACCTGTATTCTGCATGGCAGGGCACCTATGCTGTCATGGCTCTATTTATGTTGGTTGGAATTTTAACCACATTGTTTTCTCCAGAACCCCAGGTGGATGCCAAAATCAATAAGGACTACTCCTCTAAAGACTACTCCCGAATCCTATTGTTGTTCGGCTGTAGTGTTTTAATCTTTATCGGTGGGTTTATCATTACTTCTGATTTATCCGCCCAAATCAAAACAGGATTGACCGACTTAACCGGAAAATCATTGGCCGGTTTCATTGTTGATGGGTTGCGATTAGCAACTGCACTCGTCTTGGCTGGAACAGGTGCATTTGTTCTACAAAAGTTAAATCTAGCCAATCGAAAAATGGTCAATGAAACCTACATCGATCCCATTCGTGATTTCTTCTCTCGATACAAGGAAGCGGCTATCGTGCTGCTACTTCTCGTTGGACTCTACAGAATTTCGGACATTGTTTTAGGAGTCATTTCGGGCGTCTTCTATTTAGACGTTGGATTTTCCAAAGATCAAATTGCCACTGCAGTAAAAACTGTGGGTGTGTTGATGTCTATTCTCGGCGGGTTTATTGGAGGAATTTTAACGGTTCGGTTCGGGGTGATTAAAATTCTAATGCTTGGCGGGATCCTAGCTGCAGGCACTAATTTACTTTTCCTACTTCTCTCTGAAGTGGGAACCAACATACCTTTGTTTTATGTCGTGGTCTCCACGGACAACCTGGCTGCGGGACTAGCTAGTGCCGCCTTTGTCGCTTTTCTTTCGAGTTTAACTAATATCAGCTTTACTGCCGTTCAGTACGCCATTTTCACTTCTCTAATGACTTTACTTCCAAAGGTTCTTGGCGGCTATTCTGGCACCATCGTCGATAGCGTCGGATATCCTTCATTTTTTATTTTCACTACAATTATTGGACTTCCCGTCCTCTACTTGGTCTACCTAGGTGGCAAGAAATTAGACTGACCCCTCACCAATAACGGACTTGAAAGCCTTCTTATTGCCTTTGCAAGACCTGTTACAATTAGAAACATTGTCTTTGGTGACAAATATTAAACCTGCTGTATAGTTTGAGTGTATGGATCCATTAAGCCAAGCCACCCTGGGCGCCATTGTTCCCCAGGCATTTAATCGCAACCGAAAAAAAGTAATCATGGCCACAATTGCCGGTGCCATTGGCGGCATGGCTCCAGATCTAGATGTGATCATTCGATCCGAATCCGATAGCTTACTTTTTTTAGAATACCACCGACAATTCACTCACTCTCTCATTTTTATTCCTATTGGTGGTCTTATCTGTGCCGCGTTTTTATGGCTCATCTTAAAAAAATGGCGAGGCGATTTTAAATCTCTCTATATTTTTTCAACGTTAGGATACGCCACTCACGGCATATTGGATTCCTGTACCTCTTACGGCACTCAATTGTTATGGCCGTTCTCCAATTATCGTGTCAGCTGGGACACTATCTCTATAATAGACCCCCTATTCACCCTACCTCTAGTGATTGCAGTGTTTTTAGGAATCTTAAGAAAGTCCAACACTTGGCCCATAGCTGGAATCATATTTGGTTTACTGTATATGGGAGCCGGATGGTTTCAGCATGACCGCGCCATCACTGCCGCACGTACATTGGCTCAGAGTCGAAATCATACACCTATATCTATTTCTGCCAAACCGAGTTTTGCCAATCTTCTAGTCTTTAAAACCATCTACGATACAGAAGATAGTTATTTTGTGGATGCTGTAAGAGTGGGCCAAGAAGTTAAAATTTATCCTGGCGAAAGCATCGAAAAATTTCAGATGGAAAGAGACTTCCCTAACCTGGATCCTGATTCACAAACTGCCATTGATATAAAAAGATTCTCCTGGTTCTCCCAAGGATTCCTTGCATTGCATCCCGAGAAATCCAACCATATTATCGACGTAAGATACTCTATGGTACCTAATCAAATTCAACCTCTTTGGGGTATTGGCCTAGATCCTTTAAATACCAGCAAACATGTTCGCTATGAAGTTTATGGGAGAAACCCCAAAAAAAGAGGGCCTTTACTCTTAAAGATGATCCGCGGAGAGCCTTTAAATTAGCTTTCATCCCCGCCTACGGTTCATCTGACGGCAAGCCAACGTTCTTGCCCTACCCACAAACTCGCCCTGCTGCCACAGCACACCTCCTAACCCATTGATACTATTAAGGAAAATAGTTGTAATTGGGTGAATTCCATTCTTTTCGAACAACTCGTTCCATAGCGACAAAATTTTTCCTAATCATTTCAAAGGGTTAAACGCCCTAGTTTTCCACTAAATGCTGATTATTTGATCAAAAATTGGCAATCACCCTGGAAATTTTGGATAGAGAATTTTATCAGTTCAAACCTGTTACATTTCGCTCAAATCCAGTGCTGGTACGGATCCTGCGATATGGAAGTCCTAAGGAAGCATAAAAAGGGCCGTCTTTTAGGGCCACAGTGAACAGGAGAATACAGTAATGGAGAATGTGAGTGTTTTTACAATGATCCTCAATGCGTTTTCGCAAGGCGGGATTTGGATGTGGGCCATTTTAGCAATTCAAATTGTGTCCATGGCTATAATCGCGGAAAGAGTGATTCAACTCTATCTATTAAGAAAGCCATCACAAAGAAAATGGGTGTCACAATTAGAAGGTCCTATTCGTTCAGGAAATTTTCAACAAGCACTTAGCCTCACTCATGGAGGGCGCAGGAACCCCATCGGTAGAGTCGTTTCTGCGGGTTTGAAGTCAGCCCAATCTATGTCGGGAAAAGAGGATATCCGATCAAGAATGGATGAATTGTTACTCGTTGAAAATGAAAAATTAGATAAGCGTACAGGTTTTCTAGCTATGCTTGGAAATGTTGGCACCTTACTTGGGCTCCTTGGAACCATTGTTGGCTTAATCGCCGCCTTTGCCTCGGTCAGTGCTCTAGATCCCGTAGAAAAATCCTCCATGCTAACAAAGGGTATTTCCATGGCTATGAATACCACGGCTTATGGACTGATTATGGCTATACCGGCTCTAGTTATGTATGCCGTTTTGCAAAATCGTTCAGAGAGCTTGAAACAAGATCTCAATCAAGCCGCCTTCCGGGCTTTTAATTGGATGAATTTCAATTTTGATCAAGTGGGAAAAAAATCAGCGAAAAAGCCCTTGGGCAATTGATCTGGATTAAAAGGAATTACCGATGAAAAACAATCCTTTAGATTTTGAAATTAATCTTCTTCCTATAATTTCCTTACTGGCCGTGTGTATTAGTTTTTTACTACTTACTGCTGTGTGGGTGCCTTTGGGAAGTCTTGGAACCAGTCAGGCCATTGGTCAGCAAACCAATGAGAAGAATTCAAAAAAAGAATTACTATCGATATGGGTTCAATTTGATTCGAATTCCTCACTAAAAATATTTTTAAGAGACAATGACTTTCAGAATGTTGGAAATGCTAGGAAGGTTTTCCTTAAAAAGGAAACTGTTAAACAAGACACTCAGTCCATTATAGACGACTTAGTGAAACGCCATCCGCAGATAGATAGCGCGATCCTCGCTCCAGATTCTACGACGGCACTCAATTCCATCATACAGGTTATGGATATTTTAAAGTCAAAGCAAAACATTAACGTTGGTGTTTCACCAATATAGAGAGATGAAATGAAAAGTATTATTAGACAATATGAGACTGATAGCCTTATACGGCAGTCTGAAATGCTCCGACCAGAGCGAAAGGTTTCGGTGTTAAGATCTCTAGCATCTTCTCCGATTCTTACTCCTCTCGTTGATGTATTTGCAATTCTTGTCATCTACTTACTCATTCATAGTGTGACTCCTAACTCCATCACTGAATTTGATAAGGACATGAAATTGCCTCATGCTGTAAATGGAAAATCCATTGATCCGGGCTTTGTCGTACAAATTAAAAATCATGGACTTTTTATAGACGACAAGAGAGTGAGCAAGAACCAGTTGATTGAAAAACTACAAGCTTATTCAGACAACAATAAAACTAAGGGTGAAAAATCGAGACTTACCATAATGACCGACCAAGGCACTCCGTTTAGCGATCTATCTCCCCTGGTTGAGGAATGTTCGCTACATGGAATTGAAGAAGTTCAATTTGCCGTGATACGGAGTCCGCAATCATGAATAAGTCTATTTTTCTAGTTTCTTTTATAATCACAATATCTATTTGCAGTTCGGCTAGCAAAATGGATCTTGATGGATATAACACCGTCATATCTAAATTTGAAAAAGCATTAACACTAATGAAGGACGGGACAGTAAAGTCTAACGACCTAAATAAAAGGTTGGGTGACCTGTACGCAGAAAAAGCCAGGCTTACTTTTTTAGAAGAAATGAAGGCTCAGTCCAAGAACAACAACCTAAGCCGCAAACAAAGGCTCACAGCCATACAATACTATGAGAGATCATTGAAGCACACTCGAGATAAAGATCGACTTCCAATGATTCTTCAAATAGGACATCTCAATCAGATTATTGGCCGTCCAAAAACGGCGAGAAAACAGTATTGGAGACTATTAAAAGAATCGCAAAAATATAGAGCTAAAATGTTCATAGGCCTTGCCTACTATGGCATCGCTGAGATCGATTTCACTTCGGGAAAGTACAAACTCGCCTTAGAGGGATTTCAAAAGTCGTTAAAAGGCATTCCTAGCTCTATGCATCCGATGGCCTACTACCGCATTGCCTGGTCACAGATGAACTCAGGACGTGCTAAAAAAGGCACCAATACTCTCATTAAAATTCTAAAAACAGCTTCTCTTCTTGAGAAAGATGGGGCTTATAACAGACCTTTCCATGAAGACGTCTCAAGAGACTTCATAACTTTTATCGCCAGAAAACCTGTTTATAACAGCCATGTGGAACTTGTAGTTCAGCTGAGCCCTGACCATTTAAAGAAAGAAAATATCTATAACCTGGCTGTAGAGACAGAAAGAACCGGTCAATGGGCTTCAGCGGTTCGTGTATGGGGTCATTATCTTAACGAAAAAATACCGCAACAACGAGATATAGAAGCAAAAGTGAGATTGGCACAGTCTCTATACTTTCTTGGACAGCCACTGCAAGCCTCCAAGCAATTTAAATCTGCTTTAAAAGCTTGGAGCGACTCTGACTGTAACGATTCCAGATGCAAAGAAACCAAGGGGCGATTTAAAAACTTTATTGTTCACTGGGAAAAGGATTCTAGAGATAAAGTGGATGTTGCGTTTGCTGATACAATTAATGACTATCTGAAAGTATTCGAATCTGATCCCGGGGTGTTCTATATTGCCGCCGTTCAAAATCGAAAAGCTAAAAAGCATAAAACCGCTGTAGCGCTGTATGCTTCAGCAATTAAAAAATCTGAAAACAACAAAAAACTTAGATCTTCGGCACTGTCCGACATGATAGAAACGGCCGAAGATTCAAAAAATGACAAACTGCGGAGAGATACTTACAATACTTATTTAGAGTTTGAACCTAGTAGTAAAAAATCCATTGAAGTGAAATACCAAATTGCTCACTTGGATTACAAAGAGAAACGGTATAAGTCCGCCACTGAGCGATTTCATACAATCGTAGAAATGAAAGACGCTCCCCTTTCCTTAAAAACTAAATCTGCTGATTTAGGACTCGACATTTTAGCCATTCAAAAGCGCCACGAGCTCTTGGAGGAGCGTGCCTTAAACTACTCCACACGGATTAAAAATAGACGAAAAGAGTTTAAGATCATTGCAAGAACGGCTTGCTTTAATTTGGCCAACCAACGTATTCAAAATAAAGACGCTAAAGACAATGATCTCAAAGAGCCACTAGATCGATTAAGAACCTATTCCTTTGCAGATCTTAATACTTCAACAAAAGTGAAGTATCACAAGCTTCAGATTGCTCTGGCGTTGAGAATCCAGAACCTTAACGAAGTGAAACGCGCCTCTAGAAAAATCATAGCCTTAAGAGGAGTTAGGACTCGAGACTTAGACTTTGCAAGGGCGAATCTACAACTTGTTTATGAACTGGAGCTTAAATTCTATAGTGCCTACAAAACCTTTAAGGCCATTGATAATCATGGCATGAGTCGCGCCGACCGTGAACTTAAACTTGGTATGCTGGCTGAACTAGCAAACATTGAATCGAGTAAGCATTACGAAAACTTCATAAAATACACACCAAGTCGCAAGAAAGCCAATTCAGTAAGATCACACCTAGCGATGAGATCAAAAAATCCATGGACTCGAATCGATAAAGACTTTAATAAACTTTTATACACTCCAGATCAGCTCGCTGATCTCGGTCTCGAAGCTTATGCAAAAAGACCCAGTCGAAAACATGTAGAAAAGCTGTTGAAGTACAAGCGTGTGAGAAATTCAGCTTATGGACAGATCTTGCAAAGAGAGATTCTCTTAGCCGATTTACTCACTTTCAAAAGAAAAGTGGATCGACACAAAATTTCATCTGCTAATCAGTATCTAATAAATAAAGGTATCGAGCGACGCATTGAGCTTATAAATGAATCGGAAGGTTTTATCAAAAATTCTTCTCGTACCGGGGACATTCTTTATCAAGCTTATGTTCTCGACTTTGTTGGAGAACTGTATAAGCGAACCGCATCTGAACTAAAAAAATTACCCGTCCCTAATGGATTGAGCAGCAAAGAACGAAGTCGCTACAAAGATCAGCTAGCTGAGAAAGTTGTCCCCTATGAAGAGCGATCTAATAAGCTTATGGAAAAGTCTGAAGACCTATGGGATCGCAACAATGAATTTAAAATGGTGAAGTCACTATATAAGAACTCAACCAAAAACCAAAGAAGTGTCATTGCTGGTCAGCTAAAGCACTTTGAAAAGTCCTCACCTTATTCTTTTAAAAGAGCATCTAAAGATTTACGCAGCGAAAAGGAACCTTTTGCAAACATTAGTCTATCTTCTGTATGGGCCGAGCTTAAAAAGGAGCCTTTAGAGACTGAAAATGTAAGAAGGTTACAGAGCTACATGGAATATCACAATCTAAGTACCTTACATAGCTATCTGGATCTTCGACTCATTCAGATAAAAGGAGTCACCAATGAGTAAATATCTTTTGGGTTTTCTACTTTGTTTTACAACCATGAGTTTTGCTGAAAAAATTAAAACTCCTAAAAATAAGTCTAACTTGAGCACAGATATGCGATTTAATGGGCTTAATGTGAACGGACGCTATAATACTCCCGGCGAAACAGCCATTGTCATTGAGGAAGAAAAGAAGCTGAATAGCCTCATTTCTATTAGAAAACATTTTCGTGATCGTATTACGGAAGAAATGAGGCGGGATTAATATGTCTCAAAGTAAAAATGGTATTTTTGTATTAAAACTTAATGGATCGATAGTTCGTACTGTTGAATGGAATCATCGTGGTGGGATGTTTATTGCGTTCGATAGACACGACAAAAAAATTCTCTTTTTCACAACGGAAAGGGAAATGAAGAACCATCCCTCACCCGTTAATCTCATTGCTCGCGTTACAAAATCAGAAGTGAAAAAAGCATCCGTAGATCTAATGAACGGGCTTTGCTTCAGTTTTGAAAGTGACCCCAAAGTTTTTGATAAGTCGATAGTGATTGAAGAAGACTCTTCCAGTCTCTACAAAGAGTCATTACGATGGTCTTTCATTGGACACATTGCAGTTTTAGTTCTGGTTTTCGCACTCGGGTACTTCCTGAAGGACTCCACGGATACTGAAATTGAAGTGGTTCGTGTGGTAAAGCAAATACGACCGGTTAAAAAGAAGATCAAAACAAAGAAAGTGGGTACTACGAAGGCTCGAAAGTCTAAACCTAAAAAAGCTAAGAAAAATAGAAAGTATGCGAAGTTCAATCAGAAAAAACGCAGTGTTAAAAATAGAGTGGGTGCAAAGAAGAAGAAGGTCTCTTCCAAGAAGAGATATGGTTCTAGAGGTTCTTCCAAAAAACAACGCATTAGTCGTGTGCGAAACAAGTCTTCCAAAGGAAAAGCATCTGGAGCATTGGCTGCTCTCAACTCCTCGTCGAAAAAGATCGCCGGGGCGAATTTAAACTCTATTGGAGCTTCGGGACGGGGTTTCTCAGATAAATCGGGATCTGGCAGACCAGTTAAAACCCTTTATGGAAAAGGTCTTAAGAAGTCCGCTTATGGAAATGGAAAATCGGTAGGTCGCTACCAACAGGGCTACTCCACTCGTGGTGTGGGTGGCGGAGGATCCGCAGCTTATGGAGAGCAAACCATAAAAGGTGGCGGCGGAAATTACTCACAACCTCTCTATACAGAGGCTCTAGTTCAAGGTGGCTTAGATAGAAGTCTGGTTGACGCCGTTATTAGAAGGAATAAAGGAAAGTTCACTTACTGTTATGAAAAGGGCCTTCAATCAAAACCCACATTGTCTGGCCGAGTGTCTCTTCACTTCATTATTAGCCCCAGCGGAAGAGTCTCTACGGCACAAGTTAAAAGTTCCAGCTTGAACTATAAGTCGGTTGAAAACTGTATGATTTCACAAATGAAGACATTGAAGTTTCCAAAACCTGTAGGAAATTTGAAGGTAAAAGTCACTTACCCTTTTCAATTGCAAAAGGGCTACTTGGCTAGGAGATAAATTATGAAGAATTTTATTTTAGTATTGTTACTTTTAAGCATTTCAGGATGTTACTCCGGAAAGGATCCCGTTGCGGACTACCCGGAACTACAAAACTTTGAACCCGAATATGAACCCATTGAACCAAAAACCATCGCGTTTGAAGTCCAGTACGGTATCGATCCTGAAATGCTTACTTTTACTTCTGATGAGTCGGTCATTGCGAAACCAAATATGAGCTTTCAATTGTTAGCTTCGATCGCTGGAAAGTGGTCGGAGGACTACCGATTTAGCTTAAAAGCTATACCTAGCGACAACTTTGAATCCATCGAAATTATAGCCGTTGACGAAGTTCAATGGAAAATCATTGGCACTCTTAATCAGACAAATGAGAATCGAAATTTAGAATCTGTTCCATTACAACTTGTACTTGAGCCAAGCAATACTCACTCCATAGCTTTTTCGAGAGTTGTAGAGTCATTAGCAATAGATCCTATTTCTATTTTCTTTCATTCCAGTGAGGAGAACTAAATGAAAACCTCTAAAACCATTTTTTTAATCGCAGCTATTCTACTGGCCGTACCAAGCTACGCGGCCCGTACTTCAAAAAAATCTGCCAGCGAATCGATGAACTCTTTAGGAGCTGACAAAGATATACTTAAAAAGGTGAGATCTTATAAATCTCGACACAAAGTCAGAGTGGTACAGAAACGAGCTGTAGACCGAGATTTAAGACTGGAGCTTGGGATAAACTATGGAGCCTATTCTGGAGGAAGCGCTTACACGAACACCACGGGTTTAGGTGGATTGATCGACTTCCATATCACCCCAAAGTGGTCTTTAGGGGTTAGATATACCAAATTCGACAACTCTTTGAATAGCGAAGGGCAAGAGATCTTCGACCGGAATTCTGGTTTAGTTTTAGCTGATGAAGTGAACTCGACAAACCTTCCAAGTGTAGATCGTCCTCTAGAGGCACAATATGCCGTTCTCAGCTGGTACCCATTGTATGGAAAACTTAATTTCTTTGATAGTGCTGTTGCCCAATTTGATATTTATACGCTCATTGGCGGTGGTCAGGTAAAGCTCGACAGTGGATCAAGCAGTGCCATGATCTATGGTGGTGGTTTGGGAGTTTGGCTATCCAATCATTTTAGTACCCGACTAGAGGTTAATTACCAAACCTACAAAGATCAGCTACAACAAGATCCAAGAGAGCAGGACATGCTCACTGTGATGCTGAGCTTAGGTTGGCTTATTTAGGATTTACAATGTTTAAATTATTCATCAGTATAACCATTTTAATTTTTTCTCAGGCGAGTTTTGCAACAAGCTCTGAACGCATCTTTATGGATGCTAAAAAGAATTCCATCTCGAATTTAAAAACTCGCTCTTTGCGACAGTTAAAAGCCTTAGAAAAGCGTGGCTTTAAACCGGATCAAGTCAGTATGCAAATCGCCAGAGTCTACTATGATCGCGGTGATCTAAAAAATTCCATCAAATATTACAATAGAGTCCCTAAATCATCGGACTTATGGTTGGAATCCATCGAAGAAAAAGCATGGGCCTATTTACGTGCTGGTGATTTCAGCAAGTCTATGGAACAAACTATGACCTTACTCGCACCAGTGTTTGATCAACATGTAAATTCGGAAGTGTATTACTTATCTGCAGTAAACAGATACTTTGTTTGTGACTACGAAGGTGTGTTTAAAACCATCGCTCAGTTTAAAGAACGGTATAGAGATCGCATCCGAGATCTAGAGTTGCTAGCGAGCACTGGACAAAACCCCGCCCTAGGAAAACTGCTACATCTCGCAAAAACTCGAAAAGTAGATTTTGAGTCCTCTGCTCCTTTTGCGATGAGCCTCCCCTTTTACCATTTTAGAGATGTTAAACTTTCAATCCTTTATAAAAAGCTCGAGCAGTACAAAAACGATTCCGTCCAAAGCGAACGCATTGCCAATAGAATCTCTACCCGACTTAAAAAACTGGCACAAATTGAATTGAACAAAATAAAAAAGAACATCGACAAGTTACTTATCGTTGAAGCGGAAATCATCCAAAGAGTGTATGAACAAAACAACAAACCCACAGCGCCCGTTAAAAAGTTAGCTAAAGTTGACGGCACTGATTACCTCAGTTTTCCAGTAACAGACTCAGAAATTTGGGTGGACGAACTTAATAGCTTTGAAGCCAGTACTTCGTCCTGCCCCACAGCCCTCTACAAAAAGGAGGTCAATCTATGAAATCTTTAATCTTACTATTTACCAGTTTGCTTGTACTCTCTTGTGCGGACAAAGAATCGCCTCGGTTAATGGCTCCCCCACTGCCGGATCCAAAACCTCAACCTAAAGTAAAAGGTGAAGCCACCTCTACCGGATTGGATGTGGTCTATAATCCTCGAGTGGATATTTTATTTATCATCGATAATTCAAGAAGTATGGAAGAAGATATTCTTACTTTACAATCCAACATTCAAAGCTTTGTTGAGGCTCTCTCACAGAACACCATTATGGACTACCATATTGCCGCGACCACCATCTTTGATTCCAGTCGATATACTAACGATGAAGATGGGGTATTTAAAATAGACCCCAATGACGGGAAATCTATTCTCTATTTGGATAAAGGAGAGTTGATACCGCTAAAGAACAACAGTGGCGAGAGAATGTGGAACTCCCCTAGATATGTAACTAAATCCACGCTGGATTATTTGCCGTCCTTGTTTCAGGTGATGAAATATGACCAGCAATACCGATCGGAGTATGAACTTCTAGTGGACTATGAATCTAAAAACATTAAGACCCCTGAGTCCGAGAGTACTGACCTTGTATATAGCAAGGTGGCCTATGGCCCTGAATACGAAGAATCTCTTTCTCCTATTCAGGGTGCGATCTGGCCAGAAACTCCAGCTGTGGCGGCCGCAAACTCTGGCTTTTTAAGAGAAGACAGTTTGCTAGTCATTATCCCGCTAACGGATGCGGACAGTGAAGAAGATTTAAACCCTCAAAGCCTTTTTGAAAGTATAGTCGAAAGTCGTTCTAATGATGTTCTGGTGGTGGGTCTACTTTGCCCAAAGGAGAGCACAGACTTTTCCCGTAGTAGAGAGTGCCGAAGAAAAGATCCTTCCGATCGCACTCGAAACAACGTTACCAGTTTTGAACCCGAAAGCCGTCGCATAAGACAGTTTATTGAAGCGTCCCGACAAGCATTGCCCAGCGATCGAGATGCCGTGGCTCAATCTATCCCTAAAGAATTGGATATCGGCTCCAGCACCTGGGGTGAAAAACTGGCTGAGATCGGTAATGATATTAAAAAACGAGTACTGAAAAAGGAAGTTTACCTCGGCGATGAAACCCGTCCACAATTTGACCCCCATGCGGACTTTGAAAACGATCCTTACCGATCTCAAGGTTACCTGATTGAGGTGTTCTATGGAGACACCATGCTTCCCAACAATAGAAGCAATGGATGGTTTTACGATGCTAGGAAAAATACAGTTATGATCAGTGAGAACATTGACCCGGAGTTACTGCAACAAGAAGATGCACAGATCTCTGTTCACTTTATTGAGTACCGGGAAGGTCAAGACTCTCAGATCTACAGTGGACCTGCCATTCCCGAACAGGAGTCGATTTAAACGCGATGAGTCCCAAAAGTAGGTCCGCACCAGTGGACAGGGATTGGAGTGTGTATGAGAATATTTCTTTCAAATGAGGAGTATTCCATGATTCGCTTTATTTTGTCCCTACTTGTATCCGTAGGATCATCTGCCGTTGCTGATAGAGCTTTTGCCTCTAAAAGTGAGCCTATAGTTACCAATGAAGCTTTGTTTCACAACTCCCCCGCTTGGCTAAAAAGAAACCGAGCAGAAAAAGTGATTCGCAAAATTCAAAGAGAACTGGAGTGGTCCACAAGAAGAATCAATGTGTACTTCTACACCTCTGAAGAAGCATTTAAGAACGCACAATCGTTGGGTTCTTTGCCTCGAGCTGTCACAGTAAAATCAAAATCCGAACAGGTGATTCATTTAAGCCCGAGAGTGAATGATAAAAATTTTGATCAGGTTCTGGGCCACGAGATGGTGCATATTATCTTTTTCCAAAAGTATTCGGGAGCTATCCCGCAATGGTTAGAAGAAGGCTTTGCCAATCATCTGGCTGGGTATAAGTCAGTGGATTACAAATGGTTAAAAAGCCAACCCTTCCCTAATGATATTGCATCACTCACACATCCATTCAAGCAATCGCAAGTTTCCATAAAATACCACTACATGGCGTCTCAAGCCCTTGTACACATGCTGGATACAAAATGCGATCTGGAAAATTTACTACGATTATCCGTGCAAAGGAAAATGGAAGACTACATTAATACCTTTTGTGAAATCCCAAACATTAATCTCGCTTTTAGAGATTGGGTGAACAAAAAATCCGGTCACTCGGACAGCAAAAAGAAAAAGTACTGGTGGAACAAAAAGGACGAGGGCAAAGCCTCGTCCAGTTAAAAGTTTCATTTTTAAAGCCGTAGATTTTTTAGATCCCGTCGATAACCTTGTTAAACATTGCACTCGGTCGCATAGCTTCGCTGGCTTTTAAATTATCTGGCTGGAAGTATCCACCAATATCCATCGACTTACCTTGAACACCATTGAGCTCACCCATAATTGCTTCTTCATTAGAAACTAAGGTTTCGGCCACTGGAGTAAAAATCTCTTTTAACTCGGCATCCTCGTTCTGAGTGGCCAAGCCTTGAGCCCAATAAGTAGCAATGTAGTAATGCGTCCCTCGGTTATCAATTTCACCCGCTTTTCTAGAAGGCGACTTATTGTTGTTAAGGTAACTCTCGTTAGCACCGTCTAATGCTGCAGCCAACACTTTAGCTTTTGAATTATTTGTTTTTATAGCTAAATCTTCTATGGAGACCGCCAACGCCAAAAATTCACCTAACGAATCCCAACGCAAATGATTTTCTTCCATAAACTGCTGAACATGCTTAGGAGCCGAACCGCCCGCTCCGGTCTCAAAAAGACCACCACCAGCTAGCAACGGAACAATGGATAACATCTTTGCACTGGTTCCCAGCTCTAGAATGGGAAACAAATCCGTGAGATAATCCCGTAACACGTTTCCTGTCACTGAAATGGTGTCCTCACCCTTCTTTACACGCTCTAAAGTGTACTTAATGGCCTCTACTGGAGATTTAATCTCAATAGTCAGACCATTGGTATCGTGTTCCTTTAGGTAAGTTTCCACTTTTTTAATCAGCTCGGCATCATGACCTCTTTGAGCATCTAGCCAGAAAATCGCCGGCTGCCCCGTTGCCTTAGCTCGGCCAACCGCTAATTTAACCCAATCTTTAATAGCTACATCTTTTGTTTGGCAAGCTCTGAAGATATCTCCCTGGCTTACGCTTTGCTCAATAAGAACAGTGCCTTCCGCATCAACAACTTGAACTTTTCCATCCGCTTCAATTTCAAAAGTTTTGTCATGGGAGCCATACTCTTCCGCTTTTTTTGCCATCAAGCCCACATTAGACACATTACCCATCGTCGCAGGATCAAAGGCTCCGTGCGTTCGGCAAAACTCAATCGTCTCTTGGTAAATCCCGGCATAGCTTCTATCAGGAATCATGGCCTTGGCATCGTGTAGTTTACCATCAGCGCCCCACATTTTACCCGAAGAGCGAATCATTGCTGGCATAGAGGCATCGATAATCACATCACTCGGTACATGAAGATTCGTAATGCCCTTATCCGAATCCACCATAGCTAAAGGTGGCTGCTGCTTGTAAAGAGCTTCCACTTCGGCCTTAATCTCAGCTTGAAGTTCAGCTGGTAATTTAGAAATCTTAGAGTAGAGATCACCAATTCCGTTATTGGGGTTTACTCCCAACTCATCTAATTGAGCGCCATACTTTTCAAAAATTTGCTCATAATAGACAGAGACAACATGTCCAAAGATGATGGGATCGGAAACCTTCATCATTGTGGCTTTCATATGCAAGGAAAAGAGAATCCCCTCAGCCTTTGCTGCCTCAATTTCCTTTTTGATGAAGGCACGTAACTCTTTACAACTCATGACTGAAGCATCGACCACTTCATTGGCGAGAACAGGAACGCTCTCTCTTAAAGTTTTTGTCGAACCATCATTGCCTACCCATTGGATTTTTAAGTTTTGATCTTTGGCTACAACAACCGCCTTTTCCGATCCGTAAAAATCCCCTTGTGACATGTGTGCTACATGACTTTTTGAATCTTTAGACCATTCTCCCATGGAGTGTGGGTTTTTCTTTGCAAAATTCTTTACAGCCTTAGCCACTCTACGATCAGAGTTACCTTCTCGAAGAACTGGATTCACCGCACTTCCCAACACTTTACTGTAACGAGCATGGATTTCTTTTTCTTCCTCATTGCTTGGGTCTTCAGGAAAATCTGGAATTTTATACCCATGCTCCTGCAACTCTTTAATCGCTGACTTTAACTGTGGTATAGAGGCACTAATATTTGGCAATTTAATAATATTCGCAGCAGGTGTTTTTGCCAGCTCTCCCAGCTCCGTCAATGCATCCACAACTCTTTGCCCTTCATCTAAGCGATCAGGAAACTGTGAAAGAATTCGACCGGCCAAAGAAATGTCTTTGGTCTGAACCTGAATGCCTGCCGTCTTCGTGAAGGCTTGAACCACTGGTAAAAATGAGTACGTTGCTAACGCTGGCGCCTCATCTGTAATTGTGTACATGATTGTATTTTTATCCGCCATAGCTCTATGATCCTTTTTAAGAAAATGTGAGCCCTAGTCTTACGATTTTTTAGCGATTTCGTCCATCGGTGGAGCCTCTGACCGGCCCACTTATAGCAGCGCGCAATGCAAATTTAAGGATTAGAATGGGCCCAAAGCCTGTATCTGCTCCATCTGGCTCCCATTGAGTTCAAATTCAAAGATCGCTAAATCCTGTGACATGTGTAATTCGCTTGTGGTTCCTGTCAAAATTTGAATCTCCATTTGATTGAGAAACCTAAAAAACACCTGAGCCGGGGTCACACCATGATCTCGAGAGGCATCTTTGACCGGACCACTGGACAAAATGTGCGGGTTTGCTGTCAAAGTCCAAAAGCACTGAAAAACAATTCCTTGATCACGGCAAATACTTCGCACATCCACCCCATAACCGGTTTCCTCAACAAATCGATTTTGCAATACAGACGGAATCACGTCCGATTGATCCAAGAGCTCTTGCAACATATCCGGGTCATAACAATTGCTGATTCCCAATTGGCCCACTTGATTTGTTTTTGCAATGTCCTCCATAGCCTTCCAAACAGCTAATGTGTCTTTCCAGTCCGGTAAGGGGCCATGCAATACCAGAGAATCAATAAACTCCACTCCTAAATTTTCTAGGGACATCTGAAAAGATTCTTTCACCTGCTCTGACACTGGGAGTGATGGATCGTAAGGAATATTTGAAGGGTCCTGCCCCGGCACACCGGTAAACTTTGTTTGTATAAATAGATCCTCGCGACTTAGACCGTTCTTCATTGCTCTTTGAATACCCTCACCCACTCCGGGTTCATTATAGTGCTTCGGCTGGCAAGCTGTATCAATTCCGCGAAACCCCTTTTTCAATGCCAATTCAACCAAATCCGCGGTTCTGTCTTCTTTCCAAGCCGTTCCATACACAATGGCAGGCATAATCAAATCCGAATTTGAAACGAGAGTGGTCGACATGGAAATTCTCCTTAATGCTAATTATCTTTGGGCTTAAACTTAGCATAATATACATCCAGTTCATCTTTCCATATAACTATTAGTGATTAAACAAAATCCAATAACTTATCTAGCTACACTTCTTTTGAGCCCCATGTAGGTTTTTAGAGATTCTATTTTTTAAAGTTAAATCAGATATTTAGGAGATTGATTTTGAGATCTTGTTGCCCATCCCTACTCCACCCCGCCTAAAGTCCTAGCGAGTTATGAATGTCCGGCTATCGATTTATATGCCCGCTCCCAGGGATCTCTGCTAGACTCTTCGCATGCAACTTTCTCTGGATTTTCAATATTTTATTTTGTTTTCGGTGATATTACTTTTCCCTAAACTTCTTCTTAGATTCCGCATTCCTACGGCCTTAACGGCATTGGCTTTAGGTTTCGTTACCGCTTTGACATTGGGATGGTTTAAAGAAGACCAATTGCTACTTATGCTCTCTAGACTTGGTATTACCTCTTTGTTTTTATTTGCCGGTATGGAAGTGGATATCGATGAACTAAAGAAAGATGCGAATGTCTTAGTCAAAAATCTCCTTAAATCCATAGCGCTCATTGTTATTATCGCCATCTTAATCCGCTATATCTTTGATACTGGTTTTCGAGTGGCCCTGGTTCTCGCATTAGGACTTATGACTCCATCTACCGGTTTTATATTAAACTCACTCCGTGGGTATGAACTTTCGCCCAATCAAGAAAAATGGGTTCAGTCAAAAGCCATCGCCAAAGAACTGGTGGCCATCTTCCTTCTGTTTTTCATTTTACAAACGGAATCTATGGAGGAGTTCCTCATATCAACAGGGACACTGATTGGGATGGTATTGATCCTGCCTGTTCTATTTAAGTTTTTCTTGGTGAAGATTGCTCCTTTTGCTCCCGACAGCGAAGTGACTTTCTTGATTCTAATTGCCCTCCTCTGCGGAGTGATCACCAAACAACTGGGGACTTACTACCTTGTTGGTGCGTTTATTGTGGGCATGACTGCGGGGCGATTTCGCCACTTTATTGAACACGAAAAGTCTCAAAAAGTGCTCTATAGTGTATCTTTCTTCTTTTCGTTTTTTGTTCCGTTCTATTTTTATCGAGCAGGCCTCACCTTTCCCACAGAGATCTTGTCTTGGGAGGGGTTTGGAGTCGGTATTGCCTTCCTCATGATTTTCCTTCCCATTCGCATGTTGGAAGTTATGTCCTCAATTTGGTTATTCCTAAGAGGAACCCTAGATGACAGCTTAAAGATTTCTATACCACTATTGCCCACACTTATTTTTGGACTAGTTATTGCCACTGTCTTGAGGGAACAATTTAATGCTTCTGGGTATCTTGTCTCCGGTCTGATCGTATATACTATTGGCTCGAGTATTATCCCGTGGTTTTTCTTGAAAAAGGTTTCCCCGGAACCCTACGATTCATCCATGATCAATCGCTAGCAATGCGTACCTCAGAAAACTCTTTTTTATTAATATAGAGTTTTCGAAAGAGGTACCACGCAACAACCCCAGCTATCACATTGGAAATAGCGGCGGCGTAAAATACACCTTTGTGCCCAAAACTCTCTCTTAAAACCAATGCCAACGGAACATAGATCACAATCATCCGCAAAAAAGAGATGATCAACGATACCGTTGAGCGCCCCATAGCATTGAACGACGAGTTAATATTATGCATGACTGCAAATGGGATCAAAGACGGTAGAACGATAAAAATATAACTCTCCGTAATATCATGCACCACTGAGTCGTTACTAAAAGCTTCAATAAGTCGATCACCTAGTAGAACCATAAACACCAAAGAAACGACAACCCAACCTATGGAAAATAAGTTCGCCGACCGAATGGATTGAAGAATACGCTGCTTCTTAAGGCCTCCAAAGTTTTGCCCCACAAAAGGAGCTAGTCCCGCAGAAAGGCCATAGATAATAATACAAAACAAAGTTTCTAGACGAGTCCCCACACCAAAACCTGCTACCACCGCATCACCATAGATTGCAATCATGGCCGTAACAATAAACGTGGATACCGGGTTAATCGCGTGACCCATACCCGCAGGAATAGCCACTTGCGCGACTTCTTTAAAGTGTTTCCAAGTTTCTTTGAGGTCTCCAAACGGTTTGCGCAGAAACCCCTCTCTGAAATGTAAAAAATAGAGCGCTGCAACCAAAGTGGTGGCCCGAGAGGCCACTGTGGCATAAGCTGCTCCTTCTAGTTCTAACCGTGGAAATGGTCCCCAGCCAAAGATTAGGATGGGATCTAAAATCACATTCACCAAACCTGCAATGGACATAATAATCATGGGTGTTCTTGTATCGCCGGACGCTCGAATAGCGCCATTACCCACCATGGGAACCACCACAAAAACAATATTAAAATACCAAATACTCATGTACCGCTTCACGAGCACCAGGGTCTCACCGTCAGCACCCATGGCTTTGAACACAATATCCATTGTTGAAATCCCAAGAATGGAAAGTACAACAACTATAAAGACGGAAAAAATTAAACCATCGGTAACCACACCTCGGATGCGGCTCATATCACCCGATCCTACCGACCGGGAAACCAAACTCGACATTCCAATAGATAGACCGATACCAATGCTACTTACCATCATGGCCACTGGAAAAGTAAAACTCATTGCCGCCAGCTCAGTGGTACCTAATAGTCCGACAAAATAGGTATCCACAATATTGAAACCCATTACAGCTAGGATCCCTACGATCATGGGCCATGCCAAACTGATCAAATTTTTATTAACATCACCTTGGGTCAGATCTCTCATAATAAATTATGTTGTACCACTCATTAGAGAGAAGAGCAGGTCTTTTACTATTGATAAACCCTATCTGCTCCAGGTTGGTACTTAAGAACTCTTCGATTCATAATTGAAAACCAAAGAGGCGGTAACAATGCAAGCAGTACCATAGAAGCATAGCCAGCAGGTAATTGCGGAGCTTCATCAAGGGATTGTAATTCCATAAAAGGCTTTTTAGCATCCGCATGATGGTCGCTATGTCTTGAAAGTTCAAAAAGATGTGCCCGACTCATAAAGTGGTTGGAATTCCATGAGTGCTTCGGTGTCACTCGTACGGGCCGACCATTTACAAGTTCTCTTGAAAGGCCATAGTGTTCCACATAGTTTACCGTTTCCAAAAGAAAAATAGCCATCACCGAATATATCACAGCAGCAATAAAAGCATTGAAACTCCATAGAGCGAGTACTACTAAAAATCCCCACTGCAAAAGTGTCCACTGTATCGCCTTATTTGAGAAAAAACTTTTTCGCTTACCCTCTATTTTATAACTTGAGTACCAAGTTCCAAACATTGAGCGAGGGATAAAGGCATAGACCCATTCATTAAACCTTGCTGTTGCTGGATCCTCGTGAGTTCCCACATTTCTATGGTGTCCGCGATTATGTTCTATAAAAAAATGCATATACTGAGTGGTGAAAAGTAGTACTTTAGAGAAATTTTGCTCCCACCGAGTGAATCGATGCCCCAACTCATGAGCACAATTAATACCAATGACTCCGCCCATCACTCCCAGATTGAGAGCTCTATAAATTAACAATTCCAAAGGCATACTTTTCGATTCAAAAATAAAATAAGCCCAAATCAATAGATAACTGAAACACACAAAATAGAGAAACCCATCCAGTGCCCAACGCGGCCACTTCGATTGCGATTTGTAAGGCACACTGTCAAAAATAGGAATGACTATAAATCCATAAATCATTGGCGCGAAAACAAACTCCAAACTTTCGGAGTGCATAGACAGTAAAGACAACGCTGGAAAAAGAGATACTAAAAGGTAAAACATATTCGCATTATGTCAGTGACAATATAGTCAATCAAGGTCGATAATGAATCTATTCAACTTAAGAGAGGTCTATTTTGCGTCTTTCCTTTATAACGACGGATAAAAACTTCAGTGCCTTTTTCTGGACTCAATTCTTAGGTGCGTTTAACGATAACTTCTTTAAAAACTCTCTACTCATGCTCATCGCCTATAGAGGTGTAACGGTCATGGGACTTGATGAAAAATCCTTAGTGGCACTGTCCGGTGGAATTTTTATTTTGCCCTTCTTTTTATTTTCTCCTCTAGCCGGCCTTATCAGCGATAAGTACGAAAAGTCCAAAATCATGCGGGTCACCAAATTATGGGAAGTGGCTGTAATGATCATCGCAGCCATTGGCATCTATTTTAGCTGGTACGGCCCCTTGCTCCTAGTTTTGTTTTTTATGGGGTTACAATCTACTTTTTTTGGCCCGGTAAAATACAGCATTCTCCCCAGCATTCTAAACAAAGATGATCTCACCGAAGGAAACGCCTACGTAATTATGGGAACTTATGTTGCCATCCTGGCAGGAACAATTGTCGGGGGAATCTCCACGAAAATTGAAAATATAGACTCATACATCGGTATTGCCCTAATTGCAGTTGCTGTAGTTGGTTACTTTACAAGTAGAGGTGTCGGCAAAGTAAAAGTGGGAGATCCAGATTTAACCATTCAATCTAACCCGCTGCCCGAGTTTAAAAAACTCTATAAAATTTGCCGCCAATCCCCGGCGGTTTGGAACTCTGTTTTAGGAATCTCTTGGTTTTGGTTTTTTGGAGCCGGAGTCCTTTCTGTCCTTCCCATCTACTGCAAAGATTTTCTCGGTGCGGATCAATCTGTAGCCACTCTATTTTTAGCGATGTTCACAGTGGGCATTGGAATAGGCTCTGTCTTGGCAGAAAAGCTCTCCTTTAAAAGAGTCGAGATTGGACTGGTTCCCATTGGCTCACTGGGAATGACACTCTTTTTAGTGGCTCTGTATTTCATTCGCCCCACCTGGCCCATTTCAGCCGACAATCTCATCTCTATGGTACCTTTTTTAGAAACCACTATTGGATGGTCCATTCTCATAACTTTTCTAGTGATGTGTATTTTCTGCGGACTCTTTATTGTTCCTCTAAATACTCTGGTTCAAGAGCGTGCCGATAGCAAAAATATCTCTCGGGTGATCGCTGGCAATAATATTATAAATTCACTTTTTATGGTCGTATCCAGCCTCACGGTAATGTTGTTTTACAGTTTAGATATGTCGACTCCACAGATTTTTCTAGCTTTTGGAGTTATGAATATCATTGTTGCTGTATACATCTACTCTATAGTGCCTGAATTTACTCTTCGGTTTTACAGCTGGATTCTGTCTAATATTCTATACCGAGTTAAAACTAAAGGACTAGAAAACATCCCCCATGAAGGAGGCGTTTTTCTGGCCTCTAATCATGTCACTTTCGTGGACTGGCTCATAATTTATGGAGCTTGCAAGAGACCCGCTCGATTTGTAATGCATAATGATTACTTTGAAATTCCAATCGCCAAGTGGATTTTAAAGCAAGCTAAAGTCATCCCCATAGCCAGCGCTCGTGAGAACTCTAAATTACTCCAATCAGCTTTCGAACAGATGTCTAACGAACTCAATGAAGGCGAAGTCGTTATCATTTTCCCAGAAGGCCATCTCACCAACGACGGCACTCTTCAACCTTTTCGCCCGGGCATTAGCAAAGCCATGGAAAAGGACCCGGTTCCTGTGGTCCCAGTTACTTTAAAAGGCTTCTGGGGATCGAGTTTTAGTCGGGCTAGTAAAGGTTTTTTACCAAAGCAGTTTCGCCGGCCGGTAGAAGTCACCTTTTTGCCAGCCCTGCCCCCAGATGGGTTTGATCTTAACCACCTAGAGTCCGTGGTCGCTAAGGATTTAGGCGAAACCCCACCTCATAAGAAGAGCGAATCAGAGCCATAGCTGAATCGCTTCTTTTTGGTATCTAATATGCATTGATAAAGGGTTCATTTAAAAAGGAACCCTGAATGCGATTGTCTTACATCTCAAGCTGTTTTTCCCTTGTAATATCCCTAGTTTGCGTACCAAATTGGGCACTGAGTGAAATATCTTCTCAACCAGAGCTAAGTGCCTTTGAACAGCTCATGCAAGAGATTCCTAAAGAGACCTATGAACGCTGGGTAGAAGAGATACTCCCCTACATGGACGAATACTCCAAAACAAAGAAGATGCCAGGCGTATCCAATCTGGATTGCCAACTTTATTTAGAAAACAATCCTGAAATTTCGGAAACTCTAAGCGTGGATGAGCCCTGTGAAGTGAGTATCTCCTACTTGGAAATCTACAACCCCGATCTACCCGTTAAAGATGCCGTAGCCGTTGCCCCGGGACGTGGTGAGCCAGCTGTTAAGTTTCAAGAGGTCGCCTACTTCCTACAAAAAGAAGGCTATAACCCGGTTTATATCATTGATCATCGAGGACAAGGGGAAAGCTCCCGACTCTCGCCTCTCTATATTGGCAACGCCATCGGTGAACAACCCGCCCATGTGGATCGCTTTGAACACTACGCGGAGGACTTTTCGAAGCTCATTAAAATTCTTAACTCAAAATATTCACCTGAAAATATATTTTTGCTTTCTAACTCCACGGGCGGATCCATTCTTACTGACTTTATTACCCGCAAAGGTTTAAAGCCCGACAACATTTCCGCCTACGGCAACGTGTCCCCTTTCTATCTCCCCGGTGCTCGTACAACAGTCGAGTCCATTGCCATGTCTACCGTGGGAATATTCGGGTCAGACGCCAAGTTTGGACTTATAGATTTTGTTTTGGGTGACGACTGCAATCTTAAAACTCAAGATACCAAACCTATGGAGTGCTTGTTTGAATTCGAAAATAAAATCTCCGATGACAATTTCTATTCCATTCGAATCGCCAGCCAAAGAGAAGACTACTGGGAAAACACCAACTCTCCCGGACAATACAATGTGAACGAATGGTTAAAAGTTTTAGTTCCAGAAACCCATGTAGGAGCAATGAGCAAAGGATGGGTTCTGAGAGCCATGGACTTTCTTCAGCCTTTGGCCCACACTTGGAAGTCCTATGATATCCCTACTCTCTTCTTAGTCGGATCAGAAGATGTTGTTGTTTCACCCGGTGCTACAAAGCGATATTTCGAGCGGGTGGAGGCGCAAAACTTTACAAAGACCACAGCCAAGACCTATCGCGGACGAACTCTGAATAAAAGCGATTTTGATTTAGCGGAGATCGAAGGGGCCTCTCATGAAATCCTCAATGAAGGTGATGAAATTCGACTCGATGCTTTTGAGCGGATCATAGAATTTTTTGAGCCTTATAGAGCTCATTCAGTGAGAGATACCGCTGAGTAATTTCCCTTTTCTCTTGGACGCGCTAGACCTCACATTATCCTAGGTTGCCCCTCCTCCCAGCGAGAGGTAAAGTCATGGTCTTAAAAGGGGGAACACCATGAGGATACTTGGAATCATACTATTAGGTGTTGGTTTAATCAGTTGTTCACATAATCAGAAAAACGGTTACAGCGGTCATGGCGCTGAATCCGTTTCTCCTAACATTCTCGAGAAGTTTGCACCCAAACCATTGCCATCATCAGATATTGCGCGCATTGAATCCATGCTAGACGTCCGCTCACCTGGTCTCGGAATGCTATCGCCCGATGGAAAGAATTTGTTTTTCACTTGGAGTGTTACTGGTACACGACAGGTTTGGAGGATCACGAAAAACTCTCGTTTCCCAGTTCAAATGACCGGCGGCCAAGATAGTACCAATATTCAAGCGATCACCTCTGATGGAAAATATCTCATTGTCTCTCGTGATGAAAAGGGAAATGAATACCCATTCATGTACATTCAACCCACTTCAGGTGGTCCGTTAGAACTGTTAGCCGGCAAAAAGAAAGTCATCACAAACTTTCAGTTTTTATCAAAAGACTCTCGATATCTCTACTACACAATGAATGCCACAAACCCCACTCAACATGATCTTTTCAAAATGGATCTTAAAAGTCGAACCTCTATCAAATTAATGGATGGTATAAAAGGCTACATGTGGGTGGCCGACCATAGACCTAACGGAGACCTACTGTTAGCCAATGCCAAAGGCAATACCGCTCGAGAAGTTTTTTTATTCAATGAAGCTTCTGGAAAGCTCACGCCCATCATTGGACAGGATGAAATGGAACAATATTCTGTGCAATTTGCACGAAATCCTGGGGAATACATAGTGCGCACCAATAAGTTTGGTGAGTATCACCGACTTTATATTTTGAAAAATGGAAAGTTCGACCCGATTACACCCGTAATGAGCTATAACATTGAGGATTTTAGTATCGATGAAAATCGAACTCGAGTTTTATACTCTGTAAATAGAGATGGCTATTCCGAAGTGAATGCTATGAACGCTCGCAACTATAAAGCAATGAATCTACCATTCAAAAGGTCAAAAGGAGTCCTTCATACCTATGCTGGCTCCACCACGCCAAACTCTAGGTACACTGTTTTTGGAGTTTCCAAATCCCAATCCCCAAGAGCCAGCTATGTATACGATTGGCGGACTGGAAAAAAAGATCAGTGGGTGGTTCCCAGTAGTCCTGAAGTCGACACTTCAAAGTTCGTTGAGCCTAGCCTAGAACACTATGTCGCGCGAGATGGAACCAAAATCCCAATGTTCGTTATGCGACCGAAGCAATGCACAAACAATGTTAACTGCCCTGTCATTGTCAGCTTTCATGGAGGACCTGAAGCTCAAGCCCGACCAAATTTTAGCCCCTACCAGCAGCTATTTATGGAGGCGGGTTTTATATATGTTCAACCCAATGTACGAGGTAGTGCCGGCTACAGTAAATCATGGCTGAATTCTGATAATGGACCCAAACGCTTGAAAGTCATAACGGATATAGAAGATGCTTCACTTTATATAAAGAAACATTGGGCCGTAAATGGTTTACCTCCTAAAATTGGAGTTATGGGTGGCTCTTATGGAGGCTATTCTACCAATGTTGCAATGACCATGTTTGCCGGCGCTTACTCGGCAGGAGCTTCTATTGTAGGTATGAGCTCACTGGTCACTTTTTTAGAAAACACTGGCCCCTACAGACGTCACTTAAGGGTCACAGAATACGGTGATCCAGAAAAAGATTTAGAAGCTCTTAAAAAGCTATCTCCGGTCACGTACTTGGATCGAATCCAAGATCCTTTACTTATTGTTCATGGAGCCACCGACCCACGAGTTCCAGCTGGAGAAGCCATTCAGTTTTATGAGGCCATGGAGAAAAAAGGACTGGACGGAGAATTAGTGCTATTTGCCGATGAAGGGCACGGTATTCGTAAAAGAAAAAACCGCGCCATCTACATCGGTCGCATTCTAGAATTTTTTAAAAAGCATCTTAAGTAATTAGTAACTTCCCAGCACACCACCATCAACGGCTATTACCTGGCCGTTGATGTAAGCCGCTCGTTCCGATGCCAGAAATGTAACTAAATCAGCGAGCTCTTTCGGCTCACCCAAACGCCCGGTAGGAACCATTTTTTTAATTTGCTCCTCTGAGAGATTCAAAGCTTTTAATCGATCGGTATTAGTATACCCAGGCAATACAACGTTAGAGGTAATTCCAAAGGAAGCCATCTCTTGGCTAATGGTTTTTGACAAACCATTCAAGCCCGCCCGTAATCCATTTGATGTGGTCAAACCGACAAGAGGCTCCTTCGCAGCAATAGAAGTGATCATCAACACTCGTCCATAGCGACGCTCTTGCATTCCCGGGAGACAGGCTTTTACAGCATCCACTGTAGACATCCATAGACTATTAAAATCCGTTTGCCACTGTTCGGTAGAAACATCCATAAAGTTGTTCTTTGCCGGCCCACCCGTATTAGTCACCAGAATATCAACGGGTCCAAACTCTTTAATCGCTTGCTGAACCACTCGATCCCCTTCACCACTCAATGAAAGGTCGCCAGCTACAAATCCTTTAGCTCCAATTGCGCTTACGGTTTTCTCTAATTTATCTGCTGACCGTGAATTTAAAATCACTTCAGCGCCTTCACCAATCAAAGACTCGGCAATGGCTTTACCAATGCCATCGGAAGCGCCAAAAACCAATGCTCTCTTCCCACTTAATCCTAATTCCATTATAAACTCCCTAAACAAATAAATTCTTATTCAAACCCAACCAATTGAGTGCAGATCCATGCAACAAGGCCTCTTTGTCCGCTAAACTCAAATCACTCATTGATTCGATAAGCTCACCCGGCTTGACCTCTCCCAACGGGAACGGATAATCGGAACCTAAGCACACTTTATCTACACCAATAAGATCAATAATATAACGAAGTACCTCTGGACTATGCGTGAGAGAATCTAAATAGAATTTTCCCAAATAGGATTTGGGACTCTTAGCATTATCCTTTGCACATAAATCTGGACGCATATTAAACCCGTGCTCGATCCTACCAATTGTCGAAGGAAAAGATCCACCACCATGAGCAAATGCTACTTTAAGGTTCGGTAATCGTTCAAACACACCACCAAAAATCAAAGAGCAGATCGCCAAAGAGGATTCCGCAGGCATTCCCACTAACCAGGGCAACCAATACTCTGGCATCCTCTCCTTACCCATCATATCCCAGGGATGGACAAACACACACATCCCTAGCTTTTCACACGCCTCTAAAACAGGGAAAACTCTCTCATGGGATAGATTCCAATCGTTAATGTGCGTACCGATCTCCACTCCAACCAATCCCAATTCCGTTTTACATCTTTCTAATTCTTTAATCGCGAGTTCTGGAGCTTGCATCGGCAAAGTTCCTAAACCGACAAATCGCTTTGGATGCTTTTGCACCATCGAAGCTATATGATCATTGAGATATTGAGATATAACCCAACCGTCATTAGGTTTGGCCCAATAGTTAAACATCACAGGAACTGTCGACAGAACTTGAACGCCGACACCGTGTTCATCGCACTCTTTAAGACGTGGTTCGGCCTCAAAACAATTATCTTTGATCTTCCTAAAAAATTTTCCTGAATCATCAACCATATTGGCGTGACAGGCCTCGCAATCATGATTCAGCTGAATGAAACCGCCATATCCAAACTTATCTTTCCAATTGGGAATCTCTGGAGGCAATATGTGGGTATGGATATCTATTTTAAACATCTTTACCATTCACCGTTCCACACTCACTACAGGTGTAATTTTCAGGTTTTCCAAAATAGCGTTCAAATACGGGGCCAAACGCTGTCTCGATGTTCTTCAAATGAAACTCTTCTTCGTAAAGCTTATTATGGCACTCTTTACAGTACCACTGCAGCTTATCCATCATGTCCTCGGGCCGCTTCCTCTCGATAACCAAACCCACAGAGTTGGCCATACGTTGCGGTGAGTGAGGTGTGTTGGGCGGCAAAAGAAATATTTCGCCCGCCTTAATAGGCATATCGTAAAATTCGCCGTCAGGGGAAACCATTTTTAAAATCATCTCCCCTTCAATCTGATGAAAAAATTCTTCGGTTTGATTCACATGATAATCTGTCCGCGAATTGGGACCCCCTACTACCATGCATATAAAATCTCGATCTTCCCAAACCATTTTATTTCCCACAGGTGGCTTCAAAAGATCGCGATGGTCATCTATCCATTTACTAAAATTCAAAGGTGATAATTTCTGCATTACTTATCTCCAATGGTAGCTATACACTTTAACTCGATCGCAATCGGCGTAGGCAAGCAGTTAATTTCAATGGTCGTACGGCAAGGCTGATTTTCCGCAAAGTACTCTTTGTAAATACGATTGTATGTGGCGAAATCATCTTTCATGTTTGTAAGAAACACTTGAACATCAACCAAGTTCATCCAATCACTACCGGCATCTTCCAGAATGGACTTTACATTTTTAAACACAGAATGGCATTGGGCCTCGATATCGTAACTTGCAATGGAACCATCTTCGTTTAACGTCACTCCGGGAATACTTTTTGTCCCTCTTTCTCTAGGGCCCACTCCCGACAAAAAGAGCAAATTCCCCACTCGACGGGCATGGGGATAGGCACCGACCGGTTCTGGCGCTCTATGAGAATCTAAAACTTCAGACATTCTGTCCTCCCAACTTTACACATACTGTTTTTGGCTCCGTAAAAAAGTGGTAGGCACTTTGACCGCCCTCACGACCCACTCCGGAATTTTTCATTCCTCCAAATGGAGTTCTTAAATCTCGCAACATCCAAGTATTGATCCAAACAATACCAGACTCCAGTTGCTTTGCCACTCTTCGAGCTTTCTCTATATCCGCAGTCCAAACACTGCCTGCCAAACCATATTCCGTGCCGTTAGCCCATTCGATCACTTGATCCTCGGAAACGAAAGGGCAAATGGTTATAACTGGCCCAAATATCTCCTGCTGATTCCCAGCACAACTTTGACTCAAGTTTTCAATGATAGTGGGCTGAATAAAGAAACCGGAAGCATTTTCACCAGCGCCGTTAAAAGGCTCTCCCCCAATAATAATTTTTCCGCCGTCTTTTTTTGCCTGATCTATACACCCTAAAATTTTCTCAAAATGCGTTTTAGAAACAACCGCCCCTTGCTCCGTATCCAAACTCAGGGGATCGCCTTGCACTAAGTTCTTAGTGCGATTTACAAGTTCTGCTTTAAATTTTTCATAAATGGAGGATTCGACATACACTCGAGAACCACATAAACAGATTTGCCCTTGATTCGCGAAAGAACTCCTCATCGTGGTGCTAATAGCACTTTCAAAGTCACAATCCGCAAAAACAATATTAGGATTCTTCCCACCCATCTCTAAGGAAAGTTTTTTGAACAATGGGCTGACTTGTTTAGCGATGATTCTACCGGTTTGCGTACTACCCGTAAATGTGACTGCTTTGACATCTGGATGTGTGACCAAGGCTTGACCCACATCCTGTCCCGTCCCATGAACAACATTGAATACACCCGGAGGTACTCCGGCCTGTAAACTTAACTCTGCCAATAGAAAAGCCGTCATAGGCGTTACTTCAGAGGGCTTAGCCACGACAGTATTCCCAAAAGCCAATGCGGGTGCCACTTTCCAAGTGAACAAGTAGAGCGGCAAATTCCACGGAGAAATGGCGACGACGACACCCAAAGGATCCCGCTCAATATAATTCATCGCCTCACCAGGCATTTCAAAAATCTCTGGTTCTATTTCTAAAATGTAGTCTGCAAAGAAACGCAAATTTTTTGAAGATCTCGGAATGTCCACAGCTTTAGACACAGAGATAGGTTTCCCATTATCTATACTTTCAGCCACTGCCAATCGTTCAAGGTTCTCGTCGATCAAATCGGCCCATCGATGTAATATTTTTGAACGCTGTCCATTGGACAACGACTTCCACCTTGGAAAGGCTTTTTTGGACGCGTTCACGGCTAGCTCAACATCGTTTTCGTTGGATTGAGCCCATTGTGAATAAACTGCTCCTGTGGATGGGTTTATGTTGTCACAATAATTCCCAGAAACGGGTTCACAAAATTGACCATCAATGAAATTTAATATCTTAACGAAACCGGATTCAGCGGACATTTGTCTGACTTTCTAACAATACAGCTCTCACTGGAGAAGCATCCGCCCCCTCAATTTTTAAAGGCAAAGCCATCAATTCATAAAGGCCTTCAGAGACATCAGTTAGTATAATACCTTCTAAAATTCGTAGATCCTTCTTTAGAATACAATTGTGTGACTCGAGAATTTTATCGTCGGCGGGATCTACGGAAGGCGTATCTATTCCCACAAGCTTCACGCCTTGTTCAGCCAATAGTTCTATGAGCTCTGGAGATAGAGAGTTAAAATCATTGTTCCATTGATTTGGATCAGGAAAAGATAGGGTTTTAAAAAGCACTCTGGGTGCTCTAATTTTTTGTTTCACAATATGCTCAGGCCGAATTCGTTCACTCGGCCTCAAAGAAACTTCAATCACCTGACACAAACCAAAATATGGCTCCAACGATACGCAGTCGATCCCCGGTCCCTGTGACGAATAGTGATTGGGAGCATCCGTATGCGCTCCAATGTGAACCGTAGTTTGAATGGAGGACAGAGTTAAATTGTCTCCTGAATCCATATCCAGTGCGACGGTACGGCGAAAAGGTGTATCACCTGGAAAAACAGCTGTTTGCGGACCGACTATGGGAGAAATGTCTATAAGCCTATGGCTTTTAAATATACTTTCTTTCATGAGGGTTCATCATAAGGGGGCTAGTGGAGATTGAGTAACAAAAACCCGGTGCGTATAAAGCTATTTACGCAGGAGGCCAATTGCCACGGAGGACATTTAACTTTACCATCTGTTCAATTTGCTTGGAGTATAAGGAATGAGGAGAAAACATGAATTCGGAAGACATTAAACAGATCGCTCAAGGCCTTCACCAGGCTCGATTACAAGCTCAGCCCGTAGAGCAGTTCAGTGAAACCTTTAAAGATTTTGCGACTCCGGACGCATATTCAGTTCAAGAGCTCGGTATCCAGTTGAGAGAATCTCAAGGCGAAAAAGTCATTGGACTAAAAATGGGACTCACTTCTGAAGCTAAGCGTAAACAAATGAACTTAGATTCTTCTGTCTATGGAGTTCTAACAGATAAAATGCAGGTCACCAGTGGTGTGTTTTCAATGGAAGGAACTATTCATCCTAAAATTGAACCTGAAATTTGCTTCTTTATAGATAAAGACTTGGAAGGCGATGTGACACGAGAGCAAGTGCTCGATGCCACCTCTAGTGTCTGCGCGGCTCTTGAAATTTTAGACTCAAGGTACAAGCAGTTTAAATACTTCTCCATGCAAGATGTAATTTCAGACAATTCTTCCTCTAGCCATTTCGCTTTAAGTAACGTACTCAAGGATCCTAAATCATTGGATTTAAAAAACCTAAAAATGGAAATGTTTGTTAATGGCGAGCTGGCCCAGTCAGGAATGAGTCATGCCATTTCTGGTGATCCTGTGCAGTCCATCGTGGAACAATGTGCCCTCCTTGCTGAGCGCGGCCAAACTCTTAAAGCGGGTACATTTGTACTTGCTGGCGCAGCAACCACAGCCGTTGCCTTAGAGCCGGGAATGAAGGTGGAACTTAAAATCGAAGATCTGGGAACCATGGAAGTTCAGGTGCAATAATGAATTTTAAAAAAGAGGACCTCTCCCTAGATGCTGCAAAGAAAATGGATGAGCAAGATTCACTTTCTAGTTTACGAGAAGAATTTATTTTCCCCAAAACCTCTACTGGAGAGAGCTCACTCTATTTTGCCGGTCACTCTTTAGGCCTACAGCCGAAGCGCGCCAAAGTCTTGATTGAAGAAGAACTACAAGATTGGGGTAAATATGGAGTTGAAGGACATTTTAAAGGTCCCTATCCATGGCTTCCCTACCATGAGTTTCTTACCGAACCCATGGCTCGACTTGTAGGAGCTCTACCCGAAGAGACCGTGGTTATGAACACTCTCACCGCTAACCTTCACCTCATGATGGTTTCTTTCTATAGACCTACAAAATCACGTTTTAAAATTTTGATTGAAAACAACACCTTCCCCTCGGATGTCTATGCCGTCAAATCACAAGCTCGATTTCACGGCTTCGACTGGAGGGAGGCAGTGGTTGAATTAAAACCTAGAAATGGCGAAATGTTTGTGCGCCCAGAAGACATTAAAGATCAAATCAATGAACTCGGTGACTCTTTAGCTCTCGTCATGTTGGGCAATTGCAATTACCTATCGGGACAGTGTTTTGATATGAAAACCGTTGCTGACCAAGCCCATGCTGCGGGCGCTATGTGCGGATTTAATCTTGCGCATGGTGCAGGTAATATAGTCTGCAACCTCCACGACAACGATGTTGATTTTGCAGTTTGGTGCTCTTACAAATATCTCAATTCTGGCCCCGGGGGCTTAGCTGGCGCATTTATTCATAAAAAGCATTTGGGCGATCCCAACATTCCTAGATTTGAAGGTTGGTGGGGGCAAAACAAATCCACAAGATTTGAAATGGGCCCACAATTCGACCCAATTCCTACCGCTGAGGCTTGGCAACTGAGTAACCCTCCCATTTTTCAACTTGCCGCTATTCGAGCTTCTCTAGAGCTTTTCGACAAAGCTGGAATTAAAAATTTACGAGCTAAGGGAGACCAGCTCACCGGGTATTTTGAATTTCTACTGCGAAATAAACTAGAAAATTTTGTACAAGTCATGACCCCTGAGTACACAGAAGGTGGCCAAACCCGAGGCAATATGCTGTGCCTACGATTTGCAAAAGATCCAAAACAGTTGAACGAACAGCTACAAGAAAAAGGGGTTATTTGTGATTTTCGGGAACCGGATATTTTAAGGATGGCGCCGGCTCCTATGTATAACTCCTTCAGCGATGTGTATCGACTTGTCGAGAAAATCGAGGCCTTTGCTAATGGCTAAATCTATCACGATAATTGGCGCTGGACTTGTCGGCTCATTTTTAAGTTTACAGCTCCAAAAACTTGGACATCAAGTTCGACTCATCGAAAAGCGCCCCGACATGCGCAAAACCATTATCGATGGCGGAAGAAGTATTAACTTGATTGTTACCAGCCGAGGCCTCAATGCTGCCAGGCACATTGGGATTGAGAAGGAGCTTTTGGAAATCACCGTACCAGTGACTGGCCGAATGATTCATGACTTAGAAGGAAATACGAAGTTTCAACCTTATGGCAGAGATGAATCGGAATGCAACTACTCCATTTCTCGCGGTGAGATGAACCAATTGCTTTTGAATCTCGCTGAAAATTCAGGCGTAGAAATTGAATTTGATTGCGAGATCACTGATGTTGATATTCCCAATGCCGGAGTTACCGTAAACGGCGAAAAAATAACTTGCGATCACTTATTCGGAGCCGACGGTGGTGGCTCTGCGGTGAGAAAGTCCCTCTCTCAGTATTTCACTGAACAAGGTATTAAGCACGAGAACCGATCCGAGATGTTAGGAGCCGATTACAAAGAATTACTGATGCCATTAAAAAAGGATGGAACCCCGCCTCTGGAAACACACGCCTTACACATATGGCCCAGGGGTTCTTTTATGCTAATGGCCCTACCAAATCTGGACAGCAGCTTCACTATGACTCTGTACTTACCGCAGCAAGGTGAGCTGTCTTTTGACTCCTTAGATAACAATGAAAAGGTCACGAAATTGTTTCATTCTCAATTTTTATCGGCCGTTAAGCACATGCCTCACTACTTGGAAGAGTGGAACCAAAATCCTGTAGGCACCCTTGGAACGGTTCGCTGTAATCTATGGAATCACCAGGACAAGGTTACGCTTATAGGTGATGCAGCTCACGCCATTGTCCCCTTCTTTGGCCAAGGTATGAACTGTGGCCTCGAAGATTGTTTTTACCTAGGTAAATATTTACAAGAGAGTTCGGGAAACTTTGCCCAAGCCATAGAGAACTATGCAAAAATGCAAATCCCCAACGCCTATGCCATTGCTGATATGGCTATTGAGAATTACGATGAAATGAAAAGTAAAGTGGGCGATGATCGGTTTCTGCTTCGAAAGTCTGTTGAGCATAAATTAGAAAACCTGTTTCCCGAACAATATCGATCTCGATATGGTTTAGTGACTTATACCTTAACCCCCTACGCTCAAGTGCAAGAAATCGGCAAAGCCAATCAGTTCATTCTTGATGAGCTAACGAAAAATATCACCACGGTTGCTGAGTTGGATATAGATAAGGCGAAGAAGCTACTGACCTCAGTGAGATAGTTTTTTAAAGTTTAGGGGCGGCTATCCGCTTTTGCAGGTTAAACAAATAGGTTTGCACACTTCTGTGCTCATTTGATGGGGCTTCCGCAGAGTTTTGCCGCGCTTTTATATACCGAGACTGATAGATGTTTACAAACTCCTGAGCCATTTCATGCGGATATCTACCCAATAGACTTTTATGTCGACGAAGATAAGCATCAAAAGTTCCTAGACTCACATACTGCATCTCCCCCGAGCGAAAGATTCGATTGTAGTAAGACATGGGAACATCGGTTTCCTCTAACATTCTTAATAGCAACTCTGATCGAAAATCTCTATCCTTCTCTCGAAGCCCTAAATCCATTAACGCTTTCTCTACTTCTCTTTTAACTGAAATTTTGTCCGATATGTTCATTTGAAACAACGAATCTCTAGATAGGCGTTTCATATCAATTTCCTCTTTGTACGAGTCAGTTTTAGACCAATCCTTCTCGCGGAAATTAAATAAATCCATTTTGGAAATTGCAGCCAATTGCCTTGCCGCTGCGGGAGAATCCAACGAAGACAAGATGGTGACCGCCTTTGATGCGTAATACTTTCCCCACCCCTCAAGAGTACTCAGTTTATCAAACATCTTGCGAACCAACTGAGCGGCTTGCTTGGGATTTCTATTTAAATAATCAATACTACCTTGGTGTGGACTATACTCGGCACCTTTCACCATAAAAACGAGAGTGAGCGCTTCTGATTGTGCCTCCGTCAAACCAACTATAGTTTCCTTTACCATGCCTTTTATACGAGTTTTTTCAACATTGTTGTAATAGTGTTCAGGATCCATATTTTCCCGAACAGCTTGAAGAAGGGTATTGCCATCCTCCTTACCTCGCTCAGGTCCACGATTTGTGAGGGCCGACGAACTAGATGGATCTTCATTTTTTTTGTCTAATAGATCGTTGTAAACAGACATACCCGCCATAGCGAGAAGAATAATAACATTAAGAAGAAAATACTTATGCACAATTTACCAACCTATAGCCTTACAATATCTATAGATTATGAAACACTAATTTTAGTATGTATAGACCAAATTCTTGCCCATTAGATCCAAGTTTATATAGAAGAAATTAGGCGCAAAACAGGCTCACCAGCCACTTCAGCCAACTCAATTGTCTCAAATTTAGAAGGATCAAAGCTTCGATTTGAGGGCTGATTAGCAATAATATCCTGCCAAATATATAGGGTACCACTTAACACCGTCACTTCACTAATGCCATCAAGTGAAGCAAAACTCCACAGTTGGTCAATTTTGGCCAACTGAACCAAAAGTTCGTCTTCGTGATCTCCTACGGTTTCCTCTAAAAAGGACGAAAACCGTCTCGCTAGGTCATCGATATTATATGTGGTAATACCAATATCTACGATAAAAGAGACACATAGCCTTTTAAAATGCACATCGTTAGCTCTCAAATACGTGGCCGGATAGTGCACCCTAAGGACTCGAGACACTGTTTCGATGAGCCGATTTTTATACACCTGTACATTCGCCAAACTGCCCGACTCTAAAATTTCTTCCAGATCGGTTGTTGAGCTACTTTCAAGAGCAAATATACATTCCGAAAGGGTTTTAAGTTGATCATTGTAATCCACTGATACACCCTTCTATTTTTTGCCGCTCATCTTCCAAATCTTTAAATGGAGGTATGTCCGCACTTCGGGTTAAAGCCACCGGCAATTTAACGCCAGAGTCCCAGATGGATTGGTACATCTGAATATCCATTTCATTAACAGAATTGGATCGAGAATCCATAATTAAATCTTTCACAAATGCGCCCCCAGAAAGACGACCATAGACTGCTTTTTCAATGGGGTATTCAGCAAAGAAATCATTGGGATCTCTATTCTTATTTTTACTATCAATCAAAACACTGGAAATATCTAATAGCAATTTGCACCCAGAGCGCCGCTGAACCTCTTTGATAAATTCCACTTCTGAAAAATCAGCCCCATCAAATTCTATATAGGAAGAAATATTTTGAATAACTAAAGACCGATCGAAAAATTCTTGCAGAAAATCAATTCGCTGAGTCAGGTTAATCAATCCTTCCGTCGTTCTTGGAACCGGGAGTAAGTCATGATGAAAATGCCCATTGAAGCTCGTCCAGCACAAATGATCTGAAAACCATTCTGGCTCGTAAAGATCGATTAAACTTTTGTACATAATGATCTGCTGGCCAGGAAATTTATCAACCCCGCCTAAGTTTAGAGATCGGCAATGAAAGACTATGGGATAATGTGCTCTTAGTTTTTTTAACTGGGCATGGTGAATGCCATCGTCCACAAATCGATCAATATCAATTTCAAACCATGGAACCTTTGGACGCTCTTTCAAAATATAATCAATATGGGGAAATTGAAGTGCCATCCCAACACCTCCAATAGCTTCTTTCTTCAACTGGCTCTCCCCTTTTTCATCAGCATCAATATTATACTCACTGCACGAACGAGACTCAAAACCCCAATTTAGCCATTTGACATTGTGTTTAATATTAAATGGCTTTCGGTTAATGAGATTTATAATTGTCTCGTTGAATTATACCCCATTCAGAATAGGATAACCTTTTGTAACCAAATCTCATAGAGGGGGAATCTATGTTGAGACTTTTATCCATATTGGTACTAATTTTTTGTTCCAATTTTGCCTCTGCTTCAGAGGCTGTTGTATTTCTCAAAGAAAATGGAACTAGACCCGCCCAATTAGTACTCATTGACTCTACAGTGGGAACAGAAAAGGTTTTGCCCACAGGGGAACTTCAGGTGATCTATCCCACTCTAACAAGTGATGGAAAAATAGTCGCCTTTTCGGGCTCCTACGATGGTCGAAATTGGGGGATCTATACACTGACCCTAGAAGACCACTCCATCCGTGAAGTAGTGCCTCCAAATGGCTTAACCATACAGCCCAGTTTTTCTGGCGATATGAAGTGGATGGCCTATACGGCGCCACTCAATGATAAAAATCAGATTCACCTTTTGAACTTCTCAGCGTGGCAGGCCAATCAGCCTGAAGCCCCTCAAGTGATTGAAACAACCGATGCCGCCTACTACCCCTATGTGGGAGCGGCGGGCTTTCAGGTGACCTTTCACTTAAGTCGAATGGAAAACGATCAACGCATGCAATACATTGGTGTTTTTGACAAAGAGGAAAATCGTCTAGAGACTTTTGAAGAAAGATTGTTAGGTAAATCACCTTGTTTTTCAGCCGATAATTCTAAAATCGCCTTCATCACGCCTACTGGGAATGACAACTGGGGCATACAAGAGCTGGACATGGCCACAAAAGAAGTTCGCTGGCTGACAGAGGGCACTCACAAAGATTATTCCCCTCGATATCTACACGATGGACGACTTCTATTTTCTTCCAATCGAGAAGGCACATTCAAATTCTACACGCTCCCACCAAAACAGAGTGAAAAGGATGGGGCGGCACCCTTAAGAATATATGCATCCAACGCAAACATTTGGGATCCTAGAACCAGCGGATCCTTGGATTATGACATCCAACAAAAACCGAGAATATTAGGAAATGCCAGATCCTCCTTTGGCTCTATCGCCGTGAATGGAGATGTCTATGTTGTCGGTGGGCACCAAGGGTTTGAACACACATACCCACCGGAGTCTTTCAGTAAGGAAGTCCACTATTACAACCAAGAACAAAATAGCTGGACCCAATTGGCTGATAAAATTCACCCCGTACACGGAGTGACTGTGGCTTACCACAATGGATATTTGTACGCATTTGGTGGCTTTGCTTATTCTCAAGAGCATGATCCCAAGTGGAAATCATTAAGTGTGATTGAACGTTATTCCATAGCTAATAACACTTGGGAAGTCATTGGACACCTTCCAGAGCCGCGCTCGAGCAATGCCATAGGAGTTGTTGGCGACAAGGTTTATCTCCTCGGAGGTTGGGATGCTACACCTAAGTTTGCCGGTGATAAAGACGGAACCTTTCATGCATCGGTCGTAGAGTTTGATCTGAACACTCAACAAGCTCGGCACGCAGATTTTTCAATGCCTCAGCCTCTCCGGAGAGCGTTCACCGCCACAGTAAAGGATTCTTCCATTTATATTGGCGGCGGAATCACTCAAGGAGGATCTCACTTCAATGTTCTGGACGAGATTTGGTCTATTGATCCGTTGGAACATACCCAATGGACACAAAGAGCCTCACTTCCTTTTGCAAACTTTGCCCCCGCTATGATGAGTTTAAAAGGTGAACTCTATATGTTTGGAGGCATGAAGTTTTCAGAGCACGGTTATAAATATGTGAATGACATTTTTAAAATGAATTCGTCCTCGCAAACATGGGAGCACACCGGGCGCTATCTCTCCGAAAGAAAGGGCTTCGTTCAACCTGTATTATTGAATCCCGATACAGCCGGCTTGTTAGGTGGACACACTTACGATTATCAGGCCGATGGCCCTGTCTCCACTTTTGAATCCTTCAAAGTTAAATAGAAGCTGATGTATTGACCAAAAAAAAGCCGACCTCGAGGTCGGCTTTTTAGCATTCACTTTTTTATAAAATTATTCTGCCGGGGCTTCTTCAGCGGCTGCTGGCTCCTCTGCCGGCGGAGGATCTTCTTTTTTAGGAACTGGAGCTTTTACGAGCCCCGCGTCCACAAGTAACTTCACCTTATCCGCGCCATTAACCCATTTACCTTGGCGTTTGATACAAAATCGACCTGATCTTTTTTTGAAGATTTTAACATCTCCTGATTCTTTAACTACTTCCATATGTACTCCCTGGTGAACTCCTATTGTCTAAATATAACCTGCAAAATGTCCAACATTTCCTGACTTCTGTGACTCATATCCCAAAAATTGAGATGTTCATAATGAGAGCAAAATCTCTTCTAAAAAATTAGAGATAGGCATGTGACACCAAATGCTATTTCAGAAAGCAGAAATACACTGCGGATACCTGTAATATATCCCCTTCATCAACAGTTTATTTGCATCTCAGCGGGAACGCTCTATGCAATAGGGGTCTAAAAAATTATTAGGAGAATCTTATGACTGAACTACAAAAATCATTATTATTTATCTCCACCGTTGCTTTGGTGGGCTGTACCGGATCTGGTGGTGGCAGCGCCAGCAAGTCTTGCGCAGAAATGGACCCCTATTCTCTTGAGTACTTTGAAAAGTGTGAGTTTCAAGACTCCGGTGACGACTCTGTAAATGTGGGTGGCGGCGGAAATGAAGCTCCAACTCCAACGGAAGAATGTGTTCCTGTGGACGCCACTGAACTTTTTGAAAAAATCCACGGAAGCTGGGAATATTATAATAACGGCCTTCGCTCACCAATTTGCACCACCACTTCTGAAGGCCCAGCAAATAGCTACGTCAGCTTTGACAAATATGATCAAAGCATTGCCCACTACAGCCGAGTCTTTACAGACCCCTACCAAGGCACCATAGATTGTACTCGTGGATCTTTTGATCGCGGTGGCATAAAAAAGATTTCAGAAGAAAGCCAAGTGGAGGTTTGTCAGACAAACGCTTCCTATCAACTTTTAGGTTCTCGTGGCTACTTCATCAATGAAAACGGTTACTACCGACTTATCGCCTATACAGAAGATACACTTGGCCGGACCGTGCTACTTTACTCACACAGCATTTCCAACCACCCTACGATTAGTGAAGGCAGTTATCTACATACTTATATCAATCACAGAAGTTATAATTCCGTCGAGATCCCTTAGAATTAGGATGGCGGCAACATGGGCTCGAAGGGAATCCCCTCCCTCTCGAGCCTTTCTTTCACTTCTTGATACTTCTTCGAAGTGATCTCAACAGGGCTACCATCAGAATCTTTCAGATAAAAAGAAAAGAATATAAGATGATCGAACATCACTAGTTTCGAGTCTGTCATGGATTTTTGAAACAGACGGACAAACTCCTCCGGGCTTACTTCAAAAGCGGGAATAACGTTTGTTCCTACACTGCTATGTCTGTCTTTTTTATTGAACAGAGCCAGGCCGGTCTGCCCTTCGTCACCGGAAATAACTAAAGGTCCTTGGACTTCGCCTAACTTTTCAAGATCTTCAACAATTTTAAATCCAAGATACTCTACGTACCAATTAGCCAGAACATACTTATCTTCAGTCACAATATGAATATGTTGTAAGGAAACGGAACCCATTATTTCTCCTAATTAATGGCGTGTTATGCCTGCATCGGAACGCTTAGTATAAGTACTAAATAGATCGTGCTTCTTAAGTCTCAGTTGCAATGTGGAAAGTGGAATTCCCAGCTTTTTTGCCGCATCGGATTGATTACGCGAAGTTTTTTCCAATACTCGAACGATTAAATCCTTTTCCATTTCCTCAAAACTCTTTTTCAAATCTTTAATGGTGTTTACATCTTTAAAAGAAGGTGCCCCTCCTTCAGTAGGCAAACTCAAAGCTTCCGGCCCAATTACGTTTTCTTTACTTGTTATTACAAGTCTCAAAACCAAATGCTCAAGCTCCCTAACATTCCCTTTCCAATCTTGCTTTTTTAACTCATCAATAGTTGAAACTAGAAACTTTCTATCCAAACCGTTTTCTCGAGAATATTTCTCACAAAAGTGGTTCACTAAAAGTTCTACATCATCCGGTCGTTGACGAAGCGGTGGAATTTCAATGGGGAACACACATAACCTTGTATAGAGATCGATATAGAATTCTCCTCGATCCACTTTTTCTTTTAGATCTGGTTTAGCGGCCGCCAAAACTTTAACATTTTCCAGAGGGATTTCTGTATTACCACCAACACGCCTGATTTTCTTTTCCTGCAGAACTCTTAGAAGTTTTAATTGTGCGGGAAGACTCAACTCATGCACTTCATCCAAGAAGATAACGCCATTAGAAGCCTGCTCAAACAATCCAATCTTTCTCTTATCCGCTCCAGTAAAAGCCCCTTTTTCATAGCCAAACAATTCGGCCTCCATCAGAGCCAGATCTTCTTTATAGGTCGCGCAGTTCACCGGAACAAACTCTCCTTTAAAAGACTTAGCAATACTTTTTGCCAACATTTCTTTACCGGTACCTGATTCGCCCAGAATAAGAACTGTGTATTTATGGCTCGTCGCGATCTTAGCCTCATTCACCACATCTAGCATTTGAGAGGACTGACCCACCAGGCCTACCTCTTCAATGATTTTTCTATTCTCATTGTTAACGGGAGAACTTTCGGACACTTTAATTTTCTCACTATAACGCTTAAAAGCATTTATTATAGTGGATCGAGTTTGATCTAAATTGTTTCCTTTATCAAAAAAGTCTTTCGCACCAGAAGTTAAAGCATCCTTTAATGTATCTCGATTGAGATCTCCCGATAAAATAAAAACAATCACTTCAGGATTTAAATTTTTAAATAGAGTTATAAACTGACTGCCCTTATCTCCATCACCTTCGGTCATTCCATCCAAATGGTAATCCATTAAAATAACCGGATAATCTTTTGGGTTCTGAGAAACAAACTTCACAGCCTCGGCTGCGGTTTGAAATCCATTGACTTCAATATCCGATTTAGAAAAGAGCGCCTTATAAGTCGCATGTATTAGAGTATCATCATCAACTAGTATTAACTTCTTCTGCATTTCACACCTCGTAGGCGGGTATAATGCAACAGCAATACCAACTTACAGTATCCTGTAAAAATGATCACAAGTAGTTGTAATTACACACTTATTTTAAAACTCAATCATGCGATTCAAAAACCTATAAATTATAAGGTTTATACATGAAACTGCAATAAGCCAAGGCAAACAGGCTCCGCCATAGACCTAACTAATTAAAATTACTTAATTTTTATAAATTATTTCAATCGCTTAAAAATTTACAGCTTTGTGTAATCGCTACAGCTCTTCCTGCGTATCCACTGAGCAATTCACCCAACGCTTTTTTCGCGACTGCCCGTCTCTCACGCCGGCTTCTAAATAGGTCAATGCTTCCGATTCCGGATCCACTTGTACATTTAAAATATAATGGCGTTTATAATTTCGATTTCCTGTACGGTTGCGATCTTTGAATTCATAGTGAATGCGATTGTCAGAACTTTTTAAACAGAAATTCATTTTTTTAGTTCGCCGTTGATCAATAAAAAATACTGGTATGTAAAACTCTTCGTTCACAGAATTCTGTATTAATATTTCAGCTTTCAACAATCCTGTGGAATCGGATTCATCTAAAACATCAATATGCACTTTGCATTTTTCAAGTTCGTAATATCCTTCAACAGATTTTAAAAACTCTAAAGTTAACTCCTGATTTTCAACACTTACATCGTGATCCTTACAGCTTGGGAAAAAATTATTTCTAATAAATCCCATTGCGAACACATCACAAGATAAGAGTAATACTAATATAGTTAACGTTTTTTTCATGGTTCCCCCTTTAAAGTCACAAAGAAGTAGAGCAATCACAGTGCCAACCAAATGGCACATCGGTTGCAATGTCCGTTTTTGTTTTTTAACGAACACCTAAAAATTGAAGGGGGAAAATAAATGAAAAACAAAAACCTATTACTATCAGCAAGCCTATTACTTGGTTTGTTCTCACAAGCGCCGGCATTTGGACAAGACTCTATCGACGACTATCCTGTTGCCTATAACAATTGTAATGTGCAAGTTAACTTGGCCAATACTGGAAGTGAAGATGGTGCCATTCCTAAATATTACATGAGTCGAAATTGTAAGACGCTCTACTTAATGCCACCATCCATCGGAACGATCACGGCAGAAGTGTCTCTGACTCAAGGTAACTTAGATCGCTACTGTCGAGTTATGGAAGTGGACAATGACACATACCTATTGAAGCAAAAGCGCTTAAAGAACATTCAGAGCAAGCTTTTAGATCATGAGATAAACGACACTCTTACCGAAGATCAAGTTCGTCGTCTGGAGCAAACCAGTGAACGACTCAGCGGTGATGTTGCAGAACTTGTAGACAAGTTTAGCCGAGTGGAAGCCGGCCGGGCTTATATGTCTATCGAAGCAGGAATCACTGAAGACTATTTTTCCGACTTTGTTCTCAATAACCAGCACATTGTTCACCAAGGGATCAAAATCGTAGAAATGGACATAGACAGAGGCTTCTTAAGTGTCCCTAAACTTACCGATTCGGTGGGCCCAGCCATCATTGGTCTTAGTGTTTCTGGACAACCCGCTATCGTTGAGCACGAAAATGAATTTAGCAGAACCTATATGATGCACAACCGAGCCGGAGCCCAGATTGTTTTTGGATTAGGACGTGGTTGTGAGCTGAATAAACGCATCAAAGAAGCGGAAGACAGAGGCCGCCCCATCGATGTAAGCGAAATTGGTAGAATGTTCGTTGCTGATTTGGCACCCAACTATTTCTATCAAGCCAGCTTAAGCTCTATTGCCAGTTATAAAGCGACACTACTTTCAAAAGACTTTGTGAACCTCTTCTACGATCAGTATCAGAGAAAATCTAAGTTTAGCCACAGCAATATAGTGAACGTTATTTTTCAGGGTAATCTTGTTTCTCTATCGAACGTCACTTTTGACGAAGGACGAGCTCTTTCACCTGCTGACAAAGAAAAGTTCCTAGAAGTGATCCACACTGAAGTACGTAATCGTTTTGCAAACCAAATCGTTGAGAAGATGAAGCAATTAAAGCTTGTCGAGAATATTAATCCCGACACAGACCTTGCAGCTCCATCGAATGGAACAGAACGACGATATGCCGGTATGGTCCGTAAATGTTCTAGTAGTAGCTTTCTTGGCGTAAGACATAGTTCAAGCTGTAGCGACGTCCCAATCTACCGCACAGTTGATGTCAGTGGTCGCTTAAATAACGATTTTAGACAGGGCATTGCTACCAGAATCCATCTTGAAGAGACACTCTCTCAAAACGGTTTTTACACTGTATCAGGTAGCACTAACTTTAAATACAAAGGTGATGAATAATGAAATTATCTAACTTAAACTTTCTTTTAATCTTAATGTCATCGGCTGCGTTCGCGCAGCCTAACCTTGAGGCCGACCACAAAAGGTCTTCTGGTTGGGAACTCCAAACCATATACGATACAGATTCATTAGAAAAACTTGGCGATGGCTATCTTACAGAATCTGGAAAGTTCAGAATCAATAAACTTTCAGCAGATTCAACGGGTGACATCGAACTCGTCACATCCAAACGAGTGAGTTTGTCCAAACTAAAAAATGAGTGTTTTGAGACAACAGGAAAACTGGATTCATGGCGCTACAGCGACATGGCTGTGGACCTTGTAGTTAAGCTTCCCGTACTTCGAGCACTAGACTCTTCAAAGGTATTTATTCAAAGTGCCAGCGGCGATAACAACAATCTGCCTGACATTGAGAACCCAATCTCTTTGACGGAGGCGGCTTTTAAAGTGGCTTTAAAAAACCAAAGCTACACACAAAGAAACTTTGTTTCTGTAAACTATATGGCTCAGGTTCTTAACGGTAGACTGATTAGCAGAAGCGCAGATCTACTGAGTAACGCCAAAGCGATTGTCAACATCACCGACTATCCCAGCTTAACCTGTGATGTCGTTTCCGGAAAAGCTAGTCTATCTCTAGACCTCCTTTACTCTGGTGAAGAAGCCCGGCATCGCACGAAAAAGACCCTTCGTGCCAACGAAGTGGCATCGCTAGCCAACTCTATCGCAACTGAAACTTCGGTTCGTGGATACAGCAACGAACAAGCACTCGTCATTAGTGGGGCCCTCATGGCTGAAGGAATGAAGTCGTCATGGAGAAAAGGAGTTAATGAGTTTGGAGGTGACAATTTTATAAAAATGCACCGACAGCTTTATAACTCTAATCGTAAGAGATGGAATCGATTGAGTGCTACTGATCATAGCCGGATTTCCGATCTTTTCTTTGAGGTTCTTCCTTTAGAGAATCGTAATGACTATTCAAATGTAGATCTCAATTTCAACGGGGAAATTAGTAATGACTAAAACAGTAGTAGTGATGGTACTTTTCTCACTTCTACTTGCCGGCTGCCAAGGGGGAAACGGTGGCTCTTCAGGAGGGGGAAATCCGAATACTCCAGTGTCTGGGGGTGGTGGGTCCGATAACCCATCAAATGAAGACGATGATAATTCGAAACCATGCGATGAATCACTTACCCGAGTTTACTTAGAACTCCGTAATACCATCGCTATAAATAGGGATTACAGCACGGGAATTCGCTCCAGAACTGTATTGCATGCGGCTTTACTTTATGAACTTTTAGAAAAGTACCATGTAATTACCGCAAACCAAGAAAACTCTCAATTAATAGTGAAACACTATGAGAGTCTATTTAACACCACCGGCAGACTTCGAGGTGAACCAAGGTTCAAAGTCTGCTCTTTTGAAAGGATTTAACATGAAAACACTATTTTTAATAACACTCGCACTGCTGGTGAATACACAGTGGGCCACAGCCTCAGAGGCACCAGCGATGTTCACCGATTGCGCTGATCGCGTACACATCCGAGCTCCAGAAAACTCCGCTGGGTACTATTTTTCTGAGAGCTGTAATACCGTATACGTTCTTCCGCCACTGCGTGGAGATATTGAAGTCTCTCGACCCACCCGTACAACCAACACTCGCCTTTGCAGCCTGGTAAACACCGCCATAGACTCCAATAAGTACTATGAGAAAAAAGTGAAGAAAATTAACAAAAAAATCGAACGACTACAGCGCTCTCAATCCAGCAATAACTCGTTGGATCCGTGGACTATTGGTGAGCCTTCTGACGATCTAGATGACGACTTGATTGCCGATGATCCCGTGGAAGAGGAAATTGATCGCCTAAACGAAAAACTAAGAAATGCGATCAAAATTCTCATTGCCGACAATAAGGAGTATTCATCCATTGAAGGCCCAAAAATGACAATGACCGTATTAGCTGACACCATGAGTTTAGTGGAAGAGTTTAAACGAAAAAACCGAGGAATAAACTTCCAACCTATGCCTATTTCAAAGGGTGTACTTAGCTTTATCAATAGCAGCACCAATACAGGTGAAGCTAAAGCAGCACTGTCTTGGGGTGTCGCCGGCTTGAATGTAGACTCTGGCTTTTTTACAGGTTTGAAGCCTGGAGATCTTGCTCAACCTGCTGTCACCACTAATAGCCATGTGCTTTTTAGCGGAGCTGTAACCGGACAAGTCGTTTTAAGTTTGATCGGCGCATGTCCATTTGTAGATGAGAGCGGATCAATGCCGGAAGCCATTGATGCACGTGATATGGCCGGATACTTAGCGACTAGTGTGGACTACACTTACAATGTAATGGTGAACAGGTCTTATGAAGCGGAATATAACCTTTCTGAACTGTTCAAACGTATTCAAAAACAGTCTCGCAAAGGTGGATTCTTTTCTTCAAAAACCATTCACTCTTTGGTCGTCGAGCAAAACAGCGAAGGCTGGTTTAAGTTTAAAAGTCTATCGGAACATCCTAATCATGAGTTTGATGCCGCCTTGGCTCAAACCGTAAAAGCACAACTTATTGCCAGAGCGTTGCAAACCATTGGCGCTGTTCCTGTGGGACAAAATGAAGCCCCTGGATTGTTAGCCCCCGGCGAGCACGGGGCAACTGTTATTGCTGATGGCTTGAAAAAGTGTCCACATATCTATTGCCAAGCCGCTGGATTTGTATTGGGCGGATTAGATGCTGTATTTGGAAGCTCCTCCGCTGTTTCTAATTTCATTCACACCAATAATCGTTGGCAGAAGGAAACCGTTTCCGAAAGCAAGATGATTCCTCTTATGAGCCAAGTGGCAATCGTTGAAAACTAATTCAGGAGTTTTAAAATGAAATTTATAATAGGACATTTAATACTTTTATTCGGCATGATCACTCATGCCGACACGGCCTTCCTAGAAGTCAACACTCAGGACTCCGAAACCTATGCTGTATCTGCAGAACTGAAATGGATCGAAGGCGATGAAAACCCACTACTATGCGAGTTAGCAGATCATCGCCTCACTCTTATAGAGGACATATCGCAAAAGATCGAATACATTCACAGACGAATCACGCCGAATATTGAACGATGGCGCCATAGAAGATATTTAGAAGAAGTCGAGCGACTGGAAGAACAACTGGAATTCAATTTTAACTATCTAGCTCGTAGGGACATCGTTTTGAAGGCAATGTGGAATGTATCTGAACTTCCCGAAGCTGTGAGTGATAAGATTTTCTACGAAGAAGACCTCAATTCATTTCTAGAAAGCCCGGTACTTACATTGGGCTCCTACGGAAACCTCTACTATCCAGAGGATTTGGTCGTTGTCGACTCTGAATCAGTGGTTGATGGTTTTCTGTCCATTACGATTAAGCCCAGCATTCAAGAGTATTGCTCCGGCTCTATGGACCTAAAATTAGCTATTGAATTGTTATAATCTATGTTTCGGTCTTAGATCTCCACTAAGGCCGATTTTAAAACGGCCAATTGATATCATTCACCTCGCCTCGACCATAAACAGCCTTAAGTATGCGGCATTTATTTGGCGTGGCCTCTACATCACATTCATTCAAAACACTCTGCATGGACTCCACTCCTACCGCTTGAAAAGGATTAGGATCGACAATCTCGGAAGCGACACTGCCATCGCCCTGTTCCACTTCGTTTCTATGACAAAATCGACACGTGGTGCCCGACTCCCCATTAAATGTACTTCTTATTCCATCAAAAGCTGCTGAATCCACCAATGGTCCGGTGATGGGAAATTCCAACTCACCTTTTATTGAAACTCCAGAACTTACCACTCTAGAAAACTCGGCCAATGGGTTTTCGCTGGCCGAAGGAACCACAGTAATAACAAATTGGTCCCTTACAATGAGAATGCGCGGCCTCTCAATTCCTTCTGCAGGTTGTGCGCTGGCCACACTGTTCACCGCCATAAGATTCATGGGAGGATCAAAGTTAGCAATAAAACATTCCAGTGAGAGAGGCTTTGGAAGTGCGTTTATAAGCTGAATCATCTCGTCATATTCGGTGGGGTTTCGAAGTTCATCGGACGCCAATGGACAGTCCAGTGAAAAGCTGGATCCGGAAACAGCACTATTAGAGTCGACTGTTCCCGGACCCTCACATGCGTTAAAAACCACAACAACACAAAACGTAAAAGCCACCAAACACATGGTTTTAAATTGAGATACCAACTCTTCTCCCGATAGCAGAACCCGTTACTTTATAAAATGCAAAACCTGCACCTCGATGAAACTCCCCTATTGGATTTGAGCGTATCATACTGATTCCCTTTTACTCACAACGGGCCAAAAGATCTCGTACTGACCACAAGTTATTCAGGACCTGGACCCACTTGAAGAGATCAGTAAACTCACCGATGATATCTATATGAAACGCACCTTTTCTCTCAATATAACACTCCTCGCTCTGATCACCATTACTACTGGTTGTCTCAAGTTCAGTCCTGCTGAAAGAACAATAACTTCTGGTGGCGGAGTGTTTTTAATTGAGGACATAGTCACCACCCTACCTACCGGAGAAATATATACCGCTAAAGTATGTGGTGATGGGTTTGTCGATCTCGATGAATCTTTGGCATTGGAAGTTCCCACAAACGAAGGTGACTATATTCACATCGTGAAGCTTGATTTAAGTGATGACCAGGACCGAACAAACTTTGATCTTTGGAGCGAAGAGTTTGGAGACTCGGTTGCCGTCTGCGCGTTTGGTATGTCCGCTCCGCAACCCATTGCCTCCGAATGTGAAGATAGCGAGAACTGTGACCCGGACACGTCTTTGTTTGCCACTAGCAAACTGGTTTTACAATCTGAGCTGACAGCAGACCACTTGAAACCTTCTCACAGACATCCTTCTTCCACTCCCTCTTCAGATACATTTATTTATTTCCTGATCTCAATCCTTGCCTTTGTATTTTTAGGACACTATTTTTACTGGTTGAAAGTGAACTCTTAGATCCTTTTAGTCTGGATGATTAAGTATGAAGTTTGCCTTGGAACATTTTTGCGAACCCTTAATGGATGACCCCTCTTACTTTTCTAAACGAATGTTTGGCGGGCTAGCTGTTTATCACTCGGATCTTATGCGCTTTATCCTCACAGAGATGAATGGCAAACAGGAGTGGCGAGGCCAAAAGTATAACTTTGAATTATGGAATGGTGTTTTGCTATGCACTTCGAGGGAACACCACGGCTCTTTACAAAAACAATGGTCACAGCTGGTGAATCACCCAGTATTAGGTAAGTGGTTATTTTTACCTATGAATGATCCCGATTTTGAAATGGTTTTTCAGGAATTGATCGAAGCGGCAAAAGAAAATGACTCGCGCATTGGAATAGTTCCCGGATCGCGAAAGAAGGGTAAACCTTCACTAAGAGTACAGGCCGAAAAAATGTTTGAAGCTGTGGCCAAGAAAAACCGTCGCACCTTTCATCGGTTTATAGATAAGACACTTCCCTTTAAAGCTCAGCTACCCGGACCCGTAAACATTCATTCCGCCAAGCAATTTTTGGAATCACAAGACCCCTGGTTTCAATCAAAGGTGGGCGAGTTTAAATACCAAATATCCGTTGCTGAAAAATTAAATGACGATGAGGGATTTACTGTAGCACAGGTGGAGTACAGTAACGTCGATGAAAAGGGTAAACCATTCACAAAAAATATTGAAATCACGATGATCTACCAACTCCGGGACCGACAGTGGTGTTTGGTAGAAAACTACAATCAGGTTCTCTCTTAAAACCCATACCCTACCGTAGCGCCTATAAATGGAATAATGACATCTTGAGTGTAGACATCATTCATATAGTCATCCACATCTCTATTGGCGGCCTGAAGAATGGCCTCTTGAACAGGGCCCGAAGTGGGGCGATCAATATTGGTTTTTGAAGTAAAGGGTTTAATCAATCCACCGGACAACAGAAACTTCCAGCTCCCCTCGATAGTCCAAGCGTATCCTGCAGTGAGTTTATAACTCTCTATTTCCCCATCAATAGAGTACTCGTTAGATGCTGAGCCTACAGAAATGCCGGTGATCGCTGTCAGTAACTCTTGTCCCGTAACCTGCCCCTCTCCAACGGATTTGTTATAAGCCAATTCAAACAACCATCCCTCACCCGAGGCATTGGCATAGCCCACTCCCAATTCGGTGAACGTGGCTCCATCTAAACTTTCTTTAACGAGAGTGCTCGTGTTGGAATCATAGAAACCCATGGACTCCGCTATGGAGTTCATTGCATCCGTATAGGCTCCAATGAATCCCCCCATTCCACCTCTCAAATATATAGGATACTGGGCCAACTGAACCCGTCCGCCCGCGGTCCATCCTAGTGGAAACTCCGTTCCTAGATAGGGTTGAAAATATATAGAACCCCCACCGGAGCTTTCCGCAAAAGCGCGATTTGCCAAAACTCCGTTTAACAATGAAACACATAAATAAATAACCAATACTATTTTCATCAAAGTCGTCTCCGTCGAGTTTGATTGTACCAAAATGAAATTTTATTAGCACCCCAGGCTTAAGTCCAGCATCACATAGACCGATAGAAAGAGAATGGAACGTATAGCTCGTAGTAACTTTATAAATTCATTCTTGCGTGTATTGGCAATAAGCCTACTACTACTTCTATCTGTTGGCTGTAAAGAAAGTCTCAGTGGCTATATTAGTGGTGATTCTAGTGACAGTGGATCTGATTCAGATTCCAGCCAAGCCCCATCCATAGTAAGCGTAATTATTGACGACGGAGACTACTACGATTCCACCGTCAATTCTGACCTATTGGTTTGGAATGCAGCTACCGATCCCGACTCCGACATCTCCTATTATGAAGTGAGCCTTGGAACCACTCCTGGTGCCACAGACGCAAAAGACTGGACCAACGTTGGAAATGTAACCAGTTATCAATTTAATAGTCTGACTCTTTCCAATGGAACCACTTACTATGCTTCTTTACGTGCCGTAGATGCCGCCGGAAACAAAAGTGATGTTGTTACTAGTGACGGTTGGGTGGTTGGAGGCTATTGCGCCGATAAAACAGGTTGGACCACTTACAACCAATCAGGAAATGCTGGAACTCGAGCGGATCCGTTACTTATTTGCACGGCCCATCAAATGGCTGATATCGCCGCGCAATCCGCAGCCCACTCCTTGGCATTCAGACTCATGCAAGATATTGATTTTGCACCTTACTATGCAGAACCCAATTCCGAATTCCAGATTGGATCCTGCTCGGCCACTAACTGCCTTTTAGGAACTGGTTCCACCGTTTTCACGGGTATATTTGATGGCAACCAGTACACCTTAGATAATTTTAGTTTTAATAATCCTTCCGGCCACGGGTCAGCCCTTTTCGCATCTCTTTCTGGGGCTGAAATCAGCGGACTGAGAATGACTAATGTATCCACCGCAAGCATTAACTTCGGCGGTACCATTGCAGGTTATTCAATAGAATCTTCCATCGATGACGTTCAAGCTTCTGGGAGCATTTCTTCATCTGGTTTGGGAGCCGGAGGAATTGTCGGATCCCTTCAAGAAAGTCGGGTTAGTAACTCTTCTTTTTCAGGTACTATTTCTGCCACGGGTACTGGGCAAGCTGGGGGAATCACTGGCCAAGCACTTTTCTCGGTGATCAACAATTCTTCTACCAACACCACAATAACTGGAAATGCTGGAGCCTACAGTATGGGCGGAATTTCTGGCATAACTACTTATGCTCATATCTATTCGTCTTATGCTGTAGTGAACAGCAGTGATGGAAGCATTAGTGGAGGTATTGTCGGCACAGCTGGACAAAATTCCTATATAGCCAATACCTACTCTTCTGGCAGCATCAATGCCGCTGATAATGCAGGTGGGATTCTAGGCCATGGGACCAATTCTAACATTGATAGATCTTATAGTTCAGTGGATATTGCCGTTACTGGCACCAACGCGGGTGGAATCATTGCGAACTCCACCACAGATACGATCACCAATTCCTTTTTTGTGGGTTCTATTGTTGCGGCAGGAAATATCAATAGCGTTGGTTATATCATTGGCGCTAGCACCTCGCCAAACATAGCTAATAACCACTATTGGGCTGGACTAAGCTGTGACAGTGATGGCTCTGGTGGTGCATGTGATCCGACAGGCATGACATCTAAGCCCAACCTCTCTGATTTTTATGTGAATTCTGCAGCCCCCTTTTCCAATTGGTCCCTCGTCGGAACTAGCCAAGATGAAGTTTGGGTTATGGATGGGTCTTCTTTACCAAAGCTTTGGTTTGAAAGCTCTTATGACTTTATAACGACTCTGTCTGGCTCTGGGACCTATTTAGACCCTTATCAAATCACCTCGGTGACTGATTTCCAACTGATTGGTCAAAATCCACGATTTATGAGTAGGAATTTTATTTTAACTTCAGACTTAGACTTCACTATTTCTGGATATGATAGAGCCATTGGCGGACTTCAGGCCGCTTTTGCAGGTAGTTTTGATGGCAACTCAAACCAACTCTCAAATATTACAATAAACAATACTTCTACCGACGTGATAGCCCCTTTCGGGTTTATTTCAGGCAATGCCGAGATAAAAAACTTATCTCTATCCTCTCTTGATATTGACGGCGGCAATATTGTTGGAGGAGCCGTGGGGATGGCATTCGGATCTATCATTCAAGATGTCACTGTCACTTCGGGCGATGTGGATGCTAGCGGTGATAACGCTGGAGGGCTTACAGCTAAAATTGTAAGAACCAATGTTCATCAATCAGCGTCTTTGATTCCAGTAAGTGGAAGCGACAATGTGGGTGGCCTATTGGGAATCTCAGAAGAATCTTCTGGCGTTACAGAATCTTATGCCACAGGCAGTGTGAGTGGCACAGACAAGGTGGGAGGCCTTATTGGAAATGCAATTGGAACCACACTTTCAGACTCCTACGCTTTAGGTTCGGTAATAGGAACAGGATCTGGGGCCGGCGGACTCATCGGCGAAAGTGAGGGCTGTGGGATTATGCGAGTTTACTCGACAGGAGATGTTACAGGTAATATTTATGTCGGCGGCATGACGGGTAACCTAATTAACTCGTCCTATTTTAGCGCATTCACTACCGGTGATGTTTTGGGTACAGGCGTTGGTGTAGTGGTAGGTGTAATGTTTGGGTTTCAAACGGGGTCCTCCGGTATTGGTGTACATTACTGGAGTGGACACTCTTGTGCATCTAGTGGTGGAGGTAGTTCATGTAACACCACCCTATCTCCAGGTGCTACTGCCAATGTCACTGACTTTTATAATAGCGCTAACTCACCACTGACCACTTATGATTTTACGACAATTTGGTTCGAAAACCCTTCGGATTACCCTACCCTACGGTGGTAAGGCGATAAAATATATGTTGAACGTATCTCAAGGACCTACATTTTGAAACTACTCTTAGCTGTTACTGCAATTTTGTTGTTTTCTACAGGCTGTAAAGAAAGTCTGAGTGGTTCAATCGGAATTAACTCTGGCAGCGGAAGCTCTCCCTCTTCATCCAGCGTTATCATTGACGATCAAGAGTATTATGACTCCCTCACCAGTTCGGACCTGATCGTATGGAATTCAGCTTCCGACCCCGATTCAGATATCTCCTATTACGAATTAAGTGTTGGTTCCACCATTGGGGGCACCGACGTTAAAGATTGGACTAACATAGGCAATGTTACTAGCTATCAGGTGACAGGTCTCTCGCTTTCCTCTGGAACCATTTACTATATTTCCTTAAGAGCCGTGGATGAGTCAGGCAATAAAAGTGATGCTGTAAACAGTGATGGTTGGCTCGCTGGAGGATATTGCAGCAACAAGACGTCTTGGACCACATACAATCAATCCGGTAATGCAGGAACCTTGGCCGACCCACACCTGCTTTGTACTGCTGAACAGTTGGCCGACTTAGCGGCAAACACTTCGGCTTACACAGACTCTTTTAAACTCATGGAAGATATTGATTTAGCACCTTACTATGCAGCACCCAATGCTGAATTTCAGATTGGCGTGTGTGACCCTGGAGGATGTAATGCCTCCGATGGTGCATCTGTATTTACGGGAAATTTTGATGGCAACAATTTTACTATTTCCAACTTTAGTTTACTCACTCCCACCCAAACGGGAGTGGGCCTATTCGCCACAGTGAATGGTTCTGAAATTAAAAATTTACGATTAGAGGATGCCGTAGTTTCAGGTGATAGCAATATTGGCCTACTTGTAGGTGTCGGTGTCGAAGTTAAAATTTCCAACATCACTGCTTCTGGGTATTTTACCATCGACGGATCTAATGCCGGTGGAATTATCGGCTACCTATTTCGCGGAAAGGTTTTCAATTCTAGCTTTACTGCCAATGGTACTTCTTGGGCCACTGGCGGTGGCTCAAACATTGGAGGCATCACTGGACATGGAGAGTTCTCAGCCATTAACAATAGTAGTGCAACTTTGCTACTGGCTGGTGCTGGGGGCTCCAATTACCTGGGCGGTATAGTTGGTAGTGCCAGTTACCTCACGATCTCCACTTCCCACGCAGATTTTAACGTAACAAACGGCAACAATATTGGTGGAATCGTAGGCTATGGTTCCCGTTACACTATAGTTTCCAATTCTTATTCAAATGGTGCTTTGAATGGAGGAAATTTCATCGGCGGAATTTTTGGGCGTGGACAAGACACCATGGTCACTCGATCGTTTAGCACTGTAGATATTTTTTCCTACGGAGCAGTAGTGGGTGGAATTATTGGTGAATCTAATAATGTCACCTTACTTGATAATTTTTTTGTTGGGGCTATCGTAGCCAATTCTTCTGCCACGGATGTTGGAATTATTGCAGGTAACAGTACAACTCCAATTTATTCCAACAACTACTTTTGGGCCGGCTTAGGCTGTGATGCCAATAATGATTCAACTCCTGGAGATTGCAACACCACGGGTGGATCTACCCAACCCAACATTACAGACTTTCACTTAGCTACAACAGCACCGATCAATGCATGGGACATTGAAGGAGATTCCGTAGGTTATGATGAAGTCTGGGCGATTAGCGGAACGGACTATCCTACTCTTTGGCACGAAGATGGATATATTTACACGGCTCCTTTTTCCGGAAGAGGCACTGCCGGAGATCCATATCAAATCACTTCCATAGCAGATTTCACTTCCATTAGCCAAAATCCAAGATATATGAATAGCCATTTTATTTTGACCTCCGATTTAAATTTTACCGGAACTACAGTCAATCCCATTGGAGGATTACAATCCCCCTTCTCTGGAGTTTTTAATGGAGACAATAAAACGTTATCTAATTTAACTATGAATCTTCCCGCGGAACAGCTTGTAGCGCCAATAGGAGTGATCAGTGGGACGGCTTTCATCAAAAATTTAAATATCACAAATATCAATACCACAGGAGTTTCTTACGTCAGTGGTGTTGTCGGCATTGCTATAGGTTCGGAAATCGAAGATGTTCATGTCAGTAGTGGTTCCGCCACGGGAAGCTCAGACATGGTGGCTGGAATCGCTGCCATTTCTGGCTACACAAACATCTCGCGGTCTTCCTCTTCTATAAATGTTTCTGGAGCCGACAACGTTGGAGGTATTGCTGGAATTATGGAGGATGGGTCTCTCGTCACTCATACTGTTTGTAGCGGGGATGTTTCAGGTAACTCAAATGTAGGTGGAATTGTTGGGATGGCCATAACATCTTCCTATGTTGTGATTTCCTATGCCACCGGAGATGTTACGGGGACGTCCGTACAAGTGGGCGGGATTGCTGGCTACCTTTACACGGCTGGCGTGACTAGCACTTATTCTACTGGCACTGTCAGTGGAACGGGTTATTTAGGTGGTTTAGTAGGCTATGCCCTAGGAGCCACGGTCAATGCCAATTTTTCAGTGTCTGCTGTGAATGGAACTTTAGGAACAGCACAAGTGGGGCCAGTTATTGGCGTGGACGTAGGATCTACTTTAGGATCCAATCACTATTGGAGTGGCCAGACCTGTGATAGCACAGGGGCTGCTGGAGTTTGTAATTCCATAGGAACTTCAAATGCCTCGAATACTGATTTTTACGTCAGTTCTAACTCACCATTGTCCGCCTGGGATTTCACAAATGATTGGACCGCCCTGCCTTCAGGGTATCCCGTCCTCCAATAGAATGCGCCACAATGTAAACATATGTTGAGTTGGATCCTTTCATCAGATCCAACTGAGAGCTTTAAAAATTAAAAAAAATACCAATTCTAACCCCACCCTACTGCAGCCCCTTAGGTTACGGTAAGAACCCCTATGCGAAATTTTATTGTTATTTGGGGGTTGTTCGCACTTATTGTTGTGCCCGCCCACGCCAATCAATGTTTAGATCTTTTCAGTAAAACCAAAGAGCCCATGGATTTTGTCCACGAGGCGGCCGCAGCCTATCGTCGTGGTGACCAGGCCATCCGCACTTTTAAAAAAATCGAACAGATCGCTCAGCTAGAATATAAATTGGGACGACTGCAACAACACAATCGCCGACGCAATCGTCATCACGCCATTAAAATGAGTCGAAGAAAGCGGGAGTTGAAACGCCTCCTTTACTTAGGTGACAAAGAGTCCGCAATCAATATGGCCCGAGAGCCTTACCGACGTGTGGAAATCTCAGCGGTTAAATACCTGAACTATCAAAACCAAATTGATACTCTCAATCTTTTAGACTTTTCAAAAATGGGCATGGCCCAAAGACTTTCTGCCCAGGCCCGTAGACAGGCCTCGGTGAAATCCCTCGAAGTCCGTAAAAAGAATGTCTTAAAAGATATGGGCGAATGGTATGCGGAATACCGAATCATTAAGGATCTCATCGATTTTTTAACTAGTGATCCCTTTGTCGGAAAAATGGATCCAGGCACTTTATTTGATTTTGCAACAGGTCCCCATATGAAACCTGTGGACGGCGAATTGAGTGATTTGGCGCTCGCCAGAAATCAGGCTATCTATGAAACGGCTAAGCATTTAGATAATATCTTAAAAGTAAATAACATGAAAAATTGGTATCCCAATTTTGAAGGCATCCAGTACCGACCCACCCAAGACGCCATTAAGCGCATCTTTAACTCCGAGCCAGATGCATTGATTGCCATGTTAAAATACTACATCCGAGGTGAAACGGTTCGATTGTTTAAAACCTGGGGTGTGGGCATTGCTCAAGGGTTTCAGCAATTTTTATTTTTACTCCCCCCTAAAACAAAACCCTTGTTAGAAAAAGTTCTGGGTTTAAGTTATGACGTAGTTATGGCCGACACCTATGCCGAAAGCGTGTTTGAGGTTCATCACTCCGGCCTACCCATTCGAGAGAAATTTCTACTGTTCTTAAAAAAATCCGGCGAAGGACCCGACAATGAGTTTATTGAAACTTATGCCCGAGTGGCGGAAGTGCATGAATCCTTTGTAGAGTTTCACCAATACGCAAAAGACAATGTTAAAGAGTTTCCAGATGCTTTGGGTTACATTGAAACCGCCCTCGCCAACCGACCCAAATTGGGTGGCTACATAGATCTACAGGGGCAGAGACAACCGCAGAGCCGAGCCATGCATATTACTATGGCTATCATCACAGGCGATTGGGTGCTCTATAAAACCACGGATCGTGAAGTCGTAACCACTATCATTGATGGTCTCAACCTTCTTATGATGCAAGTATCCGGTCTTTTATAAGCCGTACAGTTCAAAAAAGAGTGGGCTATCTTTCCTCATAGGGAAAATTTGAAAATAGCCCCATTATTCTCAGGTTGATACATCAACCTCTGCATTATATTAAGCCGGCGTTATATTCTCCACACAGAGCTCTCGTGAATGTTTCAAACAGCCGATTCAAATATATACAAAGCGGAAGCTAAAAAGGAACAGGTCAATGAACCTATATGATGTGGCTCAATTAGTGCGAGAATTTTTGGAGAAAGATAAGTTCCCCAAAACCTGTGGGTCTTGTGGAAAAGTCTACTATAGCCTCACTCAGTACTTTGATGAGACAGAACACGTGGGTAAGCCTTGTTCTCTAGAGGCTGACCATGGACATCCTTTACAGAACCTTGGCAAAACCTACACCTTATCCAATTGCACTTGCGGCTCCACTCTTTGTTTAACCTCTAAGGGAATGCCTGGGGGAAAATTCATTCGCTTCATGGGATGGTCTGTGAAAGAGTCCATCGTGAGAGGTGTGGCCCTATCCGATGTGTTTCTTGAGATTCGAGAAGAGATGGAACGTCAACTAGAAGAAAATAGAAAGCCCACTCAAGTCGACCAAGAGCAAGCCGTCAATAGTTGATCATCTATAGCTATTCCAACCAATGTTTATAAGTTCCTGGATATTCTGGCCTGGCCACCCCAATGAACACGCCCATTAAAAGCCGCTCCTGTGGCCCCGCCCAGCGCCGTTCTCGCCAGTTAAATCGGTAAGGTGAAAATCCATGAAATAGATGTTCGCCGGCAAAAACATTCAGCTGGTTCACTCTATAGGGAGCTTGAAAGCCAATGGCTGGGGCATCCGCATACTCTAAAATCAGATCTCCTCCACGTCCCGCAGCTGGCGGATCTAGAAGTAGAGTCCCATGATATCGAGCATTGTCTCGATGAAGTGCTATACCCAAGTTTTCATTGTTGGGTTCAATCACGTATCGAATAATGGAGGACTTTATAGGTACCTCACCACTTTGTAGTAGCTCAGCTCCACCGGGCAAATGGTCATAGACTTCCCGTGCGGTTTGCTCCATCACCTTTTTAAAAGTTTCCGTTAGATTGCCCAGATATAAATCATTAGGGAGTACATCGCGCACATGTTCCGCTTCAAGGTCCACTTCAAGACGTCCATCTTTTAGTCGAAGGGTACCTTCAACAACAACTTGGGTTTCCCATTTCATCTGGGGGGCTCTTATTTTTGATGGTGCTGGCCCCAGCCGTCCAAAATCTAAAACTTGCTTAAGTTCTGATGGAGTTAAAACCGGTTTGTCCGAAAGGTAGGAGGATTCAATTTGAGTTCGAAACAGACTTTTACATGATAGCCCCTGGGCGTGCGCCACCCCTGAGGATAACGTCCCCATAAGAAGAACTAAAAATAAGAATGGTTTAAACCCAAGCACGCATGTCACCTCAGTGGTCGATCTACTAAAAATTGTCACCTTAAAAGCAGATCCATCGCCTTTTACCAATTGCCATAATGAAGTTGCAATTCTGTAACCAAAAAACTGAGTTTTAACAAGCGTTTAAAGGCCCCGGAGGGCCCTCAATGTTTAACGGTAAGTGAGGTCGATGCCGTCAAAATCGGCGTCGCTGTGGCGCTCTTTGAGTTGTTGGTCTTCGTCGCCAAAGGAACGGTTCACTAAACGGCCTTTCAATACAGCTTTACGTTGGATAAGCTCATCCGCCCAACGGTTCAGGTGCTTGTACTCATGCACGGCCAAGAACTCCGCGGAGTCGTTATAAAGGTTGCCCTTCACCAAAGCGCCGTACCAAGGGAAGATGGCCATGTCGGCAATGGTGTACTCGCTCCCGGCGATGTATTTGTTGTTGGCGAGTTGTTTATCTAGCACGTCCAACTGGCGCTTGGTTTCCATAGTAAAGCGATCGATGGGGTATTCCATCTTTTCTGGAGCGTAGGCAAAAAAGTGACCAAAGCCACCGCCCAGGTAGGGACCACTCCCTACCTGCCAAAATAACCAACTCATCACCTCAGCACGTGCTGCGGGCTCTTTGGGTAAAAACAAATTAAACTTCTCTGCCAGGTGAACCAAGATGGCGCCGGATTCAAAAATGCGGATATCTTTATCACCGCTGGCATCTACAAGAGCTGGAATTTTAGAGTTGGGGTTAACCTCAACAAAACCCGAACCGAATTGATCCCCTTTGGAGATATCAATCAAGTGGGCATCGTACTCGGCCTCTTTAATACCAGCGGCCAAAAGCTCTTCAAACATGATGGTGACTTTAACCCCGTTGGGTGTGGCCAAAGAGTACAGTTGGAAAGGATGCTCGCCCCGAGGCAGGGCCTTCTCTTCACGAGCACCAGCCGTAGGGCGATTGATGGAGGCAAAAGCACCACCGTTCTCTTTTTTCATTTCCCAAACTTTTGGGGGTTCGTACGTGGTGCTCATATCAGACTCCTTTTGCTGCTATTTAAATCATTATGTTTAACCTAAGGCTCTAATGTGAGTCGGTTAAAGATTTTGTCAAACCAGCTTAGGTGAGATGGCAGATTTTCTTTCTCGGTGCCGTAGTTACCCTCGTAGGTGAAGGACACAGCACCGTACTCGGCGTGCCAGTAATCCAGAGTGGTACCGACGGCGGAGTAGAGTAAATCCGGTGGCGTACCTATGCGGCCGTAGCGCTCAAAGGAGCTGCGGAACATTTGCTCCACGATGTCGGACTCGTGTTGCGCGTCGGGCTCCATGTATTGGCCGCGCTGATAACCCCAGGGTAAAAGCAGCATACCGCTACCACAGCAGTGGTAGTCTACGGCCACGTTCACGGAGATGTTGTGAACGTTGGTGAACGCTTTGATGTAATTAAATAGAGCTAAGTTTTCTGGCTGAGTGGGTTCGGATAATGTGTTGCCGGGTGTGGGCCAATCGCGGTTCAGGTCTTTGCGGTTACGGTTGGCTCGGCGACGTTCGGCGTAACCGTCCGGGTTTAAGATAGGCACTACGAGCACGACGCCACCGGAGGCCAAGTAGGCCTGTACGGATGGGGTTTGCGCGTCCGCCCAATGGGGCACGAGTTGATCGGCGATGGCCAGGTATTCGTTGCCGTGAATGGCGCCAGTGATGACGGTCAAGGATGTGGGCGTGACGGCGAGATCCTGCAACTGCATGGCCGCAAGCGGTCTGTCGGCGATGGAGTTGCCGTAGTGGATGTATTGGATCCATTCGTGATCGGCGCTTAGGGTTTGCATTTGGTTCACCTGTTCGGTGTAGGCCGGACCACGAATGCCGGAGTCGCTAAAAATGGTGATGGAGTTAAAGTCGCCGGTTTGAGCCCAGGCGCTGGTGGATAGTAACAGTGTCAGAATAAAATATTTCACAAGATTCCCCCTCATTGTGGGAAAACCTTAGCAAACGCTCTGGGGGCCGTAAACAGCATTTACACTGATGGGTTTAAGTGCTACTTTGCTGTGCTGCTGCAAAAGCGTTTTTGTTGCAGCAGAGTGACTCATACGTGGGGGCGACATGGCTTCGACACGGGTGATGAAACTTTAAGGAGCATGCAGGGGCGCCCGAGGTCCTCTCTAAAAACGGGCAATCTTTTAGTTGGCGAAATGCCTGCTATGGCTGCCTAAGTTGCAGCCCGCTGAACCATCCGGCGACCGCGCGGTTGGGGAAGTGTCACTTTAGTGGTCTCGATCGAAACTTGGTGTCTCAAGGGGTTTTGATTTAAATAAACTTAAGGCGAATCACAACACAGTTTGTTTGTGGAAGGTGATGTGATTATTAAACACAGACTAAGCATGTAGCGCCTTTCAGTGGAGCACTTGTGGACGCGGGTTCGATTCCCGCCGCCTCCACCAAATTATCAAATAATGCCCAGCCACCGGCGGGTATTATTTG